>OBXV01000001.1_pt1 | contig 621773 bp, 578 predicted proteins | sample 1495451 | NCBI WGS metagenome assembly OBXV01 (sample SAMEA2580178, study PRJEB22360) | human gut metagenome | biome: human gut; feature: human-associated habitat; material: faeces | place: Denmark | collected 2008/2010 | reverse complement strand
TGGATCGCCTAAGGAGGCCGGCGTTGGCGGTGGGGGGGCACCAGCCGATGACGATGGCAACTTTACGATCACCCTTGATCCTCAAGAGGTGGCAGCTGGCGACAACTTGCGGGTGGAAGCGATCGTGACGGCTGGTGGTGAAGACTATCGCAGTACAGGCACACCGCTTGTAGTTCCTGCAGATGATGTCGAAAATTTGACGGAAACACCAACGATCGACCCAGTAACAGCTGGGGATACGACCGTCAGCGGAACGGCTGAACCAGGGGCAACTGTGACGATCACGCTTCCTGAAGGCGATCCGATAACGGCAGAAGCCGATGACGAAGGCAATTGGGAAGCGACGGTACCAGAATTAACGGAAGGTGATACGGTAACAGTCGTTGCCGAAGCCGAAGGCAAAGATCCAAGTGCACCGATTACCGTGACCGTGGATGGCGTTACTGTCAGTGCACCGAGTGCTTCCATCACAGGCAATAGTACGGATGGCTATCCAGTCAGCGGAACAACGACACCGAATGCGGCCATTGAGATTTTGAATGAAGCAGGCGATATTGTTGGTAGCGCGACGGCGGATGACACGGGTGCTTATACCGTGACCTTAGATCCAGCCGATGTGGCGCCAGAAGAAGCCTTGCGGGTAGTGGCAGTTGTGACAGCGGGCGGTCAAGACTACCGTAGTAATGCCACGCCAATCACGGTACCAACAGACATTGAACAAACAGGGACACCAACGATCGATCCGGTCACAGCAGGTGATACCACGATTAGCGGAACGGCAGAACCAGGATCGACGGTTACTGTCACGATCACCGATCAAGAACCAGTAACGGCTGAAACGGATGACGAAGGAAACTGGCTTGCAGAAGTGCCAGCAGTCTCTGGAGGTGATACAGTCACAGTCGTTGCGGAAGCCGAAGGCAAAGAGCCAAGCGCGCCAATCAGCGTGGGAGTTAATGGAGTGACTGTAGCAGCACCGACAGCGATCATCAGCGGAAATAGTACTGATGGGTATCCAATCACAGGTTCAGCTGCAGCGAACGCAGCGATCGAAGTGTTGAATGAAGCAGGTGATGTAATCGGTACTGGCACAGCTGATGGTGATGGAAACTATACGGTAACTATCGCACCAGCCGATGCAACACCAGAAGAAACCTTGTCTGTCGTTGCGATCGTAACAGCTGGCGGGGATCAGTATCGTAGTCCTGCCACACCCGTGACGGTCCCAGCAGATGAGCTTGAACAAACAGCATCACCAACCATCGACCCAATCAACGCCGGGGATACGACGATCAGCGGAACGGCCGAACCAGGCGCAACGGTGACGGTAACGATCCCAGGAGAAGATCCGGTCACTGGCGAAGCCGATGACGAGGGGAACTGGACGGTTGACGTTCCTGAAGTTTCTGAAGGAGAAACCGTCACAGTGGTCGCACAAGCACCAGACAAAGACCCAAGTGCACCAATCAGTGTTGGGGTCAATGGATTGACGATCGCTACGCCAACTGCGACGATCAGTGGCAATAGTACCGATGGTTACCCAGTAACGGGAACGGCACCAGCTAATGCAGCCATCGAAATCTTGAATGCCGATGACGAGGTCGTAGCTACTGGCACCGCCAATGACGAAGGCCAATACACGATCACGTTAACGAGTGAGGATGCGTCTCCAGCTGAAACCTTACGGGTGATAGCTGTAGTCACAGCCGGTGGTCAAGACTACCGCAGTGCGGCTGCCCCAATCACAGTACCATTGGATCAAACTGCAGTACCAACGATTGAAGCGGTGACAGCCGGCGACACCACCATCAGCGGAACGGCTGAACCCGGCGCGACAGTCTCAGTCACGATTGGTGACGCAGAGCCAGTCACTGCCGAAGCAGATGACGAAGGCAATTGGACGGCAACGGTGCCCGAGGTTTCTCAAGGAGAAATAGTTTCCGTGGTAGCGACCCTTGATGGGGAAACACCAAGTGATGCAGCTACGGTCGTCGTAAATCCACTCAGTGTGGCGACACCGACAGCAGCGATCAGTGGCAATAGTTCGGAGGGGTATCCAGTAACCGGAACGGCCACGCCAAATGCAGCGATTGAGATCTTAAATGAAGCCGGTGAGGTTGTTGGTAGCGGTGAAGCAAATGAGGAAGGTGCTTACAGCATCACATTGAGCAGCGATGATGTTGATCCTTCAGAAGCACTTCAGGTGGTGGCAGTGGTAACAGCTGGCGGCGATGAGTACCGTAGTGCGCCGCTCTCCATCGTGGTACCAGCAGACCAAACGACCACCCCAACGATCGATCCAGTGCAAGCCGGTGATACATCCGTCGGAGGAACTGCCGAACCTGGTTCAACGGTGACGGTCACGATTCCTGGAGAAGATCCAGTGACTGCCGAAACGGATGAGGAAGGCAATTGGACAGTCACTGTACCAGAACTTTCAGAAGGCGACACGGTCACAGTGGTTGCTGAAGCTGAAGGCAAAGACCCAAGTGCGCCAATCAGTGTCGGTGTTGGTGCCTTGAACGTGGCTGCACCAACGGCAACGATCACTGGCAACAGTACTGACGGCTATCCAGTTACAGGGACAGCACCAGCCAACGCAGCCATTGAAATCTTAAATGCTGCCAATGAAGTGGTAGGCAGTGGGACTGCCAATGGAGACGGTGAGTATACGATCACCTTGACAGAAGGTGTTTCACCAGCAGAAACCTTGCGAGTGGTGGCTATCGTATCAGCCGGCGGTCAAGACTATCGCAGTCCGGCAACTACTATCGTGGTGCCAGAAGATAACGCAGAAGACCAAACAGCGGCACCGACTGTCGCACCAGTGATTGCTGGGGCTACAACCGTTAGCGGAACGGCTGAACCTGGGGCAGATGTAACGGTTGAACTACCAAACGGCGATACTGTTACAGTGGCAGCGAATGACGAAGGTGAGTGGACGGCAACTGTGCCGACGGTTTCTCTGGATGATGTCTTGACAGTTACTGCCTTGGCAGACGGCAAAACAGAAAGTTTACCAGTAACAGTGACGGTGCAAGGGCTGATCGTGGCAGCACCAACGGCAACGATTTCTGGCAATAGTGAAGATGGTTATCCCGTAACTGGTACAGCACCAGCTAATGCGGCAATCGAAATCTTAAATGCTGATGATCAAGTGATTGGCACAGGGACGGCCAATGAGAATGGTGTTTACACCGTTACCTTGACCAGTGAAGAGGCATCAGCAGGAGAAACGGTCCGTGTCGTTGCCATCGTTTCAGCAGGTGGGGATGACTTCCGTAGTCAACCAACGGCTGTCGTGGTGCCAGCGGATCAAACGGCGACACCAACGATCAATCCAGCTGTGGCTGGCGCAACACAAATCAGCGGGACAGCCGAGCCGGGAGCAACAGTCAACGTGACGGTCGGTGAGCAAGACCCAATCACCGGTGAAGTTGACGAAGAGGGCAATTGGCAAGTTGATGTGCCAGAGCTTTCCGAAGGGACGACTGTTACGGCAGTGGCAGAAGTAGAAAATGAAACACCAAGTACACCAGCAACGATCACGGTCGGGGCATTAACGGTGGCGGCGCCTAGTGCGTCTATCAGCGGCAATGCAGCCGATGGCTATCCAGTGACTGGAACAGGACCAGCGAATGCGACCATCGAAATCTTGAATGAAGCTGGCGAGACAGTAGGAACGGGTACGACCAATGCTGCAGGGGGTTACACGATCGCTTTGACTAGTGAAGATGTCTCTCCTGAAGAAAACTTGACGGTGGTTGCGGTGGTCACAGCAGGTGGCAAGGATTATCGCAGTCCAGCGACACCGATCATGGTGCCAGCTGAACCGGGTGAAAATCAAACAACGGCACCAACGGTTGATCCAATCAAAGCAGGCGATGAAACAGTTAGCGGAACGGCCGAACCTGGCTCAACTGTGACTGTAACACTACCTGATGGCACAGAAGAAACCGCCGAAACAGATGACGAAGGCAACTGGAGTGTCGATGTGCCTGAATTGTCTGAAGGAGATACCATCACGGTCGTCGCAGACAGTGACGGCAAAGACCCAAGTGATCCAATCACTGTCATCGTTGAAGGAGTGACTGTTGCAGCACCAACAGCTTCCATCAGCGGCAACAGCACGGATGGCTACCCAGTGACTGGTACAGCACCAGCCAATGCAGCGATCGAGATCTTGAACGCAGCCAATGAAGTCGTAGGAACAGGCACTGCTGATGGAGACGGCAACTATACAGTGGACTTAACTGCTGAAACTGTCGATCCAGAAGAAACCTTAAACGTCGTTGCCATCGTAACAGCTGGTGGGAAAGAGTATCGCAGTAATCCAACAGCGGTCATCGTACCAGCAGATACGGTAGTGGATCAGACAGCAGCACCAACGATCGATCCAATCACGGCTGGGGATACCAGCATCAGTGGGACCGCTGAACCAGGTTCAACCGTGACGATCACCGTACCAGATGCGGAATTAATCACGGCTGAAACGGATGATGAAGGCAATTGGACAGCAGAAGTACCAGAAGTTTCTGAAGGCGATGCAGTCACTGTTGTGGCTCAATCACCTGACAAAGAGCCAAGCGCTCCAGTCACAGTTGGTGTGGGGGCGTTGACGGTCACTGCACCTAGTGCAACTATCACAGGCAATAGCACGGATGGCTATCCAGTAACTGGAACGGCACCAGCCAATGCCACCGTACAAATCTTGAATAGCGATGGACAAATCGTTGGTTCAGGAACCGCAGACGCGCAAGGGAACTACAGTATCACTCTTGAACCAACAGCTGTTGCACCAGCGGAAAGCCTAACAGTCGTTGCAGTTCAGACAGCTGGCGGCAAAGAATACCGCAGTAATGCGACACCGATCGTGGTACCTTTGGATCAAGAAGAGCAACAAACTGCAACACCAACGATCGATCCAGTCAAAGCTGGCGATACTTCGATCAGCGGGACTGCCGAACCAGGTTCAACGGTGACGGTAACGATTGGTGAAAATGAACCAATCACGACCGAAACGGACGAAGAGGGCAATTGGACAGTTGAGGTACCTGAAGTTGCGGAGGGTGATACCGTCACTGTTGTGGCACAATCACCTGAAAAAGATCCTAGTGCACCAATCACAGTGAGTGTGGATGGCATCACGGTTTCAGCACCGACCGCTTCGATCACCGGCAATCCAGAGGATGGTTACCCAGTGACGGGGATGGCAGCACCAAATGCGGCGATTGAAATCTTGAATGAAGCGGGGGATGTCGTTGGATCAGGCAATGCCGATGAAAATGGCAACTACACGATCACGCTCTCTGGTGAAGACGTTTCTCCTGAAGAATCATTGAACGTCGTTGCGATCATCACAGCCGGCGGCAAAGACTACCGGAGTAATGCGACACCAATCGTCGTGCCTGTCGAGAATACGATCGACCAAACCGCCACACCAATCATCGAACCAGTCACAGCTGGTGACACGACCATCACTGGTACTGCTGTACCGGGAGCGATGGTCACCGTGACGGTAACGGGTGAAGAAGCGGTTGAAACTGAAGCAGATGAAGCAGGAAATTGGTCAGTGGATGTTTCTGAAGTTTCTCGAGATGAAATCGTGACAGCAGTGGCGCAAAGCGAAGGAGAAATCGCCAGTGAACCGGCAACGACCGTTGTCAGTGGCATCACGGTCAACGCACCTTCAGCGTCCATTACTGGGAATTCACAAGATGGCTATCCAGTAAGTGGGAACGGACCTGCCAATGCAGCGATTGAAATTCTTAATGAAGCGGGGGATGTCGTTGGAACAGGCACTACCGATGGAAATGGTGACTATACGATCACGTTGACTAGTGAGGATGTCGCACCAGAAGAAAACTTAACGGTTGTGGCGATCGTCACTGCCGGTGGGGATGACTACCGCAGTAATGCGACCCCGATCGTCGTGCCTGTCGATGATGAAAGCATCAAAACTGATACACCAACCATTGACCCAGTCACGGCTGGTGATACAACGATCAGCGGAACGAGTGAGCCAGGTGCGACGATCACCGTTACCATCAGTGATCCGTTAACAAGTAGCTTACTGACTATCTTCGCAGCTGAAGGACCGATCACAACGATCGCCGATCAAAATGGTGACTGGGATGTTGAGTTATCCGCGGAAGCGACGGAAGGCGAAACTGTTACGGTTCTTGCTTTAGCCGAAGGCGAAACCTTAAGTGATCCGACGACGACCGTAGTCGGTGCCTTGACGGTTGACGCACCGGTTGCCACGATCACTGGCAATCCTACCGATGGCTATCCAGTCTTCGGAAATGGGCCAGCCAATGCGACGATCGAAATCTTGAATGAAGCGGGTGACGTTGTCGGAACTGGAACGACCAATGGAAATGGCGCCTTCAGCATCACATTAGACCCAGAGGATGTTTCACCAGAAGAAACCCTTAACGTTGTGGCTATCGTTACAGCAGGTGGCAGAGAATACCGCAGTGCAGCAACACCAATCGTTGTGCCAACAGGTGACAATGGAACGGATGGTTCAGATGGTACTGACGGCACGGACGGTACCGATGGAACGGATGGCACCAATGGTTCTAATGGTACCAATGGCACGGACGGAAGCAACGGTGCTTGGGGTAACTGGGGTAGTTGGGGGAACAACAACGGCAACGGTAGCAATAACAACCAAAGCTGGTGGGCAAGTAAGTACCTACCGAAAACGGGATCCGAAGGAACTTGGTACGCTTCAGTGATTGGGGCAGCAGTCTTCGTTGTCGGAGGAATTGGCTTGTTCTTCAAAGCAAGAAAGAAAAAAGACCAACAAAAATAGCATGACTTTACCAGCGGAGTGGACATCCTCCGCTGGTATCTCTAGTGAATAATAGTTCTGAAGCAATGATCATCGTTTCGTAAAGAAAGGGTTAGAAATGGTATGGAAAGCAGAAGGAGGGAAAAACGTTTTTACAAATGGACGATTAGCCAATTAATTCTCTTTTTGACCAGCATCAGTTTCGTCAATTTGTATCTTTTAACAACGACAATAAAAGCCGAAGCAGCAGTGAATGTTTTAGATGTGGAGATTTTAAGCAATTTAACGAGTGCCAATACAAGTGGCACCTCAGTAAGCGTTCCATGGCCAGGCAGCGTGTCAAATCGACCAGTGACTTTTTCGATCAAAGGCAACGGCGGGTTGAACGCTTCTGTCAATGTCAGTGGGGAAGATAAATTTGCTTTATTAGCGATCCCAGCAGAATTGAGAAATAGCATCAGTGCCAATGGATCAGCAGCCATCAAGACGTCGACCACAGTCAATATTGCCAATGTCCCACTGCTGAATGCGATCTTAACGGCACTTGATTCCTTGACCAGTTCACTAAATCTCAACCTTGGGATTGTTCAAATTGATTTGACAGCGATCAATCAGCAGATTTCTTTACTAAAAACTGTCGGAAATATCGGGAATGTAGAAATAACGAGTCCGTTGCAGTTCACCACCCAAAGAGAAGCTTTGTATACCAATATGAGTTCGAACCTTGGTGTCGTCTTAGGAACCAATGTCCCGCAAATTCTACGGAATTTAAGTACCGCGATTCAAAATACCCAGATCCGAGTAATCGGCATCGATATTGGCGGCGTCGTTCGCGCATTGCTGCAAGGGTTGCTCAATACCCTGCTTAGCACCGTGAATTCAGCGTTGAATGATTTGGCAACTGTCCAAGAACAAATGGCTGATGCAGCCGTTTTAGGAGCAACGGATGTTCAAATTCCGACGTTACTTTCAGGTCCAGGTCAGTTGACCGCAAATTGGACCGCCAATTTTTCGGCTTCTGTGTTGAAAGCAAAGCCGACGGATATCAATCTCTTGAACTTTAGTGCGCTAAATATCAGCAGTCGCCAAACTATGGTTTATTTTATGGTCGAAGCTTTGACGATGGATCGGACGAATCTGCCGACTCAGCTGAATTTTGGCCGACATGCCATTCAAACGAAAAAGAGCGAGACATGGCGGGCAACCGCCAACGGCGATCAAAGCGCAGCTGCTACAACTGGGATTTTACGGATCAATGATACCCGCAATCGGCAGAAAAAATGGCAAGTGAAGGTCAGACAATCCACCAATTGGGTCAATGGTACACGCACATTGCCAGCCGCCGAATTAAGGGTTCAGCTTGGAACTGTCAATTCGACCTTTACGGACGGTCGAGTGGTTTTACCTGATAATGCAACGATTGCCCTGCAGCAAAATGTCGAAAAAAATGTGGTGACGTTGGAAAATGCGGCATCGACTGGTGGACTGACTGTTAATTTTTCCCAGTTCAATTTATTTGTACCTGAGAAAACACCTAAATTTCAAGGTCAGTATCGCGCCACAGTCGTGTGGACCGTTTCCGATACACCTTGAAAAGGAAGAGCAGAATGAAAAAAAATTCCCTTGTGCTGCTTCTGATTTTGCTGATCGGCAGTTTCTACAGTATCGTTCCATCAGCAGTAGCCAATACGACGACCGGCAACATTGAGTTTTATGAAGGACCAACGGAAACATCAAGCAGTGATTCAATTGATGAAGAAATTGAACCACCGACCAGTCAAGAAACGGTTACTAACGCGGAAGAACCGCTGCCGCAGCTTGCAGAGGCCAATTACTTTTGGCTGCCCATAATAGGCGGATTCTTCATTAGTCTGACATTGATCTTTAGCATCAAAAAAAGGAGGACGGTAAAATGATTTCAAAGAAATACGTAGTGGGGGCATTAGGAATATTGACGACACTTAGCATCGGTGCGACAGTGCAAGCGGACGACACGACCGGTGTCGTAGAATATACCTCTGGTGGCATCGTGTTTGACCCGGATAAAGGCGGGAGTGATCCCAATACGCAGCTACCAACGAATTTAGATTTTGGTGCCCATGAGATACAAACAGAAAATGCCGAAACGTGGGTGGCAACAACGGATGGAACTGGATTACCTGGGGATGGATCCACGCTACAAAGAGGAGCAGTTGCAGTCAGCGATAACCGAGGACAGGCGAACTCTTCTTGGGCAATCAAAGTACGGCAAGCAACCCAATTTACGGCGGGAGACAGCACGTTGGACGGTGCGGTATTAACAGTAGATACGGGTACCTTGACCAACAACTTAAGTTTGCCGCCAACCGGAGCCAGTGATATTGCCAATGGCGAGCTTGATTTTGCGGCGATCAACAATGAGTATGCCTTCTTGACCGCCAACGCTGGCGAAGGGATCGGTGAAACGTCGATGCCTTTAGAACAATTTACCCTTTCGATCCCAGCCAATACGGAAAAACAATCAGCAACCTATCAAACGACCTTGGTTTGGACGATCAGCAGTGCGCCGACGACCCCATAGGGCAGTAGTCATTGCGTAACAGTTAGCAGAAAAAAAGCAGCTTGCCTGAGCGGCTGCTTTTTATGCTAGCTGATTTTTCTTTCCTATTTTGTGTAGAAAGGATCTGACAGGATGCATCAGAAGAAAGTTCGAGGCAAAGGATTTCAGAATTGGGTAGTAAGTATTCTAATGGTCTTATTTTTCATTGGTACTAGTAGTACGGGGGCAGCAGATTCGCTTGATACCTTCGATGTTCAAATCAAATTGCCAGAGTCACAGCGGGACAAAGAGTTGATGTACTATGATTTGTTGCTGGAGCCCAAGGCAGAAGAAAAACTAGCGGTCATGGTTTCCAATAAAAGCGAGCAACCAATCAATTTACAGCTATCCTTTAATCGAGCGGTCACGAACATGACTGGCGTCGTTGAGTACTCTGGGGCAAATGAAGAAGCAACGCCTTCAACTCCTTATCCTATCGAAGAACTCGTCAACTTAAGTAATGAAACACTTTCGCTTGCTCCTGATGAACAAAAAGAAATCACTTTGACAGTTCGGATGCCATCTAAATCTTTTGATGGGATTTTGGCAGGGGGACTATACGTACAGCAAACCGGCAGTGAAGAGTTTCAAGGGAATGTTCAAAACCTATTAGCCAGAGAAGTAGCAGTATTGCTTCGAAACAAAGAATCTGACATCCCGCCAGCGGTCCGAATTGAAGAAGCTCATTTGGAAGAGATCAATCGCCGTAATGTCATCATCGTAGCGGTGGAAAATACAGCGGCCGATTATCTCAGTAAAGCTACGCTTACGTACGAAGTATTTCATGATGGGCAAGCAACCGCCATCAAAGGGGAAAAAGAGGTCCAATTAGCGCCCAATGCGTTAATGAATTACGCACTGCCATTAGAGGGAAACGAACTGCAATCAGGAGAGTATGAAATAAAAACGATTCTCAAAGCAGCTGATCAAGAATGGCAAGGAGAGCCTACCTTCCAAGTTGCAAGTCAAGAAGCGCAAGAAAGAAACGAGCAAGATGTCAGTATTGAAGAAACCTCTTCGCCGCTCCTTCTCTATTTATCGATTGGTTGTGTATTATGTCTGATCATCGCCTATTTGATTTGGCATAATCGAAAACTAAAACGAGCATTAAACAAAACAGATGATAAAACCCCATGAGCACTTGTAAGAAATTCCTTATTAATATAGAAGGAAAAAAACAATTAAAATTCATGAGATGCATGTAAATCAGAAGCATAAAAAAAAGCAGCAAACAGGCCATTTATTGTTCAAAATAAATGGTTTTTTGTCGTGTCCATGAAGATTCGATATGGTAAATTAAGTAGAAAATTTTTTTTGATTGCATCTTGCAGCGGCTAATGATCACTTTTATTTTTATGGAAAATCTTCAGAGGAAACAGTTGATTACCCATGAACGGACTGCCCAAAGAGAAGGGTAGCTTTTTTTTGCGAAAAAATGAAGAATAAATAACGATTAATATTTTTTTTGGTAGAAGTTTATTTTTTGAAAATCATTAGAAAGGTTGGGTAGCAGTCGGTAAGCTTTGGAATAGCTAACTAGTTGAACTACTTAAAAAAACGTAAGTTATTATTGTTGTTTGCGCTTTCTGTCTTATAAATGTGTTAAGAAAGCAGTACGCCGGAATCTCCTTTACTATAATAGGTTTAGACCAATTATAAAGTCTTTTCTTACTTTGTTTTTAATTTAAACTACCTTTTTTGCATAAACGTTTCGTTAATTCGTTTGAAAGTGCAAGCAGGCATTTTTAATTAAGAATACAATTAGAAATGATGTGAAAAGGAGAATTAAGATGTCTGCAAATTTGAGCAATTTCGCTGTTTATATAGTAGATGACAACTTTTTTAATGGAAATGTGATGAAAAAAATGATCACTGAAAGTCATGTTCCTTATTCTATGGTGGAGATCATTTCACCGGAAGAACTAGATTCTTTTCTTGAAGGGTACCTAACAGATGTGAACGATTTATTTTTATTTTCCATTGAAATGATGGGATTTGATCGAAGTTTTCAATTAGCAGGGCGATTGAGGGAGCAGTGCAAAAAGTGTCAAATTGCTTTTTATGGTGCCTATGCGTCCAAAATCGAAATCAAGAAACTGAATCTTATCTGTCCTTTAGGAATCATCGATACAGAAGAAAAGGATGTGGCAATGCAGTTAAGAAATTTGTTAACAGAAGCAATTGAAGTGAAACGATCATTGCTGGGAAAAAAACACTTATTAAAAATTGTTAGTAAACGAGAGTTGATGATCATTGATGCAGAAGCAATCAACTACATAACAACGATCAAAGGAGAGCGAAACCGAATCGTATTCCATCAAAAGAAATCAGTTGAGTGCATTGAAACTTCGTTAAAGGTCATCAAACAGCTAGATTTGCCTGAGTATTATAAAGTATTCAAATCGTACATTATTAATGCGCGACAAATCAAAATGATTGATCGAACAAACAATGTTCTTTGCTTTTTTAATGGGGAAGAATTAGAAGTTGGAAAAAAAATCCGTAAAGCAATCAGTTAAAACTACATATATTTAATGGAGGAAAAAAATGAAAAAGAGAAATAAACGAATTCGTCATGGCATTGTTGTTACCGCTTTAGGTCTGTCCCAAGTGATCACTCCGGTCATGGCACTTGCGGAAACCACGGAACAGGAACAAACCATTCGTGCTTTAGATAACGCAAATCATCTGCTGGCATCAACCAGCGACATTGCCAATGAAACAAACGCAAGCGACGCGCAAACAACTGAGACTACTCAAACGGATCGTTCTTCAGAAGAAAGCGGCGAAGCAACCCCAGAGACGGATGCAGCAGCAACGAGTCAAAGTGAAACGCCTGCTACAACTTCTTCAACACATACAGTAGATACCACAGATTCGACGCAAGCAAGTTCTTCAGAAACCGAATCGAAAGAGGCAAAAGAAGACGAAAAGAGTGCTCGTGTCAGCACCCGCATCAATGGACAAGAGCTTTTAGAAAAAGGCACATTACTGACGATTGCTGGTGAGGAGTTCAGTCAAACGGAAGAAACGCGGATTTTAAACAATAGTCCGGTGAAACTGAAATTAGACTTTGAAATCAATGACGAAGACTATTTAGCCGGCACCACTGCTGTTTTTGACCTGCCGGAAGGCCTTGGTTTTAGTGATATGCAAGGATCAAATGAAGCAATCAATGCTTCGTGGGCAGTAGATAGTGCCGCCCATCAATTAACGATCACCTTTAACCAATCCATTCATGATGCATCGTTTTCGATCGAGTTGACTAGTTATCTTTATTCAGAAGACAAGCCTCAGCTCACCATTGAGATCGGCGATCAAAACCAGACAAGCTACGCCATTGATTTGTATGAAGAAGTTGACCCGATTCAATATGTGTCAGAAAAAAATGTCTTTGGGATGGAAGGAATGGTCTACTACAACGTTGATCGGATGTTGTCTGGGACAGAGACCCTCTCATTACGATTGGTTGATACACCGGGAGCAGTGTTCAAAAAGATTGAGACCCAACCGTTAAAAGTTTTCAGCTATGAGGTGGATATCAAAGGAAAGATCAAGCCAGAAACACAAACAGCCTTAGTCGAAGGGACAGACTACACAATCACCTCAGATAGTCTTTACAATACTGCTGTTGAAATCAAACAGATGGACAAACAAAAGGCTTATGGGGTTTCTTATCAATTCACCATGAGCTTGACCGAGCTGACGGATTCTACCTATTATTTTTCGAAAGGATATCCAACGACCGGTTTCGGTTCGGTACAACTGAAGCAAACAACTGCCCAATATAGAGGGATTGCCTTTACCGCAAAAACCAGCAAAGATGAAAAGGAAGTCGCTTCAAGATATTTTTCGAATGTGGCATCCGGTAGTTTTAACAACAACACAAAGGGAAGTTACATTTTAAGCATTCACGAAATGCCGACAGCGATGAAAGCGGGGCAGCAAGTTATCCTTTCCAGTCAAAACGGACAGCCGATCACGGCGAAACAGTTAACAGCAAGAGATGCTTTTTATCAGAATGTGAACTTTGCGGATTATTTTTCTGTCGAAAATACTGGAGATAAATTAATTTTGACCGCTACAAAAGACAGTAATCTTTCGTTTGGTTGGATGTATGCAACGGTGCCTTTTGATCAGAAAGATATCATCCTCAATGTCTCGACACCGTTAATTGCTAATAAAGAATTCAAAATCGTTGAAGACAACTACGTCGAACCAATCAGTGTTCTTAATCCCAATAACGCTGAAACGGCTTGGGGAAATTATGATCAAAATGGTGCTTACATGAGTGATACCTCCGTTAACATTGAAGGCAGCACCTCACAACCAATCGAAAATTTACAAATGTTTATTGAACATCCCGAGTATCTTTCACTCAGAAAAGTACCAAAAGTTGGTTTCTATTATATTTTAGGAACTGATTATACGATTGAGAAGGTAGAAGGGGGCACGTTAGTAATTTTTACAACACCAATTACAGCTTCTGTACAATTTGATTTGGGCTTCAATTATGTGCCGGACAGTTTATCGCCAGCCACTAGAATTCCGGTGGATACGATTCCTGTGACATTTACAGCAGATGGCATTGATAAAATTGAAACGACTGTTACTACAGGGAGGAAACAATACCAAGAACAAACGCTTCAAAGTAGCAAAAACCAATTTTTGGTCAACGCTCGTCAAGATACCATCAGTGATTTGACTGTGGAGACCCATGTCCCGAAAAACACGGAGGTTGTTTTTTCGATCATTGATGTTTCCAATGATCAAGTAAACGGCATTTATCCGCAATATTGGGATCGCGGCGCTTATAATAATCAAGCCATGAAAGAAAGCGATCCAAATTATCCGACGATCACCCATGATGAGGCAACCAACTACTACACCTTTGATTTTGGGACGACGAATCGACGCTACATTATTTCCTATCAATACGCCAATGGTTGGCAGGAAATGAGTACGATTTATGTGCCTGGTTTTGCAAAAGAGCCCTTATCAAATAATCAGCAAGGCTCAGCTACCGTCTCCGTTTCCAATACAGCGACGGATATTATTGGTATTACTCAAAATACCGTGAATAATACAAAAAACATGACGCAGGTCAAGGTCACAACAAAAAATATCGATGATGGCTCGAAAAAGGTAGCCAATCCAACGATTCTTCTTAAATCATTGGGAAATACCAATGGTGAAATCGATCTAGGTTCAATCAATGTTTCGAATGTGCCAGATGACAGCTACGAAGTCAAAGAAGTTGACGGAGACGTACAGCTTGTCTTTTCAAACTATGTTCTAACGAAAAATATCGAAATCAGTTACAACGTACTTTCACAAAACGCCGGCCAAATCTCAGCTTCAGCAACGATCGTTTCTGATACGATTGATACCTTGTCGGAAGCCAAACGGACGGCTACTTCGACGGTGACTAACCTGCAGTTTTCGGCAGGTGATTCAAACGGGATCATTTACAAAACTAGTGCGTCACTTGATGTTTATAATACCGAAGAACCAACTCAGAAAATTGCAGGCGTTACATTGATGCTTTGGAATCAGTTGACTGGAGATGTCATTTCTGTCGTAACAGATGAGAAGGGAGAGTATCAATTAGCTGATATTTATACGGGGACCTATATGCTTTATGTTTCCTCCGTCCCAGAAGGCTACGTTGTGCCGCAGGAGCTTCAGCTTGGTAAAGAAATCCAAGTGAATCGGACAGGCAACCAGTTCTCAGTAGGCATCACACCAGAAGAAGATTTATCAACGATCGTCACGAAAGATAGTACGATCTACGTGGGAGACGAGTGGCATGCTGCAGATAATTTTGTCTCGGCAACAGACAAGCATGGCAATGGAATGTCCTTCTCGGAAATTACCGTCAACGGTGAGGTCGACACATCTAAAGTCGGCACTTATGAAGTCAAATACATGAATGGCAACGTGAGCGATACAGCGACAATCACTGTTGTTGCCAACCAAGAAACGGTGACAGCCAAAGACAGCACGTTATATGTGGGCGATGCATGGACAGCAGCAGATAATTTTCTATCGGCAACGGATAAAGATGGAAACGTCTTGTCACTAACAGAAGTGACCATTATCGGTGAAGTTGACACGGATACACCAGGAGAATACCAAGTTATTTATCGTAACGGCAAAACCGAAGCAACTGCTACGATCACGGTCTTAGCGGACCAAACTTCGGTCAAAGCCAAAGACAGTACCTTATATGTTGGGGATGACTGGCAAGCTGCTGATAACTTTGTTTCGGCAACGGACAAAACAGGAGCGAATGTCCCATTTTCAAATGTGACCGTTAGTGGAGCCGTGGATACTTCCAAAGAAGGTCAATATCCAGTGGTTTATCAAAACGGCAATCAAAAAGCAACAGCGACGATCACCGTGGTTGCCAATCAAGAAACAGTCGTTGCCAAGGATAGTACACTTTATGTGGGCGATGCATGGACAGCAGCTGATAATTTTGTTTCAGCAACAGATAAGAAGGGACAATCGTTAAGCTTGGCAGAAGTCACCACCAGTGGTGAAGTGGATACGAAAGTACCAGGAGAATACCAAATAACCTATCGCAATGGCAAAGCCGAAGCAACAGCGACGATCACTGTATTGGCAGATCAAACGAGTGTCAAAGCCAAAGACAGTACCTTATATGTTGGGGATGACTGGCATGCGGTTGATAACTTTGTCTCAGCCACAGACAAAACCGGAGCGAATGTCCCATTTTCAAATGTGACCGTTAGTGGAGCCGTTGATACTTCCAAAGAAGGTCAATATCCAGTGGTTTATCAAAACGGCAAAGTAAAAGCAACGGCGACGATTACGGTCGTTGCCAACCAAGAAACGGTAGTCGCCAAAGATAGTACGATTTACGAAGGCGATGACTGGCAAGTCGCCGACAACTTTGTGTCGGCAACAGACAAAGTCGGCAACGAAGTAAAACTGGCTGATATCACAACAGTAGGTACAGTCGACAGCGCCACACCAGGGAAATATGAAGTAATTTATCGCAATGGCAAAGCCGAAGCAACAGCGACGATCACCGTGTTAGCTGATCAAACATCAGTTAAAGCCAAAGATAGCACCTTATATGTCGGGGATGACTGGCATGCGGTTGATAACTTTGTCTCAGCCACAGACAAAACCGGAGCGAATGTCCCATTTTCAAATGTGACCGTTAGTGGAGCCGTTGATACTTCCAAAGAAGGTCAATATCCAGTGGTTTATCAAAACGGCAAAGTAAAAGCAACGGCGACGATTACGGTCGTTGCCAACCAAGAAACGGTAGTCGCCAAAGATAGTACGATTTACGAAGGCGATGACTGGCAAGTCGCCGACAACTTTGTGTCGGCAACAGACAAAGTCGGCAACGAAGTAAAACTGGCTGATATCACAACAGTAGGTACAGTCGACAGCGCCACACCAGGGAAATATGAAGTAATTTATCGCAATGGCAAAGCCGAAGCGACTGCCACGATCACCGTGTTAGCTGATCAAACGAGTGTCAAAGCCAAAGACAGTACCCTATACGTCGGCGATGACTGGCAAGCTGCCGACAACTTTGTCTCAGCCACAGACAAAACGGGAGCAACGGTTGAATTATCAGGAGTGATCGTTACTGGTACTGTCGATACCAATCAAGAAGGCACATACGAAGTCACTTATACGAATGGAAAAGTCAGCGACATAGCGACAATCACTGTGGTTGCTCACGAAGAAACGGTCGTAGCAAAAGATAGTACGATCTATGAAGGAGAGAAGTGGCAAGCCGTCGATAATTTTGTCTCGGCAACAGATAAAAGCGGACAAGCAGTCGATTATGATCAAGTATTGACTAGCGGTACAGTCAATACTGATGTGCCTGGAAAATACCAAGTAACCTATCGCAACGGTAAAGCCGAAGCCACTGCCACGATCACCGTGTTGGCAGACCAGACCTCTGTGACTGTGAAAGATAGCGTGATTTATGTCGGTGACAACTGGACAGCTGCCGACAATTTTGTCTCCGCTACAGATCGTGACGGTAAGTCACTCGCATTGGAGCAACTGCTGGTGGACGGTTCGGTTGATACGAAGAAAACGGGCACCTATCAAGTCAACTATTCAATCGTAACCGATGAAGCAGCAACTCCTAACTTTTTCGCACGCTTATTTGGTACTGACTCACAAGAAGCAGTCACCGCCACAGCGACGATCAAAGTCATTGAAAAAGCAGAAGAACCAGAGGAGGAAGATCAGCAACCAGAGAAAGATGATTCTGACAAAGGGCAAGAAAAACCAACGGATGCAGGTCAGCCTGGCAAACAAAGCAAAGCGACCGCAAAGGACAAACGGGTGTTACCAAAGACCGGTACAGCCATCACTCAAGGCTATTCGATTGCAGGAGCAAGCCTTGTGGCACTAGCGGGGATCTTCTTCTTTCGTAAAAAACACACGAACAAAAGCAGAAAAACGAAATAAATCGCAATGACACTAGCAGCGGCTATCCTTAATGATAGCCGCTGTTTTTGGTTTATTTTCTAAAAAAAACCTGCACTGTTGCGGTTTTCTTGTCTGATAAGCAGACGTATAAAGAAGATATAAAGACTCTAGCAGAAGATTTACACTATTTTTATTTCTTTTTGCGTATGCTTACGTCATGAAGGAGTGAAGAATATGAATCTTGTTTTAGGAATAATCGGAGTGATCGTAATGATCTATCTCTTTTGGTATTTGTTTGAGGGGGGAGAACGATGAGTAGCTATTTTGTGCAAGGCTTTTTATTTTTACTGATCTTACTAGCAGCAGCGGTTCCTTTGGGCTGGTATATCAAAGAAATCATGCAAGGAAAAACACCGCGATTTGTCCGCTTTATTCAACCCATTGAACGGTTGACCTATCGAGTGATTGGTTCAGTCAGCAAAAAAGAAATGACTGCTAAAACCTATTTATTTTCAGTCTTGGTCGTCAGTGTCTTTTCCATCATCGGCTTGACCGGATTATTGATGGTCCAGCACTGGTTACCGCAAGGGGCAGCCGTTGAGAATATGTCCTTTGACTTAGCATTGAACACAGCCGTCAGTTTTGTGACGAACACGAACTGGCAAGCTTACGCTGGGGAAGAAGCACTGACCAATCTTTCCCAAGCATTAGGATTAACGGTGCAAAATTTCTTATCTGCGGCAGTCGGACTAGCCGTACTGTGTGCCTTGATTCGTGGGCTGCAACAAAAACAAAAACGAACTGTAGGAAATTTTTGGCAAGACATCACCCGTTCTTTGCTCTATATTCTTTTACCACTTTCATTGATTTTAGCGATCTTGCTCCTGTCTCAAGGCGTCGTCCAAACGTTGAGCAGCGGCGTGGAAGTCAATGGATTTGAAGGGGAATCCTTTTGGATGGCGCTCGGACCGGTAGCGAGTCAAATCGCCATCAAGCAATTAGGGACCAACGGCGGCGGCTTCTTTGGCGCCAACTCTGCCCATCCATTTGAAAACCCAACGATGTTCAGTAATTTTTTAGAAAACTTAGCGATCTTGTTGCTGCCAGCTGCTTTGATTTTTGCCTTTGGCTTTTGGATCAAAGAGTGGAAACAAGGACGTACGATCTTGATCACCGCAACCGTCTTTTTGATTCTAGCTTTTATTGGCGTAGTGATCAGTGAAGGTTATGGACCGCAATTCAGTCAAGTGCTTGGGAATGCCAATTTAGAAGGCAAAGAAGTACGTTTCGGTGTCGGTTGGTCGAGTCTCTGGGCAGTGAGTACCACCGCTGCTTCCAGTGGATCAGTCAATGCCATGCTGGATAGTTTCACACCACTCGGGGGTGCGATTCCGATGTTCTTGATGCAGCTGGGAGAAATCATCTTTGGCGGTGTTGGTAGCGGGCTTTATGGCATGATCGCTTTTCTATTATTGACGGTCTTTATCGCTGGTTTATTAGTCGGACGAACACCCGAATATATCGGCAAAAAAATCGAAGCTTTTGACATTAAAATGACGAGTATCGTTATTTTGACGCCATTGCTACTGACGCTTTTCGGGGCTATGTTGATGACCTTACATCCTGACATCATGAGCTGGCTAACCAACCAAGGCGCCCATGGCTTTAGCGAACTGTTGTATGCAGCAACTTCTTTCAGCAACAACAACGGGAGTGCCTTTGGCGGCTTGACCGCAGATACTTTTTTCCTGAATAGTTTGGGTAGTATCTTGATGTTCGTTTCACGTTTCGTTCCCATCGCAGCCATCTTGTATCTGGCAGAAAACATGGGTGCCAAAAAGAAAACCGTTCGTAATGAAGGAACCTTGTCAACCACGAGTCCAGTCTTTGTCACGATGCTGATCATTGTGATCATCGTGATCGGTGCACTGAGCTTTTTACCAGCGATGGCTTTAGGACCAATCGCAGACTTCTTTACAACGAAATAGGAGAGAGAAAAAATGAAAAAAATCTATCAATGGGCGATCGGCGAATCCTTTAAGAAATTGGACCCTCGCCAACAAATCAAAAACCCCGTGATGTTTGTGGTCTACTTAGGGGCGATCTTGACAACGATTTTATGTTTTCAAGAACAAACAGTCCCGTTGTGGTTTAGCATCAGTGTGACTGTCTTCTTATGGTTGACCTTGTTGTTTGCCAATTTTGCCGAAGCAGTGGCAGAAGGGCGCGGCAAAGCACAAGCGGATAGTTTGAAGCAAGCAAAAAAAGAAATCATGACCTACAAAGTCATGTCCTTGGAAGATGTCGCCAAAGAGGCTTTTATCGAAGTCCGTTCTTCAGATTTGAAAAAAGGCGACTTGGTTTATGTTCCTTCTGGCGAACAAATTCCTGCCGATGGGGACGTCGTTGAAGGTGCTGCTTCTGTGGACGAAAGTGCCATCACAGGAGAATCAGCACCTGTCATTCGTGAGTCTGGTGGCGACCGCAGTGCAGTCACGGGAGGAACGTTAGTCGTTTCCGATTACTTGGTCATCAAAGTGACCGCTGAAAATGGTCATTCTTTTTTGGATAAGATGATTGCGATGGTGGAAGGGACACAGCGGAAAAAAACACCCAATGAGATTGGCCTGCAGCTGTTCTTAGTGACACTGACCATCATCTTCTTGGCTGTTTCCATCACATTGATTCCCTTTACTGATTTTAGCAGTCAGTTATCTGGTCGGGGAACGGCGATTTCCAGTGTGATCGTGATCGCTTTATTGATTTGTCTTGCACCAACCACGATCGGCGCCTTGATTTCCTCGATTGGGATCGCTGGAATGAGTCGTTTGACCAAAGAAAACGTCATCGCCATGAGTGGACGCGCAATTGAAGCAGCAGGAGATGTGGATGTTTTGCTGCTGGATAAAACAGGAACCATTACTCTGGGAAACCGCCGTGCCAGTGAGTTCTTGCCAGTACCGGGGGTCACCGCTAAAGAGTTGGCAGATGCAGCGCAGTTGGCATCTTTTGCCGATGAAACGGCAGAAGGACGCAGTATCGTGATTTTAGCCAAAGAAGCCTTCAATATTCGTGAACGGGAATTTCAGCAAGCCGATGTTCATTGGATCGATTTTAGTGCCAAAACACGGATGTCTGGGATCGACTATCGTGGTGATGAGATCCGTAAAGGAGCTGCGGATACGATCAAGCAATATGTGACGGCAAAAGGGCAGACCTATCCCACGGCATGTGACGAGATCGTAGAAAAAGTCGCAAAGGCTGGTGGAACTCCATTGGTCGTAGTGAAAAATGGCCAAGTACTCGGGGTCGTTTATTTAAAAGACATCGTGAAAAACGGGGTTAAAGAAAAATTTGCCGACATGCGCAAGATGGGTATCAAAACGATCATGATCACTGGGGACAACCCTTTGACGGCAGCTGCTATTGCCGCCGAAGCGGGCGTCGATGATTTCTTAGCCGAAGCAACACCAGAAAACAAAATGAACCTGATTCGCGAATATCAGGAAAAAGGGCATTTGGTGGCGATGACGGGGGATGGAACCAACGATGCACCCGCACTCGCCCAAGCCGATGTGGCAATGGCGATGAACACTGGTACGCAAGCAGCCAAAGAAGCGGGCAATATGATCGATCTTGATTCCAGCCCGACCAAATTACTGCAAGTAGTCCAAATTGGTAAACAGCTGCTGATGACCCGTGGGGCTTTGACGACCTTTAGTATCGCAAATGATATCGCCAAATATTTCGCAGTGATCCCTGTTCTGTTTTATGCGATTTATCCAGAACTCGCAGCGCTGAATATCATGAATCTTGGCAGTCCCTTAACGGCGATTTTGTCCGCAGTCATCTACAATGCAGTCGTGATCATCGCCTTGATCCCTCTGGCGTTGAAAGGGGTCAAGTACCAAGAAAAACCAGCCAGCCAAATGCTGCGGCACAATCTGGTCGTCTACGGCCTAGGCGGCATCATCGCACCATTCATTTGCATCAAGCTAGTAGATTTGCTTTTGTCAGCTGTTCTGCTATAAGAAAAATCCATCAGAGTCAAGGAGTCATTTAGGAGGAAAACATGATGAAGAACACCCTCTTTGCCAGTATCAAATTTTTACTATTTAGTACCGTGCTATTTGGCGGTCTCTATACATTGTTGGTCACTGGAGTCGGACAAGTCTTTTTTGCCCATCAAGCCAACGGCAGTCAAATCGTGGAAGACGGAGCGATCAAAGGATCTGAGCTAATTGCGCAACCTTTTGACCAAGCAGGTTACTTCCAAGGGCGTGATCAAAATGTTTCACAATTGTCGCCCTATGATACGACCCAAAAAAAGACTGTAGCTGAGCGGACAGCGGCGTTACTTGCAGAAAACCCAACCCAAACCAGTGTGCCGATTGATCTCGTGACCGCTTCGGGTAGTGGCGTTGATCCTGATATCAGTGTCGAAGCGGCACTTTTTCAACTGCCGCGGATCGCTGACACAAGAGGCATCGATGAACAAACAATTCATGATATAATAAACAGGAATAAAGTAGCTGATTTGTTCTCCACGAGAGAATATGTCAATATCATGGCCTTGAATCAGCAGCTCGATCAATTACCCGAAGAATAGGGGGAAGCATCTATGAGTGAAAACAACCAGCAGACGATCCCAGAAGAGATGCTGCTGCAAGCGGGCTTTGGACCTAAACGTGGCAAGCTACGGGTATTTTTCGGTTTTGCTGCCGGTGTTGGAAAAACCTATACGATGTTAACTGAAGCCCATGAGTGTTTACTCATGGGCAAAAATGTGGTGATCGGCTATATCGAACCCCACAAACGTCCCGATACCAATCGATTGCTTGAAGGGTTACCACAAGTACCATTAAAGCAATACCAACACAAGCAATTGACCCTTTATGAGCCAGATATCGATCGACTGATCCAACTAAAACCAGATATCGTCTTGATCGATGAGTTGGCACATACCAATCCCATTGGTGCGCGAAACAAAAAACGTTACCAAGATGTCGATGAATTACTGAATGCAGGAATCACCGTCTACACGACCATCAATGTCCAGCATATCGAAAGTCTGAATGATATCGTGGAAAAGGTCACGGAAGTGGAAGTCAGAGAAACGGTCCCTGACACCTTTTTCCAGCACGCCAGCTTGCGGGTGGTGGATGTTGAACCAGACGAACTGATCGATCGATTAGAACAAGGAAAAATCTATGCCGACGAAAATGCCAAACGAGCGCTAAAAAACTTTTTTACGCCAGAAAAACTTGATCATCTGCGGGGATTAGCGATCCAAAAAGCTTCCAATCATATCAATCAAATGAACGGCGGTCGAAAACGAGTCCAAAGCAAGCTTTTGACGATCATTGATGATCGCTTGCCGAAAATGGCAGAGAAATGCATTCGTTGGACCGCCCGCTTAGCCCAAGGAGTGGGTGCCGAATGGACGGTTATCCAAGTTCGATCGTTAGATGATACACCTACCGAGGTGCCATTGGCAGAGCGTTTGGGAGCAGAAGTCATCAACATCGAAGCGGATGACAGTTTTGAGACCATCGTAGAGTATGCCAAAATGACGGGTGCCAGTGACATTATCATGGGGAAACAGGTTTCTCAGAAGTGGTTCCAAAAATTGTTTGTCGAGGATTTAGAAGACCGCTTGATTCGGCGCCTTGATGATATTGAGATCCATTTGATTCCTTTTAAAGAAAAAATGCAGCGACCACGGCTGACGTTTTCGCAATTATTTGAAGGCGGTGGTCGAGATTTCACCTTGACCTTTGGGCTGATCATGCTCGCCACCATAGTGACAGAAGGCATGCAGTACTTACATTTCGGCGATCAGAATTTGATGCTGGTTTATATCTTTTTTGTTCTCTTAGTGGCACGTTACACGAGTGGCTATCTATGGAGTGCCATGGCATCGATCATTAGTGTCCTTTCTTACAACTGGTTCTTTGTCGAACCTTTGTATTCCTTGACGGTCTATAAAGCAGGCTATCCAATCACATTAGTGATCATGCTGATCGTTGCCTTGATGATCAGTAACTTGATGGTTCGATTGAAGACCCAAGCAGAAAATGCCAAGGAAAAAGAGCATCAAATGGAGATATTGTATGAACTGAACAAACAATACATGGAAACACGGAATGAGCAAGAAATCTATGAAAGTACGACCACCTATTTGGCACGCTTACTCCAGCGAGAAGTGGCGTTATATGACAGAGAAGGTCATTTAAGAAGTCTGCATTCATCAAGAGAAACACTGTCTCAACTGACTGGCAAGGATGAGAAAGCCGTCGCTTTTTGGGTCGTGAAAAATCAAAAAGAAGCCGGTCGCGGTACAGATACGCTGATTGGTGCCAATGGATTTTACTTGCCGATCGTTTTAAACGGCAAACCACTAGGCGCCCTTGGGGTAGAACGCAACGAGGAGCATCAGTTGGCCAATAGTCAGTTGAATTATCTGCGCCTTGTGATCACCCAAATCGCGACCGTGTTGGAGCAAGTCTCATTAGCGAGTGAGAAAGAACAGATCCAATTAGAAAACGAACGGGAAAAAGTCCGCAGCAATCTACTGCGTGCGGTTTCTCATGACTTGCGGACGCCACTGACGACGATTTCCGGTATAGCCGAAACATTGAGTGAAACCGAAGGCGTGATCAAAATGGAAACGAAACAAAAACTGCTAGGGGATATCCAAAGTGAATCCCAGTGGTTGATCCGTATGGTCGAAAACTTACTGTCGGTGACCCGCATCAATTTGACTAATATGGCGGTCAAGCGTAGTGAAGAACCGATCGAAGAAATTATCGAAGCGGTTTTGACGCACCTGAAAAAAGTCTATCCGCAACAAAAAATCATCGTGAAGATGCCCGATCAGCTGATTTTTGTCAAAGTCGATCCAATCTTGATCGAACAAGCCTTGTTTAATTTGATTGAAAATGGGGTTCGCCATGGAACCGCCGATACACCGATATTCTTGCGAGTTTCTCAAGAGCAGGATGTGGTCATTGAAATCGAAAACCAAGGGGAGATCCCCTTAGGACAATACCAAAAAATCCAAGCGAATTTAACCAATGACACCGAAGTGCCGGTGGATTCAAAAAATGGATTAGGTATCGGACTGAGTATCGTGAAAACCATCATCCATGCCCATGAAGGCAAATTAGCAATCGAAACGAAAACCGGCAGTACGATCTTTCGTATTTATTTAAAGCAGTAAGGAGGAAGAACATGCAGCGACATTTTTTATTGATTGAAGATGATTCGAATATTGTTGATTTTATGGAGGTCGTCTTGCAAAGAGAGCATTACAACTTTACATCAGTCGGCACTGGCATGGAGGCATTGATGCTCTTGCAGGAAGAAACCATCGACTTCATCTTACTGGATCTGGGCTTACCAGACATTGATGGTATGGAGCTGTTGAAAATCATTCGTAAGCGCATGAACACACCGATCATCGTGATCTCTGCCCGCAAAGATGAACGAGACAAAGTGCAAGCGTTAGACCTCGGTGCCGATGATTATGTAACAAAGCCCTTCAGTACCAATGAGTTATTTGCCCGTATCCGCACGGCATTACGGCACAAAGAGTCAGCTGCCTTTAGCAGCAGCCCGATTCTCGTAAATAAGGAGTTAACGATCGATTTTGAGAAAAAAATCCTGTACAAGAATCAAAATGAGATCCATTTGACCAAAAATGAATACCGGATCATGGCAGTAATGTTCAAGAATTTAGGCAAAGTCGTCACTTACGATACCCTGACCAGCGAGGTCTGGGGACCTTTTGCAGCGGATGCACAAACCTTGCGAGTCAATATTTCAAATATTCGCAAGAAAATCGAAACCAATACGCTGCAGCCAGAATATTTGATCACTGAAATCGGTGTCGGGTATCGCTTGCGGGAGTATCCAGCAGAGTAGCGGTCGTCATAGGAAATAAGGAGGAAAAACGTGCAGCGGCTCTTTGGTCGCTGCACGTTTCTATTTTTTGTTAATTGCGAAGAGACGTTGAACTGATTGCTTCTCCGTAGATGATTTGAAACTGTGGGTAAACAAGTAGGTTGGTTGTTAACTAAAATTTCTTTTCATTCTGATCATTTTATGTTTATATCATAGTATAAAGTAAAAAAGGAGAGTATTATGGCAGGAATTAGAGACGTCGCAAAACGAGCAGGTGTATCGATCGCAACTGTATCGAGGGTGCTCAATGAAGATCCTACGTTATCTGTCACGCAAGAAACAAAAAATAAGATCAACGAAGCCGTGGAATATTTTCACTATAGTAAGAAGAAAGTACCTGTGAAAAAGGCAATGAATATTGCAGTGGTATCCACTGTTTCGGAAGAAGCTGAATTAGAAGATCCCTATTTTCGGGCGATTCGTCGTGGCATTCAAGCACAAGCAGAACAAAATAAGTTTCGCATAAAAAAAACGTATTATATGTCTGAACGCCCCGTTGCCATTGAGGAGCTAAGGGAGTATCAGGGAATCCTTGTCATTGGTCAAGTCTTGCCAACTTTTTTAGCAAAGATCGCAGCAGTCAATCCTCATATCGTCGTGATCGATGATCCTTCTTTGTCTTCAGAATGGGATGCGGTATATACGGATTTCTCTATAGCAGCAACCGAGCACTTAGAGCGTTTGTATAAAAAAGGGCATCGAAATATCGCTTTTATTGGGGGATATCGGGTACGTTTGGATGCATCCAGTGAGAAACATCAATCGCCAGATGATATGCGGATGAACACTTATGTGTATTGGATGAAAGAAAAAGGATTGGAAGAATACATCAATGTTTACCTAGAAGGATGGAACACATTAGACGGTATCAAAGCCACTGAGCAATTGCTTGAACAATGCAAAGAGAGCCTTCCTTCAGCTATTATGGTCGCCAATGATTCGATTGCAGTTGGTACATATCGCTCCTTGCAAAAACGTGGGTATCGGATACCAGAAGATATCTCAGTAGTCAGTTTCAACAATATCGAAGTTGCAGAATTTTTGACCCCATCTTTAAGTACCGTTGCCATCGATATGGAAGAACTGGGAAAAATTGCTTTACGGATGGTAGAAGAGCGGATCAAAGGCATTCGTCAAGTGCCTGTCAAAATCATGGTAGCCAGTAAGATGATCGTCAGAGAAAGTGAAAAAGAAAAAGATTAATGTTACAGGTAAACACATTAATGTGTTTACCTTTTTATTTTAGTTAAAAAGTATTGACAAATTTATTAGTAAACAGTATATTTGTTTTGTGAAAAGAAAGCGGATACATGAATCAGAACTAGAGGAGGAATGAAAGATGAATTGTTTCAAGAGAGTAACACTTGTTAGTTTGAGTCTTTTAGGAACTTTGGTTTTAGGAGCTTGTGGTAATGGCAACGGTGATAGTGGTGGTCAGGTCACGTTAAGTTATGCGAGTTGGGATACTGAACAAGCACCGGGGCTGCGAAAAATGCTTGATGCTTTTGAAGAACAAAACCCAGATATTAAAGTCGAAATGGAAACCACCCCATGGGATCAATATTGGGTGAAGCTTGAAGCTGCTACTACTGGAGGAAATATGCCTGATATTGTCACGATGCATTCAACTGAATCATACAAATATATGTCTCAATCGATGCTGATGGGGCTAAATGAATTGATTGCAGAAAATAACATTGACATGACAAACTTCACCGAAGGAATCGCAGAGTCTTATACGTATGAAGAAGAACTTTACGCGATTCCTAAAGATGCCTCCGTTATTGGATTGTGGTACAACAAAGAGCTCTTTGATCAAGCAGGAATTGCATATCCAGACGCAACGTGGACATGGGATACATTTAAGGAAGCAGCTGTTCAGTTAACAGATGAAGAAGCAGGTATTTATGGATTTGCTGCGGATAATTCAACAGAGGGAGGCTATTGGCCATTTATTTATCAAAATGGTGGAGAAGTCTTTATTGATGAGAATACGAAATCGGGAATGAATAGCGAAGAAGTACAAGATGCATTAAGGTATTATATTGATTTTTATCTAAATGATCAGTCATCACCTTCAGCGAAAGAATTGCAAGATACGAATAAAGTTGGTCGTTTTCAAGCAGGAAGATTGGCGATGATCGTGGAGGGCAACTGGCAAACACCAGGTTTTTTAAAGAATGAATACTTGGCTGAACATGCGGATGTTGCCGTTTTACCTAAAGGAAAAGAAAATGCGACGATCACAAATGGTTTAGGTTGGGCAGCTAGTGTCAATACCAAGCATCCTGAAGAAACAAAAAAATTATTAGCATTCTTGGCAAGTGAAGAAGCCAACCAAATTCAAGCAGAAACAGGGGCATCGATCCCAGCGCTAAAAGGATTTGAGGAAGTTTGGGCAAGTTCTGCGGATACTTTCAATTTAAGTGTTTTTGCAGAAATGCTAGAGTATGGCGTGCCTCGTCCTTATAACAAAAATGGCTTGAATGCGGAAAAAATAGAGACAGAAATTATGAACCGGGTATTTTCTGGAGAATTAAGTGTCGAGGAAGGGACTGCACAGATTGCGGAAGAAGTTGATGCAATTTTAGCTGAAAGTAATTGATTAAAACGGAAAATTAGCTAATCAACTCACCTAAACAAAAGGAGACCTCTATGAAAAATCGTATGCTTGGAAATTACCAGAAAGACCACCTTTTCTGGGGATACTTATTTATTCTCCCAACAGCAGTCGGATTGATTTTATTGAATATTTGGCCAGCGATCCAAACAATCATTCTAAGTTTTCAACGAACAATTGGTTTTGGTAACACCGAGTGGATCGGCTTAGCCAACTATCAGAAACTTTTGACGGATCGAGAGGTGTTGCAATCCTTGATCAATACCTTGATCTATGCAGTGGTATCAATTCCATCAATCATAGTGTTATCACTTTTAGTCGCGGTCCTAATGAATAAGAAAATCAAAGGCGTGTCGATTTATCGAACGATTTATTTTCTACCTGTAGTTGCAGCCCCCTCTGCAGTCGCGATGATTTGGCGTTGGATGTTCAATGATGATTATGGATTAGTCAACGAGCTATTATCAAAAATTGGTCTAACGGGTCCTGCATGGCTTAGCGATCCGAATGTTGCGATTTATTCCGTCATTATTGTCGGAATATGGAGTGCTATTGGCTATAACATGGTGCTTTTCTTAGCGGGGCTACAGGAGATTCCCAAAGATTATTATGAGGCAGCCGATATCGATGGTGCTTCTTTATGGCAACAATTTTTTCAAATCACTTTACCTCTTGTGACACCAACGCTATTCTTTGTCGTGGTCACAACGGTTATCAATGCCTTTCAAGTATTTGATGTGATTTTTATGATGATCGCACCTTCAAGTGAAGCAATGCTGAAGACACAATCATTAGCATACTTGTTTTACAAACATTCCTTTATCTTAAATGATAAAGGGTATGGTTCAGCAATCGTCGTCTTTCTTCTATGTATTATTTTGCTGATCACAGCCTTACAAATGAAGTTACAAAAAAAATGGGTCAACTACTAAAAGGAGGTTTCTTGATGCAGCGAATTAGCAAGAATTGGCTTATCCATCTACTTTTGATCAGTGGCGGAATAATCATGGCATTGCCTTTTGTATGGATGATTCTGACTTCTGGAAAAACACTTGTTGAATCGACTCAGATTCCACCAACATGGTTTCCTGTATCCTTTCAAGTGTCAAATTATCAGGCAGTTTTAAATCTTTTACCCTTTGGTGCCTTTTATCTCAATACTTTTTTGATGGTCATTGGACGTGTGATCGGTTCCGTTTTATTTTCAGCGATGGCAGCCTATGCCTGCGCACGCTTGCGCTTCCCTGGACGAGATCTTTTTTTTGCTCTGGTCCTTATCCAAATGATGATTCCCGCATCAATTTTTATCACACCCCAATATTTATTAGCGCAAAGATTAGGAATTCTAAATTCAGTACCGGCATTGATATTGCCAGGTATTGTCAGCGCTTTTGGAACCTTTTTACTTAGACAGTTTTTTCTAGGCTTACCAAGTGAGCTGGAGGAAGCAGCACACCTTGAAGGAGCAAATGTATGGACGATCTTTTTCAAAATCATGCTGCCATTGGCGAAATCCGGGTTGATCGCACTAGGTATTTTTACAACCCTGTTTGCTTTCAAAGATTTAATGTGGCCACTGATCGTCAATACATCAATTCGACAAATGCCATTGGCAGCAGGGTTAGCCAATCTTCAGGGACAATATGCGACCAATTTCCCACAATTGATGGCAGGCTCGCTATTAGCGATTTGGCCCATGGTTGCTGTCTTTATCATTTTTCAACGTAAATTTATTGAAGGAATTGCCACTACTGGCGGTAAATTATAAAAGAATGGAGCAATAGAAAATGACAAAAATCACCTTTATCGGAGCAGGAAGCACTATTTTCGCTAAAAATGTTCTAGGAGATGCAATGTTGACCCCGAGCTTAGTAGATTCACACATCGCCCTTTACGACATCGATGAGAAACGACTTCGTGAATCCGAGGCAATGTTAAAGACGATCAATAAAAATGCCAATCAAAACCGAGCCGAAATACAGGTCTATCATGATCGCAAAGAAGCACTAAGAGATGCAGACTTTGTAGTAAACGCCATTCAAGTTGGTGGCTACAAACCTTCCACCGTCATTGACTTTGAGATACCGAAGAAATATGGCTTACGCCAAACAATAGGTGACACGATGGGCATTGGCGGAATATTTCGGACGTTACGTACGTTACCAGTCATGTTGGAATTTGCTCGAGAAATGGAGGAAGTTTGTCCAAATGCATGGTTGCTGAATTATACGAACCCAATGGCGATGCTGACGATGGGGGTATTGAAAGCAACATCCATCAAAACGGTTGGGCTCTGTCATAGTGTGCAAGTATGTGTTCCAGAATTATTCGAGCATTTAGGGATCAAAGAACAATATGATCTGGCTGACTTCCAGTGGAAAATTGCTGGGATCAATCATATGGCATTTTTATTGGAAATTACCAAAGACGGGGAAGATTTCTATCCAACGATCCGTCAGTTGGCTGAAGAGAAAGAAAATCCCCACCGTGATTCAGTTCGCTTTGAATTGATGAAACGTTTTGGCTATTATATTACCGAATCTAGTGAGCACAATGCCGAGTATCACCCTTATTTCATCAAATCAAAATACCCAGAATTGATCGACGAATTGGGGATTCCGTTGGATGAATATTTGACCCGTTGCGAAAATCAGATTCGCGATTGGGAAACGATGCGGGAGGATATCGTCGATAATGGCGATTTGACCCATAAGAGAAGTCGGGAATACGCCTCTTATATCATGGATGCCATCAAGACCGGCAATCCAACCGTTATTGCTGGAAATGTGTTGAATAAAGGCTTGATCACCAATTTACCAGAGGATGTCTGTGTGGAAGTACCATGTTTGGTGGATAAGAACGGCATCCAACCAACTTATGTCGGCGCTTTACCAACGCAGCTTGCTGCATTGAACCGAACCAACATCAATGTGCAAGAATTGACTGTCGAAGCAGCGTTGACCCTTGAGAAAGACAAAATTTATCAAGCAGCATACCTCGATCCTCATTTATCATCAGAGTTATCATTGGCAGACATTACCCAATTAGTCGATGATTTGATTGAAGCCCATGGGGATTATTTACCAGATTATCACTGATAAAAAGGGAACTAGTTCACTGAAACGGTATCGAAAAAAATCCTTTGATTGGCATCGCGAAGTGATTGACACCAATGGGGGAATCCTTCGTTGAAATACCCCTAGTAAATAAAGAAAGCATTGCCGATCCAGCAAATGGATGGCGATGCTTTTTGTCGATTATTGTAATGGGGAAGCCGATCAGTGGTTTTACTGCTTTGATTAACTAGAAATCTGTTCATCAGCGGTTACGGTCGTACTATCGATCAGAAAGGGAAAAAGAGCAGCATCAACGATGCCACTCCATGGTGTTTTCGATTTCATTAGTATCAGAATCCAGTTGTTCAGAAACGATGGCAAAGCCGTTTTTGAGATAAAACGCAATAGCAGCTGTATTTTTTTGGTAGACATTCAGAGTCAGCTTCTCATGTTCTACTTGTACTTTTTGTAAAAGGTGCTTGCCAATGCCGTGGGCACGATAGTCTTTCAAAACGAAAATACCAGCGATATAATCATCCATCATCCCGATGAAGCCGACGGGCTGATCATCCACCGAATAGGTGTAGATAAGGGCATCGGTAAAGGCTTTTTTTACAAAGTCATAGTTATCTTGCCAATGGGCAGCTGAAATAAAGTCATGGGCATCCAAATTACTTTGCAACCAAATCTGGGCGATGGTTTCTAATTCAGATTCGGTAAATTGGGTCACTTGTTGTATCATGAGAACCTCCGTTTTTTATTCAGTATAGCATAGGTCACCTATTGTTTGCTGTAAATCGCGGCCCTTTTGTAGGCAGTCGGTCAGGAAACGAGCTATTGATAAGTAACGAAGGTTAAATGACGAAGAAAAGCAATCTTTTTCGTTGAAATATTCTAACAATTTTGTTTCAGCTAGATGTCAATTTCTTTCAGCCAGATGTTATTTCTGTGAAAACAGCCCCAAGAATGAAATCTTTCGGTATGCTAGAGAAAGCGAGAAGACACATATAGTTAAGGAGAAAAAATGAAAAAGACACTTTTGGTTGCAAGTTCACTTGTTTTGCTGACGCTGCCTGTCGTGACGGTATCCGCAGACAGCTTTGATCAGAAGATCCAGCAGCAAAATGAAAAAATCAATGACATAAAAAATGAATCCACCTCATTAGAATCACTGAAACGTTCCACAGAGGCAGAGATTCAATCGATTGAAGGAGAAATCCAAGCAATCCTACAAAAGAAAACGACGACGGAAGAAGAAGTCAATGCCTTGGCACAAGAGATCCAACTCCTTGAAGAAAAAATCATCAAGCGCACAGAGGTACTGGCGAATCAAGCGCGCGACATTCAAACGTCGGAACCTTCCAATCGTTTGTTCCAAAAAATCGTTGATGCTGAATCCATCGGAGAAGCCATTCAACGGGCGATCGCTTCAGTAACGATCATGAATGCCAGCAACAGCATCGTCGAACAACAGCAAGAAGATATCGCAACGAGTCAGAAATTGGAAAAAAAGTTGCAGGAACAATTGGTTGCGATCGAAGAGCAGTCAAACGCATTGCAAGGAAAACAAGCGGAATTAGCTGATGTCAAATTGAATCAAGAAGTTGCACTAGCCGACCTTGCCCTGGCGTTGAACACCGAAGAAGAGAAAAAAGACCAATTAGAAGCAGATCAGGCAGAAGCAAAACGGCAACGAGAAGCAGCGTTGAAGCAACTGGCTGAGCAAGAAGCACAAGAAGCACAAGCGCGCAAAGAAGCAGAAGAAGCAGCAAAACGCCAACAAGCAGCAGAAGCCCAATCAGCTGAAGCTGCTGAAAATTCTGCCGTTCAACAAGCAGCCGTGGCAGCGGCACAACCGAAGACGGAAGCCGCAGTGGCGCCAGAATCACCAGTGTCGACAGATAAACCAGCAACTACTCCTGCACCTGTGGAGCAAGCAGCTGAGCCAAAGGAACAGGCAAGCACAGGTGGATGGCAAATGCCAGTCGATTCGGTTCATATTTCGAGTCGCTTTGGGTATCGCACAGATCCAACAGGGGCATCAGGAAATCAACATAATGGCATCGACTTTACTGGTGGTACCGGAACGCCGATTTATGCGATCCAAGCCGGCGAAGTCGTCGAAGCGGGCTATGGTCCGTCAACTGGTAACTATGTGATCATCAAACATGCCAATGGCGTTTACAGCTACTACATGCACTTTAGTACATTGCCGGCTGTTTCGGTCGGGCAAAGTGTCTCTGCCAGACAATATGTTGGCGGTATGGGAACGACAGGGAATTCAACCGGCGTCCATCTACATTTAGGAATGTCAACAAGCTTATGGTCAGGATTCTTTGATCCGGCACCAGAATTAGGCTTATAATAGTCAGAAAATCCGCAGAAGCGAACAGGCTTCTGCGGATTTTTTTGGTTGCTCTTCTTTTACGAGGGCTTGAATGGCTCAGCGCCAAAAACGGGTCATCTCCGCTTTGTCTTTCAGATTGAAAGCGATTATGTCCTCAATCAATACTTGATCGATTGGCTCAGTCCACTTGATGCGAAAAATGTTATCCGTATGGCTGTAGCCGGCTTTTTCGATGGCATCGACAAACTGTTCAAGACACTTGGTTTCAGGGGAGACAGAAAAATGCGGTTTTGAAACACTGAAACCGATAATAAAGGTCTCATGGGCGGTGAACATCGGCTGATTCCACTTGATGACTGGAACGAGGACAGGAAATTTCTTGGTAATAGCGGCAAATAAGGCACGCATTTTTTCTTGCTTTACTGGATCTTCAATGCTAGCTAAGTAAGTTTCTAATACATCCATTGGGAGGATCTCCTTTCGTTTTAAGGAACGAGTATAGGGAATGTCGATTAATAAAAATAACGCATGTTCGAAATCAACTATTTTGTTACTTAGAGTGTACTGTAAAGTTAGCAAGTTGACAAACCTGTTGCCTTGCGTGGGGGATAAAGCCTTCAGAAACAAATATTTTTTGCAAAAGTAATGCTAAAAATAACTTTTTTTCTGCTCGAACAAAAGTCAAACATCAGGAACATTCCAGTATTATCCTGCACGGTTCCTTGAGATCGGCTTAACTTTTCAGAAATAACATATGAAAAAGCAGGTTATTTTCAGAGAACACTTTCAAAAAGAAATCGGTTGCATTCAACAGGAATTCTGCTAGAATATAACTTGTTCGAACAAGTTGTCGAGCGGAAGCAAAACGAAAGGAGGAGGACTTGTGACCAAAAGGAAACCGGTAACCCCAGCAGCCAAGAAAGAATATGCAAACAAAAGTATGCGGTTTAATCGTTTTTTACTTTTTCGTTATATGACTGCGATCTTTTTCTTTGTCAATCTTTATTGGACCCTATTGAGCCTGTCTCAATGGACATGGGCGGGTTTGATTCCCATTGCCTTATTGATCGTTGATGGACTTATACTTATTGAACAAACTCAAAAATATTGGCAGCAATCGAATCGTTTACTGGTGACAAAAATCGGGTATTGGCTCCAATTCGGCGTTAATCTCATTGCAATTTTTGGTATTTTGATCGGACAGCAAGCAACATTGATTCCTTTTATGAATCAATCGGGTAGAGGCATCTTACTTGCCTTGTTTACTGTCGGCATGATGGTGTGCCTGTTCATCCAGCGTAAAGCCTGGTTGATCGAGCATGATCGCGACAAGTATTTCACGTATTTGACTACATTTGAAACACAAGGAGGAACAGTCAATGGATTCAGAAAATAACAAAATGTTTGCCTTCTTGGACCGCTACTTAATGGGTCCAATGGGAAAAATCTCACAGTTACGGATCGTTCGTGGGGTCATGGCAGCCGGGATGGCGTCGATTCCTTTCACTATCGTAGGATCAATGTTCTTGATCGTCAGTGTTTTGCCACAAAGCTTCCCTGCATTAGAAGGTATTTGGAGTGCGTCATTCGATAAAATCCAAAATCTTTACATGTTAGGTAATACCGCAACAATGGGGATTTTAGCACTTTACTTCTGTGTCGTGTTTGGTTACGAGTACACCAAAATCCAAGCACAAGAAGAAAAAATCGTTCTTAGCCCAGTAAATGGCGCGTTGCTTTCAATGATGGCGTTCTTTATGTGCTTGCCACAATTAGTTTTTGAAGGTGGTATGGCAACACTAGTCAATGTCATTTCTGATGACCAAAAAATCATCGATGGTTGGGAAATGGCTGGCGGGGTGACTCGTCTAGGAACAACTGGGATCTTTACAGCGATCATCATGGCGATCATTGCCGTAAAAATCTACGCATTCTGTGTGAAACGCAATATTGTCATCAAAATGCCTGATACAGTGCCAACAGGAGTATCTTCATCTTTTACAGCATTGATCCCAACGGCACTGACTTCATTAGCTGTGATTGTCATCAATGGTGCATTAGTCGCAATGGGCACAGATATTTTCAAAGTCATTGCGATTCCTTTTAGTTTCGTGACGCAATTGACCAGTACCTGGATCGGACTACTTGTTATCTACTTCTTCATGCATGCATTATGGATCGTCGGTATTCATGGGGCAACGATCGTGACCTCATTCTTGACGCCAATCGTGTTGTCAAACATGGTAGAAAACCAAAACGGTGCCAACATTGCCTTTGCGGGTGAGTTTAACAATAGTTTTGTTACGATCGGTGGTTCAGGAGCGACATTAGGAATGGTGATCTTTATCGCCTTCTTTGCAAAATCAGCGCAGTTAAGTGCTTTAGGAAAAGCAGCGATCGTGCCATCCTTCTTCAATATCAATGAACCGATTTTGTTCGGGATGCCAGTGGTATACAACCCGTACACAGCGATTCCATTCTTCTTAGCGCCGATGGCTTCAATGTCCGTTGCTTATTTTGGGATCAACCTAGGATTTGTTAACCCACCGATTGCCCAAGTAGCGTGGCCGACCCCAATTGGCTTATCCGGCTTTATTGGTTCAGGTGGTGACTGGCGTGCCTTTGTCTTAGCAATCATCTGTGCAGTCGTTGCTTTCTTGATTTGGTTCCCATTCATCAAAATGTATGATGGCAAATTATACAAGGACGAACAAGCAAACGCAACGAAGGCATAATCTATCCGTTTTTTTGATAAGCCGGCTATGAAAAATAGCTGGCTTTTTTTACGCCGAGGATGATAATAGTAGTAAAGAATCGAATAGAAAGGAGTAGCTAAATGACCAAACTCAGTATTGAAGACTTAGCAGCAGAATTGATCAGAAAGATTGAAGCCGGTGACATTGGAAATGAGCAGGGGAAGATGCCCAGTGAACGAGAGCTTTTGGCGATTTATCCAGTTTCTCGTTATACGTTACGCCAAGCCCTCAATAAATTGAGCAAGATGGGTTGGATCTATCAAATGCAAGGGCGAGGCTCTTATATTCGCTTTCAGAGCAACCAAAAACCCACCGTTGAACAAGGAGATCTTGGCTTCAATGAAGACTTGACGCGAGGTGAGAAAAATATTCGAACAGTCAAAGCCTCAAAACGACTGGTCAAGGCAGCCGATGCGTTGTTTCTCCCTAGTCATAAACAATTTGCGAAAGATCAACACTTTATCGAAGTTCAGCGGTTTCGCACGCTAGATAACAAACCGTATTTAATTGAACGTTCCTATTATATTCCTGAAATCGTAGGGGAGATCTCCGAAACAATGATGGATGGGTCGATGTTCCAAGCTTTGGCAGAAGAAAAACAGCTGACGGTTGCCTTTATCGACAAGTTTATCCAGAGCAAACCGTTAACGAAGGAACAAGCTGCCTTCTTTCATTTAGAAGAAGGCATGCCAGCATTGATTGTAAGGGATGATAGTTATTTAAGAAATGGCGAACTATTGGCATTTTCGATGATTCATTATGATTATCGGATGGCAACCCTGTATATGCACAAAAAGATAATACTTTAAGTTATTAACAATGTAAATTGACTAAAAACGATAGCAAGCATGGTCTTTGTTCCCCTCGTTTTTTCGTGCTAGACTAAAATCATCAGCAACTTATAGCAACTGACACCTAAGGATTGAGAATTTAGCGTCTAAAACGAGGAAAAGAAGGGATGTGCCGTAATGGCAGCAACAGCTAAAGAAACCAAAGTACATGATGTATTTGAATCGATTGCTTCCCGTTATGATCGAATGAACGGTATTATCTCTTTTCAGCTACACAAACGGTGGCGCAAGGATACAATGAAACGAATGGCAGTGCCGCTAGGTGCTGAAATATTAGACCTCTGCTGCGGAACTGGAGACTGGGCATTTGCCTTAAATGAAGCAGTCGGTCCGACAGGACAAGTGACAGGTGTTGATTTTAGTGAAGAAATGTTAACGGTTGCCCAAGAAAAAGCACTGAAAAAACAGCAAACGCAAATCCTGTGGAAGACCGGCAATGCGATGGCATTAAGCTTTCCAAACGAGAGCTTTGATTATGTGACCATTGGTTTCGGCTTGCGAAATGTCGCTGATCGTCAACAAGTCTTAGCGGAGATTCACCGGGTCCTGCGCCCAAGCGGGAAAATCGTTTGTTTAGAAACGTCGCAGCCGACGTTGATTGGTTGGCGGCAGTTGTTCACCTTTTATTTTCACTATGTCATGCCCTTTTTTGGCAAACTTTTCGCAAAAAGTTACCAAGAATACTCTTGGCTACAAGAGTCAGCACGGGATTTTCCTGATAAAGAAACGTTAGCAAATGAATTTCAAGCAGCGGGTTTTGGCATACTACAAGTCAAAAGTTATGCAGGGGGAGCAGCAGCGATGCACATGGGGATCAAAACTCAAAACTGAGAACGCTCCTTGATTAAAAAAACACGAGTAAATGAAAGAGACCATCGAACGGATCGATGGTCTCTTTGCGTTGAGCAATTCAGAAAGTTTCTACTAGTTATTTTTTCTTTGGTTCTAACACGATGTTGGTATACAGCCAGATGGTCACCATGTAATAAACGGCATAGAGCGCGATAAAGATGCCAAAAGGTAGCCAGAGGTTATGATACGGATCGATCATCAACGTCGTGAACATTTGGAGACCGAATAAGACATGGATCATGCCTAAAATACCGGGAACTAGGAACAAGACGCCGATTTCTTTACGAATCGAGCCTTTCAGCAAGCTAGTTCGTGTACCGATTTTTTTCAACATAGCGTAACGTTGAATGTCACTGTTTGCGCCAGAAAGAATTTTAAACATCAAGCAGCTAGCTAACATCGTTAAGAAGGCGATTCCTAAGAAGAAGCCCATGAACTCAAAGCCGGAAAAAATACCGTTATAAGTATCATAGACAAATACTCGTTGAGTGAAATTCATATCCGGCGTTTCAGAAGAATTTGCTGTTTGATTTTCTTGAGCCAATTCATGCAATGCCTCGTAGTTGGACTGAAAATCTTTGACTTGTATCATGCGTAAACTTGATTCAGGATCACTCAAGCGATCAAAGTCTGCTTGATCAACAATTTTAATTTCTTTACTACGTTGATCTGGTAGCAAATATTGACGTAACTGATCTTGTTGAGTAGGATCGGTTGCTAATTGTTCACCAGTAACCTTGGTGTAATGAACATCAACACTGAGGTTGTCGTAAACAGAGGTCAATAAGTTCGCATCATCAAATTCTTCTTTTACAAAGTAAATGCTATCACTACTTTCCTTCAACGTATAATTGACATCTGTGGTTGGCTTTAACGCAGCGATCTTTTCATCTGAAACGGCTTGTGCATTGTTTAAATATAAGTCGTAAGGGGCTGCTGTTTTTGCCATGATCGGAATTTGGTTTTTAAAGCCAAGACCTACAGTCAAAGCACCTAAGGCTAAAGCAAAGAGCATTGCCACCATTGAAAGCATCTGAGTATAATCACGAATTCGGAAGCTTAACTGGGAGAGCGTGAAATTGTTTAGTCGTTTTAATGCGATCCCATCCGATTTCTTCAAAAGACCTAAGATCGTGATTATCACTGATCGGAAAACAAGATAGGTACCCAAAACAATCGTTACGAGGGCGATGCCGATGCCAATCAATTGGAATTTTAACAAATCGCTCATCATATAATAGCCAATCGCCAAAGAGCAGATCCCTAACACTGTCTGCAAGAGCAATAAAATAGGCCGTTGTTTTGCCTGAGCAGGCGTGCTTGTTTCACGAAGCAGTGCCAATATGGATTTTTTGGCAATGGCCCGTGCATTGAAAATAGCAGCAATCAAAAAGAGAACGGAGAAGAAAATGATGGTCACTACTAATGCTTGAGGACTAAACGCCGCATAGTGACTGATTTGCAAGTTCAGTTGATTCACTAGTAAGGTATTCACGCCACTTGCCAAGCCAATCCCTAACAAAGAACCAACAGCAGTAGCTACGATTCCGACTAAGAAGGTTTCGATAAAAATCATCTGGGCGATTTTACGTCCCTTAGCACCAAGCATCATAAACATTGCATAGTCTTTTTGCCGCATTGCCATCAAAAATGAGTTGGCATACAAAATATAGGCAAAAGTGATGATTCCTAGTAACACAGACCCAAAGCGAAAGACGAAAACTACCATACTAATGATTGAGTTGCTTTTTAAAAAGGCTTCATTGCTGGCCATTGATTCGAACATATAGAAGATGGCTGAGGCCATGACTAAACCAGAAAAGAGGACGATATAATCCTTCAACCGGCCTTTGATTCCGGTAAGTGATAATTTCCAAAGCATGTGTTCTTCCTCCTTATTGTTCCAAGTTTCCTAGAATGACAAGGATCTTGCGGTAAAATTCTTCGCGGCTTTGATCCTCTCGTTTAACTTCTTGATGGATCTTTCCGTCTTTGATAAATAAAATACGTTGGCAATAGCTGGCGGAAAGAGGATCGTGGGTCACCAATAAAATCGATACTTGGTCATTGGTATTCAAATCATCCATCATATTCAACAAATCTTTGGCGCTTTTAGAATCTAAGGCACCCGTGGGTTCGTCGGCAAAAAGAATCGTTGGTTCTGTGATCAAGGCTCGAGCAGCTGCCACCCGTTGTTTTTGCCCACCGGAGATTGCTGCTGGATATTTGTCGAGAATATGGGTGATAGACAAACGTTCTGCAACAAGTTTGATCCGTTGTTGGATCATTTTTGGTTTGACTCCTTGCAATGATAGGGGAACGGCGATATTTTCTGACGCTGTTAAGTTTTCTAAAAGATTAAAATCTTGGAAGATGAACCCTATCTCGCGGCTGCGAAAATCTGCTAAGGCATCGCCTTTAAGTTTCGTGATATCGTTGTTGTTGATGCGGATCGTACCGTTTGTTGGATGATCCAAGGTTGATAGAATATTTAGTAGGGTAGATTTTCCTGAACCAGAAGCCCCCATGATTCCGATAAATTCGCCTTTTTCAATATCAAAGCTGATGCCTTTTAAGGCTTCGGTTTGTTTTTCGTTGGCTTTTCCGTAAACTTTGGTCAGTTCATTTGCTTGAATAATTTTTTCCATGATTGAGTTACGCTCCTTTTAATTGAGTTAATGCTTTCGCTGGAATATCTTTTTCTTTGACCTCTTCATAGCTAGTCACGCCTTTTTTCTCATTCCAAGTAAGTTTTAGATAGGCTTCTTTACGCAAAGGACGCTCTTGGAAGCCATTGAAATCAAGGGTTTTGCTTTTCCCATTTTCGTCATATCCAGGCAATTCATAGTGGTATTGGGTAAAGACATTACCGTTGTCATCTTTAGAAGTCGTTTTTTCACCATCTGTCGTGATTTGAACATAATAGCTATCGCCTCCCATGATGACTGATTCAGCAATTTGCAATGCACCGAATCCAACAAGTACGACAACTGCCAGTCCAATCAAAAATTTTTTCATCAATAAGTCACCTCGTTTTTTATTATGATGAAAGTATAACGCTAGTTTTCTGAAAAGTAGTGTGAAAAATCTATCAATAAACTTTCAATTTTGTCACGACGAATGAACAAAAAACGTTTCTGAATTGTGGGGTTCACAAAGCAGAAACGTTTTATGCTAATTGCTCTTCAATTGTATTTTTTGCGAAACAGTTCAACGACTAAGTGTCCCTCATCATACATTATGGCGGCTTCATCGATCATCAAACCCAGTAAATAGTAGTCTTTTTCTTCATGGATCGTTTGGTGACCGCCTAATAATTCAACATAATAGTTTTCTAAAGTACTGTCTCTTGGGGTATTTAGCATTTCGATAAAATGTTCTAAATCAGAGGGCTGTTCTGGGAAAGGACCTTCGACGACTGCTTTGAATCCCTCTGCTTCAAAGGCCATCTCACTTGTTATCTTTTGACAGTCATGGGACAAAAAGTAGGTGACCACTTCATCGACGATTCGTCGTGCCCGTTCTTTTTCAATCATTTTTTCTCCGCCTTCTGATTTGTTGGTATTCATCTAACAATGGTACCATTGCTGCTGCTACAAATCCACTGGAAAAACCATTATTGTATAAGTTCAATCCACCGTGTAAATAGGTGATGTTGGTGACTAGCGCTGCATGGACGATTCCAGCTAAGACACCAGCTATCGGACCATAGTAACCACTGATAGGAGCCAGACTTGTGCCGAAGATCGCTGTTAATAATAAGCTGAAGGTCGATATATCAGATGTCAAACCGACTTTGGTTGCTAAAACTACACCGATCATGACAGGTAAACTATTTTTCCAGTGATTCCCAAAGGCACTGAAGCCGATCACGGTCAGCACTGCCCCTAATAGGGGACCAGAAAGTTCGCCTTGGAGCAGAAAAACAAAGACTAGCATCAAGAGCCCCATCATTGCCATGTTCATCATGGTGACGCCAAGAGAAAAAATCGTGACATAATCAGTCATTAGTTTCCCTGATGTTTTGAAGAGGTCTCTTAAGCCTTTGAGAGATCGGTGGTTTAAAAAATAACCGATAAGAAACAAGGAGAAACAAAGGATGAGCAAGAAAGCCGTCAAGTAATAGTGGTATTCAGTCGTCAATTGTTTGTTTGAATAGACCTCCATATCGAACAAGCGTAAAAAACTAGTGAAAAACATGGTAATAATTCCAGTGGCAAACCCAATATTGTACAAAGAAAATCCTTGATGGAATTGCAAAAATTGTGCTGCCAGAGGTGGCAATGTTAAGCCAATCAAAACGCCAATCCCATAACCTAGTGCGATTCCTAGAGGCAAAGGTATTCCTAAGCCAAATGCTAAGTAACTAATGACTGGCGAGGCTGCACTGCCAAATAAAGCAACCAGTGAATATTGGGTAGAAGGACGCTGCTGTATGTAAGAATATAAGTAGACACCCAAGGGAATGGGGATCGAGTTAAAGAGGTTTTTTCCGAAAAAAGAAAAGCCGGATATGGTGAAGAAAGCAGCGATCATCGGACCACTAATAATGGTTCCTTGCTTTTTAGCCAATAGGATACTGATCAAGGTCAATAAGCCGCTATTTAAAAAGGCGCTTCCAAGATTGCCGACTGCAAAATAATCTGAAATTAAATTGCTAGGGGCATTCAAAATGGCCAACGATCCTTGCCACAACGCTTGGGGAGGCGAGGCGAAGAAGCCAATAAGAATCAAGGCGATGCTATACGCCAAAAGCAAGCGCTGGGTTAAGAGCTGCGAAATGGGTGCAAAAGGTTTCGATTTTGTTTGTAAGAAAATTCGTTTGTCTGACATAATTTCAATGAACGCTCCTTTTTTTCATAGTATCACATCTTTTCTCATCAAAGAAGGGTTTCCTGACAGTTTACGGCAGCCTCTTTTTTAAGGAAGATGAGAAGAAGAGTTTGAATAAAAGAAAAAATTAAGAATTTTTTAGAGAAAAATAATAGCGATTTAGTAAGAATTCTAGCGGTTTTTTCAATATTTTCATTACCTAGTGAAATTATTGACAGAAAGAATTTTGCGAAAATTGTTATAATTTAGTTAATCTCGTTCAGATTTTCTAATAAAAAAGCCATTTTAAGATAAAAAAAACTGTTTGCTTGGTTTTTTTATCAGTGAATCATAAATGAGGGGATTTAAATAAGGAGGAAGAGTATGAAGAAAACGAAGTTTGGCATGATCACTTTATTGGCAGCGCTTGTTTTAGGTGCGTGCGGACAAAGTAACGAAGGTGGGACAGGATCCACAGATACAGGAGAGTCGTCATCAGACGCGGCAGCATCAGATATCGGCACCTTACCGTTAGCGGTAGTCAATGATGATGAAGTGATTGAAGGTGGCGTTCTAGACGTTGCTGTTGTAATGGACACCCAGTTCCAAGGATTATTCCAATGGGAGTTCTATCAGGATGCCTATGACCGTGACTTTATGTTGCCAAGTCATGAATATCTATTCTTACAAGATGAGGACTTCAAGATTATTGATGGAGGACCTGCAGACTTAGACTTGGATGTCGAAAACAATAAAGCGACAATCACATTACGTGATGAACTAAAATGGTCAGACGGGGTAGATGTCACAGCCGAAGACGTTATTTTCTCTTATGAAGTCATTGGTCATCAAGATTATGATGGCGTTCGTTACGATAATACCTTTACGAATATTGTCGGAATGGAAGAATACCATAGCGGAGAAGCAGATACCATCTCGGGAATTACAGCAGTCAGTGATAAAGTTGTTGAAATTGAATTTAAAGAAATGCATCCTGGTATGCAACAATCTGGTGGAGCAGTCTGGAATTCTGCACTAGCAAAACATACATTTGAAGGTATTGAAGTAGCAGATATGCCTTCTAGTGATCCTGTACGAACGAATCCAGTTGGTTTTGGTCCTTACAAAATGAGTAATATTGTACCTGGTGAAACCGTAGAGTATGTTCCAAATGAACATTATTATGGCGGAACACCAACATTAGAAAAAATTGTGATGCGCAATGTACCATCTGCATCAATCAATGAAGCCCTAAATGCAAAACAATATGATTTAGTATTGAAAATGCCAACAGATACCTTCGATACGTATCAAGATATGGATGGCTACCAAATGTTAGGTCGTCCAGAACAATCCTATACGTATCTTGGTTTTAATTTAGGAACATGGAATGACGAAACAAATAGTGTTGATTTTGATCCAAACGCAAAAATGGCCAACAAAGCATTGCGTCAAGCAATGGGCTATGCCATCGATAATGATGCGATTGGTGAGCGTTTCTACCATGGCTTGCGTTCAAATGGTACAACATTGATCCCGCCAGTTTATGGTAGTTTGCACGACTCAGAACTGGAAGGCTACCACTTAGATATGGATAAAGCAAATCAACTCTTAGATGATGCTGGCTTTATTGATGTGGATGGCGATGGCTTCCGTGAAGATCCAGATGGCAACAAGCTGACCATTAATTTTGCTTCAATGTCGGGTGGAGAAGTGGCGCAACCATTGGCAGACTACTATGTTCAGCAATGGCAAGAAATCGGTTTGGATGTTCAATACTCAACAGGACGTTTGATTGACTTCCAAGCATTCTACGACAAACTGAAAAATGATGATCCAGATATCGATGTTTTCCAAGCTGCTTGGTCTACTGGTTCTGATCCATCACCAACTAGCTTATGGGGACCAAACTCAGCCTTTAACTATACTCGTTACGAGTCTGAACGTAATACAGAGTTGTTAGCTGCTATCGATTCAAATGATTCATTCGATGAAGAAAAACGTAAAGAAGCATTTGACGCGTGGCAAGAATATGCATTTGAAGAAGCATTTGCTATTCCAACCTTGTACCGTAACCAAGTATTGCCGATCTCTGATCGGGTCGCAAACTTCACTTGGGCATATGATCCAGATCATAACCCATGGGCGACTATTGGGGTTACTTCAGAATCTCGTTAGTCGGGAAGCTAAACCATAAGAATAGTCGTAGACTCTGTTTTCTGACAGACGGACCCTTACCAGTACCAGTTAGGCCTATGGGCCTAACTGGTTTTTTGTGTAGAAGTATAGAGTATGCTTGTCTGAAAAAACGTCCTTTAGATGGCAGACAGGGAGTATAGGAAAGCACGAAGCGCTGAAACTAAATGGAGATGCTCGTCACAGCATAAATCAGATTTTTTAAATCGATGTTATGATTTTGATACCCGGCTTGTTCGATAACGATTAAGCTGTTTCTTAACACTTCTTTGTTTAATTGAGAAGATTGTAAGTACGAATAGATCTCTTGATACAACACTTGATGGATTTTTAAATAAAAATAAAGCGGTGTATTAGGCAAGGGATGAGACAAGAGCAGAAACTTGTTAAGCAAGTAGGAATCCTTATTCTCGCTGGCGAATGCACAGCCGTTTAAGATCACGACACTTAACAGATTTGCATAAAAGGGATCATTGGCATAGCGAAGAATTTTTTTGATTCCATGGTCTAAATAATAGCTGATGGTTTCTTGGTCAAAAATAAATAACAAATTGGAGAACAGATTCAGTTCAAAGCGTCCCCATGTTTCGATATCGAACAAATATTGCTTCACTAATTCAACTTCTTTCGAATACGCTTGCTGATTCTTAAGAAATGATTCTCGATTGAGCAGTAACAGGCCTTGGATATACAAAGAATAATAAAAAAAATTTTGTGTCTCAAAGTAACGTTCTTCTAGGCTCGTCAAGTAATCAAGGGTGAGTGTTCTGTCATAATAACGAGTATAGAAGTCTTGTACGAGTTGTCGTTTTTGATCCGTGGCTTCGCTGTCAAGAAGCAGACTAAACTCATGAACTGTGATATTCATCTTGTCTAAATAATCAAACAGGGTTTGTGAAGAGAGGTTTGTTTTACGATTTTCGAAAGAAGAAAGGGTGGTACGAGAGGAAATACCTTCGGCAAGCATGGCTTGCGAGATTTTGCGATCTGTGCGCAGTTTTTTGATTAAAGAGCCTTGCTGTTTCATGGGGGACCTCCTTAACTGTGACGCATTTCTGAACAATGTGATTTTAATAACATGTTATCAAATATAATAGGGTATAGCAAATAATAAAGGAGGTCGTTTTTCATGGAATTTGAACCATTTGGTCCTTGGGAAATCAACCCATTTAAAAACTAGTACAGGCTTTCATTTAGATACTTGTCATTGAATAATCAGTGACAGATTGATGAATGAAATTTCGTTTAGCTCCTGCTTTTTACGCGGCGAACTGCGAACATTCTAAGCAGGAAAGAAAAGATCTTGAAGAATCGAAAGGTTATTTGATTGATTCCCCCACTCAAAGAGACCTTTTCGTTTGTGGAAGTCATGAAACGCATGAATCGCGCAAGGTGGTCAGTCCCATTGAATGTCTGTCATGCACCAGACCTTCCCCAATTTTCTGATTCTTTGTGATTGATTGTCTTTCAAGCATCATACTTCCAGCTATGACCGTAATGCACGAAGATTACGGTTTTTTTTGTGATCTTATTGTGCTACACAGTAAACCGTTTATTTCAAGTGAACTAAAAGACCAAAGCTAGACAAGAAATTCAGTGAGAAAGATAGTGAAAAAAAGTCAAAAACAAAAAAAGAAAAACGTTTGCAAAAAAAGTGTTGACATTTTTTCTCAGAATGAGTACTATTATCTCAACGGAACACGAGAGTGTTCTCATTACTGGATTCGTTACTGTTCGGCAGGCAAGACCAGAGGAAAAAAGTGCGTTGATTACCCAAAATTTTCTTGGGTTGTACACTTTTTTGCTTTGGTCTTCTTTTTTTGCTCAATAATTTTTATTCGCTAAAAAAGAACCGGTTCCAAGGTAAGATCCAGTCATTGATCATCAAAGGAGGGGAGAAGAGGAGCGCCAATGAACTGCCAGCTAGGTTTGAATAATTTTTGCATCATTGTATGGTACAGTTAGTATTCTTATCACTTAGGGGCAATTCAGAGAAAAAAATAAAAGACCTTCTGCATAGAAGACAAGCCATGTATGGTATTGAGCGGGCTATGCTGATCAAGGAGGATCGTTCGTGAAGATTATCAAGAGGATCAACAACAATGTTGTACTTTCAAAAGAAGATGAAGTTGAAGTGATCCTAATGGGAAAAGGGATCGGCTTTCAAACGAAACCGGGTGACCTGATTCCGGCTGAGCGAATCGAAAAAAAATACTACCCAGAAGATGACTTGACAGTGGAACATATGTCGAAAGTCATGACGAAGGCTGACGAAAAACAAATGGCCGTGATTTATGAAATCGTGCGTCTTTTTCGGGAAAGTGTTGGAACCGATTTCAATCCAAATGTTTATTTCACACTGATGGATCATATCTTGTTTGCCATCAGTCGTCAAAAGCAAGACATTGTTTTGACCAATCCCATGCACTGGGAAATCAAGAAGATTTACGCCAAAGAATATGCGGTCAGTCTTCAAGCGGTGGAGTTGATCCGCAAAGAGCTGTACCCAGATTTTTCACAAGAAGAAGCTGCTTTTATTACCTTGCATTTCGTCAATGCGCAAATTGAAAAAAGCGCCAATCAAAGTGCCTATGAGCACACCGAGTTGACCAACAATATTTTACGGATCGTTAAGTATAGCATGAACATCGAGTACGATGAGAATTCTTCCTACTTCCAACGGTTTGTGACCCACATTCGCTATTATTTAATTCGACAAAGTCAAGAAAAAGAAGAGCCAGTATTGGCTAATCCGATGATTGCCTTGGCTTTCAGCAGCTATCCGAAAGAAAAAGAAACCGCAGATTCGATCAAAGAATACTTATTTGAACAAAAGGGCTGGCATGTCAACGATATGGAATTGATGTATTTGATTCTGCATATCGGCAACTTAGCCGCTCACTCAAAATTGACTTAAGAATGGAAATGGATTCGTTACAGTTCGGCTGGCAAGACCTGCACTTTCTTACAATACTCGTTGAGGAGACCCGTCTCGTTTTTTATGGGTGATACTTTTGCTTGTTTATTGTAGAAATGGCCGGTCTTTTTATTTTTATTAAATGATCTATATAAAAAGGAGAAATCAAAATGGCAAAATATACTGAATTAGCACAAGACATTTTGGCCCACGTTGGCGGCAAAGAAAATGTCTCTTCTGTAAAACACTGTGTGACACGCTTGCGGTTCCACTTAAAAGACGAAAGTAAAGCCGATACCGATTACTTACAAAAACGTGACGGTGTTGTAACAGTCGTCAAAGCAGGTGGACAATACCAAGTGGTTATCGGCAATCATGTACCAGACGTCTATGATGAAGTGTTGAAAGTTGGCGGATTAGCCGATGGCGGCAGCCTTGATATCGATGAAGGCGACGAAAAGAAAGGCAGTTTGTTTGATCGCTTTATTGATGTCATCTCAAGTTTGTTCCAACCGTTCCTAGGTCCATTAGCGGCAGCCGGTATCTTAAAAGGAATTACGGCGCTACTTGCAGCAACTGGGATGGAAGCAACCAATGGTATCTATGTGGTAATGAATACCCTAGGCGATGGTTTGTTCCAATACTTACCAATGATCTTAGCCGTGACCGCAGCGAAGAAATTCAAGATGAATACCTATACGGCTTTGGCGATCGCAGGGGCGATGGTCTATCCGGGCTTAGCAGAAAGTGTGGCTGAAGCGAGCAAAGTCTTTGGTCTAACCTTGACCTTACCAGCAGGGGGTTACTTTAACAGCGTACTGCCAATTATTTTAGCGATTTTTGTCGCTTCAAAAATTGAGCAGTTTATGCGCAAAGTTACACCTGACGTAGTCAAAATGTTTGTGGTTCCTTTTGTAACGATTTTGATCACTGTGCCGTTGACCTTCTTTGTGGTCGGTCCAGTCGCAAATACAGCATCTAGCTGGATCGGTATTGCCTTCCAAGCAGTGTATGATTTCAGCCCAATCATTTATGGATTTGCTTTAGGGGCATTATGGCAAGTATTGGTAATGTTTGGTCTTCACTGGGGTCTTGTGCCATTGGCGATCATGGATATGGCCCAAAACGGCTCTTCGATTATTTTGACCGCCGCAGTGTTACCATGTTTCACGCAAACGGGTGTGTTAGCAGCGATTTGGTTGAAAACGAAAGAACCAAAAGTCAAACAAGGCGCAATGCCAGCATTGATCTCATCGATCTTCGGTGTGACTGAACCTGCGATCTACGGTTACACGTTGCCAATGAAAACACCATTTATCGTTTCTTGTTTAGTTTCAGGTTTCGTTGGTATCTACTTGTCAATCTTTAACGTCACTGGTTACGCAATGGGCGGTATGGGCATCTTCTTGTATCCTGCATATATCGATCCAGCAACAGGCAGCTTCCATAGCGTCATTCACTTAGCAATCGGTACAGTGATTGCGATCGTGGCATCCTTTATCATCATGATGTTGTTGAAAGTACCAACATTGTATACAACTGTTGATTCACCAGTGGACGGTCAAGCAACACCAGCAGCGCCAGCACCAGCAGCAAAAACCGTTTCTGCCAGCGTCAAAGATGAAACAGTCAAAAGTCCAGTAACCGGTCAAGTGGTTGCTTTAGCAGATGTAGAAGACAAAGTCTTTTCTTCAGGTGCTATGGGAAAAGGGATCGCCGTTGAACCAGCGATCGGTGAAATCACAGCTCCAGCAGATGCAGAAGTCAAAATCTTATTTCCAACAAAGCATGCCATTGGTTTAGTGACAGAAGATGGAACAGAACTATTGATCCACATCGGCATGAATACCGTTGAATTAGAAGGCAATCACTTTACCGCCTACATCAACCAAGGGGATAAAGTCAAAGCCGGACAAAAATTGATCTCTTTTGATACAGAGGCGATTCGTGCGGAAGGCTATTCCTTGCTGACACCAGTCATCGTCACGAACTCTAGCGACTACAGTGACATCCAAACGACACATTCAAAAGAAGTAACAGCGAAGGACGATTTGATTGAAGTCGTAAAATAAATAGGTTTAACGGCACGTCGCTGGATCAGTAAGATTGCTTTCTTGCTGATCCACTGTGCCGATCAATGAGAAAAAAGAAAGTAGGCTAATCATGACAGAAAAACAATTTCCAAAAGGATTTTTATGGGGCGGCGCCACTGCAGCCAACCAATTTGAAGGAGCATGGAACGAAGGCGGACGTGGTCCAGCGACATCCGATACAGCGATTGCTGTCAAACCAGAAGACCGCAAAAACATGGCAGAATTTGCTGCACCAATGACCCGGGAAAAAGTCTTGTTTGCCTTAAATGACAAAGAAGGCTTGTATCCAAAACGTTGGGGGTCAGATTTCTACCATCGTTACAAAGAAGATATCGCCTTGTACGCAGAGATGGGCTTCAAAACCTTCCGTCTATCCATCGCTTGGTCAAGAATTTTTCCAAATGGTGACGATGCTCAGCCAAATGAAGAAGGCTTGCAATTTTATGACAATGTGTTTGATGAGTGTGCAAAATACGGGATCGAACCCTTAGTGACCCTCTCTCACTACGAAACACCTATTGGGATCGCGTTAAACTATGGCGGCTGGAAAAATCGTCAAGTAATCGATTTGTTTGTTAAATACGCAGAAACCGTCTTGACCCGTTACAAAGACAAAGTCAAATACTGGTTGACCTTCAATGAAATCAATATCATGGGGATCTCTGGCTATGTTGGCGGTGCCTTATTATCCGAAGATGGCACGCAAAACCTTTCTGACATGTATCAAGCTGTGCATCATCAATTTGTGGCTTCTAGTTTAGCAACAAAATTTGCCCACGAGATCAATCCTGACATCAAAGTAGGAATGATGTTGGCACGAATGCAAGCCTACCCAGCAACACCAAATCCAGCAGATGTGATGGAAGAAATCAAGCGTGATCACGAGAATCTCTTCTTCTCTGATGTCCAAGTTCGTGGGAAATATCCAGCATATACGAAGCGCTTCTTTAAAGAAAATGGCATCGAAGTGACCTTCGAAGACGGCGATTTAGATATTCTTGCGCAATACCCTGTTGACTTCATGTCCTTTTCTTACTACATGAGTTCTATTGCTCGCCACAATCCTGAAGAAGGTGGCGAAGCAACTGCTGGCAACTTTTCTTTAGGCGAATCAAATCCTTACTTGGAAGCCTCTGACTGGGGGTGGCAAATCGATCCAATCGGCTTGCGTGTGACTTTGAATAACTTGTACGACCGCTATCAAGTACCGTTGTTTATCGTTGAAAACGGCTTAGGTGCCTTGGATACGGTGGAAGAAGATGGTTCAATCCACGACAGCTATCGCATCGATTATTTGAAGGCCCATATCGAACAAATGTATGAAGCGATCGAAGATGGTGTGGAATTGATGGGCTATACGCCTTGGGGTTGTACCGACTTAGTTTCGGCTTCAACGTCAGAAATGTCGAAACGTTACGGCTTTGTCTATGTAGATGCGGATGATGAAGGAAACGGTAGCTTTGACCGTTCCCGTAAAGATAGTTTCTACTGGTACAAAGAAGTCATTGCTACCAATGGCGGTAGTTTGTTACAGGATTAAAATAAACCAAAGCGGCTCTCACCAAAGAGAGCCGCTTTTTTGTTGTGCTCAGTAAAAAAAGAAGAGAAAGGGGGTTAGCAGCTGCCATGCTAGAAAGATCAATGAAACAGTCAACGCCCATTTTTTCATTTTTAATTTAGGCACAAGGGATTCGGGCATCAAATAGACAAGAGAGAATACTGTAAGAAAAAACAACAGGGTCAGTGGTTGGATAATAAAGGTGAGCCAATTCATAGAGCACGCTCCTTTCAAGAGTGTTGGCGTTTTTTGTTATGTGTTTTAAATTACAATTTAATTATATATTTAATCTATCAAGGAGGCAAGCTGCTTATGGGAGTAGTGATCGTTTGAAAGAAGGGGATAGACAAACGATTGGCATGTCATTGAACTTAAGTTCAAAATCTAACAGAGTAACGGAGTATGCTTGAGGATAGAATCAGAGCCCTCAATAAAAAACCCCTTTTCAGGGGATGCTGGTGGTTGGAACTATTGGAAGAAACCGCATATTTGATGGAGCTACGTGTGCTTAGTTGCTGAATGCACGACCTGTGTAAGTGTGTAGTCAGCAACTATCAGTCAACGTTTTCTAGTTCGTAAGTAAAAAATATAGCCGAGGAGACTAGCGGAAAGCAAAAATCCTAGGAAATAAAAGATTAACAGTGCATCAGCCATCTCATAGGAATACTCTAAAATCTTACAAACAAAGATCACTAAAGAAACCGTGATGGATAAGGAAACCCATGTGAAACGCGGCAATCGTTTCGTTACGATGATCAATCCTAACGAAAAAAAGATGACTGGTACCCAAAAGATCAAGCGAGCAAGTTGGATCATTTTATCTCTCCTCATTCAAATTGATTTGAGTAAAAGGATAGCTTACAACATTTGTTATTAAAAATAATAACCCTTGCTGATGAGGCGTAGTGAAGAAAAACGTGTTTTAACTTAAAGCGTGAGCGTAATGTTTTTCTTTAAATTCTTTTGGTGTTTGCCCAGTAACGGCCTTGAAATTACGGATAAAATGGCTTTGATTCGCAAATGCCAACTGGGTGCTGATTTTCTCGTAGGAATAATCGGTGAACAGCAATAGATGTTTGGCTTCACTGATTTTTCGTTCCTGAATGTAATTGTGGATCGTTTTGTTCATTTCTTTTTTGAACTGATTGCATAGATGCGTCTTATGTTTTTCAGTAATGGCAGCGAGGTCATCAATGGTCACTTTTTCATAGAGATGGCTATCAATATAATTAACGATCGTTTTGACCAATAGTGATTTTTTTGCCAATGGATAGCTATGCAAAAGTTCCATAAAACGATAAGTTGCTTCTTTGATATAGCGGAGGCATTCTTCGGCAGAATGAATATAAACTAGTCCTTGAATCAAAGAGTCGGATAAACCGAATGCTTGGTTGACTGGTACGCCTTCATCAATGCTCATGCGGGTCACGACAGCGACAAAGGCTGAGAACTTCAGCTTCAAGCCTTCTAGTTCATAAGGGGAGAGAGAAACACTATAAGTCTCTTTCATTTTGTTAAATACCCAAACCACTTTTTCAGGCTCGTTTCGCTTGATGTAATCAAGATAACGCAATTCAAAATGATAGGAATCAAAGGTAGCTTCATGCACACGACGTTCATAAAGATTGGTTTCCAGACTCAGATCCGTTTGCATTGATCGGTCGTGGGGATCATTTTGGTAATGCCAATGGATTTGGTCTTTTTCCAGTGGCCGCTCCACAAACAGCGTATAAAGCAGCTGGATGTATTCTTCAAAGGAGTATGTATCTTCTTTGGAGTAATGCACATTATAGTGGTATTCATGTTCAAGAAACGTGTAAGACGTCTCGGGTGTGCCGATCACGCCACAGGGACCGATGACCATATAACAGGTTCTTCCAGCTAGCTGAAACGCAAAACACCCCAGCATATATTTTCCAAAATGATAGAGATTGGCAACTGGGCCATTCGTTTCTTCCAAATAGTGTTTGAGGGGATTGTTGGATGTTAAGGTCAGTGAGGGATATAAAGGAGTCCCGTCTTGGTCCAAGAGGATCATGGGAATCAAGTATTTGCGATAAAGCAGATCCATTGCGGTGGTCAGCGTTGTTTTATTCATAGAAACACCTCAAAGTTTAGTCGTATTTTTCTTTTAGTATAACGTAATTTTTTTCGTATTCAATAAATATATTGCTATAAATACTAGTTTTTTAGTATATATAAGATTTCTTTCCTTCTATAATTCAGTTAAATAAAACGGTTACAGAAAGGATCAAACATGGATAGTGAAAAATTGAAAGAGTTGTTTCAGCAACTAACTCCTGAAGAAAAAATCGCCCAGACGATTCAACTAAATGGGAGTCTGGTCATCGAAAATGAGGTGATGACTACTGGCCCGATGCAAGATTTGGGGCTTCCCCCCAATTTGAACATTCACGAGATTGGTTCGATTTATAATGTGAACGATTACCAAAAATTGATTCAGTTACAGAGGGAAACGTTAGAACACAGTCGACTTAAGATTCCTATGTTGTTTATGTCCGACGTCATTTATGGGTTTCGGACAATCTTTCCAATTCCGCTTGCCCAAGCAGGTTCCTACGATTTTGATTTGATCGAGCAAGCCGCTGGAATGTCCGCCAAAGAATGTTATCAAAATGGTCTTCATGTTATTTTTTCACCTATGCTGGATCTTGTTCGGGATCCTCGTTGGGGCAGAGTGATGGAGTCGCCAGGAGAGGATGTGTATACGGCAAAGCGTTTTGCCCAAAGTGTCGTGACGGGCTATCAAGGCGATCTCACCCATGGACTGACAGAAAATCACGTAGCTGCCTGCATCAAACATTTTGCTGGCTATGGTGCACCAGAAGCGGGTAGAGAATACAATACAGTCGATATGTCCAATCAGCGCTTATTCAATGAATACTTGCAACCGTATCAGGCAGCAATCGAAGCTCAAGCATTGCTGGTGATGACGGCCTTCAATGTACTGAATGGTGAGCCCGCAACTGGCAGTCGCTGGCTGAACCGAGAGATTTTACGCGAACGTTTCGGTTTTGATGGGGTACTGGTCTCCGATCATGCAGCCATCAAGGAATTGGTCCCTCATGGGTTTGCCAAAGATGAACGAGAAGCCGCCCAAAAAGGTTTGGAAGCAGGCGTCGATTTTGATATGATGACTTCGGTCTATGCAACTCACTTACCAGAACTGATCAAGCAACCTGAACTTGCGGCTTTATTAGATGAAGCAGTTTGGCGTATTCTGGTATTAAAAAATCAACTAGGACTGTTTGAAAATCCTTATCGAGGGTTGAGAACGCAACACACTGGAGAGGTTCTATCGGATGAAGCCAAAGAGCTAGCCGTTAAGCTAGTAGAAAAAAGCTGTGTGTTGTTAAAAAATGATGGTAGCTTACCTTTGAAAAAAGACCAGACCGTCGCTGTGATCGGTCCTTATGGAGAAAGCCGGTTGACCTTAGGATTTTGGGCATCCGTCAGTGGCAAGCCACAAGACACGATTCCTTTAAAAACCGGGTTGTTGCAACATTTCGCAGCTGAGAACCTGATCTTTGCCCGCGGATACAATTTGTTTGATTCTTATGAGCAATTCGGTCCTTTAAAAGCCGGCATCGAGCAGCTGAATGGACCAATCGAACCAGAAGATCAGCTGCTTGTGGAAGCCGTCAAAGCGGCTGAGGCAGCAGAGGTCATCGTCTTGACCTTTGGAGAACAATTTATGGAGAGCGGCGAAGGTGCATCAAAAGCTCATTTGCAGCTGCCGCTGAAACAAATTCGCTTGATCCAAGCGTTGAAAAAGACTGGTAAGCCTTTGATTGGCGTGCTTTACACTGGCAGGCCTCTCGTCTTGACCCAAGTGGAGCCGCTGTTTGACAGCCTACTGCTAGTTTGGCATCCGGGAACGATGGGTGGGATCGGAATTGCCAATCTGCTGAGTGGTCAGGCTTCTCCGACGGCGAAACTGTCCATGACCTTTCCTCGCAGTGAAGGGCAGATTCCAATATACAGTGCCCAGCTGCCAACGGGGAGACCTTTGACAGCTAGTGAGCATTCTGATCGCTTTTTGTCAAAATACCGAGATGAATCAAATGAACCCTTATTCGCATTCGGGACAGGTCTCAGTTATGGTACGTTTACAGGTGAATGGCTAGGGAGTGCGGTCCTTAGTGAAACGATCCAACTGGACTATCGCATAAAAAATCAAGCGGATGTAGCTGGAGAAACCGTCGTTCAGATTTATCTATCGCAGCGCCCTGCATCGATGGTTCGTCCAAGTCGACAATTGATTGCGAGTGACCTCGTCTTATTGGCACCCCAAGAAGACAAAGTGAAAAGATTGTCGTTGCCGATATCAGTACTCGGATTTTATGACAATCAAGGGGCAAAACACTTATCTAATGGTACCTATCGATTCCTGATGCGGATCGATCAAAAAGAAACGTTGCTTACCGTAACCATATAAATTAAAGGAGTGAGAGAAAATGGAAAAATTAGAAGCATTTTTAAGTAGCAAACTATTACCAATGTCACAAAAATTGCAGCAAAACAAAGTCTTGGCGGCTTTGATGGAAGGGTTTATTCGAACAAGTCCCATCACTTTAGGGATCGCCTTTATCACAATCGTGGGTAACTTTCCGATTCCCGGTTGGACGGACTATTTGACGAAAATTGGCATCTTCCAACATGTTGAAGCGATCACCAACGGAGCAACTGGCGTCTTTGCATTGTATGTCGTATACAGTTTGGCGTATTCTTACGCAAAACAGTTGGGAAGCAACGAACGCAACTCGGCGATTATTTCATTAGCTAGTTTCATCATGTTGATGCCACAAACGGTGGCAACGACTGTCATGCAAGATGGCCAAGCAGTGGAACAAACGATCGGAGCTTTGAAGCTTGATTTTCTAGGCGGACAAGGATTGTTTATCGGCATGCTGACGGCTTTATTGGTGACACGTTTCTATGCTTTCTTATCAAGAAAAAATATCATGATCAAGCTACCGGATAGTGTTCCCCCAATGGTAACCCAATCCTTAGCACCAGTGTTTGTGGTCACGATTATTTTTGTCGTCGTTTTTGTCATACGCGTCTTATTTGGGTTTACTTCATCAGGCTCGATTTTCCAATTCTTTATTGATGTAATTAATGCACCGTTAAATTCATTGGTTGCTAGCCCATTATCGATCATCATCATTATGGAATTATTAGCCGTCTTATGGTTCTTTGGGATCCATAACGCAGTCTTACAAGGGCCGCTCGGGGCGATTAGCATGACCATGGTCGTTTCAAATATTGCCGCCTACCAACAAGGACAAGCGTTGCCTTATCTGATTCCTTCTGTGATCTACATGGGGATGTATGCTGCCGGCTTCATGGGCTTTGTCACCTTCTTTATGATCCGCAGCAAATCGGCAAAAATGAAACAACTAGGAAAGTTGTCATTTATCCCATCGATCTTTAACATCACGGAACCGATCATGTTTGGGATGCCGATTATTTTGAATCCCTTGTTCTTTATCCCACAGGTATTCACACAACTGATTGCTGGGTTCGTGACCTGGGGATTGGCGACAACGATTTTACCTATTAGCTTGAATCCTACTATGAGCTTGTTGCCGTGGACGACACCGACCTTCATCAAAATGCCGTTTTCAGGAGGGCTCAATTACACGATCTTGATGGTCATCTGTATGCTGATTGGGATTGTTATGTGGTATCCATTCTTAAAAATTGCCGACAAGAAAGAGTATGAATTAGAACTGGCTGCTGAAAAAAAGCAAGCAAGTGAAGCAACAGGAATGACAGAAAAAATCACCGAAGAAGTACAAGCGTAAACAAAGGAAGTGGCACAATTGGTTTATTTAGGAATTGATATCGGCGGGACGCACATCAAAACGGGATGGGTCAAAAACAACGAGGTCAATGAAAGACAGTGTTTTCCCACCCCGACAACACTGAAGGCATTTAATGAAACCATCAAAATGATCCTCCAGACCTATGCTCGTCAAGATTCTTTTACCAAAGTAGCTATCGCAGTTCCTGGTTCCGTCGATGAAACAGGAACGGTCTTCTTTGGCGGCGCCCTGCCGTACCTCGATGGGGTGAACTTACCCGATTTGCTCTGCCAGTTAAGTGAAGAAAAGGTGACAACCATTACGGTCGAAAATGACGCAAAGGCCGCAGTGTTAGGAGAAATGAAAGCTGGAAATCTGCAAGGCATTCAAAATGGGGCGGCGATTATTTTAGGAACGGGTGTTGGTGTCGGAATTTGCCTTGATGGAAAGCTCTATCGTGGAAATCGCGGTCAAGCAGGGGAGGTCAGTTTCATGATCCGTGATCGGCGAATCATGGACAGAAATTCCTTCGTTGGGGTCGGTCTTTCCGCCGTCGGCTTGATTGAGCGTTTGGCTACTTGTTTGAAGGTAACAGCTGATGGCCCGCTGGTTTTCGAAACGCTTGAAAAAACCAGTGACCCTGAAGCAGAGGCATTGCTTTCGACCTATACCCAAGAAGTCGCCGTCTTATGTTTTGATCTTCAGTGTCTATTGGGACTGGAGAAAATCGTTATCGGTGGCGGTATCAGTCGTCAGCCGCGTGTGATCGATGACATAACCACCAGCTATCAAGGAATTTTTAAAACGGCACCAATCATTGAAAAAACATTACAACCAGCTGCGATCCAAGCCGCTTATTTTCAAGCGGATGCCAATTTGATCGGTGCAGTTAAGGAGGAACCTTGGAATGAGTAATTTTCCAGAAGCATTTTTGTGGGGAGCATCCACTAGTGCTTATCAAGTAGAGGGCGCATGGGCAGAAGACGGCAAGGGTTCCTCAGTGCAAGACATCAAAGAGATTCCGCAAGGGACCACTGATTTTAAAGTAGCATCAGATCACTATCACCGTTATGAAGAAGATGTGAAATTGTTTAAAGAATTAGGGGTAAAAGCCTATCGTTTTTCCATCTCATGGAGCCGAGTCATGCCCGATGGTATAGTCAACCCAGCAGGATTGGCGTTTTATCAGAAGTTGATCGACCTTTTACTTGAAAATGAGATCCAACCAATCGTAACAGTCTTTCATTTTGATCTGCCCGTTGCCATTGCCGAAGAAGGTGGTTGGGAAAACCGAGCAACGATCCAAGCATTTGCTGATTATTGCCAAGTGCTGTTCGAGAACTTTGGTCAACAAGTCCCACTATGGCAAACCATCAATGAACAAAATGTGATGGCGCTTGCTGGTTCGGTCATTGGTACGAGTCAAAAATCCATGAAAGAAAAATTTCAAGAAAATCATCATATGCTGGTGGCACAAGCATTGGTTACTCAGCAATTTCATGCAGGCAATTTTAGCGGCAGGATTGGCCCGGCACCGAATATCGCCAGTGTCTATCCTGCATCTGAAAAACCAGCCGATCAGCTGGCAGCTCTTTATATGAGTGCCCTGAGAAATTGGTTGTTCCTAGATGTCGCTGTTTTCGGTACGTACAATCATAACGCATGGCATTTATTAGAGACGATTGGCGCAGCACCCACAGTGACCGAAGCAGATCGAAAGATTTTGGCAGCGGGTACCTGTGACTATATTGCATTGAATTACTACAACACGATGACCGTCAGCAGTTATTTTCAAAAAGAGACAAAACTCGATCAACAGTCTGGTTTTGGAATTCCCGGGTTTTTTCAAGCAGTAGAAAACACTCATTTGCCCATGACTGAATTTGGCTGGCCCATTGATCCTGAAGGCTTTCGCTTTACGTTGAATGAAATTTATTCCCGCTATCGTCTGCCTCTCTTGATCACGGAAAACGGCATCGGTGCCAAAGATGTTTTTACAACCGATGGTAAAATCCACGATGATTATCGCATCGACTACTTGCAACAGCACATTGAACAAATGGCACTCGCGATCGATGATGGTGTCGATGTGATCGGCTATTGTCCGTGGAGTGCCATCGATCTAGTCAGTACTCATGAAGGCATCGCTAAACGTTACGGGTTTATCTATGTCAATCGCACGGATGAGCAGCTGCTGGACTTGGCGCGATACAAGAAAGACAGTTTTTATTGGTATCAAAACGTCATCGATAAAAACGGGTTAGGAGAGTAAGCGGTGTTTATTCAGGAATATCTATTTGATCAAGAAGCACAAGCCGGGTTGACGGTTTATCTGCACGAGGAAAAAGCGGAGTATGATCGGGTGGGGGATCGACCGTTTGTCTTGGTGATCCCTGGCGGCGGCTACTCCTTTTGCAGTGAGCGAGAAGCCGAGCCGATCGCTTTAAATTTTGCTGCCCAAGGCTTTCACGCCGGAGTCTTACGCTATCATGTGGGGGTGCATCGCAGTTTCAGCCTTTCCTTAGTAGATGCCGAAAAAGCGATTGCTAAAATCCAAGAACTAACCAGTGAATGGCGAATCGACGCCGAAAAAATCGCTGTGATCGGTTTTTCGGCCGGCGGTCATCTAGCGGCGGCGCTATCGACGATCTCCCCTATGAAACCAAGTTTATGTCTGTTAGGCTATCCAGCGATTTTGTCCTCATTTGCCACAGTCATGCAGATCGACGCGCCTTCATTAAATGAATGTGTCACGAAAGATACGCCGCCCACCTTTTTGTTTTCAACCTATGAAGACAATGTTGTTCCTATCGAAAACTCGCTGGCCTACTTACAAGCCCTAGAAGAGCATGAGGTCCCTTTTGAAAGTCATATTTTCCAAAAAGGACGTCACGGTCTTTCTTTGGCGACCGAACGCTTTGGCAATCGTAAAGAAATGGTCGATCCGCGCTTTGCTCGCTGGTTTGATGAATGCGTCGAATGGCTAGAGTTGAATTGGGCAGAAAAGGTTACTAAACCAGCTTTGCTACCTGATCTTGGCCAGTGGCCGATTCGGGTATTGTTCGACTCAGATGAAAACAAACGCTTGCTGTTGCAGGCTTTTCCATCATGGGCAGACAAAAGTCGTTTAAAAATTGTAAAGAATATCAGCTTGCAGCAGTTATTAGCAATCATGCCGGAAGCATTTGAGCAAGTTTCCTATCAAGCCCTTGTTGCACGGCTGACTGATCCTAGAAAGGAAGAAAAAGCATGAAGGCAATCCTTGTACATGAAAGTTATAAGGCATCAACGGCGTTGCTAACCCAGGAGCCGCAACCCATTACCACGCTATCAGCTGTTCGCAACAGCCACGCTGCTTGTCAGCTGTTGCTACACGATGGCAAACGGAATCATTACATCATAGGGGAAGAATTTTCGATTCCCGATGAAATTGAGATTCCAATGATCCGCATTGAAATCATCAGCGATTTGCCGGTCAAAGCGCAATTCATCGATTATTATGTCGGACAGCATGAATTGGCGTACGCCGATAAATTGCTTGAGCAAACAGCCAAAACCTATCCTGGTGATCGCTATGCACCGCTTTATTTGGAGTGGCAGATCGATGAAACGATCAAACCGCAAGCTTATCCCGTGAAAATCAAGGTCTATCGTACACACTTGACTAGCCAAGAGGAGTGCTTGTTAGAAAAGAGCCTAACGATTGAAGTGGACGCTTTTACTTTTCCAAAAGAATATTTAGAGACATTCCACTTGAATATGTGGCAGCAGCCCAGCAATTTGGCTCGCACCTTTGACGTTCCTTTATGGAGTGATGCCCACTTCGACTTGATCAAAGAAATGGCGCAAAGCTTAGCGGTGATCGGACAAAAAGCAATCACGGTGATTGCTGGAGAAATCCCTTGGAAGGGTTGGTTCAACTATATCGTAAAAGACTATCCGGCCAATTTATATGAATACTCGATGGTCAAAGTTAAAAAGACTCAAGGCGGACAGCTACATTGTGATTTTTCTATCCTTACTCGTTACCTCGAATGTTTTTTTGAAGCGGGTATCTCTGAAGAAATCGATGTATTTGGCTTACTCGGTGTCTGGGAACCGCCGTTTTTCCCACTGGTCGACTTGGACCATCCAGAAAAATTGGTGATTCGTTTTTACGATGAGGGTAAAGGCACCTTCGGCTTTATTCATCAAAAGGCCGAGTTGCAGGAATATCTACGTCAAGTATTTGTTTATTTTAAAGAGAAGAATCTGTGGGAGAAGGTTCGGATCGTTTCTGACGAACCGAAGAAACATCAAATCGACAGTTTCCGAGCTTCTTTGGCTGTCCTAAAAGACATTGATGAGACGATCCAGATCAAAGCAGCGTTTGATAAAGAAGACGTTTTGTTTGAGTTGCTGCCAGTGATCGATCATCCCGTGACTTCCTATTACTGTACCTGCAACCATTACGAAACACTGACGCAAAGTCATCCGGGTCGGACTCAGTACTATGTTTGCAATTACCCAGACAAACCCAACACTTTTTTGCACAGTCCTTTATTAGAGACGCGAATGCAAGGAATCTTGGCCTATCAGTTTAAAACAGACGGCTTCTTGCGGTGGGCTTACAATTGCTGGCCGCAAAATGCCCGAACTGATATCCGCTACAATACGAGCTCACTACCCATCGGCGATCTATGTTTCATTTATCCCGGCAATCATGGACATTTGTTGTTGTCCTTACGGTATAAACAACTACAGCGGGGAATTGAAGATTTCTATCTCTTGAAGACCGCCCAAGCTACTCAACCGCAGCAAACGGATGCCTTAGTAGCAGATTTTCTTAACGTTACAGATACTAAAAATTGGATGATCGACAGCCACCACAGTCATCCCGATGTTTTTCTACAGACCGCCGAGGAGATGGAGGCGTTTCGTCAGGCACTTCGCGCACTTTTGGTAAAATAGACATTTTTAAATGTCACCATTGATGAGTCATTTCCTAAAAGAATGGATCATCGATGGTGACGTTTTCGATTGTGATCTAGGGCGATTTCCAACATGGACAAAGCTCCTTTTCCTCTGGGCTTCATTTGTTCTACTGAGCGTTTCGTTTCTCATTCCCTCCATCTTCCTTTACACTTTTAAGTAAGGTCATAAGAAAATATGGCAAATTGAAGTAGAAATAATCAAGGAGGAAACGAGCATGTCAGAAAAAATCAACAATCCGTTAACGAAGTATTATGATGGCAAATTTGAAAAACAGGTGCAAGAAGCACCGGCGATTCAAGGGAAGATGCAGCCAGTACCTGATTGCGGGGAAGAAAGCTACGCTGGTTCAGGAAAATTAACTGGACGCAAAGCATTAGTGACCGGTGGTGATTCTGGTATTGGTCGAGCTGCAGCCATCGCTTTTGCCAAAGAAGGCGCCGATGTGGCAATCAACTATCTTCCTTTTGAAGAAGAAGACGCGCAAGAAGTCAAAGCAGTCATCGAGAAAGCTGGACGCAAAGCAGTCTTGATCCCAGGAGACTTAAAAGATGAGACCTTCGCTCGTCAATTGGTTCATGAAGCAGCCAAAGAATTAGGCGGTTTAGATACGTTAGTTCTAAATGCTGGGATGCAACAAGCGGTGAAGGACATCAAAGAGTTGACTACGCAACAAATTCAAGATACTTTTACAACGAATATCATCTCCATGTATTGGACTGTTCAAGAAGCGTTGGATTACTTACCAGCCGGTGGAAGCATCATCACCACCACTTCGATCCAAAGTGCGGAACCAAGTGCCCATCTGTTAGACTATGCAGCCACGAAAGGTGCCATTACTTCCTTTAGTAAGGGGTTAGCTGCGCAATTAAGTGAAAAAGGTATTCGGGTCAATACCGTTGCGCCTGGTCCAATCTGGACGCCACTTCAAATTTCTGGTGGTCAACCACAATCTGCGATCCCAGAATTTGGTCAAAAAGAATTGATGAAACGTGCCGGTCAACCGGTGGAACTAGCACCCGTTTACGTTTTCTTAGCTTCTGATGAAGCAAGTTATGTAACTGGCCAAGTGTACAGTGTAACTGGTGGTAGCTTCTTCGCTTAAAATTGTCAGGACTAAAAATAGTAGTAAAAAAGCTCGAGCAAAGATGCTCGGGCTTTTTTTTTTGCGGATGTAAATGGAATCGGCAGCTTACTTCTCTTGTTTCGCAAACATCTTTGTCATCATTTGTTGATTGATTTTTGCAAAAATCGCTGCCCACTCTTGTTCATCTTGCAGGTTTGACAGCAAGACTAATTTTTCGGAGAACATCACTTCTTCATAATTATCCGTGATCAATAAATCGGCGGCTTCCATTTGCTTGACGAAAGTCACAGAAGCTTTAGCATAAATCGAACGAATCCTCGTCTCAATCATTTGCTTTGTGCGGTATTGGATCGTTGTTTGAATATAGATCGATACGGTAGGGGGCGTGTTCATCAGTGTTTCCAAATATAAGAGATGAGCCAGATAAGGCAATTGTGTCTGTTTAAAATAGTCTTTATCCAGGTCGGCAAATGGGTAGTTTTCAACGTGGGTCAGTAAAAGTTGGCTGATGGCCTCATAAGTCTCGTCATTTGTTGGAGCGTTTTCTGTCAGCATTTCGTGTTCTAGCTGCCAAACCTCCAAGAGATCGATCCCAATAATGATCGATAGGTTGAAGACTAGCAGGCAACTGCTTAAAAGCTTTTCGAATTCGGCTTTTCCCTGATTAGGAGCAAAGGTATTATGCCAATCTTCGATCATAGTAGTGAAAAAACAGACAAGATCCGTTTTAGAGTACTTAATTGCTTGAATAATGGCTTGTGTTTTCTCTTGGGGAACAACCCCCGGTAAAAAGACATGGAGGAAGAAATTCAAGTACAGATACTCTGATCGACGCGTTTTGTCTGAAACATACTCAGCACTTAAGAAGAGTGAGTCAAGAATATCTGCTGGTAAAAAGCAGTAGAATTCCATCATCTCCAAATACTTATCAGGGATTATTGGCAGATATTTTCTTTTGATACTGCGGCCGACAACGGTTTGCCAAAATGCAGCTAATTTGTTTTTTGTTAGTTGATCAAAAGCCGAAGTTTCAAAATAGGCGGTAAACTTGTCAGTCTCTTTTGGAGAGATACTTGACAAAAGCCACAATTCAGCAGGCGCACTTTGAGTTAAAAAGCTATAAATAAAAATACGGATATCAAGTTCCTTGCCCGCTAATTCAATCCGGTTTTGGTGATCTGTTCGGATAACAATCTGAAACTTTACTAGTAATTGATTGACTTTCTTGATCAAGCGGTACACATGAGACTGACTAATGTGCAAATCAAGGCATAGCTGTGTGAGGGGTGTTTGGTTACGGCCAATCAGCGAATGGATAAAGTGATATTGTGTGGAGTTGAGCAAATAATGATACATCAGCTTGGAATAAAAAGGTTGCTCTTCTTCTTCACCACAATCCACAAAATATTGATTGTAATTGTTTTTATTCAAAAGTAACGTTGGTGAAAGTTGCTGCAAATCTTCGTTTAAAAAATAGATGTACTTTTGTAAGCTTTTTAATGGGATCTTTAGGGCTTCTGAGAGTTTAACGAGTGTTACTCCATTCGAATTACACACATACTTGAAAATAGCTAATTTCTTTTCTTCTGCGGGAGAAATAAATTCTCGATACATAAGGCATTCTCCTTTTTGGCGTTTTTTTTACGCTAAATCTGTGAACCGTATGATAACCATGATGGATTATACTTATAACAGATGAGAATAAGATGAAAAAATACAAACTAAATTATTATTTTTTATCGGTGCTTTTTTCATCCATCGACTACTCATCAAAAAAGGAAGGAAGAGATAAAAATGAAGAAAAAGGCGGGAGTATTAGGTTTAATCGGTATCAGTTTGGCACTATCACCTGTTAGGGCATTTGCGGCGGAAGCGAATCCGACTGCTTCAATGACCAGTCAGGCAACAATAACCATCGAACAAGGAATCTTATCGTTAGATCAAGTGACGAATTTTGATTTTGGTACTACAAGCATCAAAGATATTGCGACAGGCGATCAAGTGCTTACCACTGCAACGAATGAGGCAACGTCAATTACCGATTATCGTGGACCCAATGAAGCTGGCTGGCAGTTGACTGCTCAATTATCAAAAATGACAAATGCTGCAAACAATGAACTTGTAAATGCAAAAGTCACCCTCAATGGGTCAATTGATTCCGGCGATGCCTCCCTCGTCTCAGGAACAGAATTGATGGTAGGGGCAACAGATCCTACGCTGATTGCTAGTGCTAATGGAACGACGGGTCTGGCAACAAATGATTTTGATTTTACAAGTGCAACCTTGACGATTCCAAAACAAAACATCAACAGTGGTGCTTATAGTGGCACGATTACTTGGACATTATCAAATACTTATCAAGCAGAATAACAAAGGAAGGGCGACAATGAAAAAACAAATCAAGTGGTTGGTACTCATCAGCTTTTTTATTAGTCTGTTTTGCTTTATAAAAGTTACCGGTTATGCACAAACGACGCGGTTCACAGTAACCCCAGAACTTCCCCAAAATCAACTTAGCGATGTCAGTTACTTTGACTTACTGGTAACGGATGAGACCAAACAGGATTTGACTGTTGCCCTTCATAATACAGGCTCAGACCCATTGACCATAAAAGCAACAGCACTAAATAGTTATACGGCCTCTACTGGGATTATTGCGTACCAAGCAGAACAGACCGCCGAAGAGAACCAAGGAATCTCGTTTAGTCAATTGATTGAGAACCCAAGGCAGACGATTAAACTTGGTCCTGGAGAAAGTCATCAGGTTCATTTTACCCTTTCAATGAAAGGTGAAGAATTTGCAGGAGAAATACTTGGTGTGTTTGCCTTTGAAGAAGAACCGTCAGAGACAACTGAAAGCCAGCAAACAAATCTGCAAGCCAACTATAAAATTCAGCAAGGGATCCGCTTGCGTCAGAATGTGGCAACCATGCCTGATCCTCAATTGTCTTTGATCAATTCTGAGGCGGTGGAAAGAAATGGTTCTGCTGCTCTCAAAAGCAGTATCCGCAATAGTCAGCCCACAGCATTTGGCAAAATATCTGTGAAAACGATCATACGTGAGCAAGACAGCGGCAACAAGGTCGGTGGGTTTTCTGCAGAGGATTTTCAAATAGCTCCGAATTCGGTTTTGGAGCTGTTTAGTGCCTTTGATCAGAACATTCTCGAACCGGGGACCTATATGTTACGGATCGAGTTGAATGCGCCTAAAGGAACGTGGGTATTTGAGGATTCGGTGGTGGTTGATCGCAAGCAAGCCAAGCTTATCAACCGCCAGACAACATTAGGTGCAGCATATCTTCAAAAACAGTACTGGCTCTATGCAGGAGGGATACTTCTCTTCCTGCTTGTCCTACTTCTCTTGTTCATTTTTTATAAGAGACGTAATAAAGCAGAAGTAGATGATGGGCTGGCAGTGAAAGAAGAATCAGGATGAAGAAAGCGGAGGACAGTGATGAAAAAGTTTGGCATTATCCGATGGGGCTATGTGTTCTTTTTTAGCATTTTGCTGCTGTGCGGGAAACAAGAAATCGTCCTTGCTGCGGTATCTGCGCCAGATTTTCCTACGTTAGCGATTGACGATTCTCTGATCACTCCTGTAGGCCAAGCGGGTTCGCCACAAGGAGAACCGGGCTTCAATTATGTCCAGGTCAATGATGGAGCTACCACCAACTCCAGTGGTGGTGTCTGGTTCAATAAGCCGGTTTCTTTTACTCGCTCCTTTCGGTTAGAAATGGCATTTTGTATCGATAATACAGCAACGGACAGCGATGGGATAGCTTTTGTGATGCAAAGCAGTGGCTTAAATGCACTGGCAGAACAAGCAGGACCGACGATTGGAGTCTGGTCAAATACAGGAGGAACAACTCCTTTAAGTACGGGAGCGATCCCACAAAGTTTTGCGATTGAATTCGATACGTTCTATAATAATGCCGGTTTGACTGGGGACGGTATGATGGATCGCGATGTTCCTTCCGGCCATCATATCGCATGGAATTTTCCCGGCTCAAATGACGCATATACCACCGATGGCTGGCTGATTATCGACAAAGTCTTAAATCATCGTGATACGGTATCAGTGAGTGATATTTCCGATGGGTTGTGGCATAGTTTTACAGTAGTTTTTGATCAGCCAACGCAAACGTTGCGTTACACCGTACCAGATTTCGGTGTTGATGTAACAGTACCTGTTGATGACACCTTCAAATCGAATTTGAACCTGACCAATAGTGCACCGGTCTATTTTGGTTTTACAGGTGCAAACGGTGGCTATGTTCAAGAAAAAGCTGTGGCCTTTGTCGATGTTGAAGGACTAGTAGAACTTGATATGCGAACCGGTGTTTTTGAAAAAGACCCAGTCAAACTATTGTTGGATACTGGTACGACACTTGCGCAGCCAGCCACCGTCGATAACAGCAAGTCGATCACCTATGCGACCTATCTTTCCTACAAGGACACCAGCGATTTAGCTGATTTAGAATCAGGCATCACGCTTTCCAGTCTTTTTCCGGAGGGCTTGTCTCTCGTACCGGAAGCTGTTTATTTCGGTAAGGCCAGCGAAATTATGGTCAATGGTCTGCCGGAAGGGGGAACCGCCTTACCCTTTGTCATTGAAAATGGGCAGTTAATTACGACATTGCCTGACATGGTCAAAGGAAACGACTACATTGTTCATTTTTCCGTCAATTACACAGAAGCTCCGATCGATGAGAATCTGGATGCCATCATTCCTGTCCAAACGATTTTTAATGGGAATGCCTTTGTCTCTAGTTTGACCTCGGGGGATCCAGAAACCCACTATTATCAAATGACCGGAGACTTTCCGCCGAGCTTGACCACAGGTTTGGTGTCGTTAACAGAAGCAAAAGCAAACCGACAGATCGTGCGACAAAAGCGTAATTGTTATCTACCAATTACGATCGAGGACCAAAATTCGACTCAAGCCAAAGTGTACGCTACGGATTTTTTTACCGAAGAAACGGCTATCACTGAAGATGATTTTTCAGAGGTGGCACTCATTGAACGAAGTGCAATAACCGAGCCTTTGACGGATACATTGATGTTGGATACCAATGCGTTGGCACCGGGTACGACGTATTATCTGGCGGTTTATGTGATCGACACGGAAGGGAATCGATCGGAGACCCGTTTTTATGGCATCGACTTTCGTGGGATCGTGGAATTTCACCAGGCGCCTACCTCAATCAATGGAACTGTAGTTACGGTAAATGAGCTGGCACGTTCCATCAGAGACGATGGCTATGCTTATCTAGCACTTTCTTATGACGAAGAACCACCTCTTTTATCAATCACGAATACTAGTGAGGGAACTTGGCAATTAAATGGTCAGATGACGGATTTTTTGCAAGAGCAACAACTGCTGGCGGATGAAGTCCAATTGGTTCTCTATGAGCCGGAGACCAATCAGCTGATGGCTTCCATAACCTCTGAGGAACAAGTGATTTTTCAACAGCAACCAACAGGCGAAGCAAATTTAACGGTTGATCTTAAAGAATACGATTGTTACTTTCGCTTTGTTCCCAAAATGGAGCTAATTTCACCCGGAACTTATACAGGCGCTATCAATTGGCGGTTGGAAAGTACGATCATCGATGAATAGCAACAAAAAAAACGCCCAGATGGCGTTTTTTTTGTTGACTGAAGCGATAAAGTTAGCTTTGGCGGCTTTTCGCAATTTTCAAAACTAATGACAGACCGGCTAATGCGAAGCTGCCGTATTTAACGAATTTTTCCAAGGATTCTAAAGTTTGCTGTTTTTTGTGTTTGCAGTCTGGACAGCTTTTTTCATGGGCACTCAATTTTTTTCCGCATTTACAATGACTCTTCATCTGTGATCCACTCCTCGTTTCGTTTTATTTTGATGTCTTTCTATAATTTAATTATACATGTTGTATAAGGTTCTGTCTGAAATTATGCTGTGTCAGTCGTTTGTGAAAATGAGACAAAACCTACATTCATTAGGGAAGCGTAGGAGTGTATAATTACTGAGGGAATGCAGTTGCAGTTCCTGTTGGAGAGGGATCGCTCTAGTTAAAAAAGGAAGGGAATCTGACAATTTTCTCATTTTCGACAACGGCTGATTCGCTTTGCTTATCAGTTTGGCAAAATTTTGCTATTGTGGAGTAAGATTAGGGGTGAGAATAGCAGCTTCTCTTTTTTTTCTATATTCTATCCTTAATTTGAGAACGAAAATCACCGATAGTATGCTATATATAGGAACAAGGAGCCATCCTTGACGATGTCGAATATGGCATTTGAATGAAAGGATTGATGAAACAAGTGATTTCTTCAATAATTTATACTGACACAAAGGCTTATTTTGATAAAGTGCTGGACCAAGCGCTGTTGGATCTATTAAAAACTGATTATCCCAAAGTCTATGATCATGTCCAAAAACTGATCGCTTCTATGGAGGAAACGATCCAACGAATTGACAGCACGAACTTTTGGCAGTTGATGCCGGAAATTTTAGGCTACGATTCTCGTTTTGTTTTGTTGAACTCTCTGCAATTGTCAGAAGACAAATTGTTGACGGAGCTAGAAATCCTTCAAATGATCGAACGGGATTATCCGAATTTGAATAAAGAATTTTGTGGCTATTCCTTGAAAGAACAAGAGCATGAGAGTTTGATCTTTAGTGTTCAATAACTATTTTTCGTAGGAGTATCAAGTAGAGTAAGAAAACGACTAGGTAAGCTAGTCGTTTTTTTTATCAAGAAAAAGAATAATTAAACAAGTTATTTATCATTAAAATAAAAAATATTTTGAAATTATGAATAAAATAGATTATTATTGATGTATAATCCTTTTAGTGAAAGAAAAAACAATCGGAAAGAGGAAGAGGATAGCCAGCTGATTGAAAAAGCTGCGATTGTTTTAATTAGAAAATAGTAACTAGCCTAATCGGCGTGGAAAGGAGCAATTATGGATTACTTAAGTTTCTCAAAAAAAGAGTGGGAAGTCTTAGTTTGTTTTTGGGCTGTAGATGAACCATTATGCTGTACAGAATTTAGTGAACGTTTCAACTTGAATCGTAACACATCATTGTCCGTGATTCGCAAATTAGTTAACCAAGGAGTTCTAGAAATTGCGAGCATTAAAATGAGTGGATCAGTTTTGGCTCGTCGTTTTCAACCAGCTGTAAGTGAATTAGAGATATTGCAGACCGGTCTAACCGATGATCAAATTTTTGAATTAGTGAAAATCGCCATCAAAAAAATTGAGGACCCAGAACAATTAACTCAGTTACTAAATGTGATCGGTGAATTGAAAACCAAAGCTTCTTAAATAAAACTCGTTTGGATGATAAAAAAACGATCCGCTGTGAAAACAGCGGATCATTTTTCTTGTTCTTGAAATTTTTGTACCATCTTTGTCGTCAATTCATGGAGGACTGACAGTTCTTCCGGTTCAAGGGGCAAGAATTCAGTCACTTTGTAGGGAATCTCTAGCGCTTGCTTATGAAGTGCTTTTCCGGATTCCGTCAGTGTAACCCGCAAGGAACGTTCATCGTCTTGATTTCGATTTCTTGCGAGGTAGCCTTTTGCCTCAAGCTTTTTTAAAACCGGTGTCAGTGTGCCAGAATCGAGACATAATTGCTTCCCCAATGCTTTGACACTGATCGCTTCTTCTTCCCATAACACCAACATCACTAAATATTGGGTATAGGTCAAATTCAACGGATCTAGTAAGTCTTTGTACTGTTTGATAATTTCTTTTGAAGCGGCGTATAGAGGAAAACACAATTGGTTTTCTAACGCTAAGACATTCATGTTTTCACCCCTTTTTCTAACATCCGCCTCTTATCATAGCTGTTTTTTCAACGAAAGTCTACTCGCTAACGGCTTTGACTGTCACTTCAATGTTGCCAGCTGTAGCTTTTGAGTAAGGACATACGGTATGAGCGATCTCAAGCAATTCTTGTGTTTCTTCTGTTGACAAACCTTCGATTTGGCCTTCGATCTCCACTCCCAAGACAAAACTTGATTCACTTTCTGCGTATAAGGTCACTTGTGCGCTAACGGTAGAAGCACCTTCGATCCCTTTGCTGCTTTTCACCAATTCAAGGGCACTATTGAAACAAGCGCTAAAGCCAGCTGCAAAAAGTTGTTCCGGATTCGTTGCATTTTCTACTCGTTTGCCAGGTGCAGTGATATTTAGTTCAAATGAATGATCAGGGCTGTGTACTTCTCCTGAACGGCCACCAGTGTTGATCATCTTTGTTGAATACATTTTTTTCATCATTTCTTCACTCCTGTGTTTTTTGTATTTTGTACAATTTAATTGTATGCAATTTAATTGAAGAATGCAAGGAATTGGTTTTCAGTTTGTCTTTTTTTTCTAAAAAGGAGGGAATTATAAAAAGTTTACTGTTCTCTTGGGTGAAACGTGCTATTATAGTTAGTAACACTTGTAACAGAATGAACAATTAGTTTGAAACGAAGAATTTACTGCATGCAGGCAAAGAGGGTGGAAAATCATCGTAGACTACATGGAACAACGAGCGGTTGGACGCTATTTTCGATCGCTGACGGATCATTATTCAGGTTATATCCGTCTTTATGGCACCTACACAGAATATCGGGTGATTGCAGGGATTCCTGCTGAAAATGTGATGTTAGAGATTATCGGGGTTGAAAACGGTGTCTTATTGACCCGTGTAAACAATACATTATTTGAAAATGGAAGAGGGTTTTTACAATGATCATTATCCAAATTATTTTAGTTATCTTCGTATTAGTGATTCTGATTTGGCTGATCGCAAGTACTGCTGTGATCGTTCGTCAAGGGGAAGTCAAAGTCGTGGAAAGTTTTGGGAAATATGTTCGAACGTTGGAACCAGGTCTTCATTTTCTTGTTCCGATTTTATATACAGTAAGAGAAAGAGTGTCCTTGAAACAGATTCCTTTGGAGATTGAACCGCAAAGTGCAATTACAAAAGACAACGTGATCGTGCAGATCGATGAAGCAATCAAATACCACGTCACAGATGTTCGTGCTTTTGTTTACGAAAATGAAAACTCCGTTATCTCAATGATTCAAGATGCCCAATCAAACTTACGGGGGATCATTGGGAAAATGGATTTGAATGAGGTTTTAAATGGGACAGAAGAAATCAACGTAGCACTGTTTACTTCAATCAAAGACATCACGGCCGGCTATGGGCTAGCGATCGACCGAATCAACATTGGGGAAATCAAAGTTTCTCAAGAAATCATTGAATCAATGAACAAATTGATCACAGCTTCCAGAGACAAAGAGTCGATGATCACAAGAGCCCAAGGGGAGAAATCTTCTTCTGTTTTGAGTGCGGAAGCCAAAGCTTCTCAGATGACAATCGATGCGCAAGCTCGGGCGGAACAAACCCAAATCGACGCGGAGGCACGGGCAAAACGTGTCCGGATCGATGCCGAGGCAGAAGCGGAACGAATCGCCAAAATCACAGAAGCCGAACGCAAGCGGATTTTAGCCATCAATGAAGCTATCAAAGAAAGTCAACTAGACGAGCGCTCACTATCATATCTAGGAATCGAAGCTTTTAAAGATGTGGTCAATAGCAATACCAATACGGTCATTCTGCCATCAAACATGACGGAACTGGGAAATATTCCAGTCGTCAAACAACTTTGGGAAAACGCACCATCTAAATCAGCCGAATAACTTCTAAGCACAACAATTAAAAAAGCTCAAATGCTCCGAGTACAAATCGGCGCATTTGAGCTTTTTTTATTTCGTTTTGTCTGCCGATTGATTATCGACAATCAACAGGGCAATCATGACATAACCGATCCAACTGTCCCGAGAATATAAGATGTAGCGAGGGGACCAAGAAGCGGCATATTTCTGTTTGTATTCTCGTAGCCCTTCAAAAGAATAGAAGCGAGAACCAAAGGTGTAAACGAGATAGGCGATCCGCTCTTGCAAGAAACTACTGCGGAAAGTACCAACATTGGCTAACGGTGCCATGCCTAAATCGAATTGTTGATACCCATGTTCTTTAAAGTAGTCGAATAGCTGAATAAACAAGAAATCCATCGTTCCATTTGGCGCTTTTTCAGGATTGTGGCGCATCAAATCGATGGATGCCAGACCTGTTTGATACGTGGGCATAAAGGAGGCAAACGCGACGATCTCTTGCTGCTGATTACGGACGACTGCAATTGGTGCGGTACTTAGATAAGATTCTGAAAAAAATCCAAGGGAGAACCCTTTTTCTTTCCGTCCATCTAGCCAGTTGTCAGAAATTTCTTTAAGGGTTGCAAAGGTTTCGGCTGAAAAGGGTGGGGTGAGCACATCAAAGGTAAAGCCTTCTTTGGTGATCTTGTTGTTTAATGCTCGCTGTCCCTTCATTTTCTTTCCTGAAAGGGTGAAGCTAGGTAGATCCACATAGGCTTTCTCACCGAATTTGATAAAGTCATACCCAAATTCATGCAGCAGCATCACCATTTCTTCACTACTTTCATAAAAGACCGGCAAGTAATTCCACTGATCCATCTCTGTTAAGAAGGTTTCCAGTGCCTGCGGAAAGTCTGCTTGCTTCCCAGAAGGATCCCCCATGACCAAGCATTTATTATTAAAGGTCGTAAACTGAAAAAAGACCGTCGGCTCGCCGATTTCTGGATAAACGTACACTTGCTTGTCTTTTAAATAAACAAGATGGCTGTCGCTATTGCCGCCATAGGTGTTCAAAACATGTTTCACTTTATCAGTGGCGGCACTGACACCTAGTTGGTACTTTGGTCCCATCAAGTACCGGGCAAACAGCAGCATCGCAACGGCGACAAATAAAATCGCAACGAAACCTTGGAGCCATAATTTTTCAGAGGGGAAAAGCAAAAAGTCCATCGAATGGTGGTGCGTCGGATGTCGATTGAGATGAGGCATATTATAGACCCCAATAATGACATAGAGGATCGTCAGCGAACCAATCAACAAACCATCGATCGTCAACCATTCCCACGAGAAGACTAGCTGTTTACGGAATAACTCGCTTTTTGAAAAAATCATGATCGCTAATAATAATAGAAGAAACAGCATGGTCGAAAAGCGGAAACCCGCAAAAATAGCATAACCGATCGTTGCTGCAATCAACAAAAGTGTCGGCACATACGCGCGACTGACACGGGCAGAGATGCCGCGACCGGCAATCAAAAAGAGATAGCCGAGAAAGATACTCGGGTACTGCATCACGAAATTCAAGCGAATCGGATTGAGGTGGGCTAACCATTTGATTTGGTCAAAGGCTTCTGGGATCGTGGCGGAGAGTACCAACATCGTTCCCGTCAGATAAAGCAGCAATACTTCGATCTTATGGAATACTTCCAACAACAAGCTTTTTGGAATCCCAGAAAAGCGCTGGTTGAGGGAGACGCCAACATTTTTTGAGAAAAAGATCAAACCGATCAAAAAGGGAATAATGTAATAAAACAGGCGGAACAGCAAGAGCCAAGCAATAACACTTTCACGAGGAATTTGCAGTGAACCCATTCCCATGATCATCATTACATCAAACGTTCCAAGTTCCCCAGGAATCATTGATACGATTCCAATCACGGAAGCAGCAATGAAAAGCGGCAACAGTTGAAACACATCGACCGAGATACCCATCAAGAGACCCGTCGTGAAGAAGGCGGCAAAAACACCCAGCCATTCCAATAAGGAAGCGGCGATCAGCTGCAGACGATCATGTCGTTGCAGCCCACCTAAGTAGGCATTTTTTTTGGAAAAACTAAGGGCATAGACGATTGGAAAATAAAGACTGCCGCCTAAAAGCCAGATCCAATACTGTTGTAGATAATCGGTCGTGGGCCCGAAGAGGACGAATGCCAGCGCAGCAAGCGACAAAATCGAAAGACCAGACATTAAGTAGATAAAAATCTTTGAAATTGCTTGGGCAACGTCTTTGCCTTTTTTTCCTTTGCCATAAAATTCCGACCGTAACCCGATACTGATGAAACCGCCAAAGCCGATCAAATTGTTCATGGTATTGATGATCCAGCTGGTTTCTAGTAAATAACGGCGATCAGGTTTGTCCCCTAGCAAGCGATTCAAGACGATATCATATAAGACCATGGGAAAGACACACAGTAAGCCAATGACAGCCATTAAAGCCACTCGCCAAAGGGATAGTTGCGCAAACAATTGTTTTAGTTGATCAATCGAGATCGTCTTGCTTAAGGAAAGCAGCTCGCCGAACACGATCACGGCGACTGCAATTAAGAAGAGTGTTTTAAACAGTGAGCGGTGGTCGCGGAGCCAAGTAAAGATTCTCATAGTTATTCACCGACCTTTTCTAAAAAAGATAATACTTTCGTATTAAATACTTCTGGATTCTTTCGTGCAAAACTATGTCCTTGTCCTTTGACGACGATAAAATTGGACTGAGGAATACTGTTTGCAATATAAAATGAATGGGAGAGCTTGATCGAATCACGTTTGCCAACCAAGATCAATGTCGGCACACTGAGGTGATTCAAATCGGCAGTGGAGAGACCGATTGGACGAAACAACAATCCCAAAATAGGCAGAAAGCCCCGCATGCCTTTGGAGAATGGAGAACAAAGCCAAACGATCAGATATTGCAAAACACTGCCGATTCGAGAAAAGAGCCGCACACCTCGCGGTTCCGTGTTGCCAGAGTTTAAAATCATGCAGCTGACATGCTCTGGGTAGAGATGGCAAAAGACCATCGCCAGATTGGCACCATCGCTAAATCCTAGTAAGGCGATTTTCGTTAGCTTTTCTTGCTGAATGATTGCTAAGAGATCTGTTGCCATTTTAAAAAAATCGATTTTCTTCTGCGTATTGGTGGATTTGCCATGTCCTCGACTATCGATTAAATACAGTTGATGTTTTTGACGCAAAGCGTCGACCTGCTTTGAGAAATAGGCACTGCTGCCGCCATTTCCGTGCAGTAAAAAAAGTGGTCGTCCTGAACCGGTTTTCTCGTAATAGAGGACAGACCCGTCCGGTAAGGGCGCGTAACATTTTTCAACTTCCATTTTTTCACCTACTTTCTAAGAGTATACCTTGAAGTCAGGGGCTATCACAAACATATCACTAGATAAAATGAGAAAAAATAACAATCTGCTCATCTTTTTTTTACCATAAGTTCAGGAAAAGGCTTTTTTCTTTACAATGTAAAGAAAAATAATCGGATAAGTTAATTAATTTGTTTTCAGAAAATTCTTTACAAACCCGGTTACGTTGTCTATAATCGAACTAACTAATTGAGAATGATTTTCATTTACGAAAGAGAGGCTAGCCAATGACCACTATAGCAGATGTTCTGATTATCGGAGGAGGGCCTACGGGGCTCTATGCAAGTTTTTATGCCGGATTACGTGATCTATCGGTCGTATTGTTTGAAGCACAAGCCGAATTAGGCGGGAAGATCAATTTTTATCCTGAAAAAATGGTCTGGGATGTGGGTGCATTGCCGCCAACCAAGGGGAAGAAAGTCAAAGAACACTTGATTGAACAGGCTAAGTTGTTTGATCCAACGATCTATCTGAAAAGGAAAATCATCGAATTGACCAAGGAAGACAACCTTTTTTATGCAGTGGATGACCAAGGGAGGACCCATGTTGGACGCACTATTTTAGTTTGTATTGGCGGCGGTGTCGTTTCTCCGCAAAAATTGCCATGTTTCATCCATAATAATGTCGACAACTATATCCACTATCAGTTTCCTGACCAGCAAGCGATCCAAGGCAAACATCTAGTGATCTCTGGCGGCGGCGATGCGGCGGTGGATTATGCGATCGAAGCAGTGTCTTATGGTGCCAAAGTCACGTTGTGCTATCGAGGGGAAAAACTGAAAGCCCATGAAGCACAAGTAAAGAAGATGAAAGCAGAAGGGATTCAAGTGCTGATGAATCACACCATCGATGGGGTGAATCAAGCAGAAACCTTCAATATGGTTCTACGACTAAAAAACAGTGCCAACCATGAGACGATCGATTTTTTATGCGATCATCTACTGATCCAACACGGGTATGACCGTGACAGTGGCTTGTTAGATAAAGTTTCCTTTGATCTTGCACGTCATGAAGACTTTTATTTGAACTGTGAGATTCCAACAAAAACCAGTCATCCCGGTGTGTTTGCAGCTGGTGACATCCATTATTTCAAAGGCAAAGTGAATCTTTTGGCGGGAGCCTTTCAAGATGCTGCGCAAGCAGTCAATCAGATCAAACATTATTTAGAGCCGACCAGTGTCCCACAGGCGATGGTTTCTTCCCACAATGAGAAATTCAGTGAAAGAAATCGTCAGTTGTTGGTGAATGAGTAGCCATGCTTCTTTGTGAATGAAAAAGTAGAAAAAGCAGGAGTCCCGTATGAGTCCTGCTTTTTTTGTGTCCTCAGAACAGAAATTCGTTTCACTAGAAGTGAATGTTTGCCGCTCCTAAAAAATAAAATCTCTCAAATAAATGATGCAATTGATGAAAATTTCAGCTATTATTTTCAAGTTGACTAATTGGAGGGGATGACATGAATCAAACAAGATATGCAGAATTAAAGCAAGCAGAAAGAGGCGCTATCTTAAGTATCGTTGCCTATATTTTTGTTTCCATCGCCAAACTTGCCATCGGTCGTTTGGCAAATTCTGAAGGATTATGGGCAGATGGATTAAACAATGCGACGGATATCGTAGCATCTATTGCTGTCTTGATCGGTTTACGTTTGGCACAAAAACCAGCAGACGAAGACCATAAATATGGACACTGGAAAGCAGAAAATGTGGCGAGTCTCGTAACATCCTTGATTATGCTGGCGGTTGGTCTGCAGGTTTTATGGTCCTCCATTCAAACAATTCTACTCGGTGAAACGCAAAGTCCCGATATGATCGCGGCAGTCGTCGGTATCATTTCAGCTATTTTGATGTATGGCATGTATTACTACAATAAGCGATTATCTGCTCGCGTAAAAAGTTCCGCTTTGCTAGCAGCTGCTAAAGACAATCGGAGTGATGCCTGGACGAGTATTGGAACGGCGATCGCTATTTTTGCCGCCTCATTTGGTATCGGTTGGTTAGACAGTTTGACTGCGATCGTGGTAGCTCTTTTGATTATCAAAACCGCCGTCGATATTTTTCGTGAGAGTGCCTTTTCACTTTCTGATGGGTTTGATGAATCGTTAGTCGTGGAGTATGAAGCGGCAATCGCTGGTTTTTCTGAAGTGAAATCTGTCAAATCGATTCGAGGAAGAATGTATGGCGCCAATGTTTTTCTCGATGTCGTCGTGACGATGGACAAATCTTTGACGGTTGAAAAGAGTCATAATGTGGCAGATGCTATTGAAGATCTCTTAGCTGATCGTTTTCAGGTGTTTGATACTGACATCCACATTGAGCCTGCTACCGAATAAATTTTATGGCAAAACCTTGATAGGACAAGGATGTAAACCACCCGTTTCCTATTTGTAAACTGAAAAGTTCTTACGGAACCTGCTGATTCATGGCAAACTAGAGGTAACAAAGGAAGAAAGTAGGGAGCCTTATGAATAATAAACAGGTAGTAGAAAATGATTTAGTTATTTCTTTAGATAAAATGGATGAAACAGAAATGATGGCACTTTGCCAACAATATATTGCGGCTATCGATGATAGCCAAGTCCTCTTTGCTTTACTGAAAAAAGTTCAAGCCTCTAAAGCAGCAGTAAGCAAATAAAAAAAACAAACCGGCATCTTACGCATTGATGTTCCTCTCAGCAAAAGCGAAAGGAGCGTTGATCAACAGGAAAAGATGCCGGTTATTTTTAAATTTGTTTGAGTCTTTTTAAAATCTTTTAAAGGACGTTTAATAGTGCGAATAACCCATAGACGATCAAAGAAGCTATTCCTAAAGGAACAATGCGTCGGAATATAATCTCTTTCAAACGCTTGCCTGCTTGTCGCTCTTTTTCATAGTTAGGATCATGAGCGTGCGCTTTAAATTGCTGAGGAGAACGAGAGAAAATCAAGCCATTGGTCATCGATAAAACCCAGCCAATCAGCGCCATGAAGAAAGAAACAAAAATGATTGCCAGTAAAAGTAGTTGTAAGAGTTGCATCGTGTTGCTACCTCCTTTTCGTAGCCATTTTTTCACTTTTAGTTTACCATCTTTTGAGACTTTTAGGGGGCATTATTCAACGTGCCCTTTCTTTTTTTGCTTCTTCCCTTATAATAGAGATATTTATAAACGAGTTTTTGTTTCGTGCAGGAGAAAGAAGGGGTTCTTATGGCAATCACACAAAAAATCATTCAATCACCAGAAGACTTCCAAACGTTGGATCGTTTGATCAAAGAAATCTGGCCAGAAGTGTTTACACCAATCATTGGTTCGGATCAAGTCGCGTATATGCTAGCTCATTACCAATCACCAGCAGCGATTCAAAAGGAAGTCCAGCAAGGAGCAGTTTATCTTTTACTAATGGAAGGTGACCAAGCAGTGGGGTATACAGCGTATGAAGAAACGCCGCAGCAGCTTTATTTAAGTAAATTGTATCTCCACCAATCCACTAGAGGCAAAGGCTATGCCAGCCAAGTCTTTGATTGGTATGAGGAGATCGCCTCGGGCAAAACGCTGCATTTAAACGTCAACAAACAAAACCAGCAAGCAATCGCTGTTTATGAGCATCGCGGCTTTCAACGCGTTTCTGAACGTAGCGTTGCAATTGGTTCGGGATTTGTGATGGATGATTTTATTTATGAGAAGGAGATTGCTGAAGGCGAAGGTGCGCAACAAGGAGAATACTGATGGAACTTACTGCCAAGAATAAGTCGTTTAGTAACAAAGAATGGCAACTATTTCAATACGTATTAAATCAGCAAGCAGAGGTCTGTTCGATGTCTATTCGTGAGTTGGCGGATGCAACAGAAACTAGCTCAACGACTGTTCTGCGGTTTTGTCGAAAATTTGATTGCGAAGGTTTTTCAGAATTTAAAATCAAATTGAAAAAGACATTACAGAAACAAGGAAAGACTGATCGATTATTCAAAAAAGATAAAAAAGCCCTGCACTATTTTTTTGAACGTATGGATGAATCCTTCTATCGAGAAACATTATTTACGATCGCCAAACGAATAAGCAAAGCAAAACTTTTGATTTTAGCCAGTGACAGGGAATCGACACTTGCATTGACCTATGCCCAACAAAAGTTTGCACGCTTAGATAAAATCGTGAGCGTAGAGGAAGAAGCAACATTGATTAAATCTGTTTGGCAAACCTTAAGTAGCGAAGCCACGTTGCTGGTTTTTTCTAATAAAGGTGCCGATCCATTTCTTGAATCCTTGATTACTGAATGTACCACCGCTGGAATTTCAACCATTTCACTAACAAATCGCTCAACAACATCAATTGCCAAACTTTCTGAGCAAAATTTTGCTTATTATTATTCCGATAATCAAGAAGCTGATTCATTGTCCTCACAAATTCCAGCCATTTATTTGGTGGAACTTCTATTTGATTTAGTTACAGATTGGGAAGATCGCTGAATAAAATGAAACTACCTGCGCCTATCAGAGAAGTTCTTCTGATAGGCGTATTCTTTTGGCAATTTTTTCAATTAAATAGATTGCTGGTAGTTGAGAAGTCAGTTCAATGGTTTTCTCTTTTTTCTGACTGGCTTTAAAAATGGTCTCTCTTTCGATGTAATAAGGCACCGTTAAGTCGGATAACTGGCTGATGGTTGAATCTTCGGTATTCGTGATGGCAATAATCTGACAATCTTTTTGATTTAACTTTTGTAAGTATCGAATCATTTCTTGTGTTTCCCCAGAAATCGACAAAACAATGATACCGGTTTTGCACAATATGTCTTCTGGAAACCAGTCGATAGGATAATTTGAGGGATCGTCAACTTTTAATGACGTTTTTCCCAAGTCAGTAAAATAGAGTGCGCCATATTCTGCAATCGTTTCAGATAAGCCTGATCCAATAAATAGCACGAAGCTTTTGTTCTTAAGAATCTCTGTTGCTCGATCGATTCTTTCAGATAAAAAGGGCTGGTTTACTCGCTTTAAGAAATCAATTGTTTGGGACTCATCACTATCGGATATTTTAGATTTTACGAGAGAATCTAAGTAAAAGCGCAAATTGATCTTAAATTCGGTAAACGTATCACATTCAAATTTCTTGCAAAAACGGCTAATACTAGCAGTACTGGTATGGGTCTCTTTGGCAAGTTCTTTCATCTTCATTTTAGATACTGAAGCCAAGTTTTTTGATACAAATCGGTAAACCTCGTATTCTAGTGCAGTAAGTTCAGGATTGTAGTCAAGAAAAAGCATGATGCACCTCCGTAACAAAGTGTTTTTTTTGTGGAACAAATGACAAGGGATGAAAACGTTCTCTATTTAGGATTATAACATTATATTGATTTTACTTCATGCTATACTTTCGTTGTTCAACAATGTAAGCGGATGCTTCGCTTAGTAAAAAAGGAATTGTAGGAGGGCGACATGGAGTATAATTTTTCGAAGGACTTTTTCTGGGGTGCAGCAACGAGTGCGACACAATCAGAAGGAACGATAGCTGGAGACAATAAAGGAGAAAACATTTGGGATTATGCATCAAAAAACTATAACCATCGGTTTTTTGAAGGAGTTACAACAGAACATACATCAAGGTTTTATCAGGAAATGGAAGCGGATTTGGATCGAATGGCGGCACTTTCTTTTAATTCTTTTCGGACTTCGATCTCTTGGTCACGTCTTATTCCCGAAGGTACAGGGGAAGTTAATCCAGAAGCTGTTGACTTTTATACCAGAATGCTTGATGGGTTAAATCAAAGAGGCATCAAACCGTTTATCAATCTTTATCACTTTGACATGCCAATGAAATTACAAGAAATCGGCGGATTTGAAAATCGTGAGGTCATCGAAGCGTATCGGGCGTATGCGAAAATTTGTTTTGATCTATTTCATGAGAAAGTTGCGTACTGGTTTACCTTTAATGAGCCGATGATTCCAGCAGAAGCCGGCTATTTGCATGACCGACACTATCCTTATGTAGTAGATTTTAAACGGGCGTCACAAGTACTTCACCATATCATCCTTGCTCACTGTGAGGCAGTCAAGGTCTTTCGACAAGGAACTTATCATGGAAAAATCGGTATCATCATGGATGTGATCCCAGTTTACCCAAGAAGCCAGCATCCTGCCGACTTAAAAGCAGCGGAAATGGCAGACCTCTTTTATACTCGGTCCCTTAATGAAGCGATATTAAAAGGTCGTTATCCTCAGGAGTTAAAGGCTATTTTAACGCGCTATGACCAAATGCCACGAGTGGAAGAACAGGATCTTGCCTTGATTGCTGAAACAACGATTGATCTGCTAGGGATCAATTATTATCGTCCACGGCGAGTGAAAGCCAAAGAATCTTTGCCTAATCCCGAGGGAGTTTTCTCACCAGAATGGTTTTACGATGATTACGAGATGCCCGGCAGAAGGATGAATACTTCTAGAGGGATTGAGATTTATCCTCATGGCTTGTATGATATCGCTAAAAAAATCCAGTTAGAATATGGAAATCTTGATTGGTTTGTTTCAGAAAATGGGATTGGGATTCAGGGAGAAGAAACATTTATCGAAGGGGGGCGGGTGCAAGACAACTACCGGATTGCTTTTTTAAAAGAGCATTTAATTGAGCTTCATCAAGCAATGATGGAGGGGAGTAACTGTCTGGGGTATCACATGTGGACATTTGTGGACTGTTGGAGTTGGCAGAATGCGTTCAAAAATCGCTATGGCTTTTATCGTCTGGATTTAGAAACGGGAGAAAAAACGATGAAAAAGTCTGGTCTATGGTTTAAAGAAGTGATTCAAAAAAATGGTTTTTCAAAAGAATTTTAGGAGGGTTTTATAATGAAAGTTTTAGACTCGGTTGCAATGAAGTTATTACCGATTGCCAATGTTATTGGACAGCAGCGGCACTTGCAGGCAATTCGAAATGGGTTGATTTCTATTTTGCCGCTCACGATCGTTGGCTCTTTTTTCACGATTATTTTAAATTTGCCGATTCCTGGTTATACCGAATGGGTCGCTCCTTATTTACCGGCACTTGACATTCCTTTTCGATTTACGGTGGGGTTAATGTCTCTTTATGCCTCATTTACGATTGGCTCCAACTTAGGTGCTAGTTACAAACTCGATCGAATAACAAGTGGGTTTTTATCCATGTTAGCGACGATTTTAATGGTCGTTCCGATCAATTTGGCGGAAGGCATCAGCACGACAGGAGATGCCGTACTTGCAGGAAGGTATTTACCCATCGCTTCACTTGGATCACAAGGATTATTCGGTGCGATCATTGCGGCGCTAGTTTCAGTAGAGATTTATCATTTTACAAAAGCAAAAAACTTGGAAATCAAGATGCCAGAAGGCGTACCGCCTGTTGTAGGGGAATCCTTTGCGGCACTCCTACCAACCTTGCTGGTTATCTTAGTCTTTTGGATTCCGCGCCACTTTTTCGGCTTCGATTTAAATGGATTACTGACGATCGCCATCTCTCCTTTAAAAGGTTTCTTAACAGGCAATAATTTGGTTGGCGGAATCATCACACAATTTGTTATCTGCGTTTTCTGGGTATTGGGTATTCATGGCCATGCCGTTTTAGGACCCATCATTCGTCCATTTTGGGATCAAGCAATTTTAGAAAATGCGGAATTATTCCAAAACGGTATGTCTGCCTTTGATCTACCAAATCTTTTTACCGAACAATTTTATCAATGGTATGCGCAAATGGGTGGTACTGGATCAACGCTTGCATTGGTTGTTTTGTTTATGTTCTCTCGTTCAAACTATTTAAAACAATTGGGTCGTCTTTCCATTTTACCAGGGATTTTTAATATTAATGAACCGATGATCTTTGGGACGCCAATTGTGATGAATCCACTGTTGGCAATTCCATTTATTCTTGTGCCAATCGCAAATACTATCTTAGTCTATATCGTTACCGCTTTAGATTGGATGCCTAAGATGATGGTCAAACCACCATTTTCGATTCCCGCACCTCTTGGCGCATTGATTACCTCAAATTGGAATTGGGTTGCTTGTTTGATGGTCTTCGTCTGTTTCTTCGTTTCGTTATCGATTTACTATCCATTCTTTAAAGCATTTGAGAAACTTCAAGTGGCGCAAGAGCTAGAAACAGCTAAAGAAGGTGAGTAGAATGGTTCTAGTAGTGAGTTGTTTGCTCTTAATTTTTCTGACCCATCTTCTTTTAGAAAAAAATAATGCCAAAATCACGCTGGCTTTTTGGAAACTATTACTTGTTTCCTTACTTTTCTTACTCAGTTTGTTTTTCTTGTTGATCCGCACTCCTTTGGCACCAGTTTTCATTTTGTTACTTATTATCAATTGTACCGTCATCCAAAATCGATTTATGTATCAGTATCGACCGAAAGGACAACGATAGGACGCTTGATGGTTACTGTAAGAAATGTTATTACGAAAAGATTATTCTATCTACTGTTTAAAAAACTATTTACGAACCCAGATCCTATGTGCTATTATCTTTGTATAAACATTATAATGTTATAAACTAAGGAGGCAATTATGAAAGGGTTTGTAGAATTTATTGAACAGAAGTTGATGCCGATTGCAAATAAAGTGGGGATGCAACGGCACATGGTAGCGATTCGTAAGGGGATCATCGCTACGTTACCGTTAACGATCGTTGGGTCTTTCTTCACGATCTTACTGAATTTTCCCATCGAATCAGTCGCTGCGGTGATCGAACCGTATCGGGAAGTTTTGGATATTCCCTTTCGTTATACAGTCGGATTATTGGCATTGTATGCAACGTATGGGATTGCTTCATCGCTAGCCAAAAGCTACAAACTGGATTCATTGACTGCGGGTATCTTAGCAACGATGTCCTTTCTTGTAACCGCTGCACCACCGTTGCGAGTCTTTGATTCTGTGGAAGGCATCATTGATGCCGGGCGTTATATCAATGTGGCCAACCTAGGTTCCGGCTCTTTGTTTGGTGCGATCGTTACGGCGATCTTGTCCGTTGAAATCTATCGTTTCTTTATCGTAAAAAACATTACTATCAAAATGCCAGATGGTGTGCCACCAGAAGTGACGAATTCATTTATGGCGTTGATTCCTGGAGGAGCGATCCTGATTTTGTTCTGGGTGATCCGTCATATGTTAGGCTTTGATATCAATGGCTTTTTAAGTAACTTGTTGATGCCGTTAAAAGACGTGCTAGCTGGTAACAGCTTGTTTGGTGGTTTATTGACTGTCTTCTTGATCTGTTTCTTCTGGGTACTGGGGATTCATGGACCAGCCATCATGGGTCCTGTCATTCGTCCATTCTGGGATATTTCCATTGCTGAAAATATGGAAGCGTTCCAAGCATCTGGCAATGCGCATGAATTGCCTAATATTTTTACGGAACAATTTTTACAATGGTTCGTGTGGATCGGTGGAGCAGGTACGACCTTAGCGTTGGTCGTTTTGTTCTTCTTCTCCAAATCAAAATACTTGAAACAATTGGGCCGTTTGTCCATCTTGCCAGGCTTATTCAATATCAATGAACCAGTGATTTTCGGTGCACCGATCGTAATGAACCCAATCTTAGGCATTCCGTTCTTGTTGGCACCATTGATTACGACAACGATTTCTTACTTCGCGACTATTACGGGTGTCGTACCGATGATGGCTGCCAGACTTGGGTTTGCCATTCCAGCACCAATCGCCGCCTGGATGAGTACGGACTGGAGTATCGCAGCAGCGATTTTAGTAATCGTCAACTTCTTTATCACACTCGCAATCTACTACCCATTCTTTAAAGTCTTTGAGAAACAGCAGATTGCCCGCGAACAAGAAGAAGAAACAGCCGCTTAAGCAAGACAAAAAAGAGTGAGGTGCAAACATGGGGATTTATGCCATTTGTTTATTTTTTGGTTGTCAAATTTGGTTAACAAAATCAGCACAAGGGAAAAAAATTCAAGAAGTGCCGTTTTGGCGGATGCTTTTGTTCGGGATTCTTGGCGTTGCTGCAGCGATCCTACTGAGCCGTCAGTTTCCGTGGGGACCATTTTTGACGATGACGGCGACGATTGTTTGCAGTTCGCTTTTACTGACACGTTTTACTGCTTTTTATGAAGAAATGAGGATGAGATAAGTTGAAAAGACAACTAGGAGTATCGGTGTATCCCGATCACAGTGATTTTGAAACAGACAAAGCCTATCTGCAATTAGCCCATGATTATGGCTTTAGCCGCATTTTTATGAGTATGTTGGAAGTGAGTGACGGCAAAGAAAATGTGCAGAAAAAATTTAAAGCGTTGATTGATTTTGCCAAAGGATTAGGCTATGAAACGATTTTAGACGTGGCACCAGCCATCTTTTCTGAACTAGGCATCTCCTATGATGACTTGACCTTTTTCCATGAACTAGGAGCCGATGGGATTCGTTTAGATTTAGGTTTTGACGGCAATAAAGAAGCGATGTTGACCTACAATCCCTTTGGCTTAGCTGTTGAATTGAATATGAGCAATGATGTGGCGTATTTAGACAATATTTTGACTTATCAAGCCAACATTCCTTACTTATACGGCTGCCACAATTTCTATCCGCAAGAAGGGACTGCCTTGCCCTATAATTTCTTTGAGAAGTGCAGTCGTCGTTTCAAGGAAAAAGGCATTCGAACCGCCGCGTTTATCTCTTCTCAAACGGGAACGATCGGACCTTGGGATATCAATGATGGCTTACCGACCTTAGAAATGCACCGAAGAATGCCTGTAGAAACTGCCGCAAAGCATTTGTTTGCCACAGGCTTGATTGACGATGTCATTATCGGCAATGCTTATGCTTCGGAAGCAGAATTGGCGGCACTAGGAGCGATTGATCGCTACCAGACGGCATTTGCGATTGAATTTGTGCCTGAAATCAATGAAGTTGAACGCCGAATCGCCCTTGACGAGCAGCATTACCGTCGAGGCGATATCACTGACCGGATGATCCGTTCCACAGAAGTTCGTAAAAAGTATAAGAACCATGACAATCCTGTCCATGACCACGAAGGCGTCTTTCAACGAGGGGATGTTGTGATCGGCAATGATCGTTTTGGCAAGTACAAAAACGAGCTACAAGTAGTGCTGGAGCCCCACTCAGATCCACGAAAAAATAAAATCGGTTCGATCGTCGAACAAGAGTTAGTTCTGCTGCCGTTTATCCATCCTTGGTCGAAATTCACTTTCACAGAGAGGAAGGTGTAATGAGATGTTTGATTTGATTATTCGTCAAGCTCGCACAATCGATGAAAAAGTATTTGATATTGGGATTCAAGACGGCAAAATCACTGCCTTGGCACCTACGTTACAGGAGCAGGCGAAACAAGAGCTGACCTTAGCAGAAGGGGAGTTCTTGTCAGCCGGTTGGATCGATGACCATGTCCATTGTTTCGAGGAAATGACGCTCTATTATGATTATCCAGACGAGATCGGTGTCAAACAAGGTGTCACGACCGTTATCGATGCGGGGACGACTGGCGCCGAAAATATCCATCGGTTTTATGATTTAGCCAAAGAAGCCAAAACCAATGTCTTTGCTTTAGTCAATATTTCCAAATGGGGGATCGTAGAGCAGGATGAACTTGCGGATCTGTCAAAAGTCAAAAAAGAATTGGTCAAAGAAGCGCTGCAGAAGTTTCCTGACTTTATCGTCGGAATCAAAGCCCGAATGAGCAAAACGGTGATCGGCGAAAATGGCATCACACCGTTGAAATTAGCCAAAGCGATCCAGGCTGAAAATCAACCGCTGCCTCTGATGGTCCATATTGGGTCAGCACCACCGAATTTAGCAGAGATTCTCGCTGAATTGGAAGCAGGAGATGTGGTGACCCATTGCTTTAACGGCAAAGCCAATGGGATTTTGGATCAGACGCACCAAACCATCAAGCCTTTCGTCTTTGCTGCCTATGAAAAAGGCTTGGTCTTTGATATTGGTCATGGGACAGACAGTTTCAATTTTGATGTGGCGGAGACGGCTTTTGCCAATCAGCTGAAGGCTTCTTCCATTAGTACGGATATTTACATCCGCAATCGTACCAATGGACCAGTCTTTGATTTAGCGACGACTATGGAAAAATTAGCGGTCGTAGGGTATGATTGGCGTGAGATCATCGAGAAGGTGACCAGTGCCCCTGCGAAGCAATTTCATTTACAGAACAAAGGCGAGATCGCATTGGGGTATGATGCTGATTTTACGATTTTCCGCTTTGAAGCGGGCGAAAAGGAATTGACGGATTCTAACGGCAATCGCCGAATCACGACACAACAGATCGTGCCGCAAAAAGCGGTGATAGGAGGGGAACTTTTTGACACTGAATATTGAAGAATTAGGCTTGAAAGAAGTCATCAATGCTTCTGGCAAAATGACGATTCTAGGTGTCTCGAAAGTCAGCGAAAGCGTACTTGTAGCCCAGCGCTATGGCGGGGAACATTTCTTTGAAATGGCAGATCTAGCAGAAAAAACCGGTGCCTATTTGGCAAAATTGTTGAAAACGGAAGATGCACAGATCGTTTCTTCTGCTTCAGCGGGGATCGCCCAATCAGTGGCGGCACTCATCGGTCAAGGCGACAGCTATCATTTGTACCACCCTTACAGTGAGAAAATCAGTAAACGGGAGATCATTTTGCCCAAAGGCCACAACGTAGATTATGGCACACCAGTGGAAGTGATGGTGGCGCAAGGCGGCGGGAAAGTCGTGGAAGCAGGTTATGCCAATATGTGTACACCCGAGCACATTGAACAGATGATCACGCCCGAAACGGCGGCGATCCTCTACATAAAGAGTCATCACACCGTTCAAAAAAGTATGTTGACAGTAGCAGAAACGGCCCAAGTTGCCAAGGCACACGATCTTCCATTGATCGTTGATGCGGCTGCTGAGGAAGATTTGTTTGCCTATACCCAAGCCGGTGCTGATTTAGTGATCTATTCAGGTGCGAAAGCACTGTCAGGACCAAGTGCTGGCTTAGTGATCGGCAAGCAGCCCTATGTCTCTTGGGTACGCCTGCAATCCAAAGGGATTGGTCGAGCAATGAAAATCGGTAAAGACAATATTCTCGGATTTACCCAAGCCGTGACGGATTATCTAGCGGAGGGAACAGAATCTGGGGCTTCGATGCAAGAGCGTCTGCAACCATTTATTGCGGCAATCAATGAAATCACTGGTTTCGAAGCAAAAATCGTTCAAGACAGCGCCGGCAGAGATATTTATCGGGCCAGTGTCAAAGTGAAAGAACCAAGTGCCAAAGCAGTGATCGACGCGCTAAAAGCGGGAGAACCAGCGATTTATACCCGTGAATACCAAGCCAATAACGGCATTATTGAATTTGATATCCGTGCAGTCAATGAACAAGAAATGGCAGTGATCACCGATCGCTTACAAGAAATTATGTTAGGAGCAACCCAAAAATGAAAACTTCACCCAATTATTTCGCTGACCGTGTCTGCCTAAATGTGTTAGCAAACTCCATTGAAAATGCGAAAGCTTGTTATGAAGCAGCAGAGGGCAACATCGTCCTAGGTGTTTTATCAAAAAACTATGCTAGCGATGAAGCAGCCATCGCAGACATGAAGAATTATCAAGCGGCAACAAATAATGCCCTTTCTGTAGGGCTTGGTGCTGGCGACCCCAATCAAAGTGAAATGGTCTCCCGAATTTCCGCTGTTCTTCAACCACAGCATGTTAACCAAGTATTCACGGGGGCGGGGACCTCACGAGCTTTGTTAGGACAATCTGAAACGATCGTCAATGCCCTTGTTTCACCAACGGGAAAAGTCGGCTATGTCAATATTGCTACTGGACCATTGAGTTCACAAACTCCAGCTGCAGAAGTCCCCGTCGAAACAGCGATCGCTTTATTAAAAGACATGGGCGCTAGTTCTATCAAGTATTTTCCAATGAAAGGGTTGGCTCATAAAGCAGAATATCAAGCGGTAGCCGAGGCTTGTGCTGCGAATGATTTTTATCTGGAACCGACCGGCGGTATCGATTTAGAAAACTTTGAAGAAATCTTGCAGATCGCTGTTGATGCAGGCGTGAAAAAAATCATTCCCCATATTTACAGCTCGATCATCGATGGCGAAACAGGGGACACACGCCCTGAAGATGTACAGACATTAGCAGAAATGACGAAAAAGGTGTTGGCAGCAGCCAAATAGGGGGGATCAATGATGCGGATCGGTGCTTACGGTGAGGTAATGATGCGGTTGACGCCACCAGAATATCGAACATTGGAACAGACCCACTCTTTGCGGATGGATTTTACGGGAACAGGGGTCAATCTGTTAGGTAATTTGGCGCATTTCGGCTTGACGACGTCGATGCTGACACAGGTGCCAGCCAACCGATTAGGAGATACGGCAAAAGCCAGCTTGCGTTCCTATGGGATTCAAACGGCATTTGTTGGCAAAAAATATAGTCATATCGGCAGTTATTTCGCCGAGATCGGCTACGGCGCTCGTCCGACCTATGTGACGTATCAAAATCGCCATCATAGTTCCTTTGGTGTTTCAGGTCCAGAAGAATATGCCATCGATGGGTTTTTAGAAACGGTCGATCTCATTCATATTTGCGGGATCTCACTTAGTTTGACTGAGAAAACCTGGCAAACTGCATTGGCTTTGGCGAAACAGGCCCATGCCAAGCAGATTCGCGTCTGCTTTGATTTCAACTTCCGTCCAAGCTTGAATGAAGATTTAAATCGGGAGGTACTGAAACAACGGTATGAAACGATTCTACCCTATTGTGACCTAGTTTTCGGCTCTGTCCGTGACTTGGAGGAGCTATTGGCTTATCCCTTAGAGGAAACCGAAGGCGCCGAGCTTGCGTTGATCCAATCCTTTATTGACCAGTATCAACTAGAATGGTTCTGTGGGACACGGCGTCTAGCCGTGGAAGACAAGCAATTTATCAGCGGAAGGATCATTACGGTACAGGATGCCTATGAAACGGCACCGCAGCTGCTGCAAGTCTTGGATCGGATCGGGGCAGGGGATGCCTATGCTGCTGGCGTATTATTAGGCTATGCCGAAAAATGGTCACTTCAACGCACCGCTGATTTTGCTATCACGAATGCAGTATTGGCTCATACGATGCTGGGAGATGTCCCCTTAACCACCAAAGAACAAGTTGAACAAGTCTTACAGGCACCAGGGAAAGACTTGATTCGCTAGAAAAAAACACTTTCGTCCTTCTCCTAAAAGCGATGAATGATTGCGCACAAGCAGCCGATTGGTCTACTTTTGCGCAATCATCCATCAAGAGAAGGACGCAAGTGTTTTTATTGTTTTAAAAAGGTTTCTACTTTTTTCTCAGGGATCACCCACAACAATAGCACGAGACTATCCAGCGTGATGATGAATAGGGGATGGATCAGCCAGCCGAGGAGCAATGCCAGCACATTGATAAACAATGTAAAATAGAGTTTCTTATATCCGCGAAACAGTTCTACGATGGCTTGATTGTCAGGATTGGCACGCACCAACATCTTTCCGACTAAGAAATAGCTAAAATCCGTCAATAATATGACAGCCCCGTATAGCAGCTGAGGGGCAAGAGCGACTGGATAACGACTGACCCATGACGTCACGAAAGGAAAGAGGGTCAGTGCCAGGATCAATAAATGATTCGCCCACAAGGTCCAACCGTCGATTTTAGATACTACTTGAAATAGATGATGGTGATTGTTCCAGTAGATCGCTAACATCACAAAGCTGATCAAATAAATAATAAATTGCTGTTCCACTCCTAAAAAAGAAGCAAAGGTATCGCCTTCGGGCTGGTGCAATTCCAGTACTAATAAGGTCATTACGATCGCAATGACCGCATCCGTAAAGGCTTCGATTCGATTTTTTGACATGTACATCCATCCTTTTAAGTTTCTGTTTACTGGATCAGTGTACGCGATTGTCAGAAATTCGTCGAATGATCATTCTCGGGACAAAAGCCCACGTTCCACTTATTTCGCCATTGGCCCATTGCCTAATGCACCGAATAAAAACAAATCGATCGCTTCTGGCATTTTGTCTTCTTTTCCCGGTGAGTCCAAATGAGCCGCCATTAGTACTAACAACTGACTGGTGACAAATTCTGGGTCGACATCCGAACGGAGATTGGAATCACTGCGACGAAACAAGTCAAGAAACGGTTCTTTGTAATTTTTCCGCCAAAGCAAGTACAGTTTTTTAGAAGTGTCCTCAGAAACGGTATGCTGAATGTCGTGCATCATCATATAAAAATTGATGCGATGCCGACTTCTTAAAAAAAGAAACATGTTTAAGATTTTTTCAGAGATCGTCAAGGAAGTATCTTCAACGGTCTGATTTAGCTTTCCAGAAACCTCTTGTGCCAAAGAGACCATCACTTCATAATAGATGGCTTCTTTGCCTTTGAAGTGATAATAAAGATTGGGTTGGGTGATGCCGACGGCTTCTGCGATCTGTCTAGTAGAAGTTGCTTGATACCCCTGCTGCATAAACAGGTTTTCTGCGACTCGTAATATTTTTTCCCGCAAGTTCAAAGTCAGCCCTCCCAACGTTCCTGACGAAGCATTTTTTTCGCGGTGAACAAAAGTTGGATTTTCCGTTGTTTCGGTACCGCTGTTTTTTCAGCAAATACTTGATAGTTGTTTTTGCGAATCACAGTCAAGATTTCCCGATAGATCAAAGCAGCTGCTAATAGAGCTTCACGGCAATCTTCATCGATTTGCGGCATCATTACAAAAGATTCTTGATAAAGCGTCTCTGCCAGTTGCGCCTCGTGTTCCCACATCTCGATAAACCGCTGGTTTTGATTGCCAGCTGCTAAAGCCTCTCGCGAAAGGTTGAACTGCGCCAAGACCGTTTGCGGCAAATAGATGCGGCCCATCCGCAGATCCTCGCCAATATCACGTAAAATATTGGTGCGCTGCATCGCTTCACCCAATTTGATGGCGGGTTCTTGAATCGCAGCGGCTGCTTGCGAGAGAATCGGCAAGAGCATCAGACCCACACTGCCAGCTACGTAGTAACTATAGTCGGAAAGCTCTTTTTCAGAGGTGGGCTGCTGGAAGTCAAGGTCTTGTTTTTGCCCAACCAATAGATCGAAAAAGGGTTGAAACTGCAGATCAAACTGTTGGAAAGAAAGGGTCAATGCCCGCCAAATGGCTTCATCAGGATCTTCTTCCTTGACGGCTTGCGACAAGTCGATCGTATCGTCTGATACTTGTTTTTGCATTTCTTCCAAGCGTTTTTTCATGGCTTCGATCAACAAAGGGTCTTGCTTTTCATCGACGGCATCATCGGCACGTCGGCAAAAGGCGTAGACGGCATAGACGGCGCGGGCTTTGTCTTTTGGCAATTGAGAAAAGGCGGTATGAAAGTTTTTTGAATGCTTTTTTATGATGGCCTCACAGTATAAAAAATCGTTGTCGTATTCATCAAAGACGCTTAATGATTTAACGGTCATCTTTTAACAACTCCTCCACAGCTAACTTGGCACTTTGCATCACGATTGGCACACCCGCTCCCGGATGCGTACTGCTGCCGCAGAAGTATAAACCTTCTGCATAATCAAATTTATTATGGGGACGATAGTAATTGCTTTGCGCCAAGATTGGTTTCAACCCAAATGTCGCACCATTGTAGGCATTGAACCGGTCATTGAACGTATCTGGCGTATACATTTTTTCATACACGATGTGTTCATCGATATCCGTAAAGATCGTTTTTTCTTTTAATAATCCAATGATCTGCTGGCGGTAGCTTTGGATCGTTTCATCCGTCCATTGATCAAATTTAGATAATTCAGGCACTGGGACTAATACATAAAGACCTTCGTGACCATCAGGTGCTAAGGAAGAGTCTTTCAGGGTTGGACGATACAAGTAGAAGGAAGGATCTTCTGGCAGTTTGCCAGCCTCGAAGAGATCATCTACATTGCGTTTGAAATCATTGGCAAAATAAATGCTGTGGAGTGCGCTATCCTCATATTTTTTGTCCAGTCCTAAATAAAGCAAGAAACAAGAACAAGAGTAATCCATCGAAGCGATTTTTTGATTGGTGTATTTGCCGCGTTTTGATTCATCAGGAATCAAGCTTTCCATGGCATAAGGAAAATCAGCCGCACAAATCACGGCATCTGCGATGATCGTTTCTCCATTGACACGAACGCCTTTGGTTTGCTTGTTTTCGATCAATAATTCATCGATCGGGGTATTGTAATGGATTGTACCACCTAATTCTTGGAACAAACGTGCCATCCCAGTGGCTAGCGTATACATGCCGCCTTTGATGAAATAGACCCCATACATCAACTCGATCATAGGGATGATCGTATAAAGGGACGGCCCTTGGTAAGGGGAGACACCGATATACAAGGTTTGAAACGCCAATGATTTTCGCAGGCGATCATCTTTGACAAATTTAGAAATAGAAGAGTAGGCGTCACTAAACGTCCGCAGCTTTAACCCTGCCCATAATGATTTGGGATTGTAAAAGTCTCGCCATGTCCGAAACGACTTGGTGATGAAGGACTCTTTGGCGATCACATAGCGTTTGTAAATATCTGCTAAAAAGGCAAAATAGCCTTGAGCATCTTCTTCCGAGATCGCTTCTAACGTTTTGGTCAATTCTACTAAGTCATTTGAGAAGGTCAGCGGTTCGTCTTGGGCAAAATACAGCTGCAGCATCGGATCGACTTTCTCCATAGGAATATAGTCATTCGGATCAACGCCAGCAAATTCAAACACTTCACGATAAATTTCCGGCATCATCACGATGGTGGGGCCCACATCAAAGGTAAAGCCGTTTTCCTTGATCTGATTCATTTTGCCCCCAGGTTGCCCTTCTTTTTCGTAGAGGGTGACGTCATAGCCAAGTTTTTGCAAACGGACAGCAGCAGCTAATCCTGACACGCCCGCACCGACAACAATAATTTTTTTCATGCTTGCTCCTTCTGCGAATCACTTGATTCGGCTTCTTTTTTCGTGTGTTCTTTTTCTTCTAAAACGCCATCTTTGATGACGAGGACCCGATCACAATAATCTGTCAAACGGGTATCATGGGTCACCATAATGGTGGCTTTTTGTTTTTCTTTGGTTTCTTTCGCTAAGATTTTGACGACTTCGACGGCTTTTTTTGAATCAAGACTCGCCGTTGGCTCATCTGCCAAAATGATGGTGGGATCATGATAGAGCGCTCGGGCAATAGCCACACGCTGCCTTTCACCACCAGATAGTTCATCGGGGTATTTGTTCTGCAGCTTTTCAATCCCTAGTTGTTCAAACAATTCAGTAGCTGATTGCTCTTGGGGTTCTTTGCTGACCTTATCCACCAATTGGAGTTGCTTTTTGACCGTCAAAAAAGGGACAAGGTTGGAAGCTTGTAAAATAAAGCCGATCTTTTTGAAACGAGTTTTTGCCCGTTGCTTTTCTTTTTGTTTACTGAAGGGTTCGTCATTGATAAACACTTCGCCTTCAGAGGGGGCTTGCAGACCACCAGCGATCGTTAGAAAGGTACTTTTCCCAGAGCCGGAAGGACCGATGATGGCGACAAATTCGCCTTTTTCTACCGAAAAGTTGGTTTCTTTCAAGGCTTCAATCGTCGCGTCCCCATCTTTAAATGATTTTTTGACTTGTTTGAATTCAATGGCACTCATGTTTTTTCCTCCTATCCGATTGCTTTCAATGGGTCGATTTTTACAATCGTTCGCACTGAGAAGAAAGCACCTAGCATCGCGATCAAAATCATCATGACACTGATACTAGCAAAGAATAATAGATTGATTTGGAATGGCACTGCCGCAGGTAACACGAGGGCGGTAGCGATCGTTGCCAACCCACCGATCAAAACACCCGAGGTTGCCAATAAGAACGTTTGAGCAATCACTGAAAAAGCAATGTAGCGGCTAGAGATCCCTTGAGCTTTCATGACACCAAAAATTTCTGATTTTTGCATCGTTAGCACATAGATGAAAATTCCGATAACGATGGCAGCGATTACGATCAAGAACCCGATCATAAAGCCAAAGGTCAGCACTTGTGCGTTGTAACCAGGCAATTCATTAATAAATTTGCTGATATCCGTAGCGACCAGATCATCTGGCGCTTCTTTGATTTTGCCACGAGTTACGATCGCGTTGATACGGGCATTTTCAGAATCATCTTCTTTTTCAAAACGAATTTCTTGATAGGCACCGATCGACGTGTAGAGGACCGGAGCGACACTGAAGCGGGCGTTATCTGTAAAACCGACGATTTTTAATTTTTTGTCACTGCCTGCTAATTTGATGGTGTCACCAATGGAAATCCCGTATTCTTCCTCAATACTGCTGTCGGCGACCGCTTCATCATCTGAAGCAAACATCTCGCCATCGGTAATATTTGGTGCTAAAAATTGATCTGGATCAATGCCGAAAAAGGTGACATCGACTTTTTCACCGTTGTCTTCTTTGGTCACAACCCCAGCGGTTTGCGCCAAAACTGCTTTTTCTGGTGCATTGACTTCATCATAAAGACTGCGAGGAAGCATCGACATGTTTAAATTATCATTTGCTTCTTCGGTCAACAAAATTTGATCTGCCTCCCATTTGTCGACCGCCATCCGATTATCTTGAGCCAACCCGTAAGCTAACCCAGTTAAAAAAAAGACCAAATAGGCGATTAAAAACATGACCCCTGTGACTAGGGCGTAACGCAATTTGGAATGGCGTATTTCATTGATTGCCAAAAACATAACGATTCCTCCTACTATTTTATCACTTGATAAAATAAAAATACCATTTTTTTTATTTTCAGCAAACTATCTTGCTCACAAAGAGTAAATTCGGTTAAAAAAAGGAGGTTATTTAGAAGGGGCGTCTTTTGAATAGAAGGAAACCAGTTGCTGCTCCCTGATTTCAATAGGCGCGAGGGAGCAGTGAAGGAGAGGGGGGACTGACTATAGTGAAAAAAGAACTAGAATAACAGTAAAAGCCCTCTGATTCAGCGCACACACAAGCGGCGCTTTTTGAAATCAGAGGGTTTATATTTGAAGTCTGGTGTAGGATCAAAGTGTCAATCGTCAGTTTCTTTGCTTGTAGCGATAACTAACGGCACGATTTTTTCAAAGGAGTGGCGGAAGCTTTCAGGTTGTGCTAATTTTTGATAGATGATCGCCAAACCGTCTTGGTTTTTGCGATAATCCAACCAAACCTTCAGCTCACTTTGAGGACCGTATTTCCTTGAAATGTACTGATACGCTTCATGATGCAATTGTTCTAAATCTGTCAGCTGCTTTTTCTCATAAGCAAAAAGCAAGGTTCGCTTGAGGATTCGCTCAAAATCTAAGTCGCGATCGGCTTCGGAAATAATTTTGCCATAAAGCGAGCGAGGCTCATAGGGAAGCGAGGCGCGATGATCTTCTACAGCTTCACCGATCATTGAAATGACTGAAGGAGAGAAAAAGCGTGGCAACACAGCATCTTGTTCAACGATCTTGCGGGAATTGCTTTCGTGGTTTTTGCGGCCATAGAGCAAGCCGATATCATGGTAGGCAGCTACCGTATAGACGATATTCAGGTCAACAGGCAATGTTTCAGCAATCTCAAAACTATTTTGGATCACTTGGTGGACGTGCGCTGGGGAGTGACTGCTATCCAATTGGTTGTATTGCGGGATGATGGAGCTTTCAATATAGTGCTTTAGTTGTGGATCAATCTTCATTTGTCTGGTTCTCTTGCCTTTCTTATGCTAGATGAGGGCGAATTGAGCCAGTGCCAAACCGATCACTCGTTTCTAGACCTAGCGGCTGACGACAAAAGCCAAAGGGCTGTCCATCAATGGTGATTTGTTGCTTAAGCCACGGAAGGTAACTGATAGTATTGGTTGGATCGCCGGCAGCTGCTTGTTCCATTTTCTGCCATTCATGCGACGTAGAAATCGTTGCATCACCTTTGAGTAACCCTTGCCAAATCACCTGGATCTCCTTGGGACAAAGGTTGCCTGCCATTGATGACAGCCCGTTAAACCCTAGTGCGACCTTTTCCGCCAAGTCCGCTTCACCACCGGCATAAAAGCGAAAATCGACAGCCGTCTTTGTTTTTAGTTGAGGCACTCGCTCTTTACTGCCAGCTTCCTTTAAGCCGATCACCCGAGGGTCAGCGATTAAGGTCAAGAGACTTTCTGCAGATAAATCAAAGCCCGTGCGGCGGGGATTGTTGTATAAAATAACTGGTTTTTCGCAAGTATGGATTAATCCCTGAGCGTAGAGCACGGCTTCCTTTTGGGTCAGGCAAAGATAAGGGGGAAAGCCTAAAACCACACCATCGATTCGGGGATTTTGGCTGATTGCTTCTGCCAACGCGAGCGTTTCATGAAATACGATGCCAGCTAAACCGAAGAGGACTTCGAAATCGGTTGCCCAGCTGGTTTCTTGCGCTAAGGCATGTAGAAGCTGTTTTTTTTCTGTTAAAGTCAATGAGTGTTGTTCACCGGTGGAGCCGCACACCAAAACCGATTTGATCCCTAGTTTTTGCAGCTGCAAGATATGGGCAATCGTCCTTTTCGTGTCAAGTCTTTCTTCATGATCAAATGCTGTGGGGACGGCAACATGCAGTGAGTGATTCAATAGAGTCATCCGATTCATCCTTTCTTGAGATACGTTTAGCCAGCGATGTTCTTCTTGCTTATAGTGCAAGCCTAGTAAGACAAAACAACTGATTATCCACTAAGTGTAGCAAACTTCTCGTTTCAGCAAAAGGCTTAGCGAAATTTTTTAAAACGGTGGTTGCGTTTTCAAATGAAGCATGGTATTATGCAAGTAATAAAACAGGCATGTGACTGGTAATGCAGGCAGGACCTATAAAAAACATGGAAGGGATCGTTGGATTCCGTTCAATGTTTTTGTAGGTGCTGCCTGCTTTTTTCTTTGTTTGGCCAACAAAGGAAAACTAATTAAAGGAGAAGAAAATTATGAATGTAAAAGAAACGGCAACTGCCATCGTTGAGTTGATTGGCGGAAAAGAAAATATCGCACATTTGGAACATTGCTCCACCCGCTTGCGCTTTACTTTAAAAGACAATAGCCTCGTACAAAAAGATGCCTTGGAAAAAGTCGCTGGTGTGATTGGTGTGCGACAAAATGTCCAATGCCAAGTCATCATCGGCAATGATGTCGTCGAAGTGTATGATGAGGTGATGAACGTGTTAGGTCATGAGCTAACAGCGGATGGAGGAAGTGAAGCGAAACAAAAACAATCGTGGGGGGCGGTCCTGCTTGATTTTATTATCTCGATTTTTCAACCGTTGATTCCAGCGGTCGCTGGTGGGGGCGTCTTGAAATCCTTACTATTACTTGCTTCTGTCACTGGATTGATGGACAATACGAGCCAGACGTATCAAATTTTGAATCTGATCGGTGGCGCACCATTGTATTTCTTACCGATTTTAGTGGCGATCACCACGGCAAATAAATTAAAGGTCAACCAATTGGTGGCGGTTTCCGCTGTCGGTGCCTTGATTTTGCCTGAACTAACGACACTATTGACAGATGGCGCAGCGTTCATGGGCTTCGGTTTACAAAATATCGCCTATGCGTCACAAGTATTTCCAGCAATTTTAACGGTTTTATTTTACGCTCAAATTGAAAAGCTGTTTACCCGAATCTCACCAAAACCGATCCGTATCTTCTTTGTTCCGATGATGAGCTTGGTTATTACGGTTCCAGTTGCTTTATTGATTTTAGGCCCATTAGGCTTTGAAGTCGGAACGATTTTTTCAGCAGCGATCATTTGGCTGTACGCCCATTTAGGTTGGGTGGCAACAGGGATCTTAGCCGCTGTTTTACCATTAATGGTGGTTACCGGCATGCACAAAGCCATGATTCCCTATGCTGTTTCGTCCATGAGTGAGATGGGGGCAGAGCTGTTATACTTGCCTGCCTCATTGGCACATAACATTGCAGAAGCTGGTGCTTGTTTTGCGGTGAGTGTTCGGACCAAAGACCAAAAACTTCGTTCAACCGCTGTTTCTGCAGGCATCTCCGCCCTTTTTGGGATCACTGAGCCTGCTTTGTATGGGGTGACGATCCTGCATAAACGAGTGCTTTACGGCGTGATGGCTTCCAGCCTAGTTGGTGGAGCGGTGGCTGGGTTGTTTGCCATCAAGGCCTTCGCATTAGTTGGCCCTGGCCTAGCAAGTATCACTATGTTCGTAGATGAAGCCAACCCGATGAATCTTGTGTGGGCTTTGGTCACGTTAGGGGTATCCTTTGCTGTTTCCTTCGTCCTTGTCCTTTTCTTATTCAAAGACAAAGTAGTAGAAAATAAGACGACTGTTGCCGATCCGAAAGCCGAAGTATTGAGTAAACCAGTAGAAGGTCAAGTGGTAGCCCTCTCTGAAGTCAACGATGAAGTCTTTTCAAGCGGTATGATCGGAGAAGGGTTCGGGATCATCCCGACGTCTGGCGAATTGATCGCACCAGAAGATGGCGAGATCACGATGTTGTTTGAAACCAACCATGCGATCGGGTTAAAAACCCGTAATGGCGCAGAATTGCTCTTTCATATCGGCTTGGATACCGTTCAATTAGAAGGCAAACACTTTACCCCTTATGTAAAAGCGGGGGATCAAGTGAAACAAGGGCAACCCCTGATCCAATTTGATCTCGAGGCTATCAAAGCAGCTGGTTTTGATCCAATCGTGATCTGTGTGGTCACCAATCAAGAAAACTTTACGGTCAAAACGATCGAATCAACCGATGAGCGCAACGAACAAGGCGTTCTATCGATTGCACCGCTCGTCTAATCAAATCAGCAATGCAACAAAAACAATGTAAAAAGGAGATTGAACAAATGACTAAAACAACTTTTCCAAAGGACTTCTTATGGGGCGGCGCTATCGCCGCAAATCAAGTAGAAGGAGGTTGGAATCTTGGCGGCAAAGGTTTGTCGGTGGCAGATGTAGCGACTTACAAACCGCATGTCGACGTGAAAAACTATGCAGCACACATGAGTGTGACTGTTGATGCCGTCAAAGAAGCAATGGCGGATCAAACGGATACCATTTATCCAAAGCGCCGAGGGATCGATTTCTATCATCGCTATCCAGAAGATTTGGCTTTGTTTGCGGAAATGGGCTTTAAAGTACTGCGCCTGTCGATTGCGTGGACCCGCTTGTTCCCAACCGGGGAAGAAACGACACCTAATCCAGAAGGGATCGCTTTTTACCGCAATGTCTTCCAAGAAATGCAGCGCTTAGGGATCAAACCGATCGTAACGTTGTCTCACTATGAAATGCCGCTAGCGCTGAGCTTGAAGTACAATGGCTGGGTGGAACGCAAAGTGATCGATGACTTTGTCCGCTTTGCGACCGTCTGTTTTGAAGAATTCGGGGAATACGTGGAGTACTGGTTGACCTTTAACGAAATCGACAGTATCCATCGTCATCCCTTTACGACAGCAGGCCTCATTCCTGAGCAATCAGAAGCTGGCAAGGAAGAGCAAGATGTGTATCAAGCCCTTCATCATCAATTTGTGGCCAGTTCATTAGTGACCAAAATCGCCCATGAGATAAATCCTGACAACAAAGTCGGCTGTATGATCACGAAGTTGATGACTTATCCATTGACTTGTGACCCACTGGATGTTGAATTGACCTTAAAGAAAAACTTAGAAAATGATTTCTATGCAGACGTTCAAGTCAAAGGTGCTTATCCGCGAATGATTGAAAAAGATCTGGAAAAACGCGGCATCAAGATTGAAATGGCACCAGAAGACCGCCAAATCTTAAAAGATCACACCGTTGATTTTCTCTCCTTTAGCTATTATATGTCTATGGCTGAATCAGGTGATCCAAATGCCGAACGGACGCCAGGTAATACAGTTTTAGGAGTAAAAAATCCCAAGCTGCCATCCACTGAATGGGGCTGGCAGATCGATCCTAAAGGCTTGAAAATCTCCTTGCTTTCATTGTATGATCGGTATCAAGTGCCATTGATGATCGTTGAAAATGGCATGGGGGCCATTGATATCCTCGAAGATGGGCACGTGCATGATCCGTATCGGGTCGATTATTTCAAGGCACATTTCAAACAAATGAAGGAAGCCATCGATGAAGGGGTCGATTTGATTGGTTATACTTCATGGGCACCGATCGATCTGGTCAGTGCGGGGACTTCACAAGTGACGAAACGCTATGGCTTCATTTATGTGGATGCCGATGATGAAGGTAATGGCAGTTATGACCGTTTGAAAAAAGATTCCTTCGACTGGTACAAAGAAGTGATCGCCACCAATGGCGCAAGTTTGGCAGAATAACAGTGAGGAGCGAGAGTGCATGATTTACATCAAGAAAGTCTTAAATTCAAGTGTCGTACTTGTTGATAAGGAAGGCCAAGAAATGATTGCACTTGGGAAAGGAATCGGCTATGGAAAAAAAGTCGGCGACAGCATAGCAGATACCCAGATCGATCAAGTTTTTCTGCCGATCGATGAAAAAAAATCGGGTCAGTTTGCCGATTTGGTGGATGAGATTCCGTTGTACTATTTTGAAATGACCAAAGAAATCGTTCAGCTAGCGCAAAAAATGCTGCCTTATCCGCTAAATTCAACGATTTACCTCACCTTATCGGATCACTTGCACTTTGCTGTGGAACGTCAGCAAAAAGGCTTGAGTGTGACGAATCGGCTCTATTGGGAAATCAAGAATTACTATACGGAGGAATTTCTAGCCGCCGAACAGGCACTACGCTTGTTGAAAGAGCAGTATCAAATTGATCTACCAGAAGAAGAAGCCTCCAATATCGCGTTTCATTTGATCAATGCCCAGTCGAACACCGAGGAAAATCAAGATGGACTGAAAAAAGCCAAATTGATCGGGTTGATCGTCAATATGGTGCGCTACTCGATCCAGCAAGACGTCAACACCAATTCGATCCATTATAATCGCTTTATTACCCACGTGCGTTTCTTCGTTGACCGGTTCTTTTTGGATGGTCTGCTGCAAGAAGAAGATGAAGGACTATACCGTCAAATGTGGGCTCTTTATCCAAATGCTATGGAGATCGCGACAAAAGTCAAAGCCTATATCGATAAAGAATACCAAACGAAGATCCCTGTCAATGAAATCGTCTATCTAGGCGTTCATATCAATCGGTTGATGAACCATTCAGCGATCAATTCCTAAGCGTCCTTATTTTAACAAACCCAAACAAGCCGTTTCCCTTCACTGGAGGAAACGGCTTGTTTGGGTTTAGTAGGCTTGCATGTTAGGAATCACGCCTCGAACGCCACCTTTTGGCTGCTCCACGTCGCCTTGGTAACGTGGGATCAAATGACAATGGCAATGAAAGACCGTCTGTCCAGCAGCCTCCCCACAATTGAAGCCGATGTTGAAGCCGTCTGGTCGATAGGTTTCCAACAAATAGGCTTTGCCTTCCTGCAACAAAGCCTGCAAGTCTTGTAATTCCTCTTGGGTGAGGGCAAAATAATCCCTGCGATGTTCTTTGGGGATCAATAGCAGGTGTCCAGGGGTGACGGGAAACTTATCAAAGATCGCATAAAAGCGTTCGTTTTCAATGATCGCATGTTTTGAGGCAGTACAAAAAATACAAGTCAAAATCTTTCACTCCTTTTTCTCGGCTAGATAGCGTATCAATACTTGGTTTTAGTTTACCAAAAGCTGATTTAAAAGAATACACAATGCTAATGAAATGGCATTTTGGATCATTTGCGAGTAAAATAAAAAAAGTTTGCTGATTCGCTTGACTTAGAGTGCACTTCAACCTGTATGCTTAGTGTAACTTAAAAAACAGGAGGACGTACAAATGGACTATGTAAAATTTGGCAATACAGGACTTGATGTGTCACCTTTGTGTTTAGGGACAATGGGATTTGGCGATCCCAACAGCGGGTTTCATGAGTGGGTCTTAGAAGAAGACGATAGTCGTGAAGTCATCAAAAAAGCCTTGGATCTGGGCATCAACTTTTTTGATACGGCAAATGTCTATTCTTATGGAGCGAGCGAAGAAATCGTCGGTCGAGCATTGAATGATTTTGCGCCCCGGGATGAGATCGTGGTTGCCACAAAACTGTATTCAAAAATGAAGCAACGGCCAAACAGTGGTGGGCTGTCTCGAAAAGCGATCTTTTATCAAGTCGAACAAAGCTTAAAACGCCTACAAATGGACTACATTGATTTGTATATCATCCATCGTTGGGATTACCACACGCCAATTGAAGAAACCATGAAGGCACTACATGATTTGGTGGTTTCTGGAAAAGTGCGCTATATTGGTGCATCCGCGATGTATGCTTGGCAATTTGCCAAAGCGCAAGCAGTCGCTGAAAAAAATGGCTGGACCAAATTTGTTTCGATGCAAAATCACTTGAACTTGCTTTATCGAGAAGAAGAGCGAGAAATGATGCCCTTGTGTGCCGATCAAAAAATTGCCGTGACGCCATATAGCCCACTGGCAGCCGGACGTTTAACAAGAGATTGGGGTGCAGAGACCAAGCGGTACTTAACGGATAAAACCGCCAATCAAAAGTACGACAAAACGATGGAACAAGACCGGGAGATCGTGGCGCGGGTCGCACAAATTGCTGACAAACACCAAAGCAAGCGGGCGCAAATCGCCTTGGCTTGGTTATTACAAAAAGAACAAGTGGTCGCACCAATTATTGGCGCAACAAAAGAAAGCCACTTATTGGATGCATTACCAGCCCTTGATTTGAAGCTGACAGCCGAAGAGATTGCGTATTTGGAAGAACCTTACTTGCCTCATACAGTGGTAGGGGCGGTATAACGAGTAACAAAAGGGCTTCTGGCTCGTAGCATACAAAACGATCTAGGAAAAAATGCAAAACAAGGAAGTGAAGCCATGAATATCAAAAAAGTCAGTGAACTGAGCGGTGTCTCGGCTGATACCATCCGTTACTATGAAAAAATTGGGCTGATTCCGCCGATCAAACGCAATAAAAACGGTGTTCGTGAATTTGATGATGACGACTTAAAGTGGATCACGTTTGCAAGGCAAATGCGCAATGCTGGATTATCGATTGAGGGTCTAAGTCATTACCTGGCTTTATTTGAAGAAGGACGAGAGACGGTTCCTGAACGAAAGCAGCTCCTAGCAGACCAAATAGCGGTACTGAGGGAGAAAATCTCTGATATGACGGAAGCTGTCGAGCGCTTAGAATACAAACTGGAACATTATGATGAGCATGTTTTACCGACAGAAGAACGATTGCGTCAACGAAAAGCCAATTTAGTCACTAAGTCTTAATGACTGAATTTGTTGCAATGGAAACCAGAAGCATTCTGCATAATACAATCGAAAAGAAAGGAAGCTTATGAAACAACTTGCGATTTTAGGTGCTGCTGGGACGATTGGGCAGCTGACACGTAAAAAAATTTTAGAAAGAACCAATTTATCCCTGGTACTTTATGCTCGTCGTGCAAAGGAGCGTTTGCAATCAGCAGATCCAGAACGTGAGACTATCATAGATGGTGACTTTCTAGACTTGGGTCGACTGGTTCGTGCTTTTCAAGGATGTCAGTATGTTTGTCTGACGGATATTCACGATCCGCGGGCAACGCTACGGGTGATCGAAGCAATGAAATTAGCAGGCGTCAAAAAGTTGATCAGTATTGCACCAGAAAGAAACCTGTGTCAGCCAGAGGAATTAAAGCAATTGGCAACCTCATCAGGTCTTTCCCTTTCCCCAAAAACGCATCAGCTGCTTTTGCAGCAAAAAAATCGGTTGATGTCCTATCATTTGATTGCGGGATCAGAATTGATTGTTTCCTTTGTCCATTTGCCGTCAGAGAAGGAACGCATGGCGCAGCAAAATGCCTGGCAAAAAGCGATCGCAGATGAGATTCTAGCGATATTTCATGGTTGTGCTGCATAAGGCCACGTACTCTGGTGAAAAAAACCAAGAATACTTTCTTGAAGGTCAGAATCAATTTTTTCATGTTTTCATGAAAAAATTGGTTCTTTCTTTTAGTGTTTTTTTGATAGAATAAACAGAAGCTTTTCTACATAAAAATAGGTGCCAGATTGAAAGGAGAAGGTTGATGGACTCATTAATCAAAAAAAATCTTGCTTTATTGCTTGGGGTGCTGTGGATTTGCATTGCTTTAAATTTTTTTCTGTTACCTCATAGCATTGCTTCTGCCGGCGTTGGTTCGATTGGTTATCTTATTGAAACTGGATGGTCCATTAATCGGCACATCATTGTCTGGGGCATCAATTTATTGATGTTGGCCCTTGCGTTCTTACTTTTGAAACGAGAGGTCTTTGTCAACACGGTTATCGGTAGCTTGGCATTTCCCGTTCTACTGGCGCTTTTACCCGAAATCATGGTACTGCGCTTTTATTCCATCTCATTGATTTTAGGTAGTTTCTTCTTTAGCTTCGGCATCTTTTCGCTCTATAAAATTGGTGCTTCTAACGGTGGCGTAACGATCCCACCGCTGATTTTAGAAAAATACTATGGCATTCGCAGATCTAGTGGGGTTTTCTTGACCAATTTGATCATCATCTTGCTGAACCTTTTGATCTTTTCTTGGCAAGAAGCGCTTATTTCTGCCTTTTCAATTTACTTGATTGCCTTCTTCATGCGGCTCTTCATGCGGCTAGAGCAAAGAATGCAGGCTAAAAAATCTGTTGAAGTCCAAGAGACAGCAAAAGTAGAGTAAAATAGCAGTAACAAAACATCGGTGCAAAAATCTGCACCGATGTTTTTTAATATTTTCTTTTTCTTAGAACAGCTATGGCACCAGTCAAACAAGCGATGATCAAAAAGCAAGTTAACAACAGTGCTGGCAGAAGTTCCCCCGATTTGATTTGGTCGGTTAAGTAGTTAGGAAATTGGCTGGAAAGGGAGTAAGGGTTCCAATTTGTTAATTGACTCCAGAGATTGCCTAACATACCCATCAGATAACAGACACCAAGAAACAACAGTCCTTGATAGATACTTTTAGCAAAGCTAGAACCTAGCAGCAGGATGCTGATTGCTAATAAACCGAAGAGCCAATAGCTGACCAAAGCGCTAGGGACTTGAACAGCTCTGTCATCATGGAAATAAATCATCGTATAAAAAGCACTGACACTGGCACTTAGGAGGAAACTCAAAGACCAAAGGATCGATAAATAGCAAGCTTTGGCTAAGACGATCGTGGTTTTCGGTAAGCCTTTCGTGATCAGTTGAATAAAGGTGCCATGACTGATTTCGGCGGAGATCGTATCGGTAAAAAGAATCACAAACACTAGTAACCCGATCGTGCCGATGTTGCTGTAAAACTGAAGCCATGCATCGATCGAAGTCGGATCAGCAATCGTGATCTGAATTGATTCTGGCACCATACTGGCCATCAGATCGGGCATGATTTTCGCTGTAAAGGGAGAAAGCATGCCAATCAGGGCAAACAGGATCAAGCAAATCAACAATTTCTTACTGCGAAGGCCGCCGAGAAATTCTTTCTTTAAGAAAACAAGAAACGTCTTCATTTGATCACCTCCAAATAAATCGCCTCTAACGTTGGTTCGATTCGTTGAAAGGATTCAGGTACTATCTGTTGTTCATTGAGCAATCGCAGCAACTGCTTTCCAACATTCGTGTCAGCAGTTTCGTCGATCAGTAATTGATTGTTCTTTCTTTCTGCCGCAATGCCGTGGAATGCTAACACATTGGCAAATTTCACATGCTCACCTTCGTCGGCAAAGACAATCCCAAAGGCGGTTTTTCGATAACGGTTTTTTAAGGAATCCATCGTTTCAAATGCCCGGATCTGGCCTTTGTGCAAAATCGCAATGTAATCTGACAGCTGCTCGACATCTGCAAGAATATGGGATGAAAAAAGAACCGTTGTTTCTTCTTTGATTTTTGCCAATACATCAAGAAACGCTTTGCGACCTAAAGGGTCTAGTGCGGATGTTGGTTCATCGCAGATCAAGATGGCGGGGCGATTGATCAGAGCTTGGGCTAACCCGAGACGTTGTTTCATACCACGAGAAAAGCCAGCGATTTTTTGTTTCGAAGCTTCTAGACCTACCAATTCTAAGACTTCTGTTACCCGCTGAGGTTGAAAAGGTTCTTGATTGGGCTGGATTTTTCCGCAGAAAGTCAAATATTCTGCAGCTGTCATAAAAGAGTAAAATTGCGGCACGTCTGGCAGATAGCCGATCCAGCGATTGGTCTTTGCTGAGCCAAATTGCACCGGTTCGCCACAAACGGTGATTTCTCCTTCATCAATGGGGAGTAATCCTAAAATCGCCTTCATGGTCGTTGTTTTGCCGGCACCGTTTTCCCCTACAAAACCCACAACGCTGCCCTTTGGAACCGAAAAGGTTAGGTCTTGTAGCACTTGTTTGTGCCCAAAACGCTTGGATAAATGATTGATCTCGATCATCTTCATTGTTGGTCCTCTTTTCCGAAAGCAAAATAAAGGATAGGACCAATCAGGCTAATACAACATGATATTAAAAGCCATAACGTGCGAGAGCCAAATTTAAACTGTTCCTGCTTTAAAATATCCCGAACTGACAGGACGATTAAGACCAGTTGTAAGATAATTAGGGGAATCAGTATGGGCAAATAATCAGCCATATTGTTTGGAATATTTAGTTGAACACTATCCATGGGAATCACTCCTTTGGGAATTAGATGCTTGCTCAGCTAGTTTGCTCAAGCGCTGAAATAGTTCTTTAAATGGGGGTTTTTCTTGATACGGTTCAAACAAGGGTGTCAGCTGTGCTAATTCAATAAATTGTTTTTTGACACTACCTGAGTTACGCGGGATCTGACTGCCTAATTCCAATTCACTAATCCACTCATCGATGCTGTTGAAATAATCATCTCCTTTCAAAACGATTTCTTCAGGTGTTGTTGCTATCGTTTTGACGTACTTTTCTAATGCATCTGCTAGTAAGTCCTCTTTTCCTAAAGCGGCAAAAGAAACCATTCCAGCGGCTAAAAAGTTCAGCACAGAAATAGGATGCAGCTGGGTCAGTTGGAAATGCTCAATGAGTGCTAATCCACGTTCGAAGGTTTTTTCCATTTTGTTTTCATCATGAGTGAGCATTGCCAAATAATTCGTCAGTAAGCTCATAAAAAGGATCAAGTATTGATAAATCGCACTTTGCGTAACGATCTCAGCTTGTTGCAACTGATTTTTTTGCTGAAATGCTGCGGCAATCAACGGTTCGCTAGGTAAAAAAGTCGGCGTTTTCGTGCCAAGGATCGCCAAGACCTCATCGGGCTTGTTTCTCATCAGCAGACAATAAGCATCGATCTGTTTCGCTTGTTGGGCCAGCTCACTGTCTCCTTGGTCCATGATCCGTTGGTACAGGGTTTCTGCTTCCTTCAAATAGGTGTTTTTCTTCGCTTCCATTAGAGCGTTTTCGTAAGTTTGTCCTTCTGGGATGCTTTCTACAGGGACATCCGGCAGTAAATCCCAATGATTTAAGTAAAAGGATCCCATTTGTAATAAGAACGGATAACAAGAGTAATACCGTTTGGTAAAACTTTGAGCAAGAGCGAGAACTTCCGTCGATGTTTTTGTTTGGAAGGCGTCTTTTAATAGTTGGTAAATCCGTTGAATCTCTTTAGGGGATAGCTGCGAGTCCAAAATCAATAATTCATCGACGCTGCAATCAAAATACGCTGCTAATAAGGGCAGCGAGGTGATATCTGGATAAGACTGTCCCGTTTCCCATTTCGAAACGGATGCTTTGGACACATTCATAAACACTGCTAATTCTTGCTGGGTAATACCTCGTTGTTTTCTTCTCCGAGCGATTTCCTCGCCAATTGGTAAGTCCATAGTGCACCTCCGATAGGTTTGTTTGGTATACTTCTATCATAAGAGGAGAAGAGATGACTTACAATGGATTGCTAGTTAATTTTTGGTTGATTTAATTAACTAAAAGTTGATTATAAGACAAAGTATTCCAATCTTTGGGAAAGAGATGATCGTAAATGAGAGGTAGAAAATTGAAAGTTGTAGCAGCGATCGATTCCTTCAAAGGAAGTGCCACTTCCGCAGAACTAAATCAAGCGGTCTTAAGCGGGTTTTCAGACCAGTGGGAAACACGCAGTATCCCAATCGCTGATGGGGGAGAAGGGTCAATGGCAGCAGTCATTGCTGCGCTGGGAGGCAATTACGAAACGGTTTCAGTGACCGCGCCATTAGGCGGTAAGTTGCAAGCCCGTATGTTGGTCAGCAAAATCAAGGAAGAAAAAATTGCCCTGATTGAATCTGCAGAAGTGATTGGGTTGCAACTCGTGGAACCTAGTGACGAGACCACCCGCAATAGTTCTTCTTTTGGTTTAGGCCAAATGGTCTTAGCAGCTTGCAGGCAAGGTGTGAAAAAAATTCACCTGACCCTTGGCGGTAGCGGCACTTCTGATGGGGGAGTAGGCTTTTTACTTGCGTTAGGAGCAAAAATCACAACAAATGGGCAAATGGAAAAAAATCCATTGTTGCAAACAGATGCATTAAAACTCAGCGAGTTGAATCCTCTACTTAAGCAAATTGAATTGTTTGCCTTAGCTGATGTAACAAATCCTTATTCAGGTGAACAAGGATTTGCGCCGGTTTTTGGTCCGCAAAAAGGGGCATCCCAAGAAACGATCCAGCAGTTGGATCAGCAGGCAAAGCGCTTGGCTGAGCACATCAAGCAAACCACGGGGATCGATCTGGAAGTCCCTGGTGCTGGTGCGGCAGGTGGGCTTGGTGGTGCTGTTCGTTTGGCAGGTGGTCAATTGGTTCCAGGATTTGCGACGATCGCTTCATTGATTGGATTTGAGGAAAAAATCAAAGGCGCAGATTTATTGATCACCGGTGAAGGACGCATCGATGAGCAAACCGCTGGGGGAAAAGTACCCTATGGCGTCGCGTTGCTCGCCCACAAACATCAGGTCCCAGTCGTTGCCATCTGCGGCTCTCGAAGCGACGATCTAGGAAAACTGTCGCAACTCTTATCTGCCGTTTTTTGTATCCAGCAAGGTCCGATTTCGTTGACAGAAGCGATGGAGAAAAAGCGAACCTTAGTGAATGCTCAACAGACTGCTCAAGCGATCGCTGATTTTGTGGAGCAGTGGCAAAAAAAGATCGAATCAGACGTTTCAGAAGGGACTGATTAAGAAGATGACACCAAAAAAACTTCGTACAAAAGGCAGCAGCCGGTACGAAGTTTTTTTGGTGTTTTTCTCTATGCTTAAGCCATGGTAGCTTGTGCTTCAATCTCTACTTTAAATTCAGGTGCAACCAATCCGGCGACGATGACGAGACTCATAGCCGGTTTGTTTTCTGCCAAAATAGCTGTAAACGCCGTACGGACAGCAGATAAGTAGGCAGCATCCGTTAAAAAGACGGTCATTTTGACCACTGATGACCAAGACAGTTGATTGGCTGATAAATGCTCTTCGATTTTCTTCAAAACGATGGCTGTTTGCTCTTGCGGGTCCTCAGGTGTGGCTCCGTCTTGTGACGGCGTTTGACCAGAAATGAAAAGAAAAGGTCCTTGCGCGATTTTTGAATCGGTATAGATTGCCATTTATTTTCTCCTTTCTTCTATCTTACCTTTGGATGATGGGGACAGATAGCAATTGATTGGGTGTGTCTTAGTTTACTTGATTCCACCTGCAAAAACAATCAACAAACGTTTTCTGTTGGTTTTGTGAAACCACGCGACCAAGCCGCTCTTCCCCTTTAATAAAAGTACTCATTTTTTTCAGGCTTCGCTGAAATTATCGCCAGAATTTTATGGTTACAATGTCTTATACTATGTTCAGATCAAATAAATAAACAAGGAGGAAAAAAATATGAATTGGTACAAAAACACAACAGAAGAACTATTACACACGTTGCAAACAACACGGCAGGGCCTTTCCTCCGAAGAACGCAACCAGCGTTTAGCAAAGCAAGGTGAAAATAAAATTACTGAGGCAGCGCAGATCCCCACATGGAAGAAAGTCGGCAAGCACTTTACCGACTTACTGATGTTGGTCTTGATCGTCGCAGCCGTCTTAAAAGGGATTTCTGGTGATTATATCGAAAGCGGCATTATTATGGCGGTCGTCGTCATCAATGGATTCGTCGGCTACTGGCAAGAGCGCAAAGCCCAAGAATCACTGGATGGATTGAAGCAGTTCATGGGGCAAGAAGCAACGATTTATGTTCACGGCCGCAAGAAGAAAATTGCTGTTTCTTCCTTAGTAAATGGAGATTTAGTCGTTTTAGGACCAGGAGATGTTGTACCAGCAGATATGCGCTTGATCGAAACCCATGATCTTGTGATTGAAGAGTCGATTTTAACTGGCGAATCTGAGCCTGTTCAAAAAATGACCGAGCCTATTACTCAAGAAAGTACGATTGGCGACCAGCGGAACATGGCGTTTTCTGGTACCCATGTAGAAAGCGGAACTGCCAGCGGGATCGTCGTTGAAACAGGCGACGATACACAAATCGGCCAGATCAATCAAGCAATTCAGTCTGTGAAAGCGCAAGAAACCCCGTTGATCAAAAAAATGAAGCAATTGAATCACCAAATCTTTAAAGGCATTATCGGATTAGTGATTTTCTTGATCTTCTTTACTACCTTCCGCTACGGCTTTGATCTTGATCTCTTGTTCTCATCAGGTATTGCATTAGTTGTAGCAATGATTCCTGAGGGCTTGCCAGCCGTGCTGACCATGATTTTATCGATGGGTGTCAAGGAAATGTCTGAGGAGCAAGCAATCATCAAAACGATGCCATCAGTGGAGACACTAGGTGCCATGACGGTGATTTGTTCAGATAAAACAGGAACCTTGACCAAAAATGAAATGACGGTTGTCGATGTCTTGGTTGAGTCGAACGTGGATAAAGAAATGGTGCTTGATATTATGGCAAATTGTCAGGATTTGAAGCAGGATGAAGGACAAAAGGCTGCGGATCTCGTTGGAAATCCAACCGAAAAAGCCTTGTTGCAATACGCAGAATCAGCGCAGCAACTATTACGTAAAACAGTCGATAAGATTCCTTTTAGTTCCTCTTACAAGTACATGGCAACCCGTCATCAAAATCAAGAAGAGTCGAATGCCTCGGTAGTTTTTGTCAAAGGTGCGCCCGAAGTATTGCTTGAGAAAAGCCAACTGACTTCAGATCAAAAGCAATGGTGGTTAGATGAAAGTGCAAAATTAGCAGCGAAAGGGCAGCGGCTGATCGGCTTTGCGCATCTGACGCTGTCGGCACAGGAGTCCTTGTCCCACGAAGCACTCATCAATTTATCCTTTGTTGGGATCGCTGGCATCATTGATCCTCCGAAAGACAGTGCCATCAAAGCAGTAAAAGAGTGCTTGCAAGCGGGCATCCAAGTCAAAATGATCACAGGAGATCATGGCAAGACCGCTCAAGCCATCGGCAAGCAAATTGGATTGAAGCACACGAATCATGTGTTGGAAGGGCTGGAAATCAATCTGCTGTCTGAGGAGGAGTTGCAGCAAGCAGTCCAAAAGACAGATATCTTTGCTCGAACGACCCCAGAGCATAAATTACGAATCGTCAGTGCTTTGCAGGCGAATGAAGAGATCGTCGGAATGACCGGCGATGGCGTTAACGATGCACCAGCGCTGAAAAAAGCCGACATTGGGATCGCTATGGGAATCAAAGGCAGTGAAGTAACCAAGCAAGCAGCCGATATGGTTTTGGCAGACGATAATTTTCATACGATCGCCAATGCCGTCCGCGTGGGTCGTCGGATCTACGATAATTTGAAGAAAACCATCAACTTCTTCTTACCAACGGCCGTTGCACAAGGATTGATCGTTATTGCGGCTCTCTTGTTGAACCGACCACTGCCACTGACACCTGTGCAAATTTTATGGGTGAATATGGTGACAACCATCACGCTCTCTTATGCACTAGGTTTTGAAAAGGCGAGTGCGGATGTTATGAATCGACCACCACGGCCAATCAAAGAAGGCATCTTATCTTGGTACAGTCTGTTCCGTATCTTCTACGTCTCGTTGTTAATCATGATTCCTTCCTACGTCTTAGCGATTCAGTTTGAAGGAACGGTCCTTCAGCAAAGCATGCTACTGCAAAGTATCGTCTTCGCTCAAGCGGTCTACTTGTTGAACTGTCGTGAGCTGATAAAGCCGGCGTTGAATCGCCAACTCTTTGCCAATAAAGCACTCTTGGTCTCCCTGGCACTACTGATCGTATTGCAGGCAGCGATTTACCTAACACCTATCGGACACCAGCTTTTAGGGATCGGTTCTTTGACGCTGATGCAGCAGTTGAGTATTGCAGCCAACGGGGCACTTCTTTTCACAGTCGTTGAAGGTGAGAAATTTATTACAAATAAGTTGCAGGGACGTCAAAAAGCTGCCCCAGTGAAACAATAAAGGCAGCTTGATAATTCTAGTGATAACTTAAATAATAGGTTTGAATGAGCTCAGTCACTTGATTGAGCTCATTTTTAGTCGGTACCATCGATAAATAAAAGACCGGGACAGGAGCATCATCTAATGGAAAATTTGATAAGACAAAATCAACGTCGATTGCCGCTAATCCTTCTAATAGACCAGGTTCGATCGCTGATAAAAGGATACGAGCTCCGAGAAAGTCATTCAATTCTTGTAAAAGGTAAGCTTTCCATGCCGGCTCCCCTTGAAAGACAAAGTATCCCTTTGCTCGGATAGGGTTGATTTGTAAAATTGCTTGTTGAATCAACAAGGTGGTGGTAGACCACAAAGGGAAACTCGTCTCCCTTTGGCTGCTTGTCTGCTCCTCTAAAAAGTCATGGATCGTTGCTTCGATCGGTAACGAATAGGGCTGATTCAGGCGCTGGATCTCGTGAAATTCTAACCCAAACCATTCTGAGAGTTTGGCAGACTCTTGCGTTTTGATCAAGAGCAGCAACAGATTCTCAATCAGCTGCGTCCCACTAGCGAGAGGTAGCTGCAGCAAGCGGGCTAATTTTTCGACAAAATAGGTTGTTTTTTTATAAATGGCTTGATACGTTTCAAGGGTTGTTTGAATTGTTTCGGACCATTCATTATTGTAGTTCCAACTTTCTAAAAAGCAATAGAAGCTAAAGAAGTGTTCGCTGCGCTCTAAATAAACACCTTCTTTTTGATAGAGCTGACTTAATGGCTGTTGGAAAAGGCCATAAAGGGGATCATCTTCATTAAATTCGAAGGAATCAATGCGGCAATTGGCTTTGATACGGATTGAATTGATAAAAAACCAGCAGGTGCCGAAGATTTGTTCCACATCAATTTGCAGCTTGGCTTTTGCCAAGCGATCCAAGAAATGATAATAGTGGGACTCATGAATCGTATATTCCTCAAAAAAGTAATTGTTATGGGTATAAGGCAGTAAAAGACGATGGAAGAAGACGCGAATATTGATCTCACTTCCTTCAAAACGAATCACGCGATTTGTGATGCGAATCCGCAAAGAAAAATCCGTCAGACTTTTGTTTAATTTTGAGATATGCCGCCGCAGGGTTTCATAGGAAGTCCCTGTTTGGCTAAGAATCTCTTGGGTACGGAGTTCGCTAGAAAAAAGCAATGCTTTCATTAAAGAAACTCCGATCGATTGAGGAAAAAATGTTTCCCATAGCTGACTCATCAGCAATGGGCCATCATGGGTCAAAGCAAAGCCACTACTGGCAGCTTCGATCTGCCAACCATCAGGTAATTGTTGACGAATATAGGTTATATCAGAAAAAACCGTTCGTTCCGTCGTATTGATTAGTTCTGCCAAATGTTTGGCAGTGATCATTTTGTGATTGGCCAACTGTTCCAAGAGCAAGATCTGGCGCAACAAATCTTTCTCCGTAATGATTTTTTTCATCATCCCATCCATGACAAAAACTTCCTTTCCCACAAGTAATCAAAAGAACCGAGGTCTTATTCAAATAAGTTAGCTGTTGTTCTCTTGATTTTAACTTAAAGTTAAGGACTTGGCTATGCGAAATAATTGATCTGTTGCGGAAAATAAGCAAGCTTATTTAGTGGAAAGGTGTAACGATTTAGAAAATTAGAAGAAAACGAACCGTATAATAGAACAAAAAAACTTCTTTGTGTGAGAAGTATAGTGATTATATCGAAGGAATCGTAAGCTGATTAGCACAAGAAATGGACGAAGATCTGTATCCTCCGTCGACAAATGTTATTATTTGAAATGAAAAGATAAGTAATACTAATAAACAAAATGCTTAATTATCGTTCATAAAATAAATGACTATATCTTTATTAGCTATATATCTATTAGATATTCATATTCTTTAAGTTTACGGTAGAGTGCTTGAGCTTCTTTTGTCAGTTTTACTTTGGAACCAAAACATTTTCTCTTACTAGAAGTTAAAAGTTTTCTATGAAGAGAATGATTGATAATTGTTTCAATTTCGTCTTGTTCTCGTTTAGATAAGCTAATGTTTTTATCGCCGTTTTTTATTGTAGAATAGGTATATTCCAAACAACTCATTTTATATATAAAAGCAGAGAAATCTTTTTTATCTACTATCATATAACCTTCCTTTCTTATTTACTCGTAGAAAGCATACATAAGTTCCTTTCCTAAAGCCAATTGCTTTTTTCATGCATTGGTGAAATGTCCGGGGATTTCTATGGAAAATGAAGAAAATGGCCTTTTTTTCTATGATTTATAGAAATTTTTCATAATTGTTAATAGTGAATAAGATTGATTTTAAGTATAATTTAAAAAATAAAAGAACAAAATGATCTTTTCCTGTTGACAGATCAGCAAAAGCCACGTAATATAACTACCAATAACTCATTAAGACCATACAAAAGAGAAGTATGAGGATGTTCGTCTTGCAGAGAGCTGATGGTGGTGTAAATCAGCAGATGGATGCTTCAGAAATGGACTTTTGTGTCGAAAGGCTGAAATCAGTAGGCTTTTTCCGGGAACTCCCGTTACAGAGAGCGATCGTTGATAGACGATCTAGAGAGAACCAATTGAGGTGGCACCGTGAGTAATCGCCCTCAGGCAGACAAGTTTGTTTGCGTGAGGGCTTTTTTGTTTTTTTGCCCCACGATCAATGAGAAAAATAGCAACAAAATCAAACTAAGAGAAGTACTTGAATATTTTTGGCTACAGAAAGTCGGCGATGATGAGAGTCCGATACCAAGAAATCAAGGAAATGGCCTTAGCCGATCATTTTTTGAACCCTTTTTTGGCAGTAGGAAAATGCGGGAACTCCCGTTATAGAGGAAGACCGTTGTTAGACGGTTGATAGAGATGAAGTTGTTTATTTGGGCAACTTCAATTGAGGTGGTACCGCGATCATTCGCCCTCAAGCAGACGTTTTTATGGCGTTTGCTTGAGGGCTTTTTGTTTACAAAGAAAGGAGCAGCTTATGTATCGAATGGAACGAATCAACAGCGATTGTTTGACACCTGTCTCAGTGTTTTTACGGATTCAAGGGGCGCATAAATGTTTATTGGAAAGTATTCCCAGAGAAGAAGATACCGGACGCTATTCGATCCTTACCTTTGATCCCGTTCAGAAACTGACCTTTAAGGATGGTGTTTTTCAAGTGGAGGATCTTTTGAAAAAAACGGTCAACAAGTATCCCTGCCAGGACCCTTTAAAAGAAATGGAACGATATGTAGTCAAAAAAGAAATCACCGCTTTACCGGATCTGCCGTTGCAAAGTGGGGCTATCGGGTATGCGGGCTATGATATCGCCGCTTGCTATGAAGACATTGGACAACTGCCCGCAGATGAATTGCAGGTGCCTGATATGGCCTTTTGGCTTTTCGAAACTTTTCTCGTTTTGGACCATCAGACGGAAACTTTAACGATCATTCTTGAAAATTGCTACAGCCAAAGAGGAACCGTCGAGATGGAGCAGGTACTGCAAGCAGTGAAGCAGCAGTTAAGGACACCAGTCGCCGCTGAGACCCGTGTATTGTCAAACGAAAACCTACATTTTATCAGCAATGTCACACAGCAAGCCTATGAAGCGATCGTTCAAGAGGCGAAAGCCCGAATTACGGCGGGAGACATGTTCCAAGTCGTTCCTTCGCAACGTCTGAAAGCGTCATTTAAACAAGAGCCCTTTGACTATTACCGCAAACTGCGAGTGACAAATCCTTCCGCTTACCTCTATTATCTTGATTTCGATCACGGATTTAAAGTAATCGGTAGCTCACCTGAAAGCCTGATTCGCGTTCAAGGCGACGAAATCACCACAAATCCCATCGCTGGTACCCGCAAACGAGGGGCGACCAAAGCGGAAGACGAAGCTTTGGCAAATGAACTGTTGGCAGATGAAAAAGAGCGTGCGGAGCACCAGATGCTGATTGATCTTGGACGCAATGATTTAGGGCGGATCGCTGAACATGGGACGGTTCATGTTCCTTTATACATGGTGATCGAGAAATACCGCTATGTCATGCACATCGTTTCGGTAGTGGCTGCCAAGCGCAGAGCAGGTGTGACGGCAATGGATGCCTTGAAAGCAACCCTGCCAGCAGGCACGGTCAGCGGGGCACCAAAGATTCGTGCCATGACACGCATCTATCAGTGGGAAGCTGTTCGAAGAGGGGTCTATGCGGGAGCCGTTGGGTATTTTTCTCGTAATGATCAAGCGGATTTTGCCATCGGGATTCGGACAATGGTTTTGAAAGACGAGATCGCTTATGTCCAGGCAGGGGCGGGTGTCGTCTATGATTCTGATCCTTCATCTGAATACCAAGAAACATTACACAAAGCCAAAGCACTATTGGAGGTGTCAGCCAATGATTTTACTCGTCGATAATTATGATTCCTTTACGTATAACTTAGTCCAGCAATGTCCAGCGGATACGATCGTCTTGCGAAATGACGATCCAGAGCTTTTTATTGTTGCTGAAGAAGCAGATGGCATCATTTTTTCTCCAGGACCAGGACGGCCCGAAGAGGCAGGATTCATGATTCCTTTGATCAAAACTTACCAAGATAGCAAGCCGCTTTTAGGTATCTGCTTAGGGCATCAAGCCATTGGTGAAGCGTTTGGTGCCACAGTGGTCCAAGCACCAACTATTATGCACGGCAAGCAATCGAGCCTTACGTATCAGAAAAAAGGCGTGTTCGAAACCTATCTAGGAGATATGACGGTCATGCGCTATCACTCGCTAGTCATTGAGCCAGCGACACTCCCAGCGGAATTTGAGGTATTGGCTGAAACAGAAGGGATCATCATGGCGATTCAGCATCGCGAAAAACCAATCGTAGGACTCCAATTCCATCCAGAATCAATGGGAACAAACGAGGGGGCATTTTTCATAGAACAGTTTCTTGGACTCGTCTCAGATAATACAGCAAAAAACACAAGATGAAAAAAGGAGGAATCGTAAATGCAAGCAATAAAAAAACAGCCGCCGCAACAAATCACTCAGCAATTATTTAATGGCCGTCATTTAAGTTATCAGGAGATGCGCCACTTTGCTCAAGGAATTTTAAGCGGGGTGTTTTCAGAAAGTCAATTGGGGGCAGCATTAGTTGCAATGAAGATCAACGGCATCACAGCTGCCGAATTGACTGCTTTAGCAGAAATTATGTTAGAGCATGCCGTGACCATTCCTTATGAAGGAGGAGACGCCATGGACAATTGCGGCACTGGCGGTGACCACTCTAATAGTTTTAATGTCTCTACTACGGCAGCCTTCGTTTTAGCAGCCGGGGGAATCACGATGGCAAAACACGGCAATCGCAGTATCTCTAGTCGTTCAGGCAGTGCCGATGTCTTAGCATGCTTGGGGGTGTCGATCCAAGCATCACCAGAAAAAATCGCTGAGCTATTGGCAACAGTCGGCATCGCTTTTCTCTTCGCCCCGTCGTTGCATCCGGGGATGAAAGCAGTGATGAAGATACGGCAAGAATTAGCAACACCAACGATTTTTAACTTACTCGGGCCCTTGATCAATCCTGTGCCATTGACCACTCAATTGATCGGTACCTACGCTGGTGAAAGTTTGGCAGACACTGCCCAAGCGTTAGGCAGTCTTGGTCGACAACGAGCAATGGTGATCCATGGATGCAATGGGATGGATGAAGCTAATTTGGCAGGTGAAACGGCGATCAGTTTTTATCACGAAGGAAAGGTAACGAATTTTTCTTTGGATCCGCAAACGTATGGCTTTACGTCAGCACCGATCAAGGCGATCGTTGGCGGGGATGCCGCTCAAAACGCCGCGATCTTTACAGCAGTTTTGAAAAATCAACCTTCCGTTTATCTAGAGACAGTGGTCTTAAATGCAGGCTTAGGCTTTTACGCCAACGGCAAAGCCGCCACCCTAGCGGAAGGCTTTGAGATGGCACGAGCGTGTATCGCTTCGGGCGCCGCCTACGACAAACTGCAGATGCTGATTCGTCAGTCAAATAGTCAATAACTACGAAAGTTGTAAGGAGGAGAAACATGGATTTTTTAGAAACGATCATCCAGAAAAAAGTTGAAGAAGTTGCCGCGATGCCACAAGAAACCGAAAAGGTCGTAGCGAAACGCCCATCATTTTATCAGCATGTCAAGGACCGACCACAGAAGATGCACCTTATTGCTGAAATCAAGCGTGCTTCACCCTCCAAAGGAGACATCAACCAAGGGATCGATCCTGTCGCTCAAGCGCAAGCGTATGAAGCTGCAGGTGTCAGCGGGATTTCCGTTTTGACCGACCAGCAGTTTTTTAAAGGCTCGCTGGCAGATCTTAAAGCAGTCAGCAAAGCCGTCTCGGTACCTATACTATGCAAAGACTTCATTATCGACAAAAAACAATTGATTCGCGCCAAAAATGCGGGTGCCAGTATCGTTTTATTGATCGTGGCTGCGTTGGAGCCAGCCCGTTTCGTCGCGCTGTATCAAGAAGCCGAAGCACTAGGGTTGGAAGTACTCGTTGAGACTCATAATGCGGCTGAATTTCAACAAGCCCAAGTAGTAGGTGCCAAAATTATCGGCGTCAACAATCGCGACCTAAAAACTTTTGACGTTTCCTTGGATATCAGTGTTGCTCTAGCGCCTCAGCCATCAGAGGCGATTTACATCAGTGAATCTGGTATTCGAACTGCCGCCGATGTGCTGCAGCTTGCACCGTTTTATCATGGAGTCCTCGTTGGAGAAACGTTGATGAGAAGCAATCGAATTGCTGAAACAGCGGCAGATTTGCAGGTGAGTCGACCATGACCAAAGTGAAAATTTGCGGACTCACCGAACGCTTCCATGTCGAAGCTGCCATCAATGCTGGAGCAGATTACCTTGGCTTTGTTTTTGCCGAAAGCCGCCGGAGAATCGATCCGACACAAGTCCGCAAGATAACGGAGCAAGTACCCCAAAATATAGGGAAAGTCGGAGTCTTCGTTTCTCCAAGTTTTGAAGAAGTGCAAGAGGCAATTCAAGCCACCCAGCTGACAGCGATTCAGCTCCATGGAAAGGTCCTGCCATCTTTGCAAACAGCCATTCAGAAGGGGGTTTTTGCTCATCAAAGGATCGCAGTGATCCAAGCCTTTGATGGAGAAGCAGATACTTTAGAACAAGATTTCCTAAGCTGCGATGCAGATTTTGGGTTATTGGACGCTCCAGTAAGAGATCACCCTTATGCTGGCGGCAACGGCCAATCCTTTGATTGGCAAAAAGCGGCGAGAAAACCGTTGCCGTTGTCTGAGCGATTTTTTATTGCTGGCGGTTTGCACGCGGAAAATGTAGAAGAGGCGATCCAACTTTTTAGGCCTTATGCTGTCGATGTTTCTTCAGGCGTGGAAACTCAGGGCAAGAAAGACAGTCGGAAAATCGAACAATTTATTTACTTAGTAAAGGAGAAGATAAAATGACCCAATACCCCACAGAAGCAGGATTTTATGGTTCTTTTGGCGGACAGTTTGTGCCAGAGACATTGATGTATGCTGTCAAGCAATTAGAAACTGTCTACCGTGAAGCACAAGCGGACGCAAGTTTTCAAGCAGAATTACAGGAATATTTGCAAGAGTATGTAGGAAGAGAAACACCTCTTTATCATGCACAGCGCTTGTCACAACACTTAGGCGGTGCCAAAATTTATCTGAAGCGAGAAGATTTGAATCATACGGGCGCCCATAAAATCAATAATGCACTTGGCCAAGTCTTATTAGCAAAACGGATGGGGAAAAAGAAAGTGGTAGCGGAGACCGGTGCTGGACAGCATGGCGTCGCCACCGCGACTGCGGCCGCGTTGTTCGGTATGGAATGCACGATTTTTATGGGCGCAGTAGATGTTCAGCGGCAAGCACTAAACGTCTTTCGAATGGAATTATTGGGAGCAAAAGTGGTTTCAGTCACTTCAGGCAATCAGACATTGAAAGATGCTGTCAATGAAGCGCTGCGCTACTGGGTCGCAACCGTCGAGGACACTCATTACGTGATGGGTTCCGTACTCGGTCCGCATCCTTTTCCAGAGATCGTTCGAGATTTTCAAAGTGTGATTGGCAGTGAGACACGGCGGCAACTATTAGAAAAAGAAGGACAACTGCCAACGACAGTCGTTGCGTGTGTTGGCGGCGGCAGCAATGCAATGGGGATGTTTTACCCTTTCATCAACGATCAGACCGTTCGTTTGATTGGCGTTGAAGCAGCTGGAAAAGGCGTGGATACTACCGAGCATGCGGCGACTTTAACGAAGGGCAGTATCGGTATTTTACATGGTACCAAAATGCATCTGCTACAAGACGATGATGGGCAAGTGATCGAACCCTATTCGATTTCAGCTGGTTTGGATTACCCAGGGGTCGGTCCCGAGCATTCTTATTTGAAGGAAATTGCACGCGCGGAGTATTTCGCGGTCACTGATGAAGAAGCTGTTGACGCCTTTTATCTCTTGTCTCAAATCGAAGGCATTATTCCCGCTTTGGAAAGTGCTCATGCCGTTGCCTATGCTTTAAAGTTAGCGCCAACAATGACAGCAGAAGAACGCTTAGTGGTCTGTTTGTCTGGGCGAGGGGACAAAGATGTTCAACAAATCAAAGATCGGAAAGGAGCAGCGAAATGACCAGCAAAACATTGACGATGAAACTAAAGGAGCGCCAAAAACAAGGCAAGCCACTGTTTGTCCCTTATATCATGGCGGGGGCCAACGGACTGGAACGCCTGCCGGCAGAAATCGAACTGTTGACGACACATGGCGCAGCCGCCATTGAAATCGGCGTGCCCTTTTCAGACCCAGTCGCAGATGGAGCGGTCATCCAAGCAGCTGGAATGCAGGCATTAGCCAATGGCACCACTTTAAAAAAGATCATTGCTGCGCTGCAAACCATCCATTCCGAGGTTCCACTGGTATTGATGGGGTATGCCAACTCATTCTTTCATTATGGCATTGAACAGCTAGCAAATGAATTAAAAACGACGGATGTGAAAGGGTTGATTATTCCAGATTTGCCCTTTGAACATCGATCGCTAGTAACGCCTACGTTTGATGCGGCGGATCTCGCGCTGATCACATTGGTTTCCTTGACCAGTCCGCCAGACAGAATTCAGACACTGATCGAAGAAGCGGAAGGATTCGTTTATGCTGTGACAGTGAACGGTGTCACTGGAGAAGATCGCCAATACAACAAACAGCTGGATCAGCATTTGCAAGCCATTTCGGAAAAAAGTCCGATTCCAGTACTAGCTGGTTTCGGGGTCTCGACCCATGCAGACGTGCAGCGCTTTGCCCAAGTGTGCGATGGGGTAGTGATCGGTTCAAAAATTGTAGCAGCGCTTCAAAACGAGCCACTGCCTAAAGTCAGTGAGCTGTTAGCAGAACTTGTTGGTAAGCCATAGAAAATCAATGTGAGGAAAGAACCCGATTTGGGTTCTTTTTTTTTGAGAAAACTAGTATTCGAGATATTGATGGGCTGCTATGGAAAAAAGAACGCGATCTGTGAAGAGAAAAAAAAGGCTGATGGAAGATCAGCCCAAATTACCATGATTATGCTAGTGTATCCGTGTCGATGGTGACTGTCTCGCAATAATGCCCTCTGCCCCCAACGTAAACACGTTGGATTTCCTTTCGCGAGGACGTAGCTAGTTTGACAAAGATTTCAGAAGGTTCACCTAAATTGCTGCCTTGCTCAAAGCGATACACTTCTTTTTCGAGAGCACACTTTTGATACAAGAAGCAAGCCAAAGCGGCATTGGAAGTTCCTGTGGCAGATTCTTCGTTGATGTCAAACAATGGGGCAAAGTTACGGCAAACGATTCGTTCTTTTTCCATTGCATATAAGTGCATGCCAACTACTTGTTGAAGCGCACTTACTTTTTTTATTTCCTCAAAATCAGGTACAACTTGCTGTAACTGCGCCGTTGTTTTGATTGGAACAAGGATATCCTTTAATCCAGTCGAAACGATTTGAATAGGAATTTGATCATTGATAGCATTGGTATCGAAACAGTCAGCTAATTGTTCTAGTGAAAGCACATCTGAAAACAGCGGTTTGTTCTGTTCCATGAAAACAACACCGTCTTTGATGGTGATCGACAAACGTCCGGCGTTGGTGTCGATGCGATACTGTTGCTTGGAAAGTTTGTTTAGATACGATAATAGGGCAAAGGAAGCAATTGTTGCATGTCCGCATAAGTCAACTTCTTCTTTTGGCGTAAAATAGTCAAATCGGAAATCGGCCTGCGGGGCTTTCGATAAAAAAGCTGTTTCTGAAAAGCCTAACTCTTTTGCGACGGCTAACTTTTGTTGTGGCGTAAGGGGCTGTTCCAGCAGAACGACTCCAGCCTTGTTGCCACCCGTTTGGTTTTTACTAAACCCGCTTGCGATATGTACCGTTATCTCCATAGGACACCTGCTTTCTTTATTCTTGTCAAGCATAGCATAATTTTTGTAGGGGGAGGATAAGAAAGGGATTGGGTAAGCGATTAATCATGAAGAGCCGATGAAATGAAAAAACATGGGTGTTCAAAGAGTGCGGTATTCAAGCATACTATAGCAAAAACGTTTCTTTGAGCATTCCAACCTTTCTCGTCAACGATTATCTTATAGGTACCAGTGAATATTTTAGATATAAAAAAAGCAAATGAGAACGCAGCATCTTTGTTGCTTTCTCATTTACTTAAATCGTTTGGTAAAAAGCGTTGAGGTTATGCTAAAATCATTGCTGCATAAAAAAATGATAACCTTACTGCGAGGCGGAAAAAGTTTAACTTTGATTGTAAACTTTCAATATTGCTATGGCAAAAAATCTAAATCAATTTGGCACACATTTGGCACAAGAACAAACAAAAACCGCCAAGAACAAGGGTTCTCGACGGTTAAATAACGTTCCAGGAGGGATTCGAACCCCCGACCGTTCGCTTAGAAGGCGAATGCTCTATCCGGCTGAGCTACTGGAACAAATAATTTTCAGCGAATGCTCACTTCGCCTAAGCTGTTGAAATCAATCAGCAACAAATAACATTATAGAAAAAGGGCGCAGCAATGTCAATCGCTTTTCGCCCTTTTCTTATTTTTTCTTTGGAAAAAGGAAGCGCAGCTGCCCTCAACCTTTCTCAGGTTCCTCAAGTATTACGCTATCGGCTTCTTTCGTAATGAGAATCACGCCATCTCCTAAAGGGACGAGGGTGGAGGTCAACTGAGGATGGTTCATCACGGTATCCAAGAAAAGATTCAATTTACGATGGATCGCTCGCTGGTTGCGCGGGATTTCTTCGATGGGTTGTAGAATCGTTCCAGCTTGAAACACGTCATCCACCATCAGCACACCGCCTTTACGTAATAGACGCAGACATTCTGGTAAAAATTCAATGTATTTCGATTTGGCGCTGTCCATGAAGATAAAATCATAAGGGCCACTCAATGTAGGCAGGACGTCTGCCGCTTGTCCTTCTAAGAGCGTGATTTTGTCTTCATTTCCTAAGCGAGCATAGGTTTCTTTGGCTCTGCGGATCATGACGTCAAAGCGATCGATCGTTGTGACATGCCCCTCTTTCACACATTGTGCCATCAAGCTTGAAGAAAAACCGATCGCTGTGCCGATCTCAAGGATTTCTTTTGGCTGAAGCTGTCCCAATAAAAACTGCAAAAATACCACAGTTTCATGTGGGATGATTGGCACTTCTTTTTCATGAGCGGCTTGCTCGATTTCACCAAGTTCGCCGGGTAATTGTTTTTGTTTTTCACGCATAAACGCCACTAGTTCTGGTTTGACTACTGGACGATGCATCATTTCGTTGCGCATCTTCATCCTCCTAATTTATCGTTGCCCCTTATTATACGAATAACTTACCTTAAGTTCAATCTTTTCGAGTCTTTGGGAACAACAAAAAAACCAGTCATACGACTGGCAGGATAAAGGGGTGAAAAAATATTTTTGGGATATTTCTATCATAACGGTGCTATGTGGAGTTTTGGTTAAAATCCTGTGAAGATCTCGTCAGGTTCTGCTTAAATTTTCATCAAGGAAGAAAAGCAACCCATCATCTGGGTGAAAACGAACTTTTTATCGAAATATTCAGAAAATTCAGGGAAAAGTGTTGACAGAGGAACCTGCTGTTTGGTATCTTCATAACAAGATAAAAAAAGTGATAGGTGACGACGATGGATAAACGATTGAAACAAACAGCAGCATTTTTATTATTATTATCGTAAGGACTCTTTTTCTATGACCCGCCTTTTTAAGGCATCATTTGAAGAGTCCTATTCGCATTGCATGAAGGAAACCCTTTATGGAGTGCTTTTTTTATACCATTTTTTCAATGGTGTTTGAATGATATCGAGCCAATCGTGCATCTACAAAAGCTTAGGAGGAACTAGTGATGAGAAAAATCCAGTTTTTTGATACGACATTGAGAGACGGTGAACAGACCCCGGGCGTCAACTTCAATACAAAAGAGAAGGTTCAACTGGCGCTGCAATTAGAAAAATGGGGGATCGATACGATCGAAGCAGGCTTTCCGATTGCATCAGAAGGAGACTTTCAAGCAGTCCAAGCGATTGCTGGGGCGGTGACGAAAATGACCGTTGCAGGACTTGCCCGTTGTCAGAAAAAAGACATTGATCGTGCCTATGAAGCTCTTCATCAAGCCATCGATCCCCAGATCCATGTCTTTCTAGCAACGAGTGAGGTGCATCGCCAGTACAAGCTGAATATGACGAAAGTAGAAGTACTCGCTTCCATCAAAGAACATGTGGCTTATGCCCGTGAACGCTTTGAAAAAGTTCAATTTTCGCCAGAAGATGCCACCCGCACCGACAAGGCCTTCTTGCTTGAGGCGGTTCAAACAGCGATTGATGCCGGCGCGACGATCATCAATGTGCCCGATACAGTAGGGTTTACCAATCCTACGGAATATGGTGCGCTTTTTGCCTATTTGATCGCCAATATCAAGAGTGAGCAGCCGATCATTTTTTCTTCCCATTGTCATGATGACTTGGGAATGGCGACAGCCAATGCGCTGGCAGCTATCGAAAATGGTGCTGATCGGGTGGAAGGAACGATCAACGGGATCGGCGAACGAGCGGGCAATACCGCACTAGAAGAAGTGGCGCTGGCGTTGCATATTCGCAATGATTTCTATCAGGCTACCTCCAACATCAAGTTAAACGAAACAAAACGCACCAGCGATCTGGTGGCACGTTTGTCTGGGATCACGGTACCGAAAAACAAAGCGATCGTCGGCGGCAATGCCTATGCTCATGAATCTGGGATTCATCAAGATGGCGTCTTGAAAAATCCTGAGACCTACGAAATTATTACCCCACAGTTGGTGGGGGTAGAAACTAACTCGTTGCCTTTAGGCAAACTTTCTGGCCGCCATGCGTTTATCGATAAAATGCAGCAACTGGGCTACCAGTTTGACCAAGAAGAAACCAACGAATTGTTTAAACGCTTCAAAGAATTGGCAGATAAAAAGAAGCAAGTGACCGAACAAGATTTGCTGGCTTTGATGGCCGATCAAGGCCGCAGCCAAGAAGGCGGCTGCGAGTTGGACGCCGTTCAGCTACAATACGTGTCCAATGGCCATCAAGGAGCGGTGGTTTCTATCATCAAAGACGAGGAAAAACAAGTGGCATCAGCTATCGGTGCCGGCAGTATCCAAGCAATCTACAACTCGATCGATCAGATTTTCCAGCAGCAGCCGAAGCTGTTGAACTATGAGATCACTGCCTTGACCAGTGGGGAAGATGCGCAAGCGGAAGTGCACGTGGTTATTGAATGCCAGGAAACCAATGAAAAAATCAGCGGGATCGGCTTAGACTTTGATGTCTTGCAGGCGTCAGCCAAAGCTTATGTGCAGGCCAGCGCTGCATTGAAGAAACGAGGTGTCCTTGTTTGAAAAAGATCGTTGTTTTAGCAGGAGATGGCATTGGACCAGAAATTATGGATAGTGCCCTTGCGGTATTGAAAGAGGCTTGTCCAGACCATCTTCAACGCTTTCATTTTGACCAGCGGCCATTTGGTGGTGCGGCGCTGGCACTTACTGGAGAGCCATTGCCGCAAGAAACACTACAAGCTTGCCAGCAGGCGGATGCGATCCTTTTAGGAGCCATTGGTGATCCAGTTTGGGAAAACGCACCGACAACACCCGAGAAAGGACTTTTGAATCTGCGTCAAGCATTAGGGCTATACGCCAATATTCGACCCATCAAAGTAGTTGATGCGGTGATTGCTTTGTCTCCCATCAAAGAAGCGATCCTTCGGGGGACAGATTTTGTCATCGTTCGTGAGTTGACTGGTGGTATCTATTTTGGCGAAAAAGCAGAAAAACCTGAAGAAGCCTACGACATCAATCATTATCATCAAGCAGAGATTCGACGGATTTTGCGTAAAGCCTTTGAGATCGCCCGCACGCGGAAGAAGCGGGTTCTCTCTGTCGATAAAGCAAATGTGTTGGCGACTAGCCGACTTTGGCGCCGATTAGCGGAAGAAATAGCACAAGAATTTCCAGATTGTCAGTTGACTCATCAATATGTTGATTCCGCCGCTATGAAAATCATCCAAAATCCCAAAGACTTTGATGTAATCGTGACAGAAAATCTCTTTGGCGACATTTTAAGTGATGAAGCCTCGGTTTTGCCAGGGTCATTAGGAGTGCTGCCTAGCGCAAGTCATGGCGCAGAAGGGGTTTCTTTATATGAACCGATTCATGGCTCGGCACCGGATATTGCTGGGCAAAATTGCGCCAATCCGGTTTCCATGATTTTGTCTGTCGTCATGATGCTAAGAGAGTCCTTTCAAGAGGAAGAGCTGGCGGATACCATCGAAAGTGCTTGTTACGAGGTAATGGATGCGGGGATCTTGACCCGCGATTTAGGTGGTACGGCAACGACAACTGCCTTTACAGAAGCGGTTATTGCACAGTTAGGAGTGAGCAATTATGGGGAAAACGCTGTTTGATAAACTATGGGATCGGCATGTCATCACAGGAGAAGAAGGGCAGGCGCAGCTGCTTTACGTCGATCTGCATATGATCCATGAAGTGACGACACCGCAAGCCTTTGAAGGGTTGCGGCAAGCGGGACGGACCGTCCGTTGTCCCGAAAAAACCTTCGCAACGATGGATCATAATGTGCCTACCAAAGATATTTTTACTATCACCGATCTGGTTGCAAAAAAGCAAATGGATACGTTACGTAAAAACTGTCATGATTTTGGGATCGAATTGTGTGACAATGGCTCTGCCAACCAAGGAATTGTCCATATGGTTGGCCCAGAAGTAGGCTTGACGCAACCAGGAAAAACGATCGTTTGCGGTGATTCCCATACTGCCACCCATGGCGCTTTCGGCGCGATCGCGTTTGGGATCGGTACGAGTGAAGTGGAGCATGTCTTTGCGACACAGACGATTTGGCAGACAAAACCGAAACGGATGGGCGTTGAGATCACAGGTCACCTGCAGCCGGGGGTGTACGCCAAAGATATTATTTTGGCATTGATTGCGACCCATGGCACTGATTTTGGTGGCGGCTATGCCGTAGAATTCTTTGGCGAAACGATCCGTAGCCTGACGATGGAAGAACGCATGACGATTTGCAATATGTCGATCGAAGGTGGGGCGAAAATGGGCTTGATCGCACCTGATGAAACGACCTTTGCTTATGTGAAGGATCGACGCTTTGCGCCGGAAGCGTTTGCCAGTGCGGTGGCTGATTGGCAAACCCTTTATACCGATGAAGATGCCAATTATGATGCCCTGATCACCTTAGACGCAGCAACCTTAGAACCTTACATCACTTGGGGAACCAATCCAGAAATGGGGGTACCGGTCAGCGAAGCGTTTCCTGAAGTGCGGGATCACAATGATCAGCAAGCCTATGAATATATGGCGCTGCAACCTGGACAGACAGCTGCTGATATCCCCATTGAATACATTTTTATTGGATCGTGTACCAATGGTCGTTTGTCTGATCTGCAAGAGGCAGCGGCGATTTTGAAAGGTCAAACCATCAAAGAAGGGGTCACTGGTATTATCGTTCCTGGTTCACGCCCTGTTCGTAAAGCAGCGGAAGCGATCGGTTTAGACAAAGTCTTTATTGAGGCTGGTTTTGAATGGCGAGAGCCTGGCTGTTCCATGTGCTTAGGAATGAATCCTGATAAAGTACCAGAAGGCGTCCACTGTGCCTCCACGTCAAATCGGAATTTTGTTGGACGGCAAGGGAAAAACGCGCGGACGCACCTCTGTAGTCCAGCGATGGCAGCAGCAGCTGCGATTCATGGTCGTTTTGTCGATGTCCGAGAAGTGGTTGGAGGTGTTGGTTAATGGAAGCTTTTACGCAATTTGAAGGTACGACGCTGCCTTTGATGAATGACAATATTGATACCGATCAAATCCTACCGAAAAATTATTTGAAGCGCGTCGAAAAAACGGGCTTTGGCGAATTTTTATTTGACGATTGGCGCTATTTACCGCAACGCAAGCCTAATCCAGCATTTATCTTGAATGATCCAGCATATCAGACCGCTCAAATCCTCATCACTGGTGATAATTTTGGTTCTGGCTCTTCTCGAGAGCATGCGGCTTGGGCGCTGTTGGATTACGGCTTCAAAGCCGTGATTGCTGGTAGCTTCGGTGATATTTTCTATATGAATGCCACCAAAAATGGGCTACTGCCGATCGAGCTGCCATTGACTGTTCGCCAAAGGATCGCTTCGCTGCCTGCTTCTGAAAAAATCAGCATCGACTTGCCGAGGCAATGTGTGACCGTTGCCGGGGAGGAGCATTTCTTTGCAATCGATGCTACCTGGAAACACAAATTGATCCACGGTCTCGATGAAATCAGTATCACCTTGCAGGAAGAGGCGAAAATCACCGCCTATGAGCAGACGATTCCAGCGTATTGGCAATAGGGCTAGGGGACTGGTCGTTATTCGTCGGCTGTTATTTGTGAGAGAATGTTTCTTAACCCTCGCCAATCAGCTTCGATTTGCGGAGTCAACGTTCGATTGTAAAAGATCGCAGCGGGATGATACATCGGCACGATCAAATATTCTTTTTCCGACCATTGATAGCCATCCTTTGTCGGATTGCTTTCTTGTATTTTGGAACGGATCACTTCGCCATGGTGGTCTTTGATATAATAGGCGTTGCCTAATAATCGCTGCAGTCCGATATTGCCAACAGTTGCAATGACGGGCGGATCTACAACGGACAACTCGTAGTCAAGCAGCGGTGCGTGTAGCAAGACTTCTTTTTTGGTAGGTGTACGATTGGGATGGACGATCTCATGGGCACCGCTGCGCTTGTTGATCCGTTCTTTGACGGAATATGGGCGGCTGCGGACAGCGCTAGTGATGTAGACATCCTCACGGGTCAAACCGGCTAAAGCCAACGATTTCATCAATTCTTTTCCTGCTTGTCCGCTAAAAGGAATAAAATTCTCGATTTCGGTTCGACCAGGGGCTTCACCAACGATCATCAGTTTTGGCTGCAGCGGTCCTTGACCGGGAACAAATCCTTCCAATGGATAATTGCGGGACGCCTGTTGAACGGCAATGGCTAATTCTTTGGGGTATTGCATGAAAACTCCTCCAATTCTGTTTCACTTGTGCTCTTTCTTCTATAGTAATAGAAAATAAAAAATGCACAAAAGGAAATGACTAGTAGCAAAAGAATTCTGTCTTTTCCCTAATTAGTGATTGACTTTAGGAAAACATTTTGATAAAGTTAATCTGTTGTAATTGTGGACTCCACAGCTACAACCGCACAGAACAAGTAGTAAGTACGAAAGTCACTTGGGATGGCGAGTCTAAGTATATTATAAGGAGGTGCTGTAGAGCATGTACGCAATTATCAAAACTGGTGGGAAACAAGTAAAAGTTGAAGTGGGTCAAGCAATCTACGTTGAAAAATTAGACGTTGAAGCTGGACAAAAGGTTACTTTTGATGAAGTTATCTTAGTAGGTGGCGAATCAACAAAAGTAGGTGCCCCAATCGTTGCAGGAGCAACTGTTGAAGGGACTGTTGAAAAACACGGCAAACAAAAGAAAGTCGTAACTTTCAAATACAAACCTAAAAAACATTCACACCGTAAACAAGGTCACCGTCAACCTTACACAAAAGTTGTTATTGACGCGATCAACGCTTAATTCTTACGAAAAGCAGGGTAACGAATATGATCAAAGGGACATTCAAACGAAATGACTCTGGTCGGATTGTTTCTTTTGAACTGGCTGGACACGCACAAGCAGGAGAATACGGCAAAGACATCGTCTGTGCTGCAGCATCCGCTTTAGCGATCAGTGCAGTCAATGGGATCGATGCTTTGGCTGGCGTTGCGCCAAAAGTTGAAGCAGATAACGAAAATGGTGGGTACTTATTAGTCACACTGCCTTCTCGTTTGACCCAAGAGCAGTCGAATATCGCACAAATTCTTTTAGAGAATTTGTTGATCGGCTTGCAATCAGTTCAAGAAGAGTACAACGATTATATCCAAATCAAAACTACTAAAGAAAACTAGGAGGTGCATCTCATGTTGATGAAAATGAATTTGCAATTCTTCGCTCACAAAAAAGGTGGGGGTTCTACTTCTAACGGACGTGACTCTCAATCAAAACGTTTAGGTGCGAAACGTGCTGACGGTCAAACCGTTTCAGGGGGATCAATCCTTTATCGCCAACGCGGTACTAAAATTTACCCAGGGGTAAACGTAGGTATCGGTGGAGATGATACATTGTTTGCAAAAGTTGACGGCGTTGTTCGTTTCGAACGTAAAGGCCGCGACAAAAAACAAGTATCTGTTTATCCAGTAGCGCAAGAAGCATAAGAAAATGACATCCAGATTACGTAAAAGTAACCTGGGTGTTTTTTTATACATCAATGAAACCGTTTTAACAAAATAGTCAATATTAATGACTTTTAAAAGGAGCGAAGCAATGATTCAATTAAAAGAAATCACGAAGGAAAACTATCGTGCGTGTATGAATTTGAAGACAACGAAGGAGCAAGAAGACTTTGTTGCGCCCAATTGGTACTCAATGTTAGAGGCGATCTATGAGGAACCTCGTCAGGCATTTGCCCTATACAATGGTGAGGAAATGGTCGGCTTTATCCTATTTAGTTTTTACGAGGCGGATGAGGATTATCCAAAAGCTTCGTGGTGGATCGAGCGGTTTATGATCGCAGAAAAATTCCAAAATCAAGGGTTAGGCACTCAGGCGTTTCTTGCTGGGTTAGATTGGTTCAAAACCCATATCCAAGCGCAAGAATTAAGGATCTCCGCTGTGGATGGCAACGAGATCGCAACGAAGCTTTACGAACGCAATGGCTTTGTTTTGACGGGTGAAATGATTGAGAACGAGCATGTACTCTTGTTGCAGCTGCCAACGGATCAAGGGTAAATGACTCTTTTTACAGTAAGAGAATGAGGTCAAAAGCAGAGGTTCTTAAGGGAATCCTCTGTTTTTTTTGTGTTGTTTCGTTAAAAAAAGTGTGCGGTCATCTTCTGGTTAGACGTTTTAAGAAATTTTGTGCACTTAGGGCAAGAATTGCAAGTATATCCATGCTTTGTTCTTCACAAAGTTCCTTTTGCGATTAACGGAATCTTTACACGTTGATAACATAAACCTTATATTCATTTGATACTCTGAGGAAGTAGAACAAATGGAAAGAAACTTTCGAAAAACGTTAATTATTGAGAATGTGCTCACGAATGATTTCTGTCAAAACACGAACATTATCAAAAAAGAAAACGTTCGTAATTCGAAAAAGATTGTTTTTAATTCGTTGGTTTTTTATAATCAAAAAGGAAAGTTCGGAATTCCATGAGTTCGATTTTTTTAATGAAAAGGAGAAAAAGTGATGAAAGTTTGGAAGAAAACGGCAATGTTTGGTTTAGGTTTGGTGGCGGCAGTTACGCTGGCGGCATGTGGCTCAGGTGGAACAAGCACTGACTCGGCGGCTGAGGAAGCAGGATATGTACCAGAAAAGTTGACCGTTCAATTTGTCCCATCACAAGCAGCAGAAACATTAGAAGCAAAAGCAAAACCACTTGAGCAATTATTAAGTGATGAATTGGGGATTCCAGTCACAGTGAGTGTTTCCACTGACTACAATACAATCGTTGAAGCAATGGCTTCGAAACAAGTAGATGTCGGCTTTTTACCACCGAATGCCTACGTTTTAGCAAATGAACAAAGCAATGTTAAGGTACTGTTGCAAGCGCAGCGTTATGGCATCAAGCAGCCTGGTGGCGAATCAACGGATGAATTGGTTGATAGCTATCGTTCAATGATCGTCGTAAAAAGCGGCAGTGACATCAAAGAGTTGGAAGATTTAAAAGGCAAAACGATTGCCACGCAAGATGTTACTTCTTCTGCCGGTTATGTTTGGCCAGTAGCAGAAATGAAAAAAGCAGGCATCGATATCAATACGGATGTGACGACTGTTCAAGTCAAAGGCCATGACCAAGCGGTCTTATCTGTCTTGAATGGCGACGTTGACGCGGCCTTCGTTTTTGAAGATGCCCGTAACACGGTCAAAAATGATTACCCTGAAATTATGGATGAGGTAGAGCCAATGTACTTTACCGAACCGATCCCGAACGATACGATCAGTGTTCGCAGCGATATGAGTGAAGAGTGGGACAAAAAAATCCAAGATGCCTTTATCGCGATCGGAAAAGATGAAGAAGGAAAACAAATCATCTCTGATATTTACTCGCATGAAGGATACGTTGTTTCACAAGACAGCAATTTCGACATTGTAAGAGAGTATGCGGAACAAGTCGGACAATAATAGATGAATAGATCGGGAGGGTACCGGTACTTGAGGTACCCTTTTCGAATGGACAGCAATTTTTATCTAATGGAAAGAAAGTAGGAGAATCATGGCTCTAGAGAACGAAACGATTATTTCATTTCAAAATGTGACCAAGCAATACCCCAATGGGGTGTTGGGGTTGAAGGATTTGAACATCGATATCAAAAAAGGAGAATTTGTCATCGTCGTGGGTTTATCCGGTGCAGGCAAATCAACGATGTTGCGCTCCATCAATCGACTGCACGAGATCACAAGTGGCGAGATTTTAATCGATAACAAGTCGATCACAAAAGCAAAAGGAAGAGAGCTACGCTTGATTCGTCGAGACATTGGCATGATTTTCCAAAGCTTCAATTTGGTGAAACGTTCGAGTGTCTTGCGAAACGTCTTAACGGGGCGGGTGGCTTATCATCCCACGATCAAAATGCTGCTGGGTCTGTTTCCGCAAGCAGACAAAGAGTTGGCGTATCAATCACTGCAGCGGGTCAATTTAGCAGAAAAAGTCTATACCCGAGCCAATGAATTGTCTGGCGGTCAGCAGCAGCGGGTTTCGATTGCCCGTGCGTTGACGCAAGAGCCAAAAATTATTTTAGCGGATGAACCGGTTGCATCATTAGATCCATTAACCACTGAAAAAGTCATGAATGACTTAAAACGGATCAATCAAGATCTGGGTATCACTATCGTAGTCAATTTACATTCTGTCCAATTGGCAAGAGAATACGGCACACGGATCATCGGGTTACGAGATGGGGGCTTGGTTTTTGATGGCCCTGTCAGTGAAGCGACCGATCAGCGATTGAAACAGATTTATGGTAGCGAGATCATGGAAGAGCAGGAAGGGGCAGGACAATGACGACAAATACGTTGCCGAAACGCAGCGGACTATGGAAAAATGTTCTGTGGCTCGTCATTTTTTTAGTGGTATTGTTCGTTAGCGGCTCTATTTCTGGCGTTGATTTGGCACGGTTCTTTAGCAACAGCAGTCAAATGAATGTCATTTTACAAAAGATGGCTCATCCTGATTGGGCATATGCCAAAATCATTGTTGAGCCGATTTTGCAAACGATCCAAATGGCGATCATCGGTACAACCTTTGGTGCACTGGCGGCCTTTCCGTTTTCACTTTTAGCAGCACGAAATATCATGACGAATCATTGGATCAGCGGTTGTTTCCGTTTTGTTTTAAATATCATTCGGACAGTACCTGATTTGATGCTGGCGGCTTTATTTGTTGCCATTGTCGGAATCGGTCCCGTAGCCGGGGTGATCTCCATCTCTGTGTTTTCTTTTGGGATGATCACCAAATTGTTTTATGAGTCGATTGAAACGATTGATGAGGGTCCAATCGAAGCGATCACGGCTTCTGGAGGATCGAAGTTTGATATCATCCGCTATGCAGTCGTACCGCAAGTCATGAGCCATTTTCTCAGTTACTTGCTTTATGCCTTTGAGATCAATGTGCGGGCATCGACGATTCTTGGGTATATCGGCGCAGGCGGAATCGGTGTTTTCTTACAACGATCTTTAAGCCAGTTTCGATATGACCAGACGTCGATTATCGTCTTAGTGATTTTTGCAGTTGTTTTGGTGATTGATACCATCAGTAATAGATTAAGGGAGCGATTGTTATGATGTTGCCAGCAGAACCGAAAAAGAAAAAAATACGGAATTGGCTGATCGCAGTAGTCGTTATCTTCCTTTATATTTGGGCTTTCGCTGGTGTACCTTTTGCCGGCGTCAAAGAAAATGTCGGTCAAATTGTCGGCTCGATCTTTTATGGGCTGATCCATCCTGATTGGGGCTATGTTTATACCGGTGATGGCGAAGATTTGATCAGCTTGATGATTGAAACCGTTGCGATCGCCTTTGTGGGTACGTTTTTATCCTCACTATTAAGTATTCCTTTTGCCTTTTGGGCGGCGCGCAGCAAAAACAGCCCTCGCTGGTTATCGGGATTTGGGAAAATCGTGCTGACGGCGATTCGAACGTTTCCAGAAATCGTCTTAGCCATTATGTTTATCAAAACGGTAGGTCCGGGCTCCTTTGCTGGCGTCTTGGCGGTCAGTGTCCATTCCATTGGGATGCTGGCAAAGCTTTACAGTGAAGCGATCGAAAACATGGACCATGGTCCCTCGGAATCCGTCATTAGTGCGGGAGGAAGTCGCTGGGATGTATTAGGCTTTGCGACATTGCCACAACTGATCCCAGAATTTCTATCTTTTACCTTGTATCGATTTGAACTGGCTGTCCGTTCGGCTTCGATCTTAGGGATCGTAGGAGCAGGCGGGATCGGTACACCGATGATTTTTGCTATCAATGCACGTTCATGGAGCCGCGTGGGGATCATTTTATTGGGGATCGTTGTGACGGTCACGATCATTGATTTTATTTCTGGGCGCTTGCGTAAACGATTGGTTTAATAAAATGAAGTGCGTACTCGAAAAAACACAGTCTAAATAGGCTGTGTTTTTTTGCAGCGGAGGAGTGGAGGTTGTTTAAGACAGTTTTTGTGAAACTTGTTATACTGGATTTATAGAAAATGAACCTAAACAAGGAGGCTGTTTTATGAAAGCATTATTGATTGTCAATCCAAGTTCTGGTGGTGAGCAAGCGAAAGAATTTGAGGAAATGGCAGCAGACAAGTTGCGGGAAAGCTTTGCGGAAGTCGTAGTCAAACATACCGAAAAAGAAGGAGATGCCACGCGTTTTGCCTCTGAAGCGGCAGCAGAATTTGACAGTGTCTTCGCAATGGGCGGTGATGGTACCGTCAATGAAGCGGTCAATGGCTTAGCCCCTCATGACAAACGACCAAATTTCGGTTTCTTCCCGCTGGGAACAGTAAATGATTTAGCCAGAGCATTAGCGATTCCACTAGATCCCAAGGAAGCCATCGAATCATTTGCAGTGGATCACACCCGCAAAATCGATATTGGGCAGGTCAATCAAGCTTATTTTACCAATGTGGTGGCGATCGGTATGATTCCGGCAGCGATCAACAATGTGGAAGTTGAAGAAAAAACCAAGCTGGGAAAAATGGCCTATTTTGTTTCTGGTCTACGGGAAGTGCGGAAAAATGAAAGTCATCAGTTTGAAGTGATCGCCGAAAATAATGGCGAAAAAACGACGATCGCTGTGGAAAGTAGTACGATGATCGTTGGGTCATCGAATACGATTGGCGGTTTTGAATCTCTTTTACCTAAAGCGAGTACCGATGACGGAAAATTGCATCTGATCTACTTGAAGGATACGAATCTTTGGGAAACTGTCAAAGGTGTGCCTGAGCTTCTCAAAGGAGTTACGGAATCAAATGATGTTCTTGGTTATCAAACCTTTGATAAAGCTGCGATTCGTTTGGAGGATGGGGCAACGATCGAAACGAATGTCGATGGCGATCCAGGACCTGAGTTACCAATCACAGTACAGGTGCTGCCACAACATCTCACCGTGTATTGCGGCGCTGAAAAAGCCCGCTAAATCATCAATAACTAGGAAATGATCCGTCAAAAGCGGATTGTTTTTTTTCTTTAGAAAGAGTATACTGGAAAAAATTTATTGAAAGAAGGGATTCTATGACGATACGTTCTGCTACGATTGCAGATGCCCAAGCCTTGACAGCAATCTATGCTTATTATGTAGATAATACACCGATTACCTTTGAAACGGAGGTGCCCACGGTTCAAGAATTCGCGGAACGCATCGCCAAGACCTTGAAACGCTACCCGTATCTCGTTGCAGAAGAGGCTGGTGAAATCGTCGGTTATGCCTATGCATCAGCCTATAAAGAACGAGCAGCCTATGATTGGACCGTTGAAGTAACCGTTTATTTAGCCCCAGATGCCAAAGCAAAAGGGCTCGGTACCGCTCTTTACCAAGCGCTTGAGGGAAAATTAAAAGCGCAAAACGTGGTCAATCTGACTGCGTGTATTACAGGAGGCAATCAACAAAGCGAGGCTTTTCATGAGAAACTTGGGTATCGGAAAGTTGCTGATTTTGCGCATGTCGGCTATAAGTTCAATCAATGGCACGATGTGATATGGATGCAAAAAGAACTACAACGATTTCCAGACCAGGTGCCAGCGTTCATTCCTAATGAAAAAGCCTAACGCATCCTGACTTTTGAATATCTTTTTTTGGCAAAATGCTTTATGCTGAAAGTAACAGGTGGAAATTTTTTCTATTGCTACTAAATGCAAAGCATTTTGTTTTTTCTATGTGGAAAAAAGTTGCTTTTTTATAGAAAAATGAGTAAAGTATTCAAGTGGAAAAACAAGGAGGCGAAGCTGTTGGGCAAGCGAATCGAACGTATCTATCAATATATCCTTGAAAACACGCGGAGCGGCTTAGGGGAGAAAAAGGGGTTGTCTACTTCGGAGGTTGCCGATCACTTAGCCATTCAGCGCAGTAATGCCAGTAAAGATTTAAATCAGCTTGTCAAAGAAGGACGCGTTGAAAAAAGTGATTCACGTCCTGTGCGCTATTGGGCAGCAGGTATTGACGCAAGCAGTTCGGAAAAGTATGTCCCAAGCTATAAAGAAAATCGTCCCCAAAGGGAAAAAGCTTTCCCTCAGCGAGTACAAGGAAAACCTTCTGACCGGGATATTTTTGCGACAATCATTGGTGCCAATGGCAGTATGAAAAACGCCGTTGAGCAAGCCAAAGCAGCGATTTTGTATCCGCCAAAGGGGCTAAACTGCTTGATTACAGGTCCTACAGGTTCTGGGAAAACCTACTTTGCCCATGCGATGTTTCAGTTTGCCAAAAGCAATCAGGTGATTGCCGAGGACAAAGAATTGATTGTCTTTAACTGTGCGGACTATGCGAATAATCCGGAACTTTTGATGAGTCATTTGTTTGGTTATGTGCGAGGCGCATTTACGGGTGCCGATCAAGAGAAAATCGGTATTATCGATCAAGCAGATGAAAGTATGCTATTTCTCGATGAGATCCATCGCTTACCACCAGAAGGTCAGGAAATGATCTTTTACTTTATGGATCATGGAACCTTCAGTCGTCTAGGAGAGACAGGCAAAAACCATCAAGCGAATGTCCGAATCGTTGGAGCGACTACGGAAGACCCCAACTCAACACTCTTAGATACCTTCACCCGGCGGATTCCCATCAATATTCAACTGCCTTTTTTTGAAAAACGACCGGCGTCAGAAAAAGTCGACCTTGTTCGGGTATTAGTTGGGCAAGAGGCGACCCGCATCCAACGGACGATCACCTTGACAGAAGATGTGGTCAAAGCACTGATCGGCAGTGTTAGTTTTGGGAATATCGGGCAATTGAAGTCGAACGTGCAACTTGTTTGTGCTCGTGGATTTCTAAACCATATGCAGCAGGATGAAATTGAAATCGATTTATTGGATCTTCCAGAAGGGATCCGTTCAGGGTTGATCGTCTTGGGAAATCGTCGCAATGAGCTGGCAGAGCTTTCAAAGATCCTTGAACCGAAAATTAGTGTTCAGCCGAATCAAAACTTAAACAATATCCAATCAGATTCCTATGAATTGCCTTATAATCTTTACGATATTATCGGCGACAAGGCTGCTTTGCTAAAAGCAGATGGGTTAGACCAAGAGGCGATCAATCATTTTATCTCAACAGATATTAATGTTCACTTAAAGTCTTTTTATAAAGATCACGGGTTTTCCTTTAACTCGGTCAATAAATTAAGTGAATTTGTCGACCAGAAAGTGATCAGTGTAACAAATCAAATCTATGAGATGGTTCGACAACGCTTAAATTACGATTTTCAGCAAAACTTCATCTATGCCATGAGCTTACACATCAGCTCATTTTTGAAAAAAATCCATCTAGGAGAAGAACGACAAACCAATGACAATATTCGTCAGATGGTAGCTGACTATCCGCAAGAGTTTGAAGTCGCCAAAGAAGTCCGCGATTTTATTTGTGATAGTTTTCAAGTGGCGATTCCGGAGAGCGAATCTTATTATTTAGCGGTTCTTCTGGTTTCTCTTAGAACCTCTCATTCCTCTGGGAAAATCGGCGTCGTCGTTGCAGCCCACGGCAACAGCACAGCCAGTAGCATGGTACAAGTGGTCAAACAATTGCTGGAAGTCGATCAAGTTACCGCGGTGGACATGCCATTAGATATGCCACCAGCTGTGGCGTTGAAAAAAATCGTGGATAGTGTGCGGGCTGTCAATGACGGTAGCGGAGTGATCCTGTTAGTCGATATGGGGTCTTTAGCAACCTTTAATAATGAGATCCAGCGGGAAACAGGCGTGGCTGTGCGGACAGTCGACATGGTGACCACCTCCATCGTGTTGGAGACGGTCCGTAAAGCGTCAGTGATCGGCACGGACCTCGATCAGCTCTATGATTCATTACGGAAGTTCCGTGGATATGGAGCGGTCACTGTGGAAGAACCAGTGACACAAAACCATCACCCTAAAGCGATCTTAGCGGTCTGTGCTTCAGGAAAAGGAACGGCGCAGCGTATCAAAGAATTGATCCAAAGTTCACTGTCAAAACGGCAAAACCAAAATGTTGAAGTGGTGACCTTATCGGTGGCGGATCTAAGAACGGATTTGGAACAGATTCAACAGCGTTATCGGTTGATTGCTGCAACGGGGATCATCGATCCCCATATAGATGCGCCATTTATTTCGCTGGAACGTTTTATTGACCAAGATGTCGATCTTTTGTTAGATGATATCCTATTAGAGAACGATTTGAGTTTTGAAGATGAAGTTCAGCTGGATGACCAACAGGCGAAAGCAATCTGCGTCCAGTATCTAGAAGAAAACTTTACGTATATCAATCCGAAAAAAGTGGTCGATCCTTTATGGAAGTTCAGCCAGGAGATCATTCGTGATCTTGAATTAGTGCAAGCGCAGCAAGGCTTTTTGATCAACTTTGTCATGCATAGTGCAGGTATGCTGGAACGAATCATTTTGCGGCAGCCATTGACAGTTGGGGAGAATGAGCTAGAGGCGATGCGTTCGGACCCACTTTACGCACTGCTTCATGTCCATGTCCAGTCGTTTAGTCGTTTGATGAATATTGAGATTCCTGATGCGGAAGAGTATTACTTGATGGAACTCGTAAAGAACCATCGGGAAAAAGAGCAATACCAATAATCATGAAAAATAATACAGATACACTAAAAAAGATACAGTATTTTTTAGTGTATCTTTTTTAGTGTATTATTCAAATGCTGATTCTTAAGGTTTTTTCAAGAATAGTGTATCGTAAAAACTTGGCACGCTTCTTGCTTCTATATAAGTGGATACAGGAGGTGATTGAAAAAAGAACAGATCCTCAATATGAAAAGCGGATCGATGGATGTAGGAGGCTTGCACAATGGGAATGGATATACGTCTTGCCCGAATCGACGATCGGTTGATTCATGGTCAGGTCGCCACAGCTTGGTCGAAAATGACTGGTATCAATCGAATCATCGTGGTCAGTGATGAGGTCGCAAATGACCAATTACGGAAGTTTCTCTTGAAAGAAGCTGCTCCACCAGGAATCAAATCCAATGTGGTGACAGTAGCAAAAATGCTTGAGGTGGCGCATAACACATTATTTAATACGCAAAAAGTCATGTTATTATTTACCAACCCTCAAGATGTCGTGACTCTGGTCAAAGGAGGCATTGACATTCGTTCCGTCAATATCGGCGGCATGAGCTTTTCAATGGGAAAACGGATGATCACTAATTTCGTGTCAGTCAATGATCAAGATCTTGCTTCATTGCTTTACTTGCAAAACCAAGGCATTGAAGTGGAGATACGCAAAGTTCCAGCTGATCGTAAAATCTTTTTGAAGGATATTTTGGAAAAAGAAGGTAGTCACCCTTAATTTTTTCGATGTTGTTTTTTCTTTCGTATTCGTGTCACATTTTTCAATTTTGATATAGGAGGTAAAAAGATGGTAGGAATTATCCTAGCAAGTCATGGAGAATTTGCTAACGGCATTTTGCAATCTGGTTCAATGATCTTCGGCGAACAAGAAAATGTTAAAGCTGTTACATTGATGCCAAGTGAAGGTCCAGATGACATCAAGGCAAAAATGCAAGAAGCAATTGCTACATTTGACGATCAAGAAGAAGTATTATTCTTAGTTGATCTTTGGGGTGGTACTCCTTTCAACCAAGCGAACAGCTTGTTTGAAGATCACAAAGACAAATGGGCAATCGTTGCTGGTATGAATTTACCAATGGTGATCGAAGCCTATGCTTCACGTTTTTCAATGAATACAGCGCATGAAATCGCTGCGCATATCGTTGAAACAGCTAAAGAAGGGGTCAAGGTCAAACCAGAAGAGCTTGAACCAGAAGAAGCGGCAGCACCAAAAGCAGTGCAAGACGATCAACCTAAAGGATCACTTCCTCCGGGAACTGTTCTAGGCGATGGCAAAATCAAAATCGTACTTGCACGTGTCGATTCACGTTTGTTGCATGGTCAAGTCGCAACAGCTTGGACAAAATCAGTCAATCCATCTCGGATCATCGTTGTTTCTGACGCGGTGGCAAAAGATGACTTGCGTAAAAAACTGATCGAACAAGCAGCTCCTCCAGGAGTAAAAGCGAACGTCATTCCAGTGGACAAAATGATTGAAGTTTCTAAAGACCCTCGTTTCGGGAATACGAAAGCTTTACTTTTATTTGAAAACCCACAAGATGTATTACGCGCTGTTGAAGGTGGCGTTGACATCACTGAAGTGAACGTTGGTTCAATGGCTCACTCTGTTGGGAAAGTTGTTGTAAGTAAAGTATTGTCGATGGGTACAGATGATGTGAATACATTTGAAGATCTAAAAGAACGCGGCATCAAATTCGATGTGCGTAAAGTACCAAATGACTCTCGAGACAACATGGACGAAATCTTACGCAAAGCCAAAAATGAATTGGCAAATAAATAGAAACGTATTCAACTAAATAGGAGGTCTATCATGACTATTATATCTATGGTATTAGTAGTACTCGTTGCCTTTTTAGCTGGTATGGAAGGGATCTTGGATGAATTCCAATTCCATCAACCGCTAATCGCGTGTACTTTGATCGGTTTAGTGACCGGTAATTTGGAAGCATGTATCATTTTGGGCGGATCATTACAAATGATCGCACTTGGATGGGCAAACATCGGTGCCGCTGTTGCACCTGATGCTGCATTGGCGTCTGTTGCATCTGCAATTATTTTAGTTTTAGGTGGACAAGGAACAGCTGGTGTTGATACAGCGATTGCCGTTGCGATCCCTCTAGCTGTTGCTGGTTTGTTCTTGACAATGATCGTTCGTACATTGGCTGTGCCAATCGTTCACTTTATGGATGCGGCTGCTGAAGAAGGCAACATTCGTAAAATTGAAATGTGGCACGTGATCGCTGTATGTATGCAAGGGGTTCGTATTGCGATTCCTGCAGCTGCATTGTTGGCGATCCCTGCTGCAACTGTTCAAAACTTCTTAGAATCAATGCCTGCATGGTTGACTGATGGTATGGCTATCGGTGGTGGTATGGTTGTTGCCGTTGGTTATGCAATGGTTATCAACATGATGGCAACTCGCGAAGTATGGCCATTCTTTATTATCGGTTTCGTTATCGCAGCTATCTCTCAATTGACATTGATCGCTATCGGTGCTTTGGCAGTAGCAATCGCATTGATCTACTTGAACCTAACTAAAATGGGTGGATCATCAAATGGAGGCGGCGGCAGCAACACTGGCGACCCTCTAGGCGATATCTTGAATGACTATTAGAATCGAAGGAGGAGAAAAAAATGGCAGAAAAAATTCAATTAAATAAAAAAGATCGTTTAGCCGTAGCATGGCGCTCTACCTTCATTCAAGGTTCATGGAACTATGAACGTATGCAAAATGGTGGTTGGGCATTCTCAATGATTCCAGCAATCAAAAAATTATACAAAACAAAAGAAGACCGTGCCGCTGCTTTGAAGCGTCACTTAGAATTCTTTAATACTCACCCATATATCGCATCACCAATCTTAGGTGTAACACTAGCGTTAGAAGAAGAACGTGCCAATGGCGCGCCTGTCGATGACGTAGCGATCCAAGGGGTAAAAGTTGGGATGATGGGTCCTTTAGCCGGTGTCGGTGACCCTGTGTTCTGGTTTACTGTCCGTCCGATGTTAGGTGCATTAGGTGCTTCTCTTGCTTTAGGCGGAAACATCTTAGGCCCAATCATCTTCTTCGTTGCTTGGAACATCATCCGTTGGGCATTTATGTGGTACACACAAGAATTCGGCTACCGTGCTGGTTCTAAAATCACAGATGACCTTTCAGGTGGTTTGCTACAAGATGTAACAAAAGGTGCTTCTATTTTAGGGATGTTCGTATTAGGGTCACTTGTTCAACGTTGGGTATCGATCTCCTTTGCACCAGTTGTCTCAAGCGTACCGCTTGATGAAGGTGCCTATGTCGACTGGGCAAACTTGCCTTCCGGTTCAGCTGGTTTGCAACAAGCCTTCCAACAAGTAGCTGAAGGCCGTGCATTGACTGATACAAAAGTAACAACATTGCAAAACAACTTGGATCAATTGATTCCTGGTTTAGCTGCACTATTGCTTACTTTGTTATGTATGTGGTTATTGAAGAAAAAAGTTTCTCCAATCGTCATTATTATCGGTCTATTCTTAGTCGGTATCGGTGGACACTTGATCGGATTGTTATAATCTTTTCAATGATAGATGCTTGGGGAAACCCAAGCATCTTTTTATTTATTCGCCAAATATGCCGCAAACACGTATAATAGGTAACAATAAGACGATATAGAATGGAGTAAGCGCAAATGGTACAATCCCTTAATACAAAAGTTGATTTGACGATCGATGCTACGTCTTTTTTAGGTATCAATGAATACGGCAAAATCATGATCGGCGATAATGCCTTTGAGTTTTACAATGATCGTGACAAACGCAAGTTTATTCAAATTCCTTGGGAAGACGTCGACTATGTGATCGCTTCGGTCTTGTTCAAAGGACGTTGGATCCCACGTTATGCGATTCGGACCAAAAAGAATGGGACGTATACCTTCTCATCAAAAGAACCAAAAAAAGTTCTGCGGGCAATTCGCGAATACGTTGACCCAGATCATATGGTCCATTCTCTTGGCTTTTTCGATATCTTGAAACGGGCAATTACCCGTAGAAAATAACAAGAGAGCATATGTTTTTCCAATTGATTCTCAATGTGTTACCCTTTTTATAAGAAAGTTTAGGAGGGGTTAATATGCACTTTTTATGGACATTGATCGTGGGAGCGGTCATCGGGTCGATCGGCGGTGCTATCGCAGGAGAAAAACGCGGTTGCATTTTTGATATCGTCGCAGGACTTGTGGGCGCATCAATCGGACAAGGCTTATTCGGCACTTGGGGACCACAAGTGGCAGGAATGGCAATCGTGCCGGCAATCATTGGCGCAGTCATTTTCGTGGCTGTCGTATCGTTCTTTTTGGGACGGAAAAGATAATTATCAAAGAAGCAATCCATCGACTGGGTTGCTTTTTTTGTGCATTGAAGCTATCTAGAAGAGAATAACGAGAGAGTAAACTAGAGTCTTTTTAAAATACCATTCTTTTCATTCGTATTGTTTGATTTTTTAGAAAACTTTTCGCTTACTTTCCGCTTTTTCTGGAAGTTTGTTATAATACTATCGTATAGAAAAAGAAAGTAGGGAACGATACATGTTAAGAGTCGAAAAATTACGCGAAGCAATGAGAAAAGATTCGATTGATGGGTTCTTGATCACCAGCCCATACAATTTGCGTTACTTGACAAACTTTACTGGTACAACTGGTTTAGCAGTCATTACGTTAGACAAAGCCTTTTTTGTAACAGATTTTCGTTATACAGAACAAGCAGCTGCTCAAGCCCAAGGATTTGAGATCGTAAAAAATAGCGGGCCGATTTTTGAAGAAGTTGCAACCATCTGCCAGAATGAAGAAATCAATGTCTTAGCATTTGAAGAAAGTTTCGTCAGCTTTGCTGAATACTCCGTCTTAGAAGACTTGATCGAGGAATCATCACTAGCCCCTGTATCGGGGATGATCGAGGCATTGCGGGAAGTCAAAGATGAGGAAGAGATCGCATTGATCCAACAAGCCTGCCATATCGCCGATCAAGGATTTGAACATATTTTGAAAATGATCCGCCCAGGAATGACGGAAATCGAAGTGGCGAATCAGTTAGATTTCTTTATGCGTTCATTAGGTGCTACAAGCGTATCTTTTGAAACGATCGTGGCTAGTGGTCTACGTTCAGCAATGCCCCATGGGGTTGCCAGTGAAAAAGTGATCGAACAAGGCGATCTGATCACGTTAGACTTTGGCTGTTACTATCAAGGCTATGTATCTGATATGACTAGAACCTTTGCAGTAGGCGATCCTGGCGATAAATTGAAAGAAATCTATCAAATCGTACTAGAAGCACAAGAAAAAGTTTTGGCAGCAGCAAAACCTGGAATGACCGGGATTGAACTAGATGCGATCGCCCGGGATCACATTGCTTCCTTTGGCTACGGAGATGCCTTTGGTCATTCAACAGGTCATGGGATTGGTTTAGAGATCCACGAAGGACCAAATGTATCTTTCCGCGCTGATAAAGCATTTGTTGTCGGAAACGTTATTACAGATGAACCAGGAATCTATCTTCCAGGAATTGGCGGCGTTCGTATCGAAGATGATCTTTTGATCACCGAAACGGGCAATAAAGTGTTGACACATTCACCGAAAGAATTGATCATTCTCTGATTCATCGACCTTGTTTTTCAGAAAATTCATTGAGAATAGTGGGTTATTATAGATTCTCAGTGCAGAAAATGATAAACTTAGAGCGAGAAGAAACACTGTGCCATGGATGTTATTGATTGAATCAAGCGTTGGTTTGCTTCAAACGGAAAAAACGAGCGATTTTTTTACAAACAATACGGTACAGCTGTTTAGAATGGAGGCAAAAACGTATGAATGAAGATAAAAACCTTGTATTAAATGCAAGTCCTGAATTAGGCGAGATCGTCATCGCGCCAGAAGTGATCGAGATCATTATTGGGATCGCTGCTTCTAAAGTTGAAGGTGTCTATGGGATGCGAGGAACACTGGCAAACAGTGTCACTGAATTATTAGGTCGCGCAGCTCATGGCAAAGGGGTCTACTTAACGATCGATGAAACAGGGATCAAAGTGGATATCTACTGCTATATCACTTATGGGATGTCAGTGCCTAAAGTGGCAATGGAGATCCAAGAACGGGTCAAACAGCAAGTCTTATTTATGACAGATGTGCAACTGGCTGAAGTAAATGTTCATGTTGTGGCAGTCGTGCCAGAAAAAGTAGATTTACCAGACATCGAAGAATTATTTGGAAACGACGAGGAAGAAAATGAGTAAAGAATTATCACGGCATGAAATACGGAAAATGGCGTTACAAGCTTTATTTCCACTAGACTTTAATAAAGATTTAACGAAACAAGATGCCATCATGCATGCCATCGAGTTGGAACACCATGAATTGATTGATGAAGAACAAGAGCATTTTGTGCCTGTTTATTTAGATCAATTAGTGGCAGGTGTTTGTCATTACAAAGAAGCTTTGGATGAAGTCATTCAAAGTCATTTAAAAGCCGGTTGGAAAATCCAGCGTTTATCAAAAATGGACGTGACGATTTTACGAATCGCTTTGTATGAAATGATCTATGTGGATAATGTGCCGAATCGTGTGGCATTGAATGAAGCGATCGAATTAGCGAAAACCTTTAGTGACGATCAGTCAAGAAAGTTTGTCAACGGTATTTTATCGACAGTCAATCAAGAGCTAGAAACAAAAAACAACCAAGTAAGTGAGTAATTTTCAGCCCTAACCATATCGATCAAAAGAGCACAGCTTTTTTTCGATCGAGTCAGAAACCGAACGATTTATGAGCAACCGCCTTGTTTTGACGGTCTTGCTTGATCGTTCGGTTTTTTCGCACATACTTTGTCGGTTTACCCTCGTATTTTCCGAAAAAAGGGAGCGTTAGACGGTGTTTTTCTTTTCAGAAAATGCTATGATAGAACACATGAAGAAGCAGATCGACAAACGATTGGTGCGTTTCTTTTTACAAACTAAGTCAGTATAATCAGGTTGGAGGAGTTGTCAGAATGGGTACATTGATCAATGGAAAAGAATTGGCTGAAAAAATGCAAGCAGCGTTTCTTTCAGAGACAGCATCACTAAAAGAGCAAGGTGTGACACCGGGATTAGTTGTTTTGCTTGTTGGAGAAGACAAAGCAAGTCAGACTTATGTGAAAAATAAAGAACTAGCTGCGGCGAAAATCGGCATCAATTCCCGTGTTGCCCGCTATCCTGAATCCATTACCGAGGCAGAATTATTAGCAGAAATCGAACAGTTCAATAACGATGACGCCTTTCATGGCATTTTGGTTCAACTTCCTTTGCCAAAACATATCAATGAAGAAAAAGTACTGTTAGCCATCAAACCAGAAAAAGATGTCGACGGCTTTCATCCAATCAATTTAGGAAAATTATTTGCCGGTGTACCTGACCGAATTCCTTGTACCCCTTATGGCATCATGAAAATGTTTGCTGCGTATGGGATCGAATTGGAAGGGAAAAATGCCTTAGTGATCGGTCGCAGCAACATTGTCGGAAAACCAATGGCGCACTTGCTCTTAGGGGCAAATGCCACTGTGACCATCGCTCATTCAAAAACCAAAAATCTGCCTGAGTTAGCGAAGCAAGCGGACATTTTAGTCGTGGCGATCGGCCGCGGTCATTTTGTCACAAAAGACTTCGTAAAAGAAGGGGCTGTGGTGATCGATGTAGGAATGAATCGGGATGCCAATGGCAAGTTGATCGGTGATGTCAAATTTGATGAAGTTGAACCGATCGCTAGCTATATCACCCCAGTACCTAGAGGTGTAGGACCAATGACGATCACGATGTTGATGGCCCAAACGATCGAGGCAGCAAAGGAGACAATGAAAAACTAAATGGCGCAAGAATATTTAACGGTGACCGCATTAACAAAATATATCAAGCGTAAGTTTGACGTCGATCCGTATCTAGAGCGGGTTTATTTGACGGGGGAGATCTCTAATTTTCGTCGTCGCCCCAATCACCAATACTTTAGTTTGAAAGATGATGGAGCAAAAATTTCGACCGTCATGTTCAAAGGCGCTTTTGACAAGCTGCGCTTTCAACCAGAAGAGGGCATGAAAGTCATGGCGGTCGGACGTATCACTTTGTATGAGGCAAGCGGAAATTACCAGATGGTGATCGATCACATGGAACCAGACGGTGTCGGTGCTCTTTATCAAGCCTATGAACAATTAAAGCAGAAATTGGCAGGGGAAGGATTATTTTCTGCACCGAAGCAGTCATTGCCGAAATACCCGAAACGCATCGCAGTCTTGACCAGTCCTAGTGGGGCGGTGATCAGAGATATCATCACGACGACCCAGCGGCGTTACCCCATTGCTCAGATCGTTTTGTACCCAACCGTGGTACAAGGCAACAAAGCTGCGGATGATGTGGTGAAAAATATCCAACGAGTCGAAGCCGATGGGACCTTTGATACTATGATCATCGGACGTGGGGGTGGATCGATCGAAGACCTCTGGCCTTTCAATGAAGAACGAGTGGCAAGAGCCATTTTTGATGCAAAAACCCCCATTATTTCTTCAGTGGGGCATGAAACCGATACGACGATTGCCGATTTAGTGGCGGATGTGCGGGCGGCAACCCCGACCGCCGCTGCCGAATTAGCGGTGCCAGTGCTGTCGGAGGAGATTTTGCGGATCGAAGAAAGACAAGCCCGATTAGAGCAAGCATTTATGCACCAGATCCAGTACAAACAAGAGCGATATCAGCGAGTGATTGGATCGTATGTTTTTCGTCAACCAGAGCGCTTGTATGAGGCACAGTCGATCAAACTCGATCAGTTGCAGCAGCGGATGCAGCAAGGCTTACAAACTTTGCTTTATGACAAGGATCGCCATGCACAGCAATTGATTTCACGGTTGGCACAACAACAACCAAAAGCGCGATTACAAGCCAGCAACCAAGAGGTCAGTTATCTTTCCCAACGCTTAACCAAAGCCATGAAAGATATCTATGCAGCAAAAGAAAATCAATTTGCAAATGCAGTCCAATCCCTTGATTTGCTAAGCCCACTAAAAATCATGGGTCGGGGCTACAGCTATACCACGAAAAATGAGCAGGTGATCAAATCGATTGATGCGATCGAGCCAGAAGATCAGTTGACGATCCATTACCAAGATGGCCAAGCACTTGTCGAAGTTATTAGTACAGAAGGAGTTAATCATGGCAAATCCAACATTTGAAGAATCATTACAAGAATTAGAACAAATCGTAACCCGTTTGGAACAAGGCGATGTTCCATTGGAAGAAGCGTTAGATGCTTTTCAAAAAGGCATGGTTTTGAGCAAGCAATGCAAGGATACTTTGAGTAAAGCGGAAAAGTCCTTAACAAAAATGATGACTGAATCCAACGAAGAAGTGCCTTTTGAAGAGGAAAACCAATGAGTGCCTTAACCGAATTCACAAAAGCGCACGCCTCTTTGATTGAAGAAGTCATGGAACGCTTTGTCAAAGATCACACCTCTGATCAACGATTGTTTGAAAGCATGCAGTATTCGATCCAAGCCGGCGGCAAACGCATTCGTCCGCTTTTATTGGCTGCAACAGTCGCCGCTTTTCACAAACCTATCAATACCGCGGTGTACCAGTGTGCGGCAGCCTTAGAAATGGTGCATACCTATTCGCTGATCCATGACGATCTGCCTGCTATGGACAACGATGATCTGCGCCGAGGCAAACCCACCAACCATAAGGTTTTTGGTGAAGCTTTAGCGATTTTAGCTGGAGATGGTCTTTTGACAGCTGCGTTTCAATTAGTCGCTATGGCGGAAATCGAAGCCAATCAAAAAGTCTTATTGCTACAGCAGTTAAGCAAAGCGGCGGGAACACAAGGCATGGTCGCCGGCCAAGCAGCTGATATTCAAGGAGAAAACCAAGCCCTTAGTCTTGAGGAACTGATGTTTGTTCACGAACGGAAAACCGGCGAATTGATTCGCTTTGCGGTGATTGCCGGTGGTGTCTTAGCCGACCAGACGGAAGAAGTTCTGCAAGAATTGGATCGCTTTGCCCAGCATATTGGGTTAGCCTTTCAAATTCGCGATGATCTGTTGGATGCTACTAGCACGACCGAAGAGCTAGGAAAAGTTGTCCGTCGAGATGACGAGTTGGCGAAAAGTACCTATCCTGCTTTGCTTGGCTTAGCAGGGGCGCAGCAAGCGTTGACAGAGGAATTATCCAAGGCTAAAGAAATTCTGGCGCAATTAAGTCAATACGGTCAATTTACACCGGATGTTTTATTGGCATTTGTGGAAAGATTTGAGATTCGAGGGAACGCATGAAGAAAGAACGAGTAGATGTTTTAGCTGTCCAGCAAGGCCTGTTTGAGACTCGCGAGCAAGCCAAACGAGGAGTGATGGCTGGATTGGTTTACAAAGAAAAAAATAATGAACGACTTGATAAACCGGGAGAAAAAATTGCTGCAGATACACTGTTACAGATCAAAGGCAAGAAGCTGCCGTATGTTTCTCGTGGTGGTCTCAAGTTAGAAAAAGCGCTCAAAGTCTTTGATTTTGACGTAACCGATAAAATCATGTTAGATATCGGCGCTTCCACCGGCGGCTTTACCGATGCAGCGTTGCAAAATGGTGCCAAAAAAAGCTATGCACTAGATGTCGGTTACAATCAGTTAGCCTGGAAGCTGCGGCAAGATGAGCGAGTGATCGTAATGGAACGGGTCAACTTTCGTTATGCAAAACCCACTGATTTCTTAGACGGTCTTCCTGAAGCCGCTACGATCGATGTTTCTTTTATTTCACTTAAACTGATTTTACCCCCGCTGTATGATATTTTGGTAGCGGGCGGCGAAGTGATGGCGCTGATCAAGCCCCAGTTTGAAGCAGGTAAAGAAGCGGTGGGGAAAAACGGGATCGTACGTGATCCCAAAACCCATGAACGAGTGTTGGAGGAAGTACTCACCTTTGCGCAAGAAACAAAATTTGATGTATTAAATCTAAGTTTTTCACCCATCACTGGCGGCGAAGGGAATATCGAGTTTATCGTACATTTAAAGAAAAGCCTACAAGAAGGTACCGCAGCAGGGATCGATATCCCGAAAGTTGTTGCATCAGCACATGAGACCTTTCATCAACCAAAATAAAGAATGGAAGAGAGTGGACATTTTACTTGTCGGCTCTCTTTCTTTCTTGCGCAAAATAGGATAAAATTAGTAGGAATTCATTCAGGAGGAACAAGAGATGAGAAAAAAAGAACGGCATCGCTTGATTACACGATTGTTAAGTGAACAAGATATTCAGAAACAAGAAGATTTTGTCGAGTTGTTAAAAGATCGCGGCGTCTCAGTCACACAAGCAACCATATCAAGGGATATCAAGGAATTGAAGTTAGTGAAAGTTCCTTCCCAAAAAGGCGGCTATCGCTATAGTATTCCACAAGAGACAACGGAAGACGTGAGTGGTAAACTAGATAAAATCCTAAAAACGGCGTTTGTTTCTGTCGATCGAATGGACAAATTTGTGATCCTGCGCACACTGCCCGGCAATGCCTCGGCTTTGGCGAATTTAATCGATAAACGTTATGCCAAGGAATTATTTGGCACGTTAAACGATGATGACAACGTCTTGATGATCACTAGAACAGAAGCAGATACTGAGAACCTATTCAGGGATTTCCAACGTTACGTTTAGAAGAGGAGGCAAGGGATGCTTTTAGAATTGTCGATCCAAAATTTTGCGATTATTTCCAACTTGCACTTATCTTTCCATGAGGGAATGACGGCACTGACAGGTGAGACAGGTGCCGGGAAATCAATTATTATCGATGCGATGGGTTTGCTAGCAGGCGGTAGAGGTTCCAGCGACTATTTGCGTCAAGGAGCAGAGAAATGTCGTTTAGAAGGGATCTTCGAATGGCCGAATCAGCAGGAGTTCAAAGAGTTGACCGCAGATTTAGGTATTGATGAAGAAGAAGTTTTGATCGTACAACGAGATATCTCTCAATCGGGGAAAAATATTTGTCGTGTCAATGGTCGAACCGTTACCTTGTCGGTTTTGCGTCAAATCGGTTTATTCTTAGTCGATATCCAAGGACAAAATGAGCATCAAGAGCTGCTGCAACCGGAAAAACATTTGGCATTGATGGATGGATTTGGGGATGATAGCTTTAAAGCGGAACTTGCGGATTACCGTCAAGCCTATCAAAGCTATCGCTCCTTAGAAAAACATGTCCGAACCATTCAAGAAAATGAACAGCTCTATGTGCAGCGAATGGACATGCTGCGTTTTCAACAAGAAGAGATCGCCCAAGCCGAATTGATGGAAAACGAAGAAGAACTGCTGATCGACGAACGGGAAAAACTCACGAACTATCAAAAAATCGTGGATGCCTTGGGACAAAGCTATGGTGCTCTATCAGCTGAGGAAGTCAATAGTTTAGATGGGGTCAGTGTGGCATTGTCAGAGATCCAGTCGATCGCCCATCTTGATCCTGCGTATGAAAAAATCAGTGAAGCGATCCAAAGCGCGTATTACTTGTTGCAAGATGCAGCCACCGATATTTCGCGACAAGTCGACAACCTTGAATTAGATGAAGGCCGACTGGAAGAAGTCATTTCACGGCTGGAAACGATTCGTCAATTGAAGCGCAAATATGGGGAGTCGATTCCTGTGATCCTAGCTTATTATGATGAGATCAGTAAAGAAATCAGCGAATCAGCCTATACGGAAGGTCAGTTGGAGCAATTAGAAGAAGAGCTTGCCCAAAAAGCTGAAGCAGTTTGGCAGCTGGCGGAAGCCTTGCACGTCAAACGTCGTGAATTGGCTCATCGTTTAGAAAAAGAAATCGTTCAAGAGTTAAAAGAGCTGTATATGGAACACGCGCAGTTTGAAGTACGGTTCGCACCTGGCTCAAAACAATTGAGTAGCAGCGGCTTTGATACTGTGGAGTTTTATCTGACCACCAACCCCGGTGAAGGCATGAAGCCGTTAGTGCGGGTTGCTTCTGGGGGAGAACTTTCACGGATCTTACTGGCTCTCAAATCAATTTTCTCTCGGAAACAAGGAATCACCAGCATTGTCTTTGATGAAGTGGATACTGGGGTTAGTGGCCGAGTAGCTCAGGCGATCGCCGAAAAAATCGCCAAGATCGCAGCCAATTCGCAAGTTTTGTGTATCACTCACTTGCCGCAAGTAGCTGCTGTAGCGGATAATCAATATTTTATTGAAAAAGCAATTCAAGAAGGACGGACGGAAACCCATGTCCGTAAACTATCTAAAGAAGAACGAGTGGCAGAGATTGCCCGTATGCTCTCAGGTGCAGAAATCACCGATTTAACGATCGAACATGCACGAGAACTATTGGCACTGGCACACCGATAAAAATTGGGAAACATTCGTAAAAAGAGTCAGGAGATGATGGACCCGTAAGTTTCGTCTGTCATCCTTTCCTGATCTTCTTTTTTGCAGGAGGATATGATGAGAAAAAGAACAAAAGTTTTGATCGGTGTATTGATCACCGTTGTTATTTTAACTATTGCCGGTTGGGTCGGTTGGCAACAACTCCATTACCCCGCAGTGGATGCTGCAGTTACAGCTGCGAAAGAGGCAGATGATGAGGGAAATGTCCTTTATTTTGCTGGAGATGAAGAAAAGCCATTGGTTATTTTCTATCCTGGTGCGCTTGTCGATGCGGAAAGCTATAGTGTATGGGCAGCAGGTTTAGCGGAAAAAGGCTATCCTGTCGCGATCGTTAAAATGCCCTTTAACATGGCTGTTTTAGCAGGCAATCGTGCAGAAGCCGTTTTGAAAGAAATTCCCCATGACTCCTATGTGATAGGTGGTCATTCATTAGGTGGCGTCATGGCAAGCCGTTTTGCAGCGAATCAGTTGGCTGCAAATGACAAGGATTTAAAAGGGGTCTTTTTCTTTGCAAGTTATCCCGATGAAAAAGGTTCGTTAGCTGATCAATCGATTTCTGTGTTGTCACTATCAGGTAGTCAAGATCAAGTAGTAAATCAAGAAAATTGGCAAGCCGCCCGCAGCTTCCTACCAGATTCGACCATCTTCGAAACAATTGAAGGCGGCAATCATGCTGGCTTTGGTACTTATGGGTTACAAAAAGGAGAAGCAGCTGCTGATTTATCAAATGAAGCACAGCAAAAAGCCATCATTGAGCAGATGGCATCATGGTTAAGTGAATTAGAGTAAAAAAGACGGCAGAAGATGCATAGAAATGCTTCTTTCTGCCGTTTCGATTCAACAGACATTTTGGGGAAATGTTGATGAAATCGTGAAAACGCTGAACATAACAACATATTGTACTTGATTGGGGAAGCAAGATTAATAATTATGTTCTTTTAAAATACGTTTCCTCTCACAGTATAGCATAGTACACGTTCATGATGCACGTAATTTAATTAAGAAATCCTGTCATTTTATTTACAAAACAGTTATTTTGTAAAAGAAAAAAAGCGTTTTAAATAAACGGACAATCGTAGTCCCAGAAAAAAAAGCAAATAATAATTTTCATTGATTTCAACTAATGGTAAAATGAAAATAATTGATTTTTACAATCAATGACTTTCGAAAGTACAAGGAGCGTTATGATGAAAAAATTAAAACTTCTAAGTCCTATCATCGGATTGGTTATTTTACTCTCAGGATGTGCAAGCTGGGCAGATCGAGGAGAATCGATCACAGCAGTCGGGTCTTCTGCCTTGCAGCCACTCGTAGAAACAGTTGCGGAAGAATTTCAAAATTCAAATCCGGGACGGTTCATTAATGTCCAGGGGGGCGGAAGCGGAACCGGATTAAGTCAAGTCCAAGCAGGCGCAGTCGATATCGGGAATTCTGATTTGTTTGCAGAAGAAAAGCCGGGAATCGATGCGGATGCCCTCGTTGACCACCGGGTCGCAACGGTGGGTATCACACCGATCGTTAACAAAGGGGTCGGGATCACAGATATTTCTACAGAAGATTTAAAAAATATCTTCCTAGGAAAGATCACCAATTGGAGCGAAGTCGGTGGCAATGATCTACCCATTGTTTTATTGAACCGGGCGACCGGTAGTGGTACGAGAAGCACGTTTGAAAAATGGATCATGGATGGCGAAACCGCTATTCCTTCTCAAGAGCAAGATTCTAGTGGGATGGTACGCTCGATTGTTTCTGATACACCAGGGGCTATTAGCTACGTTGCATTTTCTTATGTGACTGATGAAGTCAATGTCCTTTCAATTGATGGCGTTGAACCTACGATTGAAAATGTGACGACGAATGATTGGAAAGTTTGGGCGTATGAGCATATGTATACAAAAGGAGAACCAACCGGATTAACTGCAGAGTTTTTAGAATATATGCTTTCTGACGAAGTCCAAGAGCATATCGTTGGCGATCTAGGCTATATTCCAATCTCGATCATGCAGGTGGAAAGAGACTGGGAAGGCAACATTGTCGAATAATCTTTACACAAAATTTACACAAGCTTTAACAGAAATTGATGTTGAACCGATAAACTAATGGTTATGAGTTTAGTTTGATTTTTGAGGAGGAACCCTCGTGGAAAATGTAAAAGAAGTGTTAACAAAAAAATCTAAGCGCGCAAGAATGGAGCAAAGAGGAAAGCTGGTCAGCTTTCTATGTATCGCGTTGATTGTATTGGTTGTGATCTCCATTTTTTATTTCGTTGCTAGCCGAGGATTAGCGACATTCTTTGTAGACAAAGTCAATGTGTTTGACTTTTTGTTTGGTACCCAATGGAATCCAAGTGCTGTTGGTCCTGATGGCCAACCTTTAGTTGGTGCTTTACCGATGATTCTTGGCTCGTTCTTCGTAACGTTCCTATCAGCAATCGTTGCAACACCTTTTGCCATTGGTGCAGCCGTCTTTATGGTAGAAATCTCACCTCGTAATGGAGAGAAGATCTTGCAGCCGGTCATCGAACTTTTAGTCGGTATCCCTTCAGTTGTTTATGGTTTCATCGGTTTGTCTGTCGTTGTACCAGCAGTCCGCTCCGTTTTTGGCGGTACTGGTTTTGGAATCTTGGCAGGGACGTTTGTCCTGTTTATCATGATCTTACCGACAGTGACTACGATGACGGTCGACGCTTTGCGGGCAGTTCCACGGCATTATCGTGAAGCTTCGTTAGCTTTAGGTGCAACGCGCTGGCAAACGATTTACAAAGTGGTTTTACGAGCAGCTGTTCCTGGTATTTTAACAGCGGTTGTTTTTGGAATGGCGCGGGCGTTTGGGGAAGCATTGGCAATCCAAATGGTTATCGGTAATGCGGCATTGATGCCAACTAGCTTAGTGACACCAGCTTCAACATTGACTTCTATCCTAACGATGGGTATCGGAAATACGATCATGGGGACAGTCCAAAATAATGTCTTGTGGTCATTAGCCTTGATCTTGTTATTGATGTCCTTACTGTTTAACATTGTGATTCGCTTTATTGGGAAGAAAGGAGCCTTGAAATAATGAATGCGAAACGTTCAGATAAAATTGCTACCGGCGTCTTGTATGCCGTTGCTGGCATCATTGTATTGATTTTGGCTTCCTTATTACTGTACATTTTGGTTCGGGGGGTTCCCCATATCAATTGGGAGTTTCTGACTTCTTCTTCAAAAGCGTACCAAGAAGGTGGCGGGATCGGCATCCAATTGTTCAATTCCCTTTACTTGCTTTTAGTAACAATGATCATTAGCTTCCCTATTTCTTTAGGAGCGGGGATCTACTTATCCGAATATGCAAAGAAAAACTGGTTGACGGATATCATTCGGACATCAATCGAAATCTTGAGTTCACTGCCTTCTGTGGTTGTCGGTCTCTTTGGTTTCTTAGTCTTCGTTATCCAGTTTGGTTATGGCTTTTCGATCATTTCAGGTGCTTTGGCATTGACTTTCTTTAATTTGCCACTATTGACGAGAAATGTGGAAGAATCTCTACAAGCGATTCATTACACGCAGCGTGAAGCGGGCTTGTCTTTAGGCTTATCCCGTTGGGAAACTGTCACACGTATTATTGTTCCAGAAGCAACACCAGGGATTTTGACTGGGGTCATTCTAAGTTCTGGTCGGATTTTTGGTGAAGCGGCAGCGCTGATCTACACTGCAGGACAAAGTGCACCGGCCCTTGATTTTACAAACTGGAATCCATTGAGTGTTTCCAGCCCGATCGGTCTTTTCCGACAAGCGGAGACGCTAGCAGTCCATATTTGGAAAATCAATACAGAAGGTACGATGCCTGATGGCGCGCAAGTTTCAGCCGGGGCTTCGGCGGTATTGATCATTGCCGTCTTGCTATTTAACTTTGGCGCCCGTGCAGCTGGCAAACGGTTGTACAAGAAAATGACGTCAGCATAAGGAGAATGACAGTATGAACGATTACAATTGGGACGATCGAAATATCATTACCTTCGATAAACCAGAAGATGTGGCGCTTTATACCACTGATTTGCATGTATGGTATGGATCAAATGAAGCCATCAAAGGCATTGATCTACAATTTGAAAAAAATAAAATCACCGCATTGATCGGACCTTCCGGTTGCGGAAAATCAACGTATCTGCGTTCTTTGAATCGAATGAATGACGGGATCGCAAACACGAGAGTCACAGGAAACATCATGTATAAAGGAGTCGACGTGAACACAAAAGAAGTCGATGTCTTCGAAATGCGCAAGCGGATCGGCATGGTTTTCCAACGACCAAATCCTTTCAGTAAATCGATCTATGACAATATTGCCTTTGCTTTACGTCGTCATGGAGAAAGAAACAAAAAGAAATTGGATGAAGCAGTCGAAACCAGCTTGAAACAAGCGGCTCTTTGGGAGCAAGTAAAAGACAGTTTAGACAAAAGTGCTTTGGCATTATCTGGTGGACAGCAGCAACGTCTGTGTATCGCTCGAGCAATTGCAATGAAACCAGATATCTTGCTTCTGGATGAACCGGCCAGCGCCCTTGATCCAATTTCAACAGGGACAGTGGAAGAAACCCTCATCAACTTGAAAAACGACTATTCAATCATCATCGTGACCCACAACATGCAGCAAGCTGCTCGGATCAGCGATTATACTGCCTTTTTCTACTTAGGAAATGCGATCGAGTACGATGAGACCCGTAAGATATTTACTCGTCCAAAAATTAAAGCAACAGAAGATTACGTATCCGGTCATTTTGGCTGAGCCGATTCGATCAGTAAACGGAGGCAAAACAATGGCAGAAGAAATTATTACATCGAAAGATCTGCATTTATACTACGGAAAAAAAGAAGCATTAAAAGGAATCGACCTTTCCATAAAACAAGGCGAGATCACTGCGATGATCGGACCTTCAGGTTGTGGGAAATCGACCTACTTGCGTTCTCTTAATCGAATGAATGATTTGATCCCTGGTGTGACAATTACAGGAAGTGTTGTCTATAAAGGGAAAGACATTTATAGTCCGAAGCAAGACATCGTTGATTTGCGTAAAGAAATCGGGATGGTTTTTCAACAACCGAATCCATTTCCCTTTTCAATTTACGAAAATGTGATTTATGGGTTAAAATTAAAAGGAGTCACCGACAAAGCGATTCTTGATAAAACAGTGGAAGAAAGCCTGAAAGCAGCGTCTGTCTGGGAAGATGTCAAAGATAAACTTCACCAAAGTGCGCTATCTTTATCCGGTGGACAACAGCAGCGGGTATGTATCGCTCGGGTATTGGCTGTCGATCCAGAAATCATTTTGCTGGATGAACCAACCAGTGCGTTAGACCCAATTTCATCTGGGAAAATCGAGAATACCCTTTTGGCACTGAAAGAACGCTATACCATGATCATCGTGACTCACAACATGTCACAAGCTTCAAGAATCTCAGATAAAACCGCCTTCTTTTTGGACGGCAACTTGATCGAGTTCAATGACACGAAAAAAGTGTTCCTAAGTCCAAGCAAAAAAGAAACAGAAGATTATATCTCAGGAAGATTTGGTTAGGAGGAAAAGGGATGTTGCGTACACAGTTTGAAGAAGAATTATTAAATCTACACAATCAATTTTATGAGATGGGTATGCTAGTCAGCAGTGCGATCCACAAATCCGTACGAGCATATGTCAGACATGATAAAGCAATTGCTCAAGAAGTGATCGAAAATGATTTGGCGATCAACAATATGGAAGTTCGTTTGGAGAAAAAGAGCTTTGAAATGATTGCTTTGCAACAACCAGTAACCACCGATCTACGAATGATCATTACTGTAATGAAAGCCAGCTCTGACTTGGAACGAATGGGAGACCATGCAGTATCAATCGCGAAGTCAACGATTCGGGTCAAAGGTGAAACACGGATCGCCGAAATCGAAAAAGAAATTTCTGATATGTCGGATTATGTCAAGAAAATGGTCGATAATGTTTTAGTTGCCTATGTAAAAACCGACCAAGAAGATGCCCGTATGATCGCCCAAATGGATGATCGGGTCAATGAGTATTACAAAGATATCTATTACAAAACGATCGAGAGTATGAAAGAAAATCCGGAAACCGTTGTTAGTGGAACCGACTATTTATCTGTTGCTCAGTACCTAGAACGTATCGGTGACTACGTAACGAATATTTGTGAATGGATCGTGTATCTTGCTACTGGGAAAATCAGTGAATTGAATACCAACCGTACGGAAATGATCTAAGAAACCAGCTTAGATTCTTGATCACTTATCTCTTTTATTAGAGATGGGACGGACCGTCGAAAGAAGTTGTCCTTCGGGAAACAACTTCTCTCGGCGGTCTTTTTGATGTGAAGCAAGTGCTACGGATGATTATGATTCATTGAAAAGGATCGTTAGTTTTTTACTAAGAGTTACAGAAGTAAGCATGCTTTTGACCTTCCATGCATTGAAAAGTCGATTATTGATTGAGTAGCGGCCAACAGCGGAAAAAACGGTTGTGAATGACCTCGAAAATCCTTCACAGTAGCAGTTTTATTCCTCAGAGTTGTTACTAGCTGAAACTTTTGTTTCCAATGGTTTTTCGTGGTACTGTTAAGATAAGGAAGATCGTTTTGTGCCTAAAGTAATCAAGAAGAAGTGCCGGTTCTGCTTGCCAATCTGCAGATTGAGAAAAACTTGGTACTTAAGACCTATGACACTTTCGCAAAAACAAGGCATAATAGGTTCGTAAGCTAAACTTGCAATCACACATTTGCTGAAGGAGGCAATTTCCATGAACGAAAGAGAACGTATATTGGATCTAGTAAAAAAAGGTGTGCTTTCTACAGAAGAAGCCTTAGATTTACTAGAAGGTATGGCAAAAGCCAAAGACGAAAAACAAATTAACAAAGCTGCTGCTGAGGTAACCGCGGATAAGAATGCGACAAGCCCATTTGATGATACTGAAAATAACGATGCGATGTTCACGTTTGACGGCGAAGAAAAGCTTCGTCAAAACGAAGCGCAAGACAAAGAAAATCTTGAAAAGATTCTCGATGGCTTAGCAACAGAAGCCAACCAAGCATCTGCTGAGTTGGACGAAATCAATGCTGAAATTCTTGGTGTCAAAGAAGAATTAAAAGAAGCACAAGAAACACTGATGCAATTGAACACCAAAGAAGAATTGGATCAATTGTCAGAAGATGAATTGGCAACACGTCATGAAACAGAAGCGACCATTACTGGCTTAGAAGAAACCTTAGATGGTTTAACCGAAGAAAAAGCAGAATTGGAAGCTAAACTAAAAAATATTCGTAAAGACCAATGGTCTCAAACGAAAGAGAAAATCTCTCAAAAATTAGATATTCCAGAAGATTGGAAAGAACAAGCGACCGATACTATCAATCAAGTAAGTGAAAAAATGGTCGATGCCAGCACACACTTCGGACATTTCTTGAAGAAAACGGTTCGGGCAGTGACAGAGTCAGTCAATGACAACATGGAATGGAAAGACATCAACTTAAAAGTTCCCGGTGTTGCAGCGACAAAATTTGAGCACACATTCAGCTATGACGAAACGGCAGCGACATTGATCGATGTGAAATTAGCAAACGGCAATGTTTCCTTCCAATTATGGGATGAACCAGGTGTCAAAGTAGATGCCAAAATCAAACTATATGGTAAAATGGATGCGGCGGAGCCTTTCGATGCTTTTGAAGCTAGAAGCCAAATCAATGTTGATGATGAACGCATCTCTTTCCAAATTCCCAACAAACGCATTCGTGCCGATCTCGTTTTTTACTTGCCAAAACGTACCTATGATCATGTGGCAGTAAAACTATTGAACGGCAATGTTACATTCAATGAATTAGATGCAAAAGATGTCTATACAAAATCAACAAACGGCAATATCGATTTCCGCAAAGTAAATGCATCGATGTTAGAGATTGAAGGCGTGAATGGAACGATCACTGTTCAAGAGGGTGAGATTTTAGATGCCATCATCGAAACGGTGAACGGCGACGTTACGTTGACAGCAACGCCACAAAATACCGGCATTTCTTTAGTTAACGGTAATATCCGCGTGACCTATAAAGAAGAAACGGTCCAAAAATTAAACGCCAGTTCTGTAAATGGGAATGTCAAAGTAGCATTACCGACAGGAATCGGTTTTGAAGGGATCGCCAAAACAAGTTTAGGTAGCATCAACAATCGTTTAAGCGAGATGGAAGTTGTGCGTGAGAAAAAAGAACGCCTAAACCAACTATTGCAATTCCGTCGGGTTGCCGATAAAGTCGCTCAAATCGATCTATCCACAACAACAGGAAATGTCTTTATCAAAGATACAGATAAATAAGAATCGCTGGGTTTACACTCATTAAAGAAAAGAAGGAAGGTGTAGATAAATGAACAAAAAATTAACAAAATCAGCCAACAACGTTGTCATTACAGGTACTCTAGGGGGGCTGGCAGAATACTTGCGAATTGATCCAACCATCGTTCGCGTGATCTATGTCTTTCTATCTTTAGTGACTGCTGCGTTTCCTGGAATCACTTTATATATCATCATGGCGGTCTTGATTCCTTCAGGACGCAAGAGCACCTCAGGATATGGCCACGACAATCACTACTACAAACAAAACAAATACAATGAAGCAAATCGTCCCCGTAAAGAAGCGGAAAAGGTGGAGGATGAGGACTGGAGTGACTTCTAGTGTCTTATTTTCAACGGCTTATCATGAATACACTGACGTTTGTCACATTGGCGGTTCTATTACCAAATATGATCCACGTTCAAAGCATTATGACTGCAGTGATCGCCAGTTTCGTACTGTCGATCCTGAATGCTTTGATTAAACCAATTCTGATCGTCATTTCATTTCCATTGACTTTACTGACGCTTGGGTTTTTCACCTTTGTGATCAATGCACTCATGCTGAATTTGACTTCGTATTTTGTTGGGTCAGCCAACTTCGGCTTCTCCTCGTTTGGAGCTGCGCTCTTAGTGGCGTTGATCATGTCAGTAATCAATATGATCGTGACCGAACACCATATCGAAAAATATTCACGTTAAAAAGACGTTTCACGTTTTCTCCACTAGCTATGAAGCTAGTGGAAAAACGGAAACGTCTTTTTTTAGTTTAACTGTTCTTCTTTGATAGCAGCAAGGTACGTATCTACTGCCTGTAACGTCTCATCAAGCGCCCCTTTTTCAAAAGGTGATCGCAAATGAGCAAGATCCAGGATCTCAAGGAATGTTTTCGTGCCGCCGACTTCGCAGATGGCCAAATAATCTTGCCAAGCGGTTTCGTCTTTTGCCACGATGAATCGATACCAAAATTGGAACGCACACACTTGCGCCAATGTATAATCGATATAATAGAAAGGTGATTCAAAAATATGTCCTTGTCTAAACCAATACAAGCCACGATCAAGGTCTGGATATTCTGAATAATCCCGTTCTGGGCAATATTGGCGCTCTAATTCCCGCCAACGGGCTTTGCGCTGTGCTGGTGACCACTCAGGATGCTCATAAACGTCTTGTTGGAAGTGATCCACTAAAACGCCATAAGGCAGAAATTGCAGGCTGCTAGCAAGATGCGCAAATTTGTATTTTTCTGTTTCTTCTTCAAAAAAGGCATCCATCCATGGCCAGGCGATAAACTCCATCGACATTGAATGGATCTCGCAAGACTCATAATTGGGAAAGAGAATTTCCGGTTCTTTGATCCAACGAGAGCGAAAGGCTTGAAACGCGTGGCCAGCTTCGTGGGTCAAAACATCGACATCGCCCGAAGTGCCATTAAAGTTGGCAAAGATAAATGGCGATTGATAGTCTTGGATAAACGTACAATAGCCGCCAGATTGTTTGCCTTTTTTGCTTAGTAGATCAAGTAGGTCATGCTCGACCATAAAATCAAAAAATTCGCCAGTTTCAGGGGATAGTTCCTGATACATCACACGGGCTTTTTCCACTAGTTCTTCAGGAGTTCCTTTAGGCTCTGCGTTGCCACTAGGATAAACAAGCGGCAGGTCGGTAAAGGTTGCCTGAGTCAATTGATTACGCTGCGCCTGTCTTTGGTATAGTTTTTGGGTGATTGGGACGACTTTTTCCAAAATTTCCCGACGATAGGTCTCGATCATTGAACGATCATAGTCCCAACGATTCATTTGGGTATCCGCAAAGGCAACGTAATTTTCAAAGCCGAGCTTGCGGGCGATCTCGGTACGAACCTTGACCATCTCGTCATAAATTTGATCAAAACGGTCTTCATTTTCCGTGAAGAAAGCCGTTTGTTTTTCAAACGCTTCTTTTCGAACGCCGCGATCTTTGTTTTCGGTAAATGGTCGCAGTTGTGCGAGGGTATAGGTTTCTCCTTGGAAGTCGATTTGCGCAGAAGCGACCAATTTGCTGTAATCGGAAGCCAATTGGTTTTCTTTTTGAAACAATTCGATCAAGGCCTCATCAAAAAGCTTCACGCGGCTTTCGGCAAACAAGAAAAGTGTTTCTGGATATTCGGCTTTTAATTCATCTAAGACCGGTGAAGCCAGGAGTGCTTGATAGAATTGAAAATCCAGAGCTTCAAAATGAGGCTGGTATTCATTCCAAAAGGTGTCTTCTGCTTCATAAAAGGCATCGTTCGTATCGATCGAATAGCGGATTGAAGCCAAGTTCATTGCTGTATCGATCGTTCCTCTTAGTTCGTTCAAAGCATCAAGGGCTTGCTTCGCCTCCGAGAAGGTATCGGCTGACTGAAGGTTTGTCAATGCTTTTTTGAATGTTTCTTGATAGACTGGAAAATCAGGGCGTTGATACGTGTATGCTGAAAATTTCATTAAAAATCCCTCCTTAGTAAAATAATAACACAAACGAAAAAGAATGAGGACTTCTATTGGCGAAGGTAGTAACTTTACTGATAGAATGATAAAATAGAACCAGAGTGTCGTTTACAAGAAGCAGCGACAAGAATCATTGAGAAAAGAGGGAAAACCTATGGCAGAAACCGTCAAAGTCAGCGAGCTGGCGGAGGCTTTAAATTTAGAGATAGTGGAAGGAACTGAAAACAGTTTAGAAAGAGAAATCATTACCGGCGATATTTCCCGACCTGGTTTGGAATTGACGGGTTATTTTAATTACTATTCCCATGATCGTCTGCAATTATTCGGCAGCAAAGAGATCACCTTTGCGGAACGAATGATGCCAGAAGAACGCTTGATGGTGATGCGCAAAATGTGTGCCGATGATACACCGGGATTTATTGTTTCTCGCGGCTTGAAAGTACCAGCGGAAATGATTCAAGCTTGCAAAGAACATGAGATCACGATTCTACGTTCGCCCATCTCAACCTCACGTCTGCAAGGAGAGCTGTCTAGTTTTCTCGATGGGCGTTTAGCAACAAGAACCAGTGTTCATGGGGTATTAGTGGATGTCTATGGCTTAGGCGTTTTGATCCAAGGCGATAGCGGAATTGGGAAAAGCGAAACAGCATTAGAGTTGATCAAACGTGGGCATCGGTTGATTGCTGACGACCGTGTGGATGTGTATAAGCAAGATGAATTGACTTTGGTGGGGGAACCGCCGAAAATCTTGCAACACTTGATCGAGATCCGCGGGATCGGGATCATCGATGTCATGAATCTTTTTGGTGCCAGTGCCGTACGAGGATATATGCAGGTTCAAGTAGCGGTGTATTTAGAAGCTTGGGCGAAAGACAAAAAGTATGATCGACTAGGAACCGATGATACGACGGTTGAAATTGGTGGCGTCGATGTACCACAAATCAAAATCCCGGTAAAAACGGGTCGAAATGTTGCGATTATTATCGAAGTTGCTGCCATGAATTTCCGGGCGAAAACGATGGGCTACGATGCAACGAAGACCTTTGAAAATCGATTGACGCAATTGATCGAAGAAAATTCTGGAAACTAGAGAGGATAAGATAGATGTTAGGTTTAGTAAATCGAGTCGCATTTGAACTATTTGGTTTGCCGATTTATTGGTATGCGATCATTATCGTATCAGGCGTGATCATTGCTATGTGGTTAAGTACGAGAGAAGCGGTTCGTGTCGGGCTCAAGCCAGATGATGTGACTGATTTTATGTTGATTGGATTGCCAGTATCGATCATTGGTGCGCGGCTTTATTATATTCTATTTGACTTGCAATACTACATTGATGACCCAAGTCAAATTTTTAATATTCGCTCTGGTGGGATCGCCATCTACGGCGCTTTGATCGCCGGGGGGATCTGGCTGTACTTTTTCTGCCAACGAAATTTTATTTCTCCCTGGACCTTCTTAGACATCGCCGCACCAAGTGTCTTATTGGCACAAGGAATCGGGCGTTGGGGCAACTTTATGAACCATGAAGCATTTGGAGCTGAAGTCAGCCGCTCCTTCTTAGAAAGTTTGTATATACCGAAATTTATTATCGATAATATGTATATCGATGAAGCGTATCGGCAGCCGACCTTTCTTTATGAATCGGTTTGGAACGTGATTGGATTTATCGTTTTGATCTTCTTGCGTAAGAAAACTGGGTTATTAAAAGAAGGCGAAGTCTTCTTAAGCTACTTGATTTGGTATGGATTCGGACGCTTCTTTATTGAAGGAATGCGCACCGATAGTTTATACTTATTTGGGGATATCCGTGTGTCACAAGCACTTTCCGCTTTATTGTTCTTCGGAGCGATCGGACTATTGATCTGGCGCCGGAAAAACCAAACCTTAAAAGACTACAACCGTAGCTTTGGCAAAAACCAAACGATTATCTAAACAGTTATTTTATTGAAATTATGGTAAAATGATAAAGTGCATGAATTTGCGAAAAGGATAGAGGAGGTTTCCATAGTGAAACAGAAAATCGCCGTATTAGGTCCCGGATCATGGGGGACTGCTTTGGCACAAGTCTTGTCCGAAAATGGACATGAAGTGACTATTTGGGGGAACAATCCCGCCCAAATCGATGAAATCAATACGTATCATACCAATCGGCATTATTTGCCTGATTTGAAATTACCTGAAAATATCTTAGGCTGCAAAAATCTAGAAGAGGCGATCCAAGGAGCAGATGCTGTCTTGTTTGTGGTACCAACCAAAGCGATTCGTGCCGTGGCACAAGAGTTCGCTGAAAAGACAACCGGCAAACCAGTTATCATCCATGCCTCAAAAGGATTAGAACAAGGCAGCCATAAACGAATCTCAGAAGTACTTGCTGAAGAGATCCCAGCTGATAAACGCCAAGAAATCGTTGTCCTGTCAGGACCATCACATGCTGAAGAAGTCGCTGTCCATGATATCACCACGATCACGGCAGCTTCAGAAAATGAAACGGCTGCTAAATATGTACAAGAGCTGTTTATGAATGATTACTTTAGAATCTATACCAATAACGATGTGATCGGTGTCGAAACTGGCGCCGCTTTGAAAAACATCATCGCTATTGGTGCCGGTGCGATTGCTGGACTGGGCTTTGGGGATGATGCGAAGGCTGCGATCATGACCCGTGGGTTAGCAGAAATCAGTCGTCTTGGTGTGGCAATGGGTGCCAATCCTTTAACCTTTATCGGATTGAGTGGGGTTGGCGATTTGATCGTTACGTGTACCAGTGTCCATTCGCGGAATTGGCGTGCCGGAAATCTATTAGGAAAAGGCCATAGCTTAGATGAAGTGTTAGACAATATGGGGATGATCGTTGAAGGAGTTTCAACCACTAAAGCTGCTCGCGAATTAGCAGAAGCTTTGTCGGTGGAAATGCCAATCACAGAAACGATTTATTCGGTCTTGTATGAAGGCAAAGACATCAAGCAAGCGGCGAAAGATATTATGTTGCGAGACGGCAAAGAAGAAAACGAATTTACGGTAGATCAATCATTATGATTAAAGGAGCGAGTCACATGAATGTCAAAAAAGCAGTTATCCCAGCAGCCGGTCTAGGTACCCGATTTTTACCAGCTACAAAGGCAATGGCAAAGGAAATGTTGCCGATCGTTGACAAACCAACGATCCAGTTTATCGTGGAAGAAGCTTTACAATCAGGAATCGAAGATATTTTGATCGTAACAGGGAAAGCAAAGCGTCCGATCGAAGACCATTTCGATGCCAATTTAGAATTAGAGATGAATCTAAAAGAAAAAGGCAAGACAGAGCTTTTAAAATTAGTGGAAGAAACAACGGACGTAAATCTTCATTTCATTCGTCAGTCCCATCCGAAAGGACTAGGTCATGCGGTTTTACAAGCCCGTGCGTTTGTTGGCAACGAACCATTTGTGGTCATGCTAGGTGATGACTTGATGGAAGATCAAGTACCATTGACCAAACAGCTGATCGATAATTATGAAAAAACGCATGCCTCAACGATCGCTGTTATGGATGTTCCTCATGAAGATACATCAAAATACGGAATCATTGATCCTGGTATGGAAGTTGAAAAAGGCTTGTTCAATGTCAAAAACTTTGTTGAAAAACCAGCGCCAGAAAATGCGCCAAGTGATTTAGCGATTATTGGCCGCTACTTGCTGACCCCTGAAATTTTTGATATTTTAGCCAATCAAGAACCAGGTGCTGGCGGCGAGATCCAATTGACGGATGCCATCGACACATTAAACAAAACCCAACGCGTCTTTGCCCATCAATTTACCGGCAAACGTTACGATGTAGGAGACAAATTCGGTTTCTTAAAAACAAGTATTGAATATGGTTTAGTGCACCCTGAAGTCAAAGACAACTTGAAAGAGTATTTGATTGAGTTAGGAAAAGAACTAGCTCCAGCTCAAAAAGAAGTCAAAGAAGCACCGAAAGCGTCAAAAAAATAACACAAACTCCTAAACAAAGCAATTTCTGATGAAATTGCTTTGTTTTTTTATTATTTCCTGTTGAAAGCGGATAATTTTCTTAAAAATGCAGTCTTTTATTTGTAGAAAGTGCAGTGAAATGCTATTCTTAATATAAGTAAATGGGGAAAGGAGCCATTCTATGTCAGGAGGAGAACTAGCTGCATTAATTGCTGCGATCGCATTTGTCGTACTGGTTATTTTCGTCGTTCGTTTGTTGATGCAAGTCAGCAAGACAATGACCAAAGTCGACAAAACGGTTGAAGAGGCAAACACAACCATCCGTGTCATTACCAAAGATGTTGATATTCTTTCAAAAGAGGTTGAAGGTCTATTGGTAAAAACGAATGAGCTTTTACAAGATGTGAACGGAAAAGTCGCAACCATCGATCCTTTGTTCACAGCAGTCGCAGATCTAAGTACCAGTGTTTCAGAATTAAATGTTTCTGGAAAAAATTTAATTACGCGTGTGGGTAGTCTTGGCCGGACGACTGCCAAAGCAACGGTAGCTGGAAAAGTCGGTCAAACAGCCATGAAATTTTTTAAAGACAAAAATAACCAAAAATAAAAGGAGGACTTTCAATGAGTAAAAAAGGCGGATTTTTATTAGGAGCAATCATCGGAGGAACAGCGGCAGCAGCAGCAGCACTTTTGTTGGCGCCAGAATCTGGTAAAACATTAAGAAATAAATTAACAAAACAAGCAGACGATTTATTAGATAAAGCATCTGATTATGGTGATTTAGCCAAAGAAAGAAGTACGGATCTTGTTGATATCGCTAAAGATAAAGCAGCAAAATTAAGCGAGCAAGCATCTGATTTTACTGGTTCTTTAACAGCGAAAGTTGATGACTTAAAAGAAACAGCAGCTGGTTCTTCAGAAGAAACTATTGAAGAATTAAAGAAACAAGCAGGGGATCTATCAGAACGCTTCAAAAAATCAGCGAGCGATGTAAAAGAAACAGCCAAAGATGCCAAAGAAACAGCCAAAGATGCCAAAGAAGATGCAGATGATACAGTTCAAGATATCATCATTGATGCAAAATCTTCAGCAGCAGATATGAAACAAACTGTCAAAGAAGGGGCAGAAGAAGCTAAACCTGTTGTCGAAGAAGCCAAAAAAGATGGTCAAGCAGCAGCAGCTGATTTGAAAAAAGAAGCTGGAAAAGCAGCAGATGATGCCAAAAAAACAGCGAAAGCAGAAACAAAAGCAGCCAAAGCTGACTTGGAAGATGCGAAAGAAGAATTAAAAGACACATTAGAAAAAAACAACCCAGAAGCATAAGTAAGGATAAAACTTGATTGCTTTAAAAGATAAAAACGTTCGCCAGTTAAATCGGCGAACGTTTTTTTGTGATTTCAGTAGTTATTCGTTTGATGCTTGGGCGATTTCCCAATCGCAAAGTTGATAGAGCCAATCCTGCAGTTGACTGAATGAAAAACCAATTTCCTCAGCGAGCGCCACATTGATCGAATAAGCAGGTGTACCATTGTAAGGGCCTTGATCGCCTGTTTCTGAAAAGAGCGGGGAAAGACCGGTTTTTTTCGATACGTATTGCAGTACTTCTTCTAAAGAGATCGTACCTTTTGACGCACCATTGATGGGTCCGGTGAATGAGCTAGTACCTAGAAACGCTAAAAATTTACCAGCTTCTTGGGCATCCACAAAGCCCATTTGATGCGTTAGATTATCGACAGCCATTGGCTTTTGCTTTATCAGATGGTCAATGTAAAAGGTAAAACGTTTTGTGTAATCATCTGCACCAATCACATAAGGAAAGCGGACAAAAACGGAGGGGATCTGACTGTATTTTTGGGTTAGAATTTCTTCCACGGTTCGCTTGCCTTCAGCATAATTGACTTCCTCAGAGCTGACCAATCTGAAGGGTTCTTCAGCTGGGTCAAAATCCGTTTCTTTCAAATCCAAGTGTAATTCATGGTACGTAGACATTGAGCTAGTAACGATGTAGCGCTTCGGTGTGACATGACGCAGTAGGATCTCAATGTCGTTGGAAGTATAAGCAATATTGTCGTAAATGATATCATAGGTTTCTTTTGTTAATGCCGTTTTGATACTTTCTTCCTCCGTACGGTCGAAGATGATTCTGTTGACTTGATCGCCAAAGGAATCTTTCGTCTTCCCTCGGGTAGCGATCGTCACGTCCAATCCTTGATCAATTAGTGATTGGACCAAATATTTACCGAAAAAACGCGTGCCGCCTAAAACCAACACTTTTTTACTCATAAGAACACTCCTTTTCATGTAATTTCAACATGTTGCGCCGTTTCATTAGAAAATCAAGATAAAACCAGCAATTCTTTTGCTGTTTTGGTAAAAGGTACACAGCCATCTGCAGTGACATACACACAGTCTTCAATACGGACACCGACCTGATCTGGTAAATAAATGCCCGGTTCGATAGAGAAGCTCATGCCTTCTTCGATCACTAAATCATTGCCAGTGATCAAAGAGGGGAACTCATGAACCGTGGTCCCGATGCCGTGACCTAGACGATGGTTGAAGTAGTCGCCGTAGCCATAGCCAGTAATCACATCACGAGCGATCTTGTCTAATTCTCCAGCGGTGATCCCAGGTTTGACCGCTGCTTGCGCTGCTAGTTCTGCTTCAAGAACGATGTCATAAATTTTTCTTTGTAATGCAGTCGGTTCTTTATAGGCAACCGTTCTGGTTGCATCACTGCAATATCCTTTCCAAACGACCCCAAGGTCAAACAAGACAAGTTCATTGGCAGTCACTTTGCGCTCACCAGGTACGCCATGAGGACTTGCTGCATTGGCACCAGCTAATACGGTCGTATCGAAGGACATATGGGAAACCCCACGTTTTTTCAACTCGTACTCAATTTCTGCCACGATTGCCATTTCGCTGACGCCTTCTTTGATGGCAGCAAACCCAATCTCAAAAGCAACATCTGCCCAGTTGCCAGCTTCTAGCAAGGTGTCGATCTCAGCAGCCGTTTTGGTTAACTGCATTTTTTGAATGACCGGAGTCACATCTAAAGAAAAATCGGTCTGTGGCAAAAACCGTTTCAATGCTTCATAGCGCTCGACGGAAAGGTCATTTTTTTCTAGTGCCAAGGAAGAAACTTGGTAACGAGAGGTCAATTCCTGACAGATTTTCGCCCAAGGGTCTTCGCTATCGAGATAACCGATAATGTCAAAGGGCCAGCCACTATTTTTTGCTTCTTCTACTTCCAGAGCTGGTGTGAAAAGAAAGGGATCTTTTCCAGGTGCGACAAACAAAGCAAGGACCCGTTCATGAGGTTCACTTTTAAAACCTGAAAAATAAGCGATCGTTGCTGGATTAGAAATATAGGCAACATCTGCGCCATTGGTTTTCAACCAGCCATTTAACTCATTGATTTTTTTATCATTCATTTGAAAAAACCTTCTTTCAAGTATTCTTTTTCTATTTTATCATGCTTTAGAAGAGAATAGGGGCGGGGAAAGTAGGAAATTGCTAAGTTTTCATGAAAACAAAATTAAAACGGTTGCAAATACGGAAAAAATTTGCTATCCTAACAAAGAAATGTAAATAAGATTTTCTGAAAATAGAATAAGGGAGATATATCATGGAAAAACAAACAATTACGATTTATGATGTTGCACGGGAAGCGAATGTATCGATGGCAACTGTTTCACGGGTAGTCAACGGAAATCCAAATGTAAAACCAGCAACTCGTAAGAAAGTGCTGGAAGTGATCGACCGCTTGGATTATCGTCCAAACGCAGTTGCTCGAGGGTTAGCAAGTAAAAAGACCACGACTGTTGGTGTCATCATTCCTGATGTCAGCAATATGTTCTTCTCATCACTTGCTCGTGGGATCGATGATGTAGCGACCATGTATAAATACAATATCATCTTAGCCAACTCTGATGGCGATACGATGAAAGAAGTCAACGTTTTGAACAACTTGTTAGCAAAACAAGTGGACGGCGTTATCTTCATGGGTCATCGCATCACGGATGAAATTCGCGGGGAATTCTCTCGCTCAAAAACACCAGTCGTTTTAGCTGGTTCGATCGATCCTGATGAACAAGTAGGAAGTGTCAATATCGATTACACAGCAGCTGCCAAAGATGCTGTTTCATTATTGGCGAAAAACAATCAAAAAATCGCTTTTGTCAGCGGTGCTTTGATCGATCCAATCAATGGCCAAAACCGCTTGAAAGGCTATAAAGAAGCCTTGAAAGAAAACAACCTTGAATATTCTGAAGGGTTGATCTTTGAATCACCATACAGCTTTAAAGAAGGCTTGGCCTTAGTTGATCGCATCATCAACAGTGGTGCAACAGCAGCTTATGTCACAGACGATGAGTTAGCCATCGGTGTCTTAGATGGTTTGTTAGACAAAGGTGTTAAAGTTCCTGAAGATTTCGAGATCATCACCAGCAACAATTCATTATTGGCTGAAGCAGCTCGTCCACGCTTATCAAGCGTGACGCAACCATTGTATGATATGGGTGCCGTTGCGATGCGTCTATTGACAAAAATGATGAACAAAGAAGATGTAGAACAAAAAACGATCGTCTTGCCTTACGGTATTTCAGAAAAAAGCTCTACGAAATAAGCAGCGATTCACGGAACCTATACAAGTGGAACAACACTACGTTGTTCCGCTTTTTACTTTTACGATCGTTCGTGTGGGTAGAAAATCTACGGATTTTTTACCCACACGTTTTTTGCATAAAAAAACTGATCAGCACAAGGCTGATCAGTCATCATTATTCGTTGTATTTGCTTGGTCATTGTCTTGTTCATCGTCATCATCATCATTTGCTGTAGGCGTGGCATTGTTTGAAGTATTATTAGACGATGTATTTGAAGAGCGATTGGTTGAACGGCTAGACGATGCTTTTTTCCAATAGTCAGCGTAATTAGCGTCCGAACCGCCGATCCCAAACTTAAAGTCGACCGTATCCGGTCCGCCAGTGGCCCAATATGAGTTGACGGTATCGCTTGGATTCGTGTAGGTTCGATTATCGACCCGCACGGTGCCTCCTGGTTGGGTCCCTGTAAATTTGGAAACTTTGACTTTTTTCACGTCATTTGAAAGCTCAAACTTCTGATCCACACCAAAAACTTCTTGATTTGTTTGATAGATCCGATTGATTAAGTAAGCCATGTAATTGGCTGTCCGAGTTCCTGCAGCACTATCAGTAGCTTTGTTGTCATCCCGTCCTGACCAGCTGCTGATAGTGATCGATGGGGTGGAAACGACTAGCCAAGAGTCTGACCAGTTATTGGTGGAACCAGTTTTACCGATCCAATCGGCATTCCCGAGATTCCAATCTAATCCACTGATAACTGTTTTGAAGGTACTGGTTTTTTGCTCATCGATGACACTGCGCATCATGTCGGTCATGATAGAAGCCGTCGCTTCAGAAAAGACCTGTACTGGTTTGGCTTCATGCTGATAAAGCACTTCGCCTTCATTGTCTTTGATGGATTCGATGATGTAGCCTTGCTGATAGACACCATTATTAGCAAATGTTTGGAAGCCATTCGTTTGATTCAACACTGTGACATCCGTAACCCCTAATGGCGCTGATTCATATGCCCAGCTATTATCTTCCGGATAGCCCATTTTGCTTAAATAATTTGTGTAGGCGTAAAAATGATCGCCTTCTTTTTCCCAAAGATCTTGGAAAATATTTGTCGCTGCGATATTACTGGAAACTTCTAGTGATTCGCGAATCGACATGAAGGTATTGGTTCCGCGGTTTGTGGCATTGACGATTGACTCACCAGCGTTTTCTCCCGTCCGCCATTTTGCGGCATAGTCAGAAACCATCGATTCTGAGCCCATCAAACCACTTTCGATGGCCGGACCATAAACCAGCATTGGTTTGATACTTGATCCTGCTTGACGTTTGGCATCAAAGGCATGATTGAATTGATTTTCAGCATAGTTACGACCACCAATAAAGCCTAAGACTTTCCCAGTGGCATTATCCATCATAACATTGCCGACTTCGATGGTGGCGTCGCCCCAATTGTCTAACATAGAGCCGTATTTATCAACGGCATCTTGCATCGCATTATAAATGTCTTTATCGATCGTTGATGTGACGGTATAGCCACCATTAACGAGTTTTTGTTGCGCCAATTCGAAGTATTTTTGATAGGTTTCGTCTTTGGCATATTCTTCATCACTGACATCATCTTCATCTGCCAGTTGTTTGGCAATAATATCTTTTGCTTCATTTAAAACAGTATAATAGAGGAAACTTTGATCCGTTTGTTCAATAGCTTCTTGCTTTTTGAAGTCTTGTTTTAAGTCATAGTTAAGTGCTTCTTCGTATTCTTCTTTCGTAATATCGTGGTTGCGATACATACTGAAGAGGACAAAGTCTTTCCGTTCTAAGCCAGCGGTCAAGTTTTCCTTGATCTCCCCCGTATTTGTATAAGGGCTGTAGACGATCGGACTTTGTGGCAGTCCTGCAATGAAGGCTGCTTGTGGTAAAGTTAGGTCAGCGGCATTAACGCCGAAAATTCCTTGCGCCGCTTCTTGCACACCTGCGATATTTTGCCCTTTATTGTTCCGACCAAAAGGAGAGATGTTTAGATACATAGTGACGATCTCGTCTTTATCAAAAAACTTCTCTACTTCCATGGCCAATAAGATCTCGTTGGCTTTGCGTTTGAAGGTCGTTTCACTGGAAAGGATTTGTTGCTTTACCAGCTGTTGGGTCAAAGTGGAACCCCCGCTGCCGCCAAAACCTGTCGCTTCAGATAATAATGCTCGCACGACCGCTTTTGGTACGACGCCATTGTGAATATTAAAATATTCGTCTTCGGTTGCGATGATTGCTTTTTTCAAGTAGTCCGAAATTTGATCGGAATTAACCGACGTTCGCATCAGGTCTGAGCGAATCGTTGCGATTTTACTGCCATCTGAGTACGCGAGTTGAGAAGTCTCTGTGATGTCGGTCAGTTCTTTCTGCAACTCTTCTTTAGAAGGAGCTGCGGTATCTTCCACAAGAAAAGCAAAGTAGCCGGCACCGATCCCTAAGGCTAAAGAGCCGCCAAGCACCAACAAAGAAATAGCGACTAAGAATAAGGCATGTAAAACCCTTAGACTGATGTTGAAATAGAACCAGCCTCTATTTTTGTTTTCTGTATTCTTTTGTTTTTTCGTTTTCTGGGACAAAAAGAGTCACCTCAATAAATTAGAATAGATTCCGTGTAATTATAGCAAAAAACAAGACGCTTGGGTAGCACCCTATCCGTTATCTCAAGAAGAGGATCAGGAATTTCCTTTTCACGGTTAGATCTGATCAGTGAAAACAAAGGAAAACGAAAGGATTTGCCTAAAAGTTTCTTTTTTGGTAAAGGACTTTGAGAGAAAGACTTTTCATTGCCCTCTTTTTCAGTTAAGATGAACAATGAAGCAATTATTAGGAGGAGAAAGAATGAGTACAGACTTTTTTGAAGAACTAAAGCAACGCGGATTAGTTCATCAGACCACAGACGAAGCAGCCTTGACCAAACAATTAAATGAAGAGTCTGTGAAACTATATATCGGCTTTGATCCTACCGCAGATAGCCTGCATATTGGTCATTTATTGCCTATTTTGATGTTGCGCCGTTTCCAACAAAACGGACATGTGCCGATCGCATTAGTTGGTGGCGGTACAGGAATGATCGGTGACCCATCCTTTAAAGATCAAGAACGTCAATTAAACACATTAGATACCGTTTTGGAATGGTCACAAAGTATCAAGAGCCAATTATCTCGCTTTATTGATTTTGATGACCAAGAAAATCCTGCCATCATTGCCAATAACTATGAATGGTTAGGGGAATTGAAACTGATCGATTTCTTACGGGACACTGGGAAAAACTTTACTATCAACTACATGATGAGCAAAGAAAGTGTCAAACGTCGGATCGAAACAGGAATTTCCTACACCGAATTTGCATACCAGCTTTTACAAGCCTATGACTTTTTGAACCTTTACGACAACCACGGTTGCTTGTTGCAATTAGGCGGTAGCGATCAATGGGGGAATATCACCTCTGGAATCGAATTATTGCGTCGTGAACGGGAAGTCCAAGGGTTTGGGTTGACTATGCCGTTGATCACAAAAGCAGACGGAACCAAATTTGGGAAAACAGAAGGCAATGCCGTTTGGCTGGATGCTAAGAAAACGACACCTTACGAGTTCTACCAATTCTGGATCAATACCGATGATCGTGATGCAGTTAAATTCTTGAAATATTTCACCTTCTTATCATTAGAAGAGATCGCTGCGATCGAAGCAGAATTTAACGCTGCACCAGAATCTCGAGCAGCGCAAAAAGCTTTGGCAAAAGAAGTCACTACATTGGTTCATGGGGCAGAGGCATATGAACAAGCTGTACGTATCTCAGCAAGTTTATTCAGTGGCAACATCAAAGAGTTGAACGCTGAAGAGATCGAACAAGGCTTTAAAGGGGTTCCTAGCCACCAGGTAACAACTGATGATTCTTTGAACATTGTTGAAGTATTGACAACTGCTAAAATCGAACCATCAAAACGTCAAGCAAGAGAAGACGTACAAAATGGGGCGATCTACATCAATGGGGAACGCGTCCAAGACCTAACGTACGAGATCCAAGCAAGTGATCGGATCGGTGGGAAATACGTCGTGATTCGTCGTGGCAAGAAAAAATATTTCTTACTAACATTTTAATCGCAAAAAGCGAACCGCCCTGTTGGTTCGCTTTTTTCAAATTTTTGTAGAGGAAGGGTTTTTGTTGGAATGGGAAACATAGTGTTGAATGCCGCCGGCTTATTTGCCATGATTTTCTTAGGATATTTTCTTAAGCAATTGAAAGTCCTTTCGAAAGCCGATGGTTCGATCTTATCCAAAATTATTTTGAATGTAACGTTACCGGCGGCAATCATTTTGAATTTAGCTTCAATGCAAGTAAAAGTCAGTGCCCTTAGTTTGATTGTGATCGCGTTGATCATTACGATCGTCCAGATCCTCTTCGCATTTTTCTTGACCAAAAAAGAATCAAGTACCTTGCAGCAGTTTGCGATGTACTGCGGGTCAGGCTTTAATATCGGCAATTTTGCGATTCCTTTTGCCCAAAGCTTTTATCCTTTAGGGATTCCGCTGATTTCGCTGTTTGATATGGGAAACAGTATCATGTTGGCAGGGGGAACGACGATTTTCATCGAATTCTTGATTGGAAAGCGGACGACATTTGAACCAGGGAAAATCTTTTTGAATCTCCTGCGCTCGCCAACATTTACCATTTATCTAGTGATGCTGATTATCCGCAGTGCGGATTGGAGGATCCCTGAGGCGGCATTGGCGCTTGTCCAACCAATCGGGATCGCAAATACGTTTTTGTCCATGTTTATGATTGGCTTATTTTTGGATTTCCGCTTACCGAAGCACACTACGCCAACGGTAATCAAAATTTTAAGCTTGCGCTACGGACTGGCCTTTGTGCTGTTTGCGGCTTTCTATGTTTTACCAATCCCAGTTTTATTAAAGCCAGTTCTTTGTTTGTTAGTGTTTGCTCCGATTCCCTTGTTCGGTGTCATTAATTCCGTGATTGCTGGGATGGAGGAAGAAGCAGTAGGGTTCGTTTCTTCCATTAGCTTTTTGATAAGTATGCCGCTAATGACGGGTGTCCTGATGTTATTTGGACTCGCTTGATAAAAAAATACGGCGATGAGCAAAATAATCGCTTTACAAGGCGCTTTTATCGATAATAGAGAAGACTAGATTTAGGAGGAAAAGAAAAATGTTGATTGGTTCACACGTTTCAATGAGCGGCAAAAAAATGCTTTTAGGAGCAGCAGAAGAGGCGGCTAGCTATCAAGCTACTACGTTTATGATTTATACCGGAGCTCCGCAAAACACGCGGCGCAAACCGATCGAAGAGATGCAGATCGCAGCCGGACAAGATTTTATGACGGAAAAAGGAATTTCGAATATCGTCGTCCATGCTCCTTACATTATTAATTTAGGCAATACCATCAAGCCTGAAAACTTTGGCTTTGCCGTTTCATTTTTACAAGAGGAAATCCAAAGAGCGCAAGCTTTAGGTGCGACTCAAATCACGTTGCATCCCGGTGCCCATGTCGGTGCAGGACCCGAAGCTGGGATCAAACAGATCATTAAAGGCTTGAACGAGGTCCTTGAAAAAAATCAAACTGCCCAGATCGCATTAGAAACAATGGCAGGTAAAGGCACCGAGATTGGTCGCAGCTTTGAAGAATTGGCAGCAATTATCGATGGCGTTACTTTAAATGAAAAATTATCCGTTACACTAGATACTTGTCACACGAATGATGCCGGCTATAATGTCAAAGAAGACTTTGACGGCGTCTTAAACGAGTTTGACAAAATTATCGGTTTGGATCGTTTGAAAGTCATCCATGTCAACGATTCTAAAAATCCGCAAGGCAGTCATAAAGACCGACATGCCAATATTGGTTTTGGGACGATCGGTTTTGAAGCGTTGAATAAGATCGTTCATCATGAGCAATTAACAGCGTTGCCGAAAATATTGGAAACACCGTATGTCGGAGAAGACAAAAAGAACAAAAAAGCCCCTTATGGCTATGAAATCGCGATGCTGCGGGAAAAGACCTTTGATCCTGAGCTCTTGACGAAAATCATGGCGGGTGCTTAAACGGTTCATTTAATATGAACTATCTTGTTGTGGGAGGAAGAAAATGGACTTTCAGTTGCTGATCAATGCCGCGAAACAAAAACTGGGATTCAGACAGCTCTCTCAATTTGCAGAAGCAGGGAGTGTCGCAGCAGCACTAGCTACTGCAGATGGACAGATCTATACGGGGATCTGTATCGATACCAGCTGTTCCATGGGCTTTTGCGCCGAACAGGCTGCGGCTGCGCAAATGATCACCGATGGGCAGCAGCGGGTGTTACAGATGGTTGCAATCAATTCAGCAGGTGAGCCGATCCCACCTTGTGGCCGTTGCCGTGAATTCATCAGCCAGCTAGATCCTGCCAATCAGAACACGCAAGTGATGATTGCAGCAGGAAAAATCATGACGATAGCAGAGCTGTTGCCTTATGATTGGAAATCATCAAAATAAAAAGAGACTTAGCCCCTTAGACCGCTGTGTTTGAAGGGGCATCTTTGTATTATCAATCCAATAAACGATCAACGTTTTTGGATAAAAAAACTCCTCAACCAGCAATAGCGCTTTGTTGAGGAGTTGATCGATAGCAATGATTAGAATTTTTTCGCAGCTGCTGCTACGCGTTCTAAACCTTCAGCAATGATTTCTGCTGTTTTAGAAGGATCTGCATTGTGGCCTTCGATGATTACTTCTTCTGTGATGTTCATGCCGAACATACCACCGAAAACTTTTTCCATAAAGGTTACAGCATTTTCCATTGCGCTCATTTCACCTGAGTAAACACCACCACGGGCATTCAATAGAACGATTTCTTTGTCTTTCAACAATTGGTTCATTGAACCATCTTCGTTATAAGAGAAAGTAAAGCCTGCTTGGAAGATGTAGTCGATAAAGGTGTGCAAGGCAGCTGGGATCGTTAAGTTCCACATTGGGAAAGCGAAAACGATGGTATCTGCTGCTGCGAATTTGTTCATCACGTCTTGACGGACAGTCATCAATTCTTGTTCTTCTTGGTTTAATTCTTGTTCTTGTGAAAGTTTGCCAAATGCTTCAAATAACGTTTGACCGATATAAGGCATTGGTTGTGCGTACACATCAAAGGTTACAACGTCCACATTGTTGGTATCAAGATTTTCAACGAAGGTATCAAACATTTTTGCAGATACTCCATCAGGACGGTTATTGGCTTTAACAACTAAAATATTTTTCATTTTTTTCCACCTTTACTTTAAGTAAGTTTTAATCACAAAGTGTAGTATACTATAAAATATTTTTGCTTACAATAAATAAGTGTATTTTTTTTAAAAAAGCTGGGATATTGCAGTATTTTTCACGAGGTTTTGGTAAACTTTAGAGAAACAGGAGGGATTCTATGAAAATATTTGTGGTCGAGGATGACAAATCATTAGTCAAAATGATGGAAAATCAATTATCCCGCTATGCCTATCAAACCTTTGTTCCAGAAAATTTCGCTGCTGTTTTAGATGAATTTTTGTCGATTCAACCAGATTTGGTTTTATTAGATGTCAATCTGCCTTATTATGACGGGTTCTATTGGTGTCAAAAAATCAGAGAACGTTCGCTGGTTCCGATTCTGTTTATCTCGGCGCGCGATGGCAACATGGATCAAGTGATGGCTTTAGAATACGGGGCCGATGATTATCTGGTCAAGCCTTTTTCTTATGACTTGCTGCTAGCTAAAGTGAAGAGCCATATTCGCAGAGTTTATGGGGATTATGCGCAGTCGGATCGTGCGCGAAGCTTGAAAGCTGGCGAATTGACCTATTATCCGGAAGCGTTGAAGATGGTCTATCGTGAAGCCAGTGAATGGCTGACTGTTCGAGAAGGAGAATTATTGACTCTTTTAATGTCAGCACACCCAGAGATGGTCAAACGAGAACGGATCTTAAATCTATTATGGGATGATGAGCGTTTCGTTGATGACAATACGCTTTCTGTCAATGTTGGCCGTTTGCGAAAAAAATTGGCGGCAATGGGCATCAATGATCCAATCCAAACGATTCGCGGCAAGGGTTACGCCTTATCGGTAGTAGGTACCGAACAATGAGAGAATACGTCAAGCTTCATATAGCGAGAATTTTGATCACCGTTCTCGCTATTTCACTGTTCGTCTTAGTGATTTGGCTCGATGGGTATCGAAATTATTTAGTCATTGGGTATGGTCTGTTACTATTTTGCTTGTTGCTTTTGTTTGTTTCTTTGGCGGAGTATCTATCCAATGCCGCTTTTTATCACTATCTCAAGAGTGGAAAAGCTGTTCGTGGCAGCAATGGCTCTCTTTCCAAGAAATGGCGTAAGCAGTTCGATGCAAGAGAACAGCAAATGCAAGAGAAACTCACCGAACTGAATCAGCATCATCAAAACCACATCCGTTTTATGAATATATGGGTTCACCAAATGAAAACACCTGTCTCGGTCTTGGCGCTAATGGCTGAAAGTGAGAAAGTCGACAGCTACGATCTTTTGGCTGAGACAGATCGCTTGAAGAGCGGCTTGGCGACCGCCTTGAACTTTGTGCGTTTGGAAGATTTCACGGAGGACTTTGTTATTGAGTCCGTCTCCCTGCTGGAAGTGGTCAAGCACGGGATTGGTGAACAGAAGCGGAATTTTATTCGCAGCGAAGTCTATCCGAAACTGTTGAGTGATGCAGATATCACGGTCACAACAGACAAAAAATGGCTAGGGATCTTGCTGTTTCAACTCATCAGCAACGCCATTAAGTACTCAAAGCCAGAGAGCAAAGTCTGTTTTGAAATTGATCCGTTTTCTAGAAGTTTGACGATCTCCGATGAAGGATGTGGGATTGCGGAAGCGGATCTGCCAAGGGTTTTTCGCCCCTTTTATACAGGTCAGAATGGTCGGCAAACAGGCGAGGCAACTGGAATCGGACTTTACTTAGTCGAAACGATCAGCAAGCAATTGGATATCGATATCGCTTTGGTCTCTAAGGAGAATCTAGGCACGACGGTTACATTAACGTTTCGGACGTAAAGGCTTTCTTACAATTTTGTAAGCTTTCTATCACGAAATCGATAACTGATTGCGCTGCCACCTGCTAAACTGGTAGCAAAGGAGTGAAGATGATGGCTTTACTAGAATTGAAAAATATAACAAAAACCTATGCGGGAGAAGTTTCTGTTGAGGTGTTGCAACAAATCGATCTCAAAGTGCCAGAAGGAGAATTTATCAGCATAATGGGTCCTTCTGGCAGTGGAAAGACTACTATGTTGAATTTGGTAGCAACATTGGATAAACCGACTGCGGGTTCAGTGATCATCAAAGGAGAGCAGCCGCTGGAATTATCTAAGCAAAAACTCGCAGAGTTTCGTCGTCGGCAACTGGGCTTTGTTTTTCAAAACTACAATTTACTTTCACCATTGAGTGTGCTTGAGAATGTTATTTTACCACTGACATTGGATCGGGTGCCGGTTCCTGAGATGAAAGAACGTTCGGAACAGCTATTACGTGAACTTGGGATCTATGAGAAAAAAGACAAACGCATCTATCAGCTTTCCGGTGGGGAGCAGCAGCGGGTTGCGATCGCTAGAGCTTTGATCCATCAGCCGGAACTGCTTTTAGCAGATGAACCGACGGGTAATCTTGATTCCAAGGCAGCACGAGATGTCATGGAAATACTAAGTCAGATGAACAAGCAGCGCAAGGTGACCACCATGATGGTCACCCATGATCCTTATTCCGCCAGCTTTTCTGATCGGGTCGTTTTTATCAAAGACGGAAAGCTTTATAACGAAGTCTATCGCGGGGCTGATCAACAGCAATTTTATCAAAAAATTCTTGAAGTCCTAGCACATTTAGGAGGTCGCCGTCATGAATTTCAGACAGTTGATCATTCGTAATCTGCGGGGGAATTTTCGAACCTATGCGGCCTACTTCGTCAGTAGCGCCTTTGCGGCGATGGTGTTTTATATCTTTAGTCTTTTGCTCTTTCATCCGCAATTGGAAGAAAATTTGTCCAATAGCGGTACACTTTCAGAATTGGCGAAGGTCGGTCTATCCGTCGCACTTGTGGTGATCGCTTTACTGTCGCTGTTGTTTTTATGGTATACATTTGTGGTCTTTTTAAAACGACGCAAACGTGATCTGGCAATCTACTTGATTTTGGGGATCGAAGAAAAAGATCTGCGAAAGATTTTGTTTGTCGAAAATGCCCTTTTAGGAACCTGCGCCACAGTGACCGGTATTGGGTTAGGGATTTTATTGACGAAATTATTGCTGCTGATTGCGCAAAATGTCATGTATCTAACAGAAGGACTGAAATTTATGGTTCCTATGGAAGGTTTAGGATTGACCTTTGGGATCTATGTCTTTATTTTTCTCTTGATCTCCTTTTTCAGTACTCGCGCCTTGCAAGGAGAACAGATCATCTCATTGATCAAGGAAAATGAAAAGCCACGTCCTGAACCAAAAAGCCATTGGGCATTGGCTTTTTCAGGAATTGTGCTGTTACTAATTGGCTATGGATCGGTCTTTTATTTTAGCTACCAAACGTACTCGATGCTGCCGCTTATGCTAGGAGTCTTGTTGACTGTTGCGGGCACGATTTTGTCATTCCATCAGTTCAGCGTATTTCTATTGAAACGATTAAAGAAACGCCCGACCTTCTTACGAGGGACTCGGATGCTGACTATCAGCGAATGGATTTTTCGCATGCGAGACAATGCGGCGATGTATAGTCTGATTGCTATTAGTACCTCCGTGGCATTCGTTGGGATTTCCGTAATGCTGGCGATTGGCAGTTCTTCTTTTTCTTCGATCCAAGGAATTAGTGTAGCCTATGTATTTCCGTGGTCTGGGCCAGAAGACCTCGATCATTCTGAGAGGAAAATGAATGAAATTAAAACTGCCATAGAAGAAAAAGGGTATGCACCTGTATCAGATAGTGTTTCCTTACTATGGGCCTATGCGAATCTTGATGAATCTGCAGTTATGAATGATTCATTTTATACGACGAATGGCTTTTCAATTATGCGAGAAAGCGACTATCAGAAAATGATGAAACAAATCGGTGAGGAAGCTGATTCCGTTGCAGATAATCAAATAATGACACTTAGTGCTAATTATTCACGTCGAAAACAGCTCCTAGAAGTCCCTGAGAACGAACGCACAAGTATCTACCCACTTGAATTGGGTTCAGAAACCGGTATAAAAAAGGATATTACGATTGTCCACAGCCCTTCAATGCTTTCTCTGGATTTCTTTGGACTGTCAGTTGTGACAGATAAGACCTTTGAGGAGTGGCAAGCCCTCTTACAAAACTCTAACGATGATATGGAATCTGGTTTTATTTGGTTAGACTATCCAGAATGGGCTGAAACACCTGAATTGGTATCTGATTTCAATGGGAATTTAGATAAAGAAAATGCCTTGATCGATCAGCAATACGAAGAGCTCAGTCAGGAGTTTGAAGCCAAAGGAGACTATACGGATGAAGAGTGGTCAGAAGCGGCAAAAGACATTCCGATGCGTACGTCTTATACCTCGAAATACCAAGTTTTCCAAGAAAATCGTCAGGGAAATGGCATCATTTTAATGATCACGGTATTACTGGGTTCGGTTTTCTTTATTTTCTCCGCTTCAATTATCTATTTCCGTTTATTTGCAGATTTAGATAAAGATGGGGCGTACCATCGTTCCTTGCATATCTTAGGTGTGTCGCCGAAGGAGCGGCACAACGTTCTGAGACGCCAGCTGCAAGTGATGTACTTCTTGCCAACAGTCGTGGCAATGATCCATTTTGCGGTAGCGATGACCGCTTTGCGTATCTTAGTAGAATTGCCTGTTTGGCAATACTACGGTGTGATCGCTAGTCTCTTTTTGATTTTTCAAATCGTTTTTTACTTGATTTGTCAATATCGATACTTCCAGCAAATTGATAGGATCGCCGATCCTACAGAGTAGTTTAATTTTTAAGTCAAATCCCTTTCAGTCAACACGGATTGGGATTTGGCTTTTTATTTGCTGCAATGTTATTTTCCTTTGGCAATGAAGCGTTTTAATTGTGTAAATCACTAATATGCAGATAAAATTAGTTAACACTTATTCTATCAAGCAGTCGCCGATTCGCTGCTAGAATGTGGCAACTGGAAGTCTATTTTCTCAACGTGAAACGAAAAGACAATTGTTAAGTACAATATTCATGTCGAGCACAGTGACTGCTGTGATCGGTAGGTTTAGCTAAGCGCTCACTTAAGGAGGAAACCAATGATCAAACGACTAGGAAAAGCATTTGCTGTCTTGCTACTGTTACTTCCTGTTTTTGCCGGTATGCGGATTGTTTATGGAGAAACCGATGTGGGAGCCAAGCTGATCACAAATGTGTCGATCGTCAATAGCCACAATGAAGTCATTACAAGTATCGAAAAAGATGACTCGTTTAAAATAGATATGAGGTGGAGTTTAGAAAATTTGGGTGACGTAAAAGCCGGTGACAAAGCAACAGTCACCTTGCCAGTTGAGATTGAAGGCGTCAATAATACGTATGCTTTATACGATGAAAATAACAACTTAGTGGTCAATGTTACCCAAGTTGGCAATCAGCTGACCTTTGTTTTCACGGAATTTGTCGAAAAAAATACCAATGTACATGGGGACTTTTATTTTTGGACAAAGTTCAGCGATGAAGTGACAGAGAACCAAATCAACAACATTAACTTCGAAACAGTAAATGGAATGCAATCGGTGCCTATTTTTATTCAAGCAGTGGATGATACAGGGGAAGGTGCCTTACTCACCAAACAAGGACTGTATTTAGGTACGCAAGAACCCAAACGGATTATTGATTGGCGTGTGTACATCAACTCGTTTGATACAAACCAAGTGACGATCAAAGATGGAACGCTTATTGATATTTTAGGTCCCCATCAGACACTCGTCAGTACGACTGCTCGAGTGGTCTATGGACCCAGCGTTTCCAACCCAACATATGTTGATGAAGTACCGATCGTTTTAAATAGTGATGGCTCCTTTGAAATTCCTTTGCGGGATACGGAGGAACGGATCTACATTACCTACAAAACAGAAACGGATGGTTCATTGGAACAATATACCAATCAGGGCATCCTCGATGCCTTGGTCAATGATGTGCCCAGAACAAGCAGTATTACTGGCTATACCCCACGCTATGGTGGCGGTGGTGGTGGAACCGGTGAACCAGGGGAGTCCAGCAGCACGGAACCAAGTAGCGAAAGCAGTACCAGTAGTAGCACGGAACCAAGTAGCGAAAGCAGCACAAGTAGTAGCACGGAACCAAGTAGTGAAAGCAGCACCATTAGTACAACCGAACCAAGTAGCGAAAGCAGTACAAGTAGTAGCACGGAACCAAGCAGTGAGAGCAGCACCAGCAGTAGCACGGAACCAAGTAGTGAAAGCAGCACCAGCAGCACAGAACCAAGTAGTGGAAGCAGTATGATTATTAGTTCAGAATCAAATAACGGGAGTAGTTCTAGTAATAATGGGGCGATGACACATCAAAGTTCAACCCCTGGGAACATGCAGGTATCCCAATCAAATAATTTGCATAATCAATCAGAAAAACAGCAGTTTCCTCAAACGAATGAAGCGTCTAATCATTTATGGATTGCAATAGGAATGTTTTTAGCAGGATGCGCGCTGAAGTTAAGTTGGAGAAAATTTATCAGGTAGATAGAAATTGAAATTTTGGAGGCTGTATTATTACTAGGAAGAAAAATTAATAAGACTTATTTAAAGGGAAGATGCCATTTTATGGCCACTTTCCTTTTTTTTTCGGCGCATGTTTTCTCTGAGAATTTATTATAATTTCCTTATCAAGTTATCTTGAAATATTCATTTAGGAAGTGAGGAAATGAGAAAACTGGTTGGAATCGTGTTGATTTTGCTGTTAGCGGGATTATTGCTGCTGGTGTTTGGTTTCGATCATACTTCAGCAAAAGAACGAGCCGGAGGGAATTTATCGTTTTCTGTTCAAACGAACCGAGTGATCTATGATGAAGCCTTGAAAGTCATTACGATCCCGGTACGGCCGAACAAAACGCTGACTTCACAAAAGGTTCGTGTCCTACTAACTTATGGTTGGGATGGGAACGGTCACAGCGAAAAAGTGATCGGCGAAACAGTTTTAACGAATGTCGATTGGTTTTCAGGTGTTGAAAACTACTTAAGAATTCATGCTGAGATGGTTATTGATGAGATAAAAAGTATGGATAAAGTTGATTTAGTTGTCATATATGATGGTGAAACAACGATAACTGAGAACTTGAAGCCCAGTCAATGGCAAGTAATAACGCCCCCGAGCTCTAGCGAGACCACGAACTCTGAGATAAGCGCAAGCTCTAAGGTGACTGAAGAAACGGGCTCTTCCTTTAGTAGTATCGAACCGAAATTTAGCGACTCTCAATCCACGGATCCAAGGACTTCTACTACGGAAAACACAAGTCAGGATTCTCAAAGTATAGAAAGTAGTCACAATTCAAGTGAGTCAGAAAGTTTGAACACTCAACCAGTCAGTGAGAGCGAATCAAGTCAGATAACTAGGAGTCGAGAAACCACCGCAACAACAGGAACAACGACCGTTAGTGAAGCTGCATCTGAGGAGCTTTCAGATTCAGAAACGAAACCAAACAAATTAGCGCCGAACCAAAGTCAGTCAAGCAAGCTAAGTGTTTCTTCCAATGATCCCGCAGGCAAACAACTCTCTAAAGCATCGTCTTCAGTGAAAAAGGAACAGGAACAACGTACGAAGACAAGCAGTGCTAAGGAGGTCAATGGAGCCGTACTACCGAAAACCGGCAGCAAAAATACGAGTATTCGCTATATCTTCTTTGGTCTAGGCGTGGTTATCCTTGCTGTCTTCCTTTACTGGCTGAATAGAAAGTTATTTTCTGATGAGAGGCAGTAAAGAAAAAAGCCAAGGAAAATGAGAGACTTGATAACCCACGATTGGAATTTTCTTCCCCAGAAAGCACAATCACGTTTTGTTTTACTGTTTTAACAAAATGTCTGACGATCGTATTGAGGCGTCAGACTTTTTTTATGAAAATACACAGATAACGAAAGGAGAATTTGTTAAAAGTGATTTGACAGAAAAGAGCGCACGGTGGTACGATCACCAAACACTGACAGCTTACAATTTTGTAAGATGACAAATTTAGGGTAAAAACAGCGTTTGCTGATTATTCAAGCGAGGGAAATTTCATGTTACAGGCACTTTTGGATACGACAGAAAAACAAATTTATGAGTTTCTAAGTCATTGTTACGAAACGAACAAGAAAGATTATACAATGAAAGAGCTCTCAGGTGTTTTCGATTGGAAAACCAACAAAATGCAGTCGATCGTTCAGCAAGTAGAGGTGTTTCGTACACGCTATCCTCAGTTTACTTTGACCTATGATCGGCTGGAGAAAGAAGTATCCATTGCTTTTTCTCCACGATTCCTATTGAGTCAAGCCTATAGTATATTGTTGCAGGGAACCGTTGGATTTATCTTGCTGGATGCACTCTTTCAGGGGGACTATCATTCCCTTGAACAACTCAGTCAAAAAACCTTTAGGAGTCCCCGCACGATTCAACGAAAATTGCAGGAGTTAAATCATGTTTTGGCGAACTATCATTTGTCCTATAGTTTAAAAAAAGGTGATCCTTTGGCAGGTGCTGAATATGCGATCCGCTATTTTTATCATCTTACCTATTGGCAAATTTTTGATGAGAAGGACTCACGAGTCTTGGCATCGCTCAAGGAGAAAGAGCAGGCTGTAGCGTTGTTTGAAACCCATGCTTCTTATATGAGAAAAATCGATATCGAGAAATTTCTTCATCTATTCGCTATCTCCGTGCAAAGAATCCATCAAAAGCATCCGCTTTCATTTTTACCAAAAGAAGTACTTACGTTTGAGCACCCATTAATTGAAAAAAATCAGTTTGATCAGGTCTTTTTGAAACCATTGTTTAACAGGAATCATCTGTCGTTTTCTGAAATTTCGGAGGATGAACGCAGCTTCTTGTATTATATGTTTGGCGTAATGAACACCTATCTTGAGGAGGATCTCGATGCTGCTAACATCTCGTGGCTGACTCAGCCAACGTACCAGCAAGAAGCGCAGCTCGTTGAAAAACTAGCCGTGTATTTTCGGTTGACGTTTACAGAAGCCGAAAAAAACTATTTACTGGTTAATCTGGTAATGATCCATTCCGCATCTGGCTGTTTTGGTACGCAACAAAAAAGCGATAGTTTTGGCAAAACAACCAACGAGCAAGAGCTGCAAGCCGCTTTTCCAGTGCTTTATCCAACCATGAAACGTTTTTTTTTGGAAGCGACTGTTTCTTTACCAGAGTTGTGTAGATTACTGCAAATGAATGATCGCTTGATTTTCCAATACTGTATGTTACTGAGAGTTATTTTTATAAAATATGAACAGCCGGTCACGTTCTCGATCCATTCGAAATACGGAAAAACGCAAGAGCTTTGGATCAAGAACCGCTTGATGAATGCCACGCATCGAGCGATGGCCCATTATTCGCTGTCTCAAAAGCCAGATTTGGTGATCAGCGATTATCCGATCCATCAGGAATTTCCTGAGGAAGAACAGCCGTACCTCTTTTATTGGAATGGTCACCCAAGCGCAAAGGAGTGGAAACAGCTCAAGCAAGTGATCAAACAGATCAGAAGTGCCAAGAACAAGGCGGCGTTCGCCCAGCTGGCATTCACCCAAACGGAGTGATCCCGCTATAAGATCGATCAGATAGAACTTATAATTTTGCCAAGCTTTTGACCAGTAGCAATAGGTCAAACCTCAAAAGTGACAGTGATAGACGAAGAGGTCAAGAAGCAAAAACAGGAGCATTGATGTTCCTTTTTCGCTTCTTGACTTTTTTTTACAGAGATGGCATGGTATACATATTATCATAACGTTTTTTATTTAAAATCGTTGCAGAAATGGTGTTAGGAAGAAGGGGTAACTTTGACAGAAGTATTAGCACTGCAAAATGTTTCCAAATTGATTGGAACCAAACGAATCATTGATGATGTTTCCTTTGTGGTGGACCAAGGACAAGTCGTTGGTTTATTAGGGCCTAATGGGGCTGGGAAGACGACGATCATCCGGATGATCGTTGGCTTGATGAAGCACAACACAGGATCGATTGCCATTATGGGAAATTTATTGGATTCTTCGTTTAAAACAGCGATTGCCTCAGTCGGAGCGATCGTTGAGAATCCTGAGTTTTATAATTACATGACCGGATATGAAAATTTGATGCAGTATCAGCGCATGGCGAAGAAAAAAAGTACGACAGCAGAATTAGAAGCACTTATTCGTCAGGTACATTTAGAAGGACATATCCATCAAAAAGTCAAAACCTATTCATTAGGGATGCGTCAGCGTTTAGGTGTTGCCCAGGCATTGGTCCATCAACCAGACTTATTAGTTTTAGATGAGCCGATGAATGGTCTGGATCCTAAAGGCATGCGGGAGTTTCGAGAAATCATTCTTTCTTTGAGAGAAAAAGGAGTTTCTGTCTTAGTTTCCAGTCATCAATTAAGCGATATCGAACAAATTGCCGATCATTTGATCGTGGTGCAAAAAGGAAAAGTCACTCATCAAGTAGCAATGGCAGAGTTGAAAGCAGAGAAAAATGTACTAATTATTAAAACAGATGATAATGCGCAAACAGAAGCACTGTTAAAAGCTTCCTTTGAGGTCGAGGTCTTGCAGGTTGCAGATGAATTGCAAGTCACGTTGCAAACCGATCAGCGTTCGGCAATCGCTGCAGCGATCGTGACGGCGGGTATCGGCTTGAAAGAACTACGGACAAAGCAATCTTCTCTAGAAGATACATTCTTGGCTTGGACCGAAGAAGGAGGTTTGTAAGCATGCTGACATTGATTAAAAATGAATGGATCAAATTAACCAAAAAGCGTTCTACTTGGATCATGCTGCTTTTATTGGTTTTAATGACGTTTGGCTTGACCTATGTTGTACGCTTAGGTAGTCCAGAAATTGGTGCCAATGATTTATTCGCTTCTTTGAGCGACATGACTTCGTTCTTAAACTTATTTGTAGTGATTGTGGCAGCTTCTTCAGTGGCGGAAGAGTTCAGTCGTGGAACGATCATGTTCTTATTGATTCGGCCTTTTTCAAGAAGCCAAATCTTAGCAGCAAAAGCCATCAACACGTTTTTATTTGCGCTTTTAGGGACTGCTGTTTTACTAATCAGTAGTTTAGCAGCCGCCAATTTATTTTTAGCAGCTGAATCACCTTTTGCTGCTACTGGCTACAACGGGCTAGCGGCGATTCTCGTTGCCCTTGTTTTTGCGGGAACCAACTTGCTATTGATTGTCTTTTATATTGCATTGACCATCTTTATCTCAGCCGTCATTCGCTCTCAAAGCTTAGCGGTAGGCTTAGGCTTGGGTATGTTGTTCGGAAGCAGCATCATCAACTCGATCATGCTTTTTGCGCAAGAAAAATACTCATGGCTGAAGTGGAATCCATTTAATTTTATGAATATCAAAGAGCAGATACCGAGTTTATTAAATAGTCCTGACATGCAGATGACTGCTTTTGATCCGGGATTGGGCTATTGGCAAATGGCGATCGGGATCCTTGTTTACAGTGTTTTAATCTACCTTTTAACAAATTGGTTATTCAACAAAAGAGATGTCGCATTAAGTTGAGGAAACGAGTGAAAGTTTTTGGATAAATCCAGCTTTCACTCTTTCTTTTTGTGTTTTTTTCTAGTAAAATGATTCATTGAGAGTACAAGAGAAAGGAGAGTTTTCAAATGACTATTAATATAGGAATCGTAATCGTGATCGCTGTTGTTGCAGCATTACTAGGCGCTGTCGGCGGCTTCTTTTTGGCGCGTAAATATATGCAAGATTATCTAAAGAAAAATCCTCCCGTTAATGAGGATATGCTTCGCTCGATGATGATGTCAATGGGTCAAAAACCTTCTGAGAAAAAAATTCGTCAGATGATGCAGCAAATGAAAAACCAAAAGTAGGTTTTTTTCTAAGAAGCGGGCTGATTTTATCAGCTCGCTTTTTATTGCGGCAAAATGTAGAAACTAATAAAAAAATGGCCGCATGCTGCTTTTGCTATTTACTTTCTGTGAATAGCGGGGTAGCAATCGAATCTGAATCTAATAAATATTCGGAAAAATCGCAAAATTTAGGCAACAGGTCACAAAGAAATGGAGAGTGTTATGTCAATATTTAGGAAGTTAGGTTGGTTTTTTAAACAAGAAAAGAAACATTATTTGTTAGGCGTAGGCTCTTTAGTCCTAGTCGCCTTGGTACAGTTGGCACCCCCAAAAGTTATTGGGATCATCATCGATGAGATTGCGGAAAAAGAGATCTCGATGCAGACGATCTTTTTTTGGGTCATGATCTTGATTGCTTCAGCTATCGCTCAATACGTGTTCCGTTTCGTCTGGCGGACGCATATCTGGGGCAGTGCTGCTCGGCTAGAAAAAACGTTACGCAGACAGCTATTTGCACATTTTACAAGGATGGATCAGTTGTTTTATCAAAAGCATCGGACAGGTGATTTGATGGCCCATGCCACCAATGACTTGAATGCCATCCAAAATGTGGCAGGGGCGGGGATCTTAACCTTTGCCGATTCCTTCATCTCGGGAGGGGCAACCATCATTGCGATGGTTCTCTTTATCGACTGGCGGTTAACGATCATTGCTCTATTGCCGCTGCCTTTCTTAGCAGTCATGGCACGGGTGCTTGGTAGCAAATTGCATGATGCGTTTCGTGACTCGCAAGAAGCCTTTTCTTCCATCAACGACAAAGCCCAAGAAAGTATTACTGGGATGAAAGTCATCAAAACTTTTGGACAGGAAAAAGAGGACATCGCTGATTTTCAAACCAAAATCGACCATGCCATCATCAAAAACCGCAAAGTCAATTTTCTGGATGCCTTGTTTGATCCGTTTATTACGATCATCATCGGAATCTCCTATGTGCTGACGATCATCGTTGGCGGCAATTATGTTATGGACGGTACCATCTCGATCGGTCAATTGGTATCCTTCATCAGTTATATCGGTATGTTAGTTTGGCCGATGTTTGCCATCGGACGTCTGTTTAATGTGCTGGAACGAGGCAATGCTAGTTATGATCGGGTTGCCGAATTGTTGGCGGCAAAGACCCATATCATTGAAGCCAAAGATGCGGTCGATGCCCCAGCCCAAGGAACGGTTGACGTTCAAATCAATGAGTTTCACTATCAAGGAGATGATTTTGCTCTGCAAGACATCCACTTTACTTTGCCTGCCGGGCAAACACTAGGTGTCGTCGGGAAAACCGGTGCTGGAAAAACCTCTTTGATGAAGCTCTTGTTGCGAGAGTATGATTCATTTGATGGAGCGATCACCTTCGGGGGCATCGATAGCAAGCAATACTCCTTGAATGCTCTTTTGGGTTCGATTGGCTATGTTCCGCAAGATCATTTCTTGTTTTCCATGACGATTCGAGACAATATCCGCTTTGCGCAACCACGAGCTTCTCAAGCAGAAGTGGAAGCGGCTGCTGGATTAGCAGTGATCCATGAGGATATTAGTCAGTTTCCTGATGGATACGAAACGATGGTGGGGGAACGTGGTGTTTCTCTTTCCGGCGGACAAAAACAGCGTTTATCCATTGCGCGTGCCTTGATCACTGATCCAGAATTATTGATTTTAGATGACGCCCTTTCAGCAGTAGATGCCAAAACGGAAGAAGCTATTTTACAACAGTTACGGACCTTCCGTCAGAATAAAACAACAATCATTGCTGCTCACCGCCTAAGCAGTGTCAAGCACGCAGAAGAAATTCTGGTGATCGACAATGGGAAAATCAGTGAACGCGGGACCCATGAACAATTATTGGCTGCAAATGGCTGGTATAAAAAAATGTGGGACAAACAGCAATTAGAAGCCAAAATCGAAGGGAGTGAAGCCTAATGCAAGAATCAGAATGGAGCAAATCGATTCCCTTTAAAGAGCAAAAAAACATCATCAAACGAATGTTCCTTTTTGCCAAGCCATTTCGAAAAACCTTCTATGCAGCGATCTTTTTTGCTTTTGTGCTATCGATCGTCAATATCTTGTTGCCTTTGATCATTCAAACCTTTATGGATAGTTATTTGACCAATCAAACGGCGACCCAGCAAGTCATTTATTTCTTTGCTGCGCTGTATTTCTTTGGGGTGTTGGTAAAAGCTGTGATTTGGTTTTTCCAATGGTTCCTTTATTCGATGGGTTCTTTAAAAACCTATCAATATATTCGAGCAAAATTATTTGAAAAATTGCATAGTCTTGGGATGCGCTATTTCGATCAGACACCAGCAGGGTCAATCGTTTCACGGGTCAGCAACGACACAGAAACATTGTATGAATTTTGGTATGTCTTCTTGATGGTATTGACAGGAATTTTTGCGGTGGTTTCTTCTTTTGCCGCCATGTTCCGCATCAACGTCAAAATCGCCTTATTAAACTTGATTTTTCTGCCAATCCTAATGGTAGTCATCTGGTATTATCAAAAATTCAGCTCTCGTATCTATCGTCAAATGCGGGAAAAACTGAGTCAGCTGAATACGAAATTGAATGAATCGATTTCTGGTATGCAGATCATTCAACAATTCCGCCAAGAGGCGCGGCTGAATGAAGAATTCGAAGCGACCAACGATGATTATTTGAAAACTAGATACGCCATGATCCGCACGAATGCGCTGCTATTATCACCAATCATTAGTTTGTTGTATGCCTTAGCGATCGCCTTGTCATTGACGGTCTTTGGGTTTGATGCTTTAGAATCGCCCGTTGAAGTCGGGTTGATTTTCGCCTTTACGACCTATATTCAAGGATTTTTTAATCCCATGACACAGATGATGGATTTTCTCAGCGTCTTTACTGATGGGATGGTCGCCGGTAGCCGTATTTTGAAGATTATGGATAATGAAGAATATACGCCGCAACAAAACCCCGATGCCAGTCAAACCATCACCAAAGGAAAAATTGAATTTCGTGATGTCAGTTTTTCCTATGATGGAAAAAACAACGTATTAAATCATATTTCTTTCATCGCCTATCCAGGTGAGACCGTGGCTTTAGTCGGTCACACAGGAAGTGGCAAGAGCTCGATTATCAATGTGCTGATGCGCTTTTACGAATTCGGGGAAGGGCAAATTTTGATCGATGATCAAGATATCCGCGACTTTACGATGGAAGAGCTTCGGAAAAAAGTTGGACTCGTATTGCAAGATGCCTTCATGTTTTATGGGGACATCGATGATAATATCCGCTTATTAAATCAGGACATTGATGAGGAACAGATTGAAGCAGCAGCAAAATTTGTTCAAGCAGATGCTTTCATTCAAAAACTACCTGGTAAATACCACGCCAAAGTGATTGAACGGGGTGCCAGTTATTCAAGCGGTCAGCGACAATTGATCTCCTTTGCCCGCACGATGGTGACCGATCCGAAAGTTCTGGTCTTGGATGAGGCGACTGCCAATATTGATACTGAAACAGAAGGACTGATCCAAGAAGGGTTGGCCAATATGCGTCAAGGGCGAACCACGATCGCGATCGCCCATCGATTGTCTACCATTCGCGATGCTGAGTTGATTTTGGTGCTTGATAAAGGCTCGATCGTGGAACGAGGCACCCATGATGAACTTTTGGCTCAAAAAGGGTTGTATGCCGATATGTATCGTTTGCAGGCAAGTGAAGTTTAATAGTTTTATTAGTAACGCTAACCTTAAAGACTTTTGTTTTTAAGGTTTTTTTGTATGAAAAAAGAAGGAAGGGATGAATATAAAAATAACGAACAACGATTGACAGCGCTTTCTACCTTTGCTATGATAAAGATAATAAAACTGGTTCTAATGGATAGTGATTGTTGATTTTTAACAAGCTAAACCTGATGAAGCTGCGGTATTTGCGCTGCTTTCATGAGGTTTTTTCTGTGTTGACTGTTGGCTCAGCAATAAAGACAAGCAATGAACCATATCCGCAATGATAAAGTAAGTGGGGGTAGGACATGAAAATCAGTAAAGTGTTAAACAATAATGTTGTGATCACTACCGATCAAAGTCAAAACGAGATTATTGTTATGGGGCGGGGGATTGCCTTTAAGAAAAAAGTGGGGGATGACATTTCTTCAGAAGCGATCGATAAAGTGTATCGCTTAGAAAATCAGACGATCTTATCTCAATTTCAAGAGCTGCTTGCTGACTTACCACTGGAATACCTTGAATTATCCAATGAGATCATTGAGTATGCTCGGCGAGAATTGTCATCCCCCATCAATGATTCCATCTACATCTCGCTGACAGATCATATGCACTGTGCCATTGAACGATCGAAAAAAGGAATGACGGTCAAAAATGTCTTATTGTGGGATATCAAGCGTTTTTTCCCCGATGAGTACCAAATAGGCTGTAAAACCGTAGAGAAAATCAAAGAACATTACGGGATTCAGCTGCCAGATGACGAAGCTGGCTTTATTGCTCTGCATCTCGTCAATGCACAAACCGAGAATGGTGACCAAGGCAATATTGCTGAGCTAACCCAAACGATGCAAGACATCATTAACATTGTTAAATATTTTTTTAAAACAACCTTTGATGAAGAATCCGTTTATTTTTATCGCTTCACCACGCATCTGAAGTTTTTTGTCTCAAGAATGCAAAACCATACCCCTCATGCGGATGAAACTGATGAAGATCTTTTGGCTATGGTCAAAGTGAAATACCGAAATGCGTATCAATGCGTACAAAAAATCGCTGAACTATTAGAAAATCAGTATCAGTATCAAATGTCCAGTGACGAAAGTTTGTATTTAACGATTCATATTGCCAGACTTGTGCAAAAAAATCGTTGATTGAAAAAATAAGAAAGGAGAAGTATTTCTTGATTCATGAGAAGATGTCGAAAAAGAAGAATTTCTTCGCAATGATTCTTACTAAACATCAGCTTCAAGACATCTGACCATGCAGCAAAAAATCAAAAAAAGAAAACATTTTGGATAGTGACATTCAGTTGGCTAAACCTTCAATACAAAAAAATTGGAGGAATCAAAAATGGGAAAATATCGTGAATTAGCAGAAAAAATCGTCGCAAATGTCGGTGGGAAAGAGAACATCAATAGCTTGACACATTGTATCACACGCTTGCGTTTTAAATTAAAGGATGAAGGCGTCGCAAATGATGAAGTCTTAAAGAACATGGATGGTGTCGTGACGGTCATGAAGAGTGGCGGTCAATACCAGGTGGTTATCGGAAACCATGTGCCAGATGTCTATGCAGAAGTGATCGATGTTGCAGGAATCAGTGGTGATGCTGAAGAAGAAAGTTCTGGTGGGAATATATTCAATCGTCTGATTGACATCCTCAGTGGATGTTTTCAGCCTTTCTTAGGTGCGTTGGCAGCTGCTGGTATGATCAAAGGATTCAATGCATTATTAGTCTTTTTAGGCACACAAGGTTGGTTCAATTATACAGCAGAATCAGGAACATATGTGATGTTGAATGCGATCGGTGACGCAATATTTATGTTCATGCCTGTGATTTTAGGTTATACTTCTGCAAAAAAATTCCGTTTGAATCCAATGGTCGGTATCGTTATTGGAGCTGCATTATGCTACCCAACGATTCAAGGCACTGCACTACAAACAGCGTTTACTGCAGTTTCCGGAGAAGGGGCAGCAGCACCCTATAGCTTACTTGGACAATCAGCCTACCAAACTTTCTTAGGTATTCCATGGGTAGGCGCAACCTATACAAGTAGTGTCGTACCAGTTATTTTCATTATTGCATTTGCTGCACAGATTCAGAAGCTTGCAAAAAAACTGATTCCAAGCGTAGTACAAACTTTCCTGGTGCCATTTTTTGTTTTGCTGATTGCTTTACCTGTTGGGTTCTTGATTATTGGTCCAATAATCAGCATGTTGACAGATTTATTGAGTGCTGGATTCCAAGCACTAATGGATTTCTCGCCAGCAATCTATGGTCTCATTCTAGGATTCTTCTGGCAAGTCTTGGTTATTTTCGGCTTACATTGGTCAGTTGTTCCACTAGCGATTATGCAAGTTACTCAACAAGGATTCAGTCAAGTGTTGACAGGTTCATTTGGAGCTAGTTTTGCTCAAACAGCTGTTGTCGTTGCAATGTATTTCAAATTAAGAGACAAAAAGATGAAAGCATTGTGCCCTCCAGCAATCATTTCTGGTATTTTTGGTGTAACTGAACCAGCAATTTATGGAATCACTCTTCCTAAAAAAACACCTTTCATTTATTCCATGATCGGTGGGGCTGTTGGGGGTCTGTTCTTGATGGTCAATGGTGTAACAGGATACACAATGGGCGGACTTGGTATTTTTGGAATTTTTAATTTCATCACACCGGATGGAGATGCGAGTGGCATGTGGACTTCTCTGATTGCAATCGCCATTTCGGCAGCGATTGGCTTTGGTTTGACGATGGCTTTCTGGAAAGATGATGCAGTGGAAGAAGAAATTGCAGAAGGACAACCAGCGATGACTGTTCGAAAAGAAGTGATCACTTCTCCAGTGGAAGGAACCATCGCACCATTAAGCAGCGCAAAAGATGAAGCCTTTGCTCAAGGAGTGCTAGGAAAAGGCATCTTGATCCACCCTTCAAAAGGTGAAGTTGTGGCTCCTTTCGATGGCACAGTAATGACCTTGTTCCCAACGAAACATGCCATTGGCTTGATTTCTGATAACGGCTTAGAGCTATTGATTCATATTGGTTTGGATACGGTTCAGTTAAATGGCGAATTCTTTGAAGCGCATGTGAAGCAAGGAGATAAAGTCACTCGTGGACAAAAACTGATCAGCTTTGATAAAGATGCATTGATCAAAGCTGGATTCAATATTGAGACGCCAGTATTAGTTACCAACTCCGCCGATTATTTGGATATCATCGAGTCTGACAAACGAGAAGTTGGCTGTTCCGATGATTTGATCACGGCTTTAGTTTAGAAAATGTTTACCTACAAAACAGCTATATAGAGATAAAAGCGATCGGTCGTGAAGGCGCGATCGCTTTTTGATATTCATTTAATTGGGAAACAGTGAGTCTTTATAATGAAGATTTTTATCGTAGGTTGGTTCAGCAATAATCGTTGATGATGTAGGGCGCTTGTCGTAAGCCATGCCAATATCGATCAAATGCTGCAAGTTTTTTTCATAATGCTCCGAAAAAACGACTGCATACAACAAATCCAGCAAGTAGCAAACCGATGTATTGATCGTAAAGTTGGCGATCTTTGAGTAGAGCCTTTCTCTTGTCGTGATATTCAAAACACAATTACTTAATTTTGCCAAGGAGTTCTCCCCGATACTCGTCATGCCAATGATGGAAACCTGCCGTTCGGCAAGGATCTTCCCAATTTCTTTGACCATTTTATTTTCGCCAGTATAAGAGATCAAAATCGCAGTCGTATCGGAGGTACAGTTGGAAGCCTCATAGGCACTTTCGCCGAAGGTGTCGCAGACGTGGATGTTTTTTCCTAAACGTCGCATCTTCAAAACAAAGTCTTGAGAAATCAAGGTATTGGCATTACTGGCGAAAATCTTGATATGGTGGGCATTGAGCAACGATTGTTTCGCTTTTTGTAATTCATCATGATGGATCAAGGAAAGTGTATCTTCAATCGTTGTTTGTTCAAGCTTTGCCAACTTTTTGGCGATGGTCATAATGCCGTCGTGGGAGGAAAAAGGAAAGTTCGCATCCACATCGGTAAAATGGCTGCTCATATAAGTTTGCTCTTCCACAAAGGCCGTTTTTAAATCGAGCCAACCATTGAAGCCTAATTTTTTTGCGATCCGAATAAAAGTAGAAGGATGAACGTAGGTTTTTTCTGACAATTCCTTGATGGTTTGATCCGCCATCGCAGTCGGGTTGGCTAATAAATAATCGATCAACGATCGTTCCGCGGGTGCTAGTTTGATTTGGCGCATTTTTTCTTGTAGCAACATGGTATGTATGCTCCTTTTTACATTTTTTTATGATTATTTGTAAATGTTTTTTACAGAAATTCTTCTTTATTAAGTAATTAGCGAATCGTTTACATCCTAATTATTCCTTATTTTATGCTCTTTGTAAATCTTTTTTACAAAACACCTGCTAGAAGAAGCGAGATTTGCAAACGCTTTTTCTAAATAAGCTATTTACATTGAATCAAATGTTTTTATGAATGATAATAAGAATGTAAATAAAATAGCAAAGGAGCAATACAATGACAAAAGGAATTAAAATTGCAACCATTGGTGGCGGCAGCAGCTATACCCCGGAGTTAATGGAAGGCTTTATCAAACGCTATGAAGAATTGCCGATTCGTGAAATTTGGCTAGTAGATATCGAAGCAGGAAAAGAGAAATTAGAAATCGTAGGTGCGATGGCACAACGAATGTGGGACGCCACGCCTTATGATGTAAAAATCCACATGACGTTGGATCGAGAAGAAGCGTTAAAGGATGCCGATTTCGTTACGACTCAATTCCGAGTAGGGTTGCTGAATGCCCGCATCAAAGATGAACGAATTCCTGCCTATTACGGCATGATTGGTCAAGAAACCAATGGCCCTGGGGGAATGTTCAAAGCTTTCCGTACGGTACCGATCATTCTTGAAATTGTTGAAGACATGAAACGTTTATGTCCGGATGCTTGGCTGATCAATTTTGCGAATCCAAGCGGCATGGTGACAGAAGCAATCGTGCGTTACGGAAAATGGGACAAAGTCATCGGGTTGTGTAATGTGCCAGTCATGGCAACCATGATTGAGCCAGCCTTAATTGGCAAAGAACCGGATGAGTTGATTTACAAATTTGCAGGATTGAACCACTTCCACTGGCACAAAGTTGCTGATTCACACGGCAACGATGTAACGATGGACATTATTGATAAAATGTATGAAGAAGACAATGGCTTACCGAAGAATATCTTTGATGTACCATTTTACAAAGAACAGCTGGAACAAATGAAGATGATCCCTTGTGGGTATCACCGTTATTACTATCGTCAAGAAGAAATGTTGAATCATGCGATCGAAGAATACAAGACCGTCGGTACGCGCGCGCAACAAGTAAAACAAACCGAAGCTGAATTGTTTGAGTTGTACAAAGACCCTGAATTGGATCATAAACCTGAACAGCTGCAAAAACGTGGTGGTGCTTACTACTCAGATGCAGCGTGTGAAACGATTGCTTCCATTTATGCTAATAAAAATACCCAAATCGTCGTTTCAACCAAAAATGAAGGCGCCGTTCCTGATCTGCCTGCCGATTGCGTAGTTGAAGTGACCGCTTACGTTGGTGGACAAGGCGCGAGAAATGTTGCCTTTGGTGAGTTACCGACAGCTGAAAAAGGTTGGTTACAGGTAATGAAAGCAATGGAATTATTGACGATCGAAGCCGCTGTGACTGGGGATTACAATATCGCATTACAAGCATTCACCATCAACCCACTGGTTCCATCAGGGGATACGGCAAAACGTGTCATGGACGAACTGTTTATTGCCCACAAAGATCACTTGCCGAAATTTAAGGAAACAATCGCTCGTCTTGAAAAAGAAGGCGTCGAAGTACAAGATGAAGTAGCCCGCGAACTTGATCGCGAACTAGTTAAATAAAGAGAAAGTAGGAAAGAAACATGGCATTTAGAAAAGACTTTTTATGGGGCGGCGCAACAGCTGCCAATCAATGTGAAGGAGGCTACCAAGAAGGCGGACGCGGCTTAGCAAACGTAGACGTGGTACCGATCGGCAAAGATCGTTTTCCAGTGATTACTGGTCAAATGAAAATGTTTGATTTTGATGACGAACATTTCTACCCAGCAAAAGAAGCAATCGATATGTATCATCGCTACAAAGAAGACATCGCATTATTTGGCGAAATGGGCTTTAAAACCTACCGCTTGTCGATCGCTTGGAGTCGGATTTTCCCTAAAGGAGATGAAACAGAACCAAATGAAGACGGCTTGAAATTCTATGAAGATCTTTTCAAAGAATGCCACAAATATGGGATCGAACCGTTAGTAACGATCACTCACTTTGATTGTCCGATGCATTTAGTTGAAAAATACGGCGCATGGCGTTCTCGTGAATTAGTCGGATTCTATGAAAACTTGTGTAATGTGATTTTCAACCGCTACAAAGGATTAGTAAAATACTGGTTGACCTTTAACGAGATCAACATGATTCTCCATGCGCCATTTATGGGAGCTGGTTTGTACTTTGAAGAAGGCGATAACGTTGAGCAAGTGAAATACCAAGCGGCTCACCATGAGCTGTTGGCCTCTGCGATCGCAACGAAAATCGCTCATGAAGTCGATCCTGAGAACAAAGTAGGTTGCATGTTAGCTGCTGGCGCATACTATCCATATACAAGCAAACCAGAAGATGTCTGGGAATCTCGCAAAGCAGATCGCGAAAACTATTTCTTTATTGATGTTCAATCACGTGGGGAATATCCACAATATGCGCTGAAAGAAATGGAACGCAATGGGATCGAAATCAAAATGGAAGAAGGTGACCTTGAGCTGTTGAAAGCTCATACCGTTGACTTTATTTCTTTCTCTTACTATTCTTCCCGCGTATCAACAACGGACGCTGAATTGTTAGAACAAACGGCTGGCAATATTTTTGCCTCTGTGAAAAACCCATACTTGGAAGCTAGTGAGTGGGGGTGGCAAATTGATCCACTTGGTTTGCGGATCACGATGAATGACATTTATGATCGCTACCAAAAACCATTGTTCATCGTTGAAAACGGCTTAGGAGCTGTCGATACACCGGATGCAGATGGTTATGTGGAAGATGACTATCGAATCCAATATTTGGCAGAGCATATTCAAGCAATGAAAGATGCGGTTGAACAAGATGGTGTCGATCTATTGGGCTACACCACATGGGGTTGTATCGATTTAGTTTCAGCTGGAACCGGTGAAATGAAAAAACGCTATGGTTTCATTTATGTGGACCGTGACAATGAAGGAAACGGCACCTTGAAACGAACAAAGAAAAAATCATTTGATTGGTACAAACAAGTGATTGCTTCAAACGGTGAAGATTTGTCGAATAACTAATCAAAAGAAGCTGCCGTTGATCTCTTAGAGAAATCTAAGGAGATCAACGGCAGTTTTTTAAAGTCTTTTTAAAAACTTTTGTAATGAATGGCTTCTTTAAGAAGAAATGGAGGCTCAAATATTTTTGATAACCGACAATGAGAGTGTTGTAAAATGTTTGCGTTGCAGCAATTACAAAAAGGCGACCTTAAGGATGACATATTTTGCCCTTAAGGTCGCCTTTATCAATTTTTTAAAGAACTTTTTCAATTTCAGGAATCATTTTTTGAGGATTGGTTTGTGGAGCAAAACGCTCAACGACTCTGCCTTGGCGATCCACCAAAAATTTCGTGAAATTCCATTTAATGGCTTTGCCTAGCGTGCCCGGTGCTTCTTCTTCCAAATAGCGAAACAAGGGATCCGAGTCTTTGCCATTGATCACCGTTAACTTGTGCATCGGAAAATCAACACCATAGGTGGTTCGGCAAGCGGCTGCGGCTTCTTCGGCTGAACCGACTTCTTGTTTGAACTGGTCAGAAGGAAATCCTAAAACGACCAACCCTTGGTCTTTATAGGTTTCATAAAGACCTTGTAATTCTTTGAACTGCGGGCTCAAACCGCACTTCGTAGCTGTATTGACGATCACTAGCGGTTGACCTTCGTATTTTGCTAGCGAATACGTTTCGCCGTTTTCTAATGTTGCTTGGTAGTCATAGATTGACATAGCAAACGCTCCTTTTAATGTAAATCATAGTCGATAGCTTCTGAGACAAGTATAGAGCAAAGTCTTCAAAAAAACCAAGCAAACTTCTTGGCGTATCTTATTTTTTTATGGAAAACAAAAAAGTCCAGCAGTCACCGAGACCGCTGGACTTTAATTATGCTTCTGGTAAGACTTCTGGTTCGGCTTCTTGGGGATGAACGACAGCTTTGGTTTTCCAGACACCAGAATGCCAGCGATAGATCATTAAGATACTACGGAGTGCTTCGTCAATGGCATAAGCGATCCAAACGCCGATCAAACCGAATTTAAAGACGATGGCCAATGAGTAAGAAAACGGTAAGCTGATGACCCATAGAACAACCAGACTGCAGATCAATGGGAACTTCACGTCGCCACTTGCATTCAAGGAACCCACAAGGATCATATTGACTGCACGAGCTGTTTCTAAGACGATCTCTACCAAAAAGACACCTTTAGCAATCTCGATCACTTCCGCGTTGGAGGTAAAGATTCCCATGATTGGCTCAATAAACAAGTAAGTCAATAGACAGATCGTCACTGAGGCAATGATCCCGATCACCATCGTGCGCATGCCTCGCTGATGCGCGCGATCGAATTCTCCAGCACCGACATTGCGGCCAATCATGATTTGATTCCCTTGACTCAATGCGGAGGCAATCAAATAAACAAATTGGGTGATAGCTGTTACGTAAGATTTTGCAATCAAGACACTTGCACCAAGTTGAGCCACAATCATCGTCACCACGACTTGCGCACCTTGATAGGAAAGAGATTCGCCAGAAGAAGGCAATCCGTAAGTCAAAATGTTTTTCATCACACCCCAAGAGACGTTCGAAAAACGGGCAGACAAAACAGAAAAATTCACGTGCTTCTTCAGTAGTACTGCGGCAATTACTAAACCGATCGAATTACCAAAGACGCTAGAAAATGCCAATCCAGTCACACCGAAATTCGGCAATCCGAAGGGGCTGTATAAGACAAAATAATTCCCAATCACGGCTAGAATACTAGCAAACATCGGTACCAATAACGCAGGTTTTGTGAAACTGTGGCTACGCATGACAGCAATTATGACCGCCGTGATCGAGGAAAGAAACAGACTTCCGCCATATACTTGTAAGTACCCATGCCCGAGGGCAACTAATTCAGCATCCAGTCCCATGAAACGCAAGAGATAGGTTGAGCCAAAAAGGAACATTAAGCTGATTAAAATTCCAATGAATAATGAGCCAAAAAGAGCGGTATTGATGACTTTCGGGATCTGGTCCCGTTTTTTTGCACCAATTAATTGGGCGATAATGATCTGAGTACCCACGGTTATGAAACCGTAAATAAAGACCGTTAAATTTAACAGTTGATTGGCGGCACTGACAGCCGCTACTGCTGGCTCGGAGTAATGAGAAATCATCCAAACGTTGATATTCCCAATAACGACCCGCAAAAATAACTCAACAAAAATCGGCCAGCTGAGGAAAAGCAGTTCGCGATCTGATTTTCCTAAAAGTTTTTTCTTATTCAATTGTAAGGACTCCTTATTTTCTATATAATAGACGTATCGTGAAAATTTTACAAAAATTGAAAAGAAAGTCAATGTAATTTTCAAAAGTAAAAGCAGGAATATCTTATTATTTTTTGTAAGCAGATGAGTTGAAAGAATTTGCTTTTGAAAGTAAAGTATGGGTAGTCCAAATTGGAGGGAAATATATGTATGATGTAATTATCATCGGCGCAGGCCCTGCGGGGATGACAGCAGCGCTTTATGCGTCAAGATCGAATTTATCAGTACTAATGATTGAACGAGGTGCACCTGGCGGTCAAATGAATAATACGGCTGAAGTTGAAAACTACCCAGGATACGAGTCTATCTTAGGCCCTGAACTAGCATTCAAGATGTATGAAGGTGCCATAAAATTTGGTGTTGAAAATGCTTATGGAATCGTTCAAAACATCACTGACCAAGGTGAGTTTAAAGAAGTTGTGACCGAAGACAAAACTTATCAAGGAAAAACAGTCATTATTGCCACAGGGTGTGTACATAGAAAGTTAGGCGTCAAAGGCGAAGAAGAATTTGCTGGACGCGGTGTTTCATACTGTGCGGTTTGTGACGGTGCCTTTTTCCGTAACAAACGCTTGATTGTTGTTGGTGGAGGCGACTCGGCAGTCGAAGAAGCTATCTACTTAACACAATTTGCTTCTGAAGTAACGATCGTTCACCGTCGTGACGAATTACGAGCACAAAAAATCATCCAAGACCGCGCATTTGCCAACGAGAAAATCTCTTTTATTTGGGATTCTGTTGTGGAAGAAATCAAAGGCAATGAGATGGTCGTAACTGGCGTGCAAATTAGAAACGTAAAAACGGATGAAGTGACAGAAGAAGCTGCTGGCGGTGTCTTTATCTATGTTGGTTTAGATCCGTTGACAGAGCCATTCAAAGCCAGCGGTATCACGAATGATGCTGGCTGGATCTTAACCAATGATCAGATGGAAACTTCAATTCCTGGTGTTTACGCGGTTGGCGATGTTCGTGAAAAAGGCTTGCGTCAAATCACGACGGCAGTCGGCGATGGCAGTATTGCTGGTCAACAAGTGTTTGATTTTATTGAAACGCAAAAAGATGCTCAATTAACGAAATAACCTAATGGAATCAGCTGTTATTTTTAAAGTGTCAATCACTTTTGATAGCAGCTGTTTTTATTTTTCGTTTGGTTATTCTTTGAGAAATCTGTAAGTAGTGTTATACTAATTTTAGAGCATTTTAACGGAAAAAGGAGAGGTTATTTTATGGCATGGGAACAAACATTTAATCAATGGAAAAACAGTGAACACTTAGATCCACAATTAAAAGAACAATTGACCGCATTAGAAGCAGATCCTGCGATGCTAGAAGACGCTTTTTATATGCCTTTGGAATTTGGGACTGCCGGTATGCGAGGTATTTTAGGGCCTGGGATCAACCGGATGAACATTTATACGATTCGTCAAGCAACCGAAGGATTGGCTCGCTTTATGGATACACAAGATCCTGAAACAAGACGTCGTGGCGTAGCGATCGCCTATGATTCCCGTCATTTTTCACCTGAGTTTGCGATGGAAGCAGCGAAAACATTGGCAAAACATGATATTCCAGCCTTCGTCTTTGAAAGCTTACGTCCGACGCCAGAATTATCTTTTGCTGTGCGTTACCTAAAAACTTTCACCGGAATCATGATCACTGCTTCTCACAATCCAGCCGAATACAATGGCTACAAAGTATATGGGGAAGATGGTGGGCAAATGCCACCTGCAGATGCGGATGCATTGACCAAATTCGTTCGGGAAATTGAAAATCCATTGGAGATCCCGGTATTAAGTGAAGAAGAAGCCAAAAACAGCGGCTTGATCTCTATTATTGGCGAAGAGATCGACACTGCCTATCTGAAAGAGATCAAAGAAGTCACGATCGATCAAGAATTGATCGATACGGTGGGCAAAGATTTGAAACTTGTCTATACACCACTTCACGGAACAGGGCGGATGCTTGGAGAGAAAGCGTTGAAACAAGCTGGTTTCCAACAATTCATTATTGAACCTTCTCAAGCGGTTGCTGATCCAAATTTCAGTACAGTAAAATCACCGAATCCAGAAGAGCACTCTGCCTTTGAATATGCGATTGCTTTAGGAGAAAAAGAAGGAGCGGACCTATTGATCGCCACGGACCCAGATGCCGATCGCTTGGGGGCTGCAGTAAGAATGCCAGATGGCAATTACCAAGTGTTGACTGGAAACCAATTAGGCGCATTGATGATCCGTTATATTCTAGAAGCTCATAAAACAGCAGGAACCTTGCCTGAAAATGCAGCAGTCTTAAAATCGATCGTTTCTAGTGAATTGCCAACAGCGATCGCCAAATCTTACAATGTGGATATGATCAATGTTTTGACCGGCTTTAAGTTCATCGCCGAAAAAATCCAACAATTTGAAAAAGATCATTCGCAAACCTTCATGTTTGGTTTTGAAGAAAGTTATGGTTACTTAGTGAAACCATTTGTACGGGACAAGGACGCGATCCAAGCGCTCGTTTTATTAGCAGAAGTGGCGGCTTTTTACAAACAATCAGACAAAACCCTTTATGATGGTCTGCAAGATATTTTTGAAGAATATGGTTATTACGCAGAAAAAACCATTTCAGTAACGATGAGCGGTATGGAGGGGGCAACTAAGATTGCTGCCTTGATGAAGACTTTCCGTGAAAAAGCTCCTTCTGTTTTCGCAGGAACTCCTGTCGTTCAAACAGAAGACTTTAAACTGTTGACTCGTGTGGGCTTAGATGGACACCTGCAAAAAATGACGACACCGCCTTCTGATGTTTTGAAATACACATTAGAAGATGAAAGCTGGATTGCTGTGCGTCCTTCTGGAACTGAACCCAAAATCAAGTTTTATATTGGTGTGAAAGGCGAATCGGCAGATGAGGCAGAACAAAAAATTGCTGATCTGCAAGCAGCCATCGAAGAGATCACTGGGGAATAAAACTACCTGATGTCTCCAATACCAAGAAATTGCAACTGACTGAATGATCCGAGTGGTAGAAACGAAGCTTCGATGCCTCAGCACCCCGCTGTTGAGGAATCAAAGCTTCGAGAAGAAATTTTCTGACACTTGGATCTATTCGTGTCTTTTATCTATTTTCTTTCCCTTGCTCATCAAAGGTGGATTGACAAGCCGTCAACCAAGGGCTAAAATGCAAAAGGAAATAAGAGAGGATGTGGCGCGATGACTACGCCGAAATTAGAGGAAATTCAGCAAGTAACACAGATTTTTAAGATGCTTAGTGATCCCACCAGACTAAAAATTTTGTTGTCCCTTCAAGAAGGTGAACGCAACGTCACTTCGATTGCGGAACAAGTACATATGGAACAATCAGCAGTTTCTCATCAGTTGAAACTTTTGAAAGATAATCGGATCGTAAAGTCAGAGAGACAAGGAAAAACGATTCTTTATAGTCTCGATGACAAACATGTTGTGGATATTTTGCAAAAAACATTTGAACATATCCATCACCGTTAAAACTAGGGCGAGAATTTCTCAAAAGTCCTAGTTTTTTCTTATTGTTTTTGGTATGCTAGTGGAAATATTAAAATTAGATGAACGGTTTTTAATAACGTTTTCAGTTAGGGGGCATTATGGGTAAGCGATTAAACATTGGATTATTAGGAATGGGTGTTGTCGGCAGTGGAGTCTGTCAAGTGCTGGCGGAACAAAAAGAAGCCATTCTGGCACGGACAGGAGTCAATGTGCAAATCACGAAAGCACTAGCATCGCCTTATGAGGACAAGTCTGAGTTGGCGGCTAAGTATGGGTTTGCTTTGACGAATGAGGCAAATGAGTTGTTTGAAGATGAGACCATCGACGTAATTGTGGAATTGATCGGGAAGATCGATCCGGCAAAAGCGTTTATTTCAGCTGCTTTAGAAAATAAAAAGCATGTTGTGACGGCAAATAAAGATTTGATTGCCACCCATGGACCTGAACTGCTGGCAATTGCTGAAAAAGCCGGTGTTTCTCTTTATTATGAAGCCAGTGTGGGTGGCGGCATTCCGATTTTGCGCACATTGAGCACCCACTATCTACCTGATACCATCACAGGAATTTTTGGTATCGTCAATGGGACGACCAATTACATGTTGACGAAAATGACAGAAGATGGCATGACCTATGAAGATGCTTTGTCGCAAGCTCAAGCAAAAGGCTTTGCGGAATCAGATCCTACCAATGATATCGATGGCATTGATGCTGCTTACAAAATGGTGATTTTGACGAAATTTGCCTTTGGGAAAACGATCAGCATTGATGATGTTGCAACGAAAGGCATCCGCGGATTAGCTGTGGCAGATATTAAGCAGGCGCAAGCCTTTGGTTATGAAGTGAAGTTGATCGGCGCAGCTCAAAAGACAGTTGACGGTTCCCTTACTGTGTCAGTCGGACCTGTATTAGTACCGAAAAACCATGCGTTAGCGACGATCCAAAACGAGTTTAATGGTATTTTTATCGAGAGCGAAGGCATTGATCAATCAATGGTTTATGGACCAGGAGCAGGATCGCGACCGACGGCCACCAGCGTGGTTGCGGATTTAACCGTGCTAGCAAAAAATAAAAGCTATGGGATCGTGGAACCATTTCTAACCTTTGAAAAAGAAACAGCATTAGCTGCTGTCCGAGAAGTTCCCAGCCGGCATTATGTGTCGTTTTCAAGTCAAGAGATCAAAGCGAACGCTCTTCCAGAATGGTTTGCGTTTGAGCAAACGGTGTTCAACGAAGCAGACCAACGAATCGTTGGAATCACCAATTCAATGAGCGAAAATAAGCTAGCAGAAAAACTCGCAACTTATACCGATGCACAAAGCATTCAAATAATGAAAGTGATGGAGGAATAAACATGTATCAAGGATTATTGCATCAATACAAAGAATATCTCCCAGTTAATGAAAATACCCCAGCATTGTCACTGGCAGAAGGTAACACGCCGTTGATTCCCTTACCAAGCCTTTCCAAGGAATTAGGGATCCAATTGTATGGAAAATACGAAGGGCTGAATCCAACAGGCTCATTTAAAGACCGCGGTATGGTGATGGCGGTGGCAAAAGCGGTGGAAGAAGGCGCTAAAGCAATCGTCTGTGCCTCGACAGGAAATACTAGTGCGGCAGCAGCAGCTTATGCCACCAGAGCGGGTATCAAAGCCTACGTTGTAATTCCAGATGGCAAGATCGCTATGGGAAAATTGGCGCAAGCAATCGTTTATGGAGCCGATATCATTTCGATTCCAGGAAACTTTGATGAAGCGTTAAAAGCGGTCCGGGATATTGCAGAAACGGAAGCCGTGGCGCTAGTAAACTCAGTCAATCCTTATCGTTTAGAAGGACAAAAAACAGCTGCCTTTGAAGTATGCGAACAATTAGGACAAGCGCCAGATGTTCTTGCGATTCCTGTCGGTAATGCAGGAAATATCTCGGCATATTGGAAAGGGTTCAAAGAATGGCATGAGAAAAAAGGCACCACGTTGCCAAGAATGCATGGGTTTGAAGCTGAAGGTGCTGCTGCCATCGTCCGTGGTGAAGTCATCGAACAGCCAGAAACGATCGCTACAGCGATTCGGATCGGCAATCCGGCCAGCTGGCAGTTGGCAGAAGCCGCTCGTGATGAATCAAAAGGACATATTGATGCAGTAACCGATGAGGAAATTTTGAATGCTTACCGTAAAATCGCTGCGCAAGATGGTGTATTTATTGAACCAGGTTCAGCCGCATCACTTGCCGGCGTTATCCAGCACGTGAAAGCAGGAAAAATCAAATCAGGTGAAACTGTCGTTGCTGTCTTTACTGGAAATGGTCTGAAAGATCCGGATACAGCAATTAAAGCAACCGAAGTAACCATCAATAAAATGAGTGATTTAGAAGAAATGCGTCAGCATCTTCGTGAAGGAGTTGCCAATCTATGAAGATCCGCGTTCCTGCAACCAGTGCGAATTTAGGGCCTGGTTTTGATTCCTGCGGGATTGCCCTGTCAAAGTATTTGTTCATTGAAGTTTTAAAAGAAAACGATACGTGGGAAATCATCCATGAGTTAGGCTCAGAGATTCCAACCGATGAAACCAATTTACTTTTGCGTGTGGCTTTGAAATTAGCACCAGACATGAAACCATTGAAGATTCGTATGAGCTCAGATATTCCATTGGCACGAGGCTTAGGCAGCAGTTCTTCTGTTATTGTTGCTGGGATTGAACTAGCCAACCGCATGGCGCATATGAATCTGAGTGCAGCACAAAAACTTGAGATCGCAACCGCCATTGAAGGGCATCCTGACAACGTCGGACCAGCGATCTATGGAGATTTTACGATTGCTGCCTATGATCATCAGCACAAGCATACGTATTTAGTCAAACATCATTTTCCTGAATGTGAGATCATCGCCTATATCCCTCACGATGAGTTGTTGACGGAAGCAAGTCGCCAAGTCTTGCCCCAGACACTTTCTCACGAGCAAGCAGTCGAAGCCAGTGCGATCGCCAATGTTATGATCGCAGCAGTCATCAATGGCAATCTGCCTCTTGCAGGGAAATTGATGCAGCAAGATCGTTTTCATGAAGCCTATCGTGAGAAACTTGTTCCACACTTGTCGACCATTCGCCAGATTTGTGAAGAAGAAGGCGGTTATGGCTGTTTCTTGAGTGGCGCAGGTCCCACTGTATTAGCAATCGTCCCAGAAGACAAGGCAGAACGTATCTCAAAACTTTTGCATGCGCTGGAAAGTAATGCGTATATCGAACAATTGCAAATCGATCGTGAAGGGCTACAAGTTTTCTAAAGAGCTTTAAAATGAAAAATATACCAAAAACGATGAGCAGACTGAGTCCGCTCATCGTTTTTTATTGCTTAATAGTGGTTAATCTTTCGTCTCTGAGGTGTAATAGCTATGATCTTCTAAGTTTAATGCATTTAAAATCATTGAGGCGGTTTCTTCGATGGAAAGAGAAGCGACATTGATCACGACACAACCTAATTTCTCATAAAGATCATTGGCAAACGTCAGCTCCGCTTTGATTTTTTCGATATCGGAATACGCAGAATCGGGGTTCAAGCCGTAGGAGCGCATCCGTTCTTTGCGGATACTGTTTAATACATTCGGATCGTTTGTTAACCCAACGATTTTTTTCGGATCGATTTCCCAGAGCTGTTTTGGTATGTGGGCTTGCGGAACCAAAGGCAAATTAGCGACTTTTAAGTTTTTGTTCGCTAAAAATAGACTCAAAGGCGTTTTTGAGGTCCGAGAAACACCCAATAAAACGACATCCGCCTCTAAAAAGCCTCGGGGGTCTTTTCCGTCATCATACATCACAGCAAACTCCATGGCTTTGATGCGTTTAAAATAATTTTCATTCAAGTGGTGCAAAGCGCCGGGTTCTCGTGACGGTGCCACCCCAGTGCGGCGTTCAACTTCACTCACAGGCGGTGTCAGTACATCAAAATGATAGAGATCCGCTTCTTCACAAAAATGATTGGTCAAATCTACGAGTTCTTCTTTGATCAAGGTATGAAGAATAATGGCATTGTGTTTTTTTGCATCTGATAATGCTTTGATCAAATGCTCTTTTGTGTGGATGAAGGTGCGTCTAAAAAGGTTGAATTCGACGCTGGGGTATTGGGCCATTGTCGCTTGTGCAAGCTTCGATGCCGTTTCGCCGGCAGAGTCCGACAACACGAACATCGTCACTGCGGCACTGGTTTGCAATTTTTCTTGCAAGTCTGGTTGTTCAGGTTCAGTTGGCTTCATAAGAAAAATCCTCTCTTGCTTTTTTATTGATTTCATTATACCATACTTAAGATCGATAGAATCGGAATGATTTTGATTTATCAGGAGGGCCTACGATGAAAAATCAAACACTTATTGAGCATGCCATGACAACATTGAAAGAAAATGGCTTTAAATACACCAAAAAAAGAGAAGCGATCATCACCTATTTAGTCAAACGCAATCGCTATTTACCAGCAAAAGAAATTCATGAATACATGTCGGAAAAGTATCCTGGTTTGAGTTATGATACGATCTACCGGAATTTGCACGATTTTTCTGAGATCGGTATTTTAGAAGAAACAGAGCTGAACGGTGAGATGAAGTTTCGCTATAACTGCTGTGCAGAATTAGAGGACCATCACCACCATCATTTCATTTGTACAGTCTGCGGCAAAACAAAAGAACTGCATATTTGTCCAATGGACTTCTTTCAAGAACAGCTTCCTGGTTGTTTGATCGAGGGTCATCGCTTCGAGATTCTGGGGCGTTGTGAAGAATGTCAATGAAAACCCAAACAAACTTGACAGTATCGAAGACTTTTTTACCAGAATGCCTTGACACTTTTTCAGGGGTTAGCTATAATTTTTAAAGGACAGTCGTGTTTTTTGGGATTTTATTTCAATAACAACTACGGTTACTTTTTAAGCTCGGAGGGAGGGAATTTACATGTCAAAAACAGTCGTTCGCAAAAACGAATCACTTGACGATGCTCTTCGTCGCTTCAAACGTTCCGTGTCAAAAGCGGGTACTTTACAGGAATCTCGTAAACGTGAATTTTACGAAAAACCTAGCGTAAAGCGTAAGAAAAAATCTGAAGCAGCTAGAAAACGCAAAAAATTCTAATTTTCTACTGTTTTGAGAATTGGAGCTGGTAGTGTGACACTACTAAGTACACTGAATGATGACATGAAGACAGCGATGAAAGCCAAAGACAAGGAAACCTTGCAGGTGATCCGCATGTTGAAAGCATCAATTCAAAATGAGCAGATCAAAAAAGGTACTGACTTGAATGAAGAAGAAGAGTTGACTGTTTTATCTCGTGAGATGAAGCAACGTCGGGACTCTTTAAATGAGTTTGAGAAAGCTGACCGAAAAGATTTAGCCGAGAAAGTCAAAGTTGAAATTGCAGTTGTTGAAAAATATTTACCAGCGCAACTTGATGAAGCGGAAATCCGCCAAATCGTTGCTGGAGCGATTGAAAAGACTGGTGCTTCTTCTTCCAAAGAATTTGGAAAAGTGATGGGTGCTGTAATGCCGCAAGTCACAGGCAAAGCAGACGGCAATCAAGTCAATGCAATCGTTAAAGAATTATTGGATCAAATGTAAGCTCACGCCGCAAGTATGGATGACATGCTTGCGGCTTTTTTCTGATTTCGAAAACTTAAAAAAAGCATAAGGACAAAAGGAAACTACCTTTGGGCTTTATAAGTAATTTTTCTTTTTTCCATCTTATGTTATTATTAATAAGAACGCCAAAAAAGGAGCTGTAACATATTTGACAGACAAAACTATGACGATCGAGATAACACTTAGTGAAAACGATGATGTTCGTTTGCTATTAGGTGCTCACGATAAAAACATTAAAATTATTGAAGACTCGACAGGGACGGTCATTCACACTCGTGGTGAGCTAATCCAAATCGTCGGCGAAGCGGATGCAGCAGAAAAAGCACAATCTGTGATTCGAGCGTTGCAAGAGTTGATCAAACGAGGTATCAATATCAGTACCCCTGATGTGATCACAGCGTTGAATATGGTAAACAAAGGCAGTCTTGATTATTTCAAAGATATGTATGATGAAGAAATCATCAAGGACCGTAATGGTAAACCGATTCGGGCGAAAAATGCCGGTCAAAAGAAATATATCGAAGCTGTTCGCAAACATGATGTGGTCTTTGGTGTCGGACCAGCTGGAACAGGAAAAACCTTTTTAGCCGTTGTCATGGCGATCGCTGCTTTAAAGAAAGGCCAAGTGCAAAAGATCATTTTGACACGGCCCGCTGTGGAAGCAGGAGAAAACCTTGGTTTCCTACCGGGAGACTTGAAAGAAAAAGTCGATCCTTACTTACGACCCGTTTATGATGCGTTGTATCAAATTTTCGGGATGGATCATACGAATCGTTTAATGGAACGTGGCGTCATAGAGATCGCTCCATTAGCATATATGCGAGGGCGCACGTTAGAAGATGCCTTTGTAATTTTAGATGAAGCTCAAAACACGACGATCGCTCAAATGAAAATGTTTCTGACACGTTTAGGATTCAACTCCAAAATGATCGTCAATGGCGATACGAGTCAGATCGACTTGCCAAAGGGAACTTTAAGCGGTTTGATCCATGCGGAGCGAACGTTGCAAGAGATCCCCAAAATTGCTTTTGCTAATTTTGAAGCAGGAGATGTGGTACGGCACCCAGTTGTGGCCGAAATCATTCGAGCTTATGAAGAAGCAGATCTTAAAGACAAGCGCTGATCGTCTTTTAGGAGGAGAACTATGATCATTCAACCACTACGGAAATTTAGAGAAAGACTTGGGAAGTTCTATTTACCAGTTTTAATGTTTCTATTCTTTCTTTTTTCGATTGGTATCATGTACACCAGCGTCAAACAGAACAATGTCGATTATAGCGAAGGTCAGGTGGCGGAAGAAAACATCCGTGCCAATAAAACGATTGAAAATACCGCTGCGACAGAACAAAAGCGCAAATTAGCAGCAGAAGCGGTTCCACCAGAGTATACTTATCAAGACACACTGGCGCAGACACAGCACGATCGCATCGACCATTTATTTGACTTAGTTGATTCAGTCAAAAAGTCGGTAGATGATGCCCACGCTAAAGAAGTTGCTGAGGCTGATGAGGATGAAAATATCCCTAAACCGAGTACGGATGAATACATCGCAGCCTTAAAAAAAGAGTTTGAAAAAATGAGTGATGATGAACTTGATTTTTATCAGTCATTGACGAATAATTTTTTGTCGACGTTGTTTTCTTTAAGTAGCGATGAATTGAATACGGTACGAACCTATGCCTTACAGCTAGTGGACGAGCAAATGGCTAAGCAGATCCGTCAAACAGAACTCAGCACTTTCCGCTCGGAGGCAGAAGACAAGATCCAATTTCTAGATGTTACTTCAGACATGGCATCAGTATTGCGTTTTATTGTCAATCAAGGAATCGTCGTCAATGATATTCCCAATGAAAAGCGGACGGAAGAAGCGAGACAAACCGCCATGGACGCTGTTCCACCGGTAATGATCTATCAAGGAGAAATCATTGTTCGTGAAGGCTCGCAGATCGATGCCAACGCATTGGAAAAATTACAGCTTTTAGGAATGACCAATCAAACCTTCTCAGTTTTTCCATTGATCGCTTTAGTTTTAGCGATATGCTTACAAATGCTGATGCTGTTTTATTATACAAGACAGACAAAAGACGTTGAAAAACGTATGAACGCCGTCACTTTTTATATTTTGGCGATGGCATTCAGTATTTTGATCATGAAATTCTTCCAACTGTTCCAATCAGAATTAGTGACCTTTATCCCGCTCTTTTTCCCAGCAGCCTTTACACCGCTGATTCTGAGCATTTTCTCCAGCAGACGTTTAGGAATATTATCCGCGATTTTCCAAGTGGTCAGTGCACTCTTCATTTACTTTGATTCCAGTGGGACCAACTTGTTGACGACTGTTTTAGTGACCTACCTTTTCTCTGGTTTAATGGGTACGATGATCAAACGAGCACGTATTGCCAGTCAAGGGAAAATCGCAGTCATGTGGGTGATCGTTTTCCCATTACTCTTAAGCATCATGCTGGTCATTTTCCAAGGAATGGATTTGGCCCGCGGCAACACATGGACAACACTCGTCTGTGGATTGGCCGGCTCGCTCTTAAGCTATTTGCTGACAATGGGGCTGCATCCGTATATCGAACTATTGGTAACGGACGAAAGTATGATCGTGTTGAATGAATTGAGTAACCCGAATCATCCGTTGTTGAAACAGTTGTTGGAAGAAGCACCAGGGACCTATCATCACAGTATGATGGTTGCCAATCTTAGCGCCAATGCTGTAGCCGAGATTGGTGGGCAAAGCTTACTGACCCGCGTGGCTTGTTACTACCATGACATTGGTAAAGTCAAACATGCCAATTTCTTCGTTGAAAATTTACCTGCAGGTGCTGAGAATCCACATAATTTCTTGCTACCTGAAGACAGCAAACAAATCATCTTCGGTCACGTGATCGATGGAGCGGAAATTCTCGAAGAGGCCAAAATGCCGCGGATGGTGATCGATATTTGCCGTCAACACCATGGCACGACCCTGATGCGTTATTTCTATGTCAAAGCCCAAGAGCGTAATCCCGAGGTGACGGAAGAAGATTTCCGTTATCCTGGGCCAAAACCGCAAACACGAGAAGCGGGTGTCGTGAGTATCGCTGATAGCTGTGAAGCAGCGGTTCGAGCGATGGAAAATCCGACCAATCAAAAGATTCAAGAATTTGTTGCGAATCTCATCAATGACCGGATCTTGGACGGTCAACTGGATGAAACAGGGTTAACGTTGAAAGAAATCCGAATGATTGAAAAATCACTGGTCAATGGACTTTGCAGTACCTTCCATTCACGGATCAAATACCCAAAGATGAAATCGGAAGCAGAGAAAATGAAAGAAGAACAAGAAAGAAGAGAGCGCTAATGGAGATTACCTTTTTAGATGAGACAAATTCAGTAGGGGAAACCAAGATCAAAGAGATCGAAGGCCTTCTACAATTTGCTGCAGGACATTTAGACCTTCCAGAGGATACGGAAATGTCGGTCACGTTTATGGACAATGCAGCCATCCAAGAAATCAATCGGGAGTATCGCGGCAAAGATATGCCGACAGATGTCATCAGTTTTGCCTTCGAAGAAGAAACGCCAGAGGAGATGCCGATCATTTTTGATGAAGCCCTTGAAGAGATGCCTCGTGATCTAGGAGACATTATGATCTCCATTGAACGGGCAAAGGAACAAGCTGCTGAATATGGGCATACTTATGATCGGGAACTTGGTTTCTTGGCGCTGCATGGTTTCTTGCATATCAACGGCTATGATCATATGACACCAGAAGATGAAAAGGAAATGTTTGGATTGCAAAAGGAAATACTGGATGCCTATGGACTCAAAAGATAAGAATATTGGGAAAAACAAACAGTTTATCTCGTCAATCGAATTTGCTTTCACCGGTATAAAAACCGTTTTTAAAGAGGAGCGTAATATGCGTAAACATGTTGCGTTAGGTATCGTTGCGATCATTGCAGGCTTTGTTTTCCGTTTGAATCAAATGGAATGGCTTTGGCTGCTGTTAGCTGTTTTCTTAGTGTGGATCGTGGAGATCATCAATACAGTCTTTGAGAATGTCGTTGACATGTTTACGGACTTTCATTTCCATCCTATCGGAAAAAAAATCAAAGATATGGCAGCTGGTGCTGTGCTGATGACCGCTGTGTTTGCATTAGTGGTCGCCGCGATCATCTTCTTGCCAAAATTGCTACAGCTCTTCTAAAGATGCACCAAAACCACAAGATAAAGGGGAACAACAATGACAACACACAAATCAGGCTTCGTTGCGATCGTCGGGCGGCCAAATGTTGGGAAATCAACACTACTAAATCGAGTCGTAGGGCAAAAAATCGCGATCATGAGTGACAAGGCGCAAACGACTCGTAATAAAATTCAAGGGGTCTATACGACAGATGACGCACAGCTGATCTTTATCGATACACCAGGGATCCATAAACCCAAACACCGTCTAGGCGATTTTATGGTGGAAACCGCCTATAGTGCACTTCGTGAAGTTGACGTGACACTATTTATGATCAGTGCCGATCAAAAGCGCGGCAAGGGTGATGATTTTATCATCGAACGGTTGCGTCAAAGCCAGACGCCAGTTTTCCTAGTGATCAATAAAATAGATAAAGTCCATCCGGATGCTTTATTGGCAATCATTGAAGATTACTCTTCACAAATGGACTTTGCTGAGATCGTACCGATTTCCGCAACAGAAGGCAATAATTTCGAAACGTTAATGAAGCTACTGATCGATGAAATGCCTGAAGGGCCTCAGTACTTCCCAGAGGATCAAATCACGGATCATCCAGAATACTTTATCGTTTCCGAATTGGTGCGGGAAAAAGTCTTGCTACTGACCAGAGATGAAGTGCCTCACTCGGTAGCGGTCGTTGTTGACTCCATGAAACGGGACCATAATGATAAGGTGCATATTCAAGCGACGATTATTGTCGAACGTGACAGTCAAAAAGGCATTATCATCGGTAAAGGCGGAAAAATGCTGAAACAGATCGGGACGAAAGCTCGTTTAGACATTGAACACTTGTTAGATGACAAAGTCTTTTTGGAACTATGGGTGAAAGTTCAAAAAGATTGGCGCGACAAGCAAACCTTCTTAACAGACTACGGCTATCGCAAAGATGAGTATTAAGGAAATTTAGATCAATCATGGTCTGCTTTAAAAAGGAAAAACTGATGCAGTTAGTTAACTGGATCAGTTTTTTTAAAGAAATGGGGTACGACGATGAATCTTGTTGAAACAAAAGGAATCTTACTTTTTTCAAAAGACCATAAAGAAAAGGACAAGTTAGTCAAAATCTTTACGGAGTCAGCTGGGAAGCAAATGTTTTATGTCAAAGGGGCTCATCGGAAAAACAACCCCTTGACACCAGCCTTGCTCTCCTATACTGAAGCGACTTACATGGGAACCATCAAAGCGGAAGGCTTGTCCTTTTTAAACAATGCCAAAGACATCCATTCATTTCGTACGATTCAAAGTGATATTTTTATCGCTGGCTATGCGACTTATCTGTTGAATCTGGCTGATTCTGCCATCGATGATCGGGTCTATGATCCACATCTTTACCAATTTCTGCACGAGGCGTTACAATTGATGGATCAAGGAAACGACGCAGAGATCATCACCAATATTTTTGAGATTCAGATTTTACACCGTTTCGGGATTACTCCAAATTGGACGCATTGTGCCATCTGCGGAAAAACCGACGGTCGGTTTGACTATTCCTCAAAATATAGCGGTATTTTATGTGAACAGCACTGGGGGATGGACGAACGTCGCTATCATGCGGATTCTCGTGCGATCCATTTTATTCGCTTGTTTTCGCAAATATCCTATGAGCAGATTGCTTCGATCAAATTAAAGTCAGAAACGAAAGCAGCGATTCGACAAGTGATCGATCTATTGTATGATGAATATGTCGGCATCCATTTGAAAAGCAAGAAGTTTATCGATCAGATGGGGCAATGGCAAGACGTCTTAAAACCGAAAAATCAATGATAGAGTTGGCGAAACTTCAATGGAGTTAAGCCGACTCTTTTTTTGAACAATGCGGTAAAGTGACTCGCATCTTGAAAACCCACGGCGAAGGCGGCTTGCTGAATGGGCAGATCCGGCTGTGCCACCAAAAGTTCTTTGGCGCGGGCCATGCGATAGTTTAATAAGTATTGGGCGGTGGATTGTCCTAGAAAACGCTGGAACAACCGCGAGAGATATTGGGGCGAAACATAGACTAAACCAGCCAAGTCTCTGATCGTGATCGCCTGATCGTAATTGGTTTCGATTTCTTGTATTACAGGGATCAGATATTGTTGAAACAAGGGGTGTTTTTCGGTTGGATTCCCCGAGTTCTCTTGCATGATCGCCAGCAAAAAACGATAACACTCGCTAGAAGCCTGTAACGGATCCCAACTGATTTTTGGGTCTTCTTTAATGCGTTGTTTGATCCAAGTCATATAGGAAAAAGTTTCAGACTCTTCAACTAAAAGATAAGGTTTACTTGTAAATTTTTTTAAGATCTCAGCTGCCAAAGGTCCTTGAAAAGTGGCAAAGGAGGTTTTCCAATCAGACAAGGGATAGTAGCGATGTGGAGTAAAAGGAAAAATCAAGATGCCTTCACTGGGACGTAAGATAAAGGATTCTTGACCAAAGGTGACGCGGCCTTCTCCTTGTTCTGTCTGTAGCCAATGAAAGTAAGGGTAGCCATCGGGACGAACAACGTCATCTTGTGGCCAATCATTTCCGATACTTTCAAGCGACAAAGGCAGCTGCTGGTTTGTTTGATAAAAATAAATAGGCATATCCAACCTCCATGTTTCGAAAAGTTATAAAATAGTGTTTCATGTATTATACTACAACAGAATGAAAAGCCTTACAATAAGAGAGTAGAAATCAATTTATTTTAAAGGAGCGTTCATTCTTATGACAAAATTTTTCGATCGAATTTTATTTGGCGGCGATTATAACCCCAATCAATGGCCCAAAGAGATTTGGGAAGAAGACATTCGAATCTTTAAAAAAGCGAGTATCAATAGTGCGACCGTCAACGTCTTTTCATGGGCAAAGATCCAGCCTTCTGAAAATTGTTATGATTTTGAGGAATTGGATCAAATCATCGAAAGATTAAGCAAGGAAGGGTTCGATATCGTCTTAGCGACATCGACGGCGGCGCTGCCAGCTTGGATGTTCAAGAAATATCCGGAAGTCGCTCGCACCGATTATGATGGACGCCGTCATAAGTTTGGGCAACGGCACAATGCCTGTCCTAACAGTTTAGTCTATCAAAAATACGCTGAGCGATTGGCGACAAAATTAGCCGAACGTTACGGTGAAAACCCGCAAGTCTCTTGTTGGCACATCAACAATGAATATGGTGGCGAATGTTATTGCGAAAACTGTGAGAAAGCGTTTCGTGTTTGGCTAAAAGACAAGTATCAAACGATCGAGGCAGTGAACAAAGCCTGGAACATGGAATTTTGGGGACACACTGTGTATGAATGGGATGAAATCGTGCTGCCAAATGCGCTGTCAGAAGGAATCGGCTATGAGAAGACAGCATTTGCGGGTATTTCCATTGACTACCGACGGTTCAACTCGGATAGTCTTTTAAAAAACTATATGATGGAACGGGACGCTATTCGGAAAATTGATCCGACAACTCCGATTACAACGAATTTGATGGGAACCTTTAAAGGACTGGATTATTTCAAGTGGGCAAAGGAAATGGACCTTGTTTCGTGGGATAATTATCCATCATATAATACGCCATGGAGTTTAGTAGCCATGACCCATGATCTAATGCGTGGCTTGAAACAACAGCCCTTTATGTTGATGGAACAAACACCTTCGCAACAAAACTGGCAACCTTATAACTCGTTGAAAAAACCGGGACAAATGCGGGCACAAAGTTACCAAACCATCGCGCATGGGGCGGATACGATCCAATACTTTCAATTACGACGTTCCGTTGGCGCTTGTGAGAAATTCCATGGTGCGGTCATCGAACATGTCGGTCATGAAGACACGCGAGTTTTTCGAGAAACAGCCGCTCTTGGGGCGGAATTAGCGCAGCTTTCAGACATCATTGGGACGCAATCTCAAGCACAAGTTGCTTTGATTTTTGATTGGGACAATTACTGGGCATTAGAATACACCAGTGGTCCGACCGTTGATCTGAAATACGTAGAACAGATCCATCGCTACTATCGGTATTTTTACGAACAAAATATTGCCGTCGACTTGATTCCCGTGGATGCTGACTTATCAAAATACAAATTAGTCGCAGCACCGGTTCTCTACATGATCAAAGAAGGGATGCAAGAGCGGCTCACTGATTTCGTTAAGCAAGGCGGTGCTTTACTTACAACGTATATGAGCGGCATCGTTGATCAATCAGACAATGTTCACTTAGGCGGTTACCCTGGCCCCTTGCGGGAGTTATCTGGCATCTGGGTGGAAGAAATCGATGCATTAGCCCCAGAACAATCAAACGGGGTTTCCTTAGTCAATGAAGAACTGACAGGAACCAGTAATTCAGTCAGCGATCTGATCCATTTAGAAACCGCTGAAGCGCTAGCGCATTATACAAGCAATTTTTATGCAGGAATGCCGGCAGTGACGAAAAATACGTTTGGTGAAGGAACTGTCTATTACTTTGGTGGCCAGTTGGAAGATCAGCTACAAGATCAGCTTTTCAAAACAATCGTCGAAGAAACCGGTATTACCCCAGTGATCGAGGAGGCAACAAAACTGGAAGTTGCTTGTCGTGAAAATGCAGAGGCGAAATTCTTCGTTATCATTAATTTCCACGAAGAAGCACAACCTTTACCAGAAATTTTCGTCGGAGAAACGGATCTCCTGACGGGTGAGGTTCTTTCTTCAGAAACGAAACTGGCACAGTACACCACCTATATCGTCAAAGAGGAGCGTAACTGATGCGAACTTTTGCTATTGAAGATGACTTTTATTTAGACAACAAGCCTTTTAAAGTGATCTCTGGAGCGATCCACTATTTTCGTGTCGTTCCTGAATATTGGCAAGATCGTTTAGAGAAGCTACGCTTGATGGGCTGTAATACCGTGGAAACCTATGTTCCTTGGAATCTCCATGAAGCACAAGAAGGTGTCTATCAGTTTGAGGGGATCCTTGATTTGCGGCGATTTATCCAAACGGCACAAGAAGTAGGGCTTTATGTCATTTTGCGACCAGCACCTTATATTTGTGCGGAGTGGGAATTTGGTGGGCTGCCTTATTGGCTATTGCAAGATCCTATGATGAAGCTTCGGTTTGATTATCCACCATTTATGGAAAAAATCACTCGTTATTTCGCCCATTTGTTTCCACAAGTGCGGGATCTGCAGATCACCCAAGGTGGTCCGATTTTAATGATGCAAGTAGAAAATGAATACGGCAGCTACGCCAATGACAAAGAGTATTTGCGAAAAATGGTGGCTGCGATGCGGCAGCATGGTGTAGAAACGCCGTTAGTGACCTCTGACGGACCTTGGCACGATATGCTAGAAAACGGCAGTATCAAAGACTTGGCTTTGCCTACGATCAACTGCGGCTCCAACATCAAGGAAAACTTTGAAAAACTTCGAAGATTTCACGGAGAAAAACGGCCATTGATGGTCATGGAATTTTGGATCGGCTGGTTTGATGCCTGGGGTGACGACCAGCATCATACGACCTCCACAGAAGATGCAGTAAAGGAATTACAGGATTGTTTAGCATTGGGTTCTGTCAATATCTATATGTTTCATGGTGGGACCAATTTTGGCTTTATGAACGGGTCAAACTATTATGAACGCTTAGCGCCGGATGTCACTAGCTATGATTACGATGCCTTACTGACAGAATGGGGAGAACCTACTGCCAAATACCAAGCCTTCAAAAAGGTGATTGCTGACTATACGGAAATTCCTGAGTTTCCCTTGAGTATGGAAATTGAGCGAAAAGCTTATGGAACATTCTCAGTGAAAGAACGAGTCTCCTTGTTTTCGACGATCGACGCGATCAGTCAACCGATCATAAGTAATTACCCCTTATCGATGGAAGCCTGCAATCAAGCGACAGGTTATATCTATTATCGCTCACTGATTGGGTCTGCTCGGAAGATTGCCGACTACCGTCTGATCAATACGATGGATCGTGCCCATACATTTATCAATCAGGAACTTTTGCGCATCGATTATGATCAAGAAATCGGTCAAACCTACAGTTTCGATTTATCAGAATCAGAAAACGAGTTGGGGATCTTGGTGGAGAATATGGGGCGGGTCAATTATTCCGTAAAAATGAACCATCAGCACAAAGGCATCAAAGACGGTGTGATCATCAATGGCGCCTTCCAAAGCAACTGGGAAATCTATCCCTTACCGATGGATAATTTGCATGCCATTGATTTCCAAGGAAAATGGCAAAAAGGACAACCAAGTTTCTCACGCGTTGAATGTGTTTTTGATGAATGTGCAGATACCTTTATCGAATTGCCAGGCTGGGGTAAAGGGTTTGTCCAAGTCAATGGTCATATGATCGGCCGTTTCTGGGAAAAAGGACCGCAGCAACGCTTGTACGTCCCGGCACCGTTTTTGAAAACTGGAATAAACGAGATCATCGTTTTTGAAAGTGATGGGAAAATCGCTGATGAGATCGTCTTTCATGATCACGCGGATTTAGGTCCAGAAGCATAAAAGTTCAAATTAGTCATTGACAAACCCTAGCTTCAACTACTATCATAAGGGTAATCGAATCCGTGCTATGACCGGAAGAAAGAAAGAAGTCCATTCCATGAAGCGAACTTGGGAGAGTGAAAGCCAAGTTGGAACCTTATTTCGCAGGCGTCCGTGAGCATGATCAATGAAGCTGCCGACTTGTCGGAAGTAGGGTGGAACCGCGAATGTATCGTCCCTATATCTATACACTCCGTATAGATATAGGGACTTTTTTATGTTTCACACCAAGAATAGCCAAAAACAAAGGAGGTTTTTTTATGTTATTTGATATGACGATTCCAGCAAGTGCGTTTACCGAAAAAAAGCTCAAAGTATTAGCAAGTATTCCGCTGCAGGTTCGCCTTTTAAAGGATGAACAGCTTATCCATGAATTTACAACGAGTCCAGACCAAATGCTTTACGACTTATCTGATGTTTTAGAAGCAGATGTCGTGGTCGAAGTGAAATTGATCCCCGGATCAGTTGTCGAATTTTATCCTGTCGTCAATGCGTTATAAGAAAGGAAGAAAAAGATGAGTAAACTAACTGTGCAAGAAATGATTTTGACCCTGCAAAAATTCTGGTCTGAAAACGGCTGTATGCTGATGCAGGCCTATGATACAGAAAAAGGGGCTGGAACCATGAGCCCATATACATTTTTACGTGCAATCGGTCCAGAACCATGGAACGCCGCTTACGTAGAACCTTCTCGCCGTCCAGCTGATGGCCGCTACGGGGAAAACCCAAATCGTTTGTATCAGCACCACCAGTTCCAAGTCGTGATGAAGCCTTCTCCTGAAAATATCCAAGAGCTTTATTTAGAAAGCCTGCGTCTTTTAGGGATCGATCCATTAGAACATGATATTCGTTTTGTCGAAGATAACTGGGAAAATCCCTCAATGGGTTGTGCAGGTCTTGGTTGGGAAGTTTGGTTAGATGGGATGGAGATCACTCAGTTTACGTACTTCCAACAAGTTGGCGGCTTAGCATGTAAGCCAGTGACATCAGAGATCACTTACGGCTTAGAACGTCTAGCATCTTATATTCAAGAAGTTGAAAGTGTCTACGATCTTGAATGGTCTGCAGGTGTCAAATATGGTGAGATTTTCCGCCAACCTGAGTATGAACATTCAAAATACTCCTTTGAAGTCAGTGACCAAGACTTGCTTTTAGGGAACTTCGATCGTTTTGAACAAGAAGCAAAACGTTGTATCGATGAACGCTTAGTTCATCCAGCTTACGACTATATCTTAAAATGCAGCCATACCTTCAATTTGTTGGATGCACGTGGCGCAGTCTCCGTCACTGAACGTGCTGGGTACCTCGCACGAATCCGGAATATGGCGCGTCAAGTAGCAAAACTATTTGTAGCAGAACGGGAAAACCTCGGTTATCCATTGCTTGATCCAGAAGTGGCGCAAAAACTGATTGAGGAGGGAAAATAAGATGGCACAAAACCTATTATTAGAAATCGGCTTAGAGGAATTACCTGCGCATGTCGTAACCCCAAGTATGAAACAATTACAAGAAAAAACGGCAGCTTTCTTAGATGCTCATGCATTACCTTATACAGCAATCGAAGCCTATTCAACACCTCGCCGCTTGGCAGTTTATGTCACCGGTATTCCTGAAAAACAAGCCGATACACAAGAAGACGTCAAAGGACCAGCGAAAAAAATCGCCTTAGACGAAGCTGGCAACTGGTCGAAAGCAGCTCAAGGATTTGTTCGGGGACAAGGATTGACAACCGATGACATCACCTTCCGTGAATTAAAAGGGGTTGAGTATGTCTATGTAACGAAACATACCCAAGGTCAAGCAACCGTTGAGGTATTGAAAGGATTGCAGGAAGTAATCACAAGTTTGACGTTCCCAGTAACGATGCACTGGGCAGATTACGATTTTGAATACATCCGACCCATTCATTGGATCGTTGCACTCTTTGGTGAGCAAGTCATTCCTTTCCAAATCCTTGATATTGCTACCGGTCGCGAGTCAAAAGGTCATCGTTTCTTAGGTGAGGCAGTCACGTTTGATCATGCGGACGAGTATTTGGAAAAAATGAAGCATCAATTTGTCATCGCTGATCCAAGCGAACGTCAACAAATGATCACCGCACAAATCAATGCGATCGCTCAAGAAAACAACTGGCGGATCGATTTAGATGAAGACTTACTAGAAGAAGTGACAAATCTAGTTGAATACCCAACAGCCTTTGTAGGGGACTTTGAAGAAAAATATCTTTCTGTCCCTGAAGAAGTATTAGTTACTTCTATGAAAGAACATCAACGTTACTTCGATGTCCGCACCCTTGACGGAGAATTGCTGCCGCACTTCATCTCTGCCCGCAACGGGGATGCTGTGAAGATCGATAATGTCATCAAAGGAAACCAAAAAGTACTGACCGCCCGTTTAGAAGATGCTGAGTTTTTCTACAATGAGGACAAAAAGCTGACCATCGACCATTGCGTGGAAAAGCTTAAGCAAGTCACCTTCCACGAAAAAATCGGCAGCTTGTATGAAAAAATGCAGCGCGTTGGATTAGCTGCACAAATCATCGGGAAGACGGTTGGTTTAACAGAAGAAGAACTGACCGACCTTCAACGGGCAGCTCAAATCTATAAATTTGATTTAGTGACCAATATGGTAGGGGAATTCCCTGAGTTGCAAGGAATCATGGGGGAAAAATATGCCCTGATCCAAGGAGAGAAACCAGCAGTTGCCCAAGCGATTCGTGAACACTACATGCCGATCTCGGCAGAAGGCGAACTGCCACAATCGAAAATCGGGGCTGTTTTAGCGATTGCGGATAAATTAGACAGCTTACTTGCGTTCTTTGCCGTTGATATGGTTCCAAGTGGTTCAAACGATCCTTATGCTTTACGCCGTCAAACCTACGGGATTATCCGCATCCTAGCTGAAAAACGCTGGTACTTCCCATTTGTTCAGTTGCAAGAAGAGATTCGCGAAGCCATTAATGCCCAACCGGAAGTTTTTGGGATTCAACTTGCCGCAGGTCAAGAACAAGTGACTGATTTTGTGAAAGGCCGTCTGCGTCAATTCTTACTCAGCAAAAATACGCGTCATGATGTTATTGAAGCTGTTTTAGGCGCTCGTCAAGCAGATATCAGTACGTTATTTGAAACGGCTCAGATGTTAAGAGAACATCTGCAAGACACCGACTTCAAACCATCAATGGAAGCCTTGACTCGAGTCATCAATTTAGCGAAAAAAGCCGAATTGGAACAAGCAGCCATTGATCCTGCCTTGTTTGAAAACGACTCTGAAACTGCCTTGTATGAAGCGGTCTTAACAGTAGAGGACAAGTTCTCACATCAAACGATGGAAGAAAACTACCAAAGCTTAGTAGCACTGCGCCCATTGATCGAAGCTTATTTTGATCAAACAATGGTCATGGTTGAAGATGAAAATATTCGCCGCAATCGTTTTGCCTTGTTGGATAGAATCGCGAAGATGAGTCTGGCGGTTGCTAGTTTAGATGCTTTGATTACGAAATAAAAAGGAAGCTTGCAGTTGCACGTTTCTAAATAAAAAAAGCTAGAACTGAAAGTGCTGGGCTCCCCGTCAAGTGGACAATGAAATAGAATAAAATTATTTTGACGACTGTCTACCGAAATTCGGTAGGCAGTTTTTATGTTTTTTACTTTGTTTAACCTCAACTTTGCTCGACTGGCCTCCTTCTTGGTTAAGCGGATTTATTCTATTCGCTTGTCCAAGAGGGGGAGTGATTAAGCTGCCATTAATAATTCTTGATGAACTTGGATCGGTGTTTTGCTCTTCAAACATCGTTGATAGCGACCATTGTTGTAATAGTTCATGTATTTCTCGATCATTTCAACGAGACTTTCTCTACTGATAAACTTTCGCCGATAATATTTTTCTCGCTTAAGCATTCCCCAGAAGCCTTCCATTGGACCATTATCGGTACAACGGGCGACACGAGACATACTCTGCTTCATTTTCGCTTTCTTTAGCTTTGTGCAAAAAACTTTACTTGTATATTGAAATCCGCGATCGCTATGAAATAGCGGATGAGCGGTTGGTTCGGCGGCGACTGCTTGATCGAAGGTATCAAAGACTAATTTATTGTCATTTTTGTCGCTGATGACAAATGAAACAATGCGACGATCGGCGAGATCGAGAATAGCGCTCAAATAGATTTTCTTCACTTCAGCCCCTTCATAATACTTGAATTCACTCACATCTGTTAGCCATTTTTGATTCGGTTGATCCGCATTGAACTTTCGATTCAAATAATTTTTCGCAATATGATACGGAGTCTTGGATGCCTTAGTGATACTATTGCCTGAATGCTTGATGGTTGATTGGATTTGAAGTTTGCGACAGATTCGAAGAATACGCTTGTCATTCACTTGAAAGCCATAATCATTCACGAGATCTTCACAGATTCTGCGATATCCTTTATCGTTGTCTGCTTCATAAATATAACGAACAAGGTCAGCCAACTGTTCATTCAATACCACTTCAGGCAGTTTGGGATTTTTTAACCAACGATAATAGGCCGATCTTGTGACATGGAGCAGGGTACACATGGTGTTAATTGGATAGCTTTTTGTCTCGTGCAGCTCTTTGATCGATTGGTATTCAAACGTATGACGAACTAATTCAAATCCCGCCTCCTTTCTAACTCGCTGACTTTTTTTAACAGGTCATTTTCCATTTCAAGCAACTTGATCCGTCGTTCTTGTTGAGCCAGTTTATCGCGCATTTCTTCTTCGGGTGTTCTGGCAGGTTTACTTCCCGCTCGTTGCCCTCGACGGTCTTCTAAGCCTTTTTCTCCCATCTCGTCGTATTTCAACACCCAGTTCCGAACTTGTTGGTAAGAGACTTGGTACTGAATCGCGGTTTTCCCATAGTCTCGACCGTTGATAATACAGTCATGCACAATTTTAATTCGTTCATTCAATGTTGTTTTTCTGGATTTACTCATTCTACTTCCACCACTTTCTGATTTGAAATTCTATGAGTATTATATATCTTTAACCAGTCTTCTAATTGTTTTTTGTTACGAAGCCCGTATTTCTTGGCGACAGCTCTTAAGCTACCATGTGTTCCAGCTAAATAATCATGGACCGCATTCAGTTTCAACTCTGTTGAGTATGATTGATTCCTTTTTGTAGGGAGTAAACCTGTGGGTCCTTCATTCTCATAAAGAGTGATCCACCTTTCTATCGTACTGAAACTTACTTGTGCTTCTTTGGCCAGGCTGTTTATGCTAGCTTCATTTCTTAAAGCTCTTTCTACAAAAGCTAGCCGTTTTTCTGAACTTAATTTCATTTTTCCTCTAGACATACAAACTCCCCCTATATAAGCCACTTTATATTTCAGTGTCCTATATAGGGGAGCATATCAAAGAATCAGTTCTGGCTTTTTTCTATGTTTCTCGATTTGCTTGTATTCAAAGTTGTATTCTAGTGACGATATATTGTTAATAACCAAAAAATTTATTTGCCATTTCTTTTCAGGGGATCCAATGATTGTTTAGCTTTTATGATTGAGGATTTGATGATGCTTCTATTGATACATAGATACTCATTATACAGAGAAACGATAGGTGCAATAAAACAGCCTGACAGATCATAAGATGAGTTGTCAGGCGAATGTTTATTTGCGGGTCAATTTTACTACCACTTCACAGCGGGCGGTTTGTGGAAACATATCTACTGATTGCAGATATTCTACGTGAAACACTTTGGCTAGTTGGACTAAGTCTCTTGCTAAAGTAGAAACATTACATGATATATAGACCATCTTCTTCGGTGGCTGTTTCAGCAAAGCTTTCAATAATCGTTCATCCAAGCCTGTCCTTGGAGGATCAACAATGATGCTATCAGGTCTGAAGCCTTCATTTAACCATTTTGGTAATAGCTCCTCCGCAGTCCCCGTTTCATAATGGGTATTTTGGGCACCAATGCGGCGCGCATTTTCTTGGGCATTTTCAATTGCTTGAGGAATAATGTCCATACCGCGGACTTCTTTGGCATATGGAGCCACGCTCAACCCAATCGTTCCCACGCCGCAGTAAGCATCAACGACTGTTTCATTTTTGCTCAAGTCAAGGGCTTTTAACCCTTCTTGATACAAGACGCTAGTTTGCTGCGGATTCAGCTGGAAGAATGCGCGGGCGGACAAGTCGAAGGTCAGTTCATTCAACCGTTCTTCGATTGCTTCTTTGCCCCAAAGATGCATCGTTTCCTCTCCCATGACGACTGATGTTTTTTTGTTTTGCACATTTTGCATGATGGAAACGACTTGCGGCAAGCGCTGATTGATTTCGCGAATCAGCGCATTTTTTTGCGGCAGTTTGACAGAATTGGTAATGAAAACGACTTGAACTTCGCCAGTCGCGATCCCGATCCGAACCATCAATGTTCGTAGAATGCCGCTGTTTTTGCGTTCATCGTAAATGGGGATCTGGTATTTATTCAACAACTGGACGATGCCGTTGATCACTTTTTGCGTATCTTGTTCTTGTACGAGGCAATCATCAATGGCGACTAAGCGATGGGACTCCATTTCGTATAAACCTGCTTCGATACGTTTGGTTTGACTGTTGGAACGCAATTGAAATTGCGCTTTGTTGCGGTAATGCCAAGGAACATCCATGCCTAAAGTATCCCTTAGTTCAAACTGTTGGTAGCCATTTGGCTTAAATTTTTCAAGTGCTTGTTTCAAGAGGTCTTTTTTGAAATCTAATTGTTTATCGTAGACTAAATGCTGCAATTGGCAGCCGCCGCATCGGTCATAAAACTTGCACGGTGGTTGGATGCGATCGCTGCTTGGCTTGACGATTTTGGTCATCTTGGCTTCAGCAAAGCGGGGAGATGCTTTGGTGACTTCGGCAATGACCTGTTCCCCCGGTAGAACACGGGGAACAAAGATGATCAGCTTTTTGTAATACCCGATGCCTTCTCCGTTGATCCCTAAGCGTTTGATCGTTAGTTGTAATTTTTGTCCAAGCTGGACTTGTGTATTTGCCATGTGAACTCCTTAAATAAAATAGTCAGTTCATTTTACCATATTTTTTCAGCTTGATTAGAAGGAATTTCATTGTAGTTGTGGTAAAATAGAATGTACGTTCGCGAGGTGAAGAAGATGAATACAATTATTCGTATCAATAAAGGAAAAGGACCCTTTTATGAGGTGGCGACATCAGAAGGTGAAACGCTGCGGGTCTCAGAAGATCTTTTGGTCCGTTTTCGGCTATTAAAAGGCAAGGAACTGAGTGAAGAAGAATTAAAAGAAATCAAAAAAAGTGCGGGGTTTGATTTAGGATTGCAGCAAGCCATGAACTATATCAGCTATCAGCTGCGTTCTGAAATGGAAGTCCGTACCTATTTGAAAGACAAAGAAATCGAAAAACAAGACCGAGACTTAGTCGTTGAACGTCTAAAAGAGCTGAATTTGATCGATGACAAAAACTACGGAGAGAGCTACATACGCACCCAAGTCCGTATGAGTGATAAAGGACCCGTAGTCATCAGTCAGCAATTGAGAAAAAAAGGCTTGAAAGATCCCGTGATTCAAGAAGTACTGCCTTTGTATACCGAGGAAATGCAATTTGAAGTCGGTTATCATACGGCTGAAAAAGCGATGCGTCGTTTTCACAATAAAAGCCATAAAGAAATGATCCAAAAGATAAAAATGCATTTGATGCAAAAAGGTTTTCATCAAGGAGTCATTCAAATGATTTTGGATGAATTACCGATGGAAAAAGATGAGGACCAAGAAAATGAAGCGCTCCAAAGAGAAGGTGCTCGACTTATGCGTCGGCATCAACGTTTGCCCTTGATGAAACGAAAAATGAAAATCAAGCAAGGCCTTTATCAAAAAGGGTTTGCCATCGATGATATACAACGATTCTTAGATGAGGAAGTAATGGATGAGTAAGCAATGGGAAGCTTGGGATGAAGAAAAAATCGAGACGTTCCAAGAAACATTTTTAACTTGGTATCATAAAGAAAAACGCAATCTGCCCTGGCGAGCGACCAACGATCCGTATGCAATCTGGATCTCAGAGATCATGCTTCAACAAACACGAGTGGAAACAGTGATTGGCTATTTTTACCGTTTTATGGAACAATTCCCAACGATCCAAGACTTGGCGGTAGCTGAAGAACAAAAGCTGTTAAAGGTTTGGGAAGGTCTAGGTTATTACTCTCGTGCCCGCAATCTGAAGGCGGCTGCCCAGCAAATTGTGGTAGAATTCGACGGGAAAATGCCCAATTCAATTGAGGAGATTCGTTCGCTAAAAGGAATTGGTCCCTATACAGCTGGTGCTATCGGCAGTATTGCTTTTGGCTTACCAGAACCGGCGATCGATGGAAATGTGATGCGGGTCGTCAGTCGGTTATTTTGTATCGAAGCAGATATTGCGAAAGCTAGCAGCCGAAGACCATTCGACGAGGCGATGAGAACGATCATTTCCCCCGATGAACCCGGTGAGTTTAATCAAGCCTTGATGGATCTTGGCTCACGAATCTGTACACCCACCACACCGAAATGTGAAGAGTGTCCCATCAGCCAGTACTGTCTTGCTTATGCAGAGAATCGACAAACAGACTTTCCAGTGAAATCGAAAAAAGCCAAGCCCAAGGATGTCTACTACATCGCAGGCGCCATCGAAGATCAAGGCTCGTTTCTACTTGTGCAGCGACCTGAAACAGGCTTATTGGCCTCTATGTGGCATTTCCCGTTGGTAGAAGTAACGAAAGAACAATATGAGGCTTTGCAGCGGACATGGGCAAAAGAGGAGCAGTTGCAGTTGGATTTGATTGCCGAAGAGGATGCACTCGAGATTTTTCCTGATCTGCCTGTGGTTTGGCAAAAACGACATTTTGGCGAGATCACGCATATTTTTAGTCATTTGAAATGGCATGTCCTTTTATTTTATGGCAGAAAACGGGGAGAGCTCACGTTACAAGACAGTCAATGGGCTGCAAAAGAGTCCTTTCAAAACTATGTTTTTCCAAAACCTCAGCAGAAATTAGTCGAGCAATTAAAGAAATATCAGAAACTCGATAAAGATTTCTAGGCAAAGCTTTCTTTTATTGCTATAATATTAACGATGTCGGTGTAATGAACACCCAAACAAAACGCAAGTTTTCTTGCTGAGGGAAGGGTTGCTATGCGAGTTCCAAAAGAAGGAGAGTTTGTCAGCATTCAAAGCTACAAACATGACGGCAATTTGCATCGAACGTGGCGGGATACGATGGTCTTAAAGACCAGTGAATTCTCAGTGATAGGGGTCAACGATCATACATTAGTGACCGAATCAGATGGAAGACGCTGGGTTACCCGTGAACCAGCAATTGTATATTTTCATAAAAAATACTGGTTTAATGTTATTGCAATGATTCGAGAGAAGGGGGTTTCCTATTATTGTAATCTTGCTTCACCGTATTTACTTGATGAAGAGGCATTGAAATATATCGATTATGACCTTGATATCAAAGTATTTCCTGATGGCGAGAAACGTTTACTAGATGTGGATGAGTATGAATTGCACAGTAAGATTATGCAATATCCGCAAGACATTGATTTTATCTTGAAAGAAAATGTCAAAATTTTAGTAGATTGGATCAATAATGGCAAAGGACCCTTTTCGCAAGGGTATGTGGACATTTGGTATGATCGCTACAAGCAGTTGTCTCAAAAATAAGTGAAATGGGTCGGATCGCTCATTTTTCCCAAGAAACTTCAACCAAATTGGTTGGAGTTTTTTTGTGTCTCTAAAGGAATGCTTCCATCAGCAGGCTTTAAGTTCCGTTTAAGCTGATAGTCCCATGATAAAGAGACTAAGAAAATAAGTGGGGGAAGCACATGAAGAAAAAAGCGAAGCTTGTTATCGGGACCACCATGATTCTGCTTTATGCAGCGGGGTTTGCTGTGTTGAGAAATGACCAATCCGCTCGGGAGGAGAGTCAAGAAAGTACTTCTCAAACTGAGCCTAACGCTCAAACAGAAGAGACCGCTCAGACTGTCAGTATGGTCCAAATTTATGTAGATCCCTCAGAATACGATGCAGCGGTTGAAAGTGAGAACGATTATGTATCGATCTATCAGACAACAAGTCAAGAGACAGTCATTGGGAAAATCCATCGAGGAAGTTGGGCAACCTTCATCAGTCAAACAGAAGAGATGGTTGAAATACAAACAGATGATGGGGTAACAGGTTACATTGAAAAGCAATCAGCATCGATTCAAGAAGTCGCGCTTTCGGCAGTACCAAAAGATTTATCGAACTTCAAAGTCGTCCTTGATGCAGGTCACGGCGGCGAAGATTCTGGGGCACTTTCGACGGATCAAACGATCATGGAAAAAGATTTGACGTTAGCAACGGTCCAAACGATCGGCGAAGCACTGACCAAAGCAGGTATTCAAGTCAGTTATACACGCACCGAAGATCGTTATCTCTCGCTGTCAGATATTACCGCTGCTTCTCTTTCAGAAGAACCAGATCTATTTATCAGCATTCATTACGATAATTCAGAAATACCAAACAGCAATCAAGGACTGACAACATACTATTACTATACTGGGGCAAAAGAGATGGCAGAAACGATCACTGCCAATTTGAGTTCCTCGGTGGCATTGAGTTCCAACGGTACCCGTTTTGGTAACTATTATGTTTTGCGGGAACAATATCTTCCAGCAGTTTTATTGGAGTTAGGCTATTTGAACAGTGACACCGATCTGTCAGTGATCACGACTGACGGCTATGATCAAAAGGTGGCGCAAGCGTTGCTGGCAGCGATTAAAGAGATCGTGGAAGCAGAGGAATAAAAAACAGCGACTACAAAACAGAGGAAGGATCTGTTTTGTGGTCGCTGTTTTAAGGAATCACTTCTCGTTAAAGGTTTTGCTCATTTTGATATGGGGCATATCCGCGTCTAAAAAGACATCGCCTTCAGGCTGATAGCCTAACTTCAAGTAAAACTCTTTGGCGGTTAATTGTGCGCCTAAAGTGACCTTTTTGATTCCTTGTTTTTGAATGAAGGCTTCCGCACCTTCGATCAGTTGTCTGCCGTAACCTGAACCACGATGAGCAGCGGGGACTGCCATTCGCTGCAACTTCACTTCATGATCAGAGATAGGTAAGAAACGCAAGGTTGCGACTGCTTCATTATCATCGTCATATAAGACGAAGTGGACTGCCAATGCTTCATTTTCATCTACTTCCAATGCTAATGGAACACCTTGCTCTTTCACGAACACTTGATTTCGTATTTTCAATGACGCCAGATAAATGTCACTTAGCGTATCTTTTGTTTGTGCAATATGCATAAAAAACTCACCTCAGCTAATATTTCTCCGTTATTTTTAATAGTATACCACTTTTTTTACAAATTTCTTTTGTTTGCGGCTAAAGTCGCAAGCTTTTTTTTTCAAAATCATCTATAATGTTATAAAAAAGGGAGGGAATCTTTTGTTCGACAAATTCAAACAATCAAAACTGTTCTTTTGGTCTTTGGAAGCATTGGTTTTAGTGACACTTGTATTTGTGTTAAGTAAAGTCAATTTTCTATTTGCACCGATCGGCACGTTTTTTTCTACTTTATTTGCACCAGTATTGATTGCTGGCTTTCTCTATTATCTGCTAAATCCAATCGTCTTATTTTTGATGAAAACCACCAAAATAAAACGGCTGTTTGCTGTCATACTCGTTCTGTTGTTATTAGTAGCAGCCATCATCTTGATTTTCGTCAGTGTTATTCCTAATTTGGTGAGTCAGATTTCTTCATTGGCAGAAAATATTCCAACATTTGCCAAGAATATGGAGAGCTGGATCTCAAGAATCGCAGATGATCCATTCTTCAAACAAATCGATATCGCCCAGCAATTAGAAAACCTAAATCTTTCTTACGGCTCATTGCTACAGCAGTTTCTTAGTGGATTATCCACCAGTTTAGGATCGATCGTCAGTACAATCGCTTCCGCAACAATGATCATCGTGACCGTACCTTTTATCTTGTTTTACATGCTGAAGGATGGGGAAAAGCTGGTTCCTAATCTGAAAACTGTCTTTCCAGAAAGAAGACGAGAGCAGATCGTTGGCTTGCTGGGCGACCTAAACAAAACATTGTCCAACTACATCAGTGGGCAAGCGATCGAATGTATCTTTGTTGGTACCTTCACCTTCATCGGTTACTGGATGATTGGCGTCAATTATGCCTTTTTATTCGGTGTGATCGCAGGGGTTACGAACTTGATCCCATATTTAGGTCCTTATCTTGGCTTGATTCCGGCGGTATTAGTGACGGTCTTTGATGAACCTTTCCGAGCGCTACTATGCTGTATCGTGGTTCTGATCGTCCAACAATTAGACGGAAATGTTATTTACCCGAATGTGATCGGCAAATCATTGGCGATCCATCCGTTAACGATCATTTTGGTCTTATTAGTTGCTGGTAATCTAGCTGGCTTATTAGGAATTTTCTTAGGTGTGCCATTTTATGCGATTTGCCGAACGATTGTCGTCTTTATTGTTCGCCTAATCAAAGATGACAAAATTAAGAAAAATCAGGAACGGTTGATTGAATAATCAATGACTGGTGTTTTTTATTGCAAAGAAAAAAACTTTGTGATAGGATTTTATCGTGGGCTAAGCCCACGATTTTTTTTAGAAAATGAAAAAATAAGGAGAGAATGCTATTATGAATGCTGACCCCGAGAGTCAGTCGCTTCTAGCGCAAATTTTATTATTGATCGTTTTGACATTGATCAACGCTTTTCTAGCGGCCTCTGAGATCGCAGTCGTCTCAGTCAACAAAAACCGTGTGGAGCAAAAAGCGGAAGAAGGAAATGTCAAATCACAAAAATTATTGAAAATCATTGATAATCCAACAAATTTCTTGTCAACGATCCAAGTTGGGATTACCTTGGTGAATATTTTATCTGGGGCATCTCTGGCAGATACCTTGTCGACCCGTTTGGCACCTTTATTAGGTGGAGGGACGGCGGCTAAAAGCTTAGCGAATATTATCGTTTTAGCGATCTTGACGTATGTGTCGATCGTTTTCGGTGAGTTGTATCCAAAACGGATCGCTATGAACAAATCAGAAGAAGTTGCCCAGTTCACTTCTGGTGTCATTCGAACGATCGGGATTATTGCCAAACCTTTCGTCTGGTTCTTATCTGCTTCGACAAGTTTATTGGCGCGCATCACTCCAATGGAATTTGACGATGAAGACACGAAGATGACCCGTGATGAAATGCGGTATATGTTGGAAACAGAAGGGGTCTTTGAAGAAGATGAATTAGAGATGCTGCAAGGGATCTTTTCATTAGACACGAAAGTCGCCCGGGAAGTCATGGTTCCTAGAACCTCAGCCTTTATGGTGGACATCAATGACTCAGTAGAAGAAATTTTGACTGAAATTTTAGCAGAAAATTATTCTCGTATTCCTGTATATAATGAAGATAAAGATAAAGTCGTAGGGATTCTACATACCAAAAATCTATTGAAGTGTGCGTACAAATACGGCTTTGATACGATGGACATCAAACAAATTCTACAAGAACCATTGTTTGTGCCAGAAACGGTCTTTATCGATGATTTGCTTTATGAATTAAAGAAAACCCAAAACCAAATGGCGATTTTGCTTGATGAATATGGCGGCGTCGTTGGGTTGGTTACACTAGAAGACTTGCTTGAAGAAATCGTCGGCGAGATCGATGATGAATCAGATGAAGTCGAAGAGCTTTATGAGAAAATCTCTGATAAAGAATATGTCATTCAAGGCCGCATGTTGATCGATGATTTTAATGAAGCCTTCAACATGAGCTTGCATATGAGTGATGTGGATACGATGGCGGGATATTTGATCACTGCTTTAGGATTGATCCCTGATGAAGGAGAAAAACTTTCCTTTGAAGTGGACAACGTAAAGCTGATCTCTGAAGAAATGGAAGGCTCACGGGTCTTGAAGATTCGGGTGATCTTCCACGACCCTGAAGACGGCGAAGTGGAACCAGAGGAAGAGCGCCGCTATTTCCGCAAAGATTTTGAGGAAGATGAGCCGCGCCGTTAAAGTTCCGTATAAATGAAATGAGGAAGACCAAGGCATTTGCTTTGGTCTTTTTTGTTCCTTTTTTACTTATTCCCCTTGATTTGTTTGTAAGAAACGGTTACGATAAATCTAATCAATAATACAGTTTAAAAACAGATAAAAAAACATGTGTATCTTATCTTCAAGCAATTTGATTGCATTTTTTCGAAAGAAAAGCGAGAATGTCCATAGAAATCTAATAAGAACGAGGGGCTTATAATGAAATTTTACCGTATGCTTAGTGAAGATATTCGTTACAATTTGGCAACTGAAGAGTACTTGATGGATAACATAGATGTTTCAGAACCTTGTCTTCTGTTATACATACAAAAACCATGTGTTATAATCGGTAGAAATCAAAATGCGTATCAAGAGATCGATTTTGAGTATTTGCGAAGCCGTAATATCGTTTTGACTCGCAGGACATCTGGTGGTGGAGCGGTTTATGACGATCTAGGCAACATGAGTTTTAGTTTTGTCACTAAAAAAGATGCCACAAGTTTTGGCGATTATCAAAGTGCGACGCAACCTATCATGAAGGGGTTAGCGGCAATGGGAGCCAAGGATATTGAAGTACACGGTCGCAATGATTTGTTCATTGATGGGAAAAAGTTTTCTGGCAATGCGATGTATACAAAAAAAGGCCGGACGTATTCTCATGGCACATTGATGTATGATGTGAACCTGGAAGAATTGACGAACGTTCTACACGTTGCCCAAGAAAAAATTGCTTCTAAAGCAACGAAATCCGTGCGGAAAAGTGTGACGAATATCAAACCTTATTTGGCAGAGCAATACCAATCAATGGATACCAAGGAATTTCGAGATACACTCCTTTGCCATATCTACGAAGTAGCCACCATCGATGAAATCAGTGATCAAGAGATCGTCTTGACGGAAACCGATCGACAAGCGATCCAAACGTTGTTTGAAGAGCGCTATGCGAATAATGAGTGGATTTTCAATGAAGCCCCAGCATTTGAATGGCAAAAAAGAAAGCGGTTTGAACAAGTAGGGATCGTTGAAGTCGATTTTACTGTGAACAAAGGCAAGATCGCAGCACTCCAAATTACGGGTGACTTTTTTGGGCAAAAAGAGATCAGTGAACTGGAAGCAATGTTGCAAGGGGTTGATTTTGAACAAAGTACCATTAGCCGCTTGCTAGAGGGAATCGCCATCGAGCAATTTATCCATCAGATGACCACTTCTGAATTTTTAGCATTGCTGTTTGATTAGGAGGAAAAAGATGTTAGAAGCGATCAATCTCACAAAGCGTTACGATCGAAAGGTTCTCGATGGTTTGTCTTTTTCGGTTCAGGCAGGGGAAATCGTTGGGGTCGTCGGCAAAAGCGGCTCAGGAAAATCGACGTTGCTTCGGCTTTTAAACTTGATTGAAACCCCAGACAGCGGGGAATTACTTTTTGATGGCAAAAAAATCGATGCATCAAACAAAAAGCAGCTGCTACATGCGCAACAAGAAATCGGCATGATTTTTCAAAATTACAATCTGTTACACAATCGAACCGTTTTTGAAAACGTCTATTTGCCTTTGAAATTAATGGGGAAATCATCGGAGAAGGTGTTGGAGATGCTTTCGTTTGTTGGGATGGAAGACAAAGCCCACATCTACCCAGCCAAGTTGAGCGGTGGGGAGAAACAACGAGTGGCTATTGCACGAGCATTGATCCGTGAGCCGAAAATTTTATTGTGTGACGAACCCACCAGTGCGCTGGATGAAGATACCAAAGCGGATGTACTTGCTTTGCTGCAAAAAGTTCAACAGACGTTCCAGCCAGCAGTTGTCTTTGTCAGTCATGAGCTATCGGCCGTCCGACAAATTTGTCAACGTGTGTTTGTATTGGAGGATGCCGTCTTTGCGGCGGAATTTGCCAATCAGCCACAGCCAATTGTCCGCATTGAAAGTTCTTATGTGAACAAAGTGGAGAGGAGTTTGCTGCATGACGATCAGTGAGAGTATTTTGTATTATCTGCCTGAATTGCTGGAATCTTTGAAAGAAACAGCGATCATGATGGGCATTTCGATGCTTGCAGCCATTGTCTTAGGACTACCGCTAGGTGTCTGGCTTTTTCTTAGCCGCAGTCGTGGGAAAAAAATCTCATTTCTTTATGAGTGTTTGAATCTCGTTGTGACGATCATCCGCTCGTTTCCGTTTCTATTATTTGTTGTAGCCTTGATCCCACTGACGCGAATGCTTTTAGGCAGCTCATTTGGACCGATTCCCGCCAGTTTCCCTTTGAGCATCGTTGCTATGAGTATTTTTGCTCGCTTGACGGAGCAAGTACTGCTGGATGTCCCAGAAGAAGTTTCTTACTTGGCAAAATCCTTGGGCGTCAGTCAATGGCAATACGTTTGGTCGTTTTTACTGGTGGAAGCTAGAAGCGGCTTGATTTTATCTTTAACGACGACAGCAGTCAGTATGGTTTCTTATTCGACGGTGATGGGGATCGTTGGTGGCGGCGGTATCGGCGATTTTGCGATCCGCTATGGCTATCAACGCTACGAATATGGCGTCATGTATTTTGCAATTATCATCATGATTCTTTTGGTCTTTATCCTGCAAGGGATTGGCAATCAAGCAGCAAGAAAACTTGATAAACGAAAATAGGAGGAATGAAAGTGAAAAAAGGATTTGTTTTAGGATTGAGTGTATTGGCATTAGGTGTATTGGGGGCTTGCGGTACGAGTTCGGATGAGGCGAGCGAAGAGAAAATCATCAAGGTCGCTTCGCAAACGACACCAATGACCGATGTCGTAAAAGTTGCTGCTGAAGCGGTCGAAGATGGTTGGGAGATCCAATTGGTTCAAGTCAATGACAATATCCAGTACAACGAGTTGCTGAATAATGACGAGGTCGATGCCAACTTTGCGCAACATGAACCATATATGCAAATGTATAATGAAGAAAAAGATGCAAACCTAGTGGCATTAGATAAAATCTACAATGCAAAAGTCGGTTTTTATTCCAAAGAGTATACGGATATCAATGATATTCCAGAAGGAACAAAAGTCGCATTGCCGAATGATGTGTCCAATGAAGGTCGAGCGTTAGCGATTTTAGCAGAAGAAGGATTGATCACCCTTAAAGAAGGCGTTGGTGTCAATGGGACCTTAAAAGACATTACCGAAAATCCGAAAAATTTTGAATGGTTATCTGTTGATTTACTGAATCTTGCGGAAGCCTATGATGAGCCGAATGTATCCTTGGTATACAACTACCCAACCTATATTGCGAAAATCGGTTTGAAACCAGCCGATGCCCTTTTCTTAGAAAAGACCATCGATGATCGCTTTGCTATCTCATTGGTTGCTCGAGAAGACAATCAAGATTCTGAAAAAATCGCCGTCTTGCGCCGTGCCATGACTAGCGATAAAGTTCGCGAATTTTTAGAAAACGACCATAGCGATACCTTATTGCCAGCATTTTAATTTATTTCTATCAAATGGAAAGAACGCCCTTTGCCTAACTCTGTAAAAGAGAGTAGTCGAAGGGATTTCTTGTCTTTTTTTGCTTTTTTATCACCCTTATCCATGATATACTGATTTGGTCAGAAAACTAGCGACAGTCTAAAATGGACACTGTTCGCATTGTAAATACAAGAAATGGAGCAATAAAATCAATGGATAATCCAAAATTAAAACAACAAGTAGATAGTCGCCGTACCTTTGCGATTATTTCCCACCCGGATGCGGGGAAAACAACCATTACAGAACAATTATTATTATTCGGTGGCGCGATTCGCCAAGCTGGTACGGTCAAAGGAAAAAAGACTGGCAATTTCGCAAAGTCCGACTGGATGGAAATTGAAAAACAACGGGGGATCTCCGTTACCAGTTCCGTTATGCAGTTTGATTACCAAGGCAAACGGGTCAATATTTTAGATACCCCTGGGCATGAGGACTTTTCTGAAGATACCTACCGTACCTTGATGGCGGTGGACAGTGCGGTTATGGTGATCGATAGCGCAAAAGGGATCGAAGCGCAGACGAAAAAACTTTTCCAAGTGGTTAAAAAACGCGGCATTCCAATTTTTACCTTCATCAATAAACTCGACCGTGATGGCCGTGAACCATTAGAATTACTAGAAGAGCTAGAAGATCTTTTAGAGATCGAATCATTTCCAATGAATTGGCCGATCGGCATGGGGAAAGGCTTAGAAGGGCTGTATGATATCCATAACCAACGGGTCGAATTTTACCGTCCAGACAATCACGGTGGGGAACGTTTAGTTGCCCTAGATGAAAATGGACAATTTCCTGCAGACCATCCATTTGCCGAAGATGGGCTGTTCCAACAAGTTTTAGAAGAAGTGGAATTGCTGCAAGAAGCTGGCGATGCCTTTGACACAGAAAAAATCGCTCGTGGCGATCAAACACCCGTGTTCTTTGGTTCTGCCCTTACGAATTTCGGTGTACAGACCTTTTTGGAAACATTCTTGTCCTTTGCACCAGCACCTTATGGTCACAAAACTTTGGCCGGTGATGAAGTCAGTCCTTATGAACCAGAAATGTCCGGGTTTGTGTTCAAGATCCAAGCAAATATGAATCCTGCCCATCGTGATCGGATCGCCTTTGTCCGTATTTGTTCAGGAACCTTTGAACGAGGCATGGACGTGACACTAGAGCGTACCGGTAAAAAAATGAAACTCAGCAATGTGACACAATTTATGGCAGATACCCGAGAAAATATTGAAGAAGCAGTCGCTGGAGATATCATCGGGGTTTATGATACGGGAAATTATCAAATCGGTGATACGATTTATGAAGGAAAACTCAAAGTTGCTTACGAAGAGCTACCATCGTTTACTCCTGAACTCTTTATGAAAGTCACTGCAAAAAATGTGATGAAGCAAAAATCATTCCACAAAGGAATCTATCAGTTGGTCCAAGAAGGAGCCATCCAGTTGTACAAGACGTATCTTAGTGATGAGTATATCATCGGTGCTGTCGGGCAGCTGCAATTTGAAGTTTTCCAATACCGCATGATGAATGAGTACAATGCAGAAGTTATTATGACCCCAATGGGCCACAAGATCGCTCGCTGGATCGATCCGAAAGACTTAGATGAGCGCATGAGCTCAAGCCGTAATATTTTAGCGAAAGATCGTTTCGATCAACCATTGTTCTTATTTGAAAATCAATTTGCAATGCGTTGGTTCGCTGACAAGTACCCAGATGTCGAATTGAAGAGCTTGATGTAAGAGCCGTTTCCCGCTAGACTGTTTAGGTATACTCAGCTTTGTGGGTAGCGTGAATCTTTTTTAGGTGAACGATCGTAAAAGGTCCTTTCTTATCAAAATGGATAAGAAGGGGCTTTTTTGTGCTGCCAGGGTGCTTTTGATGCAGAATGAAATGTGGGATTAGTCGTGAATGATTCATTGATTGAAGAATTTTCTGAAAAAATTATCCTAATTCATAAACATTCTTTTAAAAGAAGATAAAATTGAGTCGGGAAAAGAGCGTAGTATTAAAGATGACAGCAAGGAATTGCATTTGAAATGAATAGAAAAATAGCCTAGGCAACATTTAATGATTCAGGAAATTATCTTCTTGTTTGAAAGTAGAGGAAAAGCAGAGAAGAGATTGCCAGTGTTTGAGGGCATTTAATTCATTGATTGAGGGACATCTTCTTTTTGTCAGATGCTACTAGTTATCTATAGATCGATTTTGCTAAAGCGAATAATTATTTGTTAAATAAAAGTGATTTCTGAAAGAAGAAAGGGGACCAGGTAGTGCTAAAAAGTTTGTTATTCATTTTTTCGGTGATGATTTTATTTCCAACACTAGAGGCTATGGCTGATGACGTTTCCGAAACTTTGATTTTTGATTTAAACACGATTGACTTTAAGGATGAACACTATTATTTGTTAAGAACCACACAAGATCTTCAGCTGACTGTCGATAGCAACGGCAGTGAAGGTGCTTTTGGCGTTACAATCACTGCTGTTGGAGAAGCATTTTCAGCAGAACTAAACAGCGTGAACGGTTCGGAAGAGATGATCATTCAGATTGAGGATGCTGATGAAGCATCAATGATTCTTAACATAGCTGCAACATTGAACATAAAGGAATATCTTGATTCCAACTCTGAGTACTACCTATCAGTCACTTTTACAGCAATTGATGATTCAGAGACCTTTACGAAAGAGATAAAAATGAATCAGACGGATGAGGAAAAAGAAGAGATACCGGATGAAAACTTGACAGATGAAGACCAAGACGATGAAAAGCAAGAAGACAATGGCATCGAAGATGAATCCGAGAGCCAAAAGGAAGAAGCAGAATCCAATTACGACGAGCAAGCAAACTTGGAAGAAGACTCCCTTGATAATGATTCTACCAAACTAGAAGATTCGATCAGTGATGTCGAGGATGAGGCTAGTGCTTAGTTTTTTATAGGGGAGAAAAGCCAGTACGAGACAGCAACCTTTTTTTCAAAAGAAATGATCATTGAAGAAAAAATATTTAGGCATATATCAGGAAAAACCGCTTATTTGATATGAGCGGTTTTTCTTGTCCCACTTCGGCGAGGAGATACGCAACATTACTTTAAAAAGGAAGCTATCAATAATTGATGAGCAGTGGAATAAGCAGAAACAGCACAAAAGAGAGGAGCTAGCCCTCTCTTTTTCTTTTTGATCTTACTATATATATGACTGCCACTGTAAGTGCTGCTAAGAGAATTAGGATGATCCAGATAAACAATTGATTGTCTGACTGAATAGTGACAGTATTTGTGGGAATGCTTTCTTTTTTGAAGTCATCCAGGTCTTCTTTCTCATAAGAAAAAAGAGTGGTGATTGCTTTTCTACTTGTTTCTATTGTCAAACGGTATTCGCCTTCAATAAGTTCACTATTGTCTATTAAAGGGACTTGCATTCTTGATTTGGTTAACGGCGTTAAAAGAACGGAATCTGCTAACTCCCCAGAGGCAATTATTTCTCCATTTGGGTTTATTAGTTCGTAGAGCGCATTGTTCAAGTTGCCTAAAATAGGATTATAGTTGAGGGCGTAAAATTGTAGGTTTACCGTATCTTGAAGCGCAACAAAGGAGAAATCTTCATAAACGACGTCTTTGAGCTCTTCCACTTCACTAAAAAGTAAGTTGATAAAAATAAGTGATTCAAACACAGATTTGATACCGATTGAATCTTCTGCTGTTTCAAGACCCATGATCTGGCTAAAATTGATTGCCCCCATCACGGTTCCTTCACGTGCAGGCTCCTCTGGAAGAGTAATCGTAACGGTCACCAGAACGGATTCATTCGGAGGGATCTCAATTTGATTATCGTCATCTAATGCCTCTGATTCGATCGATGCATAATTGGAAAAGTTATACTTGTCATCTAGCAGTAAGTTTAGGTCATCGCTATAGATGATAGCTGATTCTCGTGAGAGAGCAGTAGAGGTGTAAGGTGTGACAACAATGGATGAATCACCGGATACAACATTTTCTAGTGTAATTTCAACAATATACGCCGTCTCCATCTCAGGAGAAATACTCAAGGTATTGTCAGAAGTTTTGTACTCCGTTTCACTAAGTGTAAGTTTTAATGAATTCGCAGTTTCATCGGCATTTACGCGACGGATGCTTGCATTGCTAATGAATGCTATAAAGAGAAGCAACACAGAAATCCTTAGAAAAGAATTTCTGTGTTTGAATGTATGATTCATGATTTTTTTCCTTTTGAAAATTATAGTGATGGAGTTTGACCAGGATCGGTACCATCTTGTGCAGTTACAGTGATCACAGGAGCGTCTGCATCTTCTGCTAATGCAGCAAACTCTTGTGCAAATGTTTGATCGATTGTAAATGTTATGTCTGTTCCTTCAGGAGTGAAAACGATTTCAACAGGTGCAGCAGTCAAATCGTCTAGATTAGAGGAGTCTATTTGGATTCCATTAAAACCAACAGGTGATTCTACAACAAAATTAACGATTGCTGTAGAAGCAGTTAAATTGGTCAAAGTACCACCTACATTTAAGATAGTTCCTGCCACAGTTCCATTGTTTAATAAAACATCAGTAATCTGTACAGGTTCTTCCAAGGCGATGCCGTCATTAAACTCGAATGTTGCCTCTCCATATTCGAGTTGAATCGGAATCGTCTCCGAGGCAGGGACATCTGTCACAGCATACGCGTTGACTCCTCCGGCTAACAACAAAGATGCAATGAATGTATTGCCTAGAACTATTTTTTTCATATTCAAAACCTCACTTTAATTATTGCAGTTGTTGCACTGCTTAAATGAATTATAATATGCAATTTAGGGTAGCGATTATCCGATTTAGTGCTAATTTTTTTGAAAATATATAAAATATATACGGTGGAATATTTTATTGTGGTTAAAATTGTTATTGCGATTATCATTTGTTCATTTGAAGCTGGCAGCAACGATCTGCAAACTACTGCGTCGGTTTTTGTTTATAAAATGTAAACGATAGAGACTTGATAAATAAGTCTCTGTCGTTTTATAGAAAAGATTCGGATGATTCGATTGTGTACAAAAATTGGCGATCTTTTTTGCTTATAGTGATACACAAGAAAAGTTTTCACTTTCCCCTGACAGTCTGGCTGTAACAGTAATTATTGGTGGCTCTGTTAAGAAAGCAGTCTCACGGCTAACGGAATAAGTGGAGTTGATCGTGTTTTCTCCACGAGAAATAGCCTCGGCTTTGATCGTCACTGTTGGGTTATCAGTGATTTGGATGCCACTTTGTTCAGGGGCTTTGACTTCAACGATCACCTCAATGGGTGAGCGAGTGTAATTAAATAGTGCGCCGCCCACATTTGAAATTCCTCCTCGCGCAGAAAGAGTGCTATTTTCGAAAAAGGCATCTCCGATAGTAAACCTTCCCCCATTCGTTAAACGCATTTCGTTGTGAAAAGCGAAAGCAGAATTTCCATCTAAGATGGTAACTTTGAGGGGGTCGCTATTAGGATTGCTGACGCTTAAGGCGGTCGCATTGACTCCACCCGTTAGTAAGATTGTGGCTCCGAGAGTGATACTTAAGAAAGTTTTTTTCATTTTTAAACCTCGTTCTAGATTTTCAGATGTTTTTCTGAATATAAAAAGTATAAAGGGAAATTATCGTGGATATTATCTATATTTTTGCAAAATAACAACAAATAGTGTAGAAAATTGATAAAAAAATAGGGTTATTTGTTTTTGCTGGGGATTTTTGAAGGAGGGATAGGTTGTTTTTCCTATGGAAGTCCCTGTATAACTAAAACGAAGGAGTAAAGCAAAAATAGCCTATTAAACGAACAACAAATGAAACCATTGCTTCAAACTGGTGGCATCCAGGGCATCTCTCCATTTTGTGATGCATGATCTATTGGTAAAAAAGCACTTTTCCGATGCTATTCGGAGTAATTGCTGTGATTTGTCGGTCAAAATTGTAGTAACACAATCCTCTTGGTTTGTTGGCATTGGCGTTTCTCTATGAAGATCATAGGTCATTTTCTTTATCTGAGTCGGTTTCGTTCATAAGCAAAGTAGTATGCCCAGCGTAAACGTCAGCCACTATTTTGTGGAGGTTTTTCAGGTAGGCTAGATGAAGGGCAGAAGTCAAAAAAAGACTTGACTTCAACCCTTTGATTTAGTCTCTTAAAAATCCAAGATTCACTGAAATACAGAACAAGTTTTCTGAGGGCTTTATTTAAGTGATCGCTTTTATTCTCTACAATTGTCCTTAAGATTGCTTTTGCCTGCATTCTCAGGAATCTTTTCAAGTGGTACAAAAATTGGCATAGAATAAATATTTTGTTGAATATCGTCAAAATTATTGAAAACAATTATAGAATGTGCATTTTAATCTGTTAATCTTGGGTTTTTTTTGGTAGAATGACCTCGTAGAGCATTTCACTTTCTCTGTTGTTTTCTTGTGTCAGGTTAAGGTTTTATTTGAGAAAGATCGGCTTTTTTATTTTATATCAATTGGGGCTGAGAAATCATTTATGATTGAACAGTCCCAAAAAGTATAGGTAGAATTATGTTTATTGTGATGACGGTTGAAGGAGTGCTAGCGATCTGAAATTCTTACAAAGAAAAGAGGGATTTCAGCGGAATCATTTTTAGGAATGACCAGCAGGGGCATGGTGAAGAAAGCTAACAGAGTTAGGGTTTCTGATGTAATGGAATGTTCAATAGAACCCATTGTTTGAAAGTGCAATTCATGAGAACTGTCAATTCAAAACAGGATGCCTCCTATTTTATCAGGATGGATCGTGAAGGGAATTAGCAAACTCTTGGGGTAGCCTTTGACTTTCAGGACAGAGCTTCGTTTAAAAAATTCAACACTCATTTTTTTCTGTAACTGGCAAATTCTTCTTATTATAATAAATGATTATTTTTTTTTTAGTTTTTTTCATCAAAAGACGATAAAATTAAAAAAGAAGATGCTATATGCTTATTAAAGAGGATTAAAGTTCTTTTTAGGAGTGTGAAAATATGCTGCAGTCTAAAGAAAAAAATATTGAACAGCAAAAGGCTTTGATGATAAGCGTTCGTTTTTTCAGTAATAAAGTAAATTCGATTTTAGAGCGAAATCTTATTGTTGATCAAAAAGCAGATATCGCTGAAACGCTAGCGTATTTGGAAGATTCTTTAGGGGAGATCAACATCCTTACCCACACGATCCAGCATGTGTTTTGTATCGCGGAACATGCACGCTTAGATCAAGCCGGTTGTCACCATCGACTAGAGCATTTTTGGGGAGATGTTATTTGTTATGTGATCGAATGTGTAGACAAATCGGGCAACTATTATGACTTTAAGGTAGTAGGAAATGTTGATGCGGGGGATAAAGAGTTGATTGACGCATTTAATGAATTGACGGATGACTTGGTCATTTTGAATATCTATGAATACAAAGATTGCTGGATAAAACGAGAACGCAGTACTCTAAAAGGAACTTGATCCTTCTTTCTAGAAGCTCATCTTTTTCTATCGGAAATTATGTTTGAATATTCTGACATTTTACCACGCTTTTTTATGCCTTAGTAAAAGGGAGTTGCTTTAGTTTGTCTTCGGCAAGTGGATAGAACGACAAAGCTAGCAATCAATTTCTCGAGACATTAATAGCAAGCTTTCTCAATCCCTCAGGAGAGCCATTGGCCAATCGAATTGGCTAGAGGCTACAAATCCATTACTCCTGCAGAAGCCAGCTTACTTTTTTTACAATGGACGAAAGAACTTTGATTACATGAACAGAGTGAACCATCAATGTGACTGCTGATTTTCCCCTTCTTATGACTAACACTCCTAACCAGTAGAAAGGATCTTAGTGTGCAAGTTTAGTTTTCCTATAAATGATGCGCTGCGGGATTAAGCGTTTTTTTGTGAATCAGTATGTAGCAGAAAGTGTAGAAATGCTTTTTTTTCTTCACATATTTGCGGAGTTTGAAGAACAAGCTTCGTATGTAGATTCATTATTGATGCCAAAAGCAGATCGATCAAGTCAGAGCTACAATACCAAAATGGGTATCATAACAGTGAATACTACACTCAGACAGAATACTTTTCAGATTAAGAGAAAAATCTTAGAATGAGTTAAAGTTGAAGAAATGTTTAAAAATGACCGTTTTGTGAATGATTTGGCAGTTACTTAAAGTTTTTTTCATACAATTGGAAGCTGGGATATTTTTTATTAAGGCGGTTGAAAAATTGGATTATATAGAAAAATTGTATAGGTTTTACTTAACTAAGAAACAAGTTGATAAACTAACAATTGTAAGAAATCTCGTTGTTGAAAAACAACTTTCTTTAGATGCGATTGGAGAATCCCTCAGTAAGTCACTTTATCAGGTGAAAATTCTCTTAACTGAGATCGATGATGATCTAGCCGGTATATCAACGCTGGAGGACTCCTTTTTTTTTCTTGAAAAAAGAACACTTCATCTGTCTGATGATTTAAATCAAGAACAAAGTCTGTATATTTTTGTAAACCTCAAAAAAAAGTATTTTTTGGAATCTCCCTATTACAAACTCCTCATCTATTTATTAAGAAAACGAAAAACACGAATGGTGGATATTTCAGAAGAGCTGATTTTTAGTGTTTCCTATTGTTATAAACTGCTTAGTTATTTAAAAAAAATGTTCGCGGTCCAAAATGTACCGATAAATATCAGTAATAGCAGTGATTCGATTCAATTAACAGGGGAAGAATCATGTATTCGCATGTATCATTATCTCGTCGAAGTCATGGCCTGTAATGTTTATACAGAACATCCCATCCGTTCTAGTGTGGAGTGGATCGCCAAAGATTATGAGACGTTGCGTACGACAAAGGTCAAGCATGCGATCGTTTTTTCTATTATTGAAAATGCCATTCTCCGAGGGAATATTGTTCCTGGAGTTGATGCGTCAACATTAGCGCTTTATCATTGTTTAAAGAAAGAAAATGATCAACAGCTGGCAAATCTTTTTCCTATTCGCAATCAATCTGATGTGGAAAAAGAACTTGTCTACTATTATTTTTGGCGGGTGCTTTTCATCCCAGAAACAGTGAGAGAGTCTGAAAAAAAGGTGATCGGGGAAAAATTCCTCATGCTTGAAAACAATGGTTATGTGGATTTTGCTTCTCAGATTCTTGAGCAACTTTCAAAGAAATATGCTCTAACAAAGCAGGCTTCATCAGTTTTTATCTATGAAGTAGTGATCAATACTTGGGGCTATATCCATCTGTATCTAGATAATTTTTTGTCAATCGGGGAGATTGATTATACAAATGATCGACTGGTTGAAGTGGAGGTTATCATAGATCGGGTCCTTAATAATCATCGGGGATGGATCGAGAGAGAGCCGCTTTTTATTCGTAAGCTTTCCCAAATCGTTACTTCCTACCTACCTATCCAAAAAGAAGATCAAATCACTATTGGTATCTCTCTTTTGAATCATCCGGAATATATCCCTGTTATCAAAAATACGCTATTGAAAATCTATAATGAGAAAGTTATCAAGTTTAATGCCAATCTAGCTGACTCTGATATTTTGGTTTCAGATGGTGTGCTGATCCATAATGCATCACAAAAATTTGCATTTTTTGGCAATGTTCATAATACAAGAGATTGGGATAATTTGAATGCCATGATCCAATCAGCGATCTTGGCGAAATATACATAAAGCAGAGCGCAGCTGGCGCTCTCTTTTTTTGAGTCGTTTCAAAATTTGTTTTGGGTTGCTGGCAGATGAGTGCTAAAAAAAGAAATGGAAATTGTCCTCAGGTGCTTTTCTTGTTTGAGAAAGAACCGCTTACTTTGAGTTGCTTGAGACCGCATTAAAAAAAATTGCTAAATAATGTGCAAATTTTTGACAAAAAAAGATAAATAAAATAGTTGGAATTGCGGTATTTTAACTATAGCAATTTTATTTGTAATAAATAAACCTGAAGGTGATTTGAAGATGATGGAAATAATAGAAAATATACGCTTAAGTGAAAGAATGTATTCCATACGTTTTGCTAACAAAAGATACGATCATTTCTATCGAAATTGCGTGTTTCCGATAAACTTTGGCCTAGATCAAGTAGAAAAATATATCGTTGATTCATTGAATATCCTGAAAGACACGTTGAAAATCGTTGATTCCACTAACGTTTTGATAATGGATGGGTTTAAGCATGCCTCTGAAGAGGTAGCTTTCACATTTATTGATGCCCATTGGACAGATGCAGAACAATACATAGTCGAGTTGAAGGACACAAACAAGGTAGAATATATCACTTTGATTACAAATGTTGAAACAGAGTTGGCAGTAATAAAGCAATTTGTGAAGACTGAATTTCCAAATACTGAATTTACGATCGATTACTATGATGAGGCTTGGGTGGTGAAACCATAAAAGTGAAAGTTCCTTTGGCTATATAGAAGAATAGCTCTGACTTAAAACAAATAAACTGTTGTGTCATTTTGCATCATTGAGGAAACCAATTCTCCCTAGACTGTAAATATTGGCGTTTTGAGGAGAATTGATGGTTTTCCATTTATGCTATGATTTAAGCGGAGAAGGATTCACAAGACCAAAATCATTAACTATTTTTTGACTGGATGAATGGCTGTTGAAGGAGTTATTGACGATAACTGACTGAAGGGAATGTGCGTAAGGGAATATGAACCTCTCTTTACGATCAGTTTTTTTACCTTTGTCGAGTAGAGACCACCTTTCTAAGCGGAGGGATACCGCAAGAAAGGGAAGGATGTCATTTGTTTGGTAATAGTGAATCGTGTCTTGCCTTAAAACAGTAGGTATTTTTACTCAAGGAGAACTAGAATGATGAAACGGATTAAAGCAAGCTGTCTTTTAATGGTTTCGTGTTTTTCTTTATTGTATACGGAACGAATTTTTGCTGCAGAAGCGAGTTTTTCACTAACGGTGGAAGAACCAATCATTTTTGATTTTCAGGAGATTGATTTTAGTAATGAATTACTGAGTTATGAAGGTAGTCTAAAAGTTGAAAGTTCTGCCAGTGATGTGACAACGGCTTATCACTTGGAGATCTCTTCAAATGGCAGTGGATTGAGCGCTGCTTTTGAAAATGCGGAAGAAATGGTGGCAACAGAAACGATGGATGACCACCATTTTTACGTTACATTAGATCCTAAAAAATTTCTGACGGCAGATCAAGGTAACTATAAAGTAATTTTTACTATCACGGAAATCTCTTCTGCAGCGACGAATCAAAATTTGTCGTCATCACTTTTGCCGTCAAGTAATAAGCAAGAAGACCATGCATCCATCGTCGAGAGTGATGAGAGTGTGGGGGAATCAGCTACCACAAGCACCTCTTCCACAGAGACAACCTTTTCCACAGAGAGTCTCTTGCAGAGTAGTGAACGTTCTTCTCTGATGGAAGAAATGGAAACGACTGATACTTCTTTCATGCCGGAATAAACAAATAGTGGCTTGGCTTTTCCTTGTTTGCTAGAGAGAGTGGGTCAAAGTAATAAGAGTTACGACTGTTATCTGAAAAAATTTCACTTTTCATGTCTATTTATTTTCATTAACTGCCACCAGTTTTGATGGAGGCAAATGAAAATTTCGCGAGATAAGATTAAAAAAACCTTTATTCTTTTGGTGAAAAAAATTGCAAAAAGAAGAGAAGTTTGCCAAAAAAAATAGTGTATAGTTTTTTTGTAAGCTCGATTCTTACAAAAAAATATATAAGGAGGAATGAAATCAATGAAAAAGGTTATCTTAGCAACAGCATTCTTATTTGCTCTCTCTATTGGTGTGTCCGTACCTGTAGCAGCAGAGGAAGTTGCTGTAACTGTTAACGAAGGAACAGCAACATTTACGTTAGAAACACCTGCTGAAACAAAAACGGTTGACTTTGCAGAGATTAGTTTTACGGATGCAAAAGCAGATCCGCTATCAGGTACTTTCTCACTATCGGGAACATTAGCGAATAAATCCTTTGGTGCAAAAAAAGTGGTGATCACAGCACAAGTGCCGGGAGAAACAAGTGCACCTGGTCTAACCGTTGCTACAAGTGAAGTATTCAGTGTGGAAGCAGAGCAAGGATACGAAGCAACTCAAACAGGTACTTTTGACTATACGATCGATCCAGCAACATTTGACAGTACCAAAAAAGCAGATTATCTAATCACTTTGACTGCATCAGAAGCTACGGACGTTACACCTTAATTTCATGTCTAGTTCTGACTGCGAGAAGAAATACGGTTTTTTTAAGGTGGTCTTTTTTTGCCTGTTCTTAGGAATGTTCTTTTACACTGAAAGTGTAGCAGCGGAAGAACAGATCAGCTCTTCATTTAATGTTTCGATCCAAGCTGATGATGAGACAAGTCAGGTAAAGGATATTCAATTTGCACCTCAATTGAATCAGGAATATCGTTATGCGGCAACTGTTACCAATCTTGAAAACTATGCCATTGAAGTCTCGGTTTTTCCAAGTATCGCTGTTTCCACGAGGAATTCGATGACTTATGTAGCGGAAACAGAAAATTTACTGAACCAAGATTATGTTTTAAAAAATTATGTAAAAATCCAACCGCAAGATGGGAATTTCGTTGATGGTTTTTTGCAATTAGATGCAAAGCAAAGTCGAGATGTTCAAATCATCATTAATGTAAATAAAAGGATTCATGGGGAAGTATTAGGTGGGATCAATTTTTCTCAGGTAATCGGCATACAAGAAAATAAAGATTCTGTAGATATTCAGCAAGTCTATCAGAAAGTAATCGTCGTTCGCCTAAAACTGAATGAACTGGCTAAAGGAACAAAACAGACTATCGGGGATTTTGAATTTACGATTACTGGAGACACAACGACTCTTTCTTATTATCTATATAATAATGATCCGCTTGTGACCTATGCTGAGGGTGGCACCTATCGTGTGATCAATCCCAATCAGGAGATTATCGCTGAAGGGAAGATAGAGTCGGAACAGATTGTTCTTTCACCCTATATAAAAACGCTCTTTAATGTCCCATTGTTGGATGGGGCCGAATTGATGTCTGGGGAGTATCAATTTATACGATCAGATGGCAACGACGAAACGACAACCTATTTTCATTACACAAAGGAAGAGGTCGACCAGTTTATTGAGGAGGCTGCTGATTCTAGCAATACAATTACTGTTCAATCAAAAGCCAATCTTTGGTTGGTCATCGCCTTATCACTCGTTTCCGTTTTGCTTATTTTAACGCTTGTAAAATTGCTAAAAAAATAAGAGAAGTTTAGGGGAGATCGTTACCCCTAGACTTTTCTTGTTGCGTAAAATCTTTCTTAATCCTTTAACAGACCGTTGGGCGGCCGCTGATTTTGCTCTCCCACAGGACTGTCTCGAAAAAAGCTGTTTTTATTTTGTACTTGCTTATTTTCTATAGTTTTTTTCACTTTGATCAGGGAAAAGGTTCGGTGGTAAATCGTTAAAGGACTTTACAAATCGGTTGGCTTCATTGGTCCTTTGAGTAATTGATGATCCTTGCAGTAGTTTTTTATGAACGGCAGGATCATTTCTTTTTGCTTTTTATTATTAAAAAGCAGCAGATTTTAGCATAAAAGAGATATTCTTTTTTATTAATAACTAATGTTATATGTTTTCTTGTTAACTATGAGTTAACTAACATCACAGAAGTAACTATCGTTAAGAAGGAGATTACCATGGATTTATGGAAGTTGTTTCTAACGGAGCGGCAAGAACAAAAATTGAATTTATTAGAGGATATTATTTCAAGGACGGAAGCATCAATCGATGAATTAGCTTGTAAGCATTCACTTACGAACCGCAATGTGAAATCATTAATCATGCAGATAAACGAAGATTACATAGAAAACACAAGCACGACAGACGCACTGATCAGATTCGAAAATCGATTATTTCGGATATCCACGTTGAAAGCATCAGGAACTTATCCTTCGCTGTATTCAAATTTGAAAATAACGTATATTAAGCAAAGTGCCGTTTTCCAAGTCTTGATTTACTTTCTTAGGCATCGAAAAGTGGGGATGATCAAACTATCCACTCATTTTAATTATAGTCAGTCTTATTGTTATAAATTAGTCAATAGGGCAAACGATATCATACGATCTATGGGGATAGAGTGTCAGATCAGTAAGAGAATGAATTATTTGATTGTGGAAGGAAGGGAGAGTCAAATCAGAATGCTTTCATATATCTTGAATAGCCATTCTACGACATTTGCAGAAGACAACAATTATCTTTATAGAAACGAAAAGAGTCCTACTAAGATTCAACGGGACAAACTTTCTAGAATAACTAGAATTTTTTTAGATGCGCACAAGATGGGCCACTATACCGATGTGATCTCAGATCAAGAGATGTCTATTGGTTTGTGCTTGTACGAAGAGCTTCATTTAAGCTTTTCCCAAGCGTTTTATCCTTTAAATAAAAAAATAAATGATGCTGCTTTTCAATCAGAAAAATTTCTTTACTATCTCTTTGCTGTATATTTCTTCCCAGAATACTTAACTCCTGAGATTTGTGAGCGTTTAGGGGAAGGGTTAATGAGACTAACAAAAAATCCTATCGTGGATAGAGCGGTTGAAGCATTAGAAAAAATGGAAGAAAGTTATAGCATTCCTGATAATCTTCATCGCACGTTTGTCTTCCAGCTGGTCTATCGCTCTTTAATCACAGATAAACTAAGCTTAAGCTCTTTCTTTTATCTTGAAGACAAAAAATTACTGATGAATGATAAATTTTTAACCATAAAAGAGATGTTAAAATCTGTTTACAAAGAAAGTATATCAGAGCGAGATTTAGATATATTTAGTACCCAGTTAACTGAGCTGCTCTATTCTTATGTTGGACATGTCATGGCAAAACCCTTGCATGTAATGATCCATATTACGTACCATGCCAACTATGCCGTGTTAGTGAAAAATTATATAACAGGTGTATACAAACCAGAGACAGTTACCATGGTAGGAAATTTTGCAGATGCAGATCTTGTTATTTCTGATCGGTTCGTTGAGTCGAAAGAAAATCAGTATTTTTTCTTTCTTGAAGATATCCATAATATTGAGACATGGAAAAGATTAGGGGAGTTTATCAATAGCAAGATTATTGAAGGACGAATTCGATCAGATACGATAGAAAAAATCAGCTAGTATTAGCGGAAAGAGTACAGTTTTGATTAAAAGGCTAAGTAAATTCTTGGTTACATTCAAACAAAAAAGATATCTATAAAAGAAGGCTGCGACAGTCATCTTTTATAGATATTTTTTTAAGACGTAATTAGGCTAAACTAATGGGATGAGGATAAGGATTTTTTGATGGAGATTTCAACCACTTCAGGCATTTGGATCACAGAGATGGTTGAAGGATCATACGAGCCATCAGGTAATTTTTTTAGAAAGTAATTTTTGATTTCTTCTACTTCTGTCGGGCGAATATTTCGTTTTTTATTGATCAGCAGAATTTCATTGTGGTTCGGCGCTGAGGTAAAGATCACGGTCGTATCTCCGGCTGTGTAAACCTTTACAAGTTCTGCGTCGGTATTTTCAAGTTGATTCAATACTAGTCGAGAATGGCTGTTCGTAACATTGATTAATTTCACCAGACTCACCTCACATTCTATGTATTTATTAATAACATTATAGGGCGTTTTTTTTCAAAAGAAAAGCCAGACAACTCGGAATTACCCAATTTTTTGGCAAAACATGGTTGTCTGGCAAAGGAAACGGTTCAAGACACGTTTTTAAAGCTTGTCAATCGTTAGTTTCCGAAGATTCTTCTTCAGTCGTGTCGGCTTCTGAAGAAGGTGCAGGGGATTCAGCGGAAGTTACAACGATCTTATCTGAATCTTCCAATTGGGCTTTTAACTGACGCACTTGCGGATGCTCCAAATAGAATTCTGCAATCCCATCTTCGATTTGATCTTGGATCGTTCTACGCAGCGGGCGAGCACCCATCGTTGCACTGTAACCAAGATCCACCAATTTTTCTTGCACGTCTTGCGGAACATCGATATGCAGTTTTTGATGACTAAGGGTTTGATTGACATCATGCAGCATAAGGGACACGATCGATAACAAGTTTTCCTTGCTTAGTGCCTTGAATTCGATGATCCCGTCAAAGCGGTTGAGAAATTCTGGCGTAAAGTAATTGTTCAATTGATTTAACACGGAACGAGTGATGCCTTCACGTGCGGCACCAAAGCCAACGTTGGCTTCAACTTTGCCGGTTCCGGCATTACTTGTCATGATGATCAGGGTATCTTTAAAGCTGACCGTACGTCCTTGGGCATCCGTCAAACGACCATCATCGAGAATTTGCAAGAACATATGCAATACATCAGGATGGGCTTTTTCCACTTCATCCAATAGAATCAAGCTGTAAGGATTCCGACGAACTTTTTCAGTCAATTGACCTGCTTCTTCATAGCCAACATAGCCAGGAGGAGAGCCGATCAATTTTGATACACTGTGTTTTTCCATGTATTCTGACATGTCGAAACGAATCATTGCTTCTTCGGAGCCAAACATTTCATAAGCTAATTGTTTGGCTAATTCCGTTTTCCCGACACCGGTTGGACCGACGAAAAGGAAAGAGCCGATTGGACGATTTTGTTTGCCTAAACCGACCCGATTTCTGCGGATCGCTTTGGCTACTTTGTCGATCGCTTCATCTTGTCCGATAACTTTTGCTTTCAAGTCATCCGCGAGATTTTTTAATTGGGTTTGTTCTTTTTCTTTCAATTCGCCAACTGGAATATTCGTCCGTTCTTCAACGATTTGTTCCATGTCTTTTTCAGTAATGACTGGTGTTTCTTCTTCGCTGATTTGACGTTCTTTCATTTTTTGCAGTTTGTTGATTTGATCGCGATAGTAAGCAGCTTTTTCAAAATCTTCTTCTCGAGAGGCTGCTTGCTTTTGTTCTTCTGCTTCTTGCAATTTCTTTTCGATCGTTTTTGGATCAACGATTTGGATCGTCAAGTTTTTCTTCGAACCTGTTTCATCTAGCAGATCGATCGCTTTATCAGGCAAGAATCGGTCTTGGATGTAACGGTTAGAAAGGGTAGCGGCAGCTGCGATCGCTTCATCGGTATATTTCACATGATGATAATCTTCATAACGCGGTTGCAGGCCTTTTAAAATACGAATGGTTTCTTCCACAGAAGGTTCATCCACACGTACTGGTTGCAAACGGCGTTCTAAAGCAGCATCTTTTTCGATAATGCGGTATTCATTTAACGTCGTTGCTCCGACCATTTGTAGTTCTCCACGGGCAAGCGCTGGTTTTAAGATGTTTCCAGCATCCATATTTCCGTCGCCAGCTGCACCAGCCCCAACGATTTCATGGACTTCATCAATAAACAAAATCACGTTTTCTGCTTGCTTGATTTCTTCAATCAATTTTTGGATGCGTTCTTCAAATTGGCCACGAATACCTGTACCTTGCACAAGAGAGGCAACGTCTAGGCGAATGACTTCTTTGTCCATCAGTTTTTGTGGCACATCGCCATCAACGATTTTTTGGGCTAACCCTTCAACGACGGCAGTTTTCCCAACTCCGGGTTCACCAATAAGAACAGGGTTATTTTTGGTTCGGCGATTAAGGATCTCGATCACTCGTTTGATCTCTGAATCACGACCAACGACTGGATCGACTTCGCCATCACGAGCCATTTGGGTAATATTGATGCCGTATTCTCCTAACAGACCTGCAGGTGCTTGGTTATTGCGTGGAGGCTGACCGCCGACAAAACCGTTACCGCCGGTTTGTGTCGGTGGATTTTGTTCATAAGGGGTATTTCCTTGCTGCATTTGACGAGACATTTGACGGAATAGATCATCAAGATTGCCAAATCCAAAAGGATCTTGCGCCATTGCAGCTGCAGCATTCCCAGATTGAGCTTTTAATTTTTGGTAACAACTTTGACAATAATCGAGTTGTTTTCTTTGACCATTGACATTGGCATATAAATGAATTGAAGCTTCATTTTTGCCGCAATTTTGACAAAGCATAGATTCACGACCTTTCATATTTGTTCCAACAACCCTATTTTACGGCGCTTTTGATCGCTTGTAAAAGAAAAGGGGCTGTGGGCAAAGAAACGGTCACCTTCGAGGCAATGTATTATTGACCTTTACTGACCATAATTCTATTATACTAACTTTTTGTCAGACTGCAAGAATTTTACTCTGAAAAGTTCTCGCTGCTTTTTCATCTACAAAAGCGTCTTTTAAATAGAAATCAATTCAATTATAATAGAAAGAAAGAGGTGAGAATGGACGATGGAGAACAGAGATTTTGCTGTAGAAGTAGTGCGTTTACGCAATGGAGAGATCAAAGAATTGATTGTTCAACAGCCGGAATTTCTGGCATTTAGAGATGTCTGGCTCCAGCTGGAAGATCGGTCTTCTTTTGTCGGAGAAGCGGGGTTAAACGGGAAGATCATCTACCGTTATGTACAAGAAAATAAATAGGACATTTATTTCAATCGTTTATTTAAGAGAAAACGGTTGTCTATCGATGAAAAAAATGGTAATCTTAACAGTTGAAAGGGCGATTTTTTTCGGGTGTCATTGCATGCATGGAAATTTCGCCTTCACACAAAAAAACGTATCATAAAGGAGATTGATCAATATGGAAAAGAAAGATTTTCACGTAGTTGCTGAGACAGGGATTCACGCACGTCCAGCTACATTATTGGTTCAAACAGCAAGCAAATTTAACTCTGATATCAACTTAGAGTACAAAGGTAAATCAGTAAACCTTAAATCAATCATGGGCGTAATGTCATTAGGTGTTGGCCAAGGTTCTGATGTTACTATCACTGCTGAAGGTGCTGACGAAGCAGATGCAATCGCTGCAATCGTAGAAACAATGAAAAAAGAAGGTTTGTCTGAATAATGGTTGAGATGCTAAAAGGAATTGCTGCTAGTGATGGTGTAGCCGTTGCGAAAGCCTACCTGTTAGTACAACCTGATTTATCTTTTTCAAAAGTATCAGTTGAAGATACTGCAGCAGAGGAAGCACGCTTAGATGATGCGCTAGCGAAGTCAACAGCGGAATTACAACAAATCCGTGACAAAGCAGCACAAACTTTAGGCGAAGCAGAAGCACAAGTATTTGATGCTCATTTAATGGTTCTTTCAGATCCTGAGATGATCGGTCAAATCAAACAAAACGTGACAGATAACAAAGTCAATGCAGAAGCTGCGTTGAAAGAAGTTACTGACATGTATATTGGTATGTTTGAAGCAATGGATGACAATGCTTACATGCAAGAACGGGCAGCTGACATCAAAGATGTTGCGAAACGTATCTTGGCGCATTTGTTGAATGTGACTTTGCCTAATCCTTCAATGATCAACGAAGAAGTAGTCGTTGTTGCGCATGACTTGACACCAAGTGATACTGCACAATTAGACCGCAACTTTGTAAAAGCTTTTGTAACAGATATCGGTGGACGTACTTCTCATTCCGCAATCATGGCACGTTCTCTTGAAATCCCAGCAATCGTTGGAACGATGGAGATCACTGCAAAAGTGAAAGCGGGCGACATCTTAGCTGTTAACGGCATTATCGGTGACGTTATCGTCAACCCGACAGATGACCAAGCAGCTGAATTTGTTGAAGCTGGGAAAGCCTACGCAGAACAAAAAGCAGAATGGGAAAAATTGAAAGATGCTGAAACAGTTACGGCTGATGGCAAGCACTTTGAATTGGCTGCAAACATTGGAACGCCAAAAGATTTAGAAGGTGTCCACAACAATGGTGCAGAAGCAGTCGGTTTATACCGGACTGAATTCTTGTACATGGATTCTCCTGATTTCCCAACAGAAGAAGACCAATACAAAGCATACAAAGCAGTTTTAGAAGGAATGGCTGGCAAACCAGTGGTTGTCCGTACAATGGATATCGGTGGCGATAAAGAACTTCCTTACCTAAAATTGCCTCACGAAATGAATCCTTTCTTAGGCTATCGTGCATTGCGTATCAGCTTATCTGAACTTGGGGACGACATGTTCCGTACCCAACTTCGTGCGTTGTTACGTGCTTCTGCTCACGGCAACTTGCGTATCATGTTCCCAATGGTGGCAACATTGAAAGAGTTCCGTACAGCGAAGAAAATGTATGAAGAAGAGCGTCAAAAATTGATTGACGAAGGCGTTGAGATTTCTAACGAGATCCAAGTCGGAATCATGATCGAAATTCCAGCAGCAGCTGTCTTAGCAGACAAGTTCGCCAAGGAAGTTGACTTCTTCAGTATTGGTACCAATGACTTGATCCAATACACAATGGCTGCAGACCGCATGAATGAGCGCGTGTCTTACTTGTACCAACCATACAACCCATCAATTTTACGTTTAATCAAAAACGTGATCGACTCAGCGCATGCTGAAGGAAAATGGGCTGGTATGTGTGGAGAAATGGCCGGCGATCAAACTGCTGTGCCACTTCTTGTAGGTATGGGCTTAGATGAGTTCTCAATGAGTGCAACATCTGTTCTGAAAACACGTAGCTTAATGAAACGCTTGTCAACGACTGACATGCAAGAATTAGCAAAACGTGCTTTAGAAGATTGCGATACAATGGAAGAAGTTGTAGAGTTAATCGAACAGTATGTAAACTAATCATTTCTAGGCAACAAGCAATTTTTGCTTGTTGCCTTTTTTGTTTTAAGAAGACATTTTGTTTGATTTGACTTGCAACAACTTACTACTTTTTTCAGAAAACGAACAGTTTTGTCATATCTTGGAATTAAGCTATGATTCCCTGAGTTTTTCCCGTATCATGGTTAAATGGGGAACAAAATCTAGGACCATGGTAGGAGTATGTCTGCGATCGCCTATGGTATACTAATATCAGATATAAGCATTTCCAAGGAGGAATCATCTTTGAAAGTACTTCTTTATTTTGAAGGAGAAAAATTATTAGCTAAATCAGGTATCGGTCGCGCATTGGCTCATCAGCAACGAGCGCTGACATCTGTCGGGATTCCTTTTACTCTTGATAAAAATGATGAGGATTATGACATTCTTCACATCAACACGTATGGAATCAATAGTATGCATATGGTCAACAAAGCCAAAAGACAAGGGAAAAAAGTGATTTACCATGCCCATTCTACAGAAGAGGATTTTCGGAATTCATTTATCGGCTCAAACCAGCTTTCGCCATTATATAAAAAATATTTGATCAATCTTTATTCTAGAGCCGATCAGTTGATCACCCCGACTCCTTATTCGAAAGAACTTTTGGAAGGGTATGGTATCCAAGTACCGATCGAGGCAATCTCAAACGGCATCGATCTTGACAAATATCAGCCGGATCAAGAGAAAGAAAAAGCCTTTCGCGAGTATTTCAATCTCTTACCAGATCAAAAAGTCATTATATCCGTCGGTTTATTTTTTGAACGAAAAGGCATTCTTGATTTTGTAGAGATAGCTAGACAGTTGCCTGAGTATACGTTTATCTGGTTTGGTCATACACCAATGATGACGATTCCTAAACAGATCCGCGACCTCGTCAATGAGGACCATCCAGAAAATGTGTTGTTTCCCGGTTATATCAAAGGAGACATCATCGAAGGCGCATATTCAGCGGCTGATCTGTTCTTCTTTCCATCCTATGAAGAAACAGAAGGAATCGTGGTCCTTGAGGCGTTAGCCAGCCACCAAAATGTGCTTGTTCGGGATATTCCTGTTTATAAAGGTTGGCTAAGCAATGGGCACAATGCATACATGGAAAAAAACAATCAAGGATTTATTGAGAAAATCAAAGGAATCGTGGAAGGCACATTGCCACAGTTGAGTGAAGCCGGCTATGAAACGGCCAAGCAAAAAAGTATTGATGAAATCGGATATGAACTAAAAGAAGTTTATACAAAAGTGATGAATACGGAATGAAGAAACTAATGGAAAGTTTGGAGGGACCGTTTTGAAAATCGGATTTTTTACAGACACCTACTTCCCCCAGGTAAGTGGTGTGGCGACATCGATCAAGACATTGAAAGAAGAGCTTGAGAAAAAAGGCCATAAAGTCTATATCTTTACTACGACCGATCCAAATGCTGATCTGGATGAAGAAGATATCATTCGCATGCCAAGTGTCCCGTTTGTGTCCTTCAAAGACCGGCGAATCGTAGTGCGCGGCATGTTGTATGCCTATTTGATCGCCAAAGAATTAGAGTTGGAATTGATCCATACCCATACCGAGTTTGGCTCTGGCATGTTGGGGAAAATGGTGGGGCGCAAATTGCAGATTCCTGTGATCCATACCTACCATACGATGTATGAAGACTACTTGCACTACATCGCCAACGGAAAGGTCTTGCGGCCATCTCACGTGAAATATCTTTCACGGCTCTTTGCCAACCACTCGACAGGTGTTGTTTGTCCTAGTGAACGAGTCATCGATACGCTGAGAGGGTATGGTGTGGTTTCACCAATGCGGATCATCCCCACAGGGATCGAAGTTGAGAAGTTTCGTCGACCGGACATTACAACTGTCATGAAAAAAGAATTACGGGAGAAATTGGGCATCACTGAGAATCAGCCCATGCTGCTTTCCCTCAGTCGTATTTCTTATGAAAAGAATATCCAAGCAATCATCGACGGCATGCCAGAAATTTTAACGAAGATTCCTGATGCGCAATTAGTGATCGTTGGGAAAGGGCCGCATAAAGAAAAATTAGAAGAAAAAGTGGTGGATATGGCTTTATCTGACCATGTTCAATTTGTTGGTGAAGTGGCGAATGATAAGGTAGCGATCTATTACCATGCGGCAGATTATTTTGTCAGTGCCTCAACCTCAGAAACACAAGGTTTGACTTACACGGAAGCAATGGCTGCTGGAACACCGTTAGTCGTTGAAGGCAATGACTACTTAAATACCTTGATCGATGATCCGTCTTTAGGCGTCACCTATGAGAGTGATCGGGATTTCGCAAAAGCATTTATTGATTATTATGAACGAAAGATTCCTGCTGATCCCGAAGTTCTTGCTAGGAAGATGTATGAGATTTCGGCACTACGTTTTGGTGAGTCGATGCTATCTTTCTACCATGACATGGTCGCTTACTATGAAACAGAACGCATCGAAAAAGAAACCGAGCAGACGTTAGAAAAATTCAAAGTTAAATTGAAGGCATTTCGCCGAACGATTGATTAAACAGAAAATTTTCGCAAGTTCATGTTTTTAGCGTATACTAAAGACATGAACTTTTTTATTTTGGAGGGATCTGCATGAAATTAGGATTTATCGGTACTGGTGTCATGGGTCAAGCGATGGTTGGTCATCTCTTAGCTGCAGGACATACAGTGAATGTTTACAATCGGACGAAAGCAAAAACAGATGAACTCGTTGCGAATGGAGCAATTTGGTGTGACACCCCAACAGAAGTTGCATCGGAAAGTGAAATCATCTTTACAATGGTTGGTTATCCATCTGACGTTGAAGAGGTTTACTATGGTCCTCAAGGGATTTTTCAAACGACTGTGACGGGTAAAACATTGGTGGATTTTACCACCAGCACCCCTGATTTGGCAGAACGAATCTACCAGACAGCGAAGGAAAAAGGAGCAGCGAGTATTGATGCGCCAGTTTCTGGTGGTGATCTTGGTGCGAGAAACGCCACGCTAACGATTATGGTTGGTGGCGATGAAGAAGCTTATCAACAAGTAAAACCACTTTTTGAAGTTTTAGGAAAGACGTTTCAACTTCAAGGAGGGGCAGGGAAGGGTCAGCATACGAAAATGGCCAATCAGATCATGATTGCCGGAACCATGACGGGGATGACAGAAATGCTGGTCTATGCGAACCAAGCGGGTCTTGATTTACCACGAGTGATTGACACGCTTTCTGGCGGTGGTGCAGCCAATTGGTCCATGACGAATTACAGTCCTCGTATCCTAAAAGAGGATTATTCACCAGGCTTTTTTGTCAAACATTTCATCAAAGATTTGGGAATCGCTTTGGATGAGGCTAAGAAGATGGGATTGGATTTGCCGAGCACCACTTTAGCTAAAAAAATGTATGATCAGTTGGCTGAAAAAGGCTTCGAAAATGACGGAACGCAGGCGCTGATTAAACTTTGGTGGCAAGATGGAAAAAAATCTTAAAATGACAAAAAAAATACGAAAAATCAATGCAAGATAGAGGATGTTTTGATACAATATAACGGACAGAAAAAGGAGGCTTACGAATGAAAAGTTCGCAATTAGTCGCTATCATCAAACGTTTAGAAGCGATGGTCGAAGCGCAAGACAATGAAGTTCAAGTACGTCGTTTTGAAAAAGAAGGCGTCGAAAAATGTACCGTTACTTATGACAATTCGACAGAAACGTTTGAATTAACGGAAGCAGAATCAAGTCAATCTTATCAATTTGATAACGTTGATATTGTAGCCATGGAAATCTATGATTTGATCCAATAAGAATGAGTGAGACGTTCGTCGTCGCTTTCTCATTTCTATACAGCAAGCCTACTGGGGCTTGCTGTTTTTTATTTAGCTGCTGCTTTTTCTTGGCGATACAGGTGATTAAGGATGATCCCTAATGGATCGAGATCTTCCGGGGCTAAAGGAAGCGCAGCGCTTGCTGGCGGAAGTGGCTGGAATGTTTCCTCGGGAGAAAGAATTTTTGTTTGGATCAACTTGCCAAAGCTAACTTGATAGTATTTGATTTGAGTCGTCTGTGATCCTGGCTCCTCTAAGTCAAGGGGAATAGAAAAAATCACTTCTGGTTCTTGAATAAACTGATTGACCCTCACGATTTCTTGGTAAAAGCTTTGTGCTAAATGGATCTGGCGCTGCAGTAAACTAGCTTGTTCAAACAATAGGTGATCAATCAGATATGCTAAGCGTTTTTTAAGGAGTAAAAAACAATCGGTCTTCTTTCCAGCAAAAAAACAACCGATCTCACGCCACTTCTCTTCCAAGGGATACGCATCCATTTGAGGGAGCTGCTTACGTAAGGTCAATAGCGTCAGTTCGTTGACAGTCGGCAATTGAAAGGTTTCTGACAATAATTGAAACAATGCTGGCAATTTTTTTGTTTGCCGAAAGGGGCCATAACTGCCAATTTGGGGTATTTGAGTGATCGTGAAGGTATGATTCGTCAAGACAACAAAGCAATAGTTGGCTGAATGGTTCATTTGTCGGTTGTAGATAGGATGAAAAGCTTGGATCAAACGACATTCAAGTAAAAGTGCATCCAATTCTGTATCTGTTTCGATCGTTTCAAAATCAACGACATTATAAACAAGTCGAAGCACCTTATTGGCATGCTGCTGGTTTTTTCGGAAGTAGGAAACGACACGCTGTTTCAATGATTTGGCTTTTCCTACATACAAGACTTCGTTGTGCTGATCTTTCATTAGATAAACACCAGGCTTTTCAGGCAGTGCATTTGCTTTGTTTTTTAGAAACTCTTTGTTCGGATTCATCGATCGTTCCTCTCCTTCCTTCAAAGAGTAGCAGATGAAGCGTAAGAGAGCAACGCTTGCTGGCCATCGACAAGAAAAAATTAGAAATAGAGTGGAGGCAACGCAATGATAAACTTTGACATTCAAAGGAAATTTCTCTATAACGGAAACGGATTATTTTGTCAACTCGCAGCTTTTAAAATCTTAGAAAATCAATTCTTAAATAAAAATGCGCTTAAAAATAAAAAAAGTTCGAAAAAATTCTTGCATTTCTCAATAACTTCCGATATAGTTTGACTATCAAATGATTTGATTATCAAAGTATTCGGATGGTGAAGGTTATGGAACCCAATTTAGAAACAGTTAATGACTACTTAGTCAGCGTCTTTAATGACATCTTAGTGATTGAAGAATCTGAATTGAAAAAATCTCAATTCAAAGACCTTTCAATTACCGAAATGCATACCATCGAAGCCATCGGGATGTACAAAAAAAAGACCACGACTGAAGTTGCCAAAGAGCTTTCGATCACTGTTGGGACTTTGACCATCGCGATCAATCGTTTGGTGAAAAAAGAATATGTAGAACGGATTCGCAGTGAAGATGATCGGCGAGTCGTCAAACTAGGTTTGACGAAGAAAGGAAAACTCCTTTATCGTGTTCATCAGCATTTTCATCGTGAGATGGTGAAGGGTGTCTTGAGTCAGATGTCTCCTGAAGAGGAACAGGCACTGTTGAAAGCACTGAAAAATCTGCATGACTTTTTACAAGATTATAAGTGAGAATAATGGATGAATATGTTTGGAAAAATTACCGCGACTGCAAGTTATGTTCCAGAAAAAATCGTAACAAATGATGATCTATCAAATTTGATGGATACTTCAGATGAATGGATTCATTCTCGTACGGGAATCAAACGAAGAAGAGTCGCTGTTGGCGAAAACACTTCTGACCTTTGTATTCGCGTCGCTCAAACGCTCTTGCAAGATGCTCAGCTTTCAGCAGAAAGTCTAGATTTTATCTTGGTAGCGACGATCACACCGGATTTCAATACACCGGCGGTTGCTTGCCAAGTCCAAGGAGCGATTGGGGCAGTCAATGCCTTTGCATTTGATATCAGTGCAGCATGTGCTGGTTTCGTTTATGCATTGTCTATGGCTGAAAAACTGATTCGAACAGGAGCTAAAAAAGGATTGGTCATCGGTGGAGAAGTGCTTTCAAAAGTCTTGGATTGGAACGACCGTTCGACGGCTGTTTTATTCGGAGATGGTGCCGGTGGACTATTGCTGGAAGCATCTTCAGAGCAGCATTTACTCAAAGAGTCTTTAAAAGCAGATGGGACGCGAGGCATGTCCTTGACATCTGGTTTTCGCACGAATGAGAATCCTTTTTCACAAAACGCTCCGGCGTATAGTGCTTGTATGCAAATGATTGGACGAGAAATCTTTGATTTTGCGACGCGTGATGTGGTCGCCTCGATCAATGATCTGACACAAGATGAAGCAATCGATTATTTTTTGCTTCACCAAGCAAATTCTCGTATTTTAGACAAAGTTGCTCGCAAGCTGAAGCAGCCCCGTGAGAAATTTTTGCAAAATATGCAAGATTATGGCAATACTTCGGCAGCCTCGATTCCGTTATTGCTAGATGAAGAAATCAAACGAGGTACACTGTCCCTTGGCAGTGGTCAAAAAGTGGTGTTCTCAGGTTTTGGCGGCGGATTGACATGGGGAACTATGTTAGCCACCTTATAACTTGTTCACGAAACAAAATTACTATTGAAAAACACATTGGAGGAATATACACATGGTATTCGAAAAAATTCAAGAAATCGTAGCAGAAGAATTAGGAAAAGAAAAAGAAGAAATCAAATTGAACACGAACATCCAAGAAGATTTAGAAGCAGATAGCTTGGATCTTTTCCAAATCATTAACGAGATCGAAGATGAATTCGATGTGAAGATCGAAACAGAAGATGGTATCACAACCGTTGAAGATCTAGTTAAATATGTAGAAAAACAACAAGCATAAAACAAAGGCTAGGCAGACAGCCTAGCCTTTCCTTTTTAAGAACGTGTTTTTGCTGATTCATAGACGAACTGCAAGAATCCATGTTCTCCAACGATAACCATCAAAGTAATGAAGGAGTGCAAAATGAAGACAGCCTTTTTATTTAGCGGTCAAGGTGCACAGTACCCAAAAATGGGGGAAGAGCTCTATCACCAAGAAGCAATCGTTCGTGAGACGTTTGAACAGGCCAGCACGATTCTAGGATATGATATGGCCGAGTTATGCTTTACTGAAAACGAACGTTTAAACCAGACGGAATATACACAGCCTGCCATTTTAACAGTAAGCACGGCTTTTTGGCGACTTTTGGATGCGCAAGGAATCGAAGCAGATGCTGTTGCTGGCTTGAGCTTAGGCGAATATACAGCCTTAGTCGCTAGTGGTGCGCTTGATTTCCAGACCGCAGTCGCATTGGTGCAAAAGCGCGGTCGGTATATGGCAAATGCGGCGCCAGCAGGTGTTGGGAAAATGGTCGCTGTGATGAACACACCCGCTGAAACGATTGAACAAATTTGTAAAGAAGCAAGTCAAGCCGGGATTGTGACACCAGCCAATTACAATACGCCGCAGCAGATCGTCATTGGCGGTGAAGTGCCGGCAGTGGATAAAGCGGTGGAATTGTTACAAGCTGCTGGAACCAAACGGGTGATTCCTTTAAATGTCAGTGGTCCTTTCCATACTGCTTTGTTGGAACCCGCATCGCAGCAATTAGCACAGGAATTAGCTCAAATCACCTTTGATGAGTTGCAAGTACCTGTCATCAGCAATACGACCGCGCAGCCAATGCAGCAAGACCAAATCAAGGAACTGTTGACGCTGCAAGTGAAATCGCCAGTGCGTTTTTACGAAAGCATTGCGACACTGAAGCAGCTTGGCATCCAACAAGTCATCGAGATCGGACCAGGAAAAGTATTGAGCGGTTTTATGAAGAAAATAGACAAAGAAATCCAGACTGCGCGTGTAGAAGATAGCCAAACGTTGGCAGATACACTAGCCCGATTCAACTAGGAGGAATTTATGGATCTGCAAAATAAAAACGTCTTTGTAACTGGTAGCTCGCGAGGGATCGGTTTTACTATCGCGGAAGCCTTTGCCAAAGAAGGAGCGAATATCGTTTTAAATGGACGAAAAGAAATTCCCCAGTCACTGATCGATCGCATCACCAGCTACGGCGTGAAATGTGTAGCGATCAATGGGGACATTTCTGATTTTGATCAAGCGGCAGTCATGCTCTCGGAAGCAGAAGCGGCAGTCGGACCGATCCACATTTTAGTCAATAATGCCGGGATCACGAATGACAAATTATTGTTGAGAATGAAACCGGAAGATTTTGATTCCGTGATCAAAATCAATTTGACTGGTACCTTTAATATGACGCAGCACGCGTTGAAAAAAATGATGAAGCTGCGAGAAGGCCGCATCATCAATTTGACGAGTGTGGTCGGCTTGACGGGAAATATCGGGCAAGCCAACTATGCGGCAAGTAAAGCTGGTGTGATCGGTTTTACGAAATCTGCCGCTCGTGAAGGTGCCGCTCGGGGAATCACCTGCAATGCGATCGCCCCAGGATTTATCGAAACAGAGATGACTGAAGTGCTGTCGGATAAAGTTAAAGAACAATCATTGGTAAATATTCCATTACGGCGTTTTGGTTCCACACAGGATGTTGCGCAAACAGCAGTCTTTTTAGCAAAAAGCCCCTACATCACTGGTCAGGTGATCAGTGTAGACGGCGGGATGGCAATGCAAGGGTAGGAGGAAGAATAGATGAATCGAGTAGTAGTTACAGGATACGGCGTCACTTCTCCAATCGGAAATGACCCAGAAACATTTTTAGCAAGTTTACAAAACGGGACCAACGGCATCGGCCCGATTACAAAATTTGACGCAGAAGCAACAGGGATCTCAGTTGCCGCTGAAGTCAAAGATTTTCCGTTAGAAAAGTACTTCGTTAAAAAAGATACGAAGCGGATGGATCTTTTTTCCATTTATGGAATTTATGCGGCGTTAGAAGCGATGGAAATGGCGAAGTTAGATACAGAAACCATTGATGTGGATCGTTTTGGCGTGATGGTTGGTTCAGGGATCGGCGGCTTGCCAACGATTCAAGATCAAGTGATTCGGATGCATGACAAAGGAGCAAATCGAGTATCACCAATGTTCGTACCGATGTCGATTGTAAATATGGTTGCCGGCAACATTGCGTTACGGGTAGGTGCGAAAGGCATTTGTACGACGACTGTTTCCGCCTGTGCTTCTGGTACCCATTCAATCGGTGAAGCTTTTCGGAACATCAAGCATGGCTATGCAGATGTTATGATCGCTGGTGGTTCAGAAGCGACGATCTGTGAAATCGGTATTGCTGGTTTTGCGTCTCTGACGGCGTTAACCACTGAATCAGACCCTGACAAAGCTTCCGTTCCGTTTGATAAAAATCGTAGTGGGTTTGTCATGGGTGAAGGCGCTGGTGTCTTCATTTTAGAATCATTGGCGCATGCGCAAAAACGTGGGGCAACGATTTTAGGTGAAGTCGTAGGGTATGGTGCGAACTGTGATGCCTACCATATGACTGCACCAAACCCTGATGGATCAGGTGCTGGAAAAGCAATGAAATTGGCGATGCAAGAAGCGGCGATCACCCCAGCTGAAGTTGGCTACATCAATGCCCACGGTACAAGCACGCCCGCCAATGACAGTGCAGAAGCGACATCGATCCAATACGGATTAGGGGAAGACTATAAAAAACCATATGTCAGCAGTACAAAGTCAATGACTGGTCATTTGCTTGGGGCGGCTGGTGGAATCGAAGCCATTGCTTCACTATTAGCATTACAACATCAATTTATTCCACCAACCATCAACGTGACAGAACAAGATCCTGAGATCGACTTGAACGTTGTTATCAATCAAAGCCAACCAGCAGAATTGACCTATGCTATGAGTAATTCACTTGGGTTTGGTGGTCATAATGCAGTGATCTTGCTGAAACGTTGGGAGGAAGCGTAATTGGAAACACATGAGGTAAAAGAGCTGCTCAGCCAATTCGATCAATCGACGTTAACTGAGCTTCAATTAAAAAAAGAGACCTTTGAACTTTATTTTAATAAAAATACGACAAGTGGGCTACAAAATGCATCCTCTGCACCTGCGCCTGCTCCTGCAGCGAATGCTGCGCCAACTCCTGTTGCACCAACGCCTGCTGTCTCAGCAACACCTGACACAGTAGAAGTGGCAAAACCTGTCTTAGAGGGCAAAGAAGTTGTCTCTCCATTAGTGGGTGTCGTTTATTTGAAGCCAAGTCCTGACAAAGATAACTTTAAGCAAATCGGCGATCACGTGAAAAAAGGCGATATTCTTTGTATCGTTGAAGCGATGAAAGTCATGAATGAAATCGTCAGCGACGTCGATGGCGAATTAGTTGAAGTCTTGGTTGAAAGCGAACAAATCGTTGAATACAATCAACCATTATTCCGTGTGAAAGAAGGGTAAAGCAATGAGCGCATTAACGATTCAAGAGATCAAAGAAATCATCCCTCATCGTTATCCGATGCTTTTAGTGGATCGGGTAGAGGAGTTAGAAGAAGGCAAACGGGTCGTTGCGAAGAAAAACGTTACTATCAATGAGCCATTTTTCCAAGGTCATTTTCCCCATGAACCAGTGATGCCCGGAGTATTGATCGTGGAAGCAATGGCGCAAGCAGGTGCTGTGGCATTGCTATCATTGGAAGATTTTCGTGGGAAAACTGCCTACTTTGGCGGTTTAGACAAAGCGAAATTCAGAAAAAAAGTAACACCGGGCGATACCTTGATCTTAGAAGTAGAAATAATCAAAGTGAAATCTGCAGCCGGCATCGGCAAAGGAATTGCCTATGTTGATGGGAAAAAAGTGGCGGAAGCAGAATTGACTTTCATGATTGGATAGGTGAGACATGTTTTCTAAAGTATTGATCGCAAACCGTGGCGAAATCGCCGTACGTATCATTCGCGCTTGTCGCGAATTAGGTATTCAAACGGTCGCCGTTTATTCAGAAGCAGATAAAGAAGCGTTGCATACAGAGCTTGCCGATGAAGCGATTTGTATCGGACCTGCCAAAGCAGCCGACTCTTATTTGAATGTACAGCAGATCCTAAGCGCTGCGATCGTCACAAAGGCTGAGGCGATCCATCCTGGATTTGGCTTTCTTTCAGAGAATAGCCGCTTTGCTGCGATGTGCGAGGAATGCAATATCGTCTTTATTGGGCCAAAGAGTGAGACTATCGATGCAATGGGAAACAAGATCAATGCAAGACGCTTGATGATCGAAGCAGAAGTACCGGTCATTCCCGGAAGCAAAGGCGCGATTTCTGATGTGGAAGAAGCTTTAACGATCGCTGAAGAGATTGGTTACCCGGTCATGCTCAAAGCAGCAGCCGGCGGTGGCGGTAAAGGGATACGGAAAGTCGCAGATAAAGAAGCATTGCCGCATCATTTTGCTTCCGCACAGCAAGAGGCGAAAGCGGCATTTGGCAACGATGAAATGTACATTGAAAAAATCATTTATCCTGCTCGACACATAGAAGTGCAAGTGTTAGGTGATTCTTTTGGTAATATTATCCACCTTGGTGAACGCGATTGCTCGCTACAACGCAACAACCAAAAAGTGTTGGAAGAATCCCCTTCTGTGGTGATTTCTGAAAGCAAGCGAGCAGAACTAGGAGAAGCAGCGGTACGTGCCGCACAAGCGGTAGGGTATCGTAATGCTGGCACGATCGAGTTTTTAATGGCGGACACTGGGGAGTTTTATTTCATGGAAATGAACACTCGAATCCAAGTGGAACACCCCATCACCGAAATGGTGACAAACATTGATTTAGTCAAAAAACAACTTGAAGTCGCTAGTGGCGAACCGCTAGGCTTGACGCAAGCTGACATCAAGATGACGGGTGCGGCGATCGAATGTCGGATCAATGCAGAAAATCCAGCCTTCAATTTTGCACCCTCTCCTGGTAAGATCAACAATTTGTTTTTACCAAGTGGCGGTCTAGGCGTTCGTGTAGACAGTGCCATGTATTCCGGCTACACGATCCCACCTTATTATGATTCGATGATCGCTAAAGTGATTGTTCACGGTGAGAATCGTTTTGAAGCATTGATGAAAATGCAGCGGGCGTTAGCCGAATTAGTGACCGATGGTGTCATTACGAATGCAGAATTCCAAATGGACTTGATCAGTCACCCCAAAGTGATTGCGGGAGACTATACTACCGCCTTTTTACAAGAGGAATTTTTGCCGAATTGGACACCTGAACAATAGGAGGGAAGTTGAGTGGCTTTATTTAAGAAAAAAAACTACATTCGCATCAATCCTAATCGAGGTCAGCTGCCAACGAACGAACCAGTCGTCCCAGATAATCTTTGGGCGAAATGTCCTAGTTGCAAACGAACGCTTTATACGAAGGAGATGGGGGCGGAAAAAGTCTGTCCTCACTGCGGGTATAATTTCCGAATCAGTGCCTGGGAACGGATCGCTATCACGATTGATGAGAAAAGCTTTGAAGAATGGGACACAGATGTAACCACAAAAGATCCCCTTGATTTCCCAGGGTACCTGGATAAAGTCGCACAAATGCAAGAAAAAACTGGGTTGCATGAGGCTGTCCTGACAGGAGAGGCCAAAGTGCAAGGATTGCCGTTAGCAATCGGTGTCATGGATGCGAATTTCATCATGGGCAGCATGGGAACGGTCGTGGGGGAGAAAATCACCCGTTTGTTTGAACGGGCGATCGAAAAACAGCTACCAGTTGTTCTTTTTACCGCTTCAGGTGGTGCACGGATGCAAGAAGGAATTTTGTCACTGATGCAAATGGCAAAAATCTCTGCGGCGGTAAAACGCCACAGTAAAGCTGGCTTGTTTTATCTAACGATTTTAACGGACCCGACCACCGGTGGCGTTACCGCTAGTTTTGCGATGGAAGGGGATATCATTCTAGCAGAACCGCAAGCCTTGATTGGTTTTGCTGGACGACGAGTGATTGAACAAACCATTCGTCAGGAATTACCTGAAGATTTTCAAAAAGCAGAGTTCTTGCTAGATCATGGCTTTGTCGATCAAATCGTTCCACGGACGAACTTGCGGGAGAAAATCCACCATTTGATTTCTTTGCATACGCGGAAAGGATGGGATCGCAATGACTAGAGCAGCCCACGAAATCGTTGAACTCGCTCGCAGCAAAGACCGTTTGACGGCACTGGATTACTTTGAAGGCATTTTTTCTGAGTTTGAAGAGTTTCATGGAGACCGTCTATTTGGCGAAGATGAAGCCGTTGTTGGTGGGATTGCTTGTTTAGATGGCAAGCCAGTGACCGTGATCGGTATTCAAAAAGGCCGTAATCTGCCTGAAAACTTACGCAGAAACTTTGGCTCGCCACATCCGGAAGGCTATCGCAAAGCGTTACGCTTAATGAAGCAAGCCGAAAAATTTCAGCGACCTGTGGTCACATTGATCAATACAGCGGGGGCATTTTGCGGTATTGGTGCGGAAGAGCGCGGGGAAGGGGAAGCAATTGCCCGTAACTTGATGGAAATGTCCGATTTAACGGTGCCGATCTTGGCAATCATCATTGGTGAAGGCGGCAGCGGCGGTGCCTTAGCACTGGCATTAGGCGATGAGGTTTGGATGATGGAACATTCGATCTATGCCATTTTATCTCCCGAAGGCTTTGCTTCGATCCTATGGAAAGATGGCAGCCGTGCCAAAGAAGCTGCTGGTTTGATGAAGATCACTGCCCAAGAACTATATGAATTAGGTGTTATTGAAAAAGTGATTGCTGAAACCAATGAAGAGGCCTTTTTACCGAAAGAGCAATTGATGGAACAGATGAAAGCGGCAATCTCAACGAAACTTGCTGAACTTTCTACCTTACAAACAGAAGAATTGCTTGAGGCAAGGTATCAGCGTTTTCGCCGATTTTAAAAACTAGGGTATCCACTCTAATTAGAGGAAGGATATCCTAGTATTTTTTTATTGAAAGTGTTATTGAATAAATCGTGCAAATGACAAAGTTTTTAGTTTAAAATTTAATTATTCTGTGCTACTATGTATATATTCTGAATATAAGAAGATTATATTGCATAAATATTTGTTTTGAAGAGGAGCGTTTTTAATGAAAAAATTATTTGGAGCACTTGTTGTATTGACGGGGATTTTGGTTTTAGGAGCTTGTGGGAATGGCGGCTCATCGAGTACTGGAAGTTCTAGTGCCAGCGGTTCGGCGGATAATCAATTGGAAGCCATCAAAGCAGCTGGTGTGTTAAATGTGGCAACTTCTGCTGACTTTGCTCCTTTTGAATTCCATGCCTTGATCGATGGCAAAGACACGATCGTTGGGGCAGATATCGATATGGTCAATGAGATCGCTGATCGTCTTGGTGTTGAAGTAAATATTTTGGACCTTGATTTCAATGCTGTTTTGACTGCTTTACAACAAGGAAAAGCCGATATCGCTGTTTCAGGCATCTCAGCAACTGACGAACGTAAACAGACTTTTGATTTCACCGACAACTATTTTACACCAGAACAAAAATTAGTTGTCAATAAAAATAACGAGTCGGCATTTGATTCAATCGAAAGTTTAACTGGTAAAAAGGTTGGCGCTCAAAAAGGATCCATCCAAGAAATGATCGTCCAAGACCAATTAGCTGATTCGCAGTTAGTTTCCATCGCTAAAGTTCCCAATCTAGTCAATGAATTGAAACAAGGCTCTATCGACGGTTTGGTCCTTGAAAGTGCGGTTGCTGAATCGTATGTTGCACAAAATGATGACCTCGTGATCACTGATGTAGCATTAGAAGCATCTGAAGGTGATTCTTATGCAATTGCTTTACCTAAAGGGAGCACCGAACTACAAGAAGAACTAAACAGTATTTTGAAAGAATTGATTGAAGATGGTACAATCGATGAGTATGTACAAAAGAACACAGATCTAGCCAATGAAAATGCGGCGCAATAGATAGAACGGAGTAGACACAATTATGGATTTATCCTTTTTAGCGATATATTACCCTTATTTTCTTTCTGGTGTGGTGATCACCATCGTGATCTCTATCATCACCGTGATCTTTGGAACGATTCTAGGGGTGATTTTTGCCCTAATGAAATTATCAAAAGTGACGCCTTTGCGCTGGTTTGCTAATGCGTATATTGAAGTCATCCGCGGCACACCGATGCTGGTGCAAATTTTGATCGCTTTTGGTCTTTTGCAAGGAATGTTTGCTTTGCCGACGGTCTCAATCGGCGTGCTGAGTCTTGATTTTGGGCGGCTCTTCCCAGGGATCATTGCCTTATCACTAAATTCCGGGGCATACGTTGCTGAGATCGTCCGAGGGGGGATCAATGCCGTTGATTACGGACAAACAGAAGCGGCAGGATCTTTAGGGCTGCGGCCTTTTCAAACGATGCGTTATGTCGTGTTGCCACAAGCACTACGCAACATTTTGCCGCCACTAGGCAATGAATTTATCGTTTTGATCAAGGATTCCTCTTTGCTTTCAACGATCGGTATCTATGAGTTAATGAACAGTGCCCAGATCGTTGTCACCAGTTCTTTCCAACCATTAACACCTTTTTATGTAGCAGCGGTCATTTACTTCATCTTGACGTTTACGACTTCGCGACTATTGAGTTTATGGGAAAAGAAACTAGGCAAAGGCTATCGTCGTTAAAAGGAGAAGACAAGCTATGATGTTAGATATTCAAGATTTACACAAAAACTTTGGCAGCAATCAAGTGCTAAAAGGGATCACCACGACGATCGATCAAGGAGAAGTCGTGGTGGTGATTGGGCCATCTGGGTCAGGAAAAAGTACGTTTTTACGCTGTTTAAACCTATTAGAAGTACCGACAAGCGGGAAGATTTTTTTTGAAGGAACCGATATTACCGATCCAAAAAATGATTTATATAAGATGCGAGAAAAAATGGGTATGGTTTTTCAAAATTTTAATCTTTTTCCGAATATGACGGTTTTAGAAAACATTACCTTGTCCCCGACGAAAGTCAAAAAGGTAGCAAAATCGGCAGCGGATCAGTTGGCAAAACAACTTCTGAATGATGTCGGTTTACCAGATAAAGCAAAAGCTTATCCTCAAAGTCTTTCTGGTGGACAAATGCAGCGGATCGCAATCGCACGTGCTTTGGCGATGGAACCGGATGTGATGCTCTTTGATGAACCGACTTCTGCGTTAGACCCTGAAATGGTTGGCGAAGTATTGTCCGTTATGCAGCGTTTGGCTCAGCAAGGAATGACGATGGTCATCGTCACTCATGAAATGGGCTTTGCGAAAGAAGTCGCGGATCGGATTTTATTTATGGATCAGGGAATCATTATGGAGGAAGGAACGCCAGAACAGATCTTTGATCATCCGAAAAATCCACGAACCATTGATTTTTTGAGTAAAGTATTGTAAACTGCGAGAAGTTCGCAGTTGTTAGTGATAAATTTGGACCTTTCCTAAGCATCCTTTCAGTAAAAGGATGCTTTTTTGATGAAAAAAAGACTACTTTAAAGAAGTGATAGAACAAACGGTTGTCTTGGCAGGTTCCTTTTTCAGCTCTTTTACAAGAAACCTGCAGAAACTGGCGCACTTGCTAGTATTCAAAAAGATTCTATTGTATAATTACAGGTTGAAGAGGTCTGATCTTGATAGAAACCATCTGCGTGATTTTATGCAGATCGGACTGTTTCTTTTTAAGGATCGACAATTTGGATCGTTGACGAGTCGCCGATTTTTAATATGCGAAGAAATCATGCAGCAAAGGAGATTTTATGTTTTCAAATTATAAACCGACTTGGATGGTCGATGCGATTTATAAAATTACGCCCAGCCAACTTAAGGCACAGGGAATCAAGGGGATTTTGACTGACCTTGACAATACCTTGATTGCTTGGAACAATCCTGATGGAACCGAAGAATTAAAAAACTGGTTATTGGAAATGAAAAATGCTGGGATACCGGTAGTTGTCGTTTCCAACAACAATAGTGAACGAGTGGCACGGGCAGTTGCCCCCTTTGGCTTAAAGTACGTACACCGCGCACTAAAACCTTTTTCAAGAGGCATCAAACAAGGGTATCAGCAATTAGGTTTGAAAAAAGAAGAGGTCGTGATGATCGGCGATCAAATCATGACGGATGTACGAGGTGCCAATCGTGCCGGTGTTCGCAGTATTTTAGTGAAACCAGTGATCCCAACGGATTCTTGGAAAACCCAGTTTAATCGAGCGGCAGAAAGAAAAATCATGAACTATCTATTGAAACATAACCCAGAGTTAAAATGGCGTGGAGGAATTTAATATGACAGAAGGAATCGAAGAAATTCACTGTATCGGCTGCGGGGCATTGATTCAAACAACAAACCCTAACGAATTGGGTTACACCCCGCAATCTGCATTAGAAAAAGGAATTGAATCAGGAGAAGTCTATTGTCAACGTTGCTTCCGCTTGCGCCATTACAATGAGATTCAAGATGTTTCGCTGACAGACGATGATTTTCTGCGTTTACTGAATGAAATCGGAGAAAAAGATGCCTTGATCGTTAATGTCGTCGATATTTTTGATTTTAATGGTTCATTGATCCCAGGACTGCACCGCTTTGTTGGGAATAATCCTGTCTTATTAGTGGGCAACAAGGTGGATATTTTACCGAAATCTTTGAAAAAATCGAAGATGACCCAGTGGATGAAGGAACGTGCCCATGAAGCTGGCTTAAGACCCGTCGATGTATTATTGACGAGCGCCAAGAAACCAGGTGAAACGGAAGCTTTACTGCAAGCAATCGAAACGTATCGTGAAGGACGCGATGTGTATGTGGTTGGTGTGACAAATGTTGGGAAATCGACATTGATCAATCAAATCATCAAACAAACAGCGGGGATCAACGAATTGATCACGACTTCGCGTTTCCCAGGAACCACATTGGATAAAATCGAGATTCCCTTGGATGACGGACACTTTTTGATCGACACACCAGGAATCATTCATCGTCATCAAATGGCGCATTATTTAGGTAAAAAAGATCTAAAAATCGTGGCACCAGCCAAAGAGATCAAACCAAAGGTGTATCAGCTGAATCCAGAACAAACCTTGTTTTTAGGAGGACTTGCCCGGTTTGATTTCATTCAAGGAGAACGCAGTTCATTTATTGCTTATGTAGCAAATGATGTGGCGATCCATCGGACCAAATTAACGAAAGCCGATGAATTTTATGAGAAACATGTTGGTGGGCTGCTGCAGCCGCCACGAGCAGATGAAGTGGCGGATTTTCCTGAACTCGTCCGTTTTGAATTTTCAATCAAAGAAAAAACCGATATCGTTTTTGCGGGACTTGGCTGGATCACGATCACCAAACCGTGTGTCATCGCCGGGTGGGCACCAAAGGGTGTCGATGTGCTTAGACGTAAAGCATTAGTATAAGGAAGAAGGAAGATTATGGACTTACGAGGAAAACAAAAAAGATTTTTACGAAGTGAAGCGCACCATTTAAACCCGATTTTTCAAATCGGCAAAGGCGGCTTGAATGACGCAATGATGGCGCAAATTGAAGAAGCACTAGAAAAACGAGAATTGATCAAAGTCTCATTGCTCCAAAATACCGATGAGGTTGCTGACGAAGCAGCTGAAACGATCCGTGAGAAAGTCGGCTGTGAAGTGGTACAGATCATCGGACGGGTGATTGTTTTATTCAAACCGTCAAGCAAAGAAAAATACCAAACGATTTCAAGCAAAGTTCGTTCAATTTAGGAGGGAAAAGGCATGCAAGGACAAACATTTGGCAAGGTACAAACGGTCTTAGAAACACAAACACAAGAACTGGTACCGAAAAAGCAAGTGGGCATTCTTGGTGGAAATTTTAATCCAGTACACTACGCACATCTGGTCATGGGTGAGCAAGTAGGGCAAGCATTAGGGCTGGATAAAGTTTATTTCATGCCTGAGTATTTACCGCCTCATGTTGATGAGAAAAAGACGATCCCCGCTGAGCATCGTTTAGCGATGTTGGAGTTGGCGATCGCCGATAATCCGCGATTTGCTGTAGAGACCATTGAGTTGGAACGAAAAGGGAAGAGTTATACGGTTGATACGATGCGGGAATTGACAGCTAAGAATCCAGATACTAATTATTATTTTATCATTGGCGGGGATATGGTGAACTATTTACCAAAATGGCATCAAATCGATGAGCTGATGGAATTGGTAACGTTTGTGGGGGTTCGCCGCCCGGAAGTGCCCATTGACAGTCCATACCCGATTATTTGGATTGATATCCCCTTGATGGATGTCAGCTCAACGACAATTCGTAAAAAAGTACAACAAGGTTGTTCCGTTCGCTACTTATTGCCAGATAATGTGTTACACTATATTCAAGAAAAGGGGTTGTACTTGAATGAAGAGTGAACACTACACACAAGCAGAACGGGAACTTTTGATGCAAAAGGTCCAAATGCAGATGAGTCAAAAGCGCTTTGAGCATGTGTTGGGTGTCGAAAAAACCGCCGTTGCCCTTGCGGAAAAATATGGCGCTTCACCGGTCAAAGCCAGCATTGCTGCTTTGACTCATGATTATGCAAAGGAACGCAGCGATGAAGAATTTCGATTAGTCATTCGTAGAGATGGATTTGATTTGGATCTCTTGAACTGGAACAATGCGATCTGGCATGGACTCGTCGGTGCTGATTTCGTTCAACGAGAATTAGAGATCGATGATGAAGAAATCTTACAAGCGATCCGTTTGCACACCACCGGAGCTGCCAAGATGAGCCTACTAGATAAAATCATCTATGTGGCAGATTATATCGAACCCGGACGAACGTTTCCTGGAGTCGTTGAGGCTAGGGAAATCGCAATGATCGACTTAGATGCCGCTGTTGCTTACGAAACGAAACATACCTTGCTTCATTTGATCGAAACAGAAGCAGTTATCTACCCAAAAACGATCGAAACCTACAATTTTTGGGTAGCCAAATATAGGAGGGAATTACCATAGATAGTCAGAAAATATTAGAAATTGCTGTAAAAGCCGCCGATTCAAAACATGCCGAAGATATTATGGCATTAGATGTGCGGGAAATCTCTTTACTAGCAGATTACTTTGTGATCTGTTCAGGAAATAGTGAACGTCAAATCAATGCGATCATCGATGAAGTCATCGATAAAGAAGAAGAAAATCAAGTATCTGTTCGCCGTGTCGAAGGAAAAGATGGTGGAAAATGGGTCTTGATCGATTTAGGTGACGTGATCGTTCACGTATTCAGTGCCTCAGAACGTGCTTTTTACAACCTAGAAAAATTATGGTCTGATGCGCCGCTTGTGGATCTTAATGAATGGGTCGTGGCGTAATGGCTTACGAAACCTTCGCATTTGTCTATGACGAAGTAATGGATTCCAGTCTCTATAAAAAGTGGCTGGATTTTTCTTGTCGTCATTTAGGAGAAAGAAAACAGCTGTTAGAATTGGCTTGTGGAACCGGTGCGTTAGCCGTTGAATTTGCCAAGGCTGGTTTTGATGTGACTGGGTTGGATCTTTCAGAAGAGATGCTGATGATCGCTAGTCAACGGGCTGAAAAAGAAGCGGCAGTTGTGCAGTTTGTTGCGGGTGACATGCTGGATCTCGTAGATGTTGGCACCTATCAAGCAATTACCTGTTATTCTGACTCCCTTTGCTACATGGAAGACGAGCAGAGTGTGCAGCAAGTTTTTGATGGTGTTTACAGTTGTTTAGAAGAAGATGGCGTGTTTTTATTTGATGTGCATTCTTTATATCAAATCGATGAAGTCTTTCCTGATTATAGCTATCATTACCAAACCGATGAATTTGCCTTTCTTTGGGAAAGCTATCAAGGCGAAAAAGACCATAGCATTGAACACTTCTTGACCTTTTTTGTTGCACAAGAGAATGGCTTGTTTGAACGCTTAGATGAGCTTCATCAAGAAAGAACCTATCCTCTCGAAAGCTATTTAAGAATGTTAGAAAATGCTGGTTTTGCTAATGTTGAATGCTACGCCGATTTTATCGATACGAAACCAAATGAAAAAAGCCGTCGCTGGTTTTTTGTCTGCCATAAGTAACCGTTATGTAAAACAGGAGGGATGTCGATGAAGGCTTGCGGACTAGTCGTAGAATATAATCCTTTTCACCATGGACACCAATACCACGTGGACAAAGCCCGGCAAGTAACGAACGCTGATGTCGTCGTTGCGGTGATGAGTGGAAATTTTTTACAGCGTGGTGAACCGGCAATCATCGACAAATGGCAGCGAGCCCAAGCGGCATTGCAAAATGGCGTCGATTTGGTCGTTGAACTGCCATCCGCTTGGGCCGTCCAGTCTGCTGATTTTTTTGCAGCGGGAGCGATTAAGATCTTACAAGATCTGCAATGTGATTCTTTGTGTTTTGGAACAGATGCGAAAGAACCCTTTGACTATGCAAAGTTCGCTCAGTTTGAAAAAGAAAATCAGCGGATGATCGATGACGCATTCCAACGCATAGCTAGGCAAAATGCTACCTATAGTCAAAATATGAGTGCGGTCCTCAGTGAGCTTTATCCTGAGTACCATGTAGAAAAAGATCAGCCGAATCATCTGTTAGGTATGGCGTATGCACGGGAAGTGTTACATTATGAAAAACCATTGCGCTTGGTCCCCATCCAACGTGTTGCGGCGTCCTATCATTCAGAACAATTCGATCATCCAACGATCGCCAGTGCAACAGCCATTCGCCAAGCAATCAAACAAGGTGCAGCTGTTGCGGATTTTGTTCCTGAAGCCACACAAAACTTTCTTTCACAAGCAACAGTCGACTGGGAAGCCTTTTGGCCGTATCTTCAATACCAGATCATTTCTGCCCCTCTTGAAAAATTAGCGGCTATTTACCAGATGGAAGAAGGATTAGAATATCGACTAAAACAATATGTGACGGCGGCGGATTCTTTTGCAGATTTTATCAAGTTGTTAAAGACGAAACGTTATACCCAAACGCGCCTGCAGCGTCTTGCTTGTTATGTATTGTTCCAAGTGACAAAAGCTGAAATGAAGGAAGCCCAAGAACATCCCTTTATTCGGGTCTTAGGGTATACGAAGCAAGGGCAGCACTATTTAAAAGAGGTCAAAAAAGAGCTGACCCTGCCGCTGATCGCTAAATTCGGTAAGCAAGAAGCACAGCGCTATGGCTTGTCATTGCGGATCGACCAGATCTATCAACAAGGGAATGCTCAAATCACAGAACAAAATTTTCGAAGAATTCCGCTTTTTATTGATAAATAAGTGAAAATTACTTCACAGAACGCCATTTGACAAGTATAATGAATAAGGATTTTTAAAAACAAGAAAGCGAAGTGAAATCATGGGTCGTAAATGGGCAAATATCGTAGCGAAGAAAACTGCTAAAGATGCAAACAATAGCCGAGTTTATGCAAAATTTGGAATCGAAATCTACGCAGCAGCAAAATCGGGTGATCCTGATCCTCACGCGAACCAAAAATTACGCTTTGTTATCGAACGTGCGAAAACCTACAATGTACCAAAACACATTATTGACCGTGCGATTGAAAAAGCCAAAGGTTCTGGCGATGAACAATACTCAGAACTTCGATATGAAGGATTTGGACCAAACGGATCTATGGTGATCGTCGATACTTTGACAAACAACGTCAATCGGACTGCAGCCGATGTTCGGGCCGCGTTTGGTAAAAACGGCGGGAACATGGGCGTTTCAGGTGCAGTTGCTTATATGTTTGATAACACAGCATTATTTGGCTTTGCCGGTGACGATGCGGATGAGATCTTAGAATACTTGATGGACAAAGAGATCGATGTTCGTGATGTTGTTGAAGAAGATGGACAAATCATCGTTCACGGTGAACCAAGTGACTTCCATGCCATTCAAGAAGCCTTGAAAGAAAAAGGAATCACTGAATTCTCAATTGCAGAAATGCAAATGATTCCTCAAAATGAAGTAACCTTGACGGGTGACGATCTAGAAAAATTCGAAAAAATGATCGATGTGTTAGAAGATCTTGAAGACGTACAAAACGTCTATCACAATGTGGCAGACGCCGAAGAATAAAACGCACTTGGCAGCCTAGAGGTAATCTGGCTGCCATTTTTTGGTGTTTTTTTTTCAATGGGTTTTCCATTGCTTAGCCAAGTGAAAAAACAAGAGAGCGAGAAGCACTTCTCTTGAAAATTCTTCCAGATTCATTATCTTTTCAGTTGGTTTCTAGGCATTTTATATGTTATGATTTACTACATAAGCAAACAACTCGTTAGGGGGGCAGACATGGAAGAAAAAATCGTTTTAGAGCCATTTAATCGAATCTTAAGTGGTTTTGAGAAGCTAGCAGAAGTGTCTGTATCGATTTCTGACTGTTCGGCCCTTTGCCGAAAATATAAAAAGTATGGGGTAGAGGGGTATCGTTTGGGCGATTATCGTGGTTCTTCCTACTTAAATCGTTATTTAAACGTCGTGGTTGATCGCGCACCATTATTGATTTATAAAGAGCGTTTTTTGATTCCATTAGTCTTTCGCATGTCGGAATACTCTGAACGACTTTTTATCGATGAGTACCGAATGGAAGGGTTCTTCTTGCTGTTGGATTGGCTTTTAGAGCACCGACCAGAAAAAGCAATTATTGATTATAAACGAACGCGTGCTTTGCCTCACAGAAAAGAATTTGTTATCGATAGTTCATATGTACTTTTTCGATTGACAGAAATTCTTGATGGGGCTGGCTTCCCTCTTAGTCGCTTTACGACGATTGAGGAATTCAGTCAATGGAATCGTACCCATCGCTTGATCGATAACGGCAGTATCGGCCGACATACAAAATTATTCGTTCCAGAAGATCCAGAACACGTTTCTGAGCTGCAAATGATTTTAACCATCGTCGGGATGCGTTATCCAGAAACCCGCTTGTTTATCGGCGAATTAAAAGGCTAAAAAACATCACTTTCGACTGTTTCTTCAAATGAAACAAGCCGATCGTGATGTTTTTTGTTAGTTTTTTAGTCAATCTTTGATGCTTCTTGGAACTGATAAGTGGTAGGATCAGCTTTTGCTAGCAGCGGCAATTCCTCATGGGTGACGACGGTCAACTGATGCATCGCCCGTGTCGCCATTGTATAAAAAATCAATTGGTCTTGTTCAGTCACGAAAGTGGCACCTGGTGTCCAGACAAATACTTGGTCAAACTCTAGCCCTTTTGCTAAAAAGGCCGGGAAGATCATCACATTGCGTTTCATGAAGTCTTCTTCAGAGGTGATCAGCTGCACTTGTTCCTGCATTGTTTCTGCCAGCTGGGCATATAACTGCTGGCAATCCTTTGCGGTTTTACAAATGATCGCGGTGCGCCAACGCTGATTCTCAGCTGCGTCAAGAATACTAGTTTCTAGGAAAGCCAGATTTTCAGTTGCAGTTCCTTTAGTAATTACTGGTACCGCACCTTTACGAGCCGTCAATTCCACTTGATCACTGCCCACTAAAAATTGATTGGCGAAATCTGTGATTTCCTTAGTCGAACGATAGCTGGTTTTCAATTGATAACGTTTCACACGTTCGTGGGGGAATAATTCTGCTAATGCCCCGACGATCGTTTCATTGCCATACACTTTTTGATTCAAATCGCCGCAAAGGGTGATACCAGCCTTTGGATAAAGCTGACGCAGCAATGCCACTTGGGCAGGTGGGAAATCTTGCATTTCATCGATAAAGATAAACCGAGCTTTTTCTTCGACGTGAACAGGATAGAGCTGTTTAATCAGTAAGAAAAACAAAACGGCGTCTTCTTGTTTGATTTGTCTTTGGCGCATACCTTGACGAATGTCGGCAATACTTTGCTGCCAAGCCGCAGCCTCGATGCCAGTTTCTTTGACTGCAGCAGACTCAACCGATTGTAGAAAGTGTAAGTATTGTTTGGCTTGGTTGATAAACTGAAAGTTTTTCACTCCCCGCGTCAAGGAACGGAACTTCTTGCGGACGATTTGCTGTCTGAGCTTCTTCCGTAAACGGCGTTCGTTTTCTTCGCTGTATTCTTGATGAGGATCGTTGGCGAATACTTGTTGCAATTGTTCTTCGGTCGCTTCTTTGACCCAGTCTTTTTTGGCTTCATCTTTTTCCAAGCCGCCGATTTTTTTTAATAATTTCGTTTGAAGCAGTTGGGTTCTTTGGTAAATCGGCAGTTCATTATTGGTTTCTTGATACCAGCGGCGAATTTGTTCTTTTGTCAAATAGGTTTGCCCTTGGATTTTTAGATCACGGAACAAGGGACCAATCGGTGCGATCGAACGGACATAACGGTTGATTTTTTCCACCAAGAAAAGACTGCTTTTGATTTTTTCAATGGCGTCGTCGTCTCCGCTTAAAAAAGTTTCTTCTTGTTGGGTTTCTTTCGTCACTTCATAGCCAGTCAGAATCAATTGGATAAAGTGGTGGAAGGTTCTTGTGGGCACTTCACTTTCCCCTAAAGAAGGCAGGACCATGGAAATATAATCAGAAAACAAATGATTGGGTGAAAACAGCAAGACTTGTTTTTCATCCAGCCATTTGCGATTACGGTAAAGTAAAAAGGCGACCCGCTGCAACAAAGCAGAGGTTTTCCCACTTCCAGCAATCCCTTCGATCAGTAAGAATTTATTGGTGGTATCACGAATGATTTGGTTCTGCGCTTTTTGGATCGTTGAAACGATGTTACGCATTTGAGAAGAAGAGGCTTCATCCAAAATTTCCAACAAAAATTCGTCATTGATGATCTCCGAAGTATCGACCATCGACAAGATTTCACCATTTTGAATTTTAAATTGGCGTTTCAAAAGCAATTCTACCGTAAACCGATCAGTGTCTGTTTCGTAGAAGGTCTCACCAAGCTCTCCTTCATAGTAAAGATTGGCGATCGGTGCGCGCCAGTCAATGACGATCGTTTCTTCATCTTTGTCTCGTAATGAAGCGATCCCCAAATAGAGGGTCTCGGTCTCTTGTTCTTCTTTGAAATCGATTCGAGCAAAATACGGATTGCCCGCCATCGTTGTTAAGGTTTTGACGCGTTTTTCTTGCGATTCTGCGGTTTGGTATTTTATCAGCAATTCTTGTTCATGCTGCTGGTACTCGATAACTGATTCATAAAAGGCTTCACTGTCGCCCCCGCGAATTTTCTTATCGGCGATTTCTTTTAATTGATCATCCATTTTAGCGGCTAACTCTTGTTTTTGCTGCGAAAGGATCGCTTGTTCTCTGTGGATCAGAGCAATGGTTTCATTAACATGTTGTTGTTCTTTTTGACGTTCGTTCACGAAGGATCCTCCTTAAAAAAATTGCGACATAAAATTATAGCATATTTTCCCTGCGAATGTCGTGGAAAAAAAGAAACTATGCTAATATTTATAGAAAGAGCATAGTAATTCAAAAATTAGTCGAATTAGAGGTGGAAAGAGTGAGGGAAGAAGCAGAACTACTCCGACTGATCCAATCGGTGGGCGAAGGTGTTGGGGCACGTGCCATCGGTTTATCTGGTTCACGGACCGATCCGCAGGCGCCAAAAGATTTTTTGCAAGACTTTGATGTGGTTTATGTAATGGATGATATTCAGCCCTTGGTCGATGATCCTTCATGGTTAGAAGCCTTTGGACCGCTCATGATCAGGCAAACACCGGAAGCTAGCACCATCTATCCGCCCAGTCTGGGTGGTTGTTTTACGTACTTGATGCATTTTTTAGACGGAGTAAGAATCGATCTCATGCTTTGTCCTCTTGCACTGGGCGATCGGCTGGCTAACGAACCAGGCTTGCAGCCGCTGCTTGATCCAGACCAATTACTAAGTTTTACTAATCAAGCAAATCATTCGCATTACTGGATCAAGCGTCCGACCCAAGCCGCTTTTCGGGAACACTGCAACGAATTTTGGTGGGTAAGCACGTATGTCGTGAAAGGGCTGCTTCGAAAGCAGCTGATTTATGCTGCGGATCATTTATACACCATTTGTTGGCAAGAATTGTTATGGATTGAAGATTTGTTTGTTGCCCACACTCAGCAATTTCAGGTGAGTACTGGAAAAAATCATAAATACCTGCAGTCGTTTCTCACGGAAAAGGAGTGGCGGGAATTGACCTCATTGCTTGATTTTTCCACGATCACTGCTTGCGGTCAGTCACTTTTGAAGATGCAAAAACGATTTGATGGCCAAGCAAAGAAAATTAGCGAGAAATTGGGATTGGCTTATGATTGGCAAGAAGCTGAGAATGTCCAAAAATATACGAAGTATTGGAGTGAAAAAAATTGGCAGATGAGACCAGAGAACCAAAAATAAAAGACAGTCAGATTCAGGCTTTTTGGCAACAATTTTTAAAAGTAAACCCAAGAAACCAATCTGCTCTGACCTATGAAGATGCTTGGTCCTTTGGTGATACCCCACAAATGGCCGATGAACTGGCAGCACTGGTTTTAGCTGGCAAAAAGACGGCAACGACATCTGCCGCTGCCCTCTATGAAATCGAGCAAGAAGCATTGCCGCAATCAGGAACGTATAGTGTTCTTTTAGATGGTTCGGATGTACCAAGAGCTGTTCTTTATTTAGAGTCAGTGTCGATCGTGCCTTTTGATGAGGTGACAGCAGCGTTCGCCTTTTTAGAAGGGGAAGGAGATCGCACTTTGGCTTATTGGCGCCGTGTTCATGAAGCTTTTTTTCGACGAGCTTATGCCTCAGCGGGTTTGTCTTTTCACGATCAAATGCTGTGTGTTTGCGAGAAGTTTTCTGTTGTGTATCAAGAAGATGAAGGCCATGATTTTCAATGAAAAGCGCGACAATCGCTTTTGTCTTTCTGAAAAAGGTGTATAATCAAAAGCAAACAAAGGAGGAAATCGTATGCCATTTATCCATGTCGAACTAGTTGAAGGGCGTTCACAAGAACAACTGACGAATATGATGAAAGAAATCACTGAGGCAGTCCATAAAAATACGGGTGCCCCTAAGGAGCATATCCACGTTATCATCAATGAAATGAAGCAAGGAACCTATGCTGTGAATGGCGATTGGAAATAATTCTCTTGCTTTTTCTTGTAGGTAGTGGTTTAATTGAGCCATAATCGATCAATAAAAAAGACACCTGAATTTGAGAGTCTTCGATAAGAGAGGGAAATCTTGGCTGAAAATTTCCTAGAAGAAAACCAAAGGATGACCACTTTTTTTAGACCTCTGTCGAAACGGAGGCGGTTGAACCGTTATCTCATGAAGAGGAAAACAGACTTTTTCTGTTTTTAAACAATAGGTGGAACCACGAGTGATCGTCCTAGTATCGTAACCGATACTAGGACTTTTTTTATTGATTGAAATCATTCAAAGGAGGACATTCATATGTCATTATTTATTACATTTCCTGATGGCGCAAAAAAAGAATTTGCTGTTGGGGTAACAACCAAAGAGATTGCTGAAAGTATCTCGAAAAGTCTTGCAAAAAAAGCCTTAGCTGGAAAAGTCAATGGGCAACTGATCGATCTTTCACGTCCGATCGAAGAAGATGCAACGATTGAGATCGTGACACCCGATCACGAAGACGCCTTAGGCTTACTTCGTCATTCGACAGCTCATTTAATGGCTCAAGCTATGCGCAGACTCTATCCATCGATCCATTTTGGGGTAGGACCTGCAATTGATTCTGGTTTTTACTATGACACAGATAATGGGGAAAACCCAGTAACTGCGGAAGATCTACCTGCAATCGAAGCAGAAATGATGAAGATCATCAAAGAAAATCTGCCAATCGAACGACGTGTATTAACAAAAGAAGAAGCGTTGGCCCTTTTTGCCGAAGATCCATACAAAGTAGAGTTGATCACTGAATTACCAGATGACGAAACGATTACTGCCTATCAGCAAGGTGAATTTGTCGATCTTTGCCGCGGTCCTCACGTCCCATCAACTGGTCGTATCCAAGTATACAAATTGTTATCAGTGGCAGGTGCTTACTGGCGTGGAAGCTCTGATAACCAGATGATGCAACGAGTATACGGAACAGCCTTTTTCGATAAAAAAGACTTGAAGGAATTTATCCGTTTACGGGAAGAAGCAAAAGAACGCGATCATCGTAAATTAGGAAAAGAATTAGAATTGTTCATGTTATCACCTGAAGTCGGCGCTGGTCTGCCTTTCTGGCTGCCAAAAGGAGCAACGATCCGTCGTACGATCGAACGTTATATCGTTGATAAAGAAGTTAGCCTTGGTTACCAACACGTATACACACCAATCATGGCAAACGTGGACTTATACAAAACATCAGGGCATTGGGATCATTACCACGAGGACATGTTCCCACCAATGGATATGGGTGATGGCGAAATGCTAGTTCTACGACCAATGAATTGCCCGCATCACATGATGGTTTACAAAAATGACATCCATTCGTATCGTGAACTACCAATTCGTATCGCTGAATTAGGAATGATGCATCGCTACGAAAAATCAGGCGCTCTATCAGGGTTGCAACGGGTTCGGGAAATGACCTTAAATGACGGTCATACATTCGTTCGTCCTGATCAAATCAAAGAAGAATTCAAACGGACACTGGATCTTATGGTGGGCGTTTACGAAGACTTTAATATTACTGACTATCGTTTCCGTTTAAGCTATCGCGATCCACAAAATAAAGACAAATATTTTGATGACGATGCGATGTGGGAAAATGCGCAAACAATGCTAAAAGCGGCCATGGATGAATTAGAATTGGATTATTTTGAAGCTGACGGTGAAGCAGCTTTCTATGGACCTAAACTAGATGTCCAAGTGAAAACAGCTTTAGGTATGGAAGAAACATTGTCAACGATCCAATTGGATTTCTTATTGCCAGAACGTTTTGATTTGACATACGTTGGTGAAGATGGCGAAAACAACCACCGTCCAGTGGTGATCCACCGCGGGATCGTTTCAACGATGGAACGTTTTGTGGCTTATTTGACAGAAGTCTATAAAGGGGCATTCCCGACTTGGTTGGCACCAATCCAAGCATCGATCATTCCGGTCTCAGTCGAAGCCCACAGCGACTATGCCTACGAAATCAAAGAACGCTTGCAAGCGCAAGGTCTGCGAGTGGAAGTAGATGATCGCAATGAAAAAATGGGGTACAAGATCCGTGCGTCGCAAACACAAAAAATTCCTTACCAAATCGTTGTTGGGGATCAAGAAGTCAATGACGCAACAGTCAATATTCGTCGCTATGGCAGCAAAGAAACTCAAGTGGAAGAGTTGAATCTTTTTGTTGATGCTATGGCTGCAGAAGTGAAAAATTATAGTCGCGCATAGTTTTTGTTACAAAGAAGATAATTGTCTTATAGTATATGCACCTGCTTTTTTAGCAGGTGCTGTTTATCTATTTTTGTTCTATAAAAACTGTGGAAAATGCAGAAAATTTTGTTTTTGTGAATAAAATCATATATAATTAACAGGTAGCAACAAGGAGAAAAATAGAAGGGGTATGTGATGAACTATAATTATGGAGTAAGAAAAAAATCGGTTGTATCGGTCATTCTATTAACATTTATTACTTGTGGCATTTATACATTCTTTTGGATGTACCAAACAACCAAAGAGCTAGCAGAGTACAGTGGGGACAATCGTCTTTCACCAGAGACGTCGATTTTATTAACGATCCTTACTTGTGGGTTGTATCAAATTTATTGGTGGTATCGAATCGCGGATATCTTTATGAGTGCGCAACAACGAGCGAAAATGCCTCGTTTGAGTGACAACAAAATTCTGTTTGTTGTCTTAAGCCTCTTTAATTTTGATTTTATCAATATGGCGATTTTACAAGGAGACATGAACCAAATGTGGGAAGCAGCTGATCAAAATACTATGACATCATCTGATGCTTCAAATGATCCGTTTGATTCAGATGATTGGGTCGATTATTGATCTGTCCGTTTAAATGGATAACGGGGGTTCCTTGTCCAGGTTGTGGCATGACGCGCGCATATTTACATTTATTCCAAGGCGATCTTCAAGGCGCGCTACATTTTCATCCCTTGTTTTGGTTAGTGCCGATCGTATTCGGGATCGTTTTATTCAAAAAAAATCCGAAAATCGGCAAACTTTACCACAGTCAAAACCTGTGGGTGACATTGACACTTTTAGTACTAGTGGTTTATGGCGGTCGGCTCTGGCTTCATTTCCCACATGAAGCGCCAATGGACTTTGATCCAGAAAGTATTTTCCCACAACTACTACGTCGGATTGGTCAAGTGATTCACTAACATCCATTCACCCAAGCATTAAAAAACATTAAGAAAATGCTTTGTTTTTTTCTGAAAGCGAAGGGAACATGCGACAGTAGTTGAATCTTTATGAAAATTGTGTTATATTTACAATGTAATGATACTTAGAGTGAGTGAGCGGTTTTTTCGCTCACTCTTTTTAATGGAATGAAGTTCGTTTCGTTGAGAAATAAAGGAGGCGATGTTGTGAGTACAGTAGTGGAAACTGTTACAGATATAGTGACCCCTATTCTGGATGCGCAAAAATTTGAATTAGTTGAAGTAGAATTCGTGAAGGAAGGGAAAAATTGGTTTCTTCGTGTGTTCATCGATAAAGAAGGCGGAATCGATATCGAGGAATGTGCCTTTGTCAGTGAACAACTTAGTGAACAATTAGACCAATGCGATCCTGATCCTATTCCACAAGCCTATTTCTTGGAAGTTTCTTCCCCTGGCGCCGAGCGTCCATTGAAGAAAGAAGCAGATTATCAACGGGCAGTCGGCGAGTACATTCATGTTTCTTTATATCAACCGATTGATGGAGAAAAACAGTTCGAAGGCTTTTTACAGTCATTCGACGAAAATCAGCTAGTTATGAAGACCCGAATCAAAACCAGAGAAAAAGAACGAACGATCGACCGGAAAAATATTGCCAAAGCTCGTTTAGCCATTCAATTTTAAACACGGAGGAATGAAAGAATCATGAGTAAAGAAATGTTGAATGCATTGGATGCATTAGAAGCAGAGAAAGGCATTTCAAAAGAGATTGTCATCGATGCCTTGGAAGCGGCATTGGTTTCAGCGTACAAACGTCATTACGGGCAAGCACAAAATGTGGAAGTGGAATTTGATCAGAAAAAAGGCAACATCCACGTATATGCAGTCAAAGAAGTGACAGAAGAAGTCATGGACTCGCAACTAGAGGTTTCATTAAAAGAAGCGATGACAATCAACCCCGCTTATGAAATCGGCGACAAAATCCGCTTTGAAGTAACACCTAAAGACTTTGGTCGTATTGCGGCGCAAACGGCCAAACAAGTCATTTTGCAACGAGTTCGAGAAGCAGAAAGAAACATTATCTATAACGAATTTAGTGCTTATGAAAAAGACATTCTACAAGGAATCGTAGAGCGTCAAGACAATCGTTATATTTATGTGAACTTAGGTAAAATTGAAGCAGTGCTTTCAAAACAAGACCAAATGCCAAATGAGTTTTATCAACCCCATGATCGGATCAAAGTATTCGTTTCTCGTGTTGAAAATACGTCTAAAGGGCCTCAAGTATTTGTTAGCCGTAGCCATCCAGATTTGCTACGCCGATTATTTGAACAAGAAGTACCAGAAGTATATGATGGTACTGTAGAGATCGTAAGTATCGCTCGTGAAGCAGGGGATCGTGCCAAAGTGGCTGTTCGTTCTTTTGATGCTAACGTTGATCCTGTCGGCACTTGTGTAGGTCCTAAAGGGCAACGGGTTCAAGCAATCGTCAATGAACTAAAAGGCGAAAACATGGACATCGTGGAATGGAATGAAGATCCAGCGATCTTCATTGCCAATGCATTGAATCCAGCGGAAGTTAGCGACGTTATTTTCGATGTTGATAATCCGAAGTCTTGTACCGTTGTCGTGCCTGATTACCAATTGTCATTGGCGATCGGTAAACGGGGACAAAATGCCCGTCTGGCAGCCAAATTGACTGGCTTCAAAATCGATATCAAATCAGAAACAGACATGGAAGAGTTTTATGCGAAGTTGGATGAAGGCGACTATATCGATGAGTATGATGCAAATGCTTCAGAAGCTGCCGAAGAAATCAGCACAGAAGCAACGGAATCTACAGAAACGCTCGATGAAGCAATCCTTTCATCAGACATGACTGCAGATGATTACGAAAATGTTGAGTTTGACAAAAAATAGTTGAGGTGAGATCGTGATGAAAAAACGAAAAATTCCTTTACGAAAATCAGTGATTTCAGGTGAAATGTTGCCTAAGAAAGAAATGCTTCGTATCACTCGTTCAAAAGAAGGCGTTGTTTCTATTGATCCAACCGGAAAAATGCCTGGTCGTGGTGCCTATATAGCGATCGAACCGGCTGAAGCCCAGAAAGCTTGGGATAAGCGTATTTTAGATCGAGTGTTGGAAACGAAATTGACAGATGAATTTTACCAAGAACTATTGGACTATGTAACGCACCAAAAAGCGCGAAAAGAGTTATTTGCAAATGAATAAAACCAAAGCATTAAATATGTTAGGACTAGCCATGCGTGCTGGGAAATTAGTGACTGGTGAAGAAATGACCTTAAAAGAGATTCGCAATGAGAAAGCTGCTTTGGTCATTGTCGCCAGTGATGCTGGTAAAAATACACAAAAGAAAATTAAGGACAAAAGTTCTTATTACGAAATTCCGCTCCTAGATGCATTTTCTGCTGATGAAATCAGTGCGGCCATTGGGAAACCAAGAATGGTCATTGGCATCTTAGATCAAGGATTTGCAAGGAAGGTGCAGGAATTAATATTAGGTTAGGAAGGTGATTGCATGGGGAAAAAAAGAATTTATGAACTTGCAAAAGAATGGAACAAATCGAGCAAAGAGGTTGTTGAAAAAGCACAATCTTTAGGCTTTGATGTCAAAAATCATATGGGCGCGATCTCAGATGGAGAGGCGCAGAAATTGCAGCAGTCATTAGGCGGCAATCCAAATGGTAAAACATCTGCAAACTCAAATCCCGCAAATCAGAAACCAGCCAACCAGCCGGAAAAACAAGAACAAAAGAAATTTAAAACGCAAAGAAATAATCCTAACTTCCAAAACCGTCATAACAATCAAAGTCAACAGCGAACTGCGCAAAGTAATAACCGTCCTGCTGGTCAAGGACAAGTAGATCGCACGAACAGTCAAGGAAGTAACAGACCAAATAACCAAGGAAGTCATAATCGAGTGAATAACCAAGAGAATCGTAACAATCAAGGGCAACAAAATCGCCCAACAAACCAAGGACAACAAAATCGTCCGAATAATCAAGGGCAACAAAATCGCCCAACAAACCAAGGACAACAAAATCGTCCGAATAATCAAGGGCAACAAAACCGCCCAACAAACCAAGGACAGCAAAACCGTCCAAACAATCAAGGACAACAAAATCGTCCGAATAACCAAGGGCAACAAAACCGTCCAAACAATCAAGGACAACAAAATCGTCCGAATAACCAAGGGCAACAAAATCGCCCAACAAACCAAGGACAGCAAAACCGTCCAAACAACCAAGGGCAACAAAATCGCCCAACAAACCAAGGACAACAAAACCGTCCGAACAATCAAGGGCAGCAAAACCGTCCGGCCGCTCAATCTGCAGGAAATACGCAAGGGGCAGACCGTAACAATAACCGTACGCAAGGATCGAATGATTCCCGTGGAGGAAATCAAAACCGCGGCAAGTCAAATTACGGTGGACGCAATAACAATTTCAACAATAACAATCGCAACAAATTTAACAAAAAAGGCAAAAAAGGCCGTCAGCAGACGGAAAAGAAACCGCCAGTTCCAGCACGTAAATTCCGTGAGTTACCAGAAGTATTGGAATACACAGAAGGCATGAACGTAGCGGATATCGCGAAAAAAATCTACCGTGAACCAGCTGAAATCATCAAGAAACTCTTTATGATGGGGGTTATGGTCAATCAAAACCAACCTTTAGATAAAGATACGATTGAACTGCTTGCTACTGATTACGGAATTGAACCACAAGAAAAAGTCCAAGTGGATATCGCAGACATCGATAAATTCTTTGAAGAAGAAGAACAAGTCGAAGAGAACTTGGTGTCACGACCACCTGTTGTGACGATCATGGGACACGTTGACCATGGGAAGACAACCTTGCTTGATACTTTACGCCATTCACGAGTGACGAGTGGTGAAGCTGGAGGAATCACCCAGCATATTGGGGCTTACCAAATCGACATCAATGGCAAACCAATCACTTTCTTAGATACTCCTGGACACGCGGCCTTTACCAGTATGCGTGCACGGGGAGCAAGTATCACCGATATCACGATTTTAGTTGTCGCAGCTGATGATGGTGTGATGCCACAGACGGTGGAAGCAATCAACCATGCGAAAGCAGCAAAAGTGCCGATCATCGTTGCAGTAAACAAAATCGATAAGCCAGGTGCCAACCCACAACACGTGATGCAAGAATTAAGTGAACATGAGTTGATCCCAGAAGCCTGGGGTGGCGATACGATCTTCGTTGAAATCTCAGCGAAATTTGGGCAAAACATTGAAGAATTGCTTGAAATGATTCTTTTAGTAGCAGAAGTGGAAGATTTGAAAGCTGATCCTACCCAACGGGCAATCGGTACCGTCATTGAAGCACGCCTTGATAAAGGAAAAGGACCTGTGGCTACCCTATTGGTTCAACAAGGAACGCTTCATGTAGGTGATCCAATCGTTGTAGGGAATACCTTCGGTCGTGTTCGGGTAATGACGAATGACTTAGGTCGTCGTGATAAAACAGCAGGACCTGCTACACCTGTCGAAATCACAGGATTGAACGATGTCCCTCAAGCAGGTGATCGTTTCGTTACTTTTGAAGACGAGAAAACAGCTCGGGCAGCAGGGGAAGAACGGGCAAAACGTGCTTTAATGGAGCAACGCGCATCAAGTAGTCGTGTGACATTAGATAACTTGTTTGAAAGTCTAAAAGAAGGCGAACTGAAAGAAGTAAATGTCATCATCAAAGCAGACGTACAAGGTTCAGCTGAAGCATTAGCTGCGTCATTGAAGAAAATCGATGTGGAAGGTGTGCGAGTAAACATCGTCCATTCAGCCGTTGGCGCCATCAATGAAAGTGATGTAACGCTAGCAGCGGCAAGTAATGCCATCATCATCGGATTTAACGTCCGTCCAACACCGCAAGCCAAACAGCAAGCGGAAGCGGAAAAAGTCGATATTCGTTTGCATCGCATCATCTACAAAGCGATCGAAGAAATCGAAACTGCGATGAAAGGGATGCTTGATCCTGAATTCGAAGAAAAAATCACTGGTCAAATGATCGTTCGTGAAACATACAAAGTTTCTAAAGTGGGTACGATTGCTGGTTGCTATGTGACGGAAGGCAGCATTCGCCGTGACAGTGGCGTCCGCGTGATCCGCGACGGTATCGTTATCTATGAAGGCAAACTTGCCAGCTTGAAACGCTTCAAAGACGATGTCAAAGAAGTGAAGCTAGGGTTTGAATGTGGCGCGATGATCGAGAAATTCAACGATCTTAAAGTTGATGACGTGATCGAAGGCTATGTGATGGAAGAAGTACCGACAAAATAACGGAATGACAACTATACAAGGAGGCTTTTTGAATGGCTAATTATCGAGATCGCCGAGTGGCACAAGAAATCTTAAAAGAAGTCAATCAAATTCTTCGTAAAAAAGTTCGTGATCCTCGCGTGCAAGATGTGACGATCACAGATGTACGAGTAACTGGAGATTTGCAGCAAGCAACGATTTTTTACAGCACTCTAACGGACTTAGCTTCAGATAAGCAAAAAGCCCAAGCAGGACTGGAAAAAGCAACTGGTTTAGTTCGTCGTGAATTAGGTCAAGCGTTAACGCTCTATAAAGTCCCAGAAATCCAATTTGAACTGGATGAATCTGTACAATACGGGAATAAAATTGATGAAATGATTCGTTCATTGCACTCAGAAGAATAAAAAAAGAACAGCTTCCAATCGAAGCTGTTCTTTTTTATTTGAAATGAGCATCAGGTATTCATCAGTAAAGTGACCAGTCCAGCAACCCCTGTCCCCAAAAGCCAACCGCCAATCACATCTGTTAAAAAATGGATTCCTAAGTAGACTCTGCTAAAGCCAATCATAAAGCTCAACAAAATTGCCAGTAGAGTCATCGGAAGGACTGCTGTGGGAACCAAAATTCCAAGATTCAAAGCAATCGTTCCGTACATAGCGGCTGATGTGGCAGCATGGGCACTAGGGAAACTATGGTCCTTTTCTTCAACCAAACGATGATCGATCGGCCGATCTCTTCGGACGATTCGTTTGATAAGATAAGCAGCTGCTGATACTATGAAGATACTGACTGCTGTTTTTGGTGCAAGATCCGCCCGCGATGATGGAAAGGCAAACAACAGTAAAGCGATCGCAACTGTCGGAAAGGCTTTTCCTAAATTGGTAAAAAAGTGCATCATGCGCGTCAAAGACGGAGTACGGCTTTGGATGATCTGCAAAGCAAACGCTTCTTCCCAACGCTGCATCGTGCCGAGCTGAATCATGATCAAAAAAATGGCAAATCCAATAAATGAGCCTATCGTTAAAACAACCATTTTAGGACCTCCTTATATGCTTAGTTTATCATGTAATGAGAAGGTGCGAAAAGGATTTTGTCGTGCAATGATTTTTTTTTATATGTTATAATAAGCAAGTTGAAGTGAAATGGAGGAATACGATGGACGGGATTTTACCATTATGGAAAGAGCGTGGACAAACTAGTCACGACTGCGTGTTTAAATTACGAAAAATATTAAAGACAAAAAAGATTGGGCACAGCGGCACACTAGATCCTGACGTGGATGGTGTCTTGCCCATTTGTATCGGAAAAGGAACGAAGATCGTTGAATACTTGGTTGATTCTGGAAAAGTCTACACCGGGGAAATCACCTTGGGGTTCAGTACCACTACAGAAGATCGGTCGGGGGATATCGTTGAACAACAAGCACTAACTCGTCCGTTTACGAAGGAAGAGATCGATCAGGCAATGAAACAGTTGACGGGTACGATTACCCAAGTACCCCCGATGTATTCGGCGGTCAAAGTCAATGGCAAACGACTTTACGAATATGCCCGCAACAATGAAACCGTCGAGCGGCCACAACGCAAAGCCGAAATTTATTCCTTTAAACGAATTTCAGAGCCGGTTACTCATGAGGACAATACGCAAAGCTGGCGTTTTGAAGTTTCTTGTGGAAAAGGGACTTATGTTCGCACATTAGCGGTCGACACAGGGAAATTGCTGGGTGTACCCGCGCATATGTCTGATTTGACTCGCCTAAAAAGCGGTGGTTTTTCTAAAGAAGAATCTTACACGATTGCAGAGGTTCAAAAGGCAGTCGATGAACAACGTGTTTCGGAACTACTACTACCTTTAGAATACGGGGTATCGGAGTTTGTTCAAGTGACGATCGATGCGGACCTCTGGCAGAAAGTAAAAAATGGCATGCGTTTGCCATTTCGTGCATTTGGATTACAAGAGCGCCCAGAAGAGTTAGTGGCGATTTTCTATCAAGAACAATTAATTAGTATTTATAAAGCTCATGACAAATACCACGATATGATGAAACCGGTAAAAGTCATCCGTACAGAAATAGGAGAATGAACATGGAAATCATTGAAATGAGACACCCTTATGATCACGCAACGATTCCTGAAGAGGAGATCGTCTTAGTTTTAGGCTTTTTCGATGGCGTGCATCTAGGCCATCAGAAAGTCATTGAAACAGGGCGCAAGATTGCAGAGGAAAAAGGATTAAAATTGGCGTTGATGACCTTTAATCAACATCCCTCGATCGTGTTTCAAAAAGTCGATCCTGAAAAAATGCAATACCTGACCAGTTTGGCTCAAAAAGAAGCGCATATGGAACAACTTGGGGTAGACATTCTTTATATCATTGAATTTACTTCTGCTTTTGCAAATTTGGCACCGCAAGTATTTGTAGATGAATACATGATCGGACTGCATGCAAAAGTTGTTGTTGCAGGTTTTGACTATACCTATGGCAAGAAGGAAATTGCCAACATGGCGCTGTTGCCAACCTATGCAGAAGGACGTTTTGAAGTTGTGACTGTCGCGCAAGAATCGTTTGATGAAGAAAAGGTTAGCTCCACACGCATTCGCTCTGCGCTACAAAATGGCGATATGGCGCAAGTCAATCGCTTGTTAGGGTATATTTATGAATTTGAAGGAACCGTCGTTCACGGTGATGCTAGAGGACGAGAACTTGGGTTTCCAACCGCGAATATCAAAGTGAAGAGCACTGTTCGGTTGCCAAAAGAAGGTGTCTATGTGACGGAAATCAAAGTCGGTGACAAGTGGTATCCATCGATGGGATCGATTGGTCACAATGACACCTTTGGTCAAGGGCGCCAGTTAACAGTTGAAATCTATATTCTCGATTTTCACCAAGATATTTATGGGGAAACTGTGGCAATCCGCTGGCATCATTTCTTGCGTGATCAAGTGGCTTTCAATGGTGCGCAAGCATTGATTGAACAATTAAAGCAAGACGAACGAGACACTGAAGCTTATTTTGATGGCCTTTCAGAAGAAAACTAATCATTCGTAGTGAAAAGAAGCGTTTCTGGCTTCTTTTCACTTTTTCTTTTTCTCTCTTTTTATAACGTAGTTTATTTGAATTCTAATGCTTTCCCCATGAGGAAAAAACGTTTTTTCGATATACTAAAAAATAGGCTAAAATGATAATTTATGCAGTACGCTGCAAAGGGAAAGGGAGAGAAAAAGTGACAATTGGAAAAAAAGCAAAAAAGGGGAAAGAAAAGAAAGATTTAACCAAAATGAAAACGCCGCATACGTATGTCATCATCTTTGGGGTTGTGCTGTTGGCATGGTTGCTGACTTTCATAGTTCCCGCTGGGAAATTTAGTACACAAGAAATCGAGTATACCGATGCAAATGGGGAAATCAGTACCAGAACGGTCTTAATGCAAGATTCGTTTCGTTATGCCTACCCGTTAGATAACGAATACGTCTATCAACAGTTGAATCAATTGGAAGACGATCCACAAGAGCTGGAAGAATTAGATGTCGATCCTGAGGCTTTAGCAGCTGTTCTGGCTGAAGGTCCTAAAGAGATATCCCAGAGTCAATTAGATGAGGTGGGACTAACCGATGATACGCTTTACAGTCTTTACGGGGAAAAAATTTATGATACTTCTGAAAAACTGCATAAAACAGCCAAGGTTTGGGGAACTGATGACTTTAACGGTTTCGGCTTTTTAAATTTTGTTTTTGAAGGGTTGGTTTCTGGCGATAAATATGGATCAGCAGTTGGGATCGCAGCGCTGATCTTAGTGGTCGGGGGTGCATTTGGTATTATCATGCAAACCGGAGCGATCGATGCAGGGATCTTTGCGTTTATCAGCAAAACCCGTGGATTAGAACGTTTGGCATTGCCGTTATTGTTCTTTGCTTTTTCATTCGGGGGTGCTACTTTTGGGATGGCAGAAGAAGTCATTCCGTTTTCGATGGTCATGGTACCTTTCGTGATCGCATTAGGGTATGATTCGATCGTGGCGGTCACTGTCACTTATGTCGCCTCCCAGATTGGGAATGCCACCTCCTGGATGAGTCCATTTAGTGTGGCAGTGGCTCAAGGGATCGCAGGTATTCCGGTTCTTTCAGGGGCAACGTTCCGAATCATCATGTGGGTCGTGGTTACCGCATTATCTGCAGCATACCTCATGATCTATGCCGAAAGAATCCGCAAGAATCCGGAGAAGTCACTAACCTATCAATCGGATGCATATTTTAGAAATCATCTTGAGAAAACCTCTAGTGAGCAAAAACCCTTTCTATTAGGTCATAAATTGATCTTGGTTGAAATGCTAGCAGTCTTGATCTGGATCGTTTGGGGTGTGACACAAAAAGGCTATTATATTCCTGAGATTGCTTCCCAATTCTTTGTTATGGGCTTAGGGGCAGGAATCATAGCAGTTCTCTTCAAATTAGAAAATATGGGCTTGAATGACGTGGCGAGTGCTTTTCAATCAGGTGCCTCAGAATTGGCAGGAACTGCAATCGTTGTAGGGATGGCCAAAGGGATTCTTCTGGTTCTCGGCGGTTCTGATGCCAACGTGCCGTCAGCGTTGAATACGATTTTGCATAGCATCGGCGGTTTGTTAAGCAATGTTCCAGCATTTATTGGGGCTTGGTTCATGTACATTTTCCAAAGTTTCTTCAATTTGATCGTGACTTCAAATTCAGGTCAGGCTGCATTAACCATGCCGATCATGGCACCGTTAGCCGATCTTTTGGGTGTATCTAGACAGATCGCTGTCTTGGCTTACCAATTGGGCTCAGGCTTTATGGATGCCTTCACGCCAGTATCGGCAAGTCTGATCGGTGTCCTAGGTGTCGCAAGAATCGAATGGGCGAAATGGGCGAAATTCCAGATCAAAATGCAAGGGTTCTTATTTGTATTAGGAACGATCTTCATCTTTATTGCGGTCGCGATCGGCTTGCAATAAGAAGTAATTAGGCACAAGGAGGAAGCACTCATGAAGGTGATACGACAAGCGGAAGTTTACGCTCCTGACTATTTAGGAAAAAAAGATATTTTATTAAATGAAGACAAGATTATTGCCATTCAAGATTCGATTCAAGGAGGATTCTCAGGCGTTGCTCTTGAAGAAATCGATGGCAGAGGGTTGCTTGCTGTGCCCGGTTTTATTGACTGTCACTTTCATATCTTAGGAGGTGGCGGGGAAGGTGGTTTTCAAAACCGGACACCTGAAGTGAAATTGTCTCAGCTGACCTCTGCGGGGGTAACGACAGTGGTTGGCTGTTTAGGTACTGACGGAGTAGGCAGAGATATGACTGCCTTGATCAGTAAGGCCCGTGGACTAGAGGCGGAAGGCATCACGACTTACTTGTATGACGGTTCTTATCGATTGCCATTGACGCCTGTCACGGATTCCATCATCCAAGATTTTTTGACTATCGATAAAATTATTGGTATCGGTGAAATAGCCGTTTCTGACCATCGTTCTTCACAACCAAGTTTCGAAGAATTTACCCGCGCGGTTGCGGATGCTCGTGTCGGTGGGATGCTTTCTGGAAAAGCAGGCATCGTAAACGTCCACTTAGGTGGAGGAAAGAAAAAATATGAGCTGCTTTTACGAACCATCGAAGAGACAGAGATTCCAATCAGCCAATTTTTACCTACACATGCCAATCGGACCAGTGAGCTTTTCGAAGCGAGTATTGCTTTTGCAAAAATGGGTGGAACGATCGATTTTACGGCGAGTGAAGATCCTGATTTCTGGGAAAAAGAAGACGATGAGGTTCGCTTCAGTAAAGGATTGAAACGTTTGTTAGCAGAAGGGATCGGGCTAGATCAATTTACCATGACCTCTGATGGGCAAGGCAGTCTCCCTTACTTTGATGAAAACAATCAATTCATAGGTCTGGGTGTCGGCAGTTCGCGAGCGCTGATGGTAGGCATTAAAGAAGCAGTCCAAAAAGAGCAGATTCCATTGGAGATCGCCATTCGTGCAATCACTTCCAATCCAGCGAAAGTATTGAAGCTTGATCAAAAGGGGCGCCTTGCAGCAGGGATGGATGCTGATATTTGCTTGCTGAACAAAGAATCATTCGCTGTAGAAACAGTTCTAGCAAAAGGCAAAACGATGGTAGAAAAACAAGAAGTGAAAGTATGGGGTACCTTTGAGCAACTAGCGTAAAAAGAAGCCAATTCTGGCAGACTAAGAGTCGGTTGTTTTTCTAAACAGAGTTGTAAAAGACAAAAAAAACAGCCCGATCTATGACCAGCATTTGCTGGACTTGATCGGGCTGCTTTTTCACTTAAATGCAAGAATTCTTATGCTTGCAGCTCATCTAATTTTTTCATGTCTTCTTCAGAAATTTCAAAGTCAACTTTGGCATTATCTGAAATGTATTCTTCATGAACTGATTTTGGCAATGGCAAAATATCTTTTTGTAGTAGGTAACGAATAGAAAGCTGTGGAATCGATTTTCCATAGGCTTCCGCAATCGTTTTGACCGCATCGTTGTCTAGTAAACGACCAGTAGCGATTGGTGAATAGCCTTCCACTAAAATTTCGTGCTCTTTGCAAAATGCCAATAATTCTTCATTTGTGCGGCCAATATGGTAAATAAACTGATTGACCATTGGTTTCACATCGCAATGATCAAAAATATTTTGCAAATCTTTTTGATCGAAGTTGGAAACACCGATCGATTTTACTTTTCCACTTAAGTAGGCTTCTTCTAATGCTTTCCAAACATCGATGTTTTCCAGATAAAAATCTTTGTTTTCTGGATTGTTTCCCATGATTTTCCAAGGACGAGGGGCATGGATCAAAATCAAATCGATATACCCTAAGTCAAGTTTTTTTAGAGAAGCATCAATGCTATCAACCGCTTCTTGGTAGGTCTTTAACTCAGCAGGTACTTTCGTGGTAACAAAAATCTCTTCACGAGCAACGCCTGAATCGCGGACAGCTTTCCCAACTGCTTCTTCATTTTTATAAGCAGCAGCTGTATCGACATGTCGATAACCATCTTGGATGGCAAATTTTGTTGCATTGTAAGCATCTTCTGGCGAAGATTGCCAGGTCCCAAGGCCGATCTTAGGAATCGTCAGTTTGTTCTGCAAAGTAAATGTTTCTTGTAATATCACGTATTTCAACCTACTTTCGTCGCTTTTTTTAGTTACATCTTTTATTATAAAACGTTTTCTTATTTGATACAAATCTGACGCTGAAACTTTTTCGGTAAATTGACTTTCAAAGGGATCTTTGATACAGTAGCAGCAACCTCAACCTGGAAAGATGTGGTAAGAATGGATTTTGTAAAAGAAGATTTTGCCTACTATCGGCGCTCTTTTGAGTTGATGTATCGTAGTTATTTCCGTAGAAGAATGATTGCTCTTGGCGTGGCGATTTTGATTATCTTAGGTTACCTATTTTTGTTACAAGAAAGTTTGCTTTTAAATATCATTTTGTTGGTTATTTTGCTAGGGATGATGGCATGGTTAGTTTCACTTTATCAGCGAGCGAGTGAGGTCGTACTTGCTTTCGAAGAAGAAAATCAGGTGCCGAAAATTTATCAACTGACAGAATTCGAGGATCATTATGCATTCCACATGAAGGATGGAACAACGATGCGCGTGAAGAAAAACGGCAATCGCAACTTTCCTTCCAATAATAAGCAGTACACGCTGATGGCAGGGTATAAGAAAGTGTTTTTTGTGCAACAACCCCTAATGATCTTTTATTATGATCTCTTAGAGATGAAGTATGATGAAGCGTATCGATTAAAGCGAAATCGCCAAAATGGGTTCAGTCGTTGGTCCCGGTATTTCAGTTTTCGCTCCTTTAAAGGATCTATCGGAAATGTTTTTCAATTTTTGCTAGGAAATATTTTTTTCTTATTTATCGCCTATCGGTTGATCCGTTACTTGATCGACATCTTGCTTCATGTTTTTTAATCGATCAAGCGTCCTTACATTCCTCACTGTTTTCATAGACTGATGAAAAAGATGATAGGACTTAATTTTTAAATCAAGGTATACTAGAGTCAGATAAGGCAAGCGATTGTCTTTCAAGAAGAGAGCTACTCTTATTCAGTAAGCCGCCGACAACAGCTTATCTTTTGTGGCGCTAACAATTTGGGGGAAGTGTTAGTTCTTGTAGCAGACCGTAATTTTTCTGTTTGCCATAAGAACAAAAACGGTAGTTTACCGTACTTAATAGGAGTAGTCCTCTTGGTTTTTTCTATGATTGTTCTGAAACATCACTTTCTTGAAGTGGTGTTTTTTTGCTTATTGCTATTTCAAGTGATAGGAGAATTCACAGATCTGTGCTACAATAAGTGCCGATACTCTCAGCAATGCGAGTGAAAAAGAAGATAGAGGAGAATCACTTAGTAATGCTTGAAGGTCAAACAATAAATGATCCATCTACAAAAAGCGCAGGAAATATTTCCGCGTATCTACATATACCTTTCTGTGAACATATTTGCTACTACTGTGACTTCAACAAAGTGTTTTTAGAAGGCCAGCCAGTAGATGAATACATCGAAGCACTGTTGAAGGAAATTGAGTTGACTCTTTTCCACCAGCCAGTCAGCGAAGCGGAAACGATTTACATTGGCGGTGGGACGCCAACGTCGCTTTCGGCAAGCCAGCTGGATCGATTGCTGTCAGGCGTACACGAATTATTGCCGACTCACACAACGAAAGAGTTTACAGTGGAAGCAAATCCTGGTGATTTGAGCGAAGACAAAATGCTGGTGTTGAAAAACCACCAAGTCAATCGATTGTCTATGGGGGTCCAGACCTTTGATAATCGCTTGCTAAAAAAAATTGGTCGCAAGCATACTGCTGAAGATGTTTATTCAACCATCCAACTGCTAGAAAAACATGATTTTCAGAATGTGACGATCGATTTGATTTATGCACTTCCGGGACAAAGCATTGAAAGCTTCCGTGATACGCTGACGCGAGCGATTGATCTCGGGTTGCCTCATTATGCCATGTATTCCTTAATCTTAGAAAACAAAACCATGTTTATGAACTGGGTTCGCCAAGGAAGAATGGCGTTGCCTTCTCAAGAAGCGGAAACACAGATGTTTGACGAAGCAATCGCCGCGATGAACAAAGCTGGCTTGACCCAATATGAAATCAGTAATTTTGCCCGACCAGGGTATGAGTCCTTGCACAATCTAGTGTATTGGAACAATGAACATTATTTTGGCTTTGGGGCAGGCGCTAGTGGTTATCTTGGACAGTCTCGCTACAAGAATAAAGGACCGATCCAGCATTATTTGAAACCATTGCAGGAAAATCAGTTGCCAATCCACGAAATCGAAGAATTGACAACCAGCAATCAAATGGAAGAGGAACTTTTTTTAGGCCTCCGTAAAAAGGCTGGCATTTCAAAAATACGCTTTGCAGAAAAATTCGGGAAGTCTTTTCAGGAAATCTATGGTTCAACTAGCGAACAGTTGATTCAAAAAGGCTGGTTGGCTAGTCAAGGTGATCGTGTCTTTTTAACGAAATCTGGGATGTTCATTGGCAACGAAGTGTTTGAAGCATTTCTCTTGGATGGAGAAAAATAAGAAAGAACAAGGAAGAGAAGTAGCCATTTCGCGCTGCTTCTTTTTTGCTTTCTTTTTTTAGCACTCTCTTAGAAAGAGTGCTAAAAAAGTGATGCAAATACTTGACATTCCTAGCAAATATGGTATATTTATAATCGTGTTAGCACTTAATAGGAATGAGTGCTAACGGAGGAGTGGATAAAATGTTGACACCTAGACAACAAATGATTTTACACCTCATCATCCAAAACTATACGAATACTGGTCAGCCCACGGGCTCGAAGCGATTGATGGAAGATGGGGTTGAAGCTAGCTCTGCCACCATTCGTAATGAGATGAAGGCGCTGGAAGAAGCTGGACTTCTATTAAAGACACATTCATCTTCAGGGCGTGTGCCATCAATAAAAGGGTATCGCTATTACGTTGATCACTTATTGAAGCCATCTGAAGTTGACCAAAACGAAATTCAAACCATTCGTCATTCTTTTGGAAAAGATTTTCATGAAATCAATGAAATCATCCAGCAGTCTGCCACGATCTTGTCCAACTTGACTAGCTATACAGCGTTGTCTCTCGGGCCAGATATGAAGGAAAGGAAATTGACGGGCTTTCGAATCGTCCCTTTGAATGCACGACAGATCATCGCGATCATCGTGACGGATAAAGGGAATGTCGAAAATCAAGTCTTTACCCTTCCTGAATCGATGAGTAGCGAAGATTTGGAAAAAATGGTAAGGATCATCAACGACAAATTGATCGGTGAACCTCTAATGACGGTCTACAATCGATTAAGAACCGAGATTCCGATGATTCTGCATAAGTATTTTCAAACGACTGACGGAATCGTTGATCTCTTTGATACGATGCTGAGCCATATTTTTGAAGAAAAAATCTTCGTCGGCGGGCGAATGAATCTTCTGGATTTTGAACCGACGCAAGATGTTAGTCAGTTCAAATCGATGTATTCATTTATGAAAAACGCAGATCAGCTGACACAGCTGCTGGCGCCAAGAGATTCTGCGATTCAAATCAGAATCGGCTCTGAGCTTGGCAATGACTTGTTACAAAATATGAGTTTGATCCAAGCCAGCTATGAAATCGAAGGTCATGGACAAGGAACGATCGCTTTATTAGGTCCATCAAGTATGCCGTATTCACGGATGTTTGGACTGATGGAAGTTTTTCGAGGCGAGTTAGCAAAAAAATTGGCCGATTATTATCGCGCATTAGACGCTGCCAATGAATAAGCGGCAATGAAACAAATCGTAGAAGGGATGGTTGAAACGTGACGGAAAAAGAAGAGCGTTTAGATGAAGAATTAGCTAAAACTGCTGAAGAAACCGCAGAAACACCTGAATCTTCAAATGAATCAACTGAAACTGAAGCACAGACTCCTCAACCAGAGGAAGAAGCAGTGGAAAAAAGCGAACTGGAACTTTTGCAAGAAAAGAATAACGAATTGGAAGATCAATTCCTGCGTGCTCGTGCAGAGATCGCAAATATCACTTCACGTAACCGCAATGAGCGGGAACTTTTACAAAAATACCGCTCGCAAGATCTTGGCAAAAAACTGTTGCCAGCAATCGACAATTTGGAACGAGCGATGGCAGCAGATGTCGATCAAGACCAAGCGGCGAATTTGAAAAAAGGCGTTGAAATGGTTCTTGAAAGTCTGCGTCAAGCCTTAAAAGAAGAGGGAATCGAAGAGATTCCTGCTGAAGGTGCAATGTTTGATCCGAACTTGCATCAAGCGGTGCAGACTGTACCTGCCTCTGATGAAACACCGGCAGACACAATCGTTACTGTCTTGCAAAAAGGGTATAAATTGCATGATCGTGTCTTGCGTGCAAGCATGGTCATCGTTGCACAATAGTTCTTTCTATCTATAAGTAGATGTTTAAATTAAAAAAGGGAGTGTATTACTTATGAGTAAAATTATCGGTATCGACTTAGGAACAACAAACTCAGCTGTTGCTGTCCTTGAAGGCGGCGAAGCAAAAATCATTACGAATCCAGAAGGAAACCGTACCACACCTTCTGTTGTTTCATTCAAAAATGGTGAGATCCAAGTAGGGGAAGTTGCAAAACGCCAAGCAGTGACAAACCCGAATACGATTTCTTCTATTAAACGCCATATGGGTGAAGCAGGATACAAAGTAGAAGTTGAAGGCAAATCTTATACACCACAAGAAGTTTCCGCAATGGTTCTTCAATACATCAAAGGATTTGCTGAAGACTATTTAGGTGAAAAAGTTGAAAAAGCAGTCATCACTGTTCCTGCATACTTCAACGATGCACAACGTCAAGCAACTAAAGATGCTGGTAAAATTGCCGGTCTTGAAGTAGAACGAATCGTCAATGAACCAACTGCCGCAGCTTTAGCTTATGGGTTAGATAAAACAGATAAAGATGAAAAAATCCTAGTCTTTGACTTAGGTGGCGGTACTTTCGACGTATCGATCCTTGAATTAGGTGATGGCGTCTTTGACGTATTGTCAACTGCTGGGGACAACAACCTAGGTGGGGATGACTTTGATAACAAAATCATCGATCACATGGTAGCAGAATTCAAAAAAGAAAACGGCATTGATCTTGGAAAAGACAAAATGGCTTTGCAACGTTTGAAAGATGCTGCTGAAAAAGCGAAAAAAGACTTGTCAGGTGTAACAAGTACCCAAATCAGCTTACCGTTTATCACAGCTGGCGATGCTGGTCCATTGCACTTGGAAATGACCTTGACTCGTGCGAAATTTGATGAATTAACAGCAGACTTAGTAGAACGTACAAAAATTCCAGTACGCCAAGCTTTGAAAGATGCTGGCTTATCACAATCAGAAATCGATGAAGTGATCTTAGTTGGTGGTTCAACTCGTATTCCGGCAGTAGTTGATGCTGTACGTAAAGAAACCAATAAAGAACCAAACAAATCAGTAAACCCAGATGAAGTGGTAGCGATGGGTGCTGCGATCCAAGGTGGCGTGATCACTGGGGATGTGAAAGATGTTGTCTTACTAGACGTTACACCATTATCATTAGGTATCGAAACGATGGGTGCTGTCTTCACAAAACTGATCGATCGTAACACAACGATCCCTACAAGTAAATCACAAGTCTTCTCAACTGCAGCAGACAATCAACCTGCCGTTGATATCCATGTCTTGCAAGGGGAACGTCCAATGGCTGCTGACAACAAAACATTAGGAAGATTCCAATTGACGGATATTCCACCAGCACCTCGTGGCATCCCTCAAATCGAAGTAACATTTGATATCGATAAAAATGGGATCGTCAATGTTTCTGCAAAAGATTTAGGTACACAAAAAGAACAAAAAATCACGATCAAATCATCTTCAGGTCTATCAGACGAAGAAATCGAACGCATGGTAAAAGATGCTGAAGCAAACGCTGAAGCCGACAAACAGCGCAAAGAAGAAGTTGATCTACGCAATGACGTCGATGCATTGTTGTTCACTGTTGATAAAACATTGAAAGAGCTTGAAGGCAAAGTGGATGCAGACGAAGTCAAAAAAGCGGAAGAAGCTCGTGATGAGTTGAAAGCTGCGGTTGAAGCAAACAACTTAGAAGAAATGAAAACCAAACGTGATGCTTTGAATGAAATCGTACAAAACTTAACCGTTAAATTATACGAACAAGCAGCACAACAACAAGCACAAGAAAATCCAGAAGCTGCACAAGGCGGCGCAGACGATGTGGTTGACGCCGACTTTGAAGAAGTAGACGGTGACGATAAATAATCGCTGTTTGTGAAAAAGCCAAAGTCACCGCTTTGGCTTTTTCTTATGAATTTGCGAAACGTATTTTTCTAGAGCGAATTATATGCTAAAATACGAGAGACGCAAGAATAGAGTGGAGGGAAGCCAATGGCAGACAAAAGAGATTATTATGAGGTCTTAGGTCTACAAAAAGGGGCTTCGGATGACGAAATCAAAAAAGCTTATCGTAAGCTTTCAAAACAATATCATCCAGACATCAATAAAGAACCTGATGCAGAAGCAAAGTTTAAAGAGATTTCTGAGGCCTATGAAATATTAAGTGATTCCCAAAAAAGAGCTGCTTATGATCAGTATGGTCATGCTGGTACCGATCCGAACTACGGAGGCGGTTATGGCGGTGGATTCGGCGGCTTTAACAGTGGCGGATTCTCCGGTGGCGGTTTTGGTGGATTTGAAGACATTTTCGAATCATTTTTCGGTGGTGGAGGCGGCAGAGCAGCCAATCCTAATGCACCTCGACAAGGAGCGGACTTGCAATATGCGGTCGATCTTTCCTTTGAAGAAGCGATTTTCGGAGTGGAAAAAACTGTTCAATACAATCGTGAAGAAACCTGCCATACCTGCGGTGGGAACGGGGCAAAACCAGGTACTTCACCAGAAACCTGTCATAAATGTCATGGTGCAGGTACTATCAATGTTGAACGTCAAACACCACTCGGTCGTGTGATGAGCCGTCAAACCTGTGATGTTTGTCATGGAACTGGGAAAGAAATCAAGGAACCATGTACAACATGTCATGGTACTGGTCATGAAAAGAAAAAACATAATGTAAAAGTCAACGTACCAGCAGGTGTCGAAGATGGACAACAAATGCGCTTGTCTGGTCAAGGAGAAGCCGGAACCAACGGTGGTCCTTATGGGGACCTATACGTTGTTTTCCGTGTGGAAGAAAGTGATATTTTTGATCGTGACGGTTCTGAGATTTATTACGAGCTACCGCTGAACTTTGTCCAAGCTGCTTTAGGCGACGAAGTCAATGTACCAACGGTTCACGGGAATGTGAAATTAAAAATCCCAGCTGGTACCCAAACAGGCACAAACTTCCGCTTACGCGGTAAAGGAGCCCCTCGCTTACGGGGAGGCGGCAATGGCGATCAACAAGTTAAAGTAAAGCTGATCACACCTAAGAACTTAAATGAGGAACAAAAAGAGGCATTGCGGGCTTATGCAAAAGCCAGTGGCCATGAAACCACCGAACAACAACCAGAAGGATTTTTTGATAAAATGAAAGATGCTTTTGGTGGGAAAAAGAAATAACAAGTCAATAATCCAATTCATGCCCTGATAAAACCATCCGTTTTATCAGGGCATGAGTGGTTGTAAGAATATAAATGTGCAGTATGGACGAGAATCGAATCTTCTTGTCCATCTTTTTTTCTTTTCCTTTGAAATCGCTTGCTTAGTATGTCACAATGAAAGTAGACCAATTAAAGGAGGAGATACAATGGAAAGAATATTTGCGAGTCCGTCACGATACGTTCAAGGAAAAGGTGTATTGAAAGATGGTTTATCCCACATTAAAGATTTAGGGAAGAAAGTGCTGCTTTTGACCGATGAAACAGTTTGGAAAATTGCCGGTGAAGACTTATTTGATAATCTCAAAGCAGCTGATTTAGATCCGGTAAAAGAAATTTTTGGTGGAGAAGCTTCTGCAAATGAAATCGATCGTATCGTCTCTAAAGCCAAAAGCGAATCCATTGAAGTGATTGCTGCATTAGGTGGCGGGAAAGCCATCGATACTGGGAAAGCTGTTGCAGATGAATTAAAAATACCGATTGCCGTTTTGCCAACGATCGCTTCTACTGATGCACCAACTTCTGCACTTTCTGTTATTTATACAGATGAAGGTCGCTTTGAAAAGTATCGTTTTTATAACAAAAATCCTGAACTTGTCTTAGTGGATACAGCTGTTATTGCGAAAGCGCCTGCCAAGTTATTGGCAGCGGGTATTGCGGATGCACTCGCAACCTATGTCGAAGCACGCGCCGTTGCCCGAAGCCATAGTCAGAATATGGTTGGCGGCATTCAACCAATTGCCGGCATGGCGATCGCTGAAAAATGCGAAGAGATTCTTTTTGAGAATGCGCTGAAAGCCTATCAAGCAAATAAAAAACAAGTCGTTACCGAAGCGTTTGAACAAATCGTGGAAGCCAACACTCTGTTAAGTGGTTTAGGTTTTGAAAGTGCTGGTCTGGCAGCAGCTCATGCGATCCATAATGGCTTGACAGCCCTTGAAGGAGACGTCCATGATTTGACTCATGGAGAGAAAGTTGCTTACGGGACACTTACACAATTGATGCTGGAAAACGCGGATCCTGATGAAATTGACCAATATATTGAGTTGTATCAGGCGTTGGAATTACCAACGACATTAGCTGAAATGCATCTTGCGGATGTCAGTGATGCAGACCTTATGAAAGTCGGCAAACAAGCAACCATCGAAGGGGAGACGATTCACAATATGCCGTTCACGGTATCTGCAGAAGATGTTGTAGCCGCGATCAAAGCCGTGGATGCCTATGTGACCGCTTATTATCCTCTATGATGTTATTTTATTAACGTTGATTGATCGATACTTGTTGATTAAAAAAACGTTTGACAATGAAAAAGAGTCGTGCTATTTTGTTAACAAGCAAATTAAAGGAGGGAACAAGACATGACGAACTTCAACACACAAACTACATGTTGTTGTTGTATGGTGCAAAAAGCAGCATACCCATTTGTCATGCCTATTATTAGTTCCTTTGTCGTAGCAGATCGCTGAGTTTTTTAGTGATTCGCTTCTATCCGGATAAGACGACATTTTTGGGGGTACTGATGTAATAGTCAGTACCCCTTTTTGTTTGCTTTTTTTTATCGCTTTCATTGGCGACGGCTGATGATTGCAAACGAAAATGAGTACATGAAGCATACGAGTTGTACCAAAAAAGTTGAGCGAGGAGTCGAGCGATGATCGTTAATAATATAAAAGCATTGATTGGGCAAACCCCATTCTTTGAATTTGATGCCGCAGCATTTGGCGGCAAAAAGGGAAGTACCATCTACGCAAAACTTGAGTATTTAAACCCTGGCGGAAGTATCAAGGACCGGCTAGGAAAATATTTGATCGATGAAGCGTTTCGTGAGCATGTGATCGATCATGAGACAACCGTTATCGAACCGACAGCGGGAAATACTGGAATTGGTTTGGCTTTAGCTGGGATCGAGTATGGCTTAAAAATGATTTTTGTCATTCCTGAAAAATTCAGCCTTGAAAAGCAGCAATTGATTGAAGCATTAGGCGGGACCATCGTTCATACGCCCACTGAAGCAGGCATTCAAGGGGCGATTGAAAAAGCAAAGGAACTAGCAAAACAGCTGCCAAATAGTTTTATGCCAATGCAATTTCACAATCAAAACAACCCTGCAGCCTACCAAGCAACCTTAGGCCCAGAGATCTTTCAGGAGCTATCTGGAAAAATTGATAGCTTTGTTGCCGGCGCTGGTAGCGGGGGAACCTTCGCAGGTGTCGCAACATACTTAAAGAAGCAAAAATCAAGCACTCGACTTGCTGTTGTTGAACCAGAAGGATCAATCTTGAATGGCGGTCCTGCCCACGGCCATGAGATTGAAGGGATCGGTGTTGAGTTCATTCCACAATTTTTCGACGATTTACGTATTGATCAAATTTATACGATCAGTGATGCGGAAGGCTTTGCCTTTACTCGTTACTTGGCAAAAAACTATGGTCTGCTTATTGGGAGTTCAAGTGGAGCCGCCATGGCAGCAGCCGTCAAAGAAAGTTTTGTTTTGCCAACGGGTAGCTCGATCGTCACAGTTTTTCCCGATGGTGGCGACCGCTATCTATCAAAACAAATTTATGCTGGCGAATCCACAATTACACCATTTACAGGAGGAGAATACAATGCACTTTAATACAAAAGTAATCCACGGTGGTATCAGTGAAGACGAAACGACTGGGGCGGTCAGTGTGCCGATCTATCAAACATCAACTTACAAGCAAAACGCACTTGGTCAGCCAAAGCAATATGAATACAGTCGTTCAGGCAATCCAACTCGTTTTGCCGTAGAAGAATTGATTGCGGATCTTGAAGAAGGCGCCCAAGGGTTTGCTTTTGCCTCTGGATTAGCAGCCACACATGCGGTCTTCTCGCTGTTTCAGACAGGAGATCACGTCATTTTAGGGGATGATGTGTATGGCGGGACGTTTCGTTTGCTTCATCAAGTATTAGAAAAAAGCGGGTTGACTTATTCGCTAGTCAAAACCGATGATTTAGCTGCTATTGAAGCAGCAATTCTTCCTGAGACCAAAGCGATTTTTCTAGAAACACCGACGAATCCATTATTGAAGATTACGGACATCGCAATCGTTGCCCAACTAGCTAAAAAACAGGACATTTTGACGATCGTGGATAATACCTTTGCGACGCCATATTTTCAAAAGCCGCTACAATTAGGCGCAGATATTGTGATTCACAGCGCTACCAAGTATCTCGGTGGACACAGTGATGTAGTAGCTGGGTTAGCGGTTGCCAAAGAGCCACAAATCGCCAAAAGAATTGCTTTTTTACAAAACGCCATTGGTGGTGTATTGGGGCCTCATGATAGCTGGTTGATCCAACGAAGCATCAAAACACTTGCTTTGCGGATGGAAGCACATCAAAACAACGCGATGAAAATTGCCCACTACTTACAAGCACATCCAGCTGTCGCAAAGGTTTATTATCCAGGATTGATTGACCATGAAGGACATGAAATCGCCAAATCACAGATGTCTGGGTATAGCGGTATGATATCTTTTGAACTAACCGATGAAACGAAAACAGCCGGCTTTGTTGAAGCATTAAAGATTTTTACTTTAGCAGAAAGTTTAGGTGGCGTGGAAAGTTTGGTAGAAGTGCCAGCCGTGATGACCCATGCCTCAATCCCTAAAGAAATTCGCCAGCAATCTGGGATCAAAGATGGCTTGATTCGATTGTCGGTCGGCATCGAAGACGGTGAGGATCTACAGGCAGATTTAGAGCAAGCGTTTGAAAAGGCAGGTAACTAGTGATGGGGAGAGAGTTTATTCCAATTTTTTCAGACTGGGCAGCTGAGTACGATGAAACAGTTGCAGGTAAGGATGAAGAATATCGAGCAGTTTTTTTAAAATATGAACAGTTACTAGCAGAAATTGCTGAAAAGGCAGGGCGGTCTGTGGTAGAATTTGGTAGTGGAACTGGAAATCTAACACAAGCTCTACTTGATCAAGGAAAAAATGTGCTGGCGATCGAGCCATCGCCAGAGATGCGGCGGATCGCCAAGTCAAAACCCAGTCTTTCTAAAGTGACTTTTGTTGATGGTGATATGGAGGTTTTTCCTGAGATCACGGATGCGATTGATACGATCGTTTCTACCTATGTTTTTCATCATCTTACGGAGGACGAAAAACAACGGGTGATCGGTAAATATGCGGCGATGCTGCCAAAAGGCGGGAAAGTGCTTTTCGGTGATACGATGTTTCTTTCTTTAGCCCGCAAAATGGAACTAATCGACGAAGCGCGTCAAGCTGGTCACCAGCGACTAGCCGCTGATCTGGAACGGGAGTACTATCCAGTTACTGCGGATATCGAACGGTACTTTCGCCAACAGGGGTTTACCAGTCGTTTTAAGCAAATAAATGAGTATGTTTGGCTTGTGGAAGCACAAAGAGAGTAGGAGAGAAGTACAATGAAAATGAACGTTGAAAGCTTTAATTTGGATCATACGAAAGTCAAAGCACCTTATGTACGGGTTGCCGATAAAAAACAAGGAACGAATGATACCATTATCAAATATGATGTCCGTTTGAAGCAGCCGAACCAAGCGCATATGGAAATGGCAAGTCTGCATTCTTTAGAACATTTGACGGCAGAATTGATTCGTAATCATGCAGATTATATCGTGGATTGGTCACCAATGGGCTGCCAAACCGGCTTTTATTTGACTGTCTTGAATCATGACGATTATGAAGAGATTTTGACAGTCCTTGAAAAAACCATGAGGGATGTTTTGCAAGCAACTGAAGTACCTGCCAGCAATGAAGTGCAATGCGGTTGGGCGGCGAACCATACCTTAGAAGGTGCGCAAAAATTAGCGCAAGAATTTCTTGATGAACGTGACAATTGGTCGACCGTTTTTGCCTAAACGAAAAAGATCATAGAAAAAAGTGCCTGTGTTTGTATTCACGGGCACTTTTTTTGTTGGCTAAGCAATAAGAAGAGGATTCAATATTTGGGGTTCTTCAAAGTGATAAGCTGCATTTTTGTTATCTTTTTGTAAGGCGTATTAGTTTTGGGGTGAACGTTGGTAAATAAGTGTAATATGTCGCTTCTGATCTGCTCATTGGATTTCAAATATTATTTGATAGTTTCAATAAATTGTGAGCTGCAGCTTACGCGGGTGAAAAGGAAATGTTATAATAGAATTAACTACTCAATAAAAATATGCTATATCAAAGGTGAATCCTAGTGGCTCTTACCAGGTCTTTAGGAAGTAGCACGCGGTTTGCCAAGAATGTATGTAAGCAATTCTTTTTTAATAAAGAAGGAGAGGAAGAAAAGAAGATGAGCATCTTAAAGCAATGGCAAGCAAAACATCAAGCGAAAAAAGAAGCGAAAAAACAAGCGTTACGTTTAAAAAATGCGAGGCTTCGTGCGCAAGGAAAAGAGCCATTGAAAGGTTGGGGAAAGATGGTTGATACCGGCATCGGTGGGGCAAACAAAGCAAACCCGATCGATACAAAAGTATTTTTAGGTGAAAATCAAAAACGGATCTCAGAAGAAACAAAAAGAAAAAATCAATGAAAAAAGACCTCTGCAACAGCCCGAGAAAAGAGCTGTTCCAGAGGATTTTTTTAGATATTCAATACTTTGTCTAAGAAATCTTTCGTACGATCGTGCTTAGGGTTGGTAAAGATTTGCTCAGGTGTGCCGTCTTCTAAGAAATTACCGCCATCAATAAACATCACGCGGTTCGCTACTTCTTTGGCAAAACCCATCTCATGAGTGACGATCACCATGGTCATTCCTTGTTTGGCTAGGTCTTTCATAACATTTAGTACATCCCCAACCATTTCGGGATCGAGTGCGGAGGTTGGTTCATCGAACAGCATCACATCGGGATTCATCGCTAAAGCTCTCGCAATCGCCACCCGTTGTTTTTGTCCTCCAGATAGATTGTCAGGGTACATGTCTTTTTTATCAGCCAGACCTACCGTCTCTAATAAACGAATCGCGTTTTGTTCCGCTTCTTGCCGAGAAGCATTTTTTAGATCCATCGGGGCTAGAATGATGTTTTCTAAGACTGACAAGTGCGGGAAGAGATTGAAATGCTGAAACACCATGCCGATATGTTGTCGTACAGCATTGATGTTGGTGTTTTTATCCATCAGATGCGCGCCATCAATGATAATATCACCGCTGGTTGGTTCTTCTAAGCGGTTCAAACAGCGTAAGAACGTCGATTTTCCAGATCCTGAAGGACCGATCACGCAAACAACTTCTCCTTCAGCGATGGAAACATTGATATTGTTCAATACGGTATTGTCTCCGTATTTTTTCACAAGATTTTCAACTAAGATTTTTTCTTTCATGCTATTTCACCTTCTTTTCTAAAACTTTTGCAAGTTTCGTTAAAGCTGTGATCACGACTAAGTAAATAATCGCGATGATCAAGTAAACATAGGTACTTTGCGTGGTCCGAGCAACGATGATTTTCCCGGTTTGCAATAATTCTACGACTCCGATAACCGAGATGATCGTTGTATCTTTCAGCGAGATAACGAATTGGTTAACGAAAGATGGAATCATGATTTTGATCGCTTGCGGTAAAATGATTTTCTGCATCGTCCGAGTGTAGGTCATCCCCAAACTTCGAGAAGCTTCCATCTGACCTTTTGGCACCGCATTGATCCCGCCACGAACGATCTCAGCGATATAAGCACTGGCATTTAAGGTCAATGTAATGACCCCGGCTGCAAAGTCCGGAATTGTGATACCAATCGCATCGGAAAGACCGAAGAAGATGAAGAAAGCCAATACCATCATTGGGATACCACGAATGATATCTACATAGATTCCTGCAAAAACCCGTAAAGCTTTGATTGGTGCGACACTAAATAGTCCAAAAATGATCCCGATCACTAATGCTAAAGCAAATGAAATCAAGGCTAGTAAAAGGGTATTCCATAATCCTTTTAATAAGACGTTATAGTTGTTGCTGATCAAACCAGTGATCGTTGATTCATCTACTCGTTTTTCTGTGGCAGAACCATCTTCAATGTATTTGTTGATGATTTGATCGTACTCCCCAGTACGTTTCATTTCTTTCAATGCTTCATTAAACATTTGGATCAATTCAGGATTTTGGCCTTTTTTCACCGCAAATCCGTACTGACCGCCAGATTCTTTTTCAATCGGTGTCATTAGTTTTTGTCCTTGGCTGATGGCATAACCAATCACTGGATAATCATCCATCATGGCATCAATTTGCCCACCGTTAACAGCCGCATATAATTGATCGGCGGCATCATAATATTTGATGGAATAGCCATATTTCTCTTCGTTGGCGATCAGGAAGTCTGCACTTTCTGTCCCAACTTTCGCACCGACGGTTTTCCCATCTAAATCTTCATAAGATTTGATGGAATCATTGCCTTCTTTTACAGCAATCTGAATACCACTTTCAAAGTAAGAATCAGAAAAGTCATAGGATTGACGACGCTCATCAGTGATTGTCATCCCAGCAATCATCCCATCTGCTTGGTTACCGTCCAACGCTTGCAAAGCTCCTGAAAAACCGATGAAATTGAATTCAATGTTGAATCCTTGCAATTCTGCAGCCCGATTCATTAAATCAACATCGATTCCCACATATTCGTTGTCTTCGTTTTGAAACTCGAATGGGGCAAAAGCGGAGTCACTGGCAATGCGGTAAACATCTTTCTTTGGTTCGACTTTCACCATTTCGCTAGTGTCTGCATCTGAATCAGACGTTGTGATGTAAGTATTGACGATTTCATCGTATTTGCCGGAAGCTTTCATATTGGCTAAACCAGCATTGAATTTTTCAAGTAGCTCTTGATTTTGGCCTTTTCTGACAGCGAATCCGTAAGAAGCACCTTTTTCAGGTTCGCCGACAAGTTTCATCGGTTCGCCATTGTTAATAGCATAGCCAAGCACTGGAAAATCATCGAAAGCGGCTGCCACAGTACCATTGCGTACAGCGCCATATAGTCCAGTAGCGTCATCATATAATTTGATGTCGTAGCCATATTGGTCTTTATTGCTTTCTAGAAAGCGGGCACTTTCGGTACCAACCTTTGCACCGACCGTTTCGCCCTCAAGATCTTCATAGCTAGTAATGCTGTCATTATCTGCAGCTACAGCCATTTGGATCCCGCTATCAAAATAAGGGTCAGAGAAATCAAAGGTTTCTTTACGTTCCTCTGTAATACTCATCCCAGCGATCATGCCATCTAGCTGATTTGATTGCACTCCTTGAATGGAGGCGTCAAAACCTAAAGGACGTAAATCGACTGCGAAACCTTGATCTTCAGCGATCGCGTTTAATAAATCTATATCGATCCCAACATATTCATTGTTTTCATTTTGAAATTCGAAAGGCGCAAATGTTAAATCTGTTCCTATCTTATACGTAGTTTCCTCCGCATTCGCTGACTTTACCGAAAAAGTAAAAAAGCTGACAATCAGCGCGATTATAGCGAAGGTCATGTGTTTTCTTTTCAAGAAAATTCCTCCTTTAGATATAACGTATCTATAAATTATATGGATTTTTTCTTCAACACACAAGTCTTTCTCTTTAAAAATGTGACAAATTCCTTCAAACCTCACATCGGATGTTAGAAAAACGAACATGTTAAGTTATGCTAAATCGCATGAAACTTTCATAGCAAATGATGGCGAAAGTATGTTCGCTATGATATACTTATTTATGGAAAAGCGACAGCGAGTTTTTCTTTTTTTGTTGTCGTTTAGAATAATCGAGGGGGAATGAAGATGATCGAAAGAACAACTTCCCATGAATTTGACTTAGTATCAAAATATCAACCAGCAGGTGATCAGCCGGAAGCGATACGTCAGTTGGTTGACGGGGTGGTCGGTGGAAAAAAAGCACAGATTTTGTTGGGAGCCACTGGTACTGGTAAGACTTATACGATTTCTAATCTAATCAAGGAAGTCAATAAACCGACATTGATCATTGCCCATAATAAAACATTGGCTGGACAATTATATGGCGAGTTCAAAGACTTTTTTCCAAATAATGCGGTCGAGTACTTTGTCAGTTACTATGATTACTATCAACCAGAAGCGTATGTTCCTTCCAGTGATACATACATTGAAAAAGACTCCAGTGTTAATGATGAAATCGACAAGCTACGGCATTCGGCAACCAGTTCTTTATTAGAAAGAAACGATGTGATCGTTGTAGCGTCCGTCTCCTGTATTTTCGGTTTAGGTTCGCCGATTGAGTATGCGAGACAAGTTGTTTCTTTACGAGTAGGGATGGAAAAGTCTCGAGACCAACTATTAAAAGAATTGATCGAGATCCAATTTGAGCGAAACGACATCGATTTTCAACGGGGACGTTTTCGCGTGCGTGGCGATGTTGTGGAGATTTTTCCAGCTTCTCGTGACGAGCGAGCATTACGCATTGAGTTTTTTGGGGATGAAATCGATCGGATCCGTGAAGTCGATGCCTTGACGGGTGAGATCATGAGTGACACCGAACATGTGTCGATCTTTCCGGCAACCCACTTTGTGACCAATGAAGACCATATGGAACATGCGATCGCCTCGATTCAAAGTGAGCTGGATGCCCGACTGGAAGTCTTGCGAGCGGAAAATAAGCTGCTAGAAGCACAGCGTTTAGAGCAGCGAACCAATTATGATATTGAAATGATGCGGGAAATGGGGTACACCTCAGGGATCGAAAACTACTCTCGCCACATGGATGGACGAAAAGAAGGGGAACCGCCCTATACGTTATTGGATTTCTTCCCAGATGATTTTCTATTAGTAATCGACGAATCACACGTAACGATGCCGCAAGTTCGTGGGATGTATAACGGTGACCGGGCGAGAAAACAAATGCTAGTGGACTACGGTTTCCGCTTGCCTTCTGCGCTGGATAACCGTCCGTTGCGTTTGGAAGAATTCGAGAAACATGTCAATCAAATCGTCTATGTTTCGGCCACGCCTGGTCCTTATGAGTACGATCAAACCGATACCGTCGTTCAACAAATCATTCGTCCAACTGGTCTGTTAGATCCGGTAATCGAAGTACGACCGATCATGGGTCAAATCGATGATCTCGTGGGAGAAATTAATGAGCGCGTTGAGCGAAACGAACGGGTCTTTGTTACGACCTTGACGAAAAAAATGTCAGAAGATTTGACGGATTACTTCAAAGAATTAGGAATCAAAGTCAAGTATTTACACAGTGATATCAAAACGTTGGAACGAACAGAAATCATTCGCGATCTACGTCTCGGTGAATTTGATGTACTAGTGGGGATCAACTTGCTACGGGAAGGTCTTGACGTACCGGAAGTTTCTCTGGTTGCGATTCTTGATGCCGATAAAGAAGGTTTCCTACGAAGCGAACGTTCATTAGTCCAAACTATTGGACGGGCAGCTCGTAACTCAGAAGGAAAAGTAATCATGTACGCCGATAAAATGACGGATTCGATGCAGCGAGCAATCGATGAAACAGCCAGACGCCGTGGTATTCAAGAAGCGTACAATAAAGAACATGGGATCGTACCGAAAACTATTATTAAAGAGATTCGCGATCTGATTGCGATCACGAAAGTGGCGGAAGAGACCGGTGAATACACTACGACATCTTATGAAGAACTAAGTCGTGAAGAAAAAGCAACCTTGTTGCTGAAATTAGAAAAAGAAATGAAAGATGCTGCAAAAGCATTGGATTTTGAAACGGCTGCTACCTTAAGAGATACTATTCTTGAGCTGAAGGCTGCTGATTAGAAGGAGAAACAATATGGCAAATGATAAAATTGTGATCCATGGGGCACGGGCCCATAATTTAAAAAATATCGATGTGACGATTCCCAGAGACCAGCTCGTTGTGGTAACTGGTCTTTCGGGTTCAGGGAAAAGCTCCTTAGCATTTGATACATTGTATGCCGAAGGACAGCGCCGATATGTCGAAAGTCTATCGGCGTATGCCCGTCAGTTTTTAGGGCAAATGGATAAACCCGACGTAGATAGCATTGATGGACTTAGTCCAGCGATTTCTATCGATCAAAAAACCACCAGCAAGAACCCGCGATCAACAGTAGGAACGGTTACTGAAATCAATGATTATCTGCGGCTTCTTTACGCCAGAATCGGTCACCCGATTTGTCCCAATGATCATATTGAGATTACTAGTCAGTCGGTTGAGCAGATGGTGGATGAAGTTTTGGCATTACCAGAACGCACCAAGATCCAATTGTTGGCACCGATCGTTTATCAAAAGAAAGGGCAGCACAAAAAAGTCTTCGAACGTATCCAAAGAGAAGGTTATGTTCGGATGCGGGTGGATGGCGAAGTCTATGATGTCTCCGAAGCGCCTGAATTGGAAAAAAATAAAAAGCATGATATTGCTATCATCATTGACCGAATCGTTGTAAAGGAAGGCATCCGTTCTCGTCTGTTTGATTCCTTTGAAGCGGCATTACGTTTAGCGGATGGCTATGCGGTAGTCGATGTGATTGGTCAAGAAGAGATGCTTTTCAGTGAGCATTATTCTTGTCCGTATTGTGGCTTTACAGTTGGGGAATTAGAACCACGGCTCTTTTCATTCAATGCGCCTTTTGGTGCTTGTCCAGACTGTGATGGTCTTGGTGTGAAGCTCGAAGTCGATGTAGACTTAGTGATTCCCGATCAAACCAAAACCTTACGTGAAGGTGCCATATTGCCATGGAACCCAATCAGTTCTCAATATTATCCGCAAATGCTAGAACAGGCTTGCCAAGAATTTAATATCGATATGGACACACCCTTTGAAGAACTGCCAGAAGAACACAAAGACATTATTTTGAATGGTTCGAATGGAGAAATTTTCCATTTCCATTATGAGAATGATTTTGGTGGGGTACGTGATGTTGAGGTCGCTTTTGAAGGGATCTTACCAAATATCAAACGCCGTTATCATGAAACCAACTCTGATTTCACTCGGGATCAAATGCGTTTGTATATGACGGAATTGACTTGTAAAACTTGTCATGGCTATCGTTTGAACCCTCAAGCGCTGTGCGTGCAAGTCAACGGAAAACACATTGGTGAAATGAGTGAGATGGCCATCAACAATGCCTTGAACTTTGTCGAAGAATTGAAACTAACGGAACAAGAGCAAATGATCGCACGTCCCATCGTGAAAGAAGTCGATGATCGTTTAAGCTTCTTAAAAAATGTCGGATTGGACTATTTGACCTTGAGCCGTGCGTCAGGCACGCTCTCTGGTGGGGAAGCGCAACGGATTCGTTTGGCAACACAAATCGGCTCCAATTTGTCTGGAGTGCTTTACATTCTTGATGAGCCATCGATCGGTCTTCACCAACGAGACAACGATCGTTTGCTCGATTCATTACGGAAAATGCGTGATCTTGGGAATACCCTGATTGTCGTTGAGCATGATGAAGACACGATGCGGGCAGCGGACTACTTGATTGATGTTGGTCCAGGTGCGGGACACGCAGGCGGTGAGATCGTGGCTGCCGGCACTCCAGATGAAGTTGCAGCTAATGCGTCTTCTTTAACAGGCCAATACTTATCTGGAAAACGACAAATCCCAACACCGGCAGAACGCCGCAAAGGCAATGGTGAAAAGATTCGTGTGACCGGTGCTTCTGAGAATAACTTGAAAAACATTTCAGTCGATTTTCCACTAGGAAAGTTCGTCGCAGTTACAGGGGTCTCTGGCTCTGGTAAATCAACATTAGTCAATGAAATTTTGAAAAAAGCGTTAGCGCAAAAAATCAATCGGAATTCGAACAAACCTGGTCGCTTTAAAACCATTACTGGTTATGAAGCTATCGAGAAATTGATTGATATCGATCAAAGCCCTATCGGTCGGACGCCTCGAAGCAATCCGGCAACATATACCAGTGTCTTTGATGACATTCGTGATTTATTTGCTAAAACCAATGAGGCGAAAGTCCGTGGTTATAAAAAAGGCCGCTTTAGTTTTAATGTAAAAGGTGGACGCTGTGAAGCATGTAAAGGGGACGGAATTATCAAGATCGAGATGCACTTCTTACCTGATGTCTACGTACCTTGTGAGGTTTGTCATGGCAAACGTTATAACTCAGAAACCTTAGAAGTTCATTACAAAGGAAAAAATATTTCTGAGATCTTAGATATGACCGTGGAAGATGCAGTGGAATTTTTCCAACATATTCCAAAAATTCATCGGAAATTGCAAACGATCGTTGATGTCGGTTTAGGTTATGTCACTATGGGACAACCAGCCACTACTTTGTCTGGTGGGGAAGCGCAACGGATGAAACTTGCAAGTGAACTGCACAAAAATTCTAATGGTAAGAGTTTTTATATCTTAGATGAACCGACAACAGGTCTGCATACGGATGATATTGCCCGTTTGTTGAAAGTCTTGGAACGGTTTGTTGACGCAGGCAATACTGTTTTAGTGATCGAACACAACTTGGATGTCATCAAATCAGCGGATTATGTGATTGACTTAGGTCCAGAAGGTGGCGAAGGCGGTGGAACGATCATTGCAACTGGTACACCAGAAGAAATTGCTGCCGTTCCAGAAAGCTATACCGGTCATTATTTGAAAAAAGTCCTATGATCAAGAGGGAAAGCTTCCACTTTTTTACTTATCTGTCAATAGGTTTCGCTAAAGTTTAAGGAAGCCTGAAATATCTGTAAATTTCATGATAAAGGCTTGAAATCAAAAATTTATTTGATAGAATAGCAATAGGTATATGTATATTCGCATTGAATAAACTGCCTATAAGTTCTATCCGTTCAAAGTGGGAGAAAGCAATCAAAGATAGATACTTTGATTGCTTTTTTCTTTGTGGTATGATAATGCTATTGTAATTAAACGAAACGAGAGCGGTCGTTTTTCGTATTCAAAAGAGAGAGTGATTTTTGATGAGTCAGGAAAATTTTCTTCCCATATTATTAGGAAGCGATATGAATGTTTATGGTATGGCCAGAGCATTCCACGAAGCTTATGGCATTCAATCAGTTGCCTATGCTGGTGCGGAACTTGCGCCAACCCGCTTTAGTAAAATTGTAAAAATCAATCAAGTGGAAGGTTTTGAGCATGATCCCGGATTCACTGAGACGCTGATCGAGTTAGGGAAAAACACTTACAACGATCCTACAATCAAGTATTTGTTGATTCCTTGCGGCGATGGCTATGCGGAACTGTTGGCAAAACACAAAGAAGAATTGCAACCTTATTATACCTTTATCGCCAATGATTATTCCTTATTAAAACGGTTGATCAATAAAGTAAGTTTTTACGAAGTTTGCGAGGAGTATGGTTTGCCTTATCCAAAGACGTTCATTTTAACACCTGAACTGTTGACGGAAGGAACCTTTAAAGGAGAGCTGCCGTTTGATTTTCCTGTAGCCTTGAAACCTGCAAATAGTGTCGCGTGGCTTTCGGTTGATTTTGAAGGTCGCAAAAAAGCTTTCATCATTGATGATCGAGCAGAATTTGAAGAAATCGTTTCTCGCATTTATCAAGCGGGGTATCAATATGAAATGATCGTCCAAGATTTTATTCCTGGTGACGACAGCAACATGCGGGTTTTAAATGCGTATGTTGATGAGAATCATGAAGTTCGCGTGATGGGCTTAGGTCATCCGTTACTAGAAGACCCAACCCCAGGTGCTGTTGGGAACTATGTCGTGATTATTCCAGACGAAAATGAGCAAATTTATCAAATGATCCGCAAGTTTCTAAAAGAGATCGAATATGTTGGATTTGCCAATTTTGACTTGAAATATGATGCACGAGACGGGCAATACAAATTATTTGAAATCAACTTGCGTCAAGGAAGAAGCAGTTTCTTTATTACCTTAAGCGGATTGAATCTGGCGAAGTTTATCACAGAAGATTTAGTCTTCGAAAAACCTTACACAGAAACGGTTTATGGCAAAGCTGACGCGCCAGAAGCGAAATTATGGCTAGGGGTACCAAAAAACATCTTCTTGACCTATGCAAAAGAAAATCCTGCAAAAGAACGGGCAAAAAAATTATTAGCAGAAGATCGTTGGGGAACGACTGTTTTTTACAAAGAAGACTTATCTTTAAAGCGTTGGATTCTATTAAAGAGGATGTTCCATCTGTACAACAAACGATTCAAAACGTATTTCCATACGAAAGAAGGCTAGAAGATGGAGAATTTTTTTAGTATTTTAGGCGGCATGGGAACGTTAGCGACGGAAAGTTTTGTTCGCATCTTAAACCGACGGACGCAGACCCATAAAGACCAAGACTATTTGAACTATGTTTTATTCAATCATGCGACAGTTCCAGATCGGACCGCGTATATTTTAGATAATACGTTAGAAAATCCGGTTCCTTATTTAATGGATGATATCGAAAAGCAAAATCTATTAAAACCCAATTTTATTGTACTGACTTGTAACACGGCTCATTATTTCTTTGATGAATTACAAGCAGCCACTGAGATTGAGATACTGCATATGCCTCGGGAGGCGGCGAAAGTCGTTTTTGAAAAAGGCGTCACTGGAAAAGTGGCCTTTCTTGGGACAGAAGGCAGTGTCAAAGCCGGCATCTATGAGAAAGAACTGCGCCAGTTGGGACTTGATGTCTATCTGCCAGAGCCAGCGATCCAAAAAAAGGTCAATACATTGATCTATGATCGAATCAAAGAAAATGATCATCTTGATCAAGGGCTTTACTTTGAGATATTGGAAGAAGTTACCGAACGAATCGGCTGTGAAAGCGTAGTGCTTGGATGTACCGAGTTGTCCTTGATGGATGAGTTTGTGACTGACAATCCTTATCCAGTCGTGGATGCTCAATCCATATTGGTTGATCGGACGATCGAAAAAGCATTGGCAGATCGCCAAGCAATCTAAAGCTGATAGCGACGTTAGCGGCATCTTTTGAGCTAACGTCTTTTTTTATGCCGGTGTTCCAATGATACGCCCGGCATGATATAATAGAGTTGTTTCAGAAAGGAGTTTTACCTATGACTGAAGTGGATCATTTAGAATTGGTTATTATTACTGGGATGAGCGGAGCCGGCAAAACGGTCGCTATCCAGAGTTTTGAAGATATGGGGTACTTTTGTATCGACAATATGCCCCCAAGCTTGATTCCTAAATTTTGGGAACTGATCAAAGAATCAGGGAAAGTGACAAAAATTGCCTTAGTTGTCGATTTGCGCTCTAGATCGTTTTTTGAAGAAATCCAGAGTATGCTGATCGATATTGAAAATACGAATTTTATCGACACCCGGATGCTCTTTTTAGATGCATCGGACAATGAACTGGTATCAAGATACAAAGAAACGAGAAGAGCTCATCCTTTAGCGATGGATGGCTTAATTACGGAAGGGATCCGCAAAGAGCGTACGATCTTGGATGATTTGAAGACTCGTGCCAGTATCGTTATCGACACAACGACGTTAACTCCACGGCAACTGAGAGAAAAAATCAATCAAGAGTTTCGGGCTTCCCATGAGACGGGTTTTCGTGTTGAGATCGTATCTTTTGGGTTTAAGTACGGTTTGCCGATCGATGCTGATATCGTTATGGATGTGCGTTTCTTACCAAATCCTCATTACATTCCTGAGTTGCGTCCTTTAACTGGTAAAGATGAGCCGGTTTATGACTACGTTATGTCTTTTCCGGAAACGGAAGAATTCTATCAGCAATTTACTACGCTGTTGCAAACCATTTTGCCAGGGTATGTCAAGGAAGGAAAAAGCAGCTTGACGGTTGCCATTGGTTGTACCGGTGGGCAACACCGATCGGTTGCTTTATCGGAGCGAATCGGGGCAACTTTGTCTGAAGACTATCGTGTAAATATTACCCATCGTGACAAAGATAAGCGTAAAGAGACGGTGAATCGCTCATGAAAATGAAAACATACCGGATCAGAAAGCCGAAGATCGTTGTGGTGGGTGGCGGAACTGGGTTACCAGTCATTTTAAAAAGTTTACGAAACCAAGGTGTTGACATCACAGCGATCGTTACGGTCGCTGATGATGGTGGCAGCAGCGGCGAAATCCGCAATTTGGTCTCATCGATTTCACCTCCGGGGGATCTGCGCAATGTTTTGGCGGCTCTATCTGATATGCCGCAACTGTATAACGATATTTTTCAATATCGTTTTAAAGCAGAAGACAAATTTTTAGCCAATCATGCCCTTGGGAACTTGATTATTGCGGCGATTGCCGAAATGCGCAACAGCACCTACGAAGCCATTCAGATTTTATCGAAAATCATGCATATCGACGGACGGGTTTTTCCTTCCTCTGATCTGCCGTTAGTCTTACATGCAGTGTTTAAAGACGGCACTGAAGCGGTAGGCGAGTCCAAGATCGCGGTCGATCGCAAAACAATCGATCGAGTCTTTGTTCGTAATCAAGAAAATAATGATGAGCCGAAAGCAGCTCGTAAAGTTGTTTCTTCAATTATGGAGGCAGATATGATCGTCTTGGGTCCTGGTAGTCTCTTTACTAGTATTTTGCCCAATCTCATGATCAGCGAGATTGGCCAAGCAATGTTGGAAACCCAAGCGGAAACCGTTTATATTTGTAATATTATGACCCAAAAAGGTGAAACCGAACACTTTAGTGATGCCGACCATGTGCGGGTCCTGCATAAGCATTTAGGCAAACCCTTTATTGATACGGTGTTAGTTAATACCGAGAAAGTTCCAGAAGGGTATATGGACCCAGAGATTTATGATGAATATCTTGTACAAGTGAAACACGATTTCCAAGGATTGCGAGAAGAAGCCAGCCGTGTCATTTCAGCTGACTTTCTGGAGCTTAGAGATGGCGGAGTTTTTCATGACGGAGATAAAGTGATTGAAGAACTTCTACGTATCGTTTACGGGGCCAAAATCTAAGAAAGGAGGGATTTTTTTATGTCCTTTGCAGCAGAAGTGAAAAAAGAATTGACTGCATTAGAAGTTCATCGCGAACATGCCAAGGCAGAATTGGCAGCTTTGATTCGGATGAATGGGTCATTAAGTATCAACAACCAGCAATTTGTTTTAAACGTTCAAACAGAAAACGCGGCGATTGCCAGACGCATCTATTCTTTACTAAAAGATCATTACGACGTGCGCAGCGAATTGCTGGTCCGTCGCAAAATGAAATTAAAAAAGAATAACGTCTACATCGTTCGTTTGAAGCAAGAGACAAAGCGCGTGCTTTTGGACTTAGATATCATGGACGGGCTGATGTTTCAAAGCCATGTTTCTGATGAGATCATGGGCAATACTCAAAAAATGCGTTCCTATTTACGAGGAGCTTTTATGGCATCTGGATCGATCAATAATCCAGAAACCAGCCGCTATCACTTAGAGATCTATTCCATCTATGAGGAGCATAACCAAGATATTTGCGATATGCTAAACGCATATGGATTGAATGCCCGTGCATTAGAGCGTAGAAACGGGTATATCTCTTACTTGAAAGGCGCTGAGAAAATCGCTGATTTTTTGACCCTGATCGGTGCCACCAATTCCATGTTGAAATTTGAGGACGTGCGGATCGTGCGTGATATGCGTAACTCAGTCAACCGCTTGGTGAATTGTGAAACCGCCAATATGAACAAAACGATCGACGCTGCTTCGAAGCAGATCGACAATATTGAATTTATTCAAGATCGAGTTGGCTTGCAAGCTTTACCTGAAAAGCTGCAAGAAATCGCCGAATTACGACTGGAACATCCCGAGGTCAGCTTGAAAGAACTAGGAGAAATGATTCCATCAGGAGCGATCTCGAAATCAGGGATCAATCATCGTATTCGCAAAATCAATGAATTTGCGGATCATTTGCGTGAACAAGTGAGTTAATCTAAGTAGTGAATGAAATCAAAAAAGCAGGAGCTTGCATTTGACATGGATTTTAGTGTCAAATCAGCTCCTGTTTTTTTGTTAGAGGTTATTCATTGATCAATGCAGTTAATTCTTCAGCAGAGATCGATTCATCAAAAATGTGCCCACCTAAGATAATCGTTGGCACAAATTGAATGTTGGCGTTTTTCGCTTCTTCCACAATTTCTCCGGCGATCGCAGGATGGTTTTGTTCAGCTAGCCCTAAGGTATTTTTCGCATATTCTGCCACTTCAGGTAAAGACAAATGACCCCATTCGTCTTGTGTTTGATAAATTTTTGTGATCTCAGCGATCGTTGCTTGTGGGTCTGTACTAGAAACAAAGCGGTGCATCACATTGCCTCGTTGCAAGGATTCTTTTTCTTTGTCAAATAATTTGATGACACGGCGTAGTTTCCCAGCTGCGACAGCTTCACTTAAGATCGGTAACGATTCCTCAAACCATTGCCGACAATAAGGACAGCGCAAATTCATAAATTCTACGATTGGTTTTGCAGACGGGTCTCCGATATGTATCCCTGTTACCGCATTTGTTTCTTGTGCTTTGATAATTGAAATATCCATTTAAATTCCTCCTTTTTCTCTTAGTTTACCGAAGTTTCTATTGAAAGAAAAGCCACAGGTCTTTTCATCAAACTCTGTGAAATGAGAGTAAAAAAGAGCGAGAATCTATGTATTTCGTTTCACGAAATTAACAGAATTATACTGGGAATGCTTTTATATTCCTTAATTTTCAGCTATAATGAATTGTGTTTTATTGTGCAAAATGATGATTAAAGGAAGTTATATAGATGAGAAAAAGAAAAACAATGGATGGCAATACGGCAGCTGCCTATATTTCCTATGCCTTTACGGAACTTGCGGCGATCTATCCGATAACCCCTAGTTCAACCATGGCCGAATTAGTGGATCAGTGGTCTGCTCAAGGAAAGCATAATCTTTTTGGGCAGCCGGTGAAGGTTGTTGAGATGCAATCCGAAGCAGGGGCTGCTGGAGTGGTTCACGGCTCTTTAAAAACAGGTGCCTTAACGACAACCTATACGGCGTCACAGGGACTTTTACTGATGGTGCCGAATATGTATAAGATTGCTGGTGAAATGCTGCCAGGCGTCTTTCATGTCGCCAGCCGAGCAGTGACGACCAACGCCTTGAATATTTTCGGAGATCATACCGACGTAATGGCCACCCGACAAACAGGCTTTGCTATGTTAGCGGAAAGCAGTGTTCAAGAAGTAATGGATTTAGCGCCAGTCGCTCATTTAGCAGCTATCGAAGCCAATATACCTTTTTTAAATTTTTTTGATGGTTTCCGAACCAGTCATGAGATTCAAAAAATCGAGGTTTTGGACTATGAAGAACTCGCACAACTGGTTAATCATGAAAAATTGGCTGCTTTTCGTCAAAAAGCCATGAATCCGAATCACCCAACAACGAGTGGAACGAATCAAAACCCTGATATCCATTTTCAACAGCGGGAAACGATCAATCAGCATTATCAAACATTGCCTGAGATCGTTCGTTTTTACATGAAAAAAATCAATGCTTTAAGAGGAACCAACTATGATTTAGTGGATTATTATGGTGCTTCAGATGCCGAAGAAGTGATCGTTTCGATGGGCTCCTCGACGCAAACGATCCAGCAAACGGTGGATCATCTGTGCGCTTCAGGCCGCAAGGTTGGGGTCTTGTCGATCCATTTGTATCGACCATTCCCATTAGAAGTCTTCTTAGAAAAACTGCCTGCTACCGTTAAAAGTATCGCTGTATTGGATCGCAGCAAAGAACCTGGCGCCAATGGCGAGTCTTTGCTTTTAGATGTGCAAAGTGCCATGTATGATGCAGCGATGCGGCCGACGATCATTGGTGGACGCTATGGTCTGGGGTCAAAAGATGTGACACCTGATCAAATCGTTGCTGTCTATGACGAATTGCTCAAGCCAAAAGCCAGTCAAAAGAAACGCTTCACTATTGGGATCACGGATGATGTGACGCAATTGTCGTTGCCATCAAAGGGAACGCTAGATCTAACTGATCCATCCACATTCCAAGCGAAATTCTGGGGATTCGGCTCTGACGGGACCGTCGGGGCGAATAAGTCAGCAATCAAAATCATCGGTGACCATACCGAAAAATATGTGCAAGGCTATTTCCACTATGATTCGAAAAAATCTGGCGGTCTAACGGTTTCCCATCTGCGATTTGGGGATACCCCCATTCGTTCCACCTATCTGATCGAACACGCGGATTTCGTTGCATGTCATACGCCTGCGTATTTGCATACGTATGATTTGCTGAAAGGACTCAAAAAAGGCGGAACCTTTTTATTAAATACGACCTGGTCACAAGAGCAAATCTTTAAAAATCTACCGAAGAAGATGAAACTTTATCTTGCTGAAAACGAGATCCGTTTTTATACCATCAACGCCATGCAGTTGGCAATGGAAGTTGGTTTAGGTGGACGGATCAATACCGCGATGGAAACAGCCTTCTTTTACTTGGCAAACATCATTCCGACCGAGGAAATCTTGCCGATTTTAAAAGAAGAGGCGCTGAAAAGTTATCGGCACAAATCGATGGCGATCGTTGAAAAAAACCAAGCAGCCATTGATCGCACCATCGAATTATTACAAGAAATCCCTGTTCCAAGCAAGTGGGCAACGATCGAAGTGCCGGAAAGGACATCCACTGCGACAACACAATTTGTGCGAGAAATCGTGGAACCCATCAACCGTCAAGAAGGCAATCAACTAAGCGTGGGTACCCTCGTAAGGAATCAAATGACTGAAGGGGTGATTCCTGTCGGGACAACAGCGGTTGAGAAGCGGGGCATCGCTGTTGAAGTGCCCGAGTGGTTATCAGATCGCTGTACCATGTGCAATGAGTGTGCCTTTGTTTGTCCTCATGCGGCGATCCGTCCGTTTTTGGCAGATGAAGATGAATTAGCCGAAGCGCCGGAAGGCTTTATCGTCAGAGAGATGCGAGGCGCGAATGGGCAAAAATATCGAATTCAAGTTTCCGTTGAAGATTGTACAGGTTGCGGTCTTTGTGTGGAAGCCTGCCCCGCCAAAGGGAAAGCTTTGACGATGCGTCCTTACGAAGAACAAAAGGAACAAGCTTTAAATTGGGCTTTTGCGATGACTTTACGTCAAAAAGAAAATCCAGCAAAACCTGGGACGGTCCTAGGCTCCCAATTCAATAAACCTTTATTGGAGTTCTCTGGTGCTTGTGCGGGCTGTGGGGAAACCCCTTATGTCAAATTATTGACCCAAATGTTTGGGGATCGCATGATGATCGCCAATGCGACCGGCTGTTCTTCGATTTGGGGTGGAACCTCACCAGTATCCCCTTATACAACCAATCACTTAGGACAAGGTCCAGCTTGGTCAAACTCGTTATTTGAAGACAATGCCGAATATGGCTATGGCATGTTCTTAGCCAATCAAACGAGACGGGAGAAATTAGCAGCCCAGTTGCAGTCATTGAAAGCCGCTGTATCAGAAGAATTGCAGGCTTTGATTGAGGATTGGGACTTTCATCGAGAAGAAAGTGATGGGACCCAGCAGCGAGCAGCGAAACTGATCGCCGCCTTAGAAGCGGAAGTCTCCGATACTCCGCAGCTGGCTCCAATCTTGAAGGAGAAAGATTTATTCGTTAAGCCAAGCCAATGGATGATTGGCGGGGATGGCTGGGCGTACGATATCGGATTTGGTGGTATTGATCATGTCCTCGCTTCTGGTGCAGATGTCAACATTCTCGTGTTAGATAATGAAGTCTATTCTAATACAGGGGGACAAGTCTCTAAAGCAACACCGACTTCGGCAATTGCTAAATTCGCTGCGAGTGGCAAGTTTGTTTCCAAAAAAGACTTGGGAATGATGGCGATGACCTATGGCCACGTTTATGTCGCACAAATCGCATCTGGTGCCAATCAAATGCAAACAATCAAAGCCTTTGAAGAAGCCGAGCGATTCCCTGGGCCGTCAATCATTATTGCCTATACACCATGTATCACTCATGGTCTTGCTGGTGGAATGCGTCAATCCTTGAAGGAAGCACAAGAAGCAGTTGCATCGGGGTATTGGAGTCTCTACCGCTATAATCCGCTTCTGGCAGAAAAAGGGAAACAGCCAATGACCCTTGATTTCAAAAAGCCGGCATTTGACCAAATGCCCGCCTTTATGCAGACCCAAGTTCGTTTTGCATCTTTACACAGTGCCAACCCCAATGCGGCGCAAGCATTGTTTGAAAAAACCGTTTCAGATGCCAAAACTCGTTTCTATAACTATGCTCGTTTAGCAGGTCAAGAAGAAAAAATACGAGCAAAACTTGAAAAAACAGACGTTACGGACGAAAATAGCCCATTGGAAAGTGGTCACCCGGAACAAACATCGGCTGTAAAATCGACTCGTGTGCGTAGAGAAAGACAGACCCTAAGCGAAGAACAGTTAGCTGAAAGGGCTGCGCGGCGAGCGGCACGCGCGAAGCGCCGTCAGCAAGAGTAAGCTAAGTGGTCTTAATCGCTCTTTGAGGAATCAATCGATTGCGGAGAAACGACCCTGAAAAACGGTTTGTGCTGTTTTTTCAGGGTCGTTTGTTTTTTTTCTATGAAATGGGTGCCGATGACTCCTTAGATGAAATCTTCGAAGACCTTTGACAAACAATGATTTCAGGATAATGGTAAACTAAATAAAAGAGCTGTTTTTTTTTTCAAAACTTTTTCATAAATTTGTTTTTTTTCAAATCTTTGAAGAAGTCCTATGTTATACTATTATCTGAAGTCTTAAGAATAAAGGAAGGCTGTTTATGTTGATAAATTTCAGGGATTTTTTTAATTTAGATTATTGGAGAGAATTGCTCTCATTTGATATATTTTCTTGGTCATTTTTAGTAAATGTTTTAGACGTGATCGTTGTTTGGTACTTGGTTTATAAGCTGATCCAGCTTGTGCGAGGAACAAAAGCGATCCAGTTGTTCAAAGGTGTCGGCCTGTTCATTGTTCTAAGGTTTTTGGCAGGTATTGTAGGATTAAAGACGCTATCTTGGTTGATGGATCAAGTCATCACTTATGGTGTGATTGCTGCAATTGTTATTTTCCAACCAGAAATTCGACGAGGGTTAGAGCATCTCGGACGCAGCTCTTTCTTCAAGACTTCTAAGAATGAAAAACGACGGGATGAAGTTTTGGTCCAAGCGTTAGACAAAGCTGTTCAATATATGGCTAAACGAAAGATCGGTGCGTTGATCACGATCGAGCGGACGACGGGATTAGAAGAATACATCGAAACCGGGATTCCTTTAGATGCGGATGTGACGGGTGAATTGCTGATCAATATTTTTATTCCCAATACACCGCTTCATGATGGCGCAGTCATTTTAAGAGATGATAAGATCGCTGTTGCTAGTGCCTACTTGCCATTGTCGGAAAGTCCGCTGATTCCGAAAGAATTCGGGACACGCCATAGAGCGGCTGTCGGGATTTCAGAAGTCAGTGACGCATTGACCATTATCGTCTCAGAAGAAACCGGTGATGTTAGTATTACGCTAAATAATCGCATGTTGACCGAACTTTCTCGCCAAGAGTATCTTGACGTGTTGAATCGCGAATTAGTGCCGGAAGAAAAACCTGGTAAACGCAACTTGCTGCAATCTTTCTTTGAAGGGGTCAACAAAGGAGGAAGAAAATGATCAAGAAAGAACGTCGTCAAAACGTATTTTATGGTATACTAGCGCTGTTCTTTAGTCTGGTTCTGTTTTTCATTGCCAGCGGATCAAGTCTGCAAGTCAATCTTGCGGGAACATCAAATCCTTATGAGGAAGAGATCGATAATGTACCGATTCAGACCACCTACGATACGGATGAATACTTCATCCAAGGATTTGAAACAACAGTGGATGTGACCTTATCTAGTCGAAATCGTGTACAATTGAATGCAGAACGTAGTGAGGAAACACGGAGCTTTCGAGTCGTAGCTGATTTGACTGGTCTCGATGAAGGAACGCACGAGGTCCCTTTAGAAGTAAAAAATCTTAGTTCAAGTGTCACAGCTGAAATCGAACCAAAAACAGTCACTGTGACGATCGAGAAAAAAGTCACCCAAACCTTTACCGTTGAACCCGTCATCTCCACCGACGGAGCAACCAGCGGCTACGGCGTCGATTCAATGAGTGTCGATCCGCAGAAAGTAGAAATCACGACCGGCGATCAAACGTTAGCGGAAATCGACCGAGTGGTAGCAATCGTCAATCCCGATGACATCACAGGTGATTCAATCACTGTCAGTGGAACGATCGAAGCATGGGATAGTGACAACAATCCACTAGCGATCATCGCTGACCCTGATTCGGTAGATGTTGCCTTGATGATGGAAGCACCAAGTAAAGAAATTGAGTTGTTTGTTACGCAACAAGGGACAACACCAGAAGGGGTCTCCCATTATATCTACCGCATGAGCAGTATTAGTGCCGTTTTGACAGGACCACAAAGTATCTTGGATGAAACACAGCAGATTGGTGTGCCGGTGGACGTTAGTGAGATCACGACAACGACGGAACGGACAGTAACCATTCCAGTGCCTGATGGGACGACGATTAATCCGACGGTCGTGACGATCCAAATCACACCAGTTGCACAAACTACTACGGAGAATCAATCAAACAATGATAGCAATGAAGCAGAGAATAGTGAGAATTCTCAAGATAATTCTTCGGCAGTCGACACGACAAACGAGCAAACAGAGAATTCCGCAAGCAGCACAACGACAAGTAGTCCTTAGTCGTTTGACTGTAGAGAATGAATAAGAGAGGTTATTAAAATGGGAAAATATTTTGGTACAGATGGTGTTAGAGGAGAAGCGAATAAGGAGTTGACACCTGAATTAGCATTTAAATTGGGTCGTTATGGCGGCTATGTACTAAGTCAGCACGAAACCGGCGACCGTCGTCCTCGCGTATTGGTTGGGCGGGACACACGGATTTCTGGACAGATGTTAGAAAGCGCATTGATTGCTGGTCTATTATCCGTTGGGATCGAAGTATTCCAGCTAGGCGTTATTTCCACACCGGGAGTGGCTTACTTGACGAAAGTACAAAAAGCAAGCGCAGGTGTAATGATTTCTGCTTCTCACAATCCCGCACAAGACAATGGGATCAAGTTCTTCGGAAATGATGGCTTTAAATTAGTTGATGAACAAGAAGCTGAAATTGAAGCATTGCTTGATGCGCCTGAAGACACACTTCCGCGACCTTCTGCCGATGGCTTAGGAACGGTGGATGAGTTCCCAGAAGGGTTATTGAAATACTCTCAATTTCTACGTCAAACGATTCCTGACGATTTGGAAGGGATCACGGTTTGCGTTGATGCAGCAAATGGCGCAACAGCTACCAGTGTCAATCGACTGTTTGCCGATCTAGAAACAGAATTCTTCACGATGGGTACTTCCCCAGACGGATTGAACATCAATGATGGTGTTGGTTCAACGCACCCCGAAGCATTAGCTGAGTTCGTCGTTGAAAAAGGTGCAGATGCTGGTCTTGCATTTGATGGAGATGGTGATCGGGTCATTGCAGTTGATGAATTAGGGAACATTGTTGATGGCGATAAAATTATGTATATCTGTGCAAAATATTTAGCAGAACAAAAACGCTTGAACCAAGGAACGATCGTTACGACGGTCATGAGTAACTTAGGCTTCCATAAAGCAGTCGAAGCCATTGGTTTGAAAGATGTGATCACACAAGTTGGTGATCGCTATGTCGTAGAAGAAATGCGTAAAAATGATTATAATTTCGGTGGCGAGCAATCTGGACATATGATTTTCTTAGATTTTAATACGACCGGAGACGGCTTGCTTTCGGGGATCCAACTATTGAATATCATGAAACAGACAGGAAAGAAATTGTCTGAATTAGCAGGAGAAGTAACGATCTATCCACAAAAACTGGTCAACATTCGGGTGACTGATAAGAATGGTGCGATGGATGTTCCTGCAATCCGTAAAATCGTAGAAGAGACAGAAGCAGAAATGAACGGTGAAGGCCGCATCTTAGTTCGTCCTTCCGGAACAGAACCATTGCTTCGGGTGATGGCGGAAGCGCCAACGATTGAAAAAGTTGACTATTATGTAGAAAAAATCGCAGCGGTCGTTCGAGAAGAAATCGGTGCGGAATAATTAAACGAAAAAAAGACGATCAGAGGAAGGCTTTGATCGTCTTTTTTTCAGTTGCTAGTCAGAAAAAAGTGAAAAAGGATCGTCCTAATTATCACCGGAATGAAGGGTGCTCATTTAAGGTAAGTCGCGGTTTCAACAAGTGGAGCTAGTTTTTTAAAAGTCTTTTTGTATTTATTGGGCAAGATTCAAGGGAAAAAGACCAGCTAAGTAAGATCGAGAGATCCACTTAGCCGGTCTTTTTATTTTGTAGAGTCTAATCAATTTGCTTTTAATCTTTTAAAAAACTTATTCGACCGTAACGGATTTTGCTAAGTTTCTTGGTTTATCAACATCGAATCCACGTTGTAAAGTAGCAAAGTATGCTAGCAGTTGCGTTGGAACGACTGCCACTAAGCTGGTTACCAATGGGTGGACGTTTGGCAAGATGATTTGATCGGTCGCTTTTGCTAATTCTTGGCTAACGATCACAAGGGTATGAGCCCCACGAGATTCAACTTCTTTTAAATTGCCTCGCGTATGAGAGCCGGTCACTTCTTCCGTGATCACACCGATCACTGGTGTACCTTCTTCGATCAACGCGATGGTGCCGTGTTTTAATTCACCAGCCGCAAAACCTTCCGCTTGGATATAAGAAATTTCTTTTAATTTCAATGCCGCTTCCATCGATACATAGTAATCATTCCCACGACCAATATAAAAGGCGTTGCGGGTATCAGATAAGAAATCTTCAGCAAATTGACTAATAACAGCTTTTTCATCTACTAGAGCTTCCATTGCAGAAGCAACGATGCTTAGTTCATGGAAGACATCAAAGTCCAATGCTTCAGGGACGGCTTTTTCATCACCAATGGCTTTTGCTAATAACGTCATCACTGCGATCTGCGCAGTATACGCCTTTGTAGAGGCAACAGCGATTTCTGGACCAGCATGAAGCAACAAGGTATGGTTCGCTTCTCGAGAAAGAGTAGAACCAGCAACGTTGGTAATCGTCAGACTAGGAAGACCTAACTGGTTGATCGTCACTAATACTTGACGGCTATCTGCCGTTTCACCACTTTGTGATAAGAACAAGAAGAAGGGTTTTGCTGACAACAATGGCATGTTGTAACCAAACTCACTAGATAAGTGAACCTCAACAGGGATCTGTGTTAGTTTTTCTAAAATGGATTTTGCTGCCCAACCAGCATGATTACTGGTACCACAAGCAATGATGTAGATCCGATCGCTCGCTAAAAGTTCATTTTTTAACGCTGCATCGATCACCACTTCGCCGGATTCACCTTGATATTCTTGGATCAAGCGGCGCATGACGGTTGGTTGATCATCAATTTCTTTTAACATGTAGTAAGGGTACGTTCCTTTTTCGATGTCAGTCAGATCTAGTTGTGCTTCATAAGATTCACGGTACACAAGGTTTCCTTTTGGATCTTCGATTTCGATCGCATCGGCGGTTACGGTCACCATTTCGCCATCTTCGATCTCAACAAAATGAGTCGTTTGATCAAGCATTGCTAAGGCATCACTACAGATGACATTAAATCCATCTCCCAAACCGATCAATAAAGGACTTTTGTTTTTGGCAACATAAATGGTTTCTGGATCATTTTTTTCGACTAAAGCAAAGGCATAAGAGCCGCGAATCAAGGACAAAGCTTTTTTGAAGGCTGCTTTGGTCGTGCTGTTGTCTTGCTCTTTCAACACTTCAATCAAATGAACAACGATTTCGGTATCTGTTTGACCTTCAAACTGGTGGTTGCTTAAATATTCTTGATGAAGCTCTTCAAAGTTTTCGATCACACCGTTATGAACCAAAACGAGTGCTTGGTTTGCTGAAGTGTGAGGATGAGCATTCATTTCTGATGGTTTGCCATGGGTCGCCCAACGGGTATGTCCGATACCGATCGTTCCTGTTACTTCAGAAGTCACTTTTTCTTCCAAGTTTTTGATTCTTCCTTGGGCTTTCACTAAATGATCTGAAGTGCGATCAGCGACATAAAGACCTGCTGAGTCATAGCCACGATATTCCAAGCGTTCCAATCCGTTCAAAATAATCCGTTCTGCATTTGATTTTCCTACGATTCCTACAATTCCACACATAATGATAATCCTACTTTCAAAAAATTTAGTTTGACATTATGTATTTCTATCTGCGTAGCAAGTCTTTGTCATCATCTTGCGATGAGATTTGTTCTTGCCTGTAGAGTGCAGTCCCTAGAGTCATCCGCCGAATGTTTCGATAAACTCTTTCCTCGTCATCTGTTTCCAGATCAGGCGCTATCCTTATTGGTCTATCTATCCTCCTTGTGAGATATTTTATAGAAATACAAGCAATATCATAATATCTATTCCTGTTTCTGTCAACTGAAAGTTATATAAAAATAATTGGTATAGTTATTGGCAAGGCTGATTTGAACCTGTCTAAAGGGAATCAAAACAGCTGACATAGCTTTGTCGAATAAGATTCCCAAGAAATTTCCTCATAAAGCTATGCTTTTTTTTTTAAGTTCGATACAATAAAAAAGTAAGAAAGTGAGGGAATGAAATGCCAGAATTTGTAAATTGTATGACTTTTTCAGAGCTAAAGAAAATGGTAGCTTCGATAGAAACAGATCCTAATGTCACAGATGAAACAAAGGTCATGTTGGATACGGGCTGGGACAGCTTGCAAGAAATTTTGCCCGGGTCAGTCACCGTTGAAACCGCGCAAACATTCGAAGTCCAGGATGAACTAACAAAGGAATTTTTTGGTGGCTATGTGTTAGCTGAAAAAAGTGGAAAATTTGATGCGGTTGGAGACGAAGAAGCAGTGATCGTCATTAAAAATCTATACTAATTATGGGAAAGGTGAAAAGTTAGGTGGGAAAATGAATAAAAGAAGATGGATCGCAGCGGCGATCGCAGCAGGGTTATTTATCTGCTCGGGGGTTTTTTCAGCAATCACAAATCGTCCAGAGCAAGAGGAAACTCAGACGCTGCAAGGGTTAAATGCTTTGTTCTATGGAAGTAATGCGATCGAAGAGACAACATTAGTTGCCGGAGATCAAGACAATCGCATCGTTCGCTTATCTTTAGAAGGAACGATCGCCAGCAGCTCCAGCGGCGGTTTATTTACAACGGAATCTTATGATCATCAGCGGTTTTTAGAAGAACTACGGATGATCCAAGAAGATCCAACTATTGGGGGCATCTTGATGGAAGTCAATACCCCTGGAGGCGGCGTCTATGAAAGTGCCGAGATCGCTCGTGAGTTAGCAAAAATCAAAGAGTTAGGGATTCCGATGTATGTCAGTATGAAAAATATGGCAGCCAGTGGCGGTTATTATATCTCGGCAGGTGCTGATAAAATTTTTGCAACGGATGAAACGATTACCGGTTCAATCGGAGTGATCATGTCAGGGCTCAACTATGCCGGCTTATTCGAAAAGCTAGGGATCGAAGACAATACGTATAAAAGTGGTGCACTAAAAGATGTAGGTTCAGCAACGAGAGAACCAACAGAAGCCGACAAAGAAGTCTTGCAAACCTATGTCGACAATGCCTATGGTCGGTTCGTTAAAATCGTAGCAGAAGGACGTGGCATGACAGAAGAAGCTGTCAGAAAAATCGCTGATGGCCGCATCTATGATGGTCAGCAAGCAGTGTCTGTTGGCTTAGTAGATGAAATCGGCTTTCCTGAAGATACATTAGCAGCAATGCAAGCAGATCTAGGCTTGGAAGATGCCGAGATTTTCAGCTATGACGTTTCATCTACTGGATTTGCTTCTACTTGGTTAGGTTCAAGTTTAGCCGAACTGCAAGGATTAAAAGAATCAAACACAGAGCGAGTGATCCAATTGATGGAAAGCCTTGGAACCAGCGATGCTCCTAAACCTCTTTATTACTATGGAGGTGAATAACTATGACAGAGAAAAACAAGTATTCCGCTGGCGCATCGTCAACGGATAACAATCACACAAGTACGTCAATCGATCAAAGGGAACAGCGGGAAACCTCCATACCGTCAACCGGTCAAACGGATGCGCCAACTGAAGCACAGGTTTCAGAAACAACCGAACCAGTAAACGCCAGCAAAGCGATGAGAAACGGACAAGTAAACCATCCCGATGATTTTTATCAACAAGTCTTGAGGTCTTTTCAAGAAGAAGAGTATACCCAAAGCGAGATCGAAGAAAGACAAAAAGCGTGGCAACATTTTGAAGAACCTGAAAAACAGACCGAAGACAAACGGTTCTTTAATGACTTTCCTAGTTACTTTTTTGCCGGTTTTTGGATCCGTCTGTCTGCTTTTTTAGTGGATCTTCTAGTGATTCGGGCAATCACGCAAATAACGATCGGCAGTATCTATAATCTAGCGAATCTAACGGCAACTAACCAGCGGTTTGGCCTTTACAACATCTGTGCCTTAGGGATCTATCTCGGCTATTTTGTTCTGATGACGAAGCTGAATCATGGTCAAACAATTGGGAAAATGCTTTTTGGCATCCGCGTTATTTCTTTCGTCGAAGAAGAACTCAGCTGGCAAACGGTCTTGATCCGCGAACTTTGCGGGCGCTATGTGCTGCAATTCAATGTTTTCTTTTATCTCGGTTACCTGCCAATCATTTTTAATAAAAATAAGCAGCAGGCTGCGGATTATTTTGCTGAGACGAGTGTGGTGACCATCAATCTGATCAAAGCCTTTAATAAACAGGTAGATGCCAATCATGCAATGGTTGGTGCACAGAACTAACCAGCAGATCAAGCAAGTAGTAAAGGAGGGATCGTGAATGGGCGAGACGATTGATTTTCCAGGACCAAATGAACGGCTTCGTCTGGCGGCAGAAAAAGCCTACCAGTCAAAAGAGTTTTTGCAAGCTTTTCGCCTGTACAATGAACTCTATCAAAAAAATGCCAGTTTTGAGATCAATCAATGGCTGGTTGAATGTCTGCAGCAGCTGAATGATTTTGCCAAAGCGTTAGATCTGGCGGAAGACTATTTAGATGACTATTTAAAAGAAACCGATGGGTATTTACAAATTGGTCATCTGTTGATCTTGGATGGACAGTATTTAAAAGCTCGGCGCTGGCTTACATTAGGTAAAAAAACAAAAATTGCAAGCCGCTATCAGGAACAGCTAGCAAGTGAATTAGCTAAAGTAGAAGAAGTGCAGCAAATTTTAGGATTGGAAGATTTTCATGGGAAGCGCAAGCATTTACGTGCATTAGATGAAGCCAATCAACCGGTGAGTGCAACAGAATGGCACGTTTTTACCCAAGCCATTACTAAACCACAATTTGTCACGCTGATGCATGAAACGCTGGCTTCCATCAAAAATCCGTATTTACTGCCTAAATTAGTGGATGAGCTGGTGCGTTTAGAAGTAGACGAACCATTTGAACTGATCGATTACCTTGGGAATATGCAGCAGATCATTCCGAAAAAGGTGAAACTTTTGCAAGAGGATGACGCTGTTAAGGCGATCAAGAAAGAGATTGACGAAACGATCGCCCAAGAAGATCCGATTTTAGCAGAAAGTGTCTCAGCAGAAATCAATGATCATTTAGCTATCAGCTACCCATTTTTACCAGCAAAAGAAGAGGCAAAAGCGTGGGTGGCAAGCTACGTTGCAGATTATCGCGGGTTATTTGAAGAAAAAGAACAGCCGAAAGCAGCGAATGAAATAGAAGAGCGCAAACGACACTTGCGCAATATCCTACGATTGAGCATTCGCTGAAAGAAAAATTCGCAACTTTCATGGTAAAATGTTTACAATTAAACAACGTTAGTGTACTATTTAAAGGTATGCATGAAGCTATTTCATATGTAAATCAATTAATATTCGGAGGGAAATAAATGACTGCAAAATGGGAAAAAACAGGCACCAATGATGGTGTTTTGACATTTACGATCGCTCAAGCAGAAATCCAAAAAGGCTTGACGACTGCATTCAATAAAGTGAAAGGCAATCTTAACGTACCTGGCTTCCGTAAAGGAAAAGTGTCACGCCAAGTATTTAACCGTATGTATGGCGAAGAAGCGTTGTATGAAGATGCATTGAACGCTGTTCTTCCAGAAGCTTATGAAGCTGCTGTAAAAGAAGCAGGGATCGATCCTGTTGCGCAACCAAAAATCGACGTTGACAGCATGGAAAAAGGCCAAGATTGGGTAATCAAAGCAGAAGTTACTGTAAAACCTGAAGTAAAACTTGGTGATTACAAAGAATTAACAGTTGAAAAACAAGACCGTGAAGTAACAGAAGAAGACGTGGATGCACGCATCAAACGTGAACAAGAAGCACAAGCTGAATTAGTTATCAAAGAAGACGAAGCAGCTGAAAATGGCGACACAGTCGTTATCGACTTTGAAGGCTTCTTAGGGGAAGAAACATTTGAAGGCGGCAAAGGTGAAAACTACTCACTTGAACTTGGCTCAAACTCATTCATCCCTGGCTTTGAAGAACAATTAGTGGGAACAAAAGCTGGCGATAGCAAAGACGTTACCGTGACTTTCCCAGAAGATTACCAAGCAGAAGATCTAGCTGGTAAAGAAGCAGTCTTCAAAGTAACGGTTCATGAAGTCAAAGCAAAAGAACTTCCTGAATTAGATGATGAATTCGCAAAAGACGTTGATGACAGCGTTGAATCATTAGCTGAATTAAAAGAAAAATACCGTGCTGAATTGACAGAAACAAAAGAAAAAGCAGCAGAAGATGCAAAAGACGAAGCTGCAATTCGTCAAGCAGTTGAAAACGCAGAAATCGTTGAATTACCACATTCAATGGTGCATGACGAAGTTCACCGTTCAATGGATGAATTCTTAAACAACATGCAACGTCAAGGAATCTCACCAGAAATGTACTATCAATTAACTGGATCAACTGAAGCTGATCTGCACACACAATTCGAAGGCGAAGCAGAAACACGCGTGAAAACAAACCTTGTCATCGAAGCAATCGCTAAAGCAGAAGGTTTGGAAGCAACAGAAGAAGATATCGAAAACGAAATCAAAGAACTTTCTGAAGCTTACAACATGCCAGTGGATCAAATCAAACGCGTCTTAACAGAAGACATGTTGAAACATGATATCACAATGAAAAAAGCAGTTGAACTTGTAACAGGTACTGCAAAAGAAGCGTAAGCAAAACTCTTAAAAGCGGCGAACATCTACCGGTGTTTGCCGTTTTTTCATGGGAGTAAAAATGGAGATTTTGGGAATTACTAACAAATGATAAGAAAACATTAGGCAAAGTAAAAAGAACTTTTTCTTTCAAAAAAGTTATGATATGATTGTTTAAGACTGCAAAGTTAGTAAACCAAATTCCACTCCTTTAAATAGGTTGGAAAATTTTCAAGGGGTGAACAGTATGTACGATAATACAAACGGTAATGAAGCTGTTCGTTGTTCTTTTTGTGGAAAAACACAAGAAGAGGTGAAAAAGATCGTTGCAGGTCCTGGGGTCTATATCTGTAATGAATGCATCGATTTGTGCAAAGAAATCATTGATGAAGAGTTTTACGAAGAAGCAGTTCGGGAATTTACTGAAGTGCCGAAACCGCAAGAACTATTGAATGTTCTCAATGAATATGTGATTGGACAAGATCGTGCCAAACGAACATTGGCTGTAGCGGTTTACAATCACTACAAACGGGTCAATGTAGAAACGACAGCTGAAGATGTAGAATTACAAAAAAGCAATATTTGCTTGATTGGACCAACGGGTTCAGGGAAAACATTCTTAGCACAAACGTTAGCACGTTCTCTGAATGTGCCATTTGCAATCGCTGATGCAACTAGTTTGACAGAAGCCGGCTATGTCGGTGAAGATGTGGAAAATATTCTTTTGAAACTGTTACAAGCTGCTGATTATAATGTAGAGATGGCCGAAAAAGGGATTATCTATATTGATGAGATCGATAAAATCGCCCGTAAGAGTGAAAACGTATCGATTACTCGTGATGTCTCTGGTGAAGGTGTTCAGCAAGCTTTATTGAAGATCCTAGAAGGAACCACTGCTAGTGTGCCGCCTCAAGGTGGACGGAAACATCCGCATCAAGAGATGATCCAAATCGATACGACCAATATCCTCTTTATCGTTGGTGGGGCGTTTGACGGGATCGAAACAATTGTTAAAAACCGCTTAGGTGAAAAAACTATTGGATTTGGTACAAACAACAAACGTCTTGAAGAAGGCGAGAGTGTGATGCAACAGATCATTCCTGAAGACTTGCTTAAATTCGGTTTGATCCCTGAATTTATCGGTCGCTTGCCAGTGATGGCTGCTTTAGAGAAATTGACGGTAGATGATTTAGTGCATATTTTGACTGAACCTAAAAATGCCCTTGTCAAACAATATCAAAAATTGATGGCATTAGATGATACAGAACTCGAATTTGAGCCAGAGGCTTTACGTGCGATTGCTGCGCAAGCAATTGAGCGAAACACCGGAGCTCGTGGATTACGTTCGATCATCGAAAATATTATGATGGAAGTCATGTTCAATGTTCCTTCTGATGAGTCGATTCAAAAAGTCACTATTACGGAAGAAGCTGCGAAAGGACTTGGCGAACCAAAAATCATTTACAATGAAGAGACCAAAAAAGCAGTCTAATCGAGACCAAGTCGGATAGTTTCATTGCTATCCGGCTTTCTTTTTGAAAAAAAATGAAAAGGAGCGATCCAATGAAAGTACATGATGCTGAGATCGTCATCAGTGCTGTATCACCAGCACAATACCCAGACACACCCTTACCGGAGATTGCCTTAGCAGGGCGTTCCAATGTCGGTAAATCATCCTTTATCAATACATTGATTAACCGTAAAAACTTAGCCCGTACCTCGTCAAAACCGGGGAAGACCCAAACGTTGAACTTTTATTTGATTGAAAATACGCTGCATTTTGTCGATGTCCCTGGCTATGGCTATGCAAAAGTATCGAAAACCGAGCGAGCGAAATGGGGGAAAATGATTGAAACGTACCTCGAACAAAGAGAGCAGCTGCGAGCAGTAGTATCTTTGGTTGATTTACGTCACGCACCTTCCCAAGAAGATATTCAAATGTATGAATTTTTAAAGTATTATGAGATCCCGGTGATCGTGGTTGCTACCAAAGCAGATAAAATTCCTCGTGGAAAATGGAACAAGCACGAGAGTATGATCAAAAAAGCGTTGTCCTTTGATCCAGCAGATACGTTTATCCTATTTTCTTCTATTACCAAACAAGGAAAAGAAGAAGCCTGGAAAGCGATTGAAGCAGCAATAAAATAATTATTAATTCGGAAACCGAAGCAAAGAAGTCCCTTGCTTCGGTTTTTCGCATTTTATAGTGGAAATTAGCTGTTTTATGCTATTCTACGCAGCGTAGAGTGCTAAATTTGCCCAATTTTAGCGAAAATCTCCTTGTTATTTGTTAAACTTGTAACAAGGAGGTGTGGTCGAATGCATGAAACATTGAGTAAAAAACTAAAAGAGTATCGATCAAGGCATAACTTAACTCAGAAAGAATTAGCTGCAAGGTTATTTGTTTCTGATAAGGCCATTTCAAAATGGGAACGAGGGAATGGATTGCCAGATATCGAGACATTGGTTCATCTAGCCGATTTACTAGGGACACCAGTGGAAGAGTTACTAAAAGAAAAGAAAGAAACCTATTATTATGAATACAAAAGTGAACGGATGGTTCTGCGGCTTCCGTTAATGCATATTTTGATTCCCAATTTATTCTTATTGCTGAATCAAGTGACGAGTGTTCGAGAGTTTTTTGTTCTGATAAAAGAGTTACCAACTGCCAGCGGCTGGTTTAGCCTTGGTGTCAAAGCCAAAGGGGTTATTGCTTTGGGAATTGTCAGCTTAGGTTTTTTATCGATTGGCTTATTGTCCTTCGGAATGGTAGGGATTGGGACAGTCAGCACCGGTGTTATTGCAATAGGGAACCTCTGTTTTGGCTTTTTAGTTGGGATTGGCAATCTTGCTGTCGGCTCGATTGTTGTCGGTAATCTTGGCATTGGCTGGCTCGCTCTAGCGAATGTTGCAATTGCGTGGATTGGGGTTGCCAATTACGGTGTGGGGAGTTTTATGGCTGTTTTGCCATCAAATTCAACCACAGAGGATTTTAACCAAGCGATTCAACAACTCTTAGCCTCGGAGATCCCTGACTTGATCAAGACCACTATCTTTGAACCAATGATTCATTTTACAAATTCACCGATTTTTGTGGTGATCTTCGTGATGACGATCTTAGTAGCCGTCTTCCTTATTCTCTGCTTGTTGACCGTTGGCTTGGTGCGATTACGTCAAAGCATGATGTATGAAGAGCTATAAGGAAATCGTTAGATGCCAATTCTGATTGTTGCATTTAAGTAGACTCAGTGGCTCATTTTCTATTCGCATAAGTAAAAAGGCAAGGGACGGAAGCGTCCTTTGCCTTTTTTATTAGTCTGCTTTCTTACTATCTTTTGTTTGTGTTTTTTTCTCATCATCAGGTTCGTTTTTTAAGAAACGTTCAATATCGTTTTGTTGCTTTTTATTGTCCTTATCGTTATCGGGAAGAAAGGCAAAATCATCAAACATTTTATCTAGCGAGTCTTCTCGTTGGAATTTTAAGCCCATAGGTTCACCTCCAAGCGCCTTTAGTTTACCACGAAAGGTCTGAGATTTCATCAAAAAAAAGCGAAATAGTGTTCAATCGTTTCTCCCTTTACTATAATTAAAGAAAGGGGATAGAAAAGAGGGATAGCGATGATCAAAACTGAAAAAATCTATGGCTTTCTACAATCGACACAAATGGAAGCATCACAGTTGCGTTTGTTGATTGAGAATTGGTTCACTTTGGTTCGTCTTAGCTATCAGCCGACGGAATATTACTACAATCAGCAAGAAAAGAAACCCTACGATTTTAATGAAATCAGTCGGTTGTTGCATAATGCCCCTGAAGAAATCAATACAGAAATTATTGTGACGGATGGCCAAAATGAGTCCAGTATCCATGTCATTCAAGAAGCAGTGTTGCAACGACATCTGTTTACGAAAGACGTATTTTCCACGCAAAAACCAGTTATTTTAAGTTACTTCGATGAAACGATGCAAAGAGATGGCTTGTTCGGCTATTTGCGTTCATATGACGAGTACTTGATGCATAACGTCGAGCGAATCGAGAAAAGACAAAATTTTCAATCGATTGCTGAAATCAACGCGTTACCGAAGCGGAAAAATTTTGAACAAGAAATCGTCATCGACTGCAATCAGTTTTCTGGTTACGACGTCTTTTACAATGGCTATACACTGACCTCTTGCTGGCGAATGTACTTTTCGGCATTCTACGCGCATATCATTCCTCAGGTGATCATTACGGATGCGCAACAAGTTGAGCAAGTCCAAGTGAGAGATCAAGGAATCGTGATGGTGGAATTGTATCGCGATCCATTTCAGTGGGATCACGAGTTGAATCTTTCTTACCAGCGTTTGTTTCGTGATCAAACTGGGATTGATCAATTGACATGGGATAACGGCGTCGGTATTTTAAGAGAACCATATATTGAATACGCCTTTGGCGATCACTTGATCCAAACCATCCAATACCAAAATGATCGGATGCAGCCGACAACTAAGCGTAACGCGACACATTTCGTCACTCGAAGCTTCGACCTGGTGAATGAAGAGTACCAGGAGCGTCGGGTAAAAGGTTACTTGAATGCACAAGCATATTTTCCTTGGATTGATCAAGAGCGGTTGCGCATGATGGATTATATCGTATTAAAACCGGAATTGACTGTAGATGATGGGGTCGAGGCATATGCCTTTTATATTCGGAATCACCTCGAAATTGATTACTCAGAGGATCGCTTTAAAGACTACACGGCTTGCTTACAATTTTATTTACCAGAAACAGCCTTGAAGGAGCTGCCGATAGACGGATTGAAAGCAGCGATGCCGGATGTTCATTTTGGGTATTTGCACCGCACGCGCAAATATACGTGGGTTAACCTAAAGAAGGATGGGAAAAAACTACGAGTATATTTTATGAATACCCAAAAGCTAGTCGAACAGCAGCTCTTTACCAATCAAGAATGAAAAAGACCCGCAAGATCACCAGGATCTTGCGGGTCTTTTCAATTAGGCTGTTTGCTCAGGCGCTTTTTTCAACAAACCGAATACGACGCCAGAAACGATTGCACCGATCAAGATGAATAGCAAGAACAAAATTGGTTTAGATAATAATAGGACAACGAAGATCCCACCGTGTGGGGCCATTAATTGGATATCAAAGGCACCGACAAGCGCACCAGTCAGTGCAGAACCAACGATAAAGCTTGGGATCGCCCGTAGTGGATCTGCTGCTGCAAATGGGATCGCACCTTCAGTGACGAAGGATAGCCCCATGACGATATTTGTCAAACCTGCTTCTTTTTGGTCTTTCGTGAATTTGTTTTTGAACAATAGTGTTGCGACAAAAATTGCCAATGGAGGAACCATTCCGCCGGCCATTACTGATGCCATCACGACGCTACCACCTTCAGCAACGGTGGTTGCCAATGTTGCAGTACCGAAAACATAAGCGGCTTTGTTGATTGGGCCACCTAGATCGGCTGCCATCATCGCTGCTAGCAACGCACCAAGCAAAGCAGCATTTGTGCCACTTAAGCCGGTCAGGAAGCTGTTTAAACCATCGTTGATGGCTTTCATTGGCACGTTGATCAATAACATCAAGAAACCAGTGATCAAAAGACCGAAAACAGGGTAGAAGAGGATCGTTTTGATTCCTTCTAATGATTTTGGTAAGCCTTTGAATAATGAACGTAAGAACTTGATGACGTAACCAGCTAGGAAACCGCCGATCAAGGCACCTAAGAAACCAGCACCACCTGTATTTGCTAAAGCACCTGCTGCGAAACCGACGATCAATCCAGGTCGGTCACTGATACTTGAAGCGATAAATCCAGCTAAGACAGGTAGCATAAAACCAAATGCCGCGCTACCGATTTGATTGAACCAAGAAGCTGCTTGGTTGTAGTTTCCTAATTGACTCAAGGCATCTTGAGGGACACCCATGAACTGGTCAACCATGAAGGAAATAGCGATCATGATTCCACCGGCAATAACAAATGGTAGCATGTGAGAAACACCATTCATCAAATCTTTATAGATTCGTTGACCGACTGAACCATCAGCAGAAGCGTCCTCTTTATCAGAAGTTTGGCCGCTACCATGAAAAACAGGAGCAGTTCCGCTCATTGCTTCATTGATTAATTGCTCAGTTTTACGGATACCATCGCTGACTGGACGGTTTACTAAATGTTTGCCGTCAAAGCGATCCATTTCAACTTTTTTATCGGCAGCTACGATCACACCAGTAGCTCGGGCGATATCAGCTTCTGTTAAACGATTTTTGATTCCTTCTGAACCATTTGTTTCAACTTTGATGTCAACGCCAAGTTCTTTGGCTTTCTTTTTCAAAGCATCTTCTGCCATGTAGGTATGAGCGATCCCTGTTGGGCAAGCTGTAACTGCGACGATATAGGGACGTTCGCTAGTAGGTGCTGCTTCTTGGTTTGCCGCTTCTTCTGCTAAAGCATCGGCTTCTTGCTGTGCCTCAGCTTCTGAGAAAAGTTGCTGTACTTGATCAGCAGTTGTCGCTGTTTTTAATTTAGCAACGAAATCTGGATCGATCAATAAGCGAGAGAGAGCTGCTAATGCTTGTAAATGAGTATCATTTGCTCCTTCTGGTGCTGCAATCATAAAGAAGAGGTACGTTGGTTGTCCATCTAACGCCTCATAGTCGACACCCGCATTACTTTTTGCGAATAAGACCGTCGCTTCTTTGACCGCACTATTTTTGGCATGGGGCATTGCGATGCCGTCACCTAGCCCTGTTGATGTTTGGGCTTCTCGGGCAAGAATTCCTTCTTTGTAGACTTCGATATCTGAAATTCGTCCGACAGCATATAATTTTGCGACCATTTCATCAATGGCACCTTTTTTGTCTGTTGCTTGCAAGTCCATGATCATGGCATCTTTCAGCATCAACTCGTTGATTTTCATTTTTTCCATCCTCCTATAAATTTACTTGTTCAATAATGACTTCCGGTAGTAGTTCTTCGATAAATGACGCCTCAGCTAAATCATCAGAAAAAGCAGTAGCACTGCCACAAGCGACACCCCATTTGAATGCGTCAACCACATCTTTGGTCTTCGCGTAACGTCCAATGAATCCAGCAATCATGGAATCTCCAGCACCAACTGAATTTTTCAAAGGTCGTTTCAACACATTGGAGCGATAGATCTCATTGCCAGTAAAGAGCAGGGCACCATCACCACCTAGAGAGACGATGACATTTTTAGCACCATCCTTTAACATTTTTTGACCATAAGGCAAAATATCTTCGATTGTTGAAAAAGAAGTTTCATATAGTTCGGCTAATTCATGATTATTTGGTTTGATCAACAAAGGTTGATCCGTTAAAGCATCAAAAAGTTCCGCACCGGTCGTATCAATGACAAATTCCGCACCGGCTTCTTTAACGATTTTGATCAATTCTTTATAAAAGTCGGCTGGAAGACCAGCTGGTTTACTTCCTGATAGGATGACGATGTCTTCGGCAGAAAGAGCGGCTAGTTGTTGTTTTAGTCCGGCGATTTCCTTGTCACTGATCACTGGACCAAGCCCGTTGATCTCAGTTTCTTCGCCAGATTTTAATTTGATATTGATTCGGGTATCGGCAGCGACTTGTGTAAAGTTGCTGTTGATTTCCTCTTTAGTCAGCCACTCTTCAATAAAACGACCAGTAAATCCGCCAACAAAACCAAGGGCAGTCGAGGAAATGCCAATTCGCTTCAAAATCCGTGAGACATTGATTCCCTTGCCACCAGGTAGTTTAAAGTCTTGTTTCATTCGATTAAGGGCACCGATCTCCAAATGATCGACGTGGACGATAAAATCGATCGATGGATTGAGTGTTACTGTGTAAATCATTGTATTACCTCCATAATGGTTGTTTTTGCTCTGAATTTCGCTAAATAGTTTTTTGGGCAATAATCGGTGATGATCGTAGCCCCTTCAATAAAGGCAACTTGAGCAAAAGTTGTTTGCTGAAATTTGGAATGGTCTAGCAAGACATAGGCTTGTTGACTGTGCTCTAGTGCAATCTGCTTGATCAGGGCTTCTTCAGGATCGGGTGTGGTGAACCCAGCCTCAGAGTGAGCCCCGTTCATGCCCATAAAACAACGATTAAAGCGTAGTTTTCGCAGTTGTTCTCCAGCATTGATCCCTAACACAGCGTTCGTAGTTATCTTAATGGTTCCCCCTAAAATCATGGTGTCGATCCCGTGATCAATCAGTAGGGAAGCGTGCTTGACGGAATTTGTGACCACCTTAAGGCCTGTGATAGCCGATAGGAAAGGAATCATTTCGAGAGTCGTTGTTCCAGCATCTAAGTAAATGACTTCACCATTTTTGATCGTCTGGGCAGCTGCTTTTGCTATTTTTTGCTTTTCCGTTTGAAACTTCGCCGTTTTTTCTGACATGTTTGGTTCGAAGCCTAATTGCTGGCTTTTCTTGGCTCCACCGTGAATTCTGACTAAAAATCCTTTGTCTTCCAATTCTTGCAGGTCTCTGCGGATCGTTGATTCTGAAGCATCCAACAGTTGAATCAGTTCACTGACCTTGACGATCTCTTCTTGTTCCAATCGTGCCAAAATTGCTTGATGACGCTCCTCTGTAAGCATTTTCATCACCTCTTCACTTGCCATGATACCATATGATTCATTCAAAATCAATCACAAACAGTAAAAAACATTCATAATGTAAGCGTGAATAATTATAATCGGTCATAAACGGTCATGATAACCGTCATTTTGATTTGATCGCTATCCTTATATTTGACAATTTTTACTATTATTTGGCTTAATTGAAGTAAGGGGGGATAAATAAATGAATAACAAAGTCATTTTACAAGGGTTCGAATGGGACCTGCCGGCAGATAGCCAGCATTGGAACAAATTGAAAGAAATGAGTAAAGAAATCAAAGAGTATGGATTTACCGCAATTTGGCTGCCACCTGCCTATAAAGGGACAGCTGGGTCCGAAGACGTTGGGTATGGTGTCTATGATTATTATGATCTAGGCGAGTTCGATCAAAAGGGGTCGGTGCCAACAAAATATGGGACAAAGGATGAATATCTAGAAGCTATCAAAGCACTGCAAGAACAAGGAGTAGAGGTTTATGCCGACATCGTCTTCAATCACTTGATTGGTGCCGATGAAAAAGAAGTCGTTCCGGCGGTCAAATACAATACCGAAAACCGGAATGAACCGATCAGTGATGAGGAAGAAATCGAAGCCTGGACCAAGTTCACCTTCCCAGGACGTCAGGGGACGTACAATGATTACGTTTGGACGTGGCATAATTTTTCTGGTGTCGATTATGATGACCGCAACAAAGACCACGGGATTTTTAACTTCGCTGATAAGGGCTGGGAAAACCAAGTGGATGATGAGATGGGCAATTACGACTATTTAATGGGTTGTGACTTGGACATGGAAAATCCCGAAACAGTGGAACAACTCAATAAATGGGGCCAATGGTACCAAGAACTGACCGGCGTTGATGGGTATCGACTAGATGCGGTGAAACACATTGAGTTCAACTATTACGCAGATTGGATCTTGAATCGTCGGGAAGAAAAAGGCAAACCACTATTTGTTGTTGGAGAATATTGGTCAGGGGATCTGCCAAAATTAGAAGAGTATTTAGATTCTTCAGGAAATCTGATTTATTTATTCGATGTGCCTTTGCACTATAATTTATATGAAGCATCTCACTCGAATGGCGAATATGATATGAGTCAAATTTTTGCCGGTACACTGACTGCCGCGCGCGAAGATTATGCGGTGACTTTTGTAGACAATCATGATACGCAAGTCGGACAAAGTTTACAATCTTGGATAGACGGATGGTTTAAAGTCCATGCCTATTCATTGATCCTTTTACGTAAAGCTGGCGTACCCGTAGTTTTCTGGGGGGATTTATTTGGGATTCCCGCGCAAGAAATCGCCCCTGTGGGAGATGCGCTGGTCCATATGCTGAAACTTCGAGAGAAGCTTGCATTTGGGAACCAAGTGGACTATTTTGATGATCCTAACTGTATCGGCTGGGTATTAACTGGCGATTATGAACATGAGCTTTCTGGATTAGCGGTCGTGATGACCAATGCCCAAGGAGCGGAAAAAGAAATGACCATCAGCGCGATCCATGGTGGAGAGACCTTCGTGGATATATTAAAGAATAATGAAGCGAAAGTGGTTTTAGATGATACCGGAAAAGGACTTTTCCCGGTCAATGATGGACAAGTATCGATCTATGTGAATGAAAAGCTAGTGGAGAAATATTTTAGCTGATTTTCATTAATAAAACTAATAAAGAGGCTGGTAAGTTTACAGCCTCTTTATTATGTAAACAAATATGGACTGACTTTTTTCTTTCAAAACGGAAGGCATCGTAAGGAAAAAAATCAAAGCGCTTTTAATTAAAAGTTTTCAAAGCGTTCGGTTTTCCCCTTTCCCGGATAATGCTATAATTGAGAAGATTGAGAAAGAAAGGATGTTTAAAATCATGTCATCCAAAAGTGAATTACTTGAACGCATGAATCCACGGCAAAAAGAAGCCGTTATGCATACGGAAGGACCGTTGCTGCTGATGGCAGGGGCAGGAAGCGGGAAGACCCGTGTCCTAACCCACCGAATCGCCTATTTAATAGAAGAAAAAAATGTAAATCCATGGAACATTTTAGCCATCACTTTTACCAATAAAGCGGCGCGGGAAATGAAGGAACGGGTCAGCCAATTATTAGGTTCCGGTGGAGAAGACGTTTGGGTCTCGACCTTCCACTCGATGTGTGTCAGAATCTTGCGCAGAGATGTTGATCGAATCGGTTATTCGAAGAATTTTACCATCATTGACTCTTCTGAGCAAAATACCCTGATGAAACGGGTATTAAAAGAATTGAATATCGATCCCAAAAAATATGATCCTCGTTCCATTTTGGGAACGATCTCTCATGCAAAGAACGAGCTATTGACACCTGAAGCTTACCAAGCCATGGAAGGTAGTCTATTTGAGCAGATCGTGGGTCGTTGTTATGAAAAATATCAAAAAGAGCTGCGCAATAATCAATGCATGGACTTCGATGATTTAATCATGAATACGATCCGCCTCTTCCAAGACAATGAAGATGCGCTGCAATTTTACCAACGGAAATTCCACTATATCCATGTCGATGAATACCAAGATACTAACCACGCCCAATACACGCTGGTCAATTTATTGGCCGCTCGTTTTCGAAATCTTTGTGTTGTTGGGGATGCGGACCAAAGTATTTACGGTTGGCGTGGTGCCAACATGCAAAATATTTTAGACTTTGAAAAGGACTATCCAGATGCCGCGACGATTTTGTTAGAGCAAAACTATCGTTCAACGCAAACGATTTTAAATGCGGCAAACCAAGTAATCAAAAATAACCGCAACCGTCCAGATAAAAATCTGTGGACAGAAAATCGTGATGGGGAAAAGATCACTTATTATCGCGGGGATAGTGAACGAGATGAAGCGCGATTTATCGTCAGTGAAATGCAGAAACAAATTGCAGAAAAGAACCGTAAATTCGGTGATTTTGCGATTTTGTATCGGACCAACGCCCAGTCACGGATCATTGAAGAAATGCTTTTAAAAGCCAACGTTCCTTATACGATGGTCGGCGGCAGAAAGTTCTATGACCGCAAAGAAATTCGTGATATTTTGGCTTATTTATCGGCGATCGCCAATCCACGAGATTCCATCAGCTTGGAACGAATCATCAATGTACCAAAACGTGGGATCGGTGCGACATCCGTCGAGAAACTACGAGAGTTTGCGAATCTTCATGAATGGTCATTGTTAGAAGCAGCCATGAACGTCGAGTTAGCAAATATTTCGGGGAAGGCCGGCAAAGAATTAGGAAGCTTTGGGATGATGATGGATGGCTTCGCCCAAATGGTTCCTTACCTCTCAGTAACCGAACTGACGAAAGAAATATTAGAAAAAACGGGTTATCGTCAAGAGTTAGTCAACCAGAATAATTTAGAAGCACAAGCTAGACTTGAAAACCTGGAAGAATTTTTATCGGTTACCCAAGAATTCGACAAACGGTTTGAGGCGCAAAACGAAGACGATGCAGATGCACCAGATGAGAAGTTGAGTGTTTTCTTAAATGACTTAGCTTTATTGTCAGACGTCGATAGTTATGAAGAAGAAAGTAGTCAAGTGACTTTGATGACCTTGCATGCGGCAAAAGGACTAGAGTTTCCAGTGGTATTCTTAATTGGGTTGGAAGAAAATATCTTCCCGCTTTCTCGAGCTTTAATGGAAGAAAGCGAACTCGAAGAAGAGCGGCGCCTTGCTTATGTGGGGATCACTCGTGCCGAGGAAGAGCTCTTTATGACCAACGCTTTTTCCAGAACATTATACGGCCGTACCCAATACAATCGTCCGTCACGGTTTATCGAAGAAATCGAACAAGATCTGCTGCAATCATTAGGCGAGCGTTCACAGCCTAAAGCTGCTGCACCGTTTCAACCAAAAGTCTTTAAACCGAGCTATACACAGCCGCGTCAAACGACCGTCGCTTCTAAGCAACAGACCTCTGCAGCGGGGAATACATGGCAAGTTGGCGAGAAAGTTCAACATAAAAAATGGGGAATCGGCACGGTCGTTCGGACGACTGGCAGCGCGCAAGACATCGAATTAGATGTGGCATTCCCACAACAAGGCGTCAAACGACTGTTGGCGGCCTTTGCGCCGATTGAAAAAGTTGAAAAATAAGGAGGATATTAGGATGGATGTCCCTTCAAAAGAAATCCAATCACGAGCAGAAGAGCTGCGTACGCAATTAAATCAGTACGCCTACGAATACTATGTAAAAGATCAACCTTCTGTTGAAGATTATCTCTATGATCAGCTGTATGCAGAACTGGTTGAAATTGAAACCAACTACCCGCAGCTAGTAACCGAAGACTCGCCCACCCAACGAGTAGGTGGCATCATTTTACCTGGCTTTGAAAAAGTCACCCACGATATCCCACTTTATAGTTTGAACGATGTGTTTGATAAAGAAGGAATCGTGGCTTTTGATGCCCGTGTTCAAAAAGCATTGGGGAAAGCGGTAGATTATGTCTGCGAGCTAAAAATCGATGGATTGTCTATCTCATTAAAATATGAAGAAGGGCGCTTTGTTCGGGGAGCAACTCGAGGGGATGGTACGGTAGGTGAAAACATTACAGAAAACCTAAAGACCGTCAAATCGATCCCACTAAAATTAAAAGAACCAATCTCGTTGGAAGTTCGTGGCGAATGCTATATGCCAAAGGCTTCGTTTTTGAAGTTGAATCAACAGCGAGAAGAAGAAGGGGTGGAAGTTTTCGCCAATCCGAGAAATGCAGCTGCTGGAAGCTTGCGACAATTAGACACACGGATCGCAGCCCAAAGAAACTTAAGCACCTTCTTGTACACACTGGCTGATTTTGGTCCGATTGAAGCCAATGATCAATTTTCGGCATTGAATGAATTAGATCAATTAGGCTTTCGTACAAATCACGAACGCAGAGTTTGCCACACCATCGATGAGGTATGGGCATATATCGAAGAGTTTCATGACAAGCGCAGTGAGCTTCCTTACGAGATAGATGGTGTTGTCATCAAAGTCAATAATTTTAAAGATCAAGATGCGCTAGGCTTTACCGTAAAAGCACCCCGATGGGCGGCGGCATATAAATTTCCACCGGAAGAAGCGGAAACAGTGATCGAAACGATCGAATGGACCGTGGGACGAACGGGTGTTGTGACACCGACCGCTGTTATGACCCCTGTCCGGGTTGCCGGAACGACGGTCAGCCGTGCCAGTTTGCATAATGTAGATTTCATTAAAATGAAGGACATTCGCATTGGCGATTCGGTCATCATCTATAAGGCGGGGGACATTATTCCAGAGGTTGCGAAAGTCTTGGAAGAAAAACGCACGGAAGCAAGTCAACCCTTTGAATCGCCTACACATTGTCCCGAATGCGGGAGTGAGCTGATCCATTTAGATGAAGAAGTTGCCTTGCGTTGTATCAATCCGAAGTGTCCAGCGCAGATCAAAGAGGGGTTAAGCCACTTTGTTTCCCGAAACGCTATGAATATTGATGGTTTAGGGCCACGTGTTTTAGAGCAAATGTTCGATAAATCCTTAGTCAAAGATGTGGCCGACTTGTACTTTTTAACAGAAGAACAATTGCTGACCCTCGATAAAATCAAAGAGAAATCAGCTAATAACCTTTTGCGTGCCATCCATCAAAGCAAAGAAAATTCAGTTGAGCGCTTAATTTTCGGGCTAGGCATCCGTCATGTTGGTGCCAAAGCGGCTCGGATTTTAGCGGAACATTTTGGTGATCTTCGAACCCTTAGCAAAGCCAAAGAAGAAGAGATCATTTCGTTGGAAACCATTGGTGCTACAATTGCGGAAAGTGTCGTTACGTATTTTGACAATCAAGAAGTTCACGTCCTTTTAGATGAACTTGAAAAAGCGGGTGTTAACTTTGCTTATCTAGGGCTGAGAACGGATCAATTGGAAGAAGTGGAGTCGCCATTTAAAGAGAAAACCGTCGTTTTGACAGGGAAATTGAGTCATTTCACCCGCGAAGAAGCCAAGGAACGAATTGAAAATCTCGGTGGGAAGGTAACAGGCAGTGTGTCGAAAAAGACTGATATCGTTGTTGCCGGGGAAGAGGCTGGCAGTAAACTGACCAAAGCACAGTCCCTAGGCGTTACCGTTTGGGATGAAGCTCAAATGGTGGCTGCGATCGAAGGCAGTCATTCGGCAGATCAATAACTGTTAAGTATTGTCACAGACGAGAAGCAGTTGTTTCTTCTTGTCTAATTGAAATCATTTCTTCCCTGCAATCCGAGGAAAGAAATGATTTCTGCTTTTATTTGCAATTATATTTGATAATTTTCAAATTCTATTTCATGATTTGTTAAAAAAATGATACAATACATTGGAAAAACGTAAACGTAGATTACGGATACGAGAAAGAGGAGGATTTTATGGCGATCAGCGAAGAACAAGTCAAACACGTTGCCAAACTAGCAAAACTTTCATTCTCAGACGATGAATTACATGAGTTTACCTCTCAGCTAGGAAAAATTATTGATATGGTTGAAACACTTGAAGAAGTGGACACCACAGGAGTACCCTTTACATCGAATGTAGCAGAAACGATCAACGTGATGCGTGAAGATGTAACGACCGGCGGCTGGGACCGTGATGAATTAATGAAAAATGTTCCAGAATCCGAAGAAGGCTTTATTAAAGTGCCTGCAATCATTGACAATGGGGAGGCGGGTGCCTAATGACTGAACTATATAATAAAAGCTTAGAAGAATTGCATAGCTTATTAGTGTCAAAGGAAATTACTGCGACAGATCTAACGAGCGAAACCTTTGCTCGCATTAAAGAAACAGAGCCAAAAGTCGATGCGTTTCTTGCATTGAACGAAGAAAAAGCCCATGCGTTAGCGCAAGCTATCGATCAAAAAGGTATCACTGAAAGCAATGTGTTGGCAGGGATTCCCATTGGGATCAAAGATAACATTGTTACCAAAGATCTACGCACAACAGCTGCTTCTAAAATTTTAGGCAACTTTGACCCAATCTACGATGCAACCGTCATGGACAAAGTTTACCAAGCAGACATGATTCCAGTAGGTAAGTTAAACATGGATGAATTTGCGATGGGGGCGAGTACGGAAACGTCGTTCTTTAAGAAAACAAAAAACGCTTGGGACGAGACAAAAGTACCTGGTGGTTCATCAGGTGGCTCGGCGGCTGCAGTTGCAGCGGGACAAGTCCCCTTATCATTAGGTAGCGATACGGGTGGTTCGATTCGCCAACCAGCAGCTTTCAATGGAATCGTCGGGTTGAAGCCAACCTACGGACGGGTTTCTCGTTTTGGTTTGATCGCGTTTGCATCTTCGTTAGATCAAATTGGTCCAATGACCCGTGGTGTGAAAGACAATGCCATCGCATTAAATGCCATCAGTGGGTTTGATGCAAAAGATAGTACGTCAGCCGGGGCAGCTGTTCCTGATTTTACAGCAGGTTTGACTGGTGATATCAAAGGCATGAAAGTTGCTTTGCCGAAAGAATACTTAGGCGAAGGAATTCAAACGGGCGTCCGAGAAGCGATCTTAAAAGCTGCAGAGACTTTCCGTGCGTTAGGAGCGACCGTGGAAGAAGTCAGCTTGCCACATTCAAAGTATGGGGTAGCTGTTTACTATATCATCGCTTCTTCAGAAGCAAGTTCTAATTTGCAACGTTTTGACGGCATCCGTTACGGTTTCCGTTCAGAGAATGTCAGCAATTTAGAAGATGTCTATGTTAATTCTCGCAGTGAAGGATTCGGGGAAGAAGTAAAACGTCGGATCATGTTAGGTACGTTTTCACTAAGTGCTGGCTACTACGATGCATACTTCAAAAAAGCCGGTCAAGTACGAACGTTGATCAAACAAGATTTCGATAAGGTCTTCAGCCAATACGACTTGATCATTGGCCCAGCTTCCCCAACGGTAGCATTTGGTATTGGAGAAAATATCAATGATCCGATCACTATGTACTTGAATGATATTTTAACCATTCCTGTGAATTTAGCAGGACTGCCAGGGATGTCGATTCCAGCAGGTTTTTCTGAAGGACTGCCTGTCGGCTTGCAGATCATTGGGAAACATTTTGATGAAGCAACCATGTATAAAGCGGCTTATGCCTTTGAACAAGCAACTGATTTCCACACGAAAAAACCAGTGATTTTAGGAGGGGATAAGGCATGAACTTCGAAACAGTCATTGGGCTTGAAGTCCACGTAGAATTAAAAACAGAATCAAAGATTTTTTCTCCAGCACCTGCTCACTTTGGCGCTGAACCAAATAGCAACACGAATGTGATTGACTGGGGCTATCCAGGTGTTTTACCAGTAATGAACAAAGCGGCTATCGAATTTGGGATGAAAGCTGCGCTTGCGTTGAATTGTGAAATCTCAAAAGAAACGCATTTCGACCGCAAAAACTATTTCTATCCTGATAATCCAAAAGCCTATCAAATTTCACAATTCGATCAACCTATCGGTCATGATGGGTGGATCGAGATCGAAGTGGAAGGTAAAAAGAAAAAAATCCGCATCGAGCGAGTTCATTTGGAAGAAGATGCCGGGAAAAACATGCACGGCAAAGGCGGTTATTCTTATGTTGATCTAAATCGTCAAGGAACCCCTTTGATCGAGATCGTTTCCGAAGCGGATATGCGTTCACCAGAAGAAGCATATGCGTATCTAGAAGCATTGCGTTCAATCATCTTGTTTACAGAAGTATCCGATGTGAAAATGGAAGAAGGTTCTATGCGTTGCGATGCGAATATTTCGTTGCGACCTTACGGCCAAGAACAATTCGGAACAAAAACAGAGCTGAAAAACTTAAACTCTATGTCCTTTGTGAAAAAAGGTCTGGCATTTGAAGAAAAACGCCAAGCCAAAGTATTGCTTTCTGGAGGCGAGATCCAACAAGAAACTCGTCGTTTTGATGAAGCAACCAGCAAAACATTATTGATGCGTGTCAAAGAAGGTTCTTCTGATTATCGTTACTTCCCAGAACCAGATATCCCACGGTTTGTGATCGATGATGAATGGATCGAACGTGTACGTCAAAGCTTGCCAGAAATGCCGCAAAAACGCCGGGCTCGTTACATCTCTGAACTGGGCTTACCAGAATACGATGCAATGGTCTTGACTTTATCAAAAGAAATGTCCGATTTCTTTGAAAAAACCATTGATGCCGGTGCGGATCCCAAACAAGCTTCTAACTGGTTGATGGGTGAAGTTTCAGCGTATCTGAACAGTGAGAAATTGGAACTGCCAGAAACGAAATTGACACCAGATAATTTAGCGGGAATGATTCGTTTGATCGCCGATGGCACGATCAGTTCGAAGATTGCGAAAAAAGTCTTCAAAGAATTGATCACAAACGGCGGCGACGCTGAAGAAGTCGTAAAAGCCAAAGGATTGATCCAATTATCAGATCCTGCGCAATTACTACCAATGATCAATGAAGTACTAGATAACAACCAACAATCCGTCGATGACTTCAAAAACGGAAAAGACCGAGCAGTTGGTTTCTTAGTTGGTCAAATCATGAAAGCAACCAAAGGACAAGCGAATCCAGGCGTTGTGAACAAGCTGTTGCAAGAAGAACTAGCAAAGCGATAAGAGGCAAGCGATGAAAAGAGCAAGAGTAATCTATAACCCGACATCTGGGAAAGAATTGATTCGAAAAAATTTAGCAGATATTTTAGATGTTTTGGAAAGAGGCGGTTATGAGGCGAGTGCGTTTGCCACGACCGCTGCACCCTTTTCCGCCCGTGATGAAGCAAGAAGAGCCGGTGAAGCTGGTTTTGATTTGGTGGTAGCGGCCGGTGGCGATGGTACGATCAATGAAGTCGTCAACGGAATCGCTCCATTAGAAAAACGCCCGAAGATGGCGATTATTCCTGGAGGAACCACCAATGACTACGCACGTGCACTAAAGATTCCTCGGACCGATATCAAAGCAGCTGCGGAAGTGATATTAAAACAGCAGACGGTGAAGATGGATGTCGGAAAAACACCCAATACGTATTTTATCAACATTGCTGCTGGTGGACACTTAACGGAACTGACCTATGATGTTCCTTCTGAGTTGAAAAGTGTTTTTGGCTACTTAGCTTATCTAGCAAAAGGAGCCGAATTACTGCCCCGCGTCAAACCAATCAAAATGCATCTAAAGTATGAAGACGGAGAATACATTGGCGGAGCCTCAATGTTCTTTTTAGGACTAACGAATTCAGTAGGGGGATTTGAACAGATTGCCCCCGACGCTAAGCTTGACGATGGGAAGTTTTCACTGATTATTGTCAAAACAGCCAATATTTTTGAGATCGTCCATTTAGTCGCTTTGATGATGAATGGTGGCAAGCACATCAACGATCGTCGTCTGATTTATACGAAGACATCTTTTCTTGAAGTAGACGCGCCAGAACAGGTTAATCGTTTAATGATCAACCTTGATGGTGAATATGGCGGAGATGCTCCTATGCGCTTTGAAAATCTACACAATCATATCGAATTTTTTGCAAATGTTGATCAAATCCCTGATGATGCGGTCGTAGGTGAGCAGAACTATCAAGAAATGAGCGAAGGATTTATTAAAGAAGTCGAACGTCTTTCCGATGAGGACATCAATGGCGATGGCAAAATCGGCGACGAAACACAGTAAAGGATTTTCTTTTCATGCAAAGTGGAAGAACAGGGACTTTTGGACCTGTTCTTTTTTTAAAATGAATTGTGGAAAAAGTAATAGGATTATTTTTTCGGAAAGTTGATAGAACAGCTTTTCTTAAATTTTTGTAAAGAACGTTTTTCGAACGGTGTTTCACGAAATGTGTTTGTTTCACGAAAGTGTCGAGGGCAGTCAAAGATAAAACGAATAAAAATTACGAAAAAAGGACATTCTATCCTAAAAAAACGAACGTTAAGAATATATGCTCATTAAAGTTCGTTATTTCCGTATTTCTATGCAATCTAAGGATGCAAAAGCGGAGGAGAATATGCTATAATGGTGAAACGAAGAAATGGGGGGACCGGAATGGAGCAAATCGATTCTACAAAAGCGCTTGATCTGCTGAGAGATGACGCAGAACGAATCAAAAAGCTGATCCGAAACCAAGAAAATAGTTTATGTATCGCACAATGCAAAGCATTTGAAGAAGTGGTTGATACTCAGATGTATGGTCTATCACGGCAAGTGGCATTTGCGATCCGCTTGGGGATCGTCGATAATCAAACAGGACAACAATTGATGGCGGATCTTGAAAAAGATTTGAACCAATTGTACAGCGAGGTCTATGAAGACCAGCGGACACCTGAAATCGGCAAGGAGGCATAAACTTGCCAGAAAAAGTAAAGAAAAGACATTTATTAGATTATAGTATTCTCTTGCCGTATATTTTTATGTGTGTCACGGGTTTGATGATGGTCTATAGCTCCACGTCCTACGTCGCGATGACTGCTACAAATCCAACTACAGCTGCTTCTTATGTCATCAATCAAGCAATTTTTTGGTTGTTGAGTCTAGTAGCGATCACTGTCATGTATAAAATGAAAACGGATGTTTTTAGGAACAAAAAATTTGTCCAGATCGCCATGATTGTCATTTTGTTTTTATTGATCGCTGCCTTCTTCTTTCCAAGAAGAAATGGGGCACTAGGATGGTTATCGATTGCTGGTTTTTCCATTCAACCAGCTGAGTACTTGAAGTTTATTGTTATTTGGTTCTTATCTGTGACGCTATCTTATCGGCAAAAAGGCATTCAACAGGAGTTTTGGAAAACGGTTTGGCGCCCAATCGGAATCGTTTTCGTATATACCGGGATCATGGCCCTTTACCCAGACTTTGGGAATGCCGTGATCGTCATGTTACTGGCTTTTGTCGTTTTATTATCTAGTGGTCTGAATTACCTGTATACCTTGATATTAGGCGTGGCAGGCATCGTTGGTAGCGCATTGATCGTCCTATTTGTGAATCTAACCGGCGGTAAGCTTTTGCCAGCGTATGTCTACAGTCGCTTTTCATCCTTTTTGAACCCGTTTGCTGATGAATACGATACTGGTCATCAAATGGTCAATGGGTATTACGCAATGTTCAACGGTGGGCTTTTCGGACGCGGACTTGGAAATAGTATCCAAAAACGTGGTTTCTTAAACGAAGCGCACACCGATTATATATTTTCGATCGTTATGGAAGAATTAGGCTTGATCCCATCGATCATCATTTTAGGTGTTTTATTTTATATGGTGGGACGGATCTTTCTTGTCGGTATTCGTTCAAGAGATCCCTTTAATTCCATGATGTGTATCGGCATAGGGGCTCTATTTATGTCCCAGATTTTTATCAACTTAGGGGGGATCACTGGTTTGATCCCATTGACGGGAATCACATTTCCGTTTCTAAGTCAGGGAGGATCAAGTTTGCTGATGCTGTCGATTTGTATTGGTTTTGTATTAAATATCAGTGCCGAAGAAAAGAGGAAACAATATTATTTGAATTATTGATCAATTGAATGGAGTGGATTAGATGAAGAAAATTCTTGTTGCCAATCGTGGAGAAATCGCGATTCGTGTCTTCCGCGCATGTGCGGAGTTAGGAATCAAAACAGTCGGTATTTATGCTGCGGAGGATGAATACTCCGTCCATCGCTTTAAAGCAGATGAAGCGTATTTAGTAGGGAAAGGCAAACGACCGATCGATGCGTATTTAGACATTGAAGATATTATTCGCACAGCGAAAAAAGCCGGGGCCGAAGGGATTCATCCAGGGTACGGCTTTTTATCAGAAAACCTGAGCTTTGCGCAGCGCTGTGAAGAAGAAGGTTTGATTTTCATCGGACCATCCACTCACCACTTAGATATTTTTGGCGACAAGATCAAAGCAAAAGCAGCGGCGATCGATGCGGGAATTCAATCGATTCCAGGATCTGACGGTCCAGTAGCATCGATTGACGACGTTTTAGCATTCGCCGACGAACATGACTATCCGATCATGATCAAAGCAGCCCTTGGCGGTGGTGGTCGAGGTATGCGTGTCGCTCATGATGAAAAAGAAGCACGTGATGGCTACGAACGCGCCAAAAGTGAAGCGAAAGCGGCTTTTGGTAGTGATGAAGTTTATGTTGAAAAATATATTAGTAATCCAAAACATATTGAAGTGCAAATTCTAGGGGACAAGCACGGAAATGTCGTCCATCTATTTGAACGTGACTGTTCCGTTCAGCGCCGTCACCAAAAGGTAGTCGAAGTGGCACCATGTGTGTCAATGACGGCTGAACAGCGGGAAAAAATTTGTCAAGCTGCCGTTCAACTGATGAAGCATGTTGGCTATATTAATGCCGGAACAGTGGAATTTTTAGTTGAAGGCGATAAATTTTACTTTATTGAAGTAAATCCTCGGGTTCAAGTGGAACATACGATCACTGAAATGATCACCAATTTAGATATCGTGACGACACAAATTTTGATTGCACAAGGCAAAGACCTGCATAAAGAGATCGGGATTCCTGAACAAAAAGACATTCGCTTTGAGGGTGTTGCGATTCAATGTCGGGTGACAACGGAAGATCCAGCCAATAATTTTATGCCAGATACTGGTAAGATCGATACTTACCGTTCTCCAGGTGGATTTGGGGTTCGTTTGGATGTTGGAAATGCTTATGCCGGTGCGGTGGTAACCCCTTATTTCGACTCGCTGCTTGTAAAAGTCTGTACACATGCGGCAACCTTTGATCAAGCGATTCAAAAGATGATGCGCTGTCTGAAAGAATTCCGAGTACGTGGTGTAAAAACAAACATTCTCTTTATGCGTAATGTTGTTTCTCATCCAGCCTTTCGTTCAGGTGAAGCCAAAACCACCTTTATCGACAATACGCCAGAACTATTCAATTTCCCTCGGATTCGTGACCGTGGAAACAAAACCATGAAGTATATCGGTGAAATCACGATCAATGGATTCCCGGGAATCGAAAAACAAAAGAAACCTTTCTACAATGAACCACGGATGCCACAACACATCCAAGCAACGCCTGATTTCGTCAGCGCCAAAAATATTTTAGATACGAAAGGTGCCGAGGGAGTCGTTGAATGGATCGGTCAACAAAAGAATGTCTTGCTGACGGATACAACCTTCCGAGATGCCCATCAAAGCTTGTTAGCAACTCGTGTAAGAACCCATGACTTTAAGAAAATTGCCGCGATGACAGAAGCGGGTCTGCCACAATTGTTCTCAAGTGAAATGTGGGGCGGAGCAACGTTCGACGTTGCCTACCGTTTCTTAACAGAAGATTCATGGGAAAGATTGCGGATGTTCCGGAAAAAAATGCCGAATACCTTGTTGCAAATGTTGTTCAGAGGCTCCAATGCTGTGGGATATTCCAATTATCCAGACAATGTATTGGAAGAATTCATCAAAGAATCTGCAGCGCAAGGAATTGATGTGTTCCGAATCTTTGATAGTTTGAACTGGGTTCCACAAATGGAGAAAAGTATTCAAGCCGTTCGCGATACAGGAAAAATTGCAGAAGCAACGATTTGTTATACAGGGGATATCAATGATCCGACCCGTCAAAAATATTCAGTACAATACTACAAAGATATGGCGAAAGAATTGCAAAATCTTGGTGCCCATATTATAGCTATCAAGGATATGGCTGGATTATTAAAACCGCAAGCAGCTTATCGTTTGATCAGTGAGCTAAAGGATACGATCGATGTGCCGATTCATCTGCATACCCATGATACCAGTGGAAATGGGATCATTACTTACTCAGCAGCTACCAAAGCCGGTGTTGACATCGTGGATGTCGCTATGTCAGCGGTCAGTGGCGCAACAAGTCAACCAAGTATGAGTAGTTTGTATTATGCACTATTGAACGGCGAACGCTGCCCAGAAATCAATGTAGACAACATCCAACAGTTGAACCACTACTGGGAAGATGTCCGCATGTACTATCATTCCTTTGAAAATGGCTTGAACGCACCTCAAACGGAAGTGTACAAGCATGAAATGCCGGGGGGACAATATACCAACCTTCAGCAGCAAGCCAAAGCCGTTGGTTTAGGCGAAAAATGGGATGAAATCAAAGAAATGTATCATGAAGTCAATATGATGTTTGGAGACATCGTAAAAGTGACACCTTCTTCGAAAGTCGTTGGTGACATGGCACTCTTTATGGTACAAAATGGCTTGTCAGAAAAAGATATTTTTGAAAAAGGCGATACATTGAGCTTCCCAGAATCAGTGATCACCTTCTTCCAAGGTGAGTTAGGTCAGCCAGTTGGTGGTTTCCCGAAAGAATTGCAACGCATTATCTTAAAAGGACGCCCAGCTTTTACAGAACGTCCCGGAACATTTGCGAAGCCAGTTGATTTTGCTGAAGTGAAGCAAGAACTAGCAGAGAAAATCGGCTATGAACCAAAACATGAAGAAGTCTTGAGCTACTTGATGTATCCGCAAGTCTTCCTTGACTATCGGAAAGCTTATGAACAGTTTGCCGATGTGAAAGTTCTTGATACGCCAACTTTCTTTAACGGCATGCGCTTAGGTGAAACGATCAATGTTGAATTAGAAAAAGGCAAAATCTTGATTATTCGTCTCGATGAGATCGGTGAGGCAGATATTGAAGGTAACCGGACCCTCTTCTTTAACTTGAACGGTCAACGTCGAGAAATCGTTGTTAAGGACAACTCTATCATCAGCTCTGTTCAAACAAAACGTAAAGCGGAGCCAACGAATAAAGAACAGATTGGTGCTTCCATGAGTGGCTCAGTCTTAGAAGTATTAGTCAAAAAAGGCGACCGAGTGGCACGTGGACAGACCTTGATGGTCACGGAAGCAATGAAGATGGAAACTTCTGTCGAAGCTCGCTTCTCAGGTGTGGTTGAACATGTGTATGTAACCAATGGTGAACCAATTCAGTCAGGAGACCTTTTGATTGAAGTCAAAGAGAAGTAAGGAGTCGATCCACAGATGAAGCGGAGAGGATTATTGTTTTGCGGCTTATTTGTCCTGGCCCTAATAATCGTGTATTTGCAGCCAGTATTCATGCAAAACGCTTCAGATTCAAGAATGACGATCGAAAACCCAATCAAAGCGCCAACAACCATGAATTACGAACCGATCGCAGCCCAAGGATTAGCTGAAATGATTGGGGAGCCTGTTTCGGATTTTGAAGAAGTCTACGGTCTTCCCATTCAAACCTATCGCTCGGGCTACGAGTTTGAAATTCGGGTCTACAATCAATTAGACGATCAACAGTATGTTGAGATCAATACCGATGGTGAAAGTGTGCAAGCAATCAAAGTAATCGGCGCCGGGGGCTCTTCCCTGGCACCTTTTACGATGGGCATGACCTTGACTGACTTGACGGAGTTGACCATGATTTATCCTAACTTTACCTTGACACAAAATGATCGTGCGATCAGTTTCGAATTGATGGAAGAAGATATGAACTATCGTCCATTAGTGGCTTTTGACAACGGGACTTTTGCTGTTTTGTTCTTCGATCAGGAGACTGCCCAACTGCAAGCCGTTACTTACTTGGATCAGACCACGCTACTTAAACTGGCACCTTATCCCTTGACGGAAGGACAGCGACCGCTGTTTCAAGTTTCGCAAACAATTGACCAAGCCCAAGCCAACCTTGAAAAAGAGACCCTGGCGTTTGTTATCATCGATAAAATTCGCCAGCAAATCGGCTTAGAAAGCTTCTCACAGGATACCCAAACACATCAAGAAGCAGCTGGACTTTTATTTGATTTGACGAATAATCTATCAGACTATTTGACTTCTCAACGAATCCATTCTTATCAACGCGCTCTTTCTTCAGAAAAAACGAGTAATTTTGTTTTAACGAACGACGAGTGGCGAGAGTTGTTGGCGGATAAGGAATTGGAAGCATCTGCTTCGATCTTCGAAGCGCCTGTTTACGATCCGACTTTTACGATTTTGTCTTGGTTCAGTAACCCAAGATTTGCTGAACGCCTGACCTATGAACAATCAGAAAAGATAGGAATTGCTTTTTCTGAAGCAAATATGGTAGTCTTAGTGCAAGAAGATGTGGAAGGGACCGAGGATAGTACGTCAGATGATTTACGATGAAGCATTTTTCGAGATTGAAGATCAAATCGATTCACTTGTGATGGCGATCAAAGCAAGTGAAACGTGTAGAACCTATCAAAAAGCGAAAACAATTATGCATCAAGATCCTGTTGTTCAGGAATTGATGCGATCGTTTTTAGAAAAGAAGCTGGATTTTGAAAGAATTGAAGCTTACGGTGAGTATGCGCCTGATTTCAAAGAAAAAAAACGGGCGTTGCGCACAGCCAAGCGGCAGTTGGATCTTAATGAACAAGTAAGTGAGTATCGCTGGAGTGAAACACAACTACAGCGTTTGCTGGATGAACTGACTGTGGCGATCTCTACTTGTTTTTCTCCCTCTGTCAAAGTGGACGCTGGGAGTCCCTTTTTTCAATCAAAATCAAGTTGTGGAGGAAATTGTCATGCACGAGGATAAAGAGCCTTTTACGATGCAAAAGCGTCGAGGATTGATCGTATGGGTTTACAGCCTACGCCAACTAAAAAATTTGCGTCGTTTTGGTTTTGTTCATTATGTGTCACGTAAGATGAAATACGTGGTCATGTATTTGAACGAAGAAGAATACGAAAGCAAAAAAGCAAAAATCGAGCAGTTTCACTTTGTTCGACAAGTTGAAGCTTCCTATCGACCAGATGTCGAAATGGATTTTGCTGAAAAAATTGGTACTTCAGCAGCCTATCCAGTGAAAGATGAAGGGTTTGATATCGAAGAAAAAAATACGATGATTCGATTGGCAGAAAACGTGTAATAAAAAAGTGGGGGTGCCTTGAGTCACCGCCATTTTTTTATTGCTATTTATAGAAACAGTGCTATATTTGTATTTACGAAGATCTTGGAGGGAAAATGCATGCGTGTAGTAGCCGGAGAATATGGTGGCCGCAGATTAAAAAGTCTCGCTGGAGACAACACTCGCCCCACGACAGACAAAGTAAAAGGGGCGATCTTTAACATGTTAGGGCAATATTTAGATGGAGGAGTTGTACTGGATTTATTCAGCGGAAGCGGGGGCTTAGCTATCGAAGCGGTCTCTCGGGGAGCCGATCATGCAGTTTGTGTCGACCGTAGTTTTCCAGCAACCAAAGTGATCCGCGAAAATATTGCTATAACCAAAGAACCCGAAAAGTTCACGGTGTTAAAAATGGATGCGAATCAAGCTTTACGGCAGTTTGCAGCTGAAGGACAAAGTTTTGACTATTTGTTTTTAGACCCGCCATACGCAAAGCAAGAGATTCTGCAACAGTTAGAAGCTATGCTGAAGGATGAATTGATTCGCCCGTCTGCATACGTAGTTTGCGAAACAGATAAGTCCATCGCTTTGCCAGAAAAGATTGGTTCTTTGCATTTGATGCGCGCCCAAACCTATGGCATATCTGCGGTGACGATCTATAGAAATGAGGGATAACGTGAAAAAGATTGCTTTATTTCCAGGGAGTTTTGACCCATTGACGTCCGGTCATGTTGACCTGATCGAGCGAGGAGCCACGCTTTTCGATGAATTGATCGTCGGCGTTTTTACAAACACCAATAAAAAAAGTTTTTTTACGAGTGAAGAAAAAGTTCATTTGATCGAAGAAGCCCTCGCCCATATTCCTAACGTCAGGATTCTGGCACAAGAAACGGAGCTGACGGTTACGATCGCAAAAAAACTAGGTGCTCAGTTTCTGCTTAGAGGCATTCGTAGTGTGAAAGACTATGAATATGAGCGGGACATCATGGAGATGAACCATCACCTAGAACCCTCATTAGAGACCGTTTTTCTTTTAGCAGACGCAAAACACAGTTTCATCAGTTCCAGTTTGTTGAAAGAAATCTTAACCTTTAACGGCGATGTTGCCGAATATTTACCTCAAAATATCTACGATGCTATAGTAAAGAAGCGTGATACCAATGAATCTTAAATCAACGATCAAATATCTTCTTCTGTTTGTTTTAGCGCTAATCATCGCAGCTTGTGCCTTTTTGCCGATTCCCTATTATATCGAGCAACCAGGAGCAACGATCGATTTAAAAGAGCTGATTACCGTCAATCAAAAAGAAGACACCTCAGCCGGCTCCTTTTCTTTGACCAGTGTTGGGATTCGACAAGCTACCGTGTTCACAGCGATTGGAACGAAATTCAATGAATTCCAAGACTTGATCAGTGAGGAAGAACTTTTAGGCGGTGCGACAGATGAGGAGTACAACCGCATTCAACGTTACTATATGGAATCCTCGCAAAATAGTGCGATTGAGCAAGCATTAAAGCTGGCAGACTTACCTTATGAAATGACCTATAAAGGGGTCTATGTCATGGGGATCGATCCAAATTCCAGCTTTGCTGGGAAAATATCCGTTGGAGATACCGTCACCGCAGTCAACGGTAAAGAATTTAAAAGCAGTCAAGATTTTATCGACTACGTCCAAAGTCAAACCATTGGTGATGAAATCACCGTGACTTACTTGCAAGATGGCGAAGAAAAAGAAGCAACGGGCAAACTAATTGAACTGGAGAGCAATCAAAAAGCCGGTATCGGCATCTCCCTCGTCGATCATACAGAGATCACTTCTGATGAAGAGATCGTGATCGATTCTGGCAATATCGGAGGACCTTCCGCTGGTTTGATGTTCACCCTTGAAATTTATGAACAGTTGACCGGAGATAACCTACGTAAAGGCCACAACATAGCTGGGACAGGAACGATCTCAGCTGACGGAACCGTTGGTCGAATCGGTGGGATCGATAAAAAAGTAGCGAGTGCCAGTGAAAGTGGTGCAGAAATCTTCTTTGCCCCAGATGATGAGATCACTGACGAAGAGCGTGAAATAGATCCTTCCATCAAAACAAATTATGAAGAGGCAGTGGCAGCAGCGAAAAAGTTAGACACGGATATGAAAATCGTTCCGATCGCCAATGTCCAAGATGCCTTGGATTATCTAGCAACACTAAAAGAAGCAAATTAAAACGGCACTCGCCGTTTTTTTTATTGTCTAAAGAATACAGTAGGCTCAAAGAAAAGGTTATGCTATACTTTTAGATAAGGAGTGTGAATCTAGTGGAATTAAAAAGACAACAACCGATCGTTGAAGCATATCATTTCGATATGAAATCGAAAGACAAAGAAATGGAAACCAAATTGAATGTCGGCTTTGCGCCGTTAAAAGTCAAAGATGAAGAATATATGGAAAAAAATAGTATTATTGGCGCTCGGCTAGAATTCCAATTGGTGTTCCCTGATTATGTTTTGTCAGGACGTGTCGGACAGGTCAATCATATTTTGAATCGTAAAGTCAATTCCGGAGAAGATCTAACAAAAGCCGAAACTGACCGCTTGGTGGAACCATTGTTTGATATCATCAAACGCTTGACTTATGAAGTTACAGAGATCGTAACCGACAAACCAGGTTTACAATTGAACTTTAATACCAATTCGAATGCTGCGCAAGAAGCGAAGGAAGAAGACAAATAATGAGAAATAGGAGGGATGCCCATTGTTTTCCAATCAAATGCAAGTGATGCTATACGTCGATGATGTGACGAAAGCAGTTGAGTTTTGGCAAGAACTAGGGTTTGCGATCATTGAACAACAAACCGTTGATGGAACATCCGTCGTCGAAATCGCGCCATCAAAAGAGGCAGAGGCTCATTTTGTCTTATATGACCGTGAGTTCATCGAAACGCACTCACCTGAAGTCGCATTAAATTCCCCATCGATCATGTTTTTTGCAGAAGATATTACGACACTTTATAAGAAGCTTCTAGAGATGGAAGCAGAAGTCGGTGAATTGATTCAGATGGAAGAACAGCTGGTTTTCAATTTTGCCGATCCGGATGGCAATTATTTTGCTGTTTCAGGAAAATAGGTTTTACCGATCGTAATCAATCATTCGTCTTTATGAACCCGACTCTATGCTGTCGAACCGTTCAAGACGAATGATTGTTTTTTGATTTTAATGCAAGACATTTTGCAGCCAAAGGGCTAAAATTGATAATAAGAGACTCAATTGCCTTTAAGGAGGGAATGACTATGCAAAACTATCTTTATGCAATCAGTGATATTCATGGAATGGCCGATCTTTTTAAAAGTCTTCTTGCGGAATATGATCCTAAAATCCATCAGTTGCTTTTGATTGGTGATCTAAATGACCGAGGACCAAAGTCCAAAGAGTGTTTAATGCTCGGAAAGAAATTAGTTGAAGAACATCAAGCGATTTATTTACGTGGCAATCATGAAGAGTATTTTCTGCAATTTCTAAATGCCCCAGAGGATTGGTTCGCCGCCTACGTACGCAATGGCGGCAAAGAAACGATTGAAAGTCTTTTACATTCAGGAGCTACTGAAGAGTATTCTCCAACGGAAATTGCCTTGATGATCCGAAGTAGATATGGAGACTTAATAGAGTTTTTGATGGAGCGGCCGCTTTATTACGAATGGGGGAAGTATCTTTTTGTCCATGCGGGCGTGGATTTAAGTAAAAAAGATTGGCGGAAGACCGCCGACCACGATTTTATCTGGATTCGCGAGCCATTTCATAAAGGAAAAAACCGTACAGGAAAAACGATCGTTTTTGGTCATACCATCACGCCAATGCTGCATGGAGATATGCAGACGACGGATCTTTGGCAACAAGATGACAAAATCGGCATCGATGGCGGGGCAGTATTTGGTGGATCGGTGCATGGCGTGATTTTTGATGAGAAAGGGATCGTTCAGGATATCGAATACCAAAATTTAGCAGGCCCTTGGCAACCAGACTTTTAAAAGTCTTTTTTGAAAAGTCAAAAGCAGCCATAACAAGAGTCGTGAAAGCAACGTTGTTTTCGTGCAATCTTGTTCGCTCAATGGCTGTCTTTTTTATGTTAAAATAGCAAAAGCAACAAAGGAAAGGTGAGAACAAATGGCAGAAATGAATCAAGAGGTACTTGATTTAGTGAAACAAGAATTAACCGCTTTTACCCAAAAACAAATCAGTACGGTGTTGCAGTTATTGCAAGAAGGAAATACCGTCCCCTTTATTGCCCGCTACCGTAAAGAAATGACGAATGGACTTGACGAAGTTCAGATTCGAGAAATCGAAGAGCGATACCAGTACTTAGAAAACTTAGAGAAGCGCAAGCAAGAGGTTTTGCGTTTGATAGAAGAACAAGAAAAGCTAACGCCTGAACTATCTCAGGCGATTTTAGCTGCGACAAAAATGCAGGCCGTCGAGGACCTGTATCGTCCTTATAAACAAAAACGACGCACCAAAGCGACGATCGCTAAAGAAAACGGCTTGGAACCATTTGCTCAGTGGCTGTTAAGCTTTCCAAAAACAGGTGACGTACAAGAAAAAGCGGCCGAATTTATGAGTGATGCTGTTCCTACTGTAGAAGATGCCTTAGCAGGCGCGCACGAGATCATTGCAGAAGGCGTTGGTGACACTGCAGAGTTTCGTAGTTGGATCCGTAGCTATTACACAAACAAAGGGCTGTATCAAAGCACGGTCAAAAATGCTGAAAAAGATGAAAAAGGCGTTTACGAAATGTATTACGATTTCCAGCATCCTATCAATAAGATGGTATCCCACCGAATTTTAGCCACCAATCGTGGGGAACAAGAAGACATCTTGAAGGTCGCACTTGTGGCAGATGAAGAAAAAATCATGGATTACCTACGGCGTAAACTGATTACAAATAGTGATTCACCCGCAGCCAGTTTTGTTGAAGCTGCAGCTGCTGATGCGCTGAAACGTTTTATTTCACCAGCCATCGAACGAGAGATCCGCAATGAATTGACAGAAAAAGCCGACGAACAAGCCATTGCGATTTTTGGCGAAAATCTTCGCAATCTGTTGCTGCAGCCGCCACTAAAGGGCAAAGTCGTTTTAGGTTTTGATCCAGCGTATCGTACAGGCTGTAAACTAGCAGTCATTGATGAGACAGGAAAAGTACTAGCGATCGAAGTGATCTATCCTCATAAACCAGCGCCTATGAATAAGCGAGAAGCGGCTGGACCAGCGTTTCGTCGCTTATTGCAAACCTATAAAGTCGAGATGGTCGCAATCGGTAATGGGACGGCGAGTCGGGAATCAGAGCAATTCGTCGCTGAACAATTAAAATTGATCGATCAAGAAGTATATTATGTGATCGTGAATGAGGCAGGGGCTTCTGTTTATTCGGCCAGTCCGATCGCCCGGCAAGAATTCCCTGATCTGCAAGTGGAAGAACGCAGTGCCATCAGTATTGGTCGCCGTCTGCAAGATCCGCTGGCAGAATTAGTCAAAATTGATCCACAATCGGTGGGCGTCGGGCAATATCAGCATGACGTCTCACAAAAACGCTTAGCCGAACAATTGGATTTTGTCGTTGAAACAGTCGTCAACCAGGTAGGCGTTGATGTCAATACCGCAAGTGCGGCACTCTTACAGCACGTGGCTGGTCTAAATAAAACGACCGCTCAAAATATTGTGACTTATCGAGAAGAAAACGGGGTATTTACGCAGCGCAATCAACTGAAAAAAGTCCCTCGCTTAGGGCCAAAGGCCTATGAACAGGCGATCGGTTTTATGCGGATTCCTGGCGGAAAAGTCATTTTGGATAATACCGGGATCCATCCAGAAAGTTATGACACTGCTAAAGAAATTTTGGCGATCGCCGGCATTTCTTTAGCGGAACTAGGGAAAGAACAAATGGAAGAAAATAAAGCGAAGCTTGCCCAACTGCGCCCAGCAGAGCTTTCCGCAAAATTGTCAGTCGGGAAAGAAACCATCACGGATATCTTAAAGGCATTAATGCAGCCTGGGCGCGATATGCGAGATGAAATGCCAGCGCCATTATTGCGTAAAGATGTGTTGAGTATGGAAGATCTAAAACCGGGAATGGAACTGAAAGGAACGGTTCGAAATGTGATCGACTTTGGTGCCTTCGTCGATATCGGTGTCAAACAAGACGGACTGGTTCATTTGTCGAAGCTAAGCCGTTCGTTTGTAAAACATCCGAAAGATGTTGTTTCCGTCGGTGATGTCGTAACCGTTTGGATCGAGCAAGTAGATGTCAAAAAAGGCCGTATCAGTTTAACAATGGTCGATCCAGGAAATGCTAAATGACCCAACAAGAATTGCAGCGTTTGGTGGAAGAGCTGTCCCTGTCTGTTTTCAATAAACCATTCACGCATCGAGCGGTGTTTAATTCTCGCTTAAAAACAACCGGTGGCCGTTACCATCTAAGTGATCATCACTTGGATTTCAATCCAGCCATGCTCACAGAACACGGGATGGAGGTTTTTATCGGCATTATCAAGCATGAATTGTGTCACTATCATTTGCATTTAGCAGGTCTTGGTCACCGTCACCAAGACCCTGCCTTCAAGGCATTGCTGGCAAGAACGGGAGGCTTGCGATATGCACCTCCTGCCAAAAGGACAGCGAAACATCGCTATCAATGCCAAAATTGCGGCTGTGTGATTCGGCGGCAGCGACGTGTGGATATCAAAAAATATGTTTGTGGAAAATGTCGCGGACGTTTGCTAGAAATAGGAAATGATGAGAAAAGTCAAGTCGAAAAATAAAACTCGTTGCTATTTTTTTCATTTTGTATGATAATGTAGGTCGTGTGACAACCTGATATTTGTCAATACACGCGTTTTTTTACGACGCGGATTTGAGAAAAGAGGATTATAATAATGGAAAATCAAAACAAAATACATCATTTTGTTGGAATCAAAGGTTCCGGTATGAGTTCATTGGCTTTGATTCTGCACGAAAAAGGCTACCAAGTACAAGGCTCTGATGTGGAAGAATATTTCTTCACTCAACGTGATCTAGAAAAAGCAGCGATCAAATTGTTGCCTTTTGATAAAGCAAACATTCAACCAGAAATGGTCATTATCCAAGGAAATGCTTTCCCTGACACCCACGAAGAAATCGTACGAGCCAAAGAACTTGGCTTAGAAGTTACTCGTTATCATGACTTTATCGGCCAATTCATTCAGCCCTATACGAGTATTGCTGTGACGGGCTCTCACGGGAAAACCAGTACGACAGGCTTGCTTTCTCATGTCTTAAGCGGTATCCGTCCAACAAGTTTCTTGATTGGCGATGGTACCGGTCATGGGGAACCCGATGCGGAGTTCTTCTCGTTTGAAGCCTGTGAATACCGTCGTCATTTCTTAGCCTATTCACCGGATTATGCAATTATGACCAACATCGATTTTGATCATCCAGACTACTTCCACTCGATCGAGGATGTCTTCTCAGCCTTTCAATCGATGGCAAATCAAGTGAAAAAAGGCATTTTTGCTTTTGGTGATGATGAATACTTGCGTAAACTTGAAGCCGATGTCCCAATCTACTATTACGGGGTCAACGATAACGACGATGTTCAAGCTAAAAACATTGAACGCACCACCCAAGGTTCAGAGTTCGACGTCTTTATCCATGGTGAAAATATTGGCCATTTTGTCTTGCCAGCTTTTGGTCAACATAACATCAACAACGCACTCAGTGTGATCGCTGTGGCTTACAAAGAAGGATTGGACATGAAAGAAGTTGCTGCGGAGATGATTTCATTTCCTGGAGTGAAACGTCGCTTCAGTGAAAAAATTGTAGCGGATATGACGATCGTAGACGATTACGCCCATCATCCTGCAGAAATCAAAGCAACGATCGATGGCGCTCGCCAAAAATATCCAGAGAAAGAAATTATTGCTGTCTTCCAACCGCATACCTTTACTCGTACGATCGCTTTAATGGATGAATTTGCGGAAGCTTTGGATCTTGCAGACCATGTCTATCTATGTGACATTTTTGGATCTGCTCGTGAATCACGAGGAGATGTTAAAATTGAAGATCTAGGCAATAAAATTCAAAAAGGCGGAACTGTGATCAAAGAAGAGAACGTATCTCCGCTATTGGATCATCAAAATGCTGTCGTGATTTTCATGGGAGCAGGCGATGTGCAAAAATTTGAAACAGCCTATGAAAAACTATTAAGCAATACAACTCGTAACGTATTGTAATCAAAGACTCTTGTGGCGTTTTTGCTGCAAGAGTTTTTTTACCTTTGAAGTTTTTGCAAAAGCAGCACCGCGAACTTGCACTTTTGTCGGCATCTGATAGAATATACTCAGATGAAACTATTCTTTTTGGAGGAATTAAATTTTGAATATAGGAAAACCGCGAAAAATAGGGAAAAGTATTGAAGATATCGAGGAAGGCGATTCGTTATCCTTAACAGAATCGATCGAAGACAATCAACTGTTGTTATATTTAGGGCTTACTAATGATGCAAATCCTTTGTATATACAACATGACTACACGCAAAAAACTGAGTATCAGCGTCCCATCGTGCCATCCATTATGTTGATGGGGATCATCACCAGTGCCGTATCGAAACATTTGCCTGGTCCTGGCTCTCATGTAGTCAATTTTTCGGTGAACTTTATTGAACCTGTATATCATTATGAAACGTTGACCTTTGAATTCGAAGTGATCAAAGTGGATAAAATGAAAGACGTGGTAACTATTTCGGTTGAAGCGATCAACACAGAAGATCATCGTATTTTAGATGCTGTGGTCATGGTCCAGCCACCAAAAGCAGTAGCAGAAAATGAGGAGGAACAACAAGATGAATAATTTAAACAATGAAACCGTCCAAGCCCAAGGCTTAAATCGCTTTTATTCAAAAGTGTATTTATTCTTCGGCGTTGGGCTTGCGATCAGTGCGATCTCGGCTTATATTTTTGGGGAAGTCTTCCAAGCGCAAACCCTGCAATTTATCAGTAACTTTCCGCTAGGATTTACCGGTCTTTGGATCTTACAGATCATTCTAGTTATTGTATTAGGGGTGAAGGCGCAGAAAAATCCGTCCTTGACCGTTGCTGGCTTTTTAGTCTATTCGCTCTTGAATGGATTGACCTTGTCTGTGACACTGATGATCTATGACTTTGGATCGATTGTGGGGGCATTTGTTTCCGCAGCTGTCACTTTTGGTGTCATGTCAGCATTTGGGATCATGACCAAACGTGATCTAAGTGTGGTTGGACGTATCGGCTATGGTCTGTTGATCGGGATCATCATCTCAACGCTCTTGAATGTATTTATTTTACGCAGTCAACCGGTTGATTTCTTTTTATCGATCGTGACCGTCTTTGTCTTTATGGGGATCACCGCTTATGACAATCAACAAATCCGCAATGTATACTTCGCAACGAATGGTGGCGCAAATACTGGAGTGGCCGTTTTCATGGCACTACAACTGTATTTAGATTTTATCAACTTATTCCTTGCGTTATTGCGAATCTTTGGAAAAAACAACTAAAAAAAAGTGCGAGGAAACTCGCCTTTTTTTTTGTATAAAATGAGAGAGAAAACAAAGCAATTCATCGCTTTTGTGCCCGTTCTTTGATAGAATAAAGAGGAACTTTTTGAGAAAAGGAGTAATCAAATGCCAAAAAATAAATTACTACTCGTTGATGGGAATAGTGTGGCTTTCCGTGCGTTTTTTGCGTTGCATAATTCATTAGAACGGTTTAAAAATGCCAATGGGCTGCACACAAATGCCATCTATGCGTTTCATACTATGTTTGAAAATGTGATGGCAAAAGAACAGCCAACACATGTTTTAGTGGCTTTTGATGCTGGAAAAACCACCTTCAGGACAGCGATGTATGAAGATTATAAAGGTGGACGTTCAAAAACCCCTGGGGAATTTAAAGAACAAATGCCTTACATTCGCGAATTGATCAACGCGTTAGGTGTTCAATACTACGAATTAGATAACTATGAAGCCGATGATATCATTGGCACATTGGCAAATAAAGTCGATAAAGAGTTATTTGATGTCGTCGTTTTATCTGGTGATCGCGATTTGACCCAGCTGGCAACGGAGCACGTGAAAGTTGACATTACGGTCAAAGGAGTTAGCGAAATTGAAAGTTATACGCCCGCTCATGTGGCTGAAAAATATGACGGCCTAACGCCCTTACAAATCATCGACATGAAAGGACTAGCTGGCGATGCTTCCGATAATATTCCCGGCGTCACCAAAATTGGTGAGAAGACAGCCATCAAGCTATTGAAAGAATATGGCTCTGTTGAGGGGATCTATGAACACATCGATGAAATGAAAAAAAGCAAGATGAAAGAAAACTTGATCAATGATCGTGAGATCGCCTTTCTTTCAAAACAATTAGCAACCATCGATGTGGATGCGCCCATTGAGGTCGATGTCGACAAACTCAAATATGAAGGCAAAGATTTAGAGAAATTGGTGCCATTCTACCAAGAAATGAACTTTAATAGCTTCTTAGATAAGTTGCAGATTACAGCTGAACCAGTTGAGATGGAAGACATTTTGTTTTCGGTCGTTGAAGAAGTAACGGAGGATATGTTCCAGGGAGACACAGCATTGTATGTCGAGATGATGGGGGATAACTATCATTTGGAAGACATCGTCGGTGTTGCTTGGGGCAATCAAGAAAAAATTTATGTCAGCAATCGTGAAGAATTGTTTGAAAGTCCAGTCTTTACCGATTGGTTAAAAGACGAGAAACGTAAAAAATTCGTCTATGATGCCAAACGCACGTACGTGGCGTTAAACCGGTACACGACAGCACCAAAAGGAATCGCTTTTGATGTTTTATTGGCAGCTTATCTTTTAGATACGAATGATACGAATAATGACATCGCAGGTGTTGCCGCTCACTATGGCTATGATGCGATCCAATCGGATGAAGCGATTTATGGAAAAGGAGCGAAAAAAGGGCTGCCGGCGGATGAGGAAGACTTCTTTGCTCATTTAGCCCGTAAAGTAGCGGCGATTACGAACCTAACCCCAAAACTTACAGAAGAATTGGCAGCGAAGAATCAAACAGCGCTATTTGAAGAAATGGAATTGCCTTTATCAATGATTTTAGCTGAGATGGAGATCACTGGAATCAAAGTTGATGCGTCTCGCTTGCATCAGATGAAGGGCGAATTTGCGCAACGGTTGCATGAAATTGAAGAAAAAATCTATGCCGAAGCTGGTGAAACCTTCAACTTAAACTCACCGAAACAATTGGGTGTGATTTTATTTGAAAAAATGGGCTTACCAGTTATCAAAAAAACCAAAACTGGCTATTCGACCGCAGTCGATGTGTTAGAACAACTAAAAGAGCAAGCACCGATCGTTGAAGACATTTTGACTTATCGTCAAATCGCTAAGATCCAATCAACCTATGTAGAAGGCTTATTAAAAGTGATCCAAGGAGATGGCAAAGTACATACGCGATATGTGCAAACCTTGACCCAAACTGGTCGTTTAAGTTCTGTCGATCCAAACTTACAAAACATTCCGATTCGTTTAGAAGAAGGTCGAAAGATCCGCGAAGCCTTTGTGCCACGCGAAGCTGATTGGGTGATCTATTCTTCTGACTACTCTCAAATCGAATTACGGGTGTTGGCACATATTTCAGATGATACCCATTTGAAAGAAGCCTTTATCGAAGGTCAAGATATCCACTCAAGCACAGCGATGCGAGTCTTTGGTATCGAAAAAGCAGAAGATGTGACACCAAATATGCGTCGTCAAGCCAAAGCAGTCAACTTCGGTATCGTTTATGGTATTTCTGATTATGGCTTATCCCAGAATCTAGGAATCACCAGAAAAGCCGCCCAACAATACATCGATACGTATTTTGAAAAGTATCCTGGGGTGAAAACGTATATGGAGGATGTCGTTCGTGAGGCGAAGGACAAAGGGTACGTTGAAACCTTGTATCATCGCCGTCGTTACCTACCTGATATCAATTCGCGCAATTTCAATATTCGAACTTTTGCCGAAAGAACTGCCATCAATACACCGATTCAAGGCAGTGCGGCGGATATCTTAAAAATTGCCATGATTGATCTGGCGAAACGTTTGAAAGAAGAAAAATTAGCAGCAACGATGCTGCTGCAAGTACACGATGAATTAGTCTTTGAAGTACCTGAATCTGAATTGCCTCGTCTTGACGCTTTAGTGAAAGAAGTGATGGAGCAAGCCGTTGCATTGCATGTCCCTTTACTGACAGACAGCAATTGGGGCAAAACATGGTACGATGCTAAATAAATGAGGTGAACAGAGGTGCCGGAATTACCAGAAGTTGAAACGGTCCGTAAAGGACTTGAAAAACTTGTTTTGAATAAAACGATCGAATCGGTCGAGATCCTGTGGCCGCGAATCATCGAAAGTCCTGAAGTGCCGATCTTTTCGGCGCTTTTGAAAGGGCAACGCTTTGAAAAATTCGAACGACGCGGAAAGTTTCTGATTTTTAAATTGACAGATTATGATTTGATCTCACATTTGCGAATGGAAGGCAAGTATGAATATTTTGAGTCAGAACCAATTGTTGATAAACATACACATGTCATTTTCCATTTTACAGATGGCAGTCAGTTAAATTATCATGATGTAAGAAAATTTGGTCGTATGACCTTAGTGGATAAAGACCAAAGCGCAGCCTATAAAGGGATCATGCAATTAGGTCCTGAGCCTAAGCCTGAGTTGTTTTTATTAGAAGCATTTGAACAAGGATTGAAGCGGTCTAAAAAAGCCATCAAACCGTTATTGCTTGACCAAAAGCTCGTTACTGGTTTGGGCAATATTTATGTAGATGAGGCGCTGTGGCAAGCGAAAATCCATCCAGAGCAACCAGCGGATTCATTAATGCCAACTGAAGTAGATGTGCTGCATGAAGCAATTATCGATGTCTTAGAACGAGCTGTTGAAGCAGGCGGAACCACCATTCGTACCTATCTCAATGCACTAGGAGAAGCCGGGAAATTCCAAATGTCATTAAATGTCTATGGCCAGACGGGTAATCCTTGTGGCAGATGCGGTACACCAATCGTCAAGATCAAAGTTGCCCAACGGGGGACACATTTTTGTCCTCAGTGCCAAAAATTGCATGTGAGGGCCAGCAAATGAGTTTTGTCTTAGGAGTCACGGGGGGGATTGCCACCGGAAAAAGTACCGCAGTCGCGCATTTTCGATCACTGGGTTTACCGATTATTGATGCCGATATCATCGCAAGAGAAGTCGTTGAACCGAATACGGAGGGCTTGCAGGCGGTGACGCAAGCCTTTGGTCCGCAGATTTTGACCGATGATGGACACCTAAATCGGCAAACCCTTGGTGCTTTGATTTTTAACGATCCAGAGAAACGCCGGATACTGAATCAGACGTTATCTCCTTTTATTCGACAAGAGATTTTGTCTCAGATCGAAGAAAAAAAGCAGGAAGTGCCATTGTTGATCGTTGACATTCCTTTGCTTTATGAAGCCGACTATGACCAATACATGGATCAAACCGCAGTCATTTATGTGCCAGAAGCCATTCAAAAAGAGCGGTTGATGGCACGCAATCAGTTGACTGAGCAAGAAGCGCAACAACGAATCGACAGTCAGCTGTCAATTGAGAAAAAGAAACAACGGGCCGATATTGTCTTTGACAATCAAGGAACGATCGCCCAACTCAATCAGCAGATCGATGATTGGTTTGCATCTATAAACAAATAGATAAAGCAGCAGGTTCCCTTTCACCAAAGGAAACCTGCTGTCTTTTTTTGTACAACAGCAAATCTTCGTAATCTTACAAAGAACTATCGTTTCTGAAAAATTGACTTGTGGCAAAAATCATTGTGTGTCCAATGTTTACCATGCATTGATGCGTACCTCTTACTTGGGTGTCACAATGATTCGGTCACCTGTGAAGGGGTGAAGAAGGATCGGCTGATCATAAAAAGTAGTGAGAACCTCCTCAGTAAAAATGGCCTCTCGTTTACCTGCAGCATGGATCTTGCCGTTTTTTAGCATCAGCAAATGAGTGAAAATCGGTAGCAACTCTTCTGTATGATGGGTAACGTAAAGAATGGTGGGTGTATTTGTCAGCTTTGAAAAAGCCTCCAATCGTGCTAACAGTTCTTCTCGCGCAAATAAATCAAGACCCGTACAAGGTTCGTCCAAAATCAGGATCTCTGGTTGTGCCATCATGGCACGTGCAATCATGACAAATTGTTTTTCTCCTTGAGAAAGGACGTGATAGGAACGATGGATCAGATGAGTCAGGCCCAAGTCAGCCAAAAGCGCTTTTGCTTGGTCCAGTTGGTTTTCATCATAAGATTCATAAAGACCAATACTGGAATAAAGCCCAGATAGAACGATCTTTTCAGCAAGATCTCGTCCATAAAATTTATTTTGTAAAGCGGAACTAACCCAACCGATGCGCCGTTGAAGATCCGGGACAGATGTTTTGCCATATCGTTCACCTAGGACTGTTCGTTGACCAGAAGAAGGCCATAAGGTTCCTGTTATCAGCTGCAATAGTAAGCTTTTACCTGCGCCATTCAGGCCTAAAATCGCCCAATGTTCATTTTTTTTCACTTGCCAATTGATAGTTTCTAATAAAAATTGCTGGTTGCGAATGAATGAAACCTGTTGAAAATCAAGGACTGTCATCGATAAATGAACCTAATCAGGTTCTTCACCTCCATTTATAAGAATATTCAGAAAATAATACCTGCTATTATAACACATCCTTCCAAATTTCGCTGGTTGGTTGGTATCGCATTCATATCTTTTGTCAGAATTCAGAATGCTTGTTATGATGAAACTATACAGGAGGGATGATAACTATGGGTACTTTTAAAGACGAAAAAGATGTGATCGTTGGCAAGGCTAAAGAAAAAATCGGTGAATGGACCAATAATGAAGAACTTGCCCATTCTGGGAAAGAACAAGCACACGAAGGTCAGATCAAGAAAGAGCACGATCAAAAAAGAGTCAACGAATTAGAAGATCAAAATGACGAGCGCGATGCCCGCAATGATCGAACTACCCCAGAAAATGTCAGCAGTGAAGAATTGTTGCGAGCTGAAAATCCTGATGCCAATAAAATTTCTTCTGCCGATCGTCGAGATGCAGACCAGCTGAAACATTATACTGGAATTGAAGATAAATTATAACTGAACACGGATGCCTTCGTCTTCTAGACGAGGCATTTTTTTGTTAACCAGAGTGGATGAAGAGTCAAGAGACTACTGCTCAGTTGACAATTGCTCAACATCTCATTATAATCCATTAAGATCGCATAGCGAGAAGCAAAGAAATTGGGAGGTGGTCATCAAATGCTTATTTATGCATTGTGTACGACTGTCAAGAAAGTAGAACAGCCGCAATAGGAAACGGAAAATTAGAAAGAAGGCTTTTTTATGATCGAACCTTACCAATTTCATTCAATTAAACATCAAGTATACCAATTAGTACGAACGTATCAATCGGTCAATGATCCTCGAACGATCAAAACGGTTGAAACGATGACAAAAGACGCCATAGAACAATTTTTTCCTGAAGAAGAAACAGCACCACGAGAAATTTTAGCTGCTTTCTTTCAACCTGGGATGACGATCAGTCGCAGCAACGAGCTGTTAGCTGAACTTAAAGAATACGTTCGCCCCTTTCAGGTGCCGACAACGAAGCAAATTGAAAAAATGTTTCGGAAAGTAAAAAAACTGAAAGTACCTGATTTTGCTTCCGTGGATTTGAAGGAAACCACTTATCTTGCCTGGGATGATATCGGTAGTCAAAGTAAGTTTATGATCATAGCCACTGAACAAGGGTTTACAGGGCTTCACGGTCATGTGTCAACCGAGGTCAAAAAAGGAATTTGTCCCTTGTGCCAGCAGGAAGGAAATGTGTCAATGTTTCTTTCTTTGACCAAAAGCAACGGCGATGGGACGTATACGAAACGCGGAAATTATATTTGCCGTGATAGTCAACAGTGTAATCAGCAGTTGGAGCAGCCGGAAAATTTGCATGAGTTTGTTTCTTTGCTGCAAATGAAAGATAAATAACGAAATGAAACGGCAGAAAGATTTCTGTCGTTTTTTTACATTGAAAAAAACAACAGTTATAACATTATTTAAATTTTGTATTAAATGAACAGAATAAACCACTTTGGCTATTGTACCAATGGATTTCATGTTATAATTAATCATAGAAATCGATGACTTTACGTGAAAACGTAAGCGCATAAGAGAGAAAATGAGGTGGAACTATGCAATGTCCAAAATGTCATCATAACAATTCGAGGGTAGTTGATAGTCGACAAGCCGATGATGGACGTGTGATTCGCCGTCGTCGTGAATGCGAAAATTGCGGCTATCGCTTTACAACATTTGAACGTATTGAAGAGGCACCCCTTCTTGTAATCAAGAAAAATGGTGCCCGTGAAGAATTTAACCGAGAAAAAATTTTACGGGGCTTGATTCGTTCTGCTGAAAAACGACCAGTGACAATGGATCAAATGGAAACGATCGTCGATCATGTTGAAAGCCGTGTTCGTGCTCTTGGAGAAAACGAAATTTCAACTACGCAAATTGGTGAATATGTGATGGAAGATTTAGTTGATTTAGATGAGATCGCGTATATTCGTTTCGCCAGTGTGTATCGGCAATTTAAAGACATGTCGGTTTTCTTAAAAGAACTGCAAGACATTGTCGAGAAAGCGAAAGAACCACAAGAATAGAGGGGGACAGCAAGTGGGCAATAGTTTACCGAATCAAACGTACAAAGTGTTTAAAAGCCGTCCACTTACAACGGAAGGAAAAGACGCCCTCATTTATTTGTATCAACCAATTATTGAAAGTGATGCTTTAGCATTGTATTTGACACTCGCAAGTGATGTCCAAGCCCAAACCTTTTATGGTGAGGAGGCGATAACGACGGTGCATTTAGATATCTTGAATGCCATGAATGCCGGAATGCCTCGCTTCATAAAAGCCAAGCAAAACTTAGAGGGCATTGGCTTGCTAAAGTCGTATGAGAAAGCAGATGCTCAAAACGGAAGCTCGTATCTGTATTGGTTGCAAGAACCGGTTCATGCAGCAGCGTTTTTTCAAGATGAATTGTATGCTTATCTTTTGTTGGAAAGAGTCGGGGAGCGTAAATTTAATCAACTGGTCAAGCTGTATCAACCAAAACAATGTTCTTTAACCGATTATCAGGAAGTGACTCAATCCTTCTCAGCCGCTTATGGGTTAAATACCGCTCGTTTTGCTTCCCAGGAAGAAACGCTACAGGCAGTCAGTGATTCTTTTCAGGAAACCAATGCGAACTTGGTGCTTGACGAAAAGCAGTTGGATTGGGACTTTCTTTTATATGAAGCGCAGCGCCGGTATATCCGTGCCGCTAATTTCACGCCAAGTTTTCGACAAAAGTTAGTTCTATACCATTCTTTATACGGCTATGATGTGATGGAATTGTTGGATTTGATGGCGGACAATGTTTCTTTGACAACAGGCGAGATCGATCAGAAGAAGCTGGAGCAAGCGATCATGAAAAAATCGCGGCAGACCTTCACGAAAACAACAAAAAGGGAAGATCCTCAAGCAGAAAGCCAATTACGCCGCTTCAATACACTAAAGCAGAATGGTTTTTCAGAAAATGATGTATTATTGATTCAAGAAAGTGAAAACAATGCGCCAATCGCCTTTTTAAAAGCGATCAAAGCGGAGAAAAACAGTTTTATGACAGATTCAGAACAATGGTTGATCAAAAGCCTTGTCGAACGATCACCATTGCCGAATAGTGTGATCAATGTTTTGGTTCATTACGTTTTGGTAGTCCAAAACAACGCCGCTTTGTCAGGAAATTATGTAAATAATATTGCCGCTCAGTGGTCAGAATTAAAAATCGGTACGGCAGAAGATGCGATCAAACATGTCCGGAGTCTTGTTCGAAGTGCCAAGGAAAAGCGCAGCCGACCACAAACCAACGGAAAAAAAATCATTCGCGAAGAAAAGCTGCCTTCTTGGGCTGAAAAACCAGTGGAAGAGACAGCATTAACACCAGAGCGACAAGCAGAATTAGATAAAAAACTGCAAAACTACTTGCATAAGAAAGCTGGTGACAAGTAATGGAAGATGTAGGGAAAAACTTAGGAAAACTATTGGATAAACGCAATTACCGTGATCAGTTTTCAGCAATGATGGCAGAGGTTTTACAAGATCCTGATGTTAAAGCGTTTATTGCCGAAAATGAAGAGGTATTGACCGAAGCAGATATTCAAAAAAGCTATGCGAAACTGTATGAGTTCGTCCAAGAAAAGCGGAAATACCGCATCAATGATCCATCCATGATCGCACCGGGCTATGAGCCGCGCTTAGCGTTAAATTTTCATTTTATTGACGTCACCTATGTACCAACGAAAGAACTACTGGCATATCAGAAACAAGAAGAGATCCGCAGTCGCATCAAAGCGATGGATATGCCTAAAGATATACAAGAAGCAAGTTTTGCAGATTATCAGCAAACGCCTGGCCGAATGGAGGCCATCGCAGCTGCCGTTGATTTTATTAGTGAGTTGACAGCCAATCCACAGGAGTTTCATAAAGGACTGTACTTTGTGGGGAGTTTTGGGATCGGAAAAACCTATCTGCTTGGCGCGATCGCCAGAGATTTAGCGGAGGCAGGCTATACGACGACATTGGTTCACTTCCCAACATTTGCAGTTGAGATGAAACAAGCAATCGGCAAAGATCAGGTGGGGGATAAGCTGAATGCAGTAAAAAAAGCCCCCATCTTAATGATGGACGATATCGGTGCGGATGCGATGAGCAGTTGGATTCGTGACGAAGTCTTCGGTGTGATTCTACAATACCGAATGCAAGAGCAACTCCCGACGTTCTTCACCTCGAATTTTACCATGCGTGAGTTGGAACAGCATCTTTCGGTAACGCAACGCGGCGAATCCGAACCATTGAAAGCCAAACGTATTATGGAGCGTATTCGTTACTTGACACAAGAGATCCAAATGACGGGCAAAAATCGACGAAATGATGCCTAAAAAATGACCATTACTGGAGGAAGAAGACGATGAAAAAACAACTGATTCTAGGCTTGTCCTTAGCAACAGTGCTGCTGTTAACGGCTTGTGGCAGTCCCGAAAACAACAATGCATCAAGTGGCGATAACACGCCTTCTGAATCAAGTGAGAATGCTAGTTCCGTTGCCAATAGTTCTTCAGAGAGCGAAACAGCGACGGTTTTTACTGGTATTATCCAAGAAGATGCCCAAGCAGGTTCGGATGATACCTTTCAATTATTTTTGAAAGACGTAGCGGCAGTTGAAGATGAGGATCAAGTCGTCCAAAGTTTTCAAAATGATGGGGTCATTCTCCATGTCCCTGTTGAGGCCTATTCAGGAGAGATCGAGGAGTTAGTTGAAGGAGACAAGGTCCAAGTGTCGCTGCAAGGCGTCCCGATCATGACGATGTCAATCCCACCGCAAATTCCCGGCAACTCGATTCAAAAGGTTGAATTAGTGAAGGATTAATGCAATGTGCGCCTTGGCAATGGCACCACAGTCAAGACGCACATTTTTTTCTATTTTTGGAAAGCGTGTTATACTACGAAAGAAGGAGTGACAATATGAACGAACATGCATTATCGGATCGTTTGGCTTGCGTGGGCGAACAAATTCCCGACCAAGCACGTATCGCCGACATCGGCTCCGACCATGCTTATTTACCTGTGGCATTAATGCTGCAGAACAAAATCACTTATGCTGTAGCTGGAGAAGTCGTTCAAGGACCTTATGATTCTGCCAGTAAACAAGTACGTAAAAACGGGCTCACAGAGAAGATCGTGGTGCGCTTAGCAGACGGATTGGACGCTATTCAGCCAGCAGATGAGATCGACACGGTTGTTGTTGCTGGAATGGGCGGCACACTGATACGTTCGATTTTAGAAGAAGGAAGCCGGAAAAATCGCTTAGCGGGGGTCAAACGTTTGGTCTTACAACCGAATGTTGGCGAAAGGACCTTGCGGGAATGGCTTGTTGATCACAATTTTACGATCATTCATGAAGTGCTGTTAGAAGAAAATGATAAAAATTATGAAATCATCGTTGCGGAAACTGGAAAAGCGACGTACACGACCCAGCAATTATTTTTTGGTCCTTTTTTATTAAAAGAAAAAAATCCAGTTTTCCTAAAAAAATGGCAGCATGAATTGAAGCAGCGTCAACGAGTGGTCAAAGAGTTAGAGAAAGCCAAAGAACCACCTGCTGAGAAAATGAATGAATTAAAGGAACAAATCGAATGGATCAAGGAGGTGTTGGCATGATTTCTGGTCAAGAATTTATCAGACGCTTTGAAGCATACTGCCCTTTATGGTTGGCAGAAGAAGGCGATCCTGTTGGTCTACATGTTGGCACATTAAACAAACCGCTCGAGCGAGTCATGATGACCCTTGATGTGCGACCAGAAGTGGTGGCAGAAGCCATCGAGAAAAAGATCGACTTGATCATCGCCAAACACCCACCGATCTTTCGTCCTTTGAACCGCTTGCTGACAGATGATCCGCAACAAAAGATGCTGATGGATCTCGTCAAGCATGATATTGCCGTTTACGCCGCCCACACCAATATGGATATTATTGAAGACGGTTTGAACGATTGGTTTTGTGAACTGCTAGAAGTTGAACCAGATACGTACTTGAAACAAACCCATCAAGTAAAAATGAAGAAGTTAGCTGTTTTTACACCTGTTGAATCGGCACCAGCATTACGCAAGGCATTAGGAAAAGCTGGTGCTGGTCAGCAAGGCAATTATCAAAATACCAGCTATTCCTTGATTGGCACTGGACGTTTTACGCCGCAACAAGCTGCTCATCCAGCGATTGGTGAGATTGGAAAAGAAGAACAGGTGCAAGAAGCGAAAATCGAAGTCATTTTTCCAGAAACGATCGAGAAAAAGGTCCTTTCGGCAATGATCGCTGCTCATCCTTACGAAGAGCCAGCTTATGATCTGTATGCCTTAGACAATTTGCCGAAGACTTATGGAATCGGGCGGGTTGGCAACCTTGCTGAACCTCTTTCTGTTGATCAGTTTGTTGCACGTGTCAAAGAACGCTTTGGTTTGTCTGCTTTACGCCTCGTCAGCTTTCCTGATGCACCTGAAAAAATTCAGCGAATCGCCATTTGCGGCGGCAGTGGCCAATCCTTTTATTCGGATGCCTTACGCCATCAAGCGGATGTGTACATCACTGGCGATATCAGTTACCATTTTGCCCATGACATGCAAGCCAATGGGTTGATCGGGATCGATCCAGGGCATAACATCGAAAAGGAATGTATTCCTCGGTTTATTGAGAAATTCAACCAGTGGAAAGCAGAAGAGAACTGGGCTGTGACCTTTGTTCCTTCCACCACTTCAACAAATCCATTTGACTATAGATAGGAGAATTATTTATGTACGAAAATTTATTGCCTCGCTTTTTGAACTATGTAAAAACAGAAACCCGTTCGGATGCGACAAGCACGACAACACCTTCCACCGAAACACAAGTCGCTTTTGCTAAAGAACTGCAAAAAGAACTAGAAGAATTAGGATTAAGCGATGTTCACTACAACGAATCCAATGGTTTCGTGATTGGGACATTGCCAAGTAACGTGGATCATGACGTACGCTCCATTGGATTTATCGCCCATATGGATACGGCCGATTTTAATGCAGAAAATGTTGATCCGCAGATCATCGAAAATTACGATGGCGAATCGACCATTAAATTAGATAAAGAAGGAAAATACACATTAAACACAAAAGATTTTCCGAATTTAAAAAATTATGCTGGCGAAACCTTGATCACTACTGATGGTACCACTTTATTAGGTTCTGACGATAAATCAGGTATTGCAGAAATCATGACAGCTATGGAAATCTTACTTAAAAACCCAACGATCAAACATGGGGAAATCAAAGTCGCTTTTGGCCCTGATGAAGAAATTGGTGTTGGTGCAGATAAGTTCGATGTTGAAGATTTCAATGTTGATTTTGCCTATACAATGGATGGCGGTCCAGTAGGAGAATTGCAATATGAAACCTTTAATGCGGCGCAAGCTGAAATCACGATCCAAGGAAAAAATGTCCACCCAGGAACTGCGAAAGACACCATGATCAACGCTTTGCAACTAGCAGTCGATTTTCAAAATGCCTTACCTGCTGATGAAGTCCCTGAGAAAACCGAAGGAACAGAAGGGTTCTTCCATTTGATGAGCCTCAGTGGCTCAGTAGAAGAAGCGAAAATGGCATACATTATTCGAGATCATGACCGGACCCGTTTTGAAGAAAGAAAAGAACAATTATTAGCGGTTCAAGAAAGCTTGAATACCCGCTTTGATGAACCGCGAGTGCACGTTCATCTATATGATCAATACTACAACATGAAAGAAATCATCGAAAAAGATATGAGTATCATTGATTTAGCAAAAGATGCGATGGAAGCAGTGGGAATCACTCCAGTAACAGAACCTGTTCGTGGTGGGACCGATGGGTCGAAAATCTCCTATCTAGGGATTCCAACACCGAATATCTTTGCTGGTGGAGAAAATATGCACGGTCGTTATGAGTTCGTCTCGCTACAATCAATGATGAAGGCGACCGATGTGATCGTGAAAATCGCCGAACTGAATGCTCAAGCATAAACGTTGCTTTTGATTTGATGGAATAAATGAAAAACTCTTGGGCTGGGAACTCTTCACGCAGGTCTTGCGTAAGACCCGGCCTTTTTAGGATGTGAATAGGATGAAAATTCTCGTTTTATACAATGATACAGCGGGGAAAAGTGAAGCAAAAGAAACAGCAGAAAAATTCCAAGCCTATGTGAAAGAACAAGGCGAAGAGCATCAAGCGTTCTTGCAGGCCTCAAATCCAGACGTGAATCCAAAAGACGTTCGAGAGGCTGCCAAAAAACACGCAGTCGATACGATTGTGATCATCGGCGGAGATGGCACGATCCATCATGGGCTGCAAACCTTCAAAGAAAAGCTGGATGAGCTGAAGATCGGGATCATTCCTGGAGGAACGGTAAATAATTTCGCTCGAATGTTGGGTATACCAGTCAAACCAGAAGAAGCGTTTGAGAATGTTTTAACAGGGGCTGAACGTCCGATCGATTATGGGATGGTCAATGATCAAGTAATGATCTCGACGATGACCATTGGTCTTCTGGCAGATACCGCTGCCGCAACTTCCCAAGAAGAAAAACAGCAGTATGGGCCGTTAGCGTTTATGAAACGATTCATTCATCTGTTGATCAAAAAGAAACAATACAAATTAGAAGTTATTGCTGACGAACGGAAATGGCAGGGAAAAAGTCAATTACTGACGATCGTCATGTCAAATTCAGCAGGTGGGTTTAAGAACTTTGATGAAGAAGCAAAACCTGATGACGGGTTGTTTCATGTCATTCTTTTGCCAAAACTGAATATTTTACGGTTTATTTTGTATCTACCAAGAATTATTCGTGGTAGAATTGCCAAAGTACCAAGTGTTGAATATTTCACTGCCGCAAAGGTCTCAATAAAGGCCAAAGAAAAAACGGTTCATACTCGAACCGATGGCGACCCAACGGATGATCTGCCGATTGAGATGAAAGTCATCAAACATGGGTTGACGATGCTGGTACCTGAGGAAGCAAAAGAATCAAAATAATGGTCCCTACGATCAATCATATGGAGGAAATGGATGAATGCACTGATTTACAATCCATTGTGGTTTTATTTAATTGCAGTCAATCTTTATCTTTTCTGTCTGATGGGGTATGATAAATATCAGGCAGTGAAACAAGGTTGGCGGGTTCCCGAAGCAAATCTCCTTTTTATGGGGGCGATTGGCGGCGGATTAGGCGGTTTAATTGCGCAACGCGTATTTCGCCACAAAACAAGAAAGAAGAAGTTTCACCTCTTTTTTGCTTTTGGCACCGTTTTTGCTATCCTGCTGATGGTCTTTTTTGCATAAATTCGGTATAACAAGCAAGGAGTTAATATGAAAACTAAAGTGAAGTTCGCCCTTAATTTACTTTTACTAGTAGGGATTCTGGGTGTGATGTATTTTTTTGTCCGTAACTCGATGATGGATATTTTGGCGGGGCTAAGAGAGACCAGCTTTCTCGTCGTCTTATTAGTTATGGGACTTGGCACATTGTACCTGGTGATCGAAGGACGGACAGTGAAAGAGATCGCTGTGACGTTTCAACCGGAATTTACTACTAAGGCAGGCTTTTTAACGGTTTGTTACAGTGGTTTTTACCGGATCGTGACGTTTGGGGCGGGCACCTTGATCTCAGAGGTGAATTTTTATCGTAAAAATGGTTTGCAATTGTCACAAGGGGTTGGTGTCACCACCTTACACATGGTGATGTATAAGTTTGCCATATTGACATATGCAATCGCGGGGTTGATTATTCAATTCTCGCTATTCTATGACAATGCACCGAATATGATTTGGGTAATTTTGGTGGGGATCGTACTCGTCTTTTTGATCATTGCCGCTTTATTGGCACTTTCTGTCAGTATCAACATTCAAGTCTTTTTTGTGATCATCAGCAATAAGCTGTTCAAAAGTGCAACGTTAAGAGGGATCGTTGACAAATGCAACACCCAGATCTATTCTTTGCGAGAAACGGTCAATGCAATCATTACCGACCGCACCGCTTTCTTGCGCATCTACCTTTGGAATCTTTTGAAGATGCTACCTTGGTATGTGATTCCTTATGTGATTCTTGTTGTGCAGCATCCAGAGATCGATTTCTTGTTGACGTTATCCTTCATCAGCTTTGCCGTCGTCTTGTCCGGAGTGATTCCAACACCGGCAGGGATCGGATCATTTGAATTTATTTATATGCTGCTTTTTGGTCCATTAGTCGGCACGGTCGATGCTGCGTCTTCCATGCTACTGTACCGCTTAGCAACATTCATTTGGCCCTTCATTATTGGTTTTACTTATGTAATGAAAGAAAAGCGCAAAGATATCAGCCAAGAGTTGACTGAATTAAGAAAAGAAAAAGTGGAAAGTTAAAAACACGCTTATCTTCGAGTAGAGGATAAGCGTGTTTTTTAGTCTTTCAAATCAATGATCCGATCAACAAAGGATTCATAAAATTCAGCTTCATGGGAAACGATCAGAACGGTTCCAGGAAAGGCTGCCAGGGTTTCTTCCAAATTGTTTTTCGTGTCTTGATCGATATGGTTGGTCGGCTCATCAAGAATCAAAAAGTTGCTTTTGATCAACATCATTTCAGCTAACTTCACTTTTGTCTGTTCGCCACCACTTAATAATTTCAATTCTTCCTGGGCTAATTGGCTAGGTAATCCCGCCCGAGAAAGTTGCCGCCGCAATTCTTTGTTGGTGGCCTTTGGGAAAAGATCCTCAAGGTATTGAAGAGGGGTCTGCAAGGGATATTCCCAGTCCAGGTCTTGAGAAAAGTAATTAAACTTTGTATGCTGCGGGTAAGAAACGGTTCCTTCAATTGCAGGGATCACACCAAGAATCGTTTTGATCAATGTTGATTTACCGACCCCATTAAATCCCCGAATCGCAATTTTTTCGCCATAGCGGATCGTTAGGTTGATTGGGGAGAGTAAGGGCTTTTGGTCGTACCCAATCACTAGATTGGTCGTCTCTAATGCCAAGGTCGTAACGATCGGTGCCAAATCAAATCCAAGATGCGGTTTAGGGACATCTTGGGGTGGAGTCAAGCGTTCGATTTTTGCCAATTGTTTTTCACGACTCTTTGCCATTGTTGAACGAGAACCAGCTTTGTATTTACGAATATAGCTTTCAGTTTTCTTGATATGCTCTTGCTGTGCTTCGTATTGCTTCATGTAGCTTTCGTTTTGCAACGTTTTTAGTTTTAATGCTTTGTCTAAATTCCCAGTATACTTAGAAAGCTTGCCAAATTCGATATCAATGATATGGGTCGTGATTTCATTCAAGAATTGACGATCATGAGAAACGACTAAGTAGGTACCAGTAAAGTTTTGTAAAAATTCAACTAACCATTTGATATGTTCATCATCTAGGTGGTTGGTTGGTTCATCCAAAATCAGCATGTCGGGTTTTTCTAAGAGCATTTTCGCTAAAATCAGTTTCGAGCGTTGACCACCACTTAAGGAAGCAAGGGGCGTATCCATGCCGAGAACCGAAATACCTAACCCTTCTGCTAAATCATCGATCAATGTATCCATTTGGTAGAAATTTCCTTGATCCAGTTGATTTTGCAATTCGCCCGCTTTTTCTAAAAGCTTATCGTCGAGACTTTCGCCATAAGCAGTATAAAGATCGGCGATCTGTTGTTCTTTTTCGAAGTCTTCTACAAAGGCAGAGCGCAAAAAATCACGGATCGATTGCGTTTCATCAACATTGACGTATTGATCCAAATAGCCCATTTTCAAATTTTTCGGAAATTGAACAAAGCCATCGTCAGGGAGAATTTCTCCTGTAATGATTTTGATTAAAGTACTTTTGCCAGCGCCGTTCCGTCCAATCAAACCGACTTTTTCCCCACGGTTGATTTGAACGGAAACATCTTCGTAAAGCAATTTGTCGCCAAATTGTTGGCTAATATTCGTTAATGTTAACATCGTTTCCTCCATATAAAAAAGCTGTAAACAGTAGACGTTACAGCTAAGTAGATAATCTTACTGAATAAAATACGCCAAAAAGCGCTTAAAACGATCAGGAAAATCGGTTGTTCCTGACCAATCACGACCTAGCATACCATTGCTACTTCCCATCTGTCAATTTTCATGAAATAATACTGAAAAAATTTTTGATGTTCGAGGGAAATCTTTTGACCATTACTGACCAATATTGTATAATAGAAGAGTAGAAAAAAGGATACTGCTTGCAGTGTACTTTTTTTCTGACTACCATTTCGGGAGGGAAAAGTATGAACCCAGAAAAAATGACGACTACATTACAAAGTGCTATCGCTGAAGCCCAGCAGATTGCCATGACCCGTCACCATCAAGAAATTGATATTCCGCATTTATGGAAGATTTTATTGCAAGCCAATCAATTCGGCCGCAATTTTTATACGGACACAGGGCTCGATGTCGATGCTTTTGAAAAAGAAGTCGACCGATTATTAGATGAACTGCCTTCCGTTGAAGGAGGAAATGTTCGTTATGGTCAATCCATGAGTCAAAATCTGTTTCATCTTTTGTCTGAGGCAGATCAATTAAAAAATGAATTTCAAGACGAGTATCTTTCCACAGAAATCGTCCTTTATGCGTTGATGAAATTGAAAAATCATCCCTTGACGGTGTATTTAAAGAAACAAGGAATCACCGCAAAAGAAATCAAGCAAACGATCGAAACATTAAGAGGAGGGGATCGTGTGACCTCACAAAATCAAGAAGAACAATACAAAGCATTAGAAAAATACGGCGTTGACTTGGTCCAACAAGTCCGCAGCGGAAAAATGGACCCCATTATCGGACGAGACGAAGAAATTCGCGATGTGATTCGCATCCTTTCTCGGAAAACAAAAAACAATCCCGTTTTGATTGGTGAACCGGGGGTTGGTAAAACAGCCATCGTTGAAGGATTGGCTCAACGGATCGTGCGAAAAGACGTCCCAGAAAACCTAAAAGACAAAACGATCTTTTCTCTGGATATGGGTGCCTTGATCGCAGGTGCTAAATTCCGAGGTGAATTTGAAGAGCGTTTGAAAGCCGTCTTACAAGAAGTGAAAAAAGCCGATGGCCGGATCATTCTCTTTATTGATGAGATCCACAATATTGTAGGTGCTGGTAAGACGGAAGGCAGCATGGATGCTGGAAACTTACTGAAACCAATGCTGGCACGGGGAGAATTGCATACGATTGGCGCAACCACCCTTGATGAATACCGTCAATACATGGAAAAGGACAAAGCCTTGGAACGTCGTTTCCAAAAAGTGCTGGTACAGGAACCAACCGTTCAAGATACGATTTCGATTTTACGTGGCCTGAAAGAACGGTTCGAGATCCATCATGGCGTCAACATCCATGACAACGCGCTTGTTGCTGCGGCGACCTTATCTGATCGGTATATCACGGACCGCTTTTTACCAGATAAAGCCATTGACTTGATCGATGAGGCGAGTGCCACAATTCGGGTGGAAATGAATTCGATGCCTACTGAGCTCGACCAAGTTACCCGTCGTTTGATGCAACTGGAGATCGAAGAAGCCGCATTGAAAAAGGAATCCGATGATGCATCGAAAAAACGCTTAGGCATTTTACAAGAAGAATTGGCGGAATTGCGTGAAGAAGTCAATACCATGAAAATGCAGTGGGAAACGGAAAAAGAAGAAGTGAATGCAGTTTCCAACAAACGGGCAGAGATCGATAAAGCCAAGCATGAGTTGGAAGATGCTGAAAATAACTATGATTTGGAACGGGCCGCTGTTCTTCGCCATGGGACGATTCCCCAACTGGAAAAAGAACTAGCTGAACTAGAAGAAAAAAACCAAGTCGAAGGCATTCGGATGGTCCAAGAGTCAGTGACCGAAAATGAGATCGCCTTAGTCGTGGGACGTTTGACAGGGATTCCAGTCGCTAAATTAGTGGAAGGCGAACGAGAAAAACTGTTGAAATTAAATGAGACCTTGCATCAAAGGGTCATCGGACAAGATGAAGCAGTCGATGCTGTCAGTGATGCAGTTATTCGTTCACGAGCTGGCCTGCAAGATCCAAATCGACCATTAGGTTCCTTCTTGTTCTTAGGTCCGACCGGCGTCGGTAAGACCGAATTAGCGAAAGCGTTGGCGATCAACCTCTTTGATTCAGAAGAGCATATGGTTCGGATCGATATGAGCGAATACATGGAGAAACATTCAGTGTCTCGTTTAGTCGGTGCCCCTCCAGGCTATGTAGGGTTTGAAGAAGGTGGGCAATTGACTGAAGCTGTCCGCCGCAATCCTTACACGATCGTTTTGTTAGATGAAATCGAAAAAGCCCATCCTGATGTCTTTAATATCTTGTTACAAGTGCTTGATGATGGCCGTTTGACAGATTCAAAAGGGCGAGTCGTTGATTTCAAAAATACAGTCTTGATCATGACTAGCAATATCGGCTCTCAAGTCTTGCTAGATGGCGTGACCGCAGAAGGGACGATCCCAGAAAACGTTGCTGAAAATGTCCGTAATCTCTTGAGAGGGCATTTCAAACCAGAATTCTTAAATCGGATCGATGATACGATTTTATTCACACCGCTTAGTCTAAACGATGTGACAGGTATCGTCGACAAGATCATCGCACAGCTTTCGCAACGACTGGAAGTCCAAGATATACTGTTGACGATCACTGAAGAAGCCAAACGCTGGATCGCTGAAAATGCTTATGAGCCAGCGTATGGTGCGCGTCCTCTCCGTCGGTTTATCACGAGAGAAGTCGAAACCCCATTGGCAAAAGAAATCGTTGCCGGCAGAGTCTTACCAAAGACCCAAGTCACGATTGAATTATTGAACGATCAACTGGTTTTTGAAAATACGCCAATTACCGAAGAATAAAAAGATAAAAAATGGATAAATGCAAAACGATGGTTGCCGTTTAAGTGGCAGCCATCGTTTTTTTGTCGCTCAACATAAGACAAAAAAGTTCCCCTTGCTTGTTGTTTGGAGGAAATTCGCACTTCGATTATACTGTTCTTATGGAGTAGGAGAGGAATGAAAAGATGAATACTTTTTTTGAAACGTTGAATGAGCGAAAAGGGGAATTGCTGACAGCTGTCTTTGAGCATTTGTCATTGTCGATCATTGCGCTGCTGGTCGCGATTGTCATTGCTGTCCCGTTAGCCATTTGGCTGGTTAATCATAAACGGGCAGCGGAAGTCGGCCTACAAATAACGAGTGTGTTACAAACGATTCCATCACTGGCACTGTTAGGTTTATTGATTCCATTCGTGGGGATCGGAACGCCGCCTGCGTTGATCGCACTAGTTATTTATGCGTTATTGCCGATCTTTCAAAATACCTATATTGGCCTTTCGGAGATCGATCCATCAATCGAAGAAGCTGCGGCGGCATTTGGTATGTCTCGGATGCGCCGATTGATCAAAGTCGAATTACCGATTGCCTTGCCTGTCATTATTTCGGGGATTCGCACGGCATTGGTCTTGATCATCGGAACAGCGACCTTAGCCGCTCTGATTGGCGCTGGTGGGCTAGGTTCCTTTATTTTGTTGGGGATCGATCGGAATGCCCCTGAATTAACGCTGATCGGTGCGATCGGGTCTGCTTTACTGGCTATTGTTTTCAGTACGTTGATCCGATATCTACAACACCTGAAACCGCGCTATACCTTGATTACACTGGCAGCAATCATCTTGCTGATTGGCGGCGTTTCTTTTTCACAGAGCGGATTTTTCGCGCCGAAAACCATCACCATCGCAGGGAAACTAGGGTCCGAACCTGATATCTTGATCAACATGTACAAAGAATTGATTGAACAAGAAGACCCTGATGCCCAAGTTGAACTAGAGCCAAATTTCGGAAAGACCTCATTCTTATTCAGTGCATTAGACAATGGCCAAGTTGATATTTATCCGGAGTTTACCGGTACCGTGTTGGAGAGCTTAGTTGAGGTACCAGAAGAGCTTGCGAGTCAAAAACTTGACTCCGACGAAACCTATACCGAAGCAGTCAATCTATTGAAGGATCAGTTTGAGATGACCTTGCTTCAGCCGATGGCGTATCAAAATACCTATGCGTTGGCTGTGAAAAAAGAATTTGCTGAGGAAAATGGACTAACCACGATCTCTGATTTGAAGAAAATCGAAAATCAAATCAAAGCCGGCTTCACCCTCGAATTCATTGATCGGACGGACGGTTATGCGGGCATCCAAGAACGCTATGGGCTAGATTTTCCAAGTGTCCAAAGTATGGAACCAGCATTGCGTTATCAAGCCATCAATAATGGCGATATCAATCTACTGGATGCCTATTCCACGGACAGTGAATTGCGTCAATATGGCTTAGTTATTCTAGAAGACGATCAAGAACTATTTCCACCTTATCAAGGAGCGCCTTTGATGAAAGAAGCCTTTGCCAAGGAACATCCAGAAGTCGTCCGTGCATTGGAAAAGTTGGCAGGGAAAATCACTGAAGAACAAATGAGTGAAATGAATTATCAGGTCAATGTCGAAGGAAAAAATCCAGCAGAAGTCGCGCGTACCTTCCTGATAGACGAAGGATTAATTGAGGAGGGACAAGAATGACACCAATTATTGAATTTAAAAACGTCAGTAAAAAGTTTGATCAAAAACTAGTGATCGATCAGTTAGATCTGAGCATCAATAAAGGGGAAATCTTTGTTTTGGTCGGTCCTTCTGGGAGTGGGAAAACGACGACTTTGAAGATGATCAACGCGTTGTCAGAACCAACGGATGGCGATATCTACTTCAAAGAAAAACGGATCAAAGAATACAATATCCAAAAAATGCGTTGGCAAATGGGGTATGTTCTCCAGCAAATCGCCCTGTTTCCGACGATGGATGTCAAACAAAATATCGAAGTGATCCCAGAGATGTTAGGGTGGTCAAAAAAAGATCGCTCAGAAGCCGTGGATCGTTTGCTGACACAGGTCAAACTTGACCCAGAGCAATACCGCCATCGAATGCCTAAAGAGTTGTCAGGAGGAGAACAGCAACGGATCGGGATCTTAAGAGCGTTAGCTGCTAACCCAGAAATTATTCTGATGGACGAACCATTTAGTGCTCTTGATCCAATTTCTCGTAATTCCTTGCAGGAGTTAGTCCTTGATTTGCACCAAGAACTTGGGACGACGATTATTTTTGTCACGCATAACATGAAAGAAGCGGTAAAACTAGGTACGCGAATTGCTGTCATGAATCAAGGGAAGATCGTCCAATGTGATACACCGGAAGTGATTGTCTCGCAACCAAAAACTGCTTTTGTGAAAAGCTTTTTTGAAGAGACCGGTGAAGACGAAGCAAAACTGGTCACAGCAGGGGATTTGATGCGGATGAACTTTTTCAGCGATGAAGTCAACCCTGGGGCTCCTCAAATCGCTGCATCTACTACTTTAAATGAGTTGTATACCTTATTTGCAACTCATGACACGGTAGTGATTGAAGAAGAGCAGAAACTGGTAGGAATTCTAAGTCGAAAAGATGTGTTTGCTTTCTTGAGTCGTGATCGAACGTAAAAGGTTCTTTATGGCCACTAGAAATGTCATATTTTTTTAAAAATCGATGATTTCTCTTGCTCAATGTAAAAATTCCACGTAAGATTGAGGAAGATATCTTTTGTTAGAATGCCAGAAACGAGCTTTGATAATGACAAAAGATGCAGTAAAGGAGCGAAAGAGCAGCTATGGTAAAAATCCTAAAAGAGAATTGGTTACTGCTTTTCTTTATCGTCGCCGTGGTTCTCATCCGTCTGTTTGTCCTGACGCCTGTTCAAGTCAGTGGCCATTCTATGGACCCGACTTTGGCCGATAAACAGCGGCTGATTGCATCAAAAATTTCTTCATATGACCGGCAAGACATCGTGATCTGCGTTGAACCAGATGATCCAAGTAAAATCGCTGTCAAGCGGCTGATTGGTTTACCCGGTGATACTATCGAAATGAAAGATGATGTCTTAACGATCAATGGAGAAGTATACGAAGAACCCTATTTAGATGATTTTAAAGAAAAATTTGCGGACGATCAATTACAAGATGAATATTCTTATCGCGAAATGTTTCAGCAAATCGCCGCTGGTGCCGAACACTTTACCGATGATTTCACGGTAACGGTTCCTGAAGGCAGCTATTTTGTGATGGGAGACAATCGTTTGATCTCTCGGGACAGTCGCAGTTTCGGGGTTGTAACAGAAGATCAAATGGAAGGGAAAGTGCTGCTGCGCTTTTGGCCATTGAATCAAATCAAACTTTTCTAACCAAAAAAAAACATTCTTACCAATGCAGCGAAAACGCCGCAACTGGTAAGAATGTTTTTTAGATCACCCAAGCGACAAAGGCAACCATTGAGAAGAACATTGTCCAAACCGCAATAATAGCTGATGCAATAAAAATAATTTTGATTGATAAAGGTTGGACAAATTTCCGGGCATCTTTAGAGAACGCATAGGTGATCGATGAAAAAATCAAGCAGCATAAAATAAAAAACACTGTTAGGACCATAAGCCTCTCCTTTACTGACGCAATGTCAAATGAATAATGTAATTATAACAGACCAAGGTTTTTTGGGGAAATAAAAATGATTAAACGAGGGAATTTTTTTAGATTGTAAACGTTTTATTAGTTTCTACACACGATAGGAATCCTTGGTATACAGTGAATCAGCAAAAACAAGAGCTACCATCTAAGTATTTTTATAAATTTTTCTTTATCAATAAAAGAACAACAGAAAAAAGCTGGTTGAAAAACGATGCTTTTCAACCGGCTTTTAAAGGTAGACTATGATAATTTCCGAATCCGATAACTTTCAAAGTAATCAGGTTTGCCTCGTCCTTGTACGTAAGCGAACACGCCCATTAGAGCAGCACCAATCGTGTTGGTCAGTAAATCGCCCATCGTATCCATCAATGCTTCACGGCCGATAAACGGTGTGCCATCTAAAGTTGCATAACGTTGGAGATTCATTCCACCAACGGAATCGCAGATGAATTCCCAAAACTCCCAGAAAACACCACATAAGCCAGCAAAAGCAAAGCCCATTAATAAAAATAACCATGGAGAAACTTTTGAAACGGGGACTTCTTTTAGTAAGAGACAGATCAATCCATAGCCAACAGCCGTCAAGACCATAGGACTCACCGCATGTAGAATTTTATCCCAGAAAGCAATGGTTTCAATCAAATGCAGAATCGTCCCCATAAATACAGAGATCAGCAAGAAAAACCAATAAAAGTAGACGGTGGCATTTGGTAGCTGGATTTTTAAGAACTTTTTACTCATTTCTGGGACGAAAATCAATAAAATCCCAAGCAATGCCTGAACTAAGAAAATCAATCCTTGTGTTTGCGGATAGACCCCACGGAAAAATTCCCACAAAGAAAAACAAAACACGAGAATACCAAAAATAGTGAATACCTTTTGCAGTCGCTGATAAGTTTGTCCCATTTAGTTGTCCTCCGAAAGATAGTCGGCTAAGCCAGCTAAAAGGGCTGCTTCAGAGGAATAAATCTCACCATTTAGTTTGATCAAACCCACCGTATAAAGATTGACATAGTGGAATTGGTTTTCCGCAACGGTTTGTAATGCTGCCAGCTTTTGCTGATTGTCGGCTCCTTGTTGGCGACTATCTGTATAAAGCCCTAAAACAGGAATGCCTTTTGCATAGGCGACACCGATCTCAGAGGCAACCCCAGCATCGATGGTCAAACCATCCAGTAATGCGATCATCAAATCACTTTCCAGTACTTTTTCGGTATCTGCCAAAGCGATCATTTTGCTATCCGCATAGGCGGATTTATCATTGATCGCGGCATTTTCTTGAGGTAAATAAATCTCCAGCTGCGGATACTGCTGGCGAATCGACGCAACAAGTTCGGCGTTGTAGCGCAGGTCACTAGCAGCAAACAGGGGAGCAGCAAAATATAGTTTCATTCAAAAACACTCCTTAATCATTCATAGTTGTACGTTTTGTTGATTCGTTGTTTAGAAATAATCGCTGAAATAGGCTTCCATATCAGGGATGATCGATTCCAGTAATGCCAGTGTTTCTGAATCGGTATTTAGTCGTTCCACACGCTCTAAGTAAGCCGGACGGCGGTAATTCATCAACAGACACGACAATGTCTGAATATCCAACTGGACCGCTTTTCCGATAGCTTCTCTTGAAACTACGATCTCCCCGTGATTATATTGGACACCAAAGATTCCGTTGTTCCAATCGGCAACTGGGTCGGATACAACAAAGTGAAAGGGTGTTTGGAAGGCTTCAAATGGGAAGTTTGTCAAAAACTGTTCAACATCGACGATCCGCGCCATGTAATAAGGCTCGATGGTTTCTTTGATTTGGCTATCATCCAAGTAGAAGGACAGGGGTTCATTTGAATAAATGTCTCCTTTGACCCAATAAACCATTGAGAAATGGGCAGAGATAAAATTCCATAGACCATTGCGGGCTTCTTGATTCAAGTAGAACATTTCCTTTACGTGGAAGACTTCTTCGGCTACCCAATAAAAAAGTACACCAGTCGGATGACCACTGGCATTGTAATAGACAGCCGCGGTGCGCTCTTCTTCATTTTCATAGCGCCAATACTCCTCCCAGTGAAAAGAGGTCCGCTGCAAGGCACCATGGTTGTCGCGGGAGAATTGGTTGTAGACAGTAAAGACATCAGGATCATCCACTTCTTTGCGCTCTACGATCCCAGGGACTTCTTTGGTTTTCGGAAGTTGGGTATCACGAATTTTGAAAGTCAGCTTGTCGGACATAATCTCCCAGCCTTTGCGACGATAGTAGGGCACATTGTATGGATAAAGGTAGGAGATCCATTGCTGATCTTCCCGCATCGTTTCTAAGGCAAGCTTAATCAAGTCTTTCATCAGGCCATGTCCGGCATATTCAGGGTAGGTCCCAACACCGGTCACTCCGCCCATTTTAATCAATTTACCGTGTATATTGACTTCACAAGGATAAACGGCGATTTGCGAGATCAATTTGTCTTCATTGAACCAACCAAAGACCTTGGAAAGTTCTAAAATCGGGCGCTTAGATTTGATCATTTCCCGTTTGCTCTCATAGCCGCTTTCTTCAATATCCGATTCAGTGATCTGAAAAACGTAGCTTAACAGTTCATTGAACTGATCAACGTCTTTTTCATCCACCGCTCGAATATGTAGATTTTGATGAAAATTATTGTCCATTCTTTCAACTCCAATTTATTTGCTAGCTCTAGTATAGCAAAACCTGAATGAATATGTCTAAATAACGGTTAAGAAAAATACTTTAACTATTGGCATTTCGTTGGTATAATAGAAAAGCTGACTAAAAGAAATGAGGAACGTATCCATGAACATAGAAGAAATGAAAAAACGACAGGAGAAGATTCGTAATTTCTCCATTATCGCCCATATCGACCATGGGAAATCAACATTGGCGGACCGTATTTTGGAACAAACCCATACAGTGACGTCACGGGAAATGCAAAACCAATTATTAGACTCCATGGATCTTGAACGTGAACGAGGAATCACGATCAAATTAAATGCCGTGGAACTTAACTATACCGCCAAAGACGGAGAAACTTACATCTTCCATTTGATCGACACTCCAGGGCACGTCGATTTCACCTATGAAGTGTCCCGCAGTTTGGCCGCTTGTGAAGGCGCCGTGCTCGTCGTTGATGCGGCTCAAGGGATCGAAGCACAGACATTGGCAAACGTCTACTTGGCGTTAGACAATGATTTAGAGATCCTACCAGTCATTAATAAAATAGACTTGCCAGCTGCCGATCCTGAGCGAGTACGAACAGAGATCGAAGATGTGATCGGTATCGATGCCAGTGAAGCTGTTTTAGCGAGTGCCAAAGCAGGTATTGGGATCGAAGACATTTTGGAACAAATCGTTGAGTATGTCCCAGCTCCAGCAGGTGATATTGAAGCACCGTTAAAAGCGTTGATCTTTGACTCCGTGTACGATTCCTATCGTGGGGTGGTCTTAAACGTCCGCATCATGGACGGGATGGTCAAACCAGGTGACAAGATCAAAATGATGAGTAATGGCAAGACCTTTGATGTCACAGAAGTCGGCGTCTTTTCACCCAAAGCCATTCAACGAGATGCGTTGATGGTGGGCGATGTTGGGTATATCACTGCTGCCATCAAGACCGTTAAAGACACCCAAGTCGGGGATACGGTGACTTTAGCCAACAATCCAGCAGAAGAAGCCTTAGCCGGTTATCGTCAAATGAATCCGATGGTTTATTGCGGATTGTACCCAATCGATACCTCACGTTACAACGACCTTCGAGAAGCATTGGAAAAATTACAATTGAATGATGCAGCATTGCAATTTGAACCAGAAACCTCTCAAGCATTAGGATTTGGGTTCCGTTGCGGCTTCTTAGGCCTATTACACATGGATGTCGTGCAAGAACGGCTAGAACGTGAATTTAACCTTGAGTTGATTACGACTGCACCATCCGTAATCTATCACGTCAACAAGACTGATGGCTCAATGGTCGTCGTTGATAATCCAGCAGAGTTTCCTGAACCAGTCACGATCGACAACGTGCAAGAGCCTTACGTCAAAGCACAAATCATGGTCCCTAACGATTACGTCGGTGCTGTAATGGAATTGTCCCAACGAAAACGGGGAGACTTTGTCACGATGGATTACTTGGATGATTATCGCGTGAACGTCGTTTATGAGATCCCACTATCGGAAATCGTCTTTGATTTCTTTGATAAATTGAAATCCAGCACCAAAGGATACGCATCACTGGATTACGAAATGTCTGGTTACCGCACTAGCAAGCTAGTGAAGATGGACATCTTGCTGAATACTGAAAAAGTCGATGCGTTAAGCTTTATCGTTCACCGTGACTTTGCCTATGAACGCGGCAAAGCCATCGTTGAAAAACTGAAAAAACTAATCCCACGACAACAATTTGAAGTACCGATCCAAGCAGCCATCGGACAAAAAATCGTTGCCCGTTCCGACATCAAAGCCTTGCGTAAGAACGTATTGGCGAAATGTTATGGCGGTGACGTTTCTCGGAAACGCAAACTTCTGGAGAAACAAAAAGAAGGGAAGAAGCGGATGAAACAAATTGGCTCCGTCGAAGTACCGCAAGAAGCCTTCATGGCAGTTCTGAAGATGGATGAGGATGAACCGAAGAAATAAGGCTTTAGATAGAAAACACTGTTTTAAAAGTCGTATTCACTTTACTTATTTCACTACTCGGATTGTCTGCAAACATTTACGAAAAACTTCTTATTCGGTTCTTAAACAGAAAGTTATCGAATAGAAAGATACAACTGATAGTAAAGTTATAACCAGTTAGGCAGCGTCCCTAACTGGTTTTTCTTTATTTGGAAGATCAAGAACAGATGGATGTAATCGAGTATTTAAGTGATGCATTGCTATTACGTATTATTTATTGGAAGTCGAGATAGGATTTTCCCCTAATTGAGAACCCTCCACTAGACCACCTTCGAATCGTTTTCGGCTAGAATGAACCTAGAAAATGATTGGAGGGATAAAATGATCGATAAAAACACCAATGCAATAGAAGTGAAAGATCTGGTCAAAACATATGGAGACAAACGTGCAGTAGACAATTTGAGTTTTGCTGTAGAGAAAGGAACGATATTTGGCTTGCTCGGTCATAATGGAGCAGGCAAATCAACGACGATCGATTGCCTTTTAGGTACGCAAAAATATGATTCTGCAGATATCACCTTGTTAGGCAAAGATCCAAGAAAAGAGCGAAAAAAGCTCTTTCAATATGTAGGGGTTCAGTTTCAAGAAGCAGCTTTTCAAAATCAGTTGAAGGTCAAAGAAATCTGTGAAATTACTCATTCCTTGTACGAAAAACCGATTGATTGGATGAGGACGTTGGATGAATTTGGTCTTTCAGCAAAAAAAAATTCGTTTTTAGCTACATTATCCGGCGGAGAAAAACAGAAGCTATGTATCCTATTAGCGATTATGGGGAATCCGGAGATCATCTTTTTAGACGAGCTGACAACGGGTCTGGATCCTAAAGCAAGGAGAGAAGTTTGGCGATACTTGCTGATGCTTAAAGAAAAAGGTGTGACCATTTTCCTGACTTCACACTATATGGACGAAGTAGAAATTTTATGTGATCGAATTTTAGTCCTAAAAGAGGGCAAAGAAGTGGCAAGCGGTACGGTCGCAGAAATAGTATTGGAAAGCAAAAAAGACACACTTGAAGAAGCCTTTCTAGCACTTATTGGGGAGGAGTATTAAGATGAAGACATTTTGGTTACTTTATAAATCAGAAGCAAAACTGTCGATAAGAGAAATGTCTTCCATTATATTTGGCATTTTTGTTCCCCTTGGGATTGTTTGTCTTATGGGGGTTATGGATTCTAGTAATGACTCGCTGAATACAGCTTTTGTGTCCGTTTCGACTGTAGGGATTTGTTCAGCAGGTGTGATGGGGCTTCCTCTTGCATTATCTTCCTACCGTGAGCGAAAAATCTTGAAAAGATATCAGGTGACACCAATTAGTCCGATCCAATTACTTTTGGCACATTTACTTTTTTGCTTTACGATCAGCATCGTGTCGATGTTGTTACTATTAGGCGTGCTAGTTGTTTTCTTTCAATTTTCTTACGTTGGCAACTGGCTGTACTTTATACCAGCGTATCTGTTAGTGATGATTTCCATTCATGCCATAGGTTTGATCGTTGCCAGCTTATCGCCTAGTGAGAAAGCAACCGGGGCGATAAATTCAGCAATTTTCTTTCCAATGTTTTTTTTATCAGGAGCGACAGTTCCTTATGAAATCATGCCGCAGGGATTGCAGAAAGTAGCGGATATTATGCCTTTGACGCAAGGCATCAAGTTATTAAAGACGGTTACGTTTCCAGAAGAAAATGGGCTGCTTTATATGGTTTTATTGTTAACAGCTATTTCCATTATTGGTATTTTTATTGCGGTGCGCTATTTTAGATGGGAATAAGGATAATCGATTATAGCCAGTTGTTTATATGTGAAAAATAGTTTAGATAAACTTTGTGCGAAGGCATGATTTGTTCTACTAAAAATTGAATGGAGTCTGTCCGATGAGTAGCATAAGTATCTGAACAATAAGTTGAAAAACAAATAAAGTACGGTCTATTTTTATGCTAATAGAAAAAGTATTTGCAGAATTATCAAATTTATAAAGCTTAGACGATTGGTGAAACCTATCGCCTAAGACTGTAGACAAGGTTGAATTAAAAAAACAGTAAATGTGCACCTATAATTACTCAATAGTAATCATTTAGTTTTACTTCTTATTAGCAATTCCAAATCAAAAATAATTGATTTAGAATTGCTAGTCATAAAGAACCATTGCCTAAATAAGAGGTAATAGCTGGATAACACTATTTAAGTAAATTCCACGTTTAAGAGTACTGAAAGTTTCACCATTCTCTACACATCTCAACATTGGGAATGTCTTTTTCCATGAGAATGAGCTAGAGATATTCTTTCAGTTAGAATAAAAAACGACGATAAAAAAGGAGTTCAAGATGGACATACCAGTTTTGTTCGTCCTAAATAGAACTAGATGATGTATTTCATATGGTTAGTATTTAAACGAGCTATCATGTGGTATTTTAGTTCAACGATGATAGTATAGAAACGAAATAAAGATCTTTGACTATAGTCTAGGCCTTCTCCTACTATTTCGAGGATTAGACAATTAAGTCAGTTATCTTTTGTAAAAAAAGAAAAGAAATACTTTTGGAGGAAATTATGACTATTACAATTAGACATGAAGAAGAAAAAGACCATAGAATAGTGGAAGAAATCACACGAGAAGCATTTTGGAATTTATATTTCCCAGGAGCAGTCGAACATTTACTTGTTCACAACATTAGAAAACATCCTGACTTTATCCCCGAGTTGTCCTTCGTTATTGCATTAGACAATGAGATCATCGGCAGCATTTTTTATACAAAAGCGAAAGTGATCGATAAGGATGGCGGAGTACATCCAATTATAACCTTCGGACCAGTAAGCATTTCGCCAGAGTATCATCGGCAAGGGTTTGGTCGCATGCTGATTGAGCACTCACTTGCTGAAGCGAAAAGACTAGGCTTTAATGCCATTATTCTTGGCGGCTTTACGTATCATTACCATCCATATGGATTTGTAGGAACAAAGAAATATAATATATCAATGCCTGATGGTAAATTTTATACTGGCGTAATGGCATTGTCTCTATTTGAAGGTGCATTAGATGGCATAAGCGGCAGTGTTCATTTTTCAGAAGCGATGTATCCAGATGAATCCATCTTAAATGATTTTGACAAAACATTCCCACCAAAAGAAAAAAAAGTTCTACCGCATCAATCAGACTTTGAAAAAGCTGTCAGTGAAATTGATACGTATGATTACTGATTGAAAATGAGAGAATCACTTTAAAAGAAAATTAGACAAAGAACAATCAATCTATTTTAAAATTTCCAAACCCTACACTAAACCACCAATGTACCCTTTCTTGATAAGATCATTGAGAAAGGGGAATTTATCATGTTAAATACGAAAGAAAATGAGCATTTAAAAGAAGTTATAACAAAAATTGAGAAAAAAATTAAACAAATTGATGGAACTGTCAATGCTAATGAACAAGCTTATAAAGATATCAAAAAATATACAGTTGACTATAAAAGTGAATTAGACAAATATGAAGTTTACAATCACCAGCAAAACTTAAGTTTTATTGATAAGCGTAATAACTTTGAAACGAATATCAGTAAAAAGTTAGCATATTTAAAAGGAGCACCTTACTTTTCAAAAATTAAGTTTCAGTTTGAGGATGACGAAGATGTAGAAAATTTTTACATTGGTAGGTACGGGTTTGCGGATGAATTTGGACAGCAGCTGATCTATGACTGGCGGGCACCGATTTCCTCATTATACTATGATTTTAGTTTAGGTTCTGCCTACTATGAGTCATTAGGGGAGAGATTTCATGGATACTTAAAAGGAAAGCGACAGTTTGAAATTGAAAATGGAGCGCTTAGAGTTGTTGTCGACACAGATGACACAGTAAACGATGAATTCTTGATGAATGAGCTGAGTAAAAACACTTCAAGTGAAATGAAGACCATTATCCACACGATTCAAAAAGAACAAAACGAAGTAATCAGAGATGTAAAAGCCAAGAACTTGATTATCCAAGGTGTTGCTGGTTCCGGAAAAACGTCTATTGCGCTCCATCGAATCGCTTATTTACTCTATCAAAAAAGAGAAGAACTACAGGCTTCAGATGTTTTGATTCTATCACCTAATGATGTTTTCTCCAGTTACATTTCAACTGTTTTGCCTGAATTAGGAGAAGACGAGCTAAATCAGCTTGAAATCACCCAGCTTGTCCAACCAATGATCGAAGAAAAGTTAAAAGTAACTGATAAACAGGATGAAATAGATCAAATGATAGAAAAGCCAATGTCAAAAGAGGCAAAAACCTTTTTATATAAAAGATCTGAGAAATTCTTTTTGTTTTTGAAAAACCATATCCAACAGCTCAATAATAGATTATTTTCCGAAGATATTATCGTTGATCATCACTACACATTTTCAAAAAAAGAATTGGAAAAAGTAAATATTACTCTTTCAGAAAGTGCACTATTCGTTAGAACTAAGCAATTAGCACGGCAATTAAGTAAGATCGTGCCTGAAAATGACCAAAATCATATAAGCGAAGCAATAGAAAAAGAGTTGCTAAGCAGGTTGCAAATAACAACTAGCTTGAATGAGTACGTGAACTTCTTGACGTCAGAAAAGATTCCTTTTAATCAAAACAAAAATAAGATTGATTATGCAGATCTATTTCCATATCTCTATTTCAAAATGAACATTGAGGGAATCCTTCCCAACCGACAAATCAAACATATTGTTATTGACGAAATGCAGGATTACTCGCTGTTGCACTTTTATGTGTTGGATCGTTTGTTTCCTTGCCAAAAAACAATTTGTGGAGATGTCAATCAAAATTTACTGACATCGGAAATGAATTTTTTGGAGCGACTACAAACCGTTGTTTCAAACAACCGTGTAGCCACATTCAATACCAGTTATCGGTCCAGCTATGAAATAATTAAATTTGCTAAACAATTTACGGCAAATAATGCACTTACTCCGATTGAACGTCATAATAAAGAAGTTGAGTTGAACTATATTGATCATCAACAGGAAAAACAAGAAAAGCTGACAAAAATAATAGAAAGATTTGAATCCTCAGCTCATAAAACCTGCGGCATCATTTGCCAAACTTGGGATGAAGTTGCTAAAATCGAAAAAAGCCTATCTTCTTATGAGGTCACTCGTTTTGGGAAGCAGTCTACAGCCATGACGGAAGGAATCATTATCACGACCCCACAATATGCTAAAGGCTTGGAGTTCGACCATGTTATCCTGACTGATATTAGGAAGGAACAATTATCATCAAAAAGCAATCTTTTGTATACAAGCTGTTCCAGAGCACTTCATGAATTAACGCTTTTTATTTTGAACGATGGGGGAGAAACGGATGGAAACATATAAAACGTCTGAGGTAGCAAAACTAGTAGGTTTTCATCCTAACACGATTCGACGCTATGAGGAATGGGAACTGATTCCAAAGCCTCAAAGAGCGAAAAATGGCTATAGAATTTACAATGAATATCATGTTGAATTGATAAGAACAGCAAAAGTTGCTTTTCAGGTCGAGGTGCTCCAATCTGGTTTAAGAGCAATGATGAGAGAGCTGATCAAAGCCTTGGCAAAATATGAATTTGCTTCAGCCACAGCATTGCTCCATGATTATGTATTGGCTATTGATCAAGAAATCGATGAGGCGAATGAAGCAATTCATATCGTTGAAGATATGATCAAAGGAACGACTGAAGAGGAAGACATTTCTTTAAAGCGGAGTGAAGCAGCTAAATACTTAGGCGTAACAACTGATGCGTTAAGAAACTGGGAGCTGAACGGCTTGTTATTGCTAAAGCGAAGTGAAAATGGGTATCGCATTTATGCAGCAGACGATCTAAAGCGATTAAAAATCATTCGTATATTACGCTCAGCAAAATATTCATTAGAAGCCATTTTGCGCTTACTTCATTCGATCGATCATCAAGAAGAGCATGATGTAAGAACTATTTTGAATAATCCTGAACCGTCAGAGGATATCATTTCTGTCTGTGATATGCTGATCCTCTCTTTAGAGAAGGCTAAAATGAATACAGCCGAATTAGCCAAATGTATCAATAATTTGAAAAAAGTTGCTGCAAAACGCTTTGTTTAAAATGACAAAGGAAATCTGTTTAAAAGGAGGAATTTCATTGAAAAAAGCCACTTGCTTATGCGGAAAAGTTTCTATCATTGTCAAAGATTTTCATTCGGAGATTAGTGCTTGTCATTGTTCCATGTGTCGAAAATGGGGGTCCGGACCGTTTCTTTCTGTTTCAGCAGGAAGCGGTGAAGACATCACCATCACTTCTGAGGAATCAGTTACAAGATACAAATCCTCTGATTGGGCAGAGAGAGGATTCTGCAGAAATTGTGGATCCAATCTATTTTACTATCTTATTCCTACAGATTCTTATGACATTCCCATTGATTTGTTTACTGATGAAAGTGAATCCTGCTTAAAATTAGAAATATACTACGATCAGAAGCCTCATTATTATGATTTCGCCAACGATACCGATAAAAAAACAGAAGATGAAATTATGCTGGAGATACAAGAAAAATTTTTTGATTGAATGATCAGTATGTTGATAAATTAATGAAAAACACCGGCAAAAAAATAAAGATATTTATTTGAATTAGCAAGAAATAGAACCCATCTAGGTTTCCAATCGCTCACTCTTTCCTGAAATAAAAAAGAAGCAAGAAACTCTTTCTACGAAGTTGGGAAAATTTGACCAAAAGAAAAGTGGACTTCAAAAAAATAATTTTTCAAAAAGAGACTGAAGAGACTTTTTTGAAAGGAGGAATCAGTGGTGATAAAAGACCAGCACCGATCGATTATTATAGAATTTCCACTTAGAGGGGAATGGCAAGCACCTACTACCCCAGTAAAGAAAATCCCTAGTCACGGTACTAATCGTATGGGATTAAGATTTGCGTTTGATTTTGTGCAAGTTGATTGGGAAAAGGCAAGAAAGCCGTTTTACAATACTAGTTTTACTAGGTATTTTTTCTTTGGAGTACCGTTAGATAAATGCTATGGTTGGGGGAAACCGATTTTTGCGCCTTGTGATGGTGAGATCGTAACGATTAGAGATGGTATTCCAGAACGTGCTGTTGTGCATTGGATAGTGGATTCGGCAATTGCTATAAAAAATGCTAACTCATTTAACGAGTATAATGACGACTTCAGTCAAATTGCCGGGAATTATCTGGTTTTAAAATGCCAAAATAATATCTATATGGCATTTGCACATTTACAAACGAATTCGATAAAAGGAGTCGTTGGTGATCGAATCAAAAAAGGAGAGAAACTAGGAAATGTTGGACATTCAGGTAACTCTACGTCCCCCCATTTACATTTTCAATTGATGGATAGCGCGGATATTGCTCAGTCGAATGGTTTGCCCTTTTTATTTGAAGAATATGAAGTCTATCGAAAGGGTGTTTGGGAATCAGTTTATAATCAGATACCAGCACATACAGATCGAATTCGCTTTTATAAAAAATGATTTCCTCATAACATAAACGTTTTTTTATAATCAATGATTACTACTCTAGTCTTTACTTCGTTTAAGAGTATAGTAATATAGCTAGACATCTCTTAGATTGACTATTTAATAAATCAATTAATATGCAGGATCCATTCATAACCGTTTTAAGATGGATAATGACGAACCAAAAAAACTTTCTCTTTTGACGCATGGCATCTAGTGGCGTAGAAGGAGAGTACCTTCAAAATAGGGGGGTTCGAACAAAAGATAGCTAATGAAACTTCAAACGGTTGATTGTTATACCGTTCCGTTCTATGAAAGCTTGGCGATTGATAGATTTCTGATTTTAGACAGAACAGGACGATTTCGATAGACTGAAGATAGGAGAGGATTTGCGCATGAAGGCGTTGTATTTTAATGAATTCGGTGATTCAACTGTTTTAACATATGGGGATTTGCCTGATCCCGTCATTCAAGAAAATGAGCTATTGATAGAAATGATGTATATTGGTTTGAATTATGCAGATATTTATCGAAGAAAGGGCAGCTATCATATTGAATCCCGAAACCCTCTAATTAATGGCTATGAAGGTGTAGGGAAGATTATTCAAAAAGGAAGATCAGTCTCTAAGTTTCAGCTAGGGGAAACGATTCTTTTTGTGGATGTTCCTTTTGCTAATGCAGAATTGGTGGCTGTTCCTGAGGAAAATGCCATCCGTATTCCATCTAGTATACCACCTGAATTAGCAGCCAGTATTGGCCTGCAAGGGTTGACAGCTGATTTTTTAGCTCATGATCTTGGCAATAATGTGAATAATAGTAAGGTCTTCGTCCATGGGATAAGTGGTGGCGTCGGACAAATTTTATCGCAACTCTTAACCGCAGATGGCCTAGAAGTCTTCGGCGTCACTTCTTCGGAAGAAAAGCGACAACTGGCTTTAGACCAAGGAGCAAAACAAGTCTTTTTAAGAAACACAGAATGGCAAGAAACCTATACTTCTTTCTTTGATACCGTTTATGATGGCATTGGACATACATTAGCCGAAAGTGTCGACTTGCTCAAAAATAGAGGGAAGGTTATCTTTTTTGGCATGGCAGGCGGAAATCCGCCAGCGATCGAATTTATTCCCTTGTTATCAAAATCAAAAAGTATTTTGACCGGGGATCTCTGGGATTACTTAACAAGTTTTCAAGAGCGGGAGAGAAGAAGCACCCGACTATTTACTTACTTTAGCAAGAATCAAATTAAAATCAGTCAACCAACCATTTTTTCATTAGCTGACGGAAAAGCTGCCCATGATTATTTAGAATCTGGAAAAAGTGTCGGGAAAATTTTGCTGCAACCATAAGAAAGTAAAAAAGCTAAATGACTTTATCATAAAAGATACACCGAATGTTTGCTAATTCACTAAATCATCTTTTTATATAATCGATACTTCTCTTATGATAAATCTTTAAGGATAAAAATAAATGTAAAATGAATAGAATATTGCAAGAATCTAATGTTTTCTATTTCGTCAGTGAGAATAAGATAAAACTTTGTGATAAACAGTACATTTAATTTGAAAATATTTAATTACAGCAGTAAGATAAATATATCAAATACTTAAGGAGTGATATCTATGACAAACTATGAAGAAAAGGAAGCAAAAGCATTGGTAAAAATTGCAGAGGTTCTTGATAAGTTAGATGAGAATTTAGCTGAATTAGACACACTAGATGCAGACGCAAAAAAACATAGTATGAAGAAATGGATCGTTGAGAAAAAAGCGATTCATGAAATCAAAAAGATCGCACACGAAGCCGGTAAGTATGAAAAGTACGATGAACAAGCACTACAAAAAGAAATTGATGAAGTTGAGAAGTATATGTAATGAAAGATGATATTAATAAGCCCGTGCTCTTATGAGTGTGGGCTTATTTGTGTTAGTCGCAATAAGTAGCCCTCGGATAATAGTTACGTTAAAAACATGTGCAAAAATTTACTAATTGAAGGAATATTTAAGAAGATGCCAAAATTATTTTTGAAACGGTCTCCGCAACAGAGTGATGGGAAATATCAATTTTCTTGAACGCAATTCAGTATAATTTGGTAACCTATTCAGTGAACGCTGTAAATCAGATAGTGTTCGTTTCCCGGTGGTTATATCTCCTTCAAAGTTTTCCTGTAATTTTTCTGACGAGGCAATTAATGAGAAGTGCTGCACGTCAATATTTTCCAATGCGATGCCGTTCAAGACTCGAGCCACAATTTTTTGCTCATCCATAACCCAGCAAAAATAAATGACGTTGATCATAGAGTTATTTATAAACGGGTTTAACAGAAAATGGCTATTGTTGATCGCCATATCCTTATTTTATTCATTGAGGATAAACGGATTCATCATCCAGCATCAATCTCCGTCAAGGTAAATAGACTGCTTTGTTTGTTTGGATAATTCTTCAGTTATAGTTGATTTACCAATTCCCATGGTACCGCTGATCAATATAAGCTTTTTCATCAGACTACCGCCAGCTTTCATATAAGGAGTTTTGTTTTTCTCAATCAAAATAACGTGTCCAGATTTTTAACAGTGATCCAACCATTCTCTTTCCACAGCTCAATCTCTTCAGAACAAGCTACTTTTTCACTCGGTTCCTCATGCAAAAACAATTGGATTTTCTGTCCGTACAGTAGTTTTCGAGTCAAAGCAAAGGTTGCTTCCGCAAAGCCAGCTGCACCGATATAACCGCAGATGCCATTTTTTTCTTTGTTATATAAATAAAAAATCTCGGCTTTTTCTATGTCTTTATAAAAGTCTACGAATAAGGTTGAAAACTGAGTAGAAAGATTGTCCGTGGCTCTTGGATAATTGATCACCTGATGCCCATTTTCAGTAAGTGTATTTGTTAGTTCTTCAAAATCCTTTTGAAAAGTGATACTTCCGGAAATAATTATTTTTGACATGCTATGGCTCCTTGTCGTTTATTTACTTTATTTTATCAGGATGAAGGTGCTAAGCGAGGAAATTTTAGATAACTTGTATCGCCAATCTGGTAATGAGAAGGATGAAATTATTAATCGAGTTAAAGTAATCTGTCTATGAGAGACGGGTTTGCTTAAAAGAAGACGATTAAAACCATAATACGAAAAAAGACTGTTTTTCTTATTTTTTCATCGATTTTCTCTATTTTTTTGGTTAAGGTTTTCATTTATTCTATATTTGTAAACGATATCAGAGTGTTCAAATGAGAATTATTTGAATAAGTTTCTGTTTATTCTAAGAGAAAAGTAGATTGACTGTGAAGCTATGGATAGATTGTTAGATACGGTGCAGTAGTTGGATTTTCTGTAGAGTTAAAATAATGAAAGAAATAGATGAAACGGGTGATTACATGGAAACAACATTTTTCATTTCTAAAAATACTTCTGTCACATCAAAACAGCTGGAAAATGAAGTGATTGGACGTGCTTGCGAGATATTACAGCGTGATATTTTAACCGTTGTGACAGACACGAGGAAAACAAATGAAATTGAATTGATTTTTAGAAAGGGCTTGCAATTGATTCTGTCTCCGGTTACAATCAATTTGTAATTATTGATTATTTATCAATATACAAAAAAATGTACATTCATAAGGAGGAAATTGTGATGAAAAAAATAGTTATCGGCGGTCAAATCGATAAGGACGAGGTGAAAGCATTAGTCGAAACGTTTGGTGATGATCAGTTCGAGATTGTTATCAAAAGTGATTTAGATGCTGCGATGGCAGTCAAAAATAAACAAGCTGACTACTACATCGGGGCATGTAATACTGGTGGTGGGGGTGCTCTGGCAATGGCATTAGCTTTATTAGGCCATGATAACTGTGTAACTGTTTCTATGCCTGGAAAAGTGATGCCGGAATCTGAAATAAGAGAACATGTCAGTTCAGGAAAAAAAGCTTTTGGATTTACCGCTCAGCATAAAGAAGCAGTAGTACCTATCATTATGGACGAACTAAAAAAACAATAGATTATTTAATTTGGGGGAAAAGAGATGGAATCATCGAAAATTGTTGAATTAATTGCTATTGCACTTTTAGGGGGACTTTGTGCAGTGTTAGCAAATAAAGGAATCGCTGTTTTTAATGACGGATTAAGGCCAATCATTCCGGAATTTTTAGAAGGAAAAATTGGTAAGAAAGAAATTGCAGCGACAAGTTTTGCTTTAAGTTTTGGATTAGTCATTGGATTTGGCATTCCTGTTTCAATAGGTGCATCTATTCTATTAGTCCATAGTGTATTATTAATGACAGATATTATCGGATCTTGGGCACCGGAAGGCAAAATCGGAGTTATTGTTGCTGCTAGTGTAGGAGCTATTTATGGTGTTGGATTAGTTATTGGGCTCCAAGCGGTTGTTGACCTCTTTGCAATGATGCCGGTGAACTTTATGGACTCACTTTCGCAAGTAGGTGCTCCTGTAGTTATTGGTTTTAGTATTTTTCCAGCGATTGCAATCGCTAGTCAACATGGATTCAAAAAAGGTGCGATTTCATTCAGCGCTACGCTTTTAACATTGTTTGTTGTAAAACGTTTTGGTACATTTGATTTAGGAAATGGCGCAACATTAACACTTAGTGCAGAAGGAATGTCCTTACTTGTTGGGATGCTCTTCATGATTGTTTATGCCATTCAAGTGAAAAGCGATGGTAGTAACTCAAATGAGAGCCTTGTAAGTGTATTTTTAGAACGTGTGAATCGTATTAAGAAGAACTGGTTATGGTTATCCGTTACAGGGGGCTTAGTGGCGGCATCAACAAGTTTGATGATTATTGCAGGTGATCCTATTTCATTAAATTTGCTTTCAGAAGGAAAAATGAGTGAAGCTGCATTAGCTGCTTTTGCTCGTGGAATTGGCTTCATTCCCTTAGTTTTTTCAACTGCAATCGTTACAGGTGTGTATAGCCCAGCTGGCACGACTTTTGTATTTGTCGCAGGAATCTTATTGAATGGTAATCCTCTTGTTGCTTTTCTAGTGGGCGCACTGCTAATGTTTGTTGAAGTACAATTGTTGACCTTAATGGCAAAAGCCCTTGACAAATTTCCAGGCATACGCGAAATGGGTGAACATATTCGTACAGCTATGAATAAAGTATTAGAAGTTGCTCTTTTAATTGGGGGAGCGATGGCATCTGAGCAAATTGCACCAGGAATAGGTTTTTTCTGGGTCATCGGTTTGATGCTTTTGAATAGAAAAGCGAAAAAACCAGTCGTAGAATTAGCCGTGGGTCCTATTGCTGCAATCAGTTTAGGCGTTATTGTCAACATTTTGTATTTATTGGGATTATTCGCACCAATAGTTGCAAACTAGGAGGATTGAAGTGATGTTGTTAGACGGTATAACTTATATGCATGAACATACTACGATCGATCTTTCACGTTTGAAGAAAGATGATGATACGAACTTAAATTGTTTTGATGAGACTGTTTCAGAATACAAAAAATTGTATTCTAAGGGAGTTCGTAATATAGTAGACCTGACAAATATGGACATGAGAAGAAATCCCGAATATGTTCAGCAAGTATCTGAGCTATCTAAAATCAATATTGTCCAAGCAACAGGATTTTACCAAGATAAATTCTTACCCGAATTTGTGACGTCAGCTACGATTGAAGAGTTGACTGATTTTATGGTAAATGAGATAGAAAATGGAATAGCGGAAACCAGTATCAAAGCACAACTTATCGGTGAAATAGGGACAAGTAAAAACCATATGACTGAACGAGAAAGAAAAATATTTATCGCTGCTGTCCTCACTCAAAAACATTGTAATGTTCCTATATCGACTCACACAACATTGGGAACCTTTGGCCATGAACAAGTAAACTTTTTTAAAGAGCATGGGGCTGATTTAAATAAAGTGGTGATTGGACACGTGGATTTGACCGGTAATAGTGATTATATTTTAAGAATGTTAGATCAAGGGGTATATGTAGAATTTGACACGATTGGAAAAGAGAACTATCAACCAGATCTGCTAAGAATAGAGATGCTAAAAGAGATTGAAAAACGTGGTTATCAAGACAAAGTATTTCTTTCAATGGATATTACTCGAAAGTCAAATTTAGCATATCGAGGTGGAATAGGGTATTCTTATTTATTGGATACATTTGTTCCACTTGCACTTGAAAATGGTTTATCTGAGAATTTTATCGATAAAATGCTACGAGATAATCCAAGAATATTTATGAATTAGGAGCGAAATTATGGAGACATTCCCTTTAGAAAGTTTGTCGATAGAAGAAGCGACTCAAATGCAGTTTCGCTTTGTAGATGCTATAACCAGAAACTTCTCAGGTGAAGAAATTCTAACACGAGGGGATCTTGGTGTTGTAAAAGGGTTAAATCAGCCGAGGACTACTCAAAAAGTTGAAAAGGTTTTGGCAGATTTTTTTAATGCTGAGGCTGCGATGCTTGTACGCGGTTCTGGTACGAATGCCATCAGGTTAGCATTATATTCTCTTTTAGGAACTAACAAGACTTTAATGGTTCATGATGCACCAATCTATCCTACGTCAAAAGTATCGATTGAGATGTTAGGATTAAAAACAATTTTTGCTGATTATAATCATCTCGAGGAAGTCAAAGAAAAACTTTTAAATAATAAAGTAGACGGAATATTGATTCAAGTAACAAGACAAAAATTTGATGATTCCTATGATTTAAAATCATTGATTGCCTTTATCCGATCATTTGATAAAACTATCCAGATCATTACTGATGATAATTATTCGGCTCTAAAAACTAAGGGGTTAGGTTCCGAATTCGGTGCCAATCTATCTTGTTTCTCTACGTTCAAATTGCTTGGTCCTGAAGGTATTGGTTGTATTGTTGGTGAGAAAAAAGCGATTCAACGCCTGAAAAATGACAACTATTCTGGTGGCGGGCAGGTTCAAGGTCATGAAGCAATAGACGTTTTAAAAGGATTGATCTATGCACCGGTCTCATTGGCTATATCAGCAAAAGTAAGTGAAGAGGTTTGTGGTCGAATCAATCAACAAGAAATTGGAGGGATTGAAAAAGCATTTCTAATCAATGCTCAGTCGAAGGTAATTGTCGTCAAATTAAAAAAGCCAATTGCAAAAAAAGTCATTGAACAAGCAACAAGTTTTGGTGCCTTACCCAATCCAGTAGGAGCAGAATCAAAATATGAGTTCTCTCCACTTGTCTATCGGGTTTCTGGCACATTTAGAGCAGCTGATCCGGATGCTGAACAATTCATGATTCGTATAAATCCCAATCGATCAGGTGCAGACACGATCTTGCGTATTTTAAAACAGGCAATGGATGTTGTTGAAAAAGAGGTGTGAGTCTATGGGAGAAGAATTTTTAAAGAAAAAAGGAATCATTGTTAACTACTTAGCATCTGATCTTTTACAAAAGAAAAAGGGCGATCGAGTTCAAAGTGTTACGGAATATCAAAATAAATATAAAGTAGCCAGAGGGACTGTTCAAAATGCTTGGAGTTTTTTAAAAGAGATTGATGCAATAAAAGTTAAAAGTCACGGTCATATGGGTACATTTATAGAAGAAATTAATTATAATATTTTGCAAGAATATGCGTTATCAGATACGATTCTCGGTACAATGACCTTACCATATTCACGTCTATATGAGGGATTAGCAACAGGAATATATGAAGCCTTCAAAGAAAATAAAATTAAATTAAATCTTGCATATATTCGAGGATCAAAAGAGCGTGTTCGATCGATCTTGAATAAAACGTATCGTTTTGCAATTGTTTCAAAATTTGCGGCAAATCAAGCAATAAAAAATGGAGAGCCGATTGAAATCACATTGGACTTTGGACAACATACTTATCTTAGTGAGCATGTGTTGCTATTTAGGGACAAGAAAAAAAAGTCAATTGAAAAAGGGATGAAGATTGCTATTGACTATAGTTCAATTGACCAACAATTATTAACGAAAGCAGTCGTTAATGAGACACAAGTTGAATTTGTTGAAATGCAAGGGCATCAAATCGTATCTTCTTTACAAAATGGTAGTATTGATGCTGGGATCTGGAATTTTGATGAAATTAGAGATAAAAACCATCAAGGGCTCTATGCTGTTCCATTAGAAGGAAGTGAAATGGAGCAAGAAATGAGTACTTCCGTTATCATTACCCATACGGAAGAAACGTCTATGAAAGCATTCTTCCAAAAAAGCGTAGATAAAGAAAAAATTCTTACTATTCAAAAAGAGGTTTGTGAAGGGCGTTTAATTCCTCAGTATTGATTTCATTTATAGTTTTATACCAGGGCAGGCAATCAGGAAACCTAGTTTCTTATCCATTGCTTGATAGAATATGTTTTTGTGTTTTGAGTGAAATAGGGGGATTAGATGATTAGAGAAAAATTAGCAATATTACTAAGTTCAAAAGTAATCGATGAAAATACTTATGAGTATGTTTTGCGCGTATTAGATTATTTATTACAGCAAAAAATTATTGATAATGATAAAAAAGCGGATGTCTTTTTGACTCATCTAGCGATGGCAGACCAACGACGAAAGCAAAATGAGACGATAAATGACCTCGAATCTTTTATCAGTCAGGAAATCCAATCTGATCCAAAATTTCTTCACTCGAAAGAATTATGGCAGGATCTTCAAAGAATGACAAAAGGAAAGCAATTTGCTGAAGCTGAGCTTGATTACTTTTATCTTCATATCATCAATATGTTGAGGGAGGAATAACATGTTTTTGAATGTTACCATCCAAAGAAATCAAAAATTGGTTGACGCTGCAATCTCTCTCCATAAAGAAGGAAAAATACTTCCAGATACCTATGTCTTGGACCTTGATATGATTGAAAAAAATGCTGCAAGCTTAGCAGAAGATGCCAAGACACATGGAATAAACTTGTTTTATATGACCAAGCAATTTGGTCGCAACCCATTAGTTGCACAAAAGATCCATGATTCGGGAATCAAAAAAGCGGTGGTCGTGGATTATAAAGAAGCATTGATTCTTATGGAACAAAATCTACCATTAGGAAATGTGGGTCATTTAGTTCAAATACCACGGAATCTTTTAACTAGAATCATGAATTACGGAACTGATTATATCACGGTTTATTCTTTGGAGGCGTTACAACAAATCATTCAAGCAGCTGAAGAGCTTACTATAAAACAAAAGATTCTAGTAAAAATCATTGAATCTGATGATCAGATTTACGAGGGTCAATTTGGTGGATTTCATTTAAACGAGTTATCTTCAATTGTTGAATTAGTTAGACAAACAGACCATGTGACCATTGAAGGTGTGACCTCTTTTCCTTGTTTCTTATTTGATGGCGAATCGAAGTTATTACCTACCAATAATGTGAAAACGATCCAGCAAGCGAAAAAATTTTTTGAAGAGTTAGGGATCGTAATAAAAGAAGTGAATATTCCGTCAGCAACTTGTCACGAAACTATTCCTTTCATTAAAAAAATTGGGGGAACACAAGGCGAACCCGGACATGCACTTACTGGAACTACACCATTACATTCAAAGATGATGTTACCGGAACATCCAGCTATGGTTTATGTGAGCGAAATATCGCATAACTTAGATAATCATGCTTATTTTTATGGTGGTGGATATTATCGACGTGGACATCTTGACTCGGCCCTGATTGTAAGTTCGGAATCAGTTAAAAAAGACCGAGTTCGACCTTTTAGCAATGAAAATATTGATTATTATCTTTCAACAGAATCCACCCACCCTGTGGGAGCTACCGTTATCGCTGCATTTCGAACACAAATTTTTGTTACTAGAAGTGATGTAGCAGTTGTTTCAGGTATTCAAAGTGGCTCGCCAAAAGTCGAAGGTATATATGATAGCCTTGGAAATATAGTTAGAAGGTGAAAAAATGGGGAAATTTGTTGTTATCGTTTTAGATAGTTTTGGCGTTGGCGCAATGGATGATGTTAAGGAGGTTCGACCTAGAGATCTAGGAAGCAACACTGCTGCACATATCATTGCCTCCAATCCGTCAATTAATATACCAACGTTGGAAAGCTTAGGTTTGATGAATGCTCTTGGTTTTGAGATAAAAAATCATAAATTTTCACCGACAGCAAATTATGGCACAGCTGAGCTAGCACACTATGGAGCCGACTCATTCTTAGGACATCAAGAAATTATGGGCACAACACCTAAGATTCCATTGATTCAACCGTTCAATCAAAAAATCGATGAAGTCGAAGCTAATCTGATAAAGTATGGTCATCAAGTTCGAAGAGTGGGTGAAAGCGGGACACAGATTTTAGTTGTAGATGAACTTGCAACGGTCGGTGATAACTTGGAAACAGATTATGGACAAGTTTATAATGTTTCCGCTTGTCTGGATTTGATCTCCTTTAATGACTTGGCAAAAATTGGGCATGTTGTAAGGGAAGTAGTTGAGGTTTCTAGAGTCATTACTTTTGGTGGTGAAAACATAACATTAAAAGACTTACTCGGAGCAAGAAAAACAAGGAATGGAGAAATTGCAGGAGTAGATGCCCCACAATCTGGCGTATATAATACTGGTTATCAAGTCGTTCATCTTGGATATGGTATTAATAAAAATGTTCAAACTCCCACAATCTTAGATCATGCAAATATCCCAGTTTCTTTTTTGGGCAAAGTCGCTGATATTATACAGACGGATAGTAAACGCTTATTTCCAGGAGTTGATACAAATCGTCTTTTTGATGATTTGATCAATGAAGTGAAAACGCTTGATCATGGTTTTTTTGCGCTGAATATTCAAGAAACTGATTTGGCTGGTCATGCGGAAGATGTAAATCGTTATTCTAATCGTTTAGAAATTAGTGATAAACGAATCAAAGAATTGCTTCCATCCTTAAAAAGGGGGGATATCCTAATTGTTATGGCAGACCATGGGAACGATCCCACGATAGGGCACAGCAATCACACTCGAGAAAAGGTTCCCTTATTGCTTTATAGTCCAGGTATCCATAATAAATATTTAGGAAACAGACAAACCCTTGCAGATGTTGGCGCGACTGTAGCAGATTACTTTAACGTTTCGCCTCCTCAAAATGGTCAGTCATTTTTGCCAGAATTATTTATTAATTAAATGTAATGGCTCGATTAATGGTAGTAGAACCAAAATCGAGCCTTTTAAGGAGTTTATAACATGGAGCAGAATAAAGTTCAAGAGTATTCCAAGCGAACAAGTTTAGCAATGGCAAATTTTTACAACTCCGTCATTAAAGTATTTCCCAATTGCATAGAGAAAATCAGTTCCTCTTCTGGATATTATATTGGACTGAAAGATTCTATTGTTTTCACATCTTTCTTTATAGATTTTTTGGAGAAAAATGGCTTCCATCTTCACACGATTGACAAAGCAAGTCATAAAGGAAGAGGGATAGATATAGATTTAAGAAATCCAATTACTGGTGGTGTAATGACTGGTTCATCGAGTGGAACAGCTGTGAACGTTTTTTTAGGTATTAATGATGTTGGAATCGGCACGGACGGAGGTGGTTCAGTTTTAGCTCCAGCAGCAGCTTTAAACTTAGTTGGTTATATCCACCCGGAAGTGGGAAAGAAAATGCTCAGTTTAGAAAAAATGGTAAAATCTTCAACAGATGGCATATCCTTCACACCATCCATCGGACTTATTAGTCGTGAGATAGATCTCATAAAGCAATTAGCACAAATCTTTACTGATCATAAGAACCAAGAAAAGACAGTAATTGTTGCTGTAGACTCAGAAATAAATATGGATCTTTTATCAGTAGACATGGAGACTATGAAAATAATTACGAAGGATTTTTCCTATAAGTATCAAGAAAGTCGTAAAAAATTAATTGATGAAGTAGAACGATTGTTTTTAGATGTAGATATAATTATTTCGAAAGAAGGACCAATTGACATTTACGGTATTGGTGAAACACTCATCGGACATTTTGATGATCAGACGCGAGAAAATCAAATTGCTGGTAAAAAAGGATTTATTAGAGTTGTCAATATGTGTAATGCTATCGGGTTGATCGTTCCAACTACAAGTCTAGCTACTGGGTACTTAATAATCGGAAAGCCTCAATCAGGAATTGAGCAACAAATGTTTCATTTAGCAAATAAACTTATCGCCAAAGAAGATAGATTGCTGAAGAATTATTTTCTCGATCATCATTCTTATTTTGAACAAGGATACAATTTATAAAAGAGCTTTCGCTGGTGTTTTCTCAACGAGTTCTAGTCAATAAGATTTCATCAAACCATCGACATTTCTTTGTCTTTGGGTTTTTCGTTTAAAAAATGTTGACGGATTCCTCATAAACATAAAGGTCAAATGTTTTTTGTCACTTGAAAAGAAAAATCGGATTATAGAAAACTTCTCTTTGTTGCCAGATCAGAACGAATTATTTGACGAATTTACCGGTATTGAACATCTTGAGCTATACAAAATTATTTGGAAGTCATCAAAGAAGTTTGAAACCATCGTTGCTCTACTACAATTGGAAGACTATGCAAAAAACCGCGTAGCGACCTATTCATTAGGCATGCGTCAGCGGCTTTGTTTTGCGATGCAAGTAATTGGGGATACGTCATATATGTTCATGGACGAAGTGATGAACGGACTGGATCCTACCAATGTTTTATTGGTTTCGACTATTTTGCAGCAGCTGGCTGCAGAAGGAAAAGCGATCATGGTTTCTTCTCATATTTTGTATAATTTGGAGGAGATCTCTCAGCAGATCTTATTTCTGAAAGATGGGGTTATGTTTAAATACAATGATCCTAAAAAATCATTGATGGAAAAAATCAGGAGATTTATGTGAAGGGAAAAAGTATTGGTCATTGATCCTTTACTTTTGCTATTTGATATTATGTGGAAATTGAGATAAAGCACTGAATTTCGGAAACTTAATCAAGGTAATGTATGGAGCTTACTGGAAAGTAGGCTCCTTTATTTGGCGTTCATTAGGCATATCGTCCAACTCTAGTACCATATTATACCAAGCAACACCTGCATGTTGTGATTCTGACAGTCCTTCTAGTTGATAGCCGTGCTTTTCGTAATATGGAATCAATGATTCTAAACAAGTTAATGTGATTCCTTTTCTATTTTGAAGACGACATTGTTGTTCAAGGGCTGACAGTAGCTTACTACCAATCTGGCAGTTTTTATAATCAGGAGCGACAGCCAAGCTAAGAATACTTTGGTAGCCACCAAAAAGTTGATTAGGACAAGTACTTTCAAAGAGATCGTCATAGAGATAACGTTTAGAAATAATGGGCCCTACAACGTAGCCGATCGGACAATCCTTTTCATTTACTGCCACAATAAAACTGTCACTAATTGTATGTATTCGATCCATCATCGCTGGTCTAGATGCTGCTTCATTCGCTGTAAATCCTGCATTTTCAATCTGCATGATTTGATCAATATCCTCTTCTTTTGGTGGTCTGAAGAAAACGTTCATTCCATCACTCCTATCCTATTTAGGATTAGTTTATCATATAATGATCCTTTTAAAATCCGTCTTACGCGCTTCTATTTTATTTTTGCTTTTCTAACGTTTTTTACCATAAATGCGTTGACTTTTTCGCCGCATATTTGAGAAAGCCCGAAAGATAAATGGAAAAGTTGTTAGACAAAATACTGTTTACGGCTTTTTAAGTGCTTTTGCAGAAATGACTTTTTGTGAGGGAGTTGTGAGAAAAGTGTAAAAATTAAGACAAGTTATATCTGAATGCCTTGCCTTAAAGTCCACTTCAAGAAATATACTGAAACTACCATTACTTATGAAAGATGAAAGGAGCAATTCAATGAACAAATGGACAAAAGGACTTTTTCTGACAATGATTTTTCTAGCAGGATGCAGCAGTGATTCAATGAATGATGAGCCAGACATTGGTACAACGGAAACAAGTACTAGTGACACCGTTACGCAACAAATGAGAGAAGCAGGGATTGATGGGGAGGCCGATATTTTGATCGCCTACTTCACAAGACCAGAAAATTTAGAGCATGAACCAGCAGTCGAAGCGGTTTCTGGAAGTAGTTTTAATGTAATCGATGACACCTTAGTAGGAGATGTCCAAGTCATAGCAGAGATGATCGCTGAACAAACAGGAGGTGAGTTATTTTCGATTCAAACAGAAGTAGGTTACCCTAACGTTTACGATGAACATACAGCTTTTGCCACTAGAGAGCTGGAAGAAGATGCCCGACCAATATTGATGACTGACGTTGCCCAAATGACTGAAGTGGATGTTCTCTTTATAGGCTTTCCCGTTTGGTGGAACCGTGCCCCAAGAGCCGTGTTAACATTTCTTGAAGCCTATGATCTTACGGATAAACAAATCATTCTTTTTGTAACCCATGGGGGAAGTGGACTGACCAATAGTCAAAATGAACTTCAAACGTTGTATCCAGCGTATGACTTTCTTGAAGGCTTTGCAGCAAGAGCGGGAAGTGTTGAAGACGCTGAACCTGAAGTATTAGAGTGGCTAGATCATATGGGATTATAAAAAGAGCAACAATAAAGAATAAAAGAATTTCTTTAATTATAGAGGGGGCCTTGTTTAAAGGCTTCTTCTTTGTTTTATTTTTCTATGAGACTGTTAGACGTCTATTTGAGATATATGATATGATTAATCTAATGATTTAGCGTAAAAGCAAAGAATCTTATTTTCAGCTATAATACTCGTCGATTCAATAAAATTTTTTATTAAATTGCCGTCTTAACTTAGGGAAATTAAATATTATTCCATTTAGCTAAAATTGCGTACATAAAGATTGTTTTAGGGGGACTAAAAGTGGCTGTATTAAAATATGAAAAAATCAAACAAGATATTCTTCGAGATATTGAAGCTGGTAAATTTAAACCGGGGGACCGTATCTATTCAGAGGGAGACTTGAAAGCAAAATATGGGGTAAGTAATACAACCGTCATCAAAGTGATGAATGATCTGGTTGCACAAGGTTATCTCATTCGGAGACAAGGCGAAGGAACATTTGTACGAAAAAACATTCTAAATAAACGTGTTTTCTTTAGCGAAAATACACGCCCTTTGACTAATGATAAAAAAGAACCAATATCTGAAAAGACTGTCGTGGAAGCGGTAGATCTCATTCAACAAATAACGAATTCAGATATAGCAAAGATTTTACATGCTCCTTCGTTTGAAGAGACAAAAGTACCGTTTTTAAAACTAAGTCAAGTTGCATTTATTAATAATAAGCCGTGGAAACTTCAATTTAGATATGCACATATCACTGGACCGACAGATATTCCAATCGCTCAGCTGAAAAAGGGGTTGTCATTTACTAAAGTGCTAGAAGATTTAAACCAAATACCAGAATCAGAGAAAATGACAATCTCTGTATCTGACTTTGAATCGATCATAGATAATTTATCAGAGAAAGATCAGAAAATAATGAAAAGCTATTTTAAGAATAATCGACCAGCAGCTTTGTTTGTGAGGAATCGAATTGTTTATGATCGTTTTGAAAATGCTATTGAATATGACCAGGCATTTATTCATCCTGATTACTATAGTATTGATATTATTAATTAGTTAACAACTATATTTCAAAAGCATATAACTGACGTTATGTGCTTTTTTTTATTCCATTAAAGCAAAAATAATTGAAAACGCTTGCATCAAAGGCGAGAATATTATATACTGCAACCAGATAACACGTTAACGCTATAAGTTGCGAATGGAGGAAAAACATGCTTTCTAAAAGAATTGAACCTTTAAAGGAGAATTATCAAAAACTAGAAGTATTAGAATTAAGTGCGAAAGAAATTGATCAAGCGATTAATCAGTGTTTACAAAAAATTGATCAAAATATGGCTCTATTTGGAGAGAAATTTCCTGCACCTACCACTAAAAACCAAAATTACCAAGTTATTGATAACACAGAATGGACGACGGCTTTTTGGACAGGCATTTTATGGCTTGCATATGATATTACCAAGGAAAATAAGTATAAGGATTTAGCAGAAAAACATATGGAAAGCTTTACCAGAAGATTGTCTCAAAATATAGAAATCAATCATCATGATCTAGGTTTTCTTTATACTCTTTCTTGTGTCAGTTGTTACAAAATCACAGGCAATTCCCAAGCTAGAGAACTTTCCATTAGCGCAGCTGACAAACTCGTTGAGCGATTTCAAAATAAAGGGAAATTTATACAAGCTTGGGGAGATTTGGATGACTCTAAGGAATATCGTTTAATTGTTGACTGTCTCTTAAATTTACCATTATTGCATTGGTCATATGAGGAGACTGGTGACGCTATCTATAAATCTGTGGCCGAGAAACATTATAAGACTACCATTAAATATGCGATTCGAGAAAATGCTTCAGCATTTCATACTTATTATTTCGATCCCACAACAGGTCAGCCCCTATATGGTAAAACGAAGCAAGGATTTTCTGACGACTCCAGTTGGGCACGCGGTCAAAGTTGGTTGATTTATGGAATAGCATTAAATCAGCATTATTGTAGAAAGGAGGAAAATATAAAACTTTATGAAGCTGTAACGAATTACTTTTTAAATCGTTTGCCTAGTGATTTAATCTGTTTTTGGGATTTGATTTTTGAAGAGGGATCTGACCAACCTCGGGATACCTCTGCTAGTGCAATAGCCCTTTGTGGTATGAATGAAATGGAAAAATATCTAGCGGACAACCATCCTATGAAAGAGATGTATCACAACATCCAACAAGTTATGCTAAGAAATCTAATAAACCGTTACACAGAAAAAAAGGGCACAGGCGCTGTAGCGCTCATCAATGAAGGGGTCTATTCCTGGCATTCCGGAAAGGGTGTGAATGAAGGGAATATCTGGGGGGATTACTTCTATATGGAAGCACTGGTAAGACATAAAAAAAACTGGCAATTATTTTGGTAAAAATACTAAAGGAGGGAATCAAATGGCACAACCAAATATTAAAATGACACGAATTGATGAACGCTTGATACATGGTCAAGGTCAAATGTGGATCAAATCATTGGGTGTCAACTTATGTATCGTAGCTAACGATCAAGCCGCAAATGATCCATTTCAACAACAATTGATGAAAGCAGTGGCACAAAATGTGAGTATGCGCTTTTTCACGATTCAACAAACACGCGAAATCATTCATAAAGCCTCGCCTAAGCAAATGATTTTTATCGTTGTGGCTAATCCGCAGGATGCATTAGCACTTGTCAAAGGTGGTGTACCGATTAAGCTAATCAATGTGGGGAACATTCACAATGCGGTAGGAAAAACGAAAATATCCAACTATATTTTTATCGGTGAAGAAGATAAAAGAGCGTTAAAAGAATTAAAGGATACATTCCACATCAAGTTTGATACTCGTACCTCACCGATGGCTCCAGACGTTGATTCATTAAAACAACTCATGTCTCATCTTGAAAACGAATAGGAGAGAATAAAATGAATATATCAATTATGCAAGCTTTTTTACTGGCACTTATGGCAGGCGTTTGTTATTCGGGTCTATTGCTAGGCATTTTTACAAATCGTTGCATTGTCCTTTCCTTTTTTGTAGGGTTGATTCTCGGTGATGTTCAAACTGGATTAATGATGGGTGCCATTGGTGAACTTGCTTTTATGGGATTTGGCGTTGGCGCTGGGGGAACGGTCCCGCCTAATCCTTTAGGGCCAGGAGTGGTGGGGACCATAATGGCGATAACTTTGAAAGATCAAGGGGTCACTCCTGAAAGTGCCTTGGCATTATCTTATCCATTTGCAGTATTATTTCAAATTTGCCAGACACTCATTTATACAGTATGTGCTGGTTCATCCGAAGCTGCTAGAATTGCAGTGGAAAATGGTCGTTTCAAACGCTTTAAATGGTTTGCACATACAACATTCATTAGTTTTTTCTTTGTAGGATTCTTTATTGCATTACTTTCTGCTTTAAGTATGGAGCCTCTTAGAAGATTTGTCGAAATGATTCCGAATGAACTGGTTCAAGCACTGACTGTTGCTGGAGGCTTACTACCCGCAATCGGTTTTGCGATGATTCTATCTGTCATGGTTTCCAAAGACGTTATTCCTTACGTGATCTTAGGATATATTTGTATTGCGTATTTAGATTTACCTGTTATGGCGATTGCATTAGTAGGAGCAGTATTTGCAATGATCGATTACTATAATCAAGAAAAAAGACAAGAACTTTCAATGACTTTCGCTCAACAAGGAGGAATCGAAGAAGATGGAATCTAAAGAACAAAAACTAACGAAAAACGATTATTTTATAGCAACTATGCGCTCATACTTTCTCCAAAATGGCTTCAACTATAACACGTATCAAGGAACGGGTTATGCAAATATTATTTTTCCGGGATTAAAAAAGATCTATAAAGATGATCAGGAAGCATTAAAAAAAGCCACTATTGATAACTTGGAATTTTATAATGTCAATCCTCAGACAGTCCCCTTTGTTACTAGCTTACAATTAGCAATGCTTGATCACGGGGAAGATGTATCAAAAATTAGAAGTATAAAAATGGCATTAATGGGTCCCTTGGCAGGAATTGGGGATGCGATATCTCAATTTGGTGTAGCTCCGTTATTTTCAACGATTTTTGCAAGCATGGCGATTGCGGGTATTACTGCTAGCCCAATCATGTTTTTGGTTTGTATGATTGGCTTTAATCTGTTTCTTAAGTGTCTTTTAGGCTGGTTGGGTTATCGAATGGGCACAAGTGCAATTGAAATGCTCAGCCAAAAAATCAACCAAATCTCTCGGGCAGCGAATATTGTTGGTGTCACAGTTATCTCTGGTTTAGCGGTCAGCTTTGTAAAAGCTGAAATGGCTATAGAGTATGCAACGACGATCGAAGGCGAACAACAAGTAGTAGCGCTCCAAACAGTTTTTGACCAGATTTTACCTCGGCTCTTACCTGGATTAGTAACGATCATGGTTTATTATCTAATTAAAAAGAAAAATTGGAATGTTTATAAGTTACTCATTTTGTTGTTTGTTTTGGGTATTTTAGGGTCGCTGTCAGGTATCCTTGGATGACTGTTCATGTAGTTATTAGACCATAGTTCTATCAATTTTATCGTTATTCGGTTTTTATTCAATTCAATGACAGTTTCTTTATGTATATGATGACAAGAAGCCTCCGCCTAATGCAGAAAGGAAAAATATGAAAATACTTGCTTTATTTCTTGCCTCGTTTCTGTCACATTTGCTTATACTACCAATCAATGTTCACAGCACAACGATTGAACATAATTTATTATTGAACGGGGACTTTTCACAACAATCTGAGAATACGAATGGATGGCATGATTCAATTGGAGCAGATCACTGGCGCCTTTGGTTCCCTTCAGATATCCGTCCAAAAGTAAGAGTAACAGAAGAAAATAGCATTGAAATTTCTTCCAATCAAGTCAGTCGTGCAGCAGTTTTTCAAGAAGGTATACCTGTTCTTCCAAATACAGAATATCGCGCAATTGTCGAGGTGAAAACAACAGATATTTCTAATGTACTTGGTGGAAGAATAAGGGTTCAGTACATGGAAAATGGAACTCAAATATCTCTTTACTCAAGTGAAGCTGTTTCAGGAACTTCGGGATGGGAAAGCCTTGCAGTTACTTTTACGACTGGAGCAGATACGGAACAAGTAAAATTGGAGCTTTTTTTTGATAATACCTCGGGATTGATTGAATACAGAAATGCGCGTTTGTATGATCGCATATATGAAGAAATACAAGAGATTATCATTTCTCAAGAAGAGTTGCGTTTGCAAATTGGTGAACGCCAGTTAATCGAGCTTGAAACTTATCCCGAAGATTTTCCTCGGAAAAACCTAACTTTTTCTTCAAGTGATCCAAAGGTAGCTCAAGTAAATGAACGGGGGTATGTTACTGGTGTAGCATCAGGGACCAGCGAGATCATTATTAGCGATAAAAATGAAACTATTCAAGTAAGTATCCCCATTTTTGTTACAAAAGATAGACATGATAATGTACATCTTACATTAGATCAAATGCATATCATACCTCTTTTCCAACCACTTGAAGAATTAAATTTTTTTGTGGAAAACCAAGATTTATTAGAGGTTTTTGATGGGATTATTCTACCTAAAAAAGAGGGAACAACACGAATAAAAATAACCAATAAAAGTGATGAACTGATCGTTCTCGTTGATGTATCGATTGATAAAAGTGACCACAACAAATTTGATGACATGAGAACAAAGTGGCACGAAATGATTCTTGGAGCTAACTATTTTGATTCTGATGATTCGTTAATGATTGATAAGCAAAGATCAATGGATAGAACAGCCAACCTATTATGGGAAACATTGAATAAAGATGAAGATAAAGAGGATTTGTGGGATGAACAATCTGAATTGACATCATCAGCTAATTTGACAAGAAGTTTTAGAAATTTAACTACTTTAGCCCTGTCAGCAACAAATCCACATTCGGAAAACTACCTCAACAGAAAATTATTAGAGGATATTTTTTCAGGATTAGATTGGATGTACTCTTATAAGTATAATCTCTCTGTCCAAACGCACGGAAACTGGTGGGATTGGGAAATCGGTGTTCCTCGAGCTATCAATGACTTGGTTACTACTTTACATCCTTTTTTATCACAAGAACAAATTGGGGATTTTTTAAGACCGATTGACCGTTTTTTGCCAGACGTCAATTATAATAGGTATAGTGTAAATCCAGAACTTGCACTTGAAGCAACTGGAGCTAATCAAGTGGATAACACCCGAATAATACTAATTAAAAGCATCTTAGAAGAAAAGGATTCTGGTGTTAGTGAAGCGATAAGCGCATTAGAAAAAGTTTATCCTTTCGTAAACGAGGGTGATGGCTTTTATACTGATGGTTCGTTTTTACAACATGACAACGTTCCTTATATTGGTTCATATGGAAATGTTCTTCTTGATGGTATCTCACAGATATTCACAATGACTCAGTCAACAGACTATTTTCCAGATGATAATATAGTTAAGGTGATTGATTTCTGGATTCAAGAATCGATCGTTCCGTTTGTGCATAAAGGAAATATGATGGATATGGTCAGAGGAAGAGCTATCTCAAGAAGTCAAATGGAGAGTAATGTTGCTGGAGCTGAAATGACAAAAGCAATGATTCGTTTTGCAAGTATTTCAGAACTAACAAACAGCAATAGTTATTTTCAATTTGCGAAGCATTGGATAAAGGCAAATAGTGCGAATTTTGACTACTTAAATAGTTTATCAAGCTTTAGAGATATTGCACTAGCAAAAACAATATTATCTAATCCTGATATAGCGTCCGATAGTCCTTACACAACAAAACTTACAAATTTTGCGAATATGGATCGAATGACCTATTTTAATAAAGATTTTGATTTTATTTTTGGGTTAAGTATGTCCTCTAGTAGAATCAAACGATACGAAACAATGAATAATGAAAACCTTCAAGGATGGCATACGGGCGATGGAATGCTTTATCTATATAATGATGATCTAAATCAATTTAATCAAGATTTTTGGGCGACAGTTGATCCCTATAGATTGCCAGGTATTACTGTGGATAAGCAAGCTCGACTTGATCAAAGCGGTTACAGTGTAGCGGAAACAGACTTCGTAGGAGGTTCCACCGTTGATGATCGTTATGGTAGTTTTGTCATGGATTTTATCAATTATGAAAGAACGTTGACAGCTCAAAAGTCATGGTTCATCCTTGGTGACGAGCTTGTTGCTATTGGAAGTAATATAAACTTTCAGAATGACCGTATCATTGAAACAGTTATAGAGAATAGAAAGCTGAATGAGACGATTAATTACAGATTTTTTGTGAATAATGAACAGATTGATTTATCAAATGGACAACAAAGCTTTTCTAATGTTGAAAGTGTTTATTTCGAGGCATCTGATCCGCAACAATCTATCGGATATAAATTTATCAACCCTCAAGATTTAACTTTGATGATTGAAGAACGTACAGATAGTTGGAATCGGATAAATGGATCAGGGAGCACAGACCCGATTACGAGAAGCTACTTTACAATGTGGAAAACGCATATCCATCAAGAAGATGAGTACAACTATGCTATATATCCTAGTAGGGAACGAAATGAGTTCGAAAAAATTGAACCCGCTAAAATATTGCGCAATGATAAAAACATTCATGCAGTGCAGTCAAATAATGTAATTGGTATTAATGTCTATAATGAAACCGAAGTCGAAATCCTTGATATGAAATTTCAAACCCCGATGTCACTTACACGAGTGGACAGCGATGAAACGATTATACTTTCACATTCAGATCCTACAATGAAGCGTGCTCAAAAGGATTTGATTCATCTAAAAGACGATGGTTATCGTATTAAAGAAGCAGATAGTAATATTTCAGCGAAAAAAGTCACTTCTTTAGATGGTCTCGATTACTGGGAAATCGAAATTGACCCAACAGGTTCGAATGGTCAAAACAGCCAGATTCTATTTAACAAAAAGTAAAGAAAACCAAATAATAGCTTAACTTGATTGGCTATCATAATAGTGAGGCAAGTCTTTTTGTCCCTCTATTATTAATGTGCGAACAATTTTTTCATGTCATTCCATAAAACGATCCTCTTAAAATTCTGCAGTTTTATTCTTTTTTATTAGTATGATTCGCTGGAATAGCGATTCTTTGTTATTATTAGAAATGAATAGACCAAAAAGAAGGATGATTCTTTTCATTGCTAAGAGTTAAAATGTTGCAAAAAAGAGGAGGCGATTTAGTGGAATTTCGTTTATTAAAATATTTCTTCACGATTGCAGAGGAGGGAACGATCTCACAAGCCGCAGAAGTGCTCCACATCACCCAACCGACATTGAGCCGCCAATTAAAAGAATTAGAAGATGAATTAGGAACGGCTCTTTTCATTCGTGATAATCGTACAATGCTCTTAACGGAAGCCGGTCGTTTTTTAAAAAGCCGTGCCGAGGAGATATTGAGTCTAACGGATCAAACCATGCAAGAGTTTGAAGATCGTAAGAAACAGTTGTTTAGTGGTCATTTCACAATTGGCTGTGTCGAAGCAGATAATTCCGACACGCTTTCCTTGATGTTGGAAGAATTTATCAGTGACTTTCCAGATGTCCGCTTTCATATCCACAGTGGCACAGGAGATGATATCAACGAGCGTTTGGAGAAAGGCTTATTGGATTTGGCGATTTTGATCGAACCCATCGAAATCGAGAAATACGAAAAAATCGTTCTACCAAGAAAAGAAACTTGGGGCATACTAACATCGGCTGATTCTTTTCTCGCCCATAAAGAAGAGATTACACCAGAAGATATCAAAGGGGTGCCATTGCTAGTGTCAAGGCGTCCGGAAGTGCAGCAAATGTTCAGCCAATGGTCAAAAATACCAATAGAAGAATTACCGATCGTTGGAACATATAACTTGATTTTCAATGTCTTTTCCTTAGTAGAAAACCATGTTGGATCGGCGTTGACCATCAGCGGAGCAGTCGGAGAACGGAGGGATGAAACGATCAAATTTTTGCCTTTAGTCCCTCAAATCGAAACCAGCTGTGTCCTGGTGTGGAAAAGAAATCGTGTGATGTCGCCGGTTGTGACGGCGTTCATTGCCCGTTTTCGTGAAGCTTTTGAATAATTGCATCCTAAAAGCCAAAAGAAGTGGAGTAATCCGCTTCTTTTTTCTTCCACCTCTCCCTATGCTTCATAAGCATAAGGACTTTTTATAGAAAGCATTATTCAAAGGCTCCGCTTTGCCTTACTATTAAATATACCAAGAAGAGAAACCAAGGAGGTGACAAAATGCCGGCAATACTTGTGTATTCACGAGCAGGAGAGAATCTTATTGAAGGGCAGCGAAAAAAGCTGATAGTGGGAAATACTCGGGTTCTAGCAGAGAAAATAGCAGATAAATTACAATGTCCGCTTTATTCTCTTGAACCGGCTTATCCTTACCCTCAAAGCTACCAAGCAATGGTCGAGCTAGCAAAAAAAGAAAAAGCGGCTAATGATTTCCCCCTCTATCAAGAGGTATCGGCAGCGTTTTTTAAAGAACGGGTTTTGTTTATCGGTTTTCCAAATTGGTGGGGCACATACCCGATGATCCTAGCGAGTTTTTTAAAAGATCATCGATTGGAAGGGAAGAGTATTTTTCCGTTTTGTACTCATGAAGGCTCAGGATTTGGCAACAGCCTAGAAGACTTTAAAAAGACTTGTCCTGAAGCAACTGTTTATCCTGGATTAGCTGTTCGTGGTTCAAGAGTAGCTAAAGCGGATATAGCTATTCGAAATTGGTTAAATCAGCATTTTATTAAAATAGATGAAGGAGTCGATCGATATGGTAAAGAAACAAACAGCAGGAAGAGATAACTTAGGCAAATTTGCGCCGAAATTTGCGCAACTGAATGATGATGTATTATTTGGTGAAGTTTGGTCACGTGAGGTAGAATTGGCTCCTCATACGAGAAGTTTATTGACGATATCTGCCTTGATTTCCGGTGGCAATTTTGAACAGTTGCCCGCCCATTTAACGATTGGCAAGGAGAACGGGATCACTGTAGAGGAAATTGCAGAAGTAATCACTCATCTGGCTTTCTATGTTGGCTGGCCTAAAGCTTGGTCTGCTTTTAACATCGCCAAAACGGTTTATCAAGAAGAGCTAGCTGAATTGGGGGAAAAATAAATGTCAGAACTCGATGCAGCAAAAGAATCTGGAATCTTTTCACTGGGCAACACAAATGACGCCTATGCACAATATTTTAGCGGTCAGAGTTACTTGAATCCTTTAGTAGCTGATCCAGCGATTCCAGTCAACGTTGGCAATGTGACCTTTGAACCAGGTTGCCGCAACAATTGGCATCGGCATATCGATGGTGGGTATCAATTGTTGTTGGTGACTTCAGGAGAAGGCTGGTACCAAGAAGCAGGGAAGAAACCGCAAAAACTTACTGTTGGTGATGTTGTAGTCATCAAGGAAGGGATCAAACATTGGCATGGTGCAGCGAAAAATAGTTGGTTTGCCCATGTAGCGATTACTGCTGGTGCTTCAGAATGGTTAGAAGCAGTCAGTGATGAAGAATATGATCAGTTGCCTGACGCATAAAGGAGGAAAAAGGGATGAATCGAATCAAAGGAAAAGTCGTGATCATTACGGGTGCATCAAGCGGAATTGGTGAAGCAACAGCGTTACTTTTAGCAGAAAAAGGTGCCAAATTGGTTTTAGCTGCTCGGCGGAAAGAGAAACTAGCGGAGATTCTTACAACAATACGTGAGAAAAATGGAGAGGCTGTCTATAAGGAAACCGATGTGACCAAACCAGCGGATAATCAAGCGCTGATCGACTATGCAAAAGAGATCTATGGGAAAATCGATGTGATTTTCTTAAATGCGGGCATTATGCCTAGTTCTCCTTTGTCTGCTTTAAAAACAGAGGAGTGGGATCAAATGATCGATATCAATATCAAAGGGGTATTGCATGGTCTAGCTGCTGTTCTGCCAGATTTTATTTCCCAAAAATCTGGACAGGTGATCGCAACCTCTTCCGTAGCCGGATTAAAAGCATATCCGAACGCAGCAGTTTATGGGGCTACAAAATGGGCTGTGCGTAATCTAATGGAAGTTCTGCGGATGGAGTCGGCACAAGAAGGAACAAACATTCGAACTGCCACCATCTATCCAGCAGCGATCAATACTGAATTATTAGACACGATCACAGATGAAACAGCAGCCAAAGGTATGAACGCATTATACAAAGAACATGGAATATCACCCGATCGAGTAGCCAATATCGTGGCTTTTGCAATCAACCAGCCAGAAGATGTCAATGTGAATGAATTTACCGTCGGGCCAACCTCCCAACCTTGGTAAATACGTAGGAGAAAATAAGCTTCCGCTTGCATAACCAATACGCGAGTGGGAGCTTATTTTTATTTAGCCAAGATAAAATTCAATCAACGTTTTTGCAATTAGTTTCGTCATGGAATGACCTTTAGTAAAGCTTGAAGCTAAATAAATCGTCCGCGATAAGGGAATGTCCGTTAGTGAATGCAGAACAAAAGGTGCCTCATCTTCATAACCCCAAGTAATTTTAGGAAAGAACGTGATTGCTAGTTCTTTCGCTCTAGCGGATTATTTTTCTCGGAATTGTACCAATGAGACTGAAAAAAGGCTCCACATGCTGTTGACGATCATCGCTACGCTGGACGATACGTGCATTTTTTACCGCAGCAATCAAGAGGTACTGACACTGGTTCAGCAACTCGCACAAAAAGCCAATCAACAAGCGTTGCCGAATCCAGCATTTCTGGCACTAGCAGCCTTCTGCCAGTCAGAAAATGTATCTCCCGGAGGCAGTGCGGATCTGTTGGCTGCCAGCTTCTTTTTATTGTCCATCAACTCGATTTTACCCATAAAAGAAGGGGAGACCGTTTATCAATAACTCTTTTCCTTAGAAGAAAGGCAACGATTCTTCTAAGGATTTTTTTGTTTCATTTTTTTACTCGTTTAAGAAAAATAAAACCTCTTGCTATTTGCATAGTTTAATGATTAGATAATTCTTAGGCACTACTGAAATGCTTCGTTGCTTCATTGCAACGAAAAAAAGGAGTTACAGATGAAATATTATAATGCTTTTCTTCAAAATCTTGTGTTGCGGCGCTGGACGGTCTTGTTTATGCTTGCGGGCATTCTTTTTTTGTTTCGCAGTATGATGACCATTCTTTTGCTGACCTTTATCTTTACGTATTTGATTTATCGGCTGGTTCTTTTGCTCCATCGAAAAAGCCGACTGCCCATCAAGCTTACGAGCATCCTGACCTACAGCTTGATTGTTTTTATTCTTTATTTAGTAGCAACAAATTATGTTCCCATCATCATCAAACAATCCGTCCAATTAGTCAATTCCGTTGCTGATTTCTACCAACGGACAGACTCCAATAATGAATTGATTGAATATGTCTTAAATTTATTGCAAACCAGTGAATATATTCAGAAATTACAAAGCGGCGTTTTAGTCGTGATCAATTATCTGTATAATTTCGGTGAACTGGCATTGACGGTGCTGATCTCATTTCTGCTTAGTTTCTTCTTTATGATCGATAACAAAAAAACCGTTGCGTTTTCTCAGCTGTTTTTGCAAGGGCGAGGGGCGTGGTTCTTTGAAGATGTTTACTATTTAGGAGCTAAGTTTACGCGGGCTTTCGGAAATGTGATTGAGACGCAGTTGGTGATCGCCTTAGTTAATACAGCAATCACTGTCTTCGCCTTAGCGGTGATGGGCTTTCCGCAACTATTGAGTTTGGCGTTGATGATTTTCTTTCTCAGCTTGATTCCTGTTGCTGGTGTGATCATCTCGTGTATTCCATTAACGTTTATTGCCTATTCTATCGGCGGATTTAATGATGTGATCTACATTTTACTGATCATTGTGTTTGTTCATGCGTTGGAATCCTATATCTTAAATCCCCGCTTGATGGCCAATAAAACAGAGATCCCGATGTTTTACACGTTTATTCTCCTGTATCTTAGCGAACATCTCTTTGGCTTGTGGGGCTTGATCATCGGGATCCCATTGTTCACTTTCTTTTTAGATTTAATGAATGTGAAAGAGATTCCGCGATTGCGTAAAAAATCCGATGACACCTTGCAGGACCAATAAAAATGATTGCTGTAAAGGATGCCAATTGATAGAAAAAACCATCTCTGCCGATGAAAGGCGAGATGGTTTTTTTATTTCGCCGCAATTTTTTTCGTAAAGGAGACAAAGCAGATTGCTGAAGAGGGGCTTTGAAACCTCCCTGTTGCTGAATACCCTAACGAGTGATAAAAGTGAACCAGCTTGGGTTCTTGCAGGATCGTATGTAAACGAATCGTATCTGTTTGTACGTTCCTTTCAATCAAGGTCATTGCTTGTCTACCGATCCCGCGGTTCTCGTAGGAGGGAAGAAGGGCGATGGAGGATAGCTTCGTCGTATGTTCCTGCTCAACCGTCAGTTTTAGGAAGCCCACGATTTTCTGAGCGGTCATGATTAAATAATAAGTTGTATTCGACGCAGAAAACTTTGCGTTTAGCTTCTCGAAACTTTGTAAATAGGGAGAAGTTTCTCCGTCTTGATAACGGAGAAAGAGTGGTTTGAAGGCAGCTTTTTGTATCAAGTAGATAGAAAGTAAATCGGAAAGCTTCGCTTCTTTAAGCTGAATGAGCATGCACACCTCCATAAAAAGTCAGACATCATTTGTTGAAAGACATTGATTCGGTATAGAAGGTCCTGATGAAAAAGCCATCGAATAGCAGTTTTTCATTGGCTCGTTTCCGTTTTGATCCTTCCCTCAACCAGAGGTTCAAAAACGAAGAGATCCGCAGGGCTTCGTGCCAACGGTGTTTTATTGAAAAAGATCATTTATCGATGTAACCAAGTCGTCATAGGTTTGACCGGTAGTGATTGCATAAACGGAAAGCAAAAAGACGAGGGCTGCTGCCAGCACGTAAAAAATTCGGAGGCGATAACCGTCACCTGTCCGGCGATTTTTTACAAAAGTAAAAATCGTCACAGCTAGATAAGCGAAGGTCAATAAACAAATAAGATACGTAATAATTTCTGGTGTCATGGGCGTTTTCCTTTCTTTTTCTATTTGTATAAAAATATACTCAATAAATATAATATAACCATTTCGATACCGTCAAAGAAAGCGCTCAATTTTTGACACATAAAAACTGACCGAATGGTAGCCATTGGTCAGTTCTATTCAAAAACGATGTGGTATGATCTTAATTGTCTTTTTTTCTGCCTCTAGTAAGCTTCTTAGTTCATCAGCTAAAGCGATACAGGCAATACTATCTGTTAAGGACATCAAGGGATTTTCGAGTTGTCCTTGTGCAAGTGCGGTAAGAACTGCTTGAATCTCTGAATGGAAATCATCGATCTCGTACCCAATATCATAGATCGTGTCTTCTTGGTCAATCGTTACGGTAAAAGAAGCGGGGCGATGGAAGTTTGGGACCGTGATTTTCCCTTTTGTTCCTTGTAATTCCGCCACCGTCTCTTTTGTTTGGTCAAATCCAGTCTCAATCACTGCAACAAAGTCTTCACTGACAAAGCGTGCTTCAACGTAGGTATCGACCCCAGTTTCATACAGGCTGTAATCGATCAATTCGGCAGTTAAATTTTCTGGTGAAAAATCTTGGATAAAGGCTAAGTTATAGATCCCCATATCCAGTAAAGCACCCCCTTGTTTTGGCAGATAATGATAAGTACTGCCTTCGACTGGTAAATGGCGGCGAAAAGTAGTCGTGACACTTGTTAGCTCACCGATATGACCACCATCCACAAGTTCTTTTAGTTTGCGATACGCCGGAGTGAAGCGCGGTTTCATAGCTTCCATAAAGAAGACTTCGTGTGCTTGGGCTTGTTTTTGTACATCGCACATTTCTTGTGCAGTCAAGGTTGCTGGTTTTTCACATAAAACAGCTTTTTTCGCTTGAAAGGCTTTGATGATCCATTCATAGTGATACAAATGCGGCAAAGCAATATAAACGACATCGATAGCTGGATCATCTAATAGGTTTTGGTAGTCATCAAAGACAGCATCACACGGAAATTTTGCTTGAAACGCTTGCGCTTTTTCCATCGTACGACAAGCAACCCCATAAAGTTGGGCATCTTGAAAATTTTCTAAGCTTGCAGCAAAGCGATTGGCGATATTTCCGGCACCAATAATTCCCCAATTGATCATTTCATTTCCCTCTTTTCTTCAGTTGACGGGTATTCTGAGAGAATCCCTGATTCCAAAACAGTTTGTTTTTTTCTTAGTTCAGCAATATTTTTTTGGTATTCTTTGGCATACAGCAATGCGAACAGTGAATCTAAAATATACTCAAAGGCGACCTGCGAAGAAAAGGTACCGACTTTGAGGAAATCACGTTCATCATGAGAAGCGATGATCGCATGGGTCGCTAATGGGATGATTTTTGCATGGGCGTTGCCAGAGATCACGATCACTGGTACCCCGACATCACGAAAGTGCTGCATGATTTTTTCGTATTGCGTATTTTTCCCACGATAGGTAATAAACACGGCACAATCTTTTTTCGTGACGTTCGACGCATTCCACGCATCATCTCCATACTCATCAGCAACGATCAGATACTTATTGATCTTGACCAACTTATTTTGAAAACTTCTTGCCCGGATCTGAGAATCACCACGAGCAAATAAGAAAATCCGCTGGGCAGCTTCCAACGATTGTACCACTGCTTCCATCGTTTCCGGAGCGACCTGAGCATGGGTTTTGTGGATCGAGTTGATCGTTAGATCGGCCATTTTTTTCAAAATGTCAGGCGTTTGATCCTTGGGCGAAAAGGGGAAATTCGCGTCAACAAAGGTTGGATTGAACATCTGATTATGGGCAATTTCAGCCAGACCTAAGCGAAAACTTTTAAATCCTTCATAACCCATCTTTTTGGCTAGACGAATGACGGAAGAGTGGGATGTGTACGTATGCTTGGCGATGACTTCAATCGTCAACGAAGGCACATCATTGATATTTTGCAAAATATAATCGGCAATCCGTTTCTCCGTATTGGTCAATCCTTCTTGAAGCCGTAATTTATCTCCTAATAACATCAAACCACCTCTTTCTAATCATAGCCTAGGACAAAGAAAACCAAAAGCAAAAACTGTGCCTTTTTGGTAATTTGGTAAAAATGTTCAGAAGCACTCAGCAGTTTGCAAAAAAGTCTGGTCAAAAGCACCTGTTTTTGGCAAAAGACTTCCCATTTTGAAGAATTTCATTAATAATCAAGCTATCAATTTATAGGAGGCGTCACAATGTTAACTATCGCATATCTCGGAAATGGGAAAAGCACCAATCGCTACCATCTGCCTTTTTCAACCAAGCTACAGGATAAAATCAAAGTGAAGACGATCTATTCACCAAGCGGCAAGCTGACCTGGCCAACACTGGAAGGCGTTCATTACACCTCTGACTTAGAGGATATTTACCGTGATCCTGAAATTCAATTAGTTGTGGTCACGACCCCTAGTCATTTGCATTATAAATTAGGCAAGGATGTCTTGCTTCATGGGAAAAATGTCTTGATCGAAAAACCTTTTACGGAAACCTCGGCACAAGCAAAAGAATTGTTCGCACTGGCGCAGGAAAAAGGCTTGTTTGTGCAATGCTATCAAAATCGACGCTTTGATTCTGATTTTTTGACCACGCAAAAAGTGATCGAAAGTGGCGTGCTCGGAGATCTCTTAGAGGTAGAGATGCATTATGATTATTTTCGTCCAGAGGTTCCACGGTCAGTGACCGAATTTTCACTGAATACTAGCTACTTGTACGGACACGCTTGTCATACACTGGACCAAGTGATCTCCTATTTTGGGCAACCTGACGATGTCCATTATGAGGTTCGGCAATTGCTTGGAAAAAATCGCATGAACGATTACTTCGATTTGGATCTGTTTTATGGTCGAATGAAAGTCTCAGTCAAATCTAGTTACTTCCGATTAAAAGAGCGGCCTAGTTTTGTCGTTTATGGCGAAAACGGCGTTTTTGTAAAACAAACGAAGGATCGACAAGAAGAGCATCTAAAACAGTTTTATCTCCCAGATCATGCAGATTTTGGGATCGATTTGCCAGAGCACTATGGCACACTAACTTATATGGATGCTAACGGTGACTACCATGAAGAAAAAGTCATCTCTGAAATTGGTGATTATAGCCGTGTGTATGAGGGCGTCTATGAAACGATCATCAATGGCAAAGAGAAAATCGTAAAAGACGAAGAAACGATTTTGCAACTCGAAATGCTAGAAACAGGCATCAATCAAGTGATCACTGAGTCATAAGGCAGAGTGATTACGGGGCTTTTGACAAACAAAGCGCCTGAAGGCATCAACTGACTCAACGTAAAGGAGGAGATACGAATCAAACCTTCAGAAATCCTGCAAGAAGAACAGCAGCTGCAGTTTGCTCATTTTGACAATGACCTCGCATTGCGGTTGGTAATTGCCATTGATCAGTACGTTAAAAGGAACTATCCGAAGCCGGTAGGGATCAAAGTTATTCATCATGGCTTGACGATCATTCGATTTTTAATGGCAGGGCGAAAAGAAAGCCCTTGGCTTGAAAGAAAAGAACGAACGGTACTAGAAAGCGGGCATAGTTCACTATATGTCTATACCCAAAAAGATAGAGATACACAATTCGCTAAATGGGCAGAAGACGAACACTATGCAATTTGTGGCGGTGGTTTTCCAATTATCGAAGACAGAAAAGTCACTGGTGCTATCTGTGTGTCAGGTTTGGCCCATTTCGAGGATCATAAAGTGATCACCGAAGTATTGAAACAAATGATCTAAGAAGATAGAAAAGGGGAAGCAAGATGAACTTAGCGATTTTAGGCGCAGGCATGATTGTCCATGATTTTTTGACGGTGGCGGGGGATGTCCCGCAGCTTGAACTGTCCGCTATTTTTGGGACAGAAAGTGATTTAGAGAAAATGAATCACTTAAAACAGCAATACGGGATTCAAACCGTCTACACAGAGTTAGGGGCATGTTTGGCGGATCCATCCGTTGACACCGTGTATGTCGCATTACCCAATCATTTGCATTATTCTTTTGCCAAAGAAGCGATCCTCGCTGGCAAACACGTCATTTGTGAAAAGCCATTTACGTTGCAGACACGAGAATTAGTAGAATTAACAGAATTGGCAGCTGCCCATGAGGTGCTTTTGATGGAAGCAATCACGAATCAGTACTTAGCCAACTATCAAGGAATCAAAGCGCAGCTTGAAACATTGGGAGAGCTGAAAGTGATTGAATGCAACTATTCGCAATATTCTTCTCGTTATGATTTATTCAAAGAGGGAACCGTTTTACCTGCATTTGACCCGAAAATGGGTGGTGGGGCATTGATGGATATCAATATCTATAATATTCATTTTGTCGTCGGGCTTTTAGGAAAACCCAAAAGTGTCCGCTATTTTGCTAATGTCGAACAGGGGATCGATACTTCTGGCATGCTGTTTTTAGACTATGAACAAACAAAAGTCGTTTGTATTGGCGCCAAAGATTCGACAGCGACGATTCGCTCAACGATCCAAGGGACGAAAGGATCGATCATCGTCAATGGGCCAACGAATATGCTTGCCAGCTATGACGTTGAACCGATCAACGGGGCAAAAAGCCATCAGGATCAAAGCGTTCACGGACATCGTATGTTTGAAGAATTTACCTGTTTTGCACAAGCCATTCACGAAAATGATCAGGCCTTTGTCAAGGAACGCCTTGCCCATAGCAAGCTGGTGATGGAAGTAGTGGAAAAAGCATTGGCAGATGCCCAGATCGTATTAGGATAATCGCATCAATGAGGAAAGACACCAGCTTCTTAGAAAAGTTGCTGGTGTCTTTGTTTGTTTTCTTATTTTTTCTTCTTTAAACTCAATAAGGTTAGTGGGATACCCAGGGTGAGATAGCCGACAATCGTCATCAAACAGACGACCAGCCAAAAGTTATCTACTGCTAGAAACGCAATCAGACCATAGGCCACCAGAATCGAGAGAAAATAAAAAAGAAAGAGCTGAAAAAAGCGTTTAAAACTCACAGTCATTCATTCTCCTTTGTTGTTAAACTGACAAGAAAAGTATACCATATCAAACGCAACTTCAAGGGATGATTGTGAACATTCGTAGGAGCCGCAAAAGGCGAATTGTTTTGTGGGCTGACCGTGATTCGCTATACTTGAAGGGAAGAGAAAGCGTAGGAATTTTTTTAGGAGAAGGAGGAGACAGATGAAAAAGGTGGATGTACTGATTATCGGAGCGGGTCCAGCTGGAACGGCTGCTGCCTACGGGTTAAAAGCCAAAGGAAGGACCGTGGCGATCGTTGAAGCCGATTTATGGGGTGGCACTTGTCCCAATCGCGGGTGTGATCCGAAAAAACTACTGATGCGAGGCGTAGAAGTCAAAACAGAGGCGAAACGTATGCATGGCAATGGCGTTCAAGAAGAGGTATCCATTGATTGGCCGGCACTGATGGCGTTTAAGCGCTCGTATACTGATCGTGTGCCGGAGTCAACCAAACAAGGGTTACTAGCAGAAGGAATCACTACTTACTACGGACAACCCGCTTTTCGTGATGCCCATACGGTCGTCGTGGACGCAGAAGAGATTCAAGCAGAAAAAATAATTATTGCGACAGGACAGCGTCCAGCCGTACTGCCAATCGTCGGCAAGGAGCATTTACAAAGCAGTACTGATTTTCTTTCCTTTGAAAAGATGCCAGCAACGATTGCTTTCATAGGTGCTGGGTATATTACCTTCGAATTGGCGATGATCGCTCAAGCAGCAGGTGCTGAAGTTCATGTGATCCATCATAATGACCAGCCGCTAAAAGGATTTGATGCAGAATTAACCACAAAAATGGTTCGCTCAATGCAGGACCAAGGCGTTTCGTTTCACTTTAATCAGAATACGCAGCGAATCACGAAAGAACAAAACCGCTATACGATCCAGACACAAGCATTGTCTCTCAACGTAGAAGCAGCGATTGGTGCCACGGGACGCAGACCCAATAGCGATCAGCTGCAACTGGAAAAGGCAGGGGTAGAAACGTCAAAACAAGGGATCGTAGTAAATGAGTTTTTGCAGACTAGTCAAAGACACATCTATGCCATCGGGGATGTGCTCGCGAAAAAGCAGCCCAAACTGACCCCTGTTGCCAGCTTTGAAGCCGCCTATCTTGTCGAGCATATAGATGACCAGAAAATGCCTATCCGTTATCCGCTGATCCCTACACTAGTTTTTGGTGCGGAAAAACTGGCAAGAATTGGGATCAGTGAGCAAGAAATTGCCGATAATGCCTCAGAATATCATAGCGAGGTGATGGATCTATCTTCTTGGTACACCTATCGACGAATCAATGATCAAGAGGCAAAAATCAAATTGGTTTATGACACATCTGATACCATCGTTGCTGTCACGATTTTTTCTGCATTGGCCGATGAGTTGATCAACTACTTTGTTTTTGTATTAGAAAATCAGCTATCGAAAGAAGCGATTGCCAAGATGATTTTCGCGTATCCAACACCTGCCAGCGATTTGCCTTATTTTCTATAGATAACCAAACAAGCCTGCGCTAGTTTCCGCTAGCACAGGCTCTAAATTATTATGTCCGTATTGACTATAGTCTGCCAACCTTAAATGAACCTTAAAGTTGGTCTGAGGATTATTTAAGAAACGGGTTTGTTTCCTAGTAAAAGTAGATTTTCAGGCTCTCTTTGAAAGCCGGCGTACCGCAATGATTAGTACGATCGATGACAAGAAGAGTCCGATCAAATAGATGATGAAAATAAAATCCGGCTCATAATGCCGATAATTGAATATTTTTATCATAAAAAAGAGAAACGGGATCGCTGCAATAAGGGTTGAAACGAAACGTTTCCGCCATTGTATGAAAAACGATCCAATCACTAGAAAAAGACAAAATGGGACCCAGAAGATCAGATGTCCGATAAGTTCGATTTTTCACACCTCCTAGCAAGTAAAATCATCATAACGTTTCTTCCTAAAAAGCAAGCGTGAATGAAAAAATAATCCCATTAGGCACGTATGAAATTATGAGTGGAGTCTTCTGAAAAGTTCACAAGAAATCTGAGAATTTCAAAAGGAAATGAAAATCGAGCGATTAGGAATGTCCCAATAGGCCGAGAAAAAAGCACCTCTTGCAGGATTCATTTTCACTTGAATCCTGCAAGAGGTGCTTTTTCGTAGAAAATCTGGTGCTTTATTCAATTGATAGCAAAGAAATGATTAGGAAGGAACGGCAGTCTTTTTTTATGGCAAGATCTTCTTACTATAAAAAAGGGAAATGACCATACCTATGTCCAATAGATCCTTATAATAAAATCCTTTCAGTGGCCCAAAGTGTAAGAGAAATCCGAGAATCATTAATACAAACAGCAGCAGGAAGAGCAGGTTGAAAATGGTCATTAAGCGAAAACTGAAATGCCAATTACTCAAGAAATACTGATATTTCGCTGCTCGGTAAATTTTGTTTTGAATCGGAATTTTCTTGAGTGCAGGAATGGATTCATGATAGGACGTAAATAACTCGTAGTCTTTTTTTGTCAGCACTTCTGAGAATATGTTCGTCCCCGCTTGAAAGTCGAAATAGCCCCAATGGAATTGCTCTTTATCATCTGGCGATTCATGCTTCATCAGCTTTCTTGGCTTGATGGTGAAGGCTTTGATGGTCTCATAGGGGTAACTGAAATAGGTGTTGCTTTCTAGATAGTCGATGATGACCAAAAAAAGCATTCGGGTCTCTGTGAAAACCAACAAACGATTGCCACGGGTGTCATGAAAGATGTCACGGTATGCTTTTGCTTTTTCGGTTGTTGCATAGGCATAGGCGCCAAGCCCTTGATTGGCGAAGGCGAGGTTTCCATCTGGCGTCAAGGGCAGATAGCCAAGAATCGTTTCGTCTTTTGCTAAAAGCGTCCGAAGCTCCTCTAATAGATCTTGCAAGAAAACATATTGTTTGGACAGCTCGAAGGTTGTTGCTTTTTCTTGTTCAGATACTTTTGTCAGTGGTTTATTTTCATTTAAAACTAACTGTTTAAAATCCATCGATAGTCATCCTTTCTTTTAAGCGTTTGCGGCCACGGGAAAGACGATTGTAAATTGCTGAGATATTTAAGTCCGTCTGCTCTGCGATGGTTTCGGGTGATTCCTGATAAAAATAGTAGAGCAGAAAGATCCTTTGATCGAGGGCTTCAAGGTCTTCAATAAAGCCCAAAAAGTTTTCCTTTGTCAAAGGTGAATCTTCGATCGCTAGTTCCTGCTCATCAACCGGCTTTTCTTCCAGCGAGCGTTTGTTCAGCTTCCGCTTGTGGTCAATCGCACGACTGCGACTAATCAAAAGCAGCCACGTAATCAAACGACTTCTTTCTGGTTGGTACGCAGCAATCTTTTGCCAAACCTCGTAAAAAACTTCGTTCGCTACATCTTGTCGCTCGCTCACTTCATGCGGTTGCGAGAGGACACTATGAATCGTCCTCAGCATGCTATCACCATAAACCGCTAACAGTTGTTCTAAACCGGCATAGTCTTTCTTTTTGATTCGTTCAATGATTTCTTCATCCTGCACCTTTTTCACCCCTTCACACTGTATACGAAGAATTTTTGCCTTTTCTATCAGAAAAAGAAAAAAACCTCTGTTAACGAGGTTTATGTTCTTTGGCCAGAAGATCTGTGGCCAAGCGCTGTGCTAAATACTCCCAAAGAATGCCGCCAAAAAAAGCACCAATCATATAAAGAGTGACTGCTTGCAGCTCCACTGGATTATTTGCTAGCCAGAAAGAAAACAGCGAGCCGATGATCAATAGGTAGCTGCCAAAAAGCACTTGCCGCCACGAGCGTTTATTAACAAACTTGCTAATGATAAAGGTTGAAAGGATCATCAAGAGAATTTGGATGAATGCCAGCGAAGGCAGAAGTGCAAAGCCAGAAACAACCATTTCCCAAAATTGTTGAATCAAGAAAAAGAAGGCAAAGAGAATCAGCCCGCGTGAGAGTATACTAAGCCGCAAGGAAGATATTTTTTTTCGCATTTGTTTACTCCTTGAAAGGTTTTCTTTATTATAGCAAATTTTTAGTTAAACAATGTAAAAAGATGAACGAGAAGGTCTGCAAAAAAAAACTTCTCCTACATGTGCCTACTTTTAGTATGCTTGAAAGAAACGAGTGGATGGACTCGATACATAAGGAGGATTTCATGCCAATGATTCTTTTTGCACCTGCCAAATGGTCCTCAGAAAGCGATGCAGGAGATTGAACACTTTTTAGAAAAAAACAGTTTTCCTACTAAAAAAAAAGCGATTATCATTGAGATAATCACTTTTTTTTAATAGAGATCTAATAGCATCAGCAAACCCGGGACCCACGTAGTGAAGATACCGCAAGCGATCGCAAAATAATGAATCTTACGTCCAAAGTTTACCTTTACGATTGTGTCTAAAAAGCCGCAAAACCATAACGCTCCCCATGTTAACCAAATCAGTGCAAAAAGGGGATCTTGCTCCCATCGCCAAGAAACCCAGGCAAAAGGCAAGGTATTGATGGCTACGAATAGTGCAAAAATCCCATAAATACGTAGATCTAAATCAAAGAGGTAAATGATCCCTACCAACAAATACGTGAATGCAAAGAGAAAGCCAGTGCCTGCTTCATAATAAGCGCCTTGAAGCATATACACTAGATTGATAATAAAAGATAACGAACCTGTAAAAAGATTGATTAAAGCAAGTGAGCGATAGTCAATGTGAAGCAAGCTGCCCCAACCATTGATTATCAAGGTGATTCCTACGAAAAATAAGCCAATTCCTAACATAAAATCCTCCTTTAATTAAATTTAGAATAACAAATTCTAAGAAAAAATAATAGCTCTATTTGCTTTTGTGTCAATAAAAATAAAAATAATCGGTAAATCTGCTATTATTTGCTGTTAAATTTGATAAAATCAATAGCAAAGAGTGTTGCTTGCCGATGATTTTCTCGATAAGGGGAAAATTTCAGCGTATAATAAGAACTTTTACTCGTTGAAAGAATGGGAAAAGAGACAGCATCAATAGATTTTCAGTGTATTGATCGGACAAAAAGCAGACGAAGCAGTAGTTTATCAGGTTTTACAAATTTGCAGCAGCGAGGACTGCTTCGTGGAAAGGAGGAATTATGCCGAGAAAAGACCGAATTTTACTTTTTATTGACGACTATATGCAAGAACAGGGTTGTGCACCTACCATACGGGAAATCTGTGCCAATGAAGAGATAAAAACAACTTCTTTGGTTTATCGTCATTTATTGCGTCTTGAAAAAAGAGGCCTGATTTACCGAGCTTACCGTTATAAGTCACGCTCGGTACGTTTTACAGATGAAGGGAAGGCCTATGTCAAAGCGTTGCGGCAAGCGCAAGGCAATGAAGAATAAATAAACACCAAAATAAAAAAGCCTAAGGCTTTTTTATTTTGGTGCACGGTAGCCGGCAGCTTCCGCTTCAGCGATCGTTTTGAACCATTCTTTCGGGTTGGTAGTATCCTCGTAGTATTTAGATCCTGGCAAATGATAGATGCCACTTTTTGACCCTTTAATTAAACCGTTGCCTTGTTCATCGACATATTGTTTCTGTTTCTCATCCGCTTCATTGCTTTTATTGCCGGCAGAAGTCGAAGCTGTGGTTTTTTCACTACTTGAAGCATCCTTCTCCGATTGTGGCATTTCTTCGCTTGAAATCTCGCTGGTACCATCCGCATAGTTGATCGTGACGCCATCTTGGATGTTAAAGATATAGCAGTTAAATTGGATCGTGTCATCACCAATGGATTTTGCTTGCATCTGGACACCACGAGCAACCAGTTCGTCTTCGCGATAGATCGGAGTGACGGAATATCGGACATAATGCTTTTTATCTTGCTTGAGATAATAGTTGATATCCATTTCTAAGCGCAACATCTCGGGATTGTTCAACTGACTAGTTCCCGTGATCAAATTCTTCCAGTTTGCATTTTCGCCAGCTAAAGCAAACCCAATCAAATGGGTCCGATTATATAAATATTTTCCATTGGGGAGTTGCTTATTACGCCAGCCCGTTGGTTTCACACTAGAGATATCGCCACGCTTTTCCGTTGGCATCAAAGATTGATTCAACATTGCTTCAGCAGAGGTCGCACGATTGAGGTGGTCAAGGTCGCCGTATACTTCCCAGGCACCATTTTCAAGTGAAAGATCATCTTCTGAAAACTCAGGAATGTTCTGATTGACTTCAATCGTTTGGGTGCCTTGGTACGTTAACTGTGCCAGTTCATCTGCACGAATATCCTTAGCAGAAGTGGCAGTCACCTCTGATGATGGTGTGTTATGGTTTGGGAATAGCTCATTATTTTGTAGGAAACCAAAGCCAACTGCTGCGAGTGCGAGAAGCGCAGTGACCGATCCGATAAATGTTTTTTTCTTTGCCATCTTTTTTTGCCTCTCTTTTCATTGATGTATAGTTAGCATAAACGGGGAGTAAAAAAACTGCAACCCATTCATCATACCATTTGCATGGAGCGTTTGACAGAGCTTTCCTGCTGCTTTTGTCTTTACTCTTGATTGTTTCCAATCAACGCTCCTTACAAAGGGAATATATTAGAATAAAATTTTTCGTCTGCAAGCCATATTTTTCATGTTTTAAAAAAACTATGTGATATAATGAGTAAAGTTGCTGCTCTATCCCTTTGGTGCTTGTTTTAATAACAGGCATCTCCAGCTGCGGAACGAAATTTCAGCTGTCTAGCAGACAACCTTCAAACGAAAGAAATCCGGACAATTTTCTGAACGCTTTCCTTTCTTTCTTTGGGCAAAATTATAGGAGAAGGAGTGTATCCCATGAACCAGCAAGAAACTATCTTACATCATTTAAATAAGAAAGACTCTGAAAAATTAAAAAAACTTGTATCAGGAATGGAAGAGCTGCCGCTGTTACAATTATTCAGTAATTTATCCGCGGATGAAAAAGTGATCGTTTTCCGACTATTACCGAAAGATAAAGCCCTTATCCTATTTGAAGATTTGACACCAGCCACACAACAACACTTGTTACGCTCTTTCACCGATGAGCGGGCAACCGAATTTGTAAACGAAATGGCCCCCGATGTCCGTGTAAGGCTCTTGGATGAGCTGCCAGCCACCGTGACGCAAAAACTTTTACAATCGTTGGCACCCGATGAACGAGCCGCGACAAACCTCTTATTAGGATATGAAGCTGAGACTGCTGGCCGTTTAATGACACCGGAATTCATCACACTGAAGAAAGACATGACAGTCAATCAAGCGTTAGAAAAAGTGCGGATGCAAGCCAAAGAAAAAGAAACGATTTATACGCTCTATGTGACTGATCAAACGAAAACCTTAGAAGGGGTCTTGTCATTGAAAGATCTCTTGATGGCACAAGGGGAGCAACTCATCAGTGAAATCATGTCACGAAAAGTAATCTATGTGACCACTGACACGGACCAAGAAGAAGCGGCACGTTTGCTAAATGAACTAGATATCATTGCGCTACCAGTCGTAGACAAGGAATCACGAATCGTTGGGATCATCACTGTCGATGACGCCATCGATGTCATCGAGCAAGAAACGACGGAAGACATGTTTAATGCCGCAGGTTTAGTCGATGTTGCTTCTAATGAAGCAGACCGTAGTAATGTTCTGATCAACGGCAGCCTTTGGCAAATTTGGAAAGTCCGATTGCCGTTTTTAGTGATCACTTTGGTTGCTGGTCTTTTAGCTGGGGTCGTCATTGATGAATTTGAACAAACATTGGAATCGGTGGCAGCTGTTGCAATCTTTATTCCTTTGATCATGGATATGGGGGGGAACGTTGGAACACAGTCCTCAACTGTTTTTGTTCGCGGGATGTCATTAGGGCATATTGATCTTTCGACCTTCACCCGCCATTTCTTTAAAGAGGTTTGGATTGGCTTGAGTTTAGGTTTGATCGTAGGGATCATCTCCGGCACCGCCGCTTCACTATGGCAAGGGATCCCCATGTTAGGTGTGGCTGTTGGTGTTTCGTTAGTTTTTGCCATGACCTTAGCCGCAGCACTTGGTTTCTTAGTTCCGTTTGTACTTATTAAACTGAACATCGACCAAGCAGCCGGTTCGGCACCCATTATTACCTCAATCAAAGATATTGCCGGCTTGTTTATCTACTTTATTTCTGTAAATGCTCTCTTGGGACATTTACTTTAGCCATCCGTCCGTTCCGATGGTATAATAAAGCGACATCACATGATGAGCACAAAATAGAAAGGGGAAATGTCTTATGACAAATCAAATGAAGCAACATCAACTCGGAGGTTTCTCTTTTTAAGTGCGGCCTCCTAACTAACTGGAGGGAAATCATGGAAAAACAAGGAATTGTGGTCTTTCAGGCCAAAGATATCGCAAAAGTCCGCTTGACTACAGGAGAAGAATGTTTAGCAACAGTTACAGGAAAATTTCGCCAGCAGGCACTAGCACCCAAGGATTATCCTATTGTTGGTGATTTTGTACAAGGGCAGGTGTATGATCAAGATCATTTCTTGATTGATGCTTTGCTCCCACGAAAGAGTTTTTTACAACGAAAAGTAGCCGGAAATCGGACGGATGAACAAGGGATCGCGGCGAATATCGACACGGTTTTTATTGCAACTAGCGCCAATGAAGAATTCAATTTCGCTCGGTTAGAGCGCTTTGTCACGATCGCTTGGGACAGCGGGGCTAATCCGGTGATTCTCTTGACCAAAGCCGATCAAGTCACAGCTGATGAAAAAGCAGAGCTACTGCAAGCCTTAAACGATGCATTTGGTGTGAAAACATTTGCTACGTCCATTTTTGAACCAAACGAATTGCTGATGGAAACGTATTTTTCTGACGGACAGATCAGCGCATTTATCGGTTCATCTGGGGTCGGAAAGTCCAGCTTATTAAATCAGCTTATGGCGCAAGACGTTCAAAAAACCAATGACATACGAGAAGATAGTCGAGGACGACACACGACGACGAGTCGTCAGTTATTCACTTTGCCCTCTGGCGCAATGATCATCGATACTCCTGGTATGCGGGAAGTTGGCATCAGTACCGTCCGCTCAGCTTCGATCGACCAATCCTTTGAAGCGATCAGCCAGTATGCTGAAGGTTGTTTCTTCCGAGACTGTCGTCATGAAACAGAACCGAAGTGCGCGGTCAAAGCAGCCATTGCTGCCGGTGAGCTTTCAGAAGACGCCTTCGCCCGCTATCGTAAAATGGAAAAAGAACTGGCGTATTTGAAGCGAAAAGAACAGATCAAAGAATTGAAAAAGTAACAATGAGCACTCCTTTCATTTAGGAGTGCTTTTTTGTGCGTTTCCAAAGAGTCTGGTTAAGTGGAGAAGAGGAGAGCTATAGACAATGTCCTTATCTTTTCACGAAAAAGGCGGCCAATTCCAAAGGGCACTACATGCTAAGTGGTTGAACTAAGCTAAGGTTGCCTAGCTGGTTACAAGCTGTCGTCAAGAAGCGCAGCATAAAAAACACAGTGGGGTGATTTCCCACTGTGTTTTGAGCAATGATTTGCCCCTGCCAAGGTACTTTCCAGTATAAAGGGTTGATCTGCAAATGACAACTTGAAAAAAGAGGGGGTCATTCGACAGAGCGCAAAATTTTCGTCATGGCTTTTCCTTTCGCCAGTTCATCAATTAGTTTATCTAGATAACGAATTTCTTGAACCATTGGCTCTTCGATCTCTTCTACCCGAATCCCACAAATGACACCAGTGATCTGTTTTCGCGCTGGATTGAGCTGTGGGGCTTGACTAAAAAAGGTTTCAAAAGAAAGCTCCTCATTCATCTGTTGCAGCGTTTCTTGGTCATAACCAGTTAGCCACGTAATAATCTGATCCACTTCTTCTTTTGTTCGATTTTTCCGCTCTGCTTTGGCAATATATAGGGGATAGACTTTCGCGAAACTCATTTGGGTGATTTTTTGATTTTTCATGATATGCTCCTTTAGTCTTTACACAAAGTATACTTTATTTTCTTCGTTTTGCCGAGATTTTCGACACTTGTTGTGTGCCCAAAATAGGCGAGGGGACTAAAGAATGATCTTTTCTTCTTGTTCACGAAACCCTAGTACTTTTTGACGTGACTCGCCATCCCAATAGAGCAAGTCCAAATTCTTATGCAGCATTAGCTGTGTATATAATTCTTTCAGCGTCAGAGCAGGCTTTTTTGGTTCGAAAAATAAAATCAATTGGTTATGGCTATCTTGAGCGATCGTCGTAAAAGGAATCAGGTTTTCTTTGTACGTTAAATAAATTCCTTGGTAATCCGCTGCACTCGATGACGTTGTCAGTGCTGTTAAGAGGTCTCTTGCTCTCATAATGAACCCGCCTTTACTGTTTTTTGTCGATAGGCATCGATATCCAACATGATTTTTGTTTTGCCGTACACCGTATACTTTTGCACCACGAATTGGTGGCGCTTATTCCAATAGCCACCTACAGTTAGAAACATGCCGTCATCAACATCCCCTAAAAAGTTCAAACTGTGTTTCGCAATCAAACAGTTGGTGGTACCTAGTGTAAAGCGGACCAAAGGGGAGGGGGCAAAGGAAACGATCCTTATTTTTGAGACAGTGCCTTTTTGTGTTTGCATCAGGTGTTCCTCCTTTAGTAAGTAGTAAAAAGCGGCATCATTCGTTGAGATCAAACCATTTTTTCTCTTCATAAAAAGCGACATGACGAATCTCATCATAATGGATTTTTTCTGTTGTTTCTCCCGTCAAGTAAATACCTAATGGATCATAACCACTGATTTTCCCGATAATATCTGGAGGATAGCCGCCTTCTTCATTGACTTCTTCTCGTTGGATCGCCACAGTTAGGTTCTTTTTCATGGCTTCAAATAAACACTGATTGATTTCTTCCGTTGTGAGTGACGGCTTAGGTGGACAATCAAATTTACGTGTCGGCTCTTCTTCAATTTCAGTTGTATGCTCAGATAAAAAGAATCCTTGCCACTTTAGCTTTTTTCGATCTTCATATGGTTGCAGCATACCCATAGCAATCACCTCTTATCTATATAATACAAACATACGTTCTCATTTGTAAAGCGAACAGATTTTTAAATTTCCAATTCTTCTATGGAACCCTTACAAAGCCCAGCAGATAAGGAAGTAAAGGTAGGTCGTTTTTTTATACTATATCTGCTATAATTCACTCGAATGCAACAATCAACTTTTAAGAAAAGCAGCTGGGGAGAAGGGAATATGATGTCTGGATTAGTGGTGATCATACTTACAATATACCTTGCAAGTAGACAGGATAAAGGACAGTGGCTTTTTGATCGCAAGCGATTGACTATTCTGGCGCTTATGTTTATGATCGTCGGCATAAGTTGGGGCTTAAATGATAAAATAATGAAGGATCCTCTTAACCAAAATATCAGCAGCGATTTACTGTTTAATTATTCGTTCCCCTTATTGATATGTATGCTGGGTTTATTTATCAAAGAAATCCACAGCTACGTCCATTGTATTGGCTACCAAGTGGTCAATCAAACACAAAGCAAATTCAATACGTAATAGGATACATTCTGTTCCGTACTTGTTGCAGCTAATGGGCAGCAACAATTGGTTTTCTGTTTTTAATTTTGAATTTGTATCAGCTGATAAAGAGGTTTAGAAAGGAGAAGGGGCGTTGAATCGTTAGAATAATTGCTTTTGGATCAATCCGAACCTTATGTATTTTATACTAACTAGCGGCACTTTAAAGCAAAATCCATTCACTAGCCGTCGAAAAGCTAGTGGACAGTAGCAGGTTTGATCTTATTGGCAAATGATTCTATTTTTCCAAAGAATGATCAACGGCGCTTTATTCAGGCTCTTTAGCAAAATATGGGCTTTTATGGTGACCTATGAACATTACAATTATATGAAATAACGAAATACCCTAAGTCATCTACATGATTTTAGGGTTCTTTTTAATCGAATCATGTAGGTAGATATTTGTTGGCATTTACAACGTCTAAGCACTTGTGTCAGAATTTTGAAACTGATTGGCTATATATGAATAAAGTTCTAGGTAAAAGCTCAAAGATTTTCAAAATGATTATAGCATACACTCAAACCGATTGGTTCGTGAATCAAGGCTGATAGCTTGAATCTGTATTTGCTGAGATAAAAAAGACGAATCCGCAAGTAACTTGCTACAAGACAGTTAACAATGAACAATCTGTTGATCAGCAAATCATAAAAAAGAATCTGAAGAAACTTGTAAAACAAGAAATCTTAGTTTTAGTTGAATTTTAGGTAAATTAGTGACAATTTACTGATAAAAGCCATTTGGAGGGAGGTAAAATGATACAGAATTGATATGAACTGTCTAGAATGGCACGAACTCTTTTTCAAATACATCTTTGTATAATATATATTATGTAAACTAAAATAGAAATTTTTTTGAACACCGTATTTAACTGGTAATTTTACGACTCTCCTCCCTCTTATTCATGATTACTTCCTTCAAATTCAGCTAATTGGCAGCATAATAAAAATAAATGCTCATTTGAGCGATAGTTTTTTGATTTTTGTTTCTTCTACGAGGGAAACGAAATGCAACGTTTATATTTAATCTTGTTGATCCTTGAATCTTTGAATTCAAACTTTGTTTGCAGCTGCTGGCCAATCTCAATGAATCACTCAATGAATCGTTGTTAACGATCTTATCCGAAATGACTCGTAATGATTCGTACATAACCCAGCAAATTTGTTCTAACTATATAGCCTATGGGAATCTTGATCACAGATAAACCAGCAACGATAAACAAGAAAAGTTTCGTTGCGTTCAGTTTTCACCTAACGGATCAGATTCCCATAGCGAGTCCTAATCAAGGGATCACAGTCATTTAAGTACAATTTCTTCCTATTGCTGCCGATAATGTAATGACAGCTACGAAAAGTTTCAAACTATGTAATACAGGATCGCCAAAAGAACAATGATCGAAACGACCAAAACAAATGCTAGTTGATTTAAACGTTGAATAAGCAGGTTTTTCTTGTTTTTTTCAGATTTTTTTACTTCGTTTCGATAATATTCTCTATCTTTTGTTCCCATAAGTGCCCAACTCCTTTTCCCTGATTTTATCGCTATCCTGAAATCATATGGTGCAATCAAGGCAATTTGTACGATTAACTAAAGTGGCAGGATCTGACTGAGAACCTACAATCGTATCTTATAGAAACTAAATAAGTCGACTGACGAGCTCCAAGTGATTCATAACGGCAGCTTTTCGGATAACCCCCATGCCTGGAAATGAGCCTTGCTGATAAGCAGCAACTAACAGTTGCAGACCAGCGGTTTGGGTAGGATGTTGCTCTTCGTGCTGCAATAAAGCCTCCATGACTTGGAAAAACTTTTCTTTCTGGTTTGGTAATTCTTCCTCAGAAAATAAGTGAGCGATACGCAATGCTTGCTCAGTTGTTGGATAAATCCAATGCAAAACCAACCGCTTTGAGGGATAACTGTGCTCATAATAAATTTTGCTATCGACAGAAAAATCACTAAAACCCGCATAGCCCAATTTTTGATAACTGTGATGGGCATTTGAAAATCCTTCGTCAGGACATTCTGTATAGAAACTATTTTTGGGTAAACGTGTGAAAGGATCTTCCATCAGTAGCTTGGGACCGTTGATTTTATTTAACAAACGAAACTCTTTGCCTACCAACACCGGCAGCGTATTTTCCCGCCAATCACTAGCGAGTGCTTGATCCGATTGATGAACAATCCAAAGGTCAGGCTTTTCTTCCACTGTTTCAATGGGACGATCCACGATCATTGCTTTAGGCCCAGCAACATTTCGCAACTCTGATAACCCTTCTGCCGTCAGAAAAGCCCCTGCCTGGGGATTGCGAATCAAATAAAAAGGATGTTGTTTCTTTTGAAATAAATCGATGGTTGTCCAGAACGTTTTTGATTGCTTGACCGGTTCAATGATCGGTTGGATCGCTTCTGATAAGCGATCTTGTTCCAATAAAGCTTTTAATGCCAACAAATCAAATTGTTTGCCACGAATATATGGGAAGTACATCTGCTTCTCTCCTTCTTACTCGCCTGATAAAAAACGTTTTTCCAGCGCTTCATAGGCTGCTCTCGTAGCGGCCAATTCTTCCTTCAACGCTTCGATCGCTTGTAGCTGAGTATCTTCAATAAATCGATCATAGTAATTGACCCCACCACCGAACAAGTCATACTCAGGCTGACGTTTCTTCAGTTCTTGGTACAAACGTTCTGTTGAAAATACCCGCAATCCTCGAGCAGTCTGTTTTGCTTTGCCGACTTCTCTTGCTTGTGCCGAAATCAACCGAAACAATAAGGCATTTTCTGGAACCTGCAGCTCTTGCCGTTGGGGTTTCTTTTCGACACTGAAATACCCTTTGCTGCCCGTTTCTTTTTCAAGAAACGCATGATAGACTAAGACACCAATCGTTGGCCCAATCTGATCTTTAACTTTCTCATACAATGCCTTAGGTAAGACAAAATAATTATAATTCCCAATAAAGGATAGTTTTGCTTTTGAGCGAAAATCTGCCAAACTGACTTTTAGTTCGTAGCAACGCCATTCAAAGGTGTTTTCTGCCGTCAAGCGACAACTCAAGGTATCCACGATGCCGTGATCGTCCGGCATCACTACCTCTTCTACCACAATATCACTGTTTTCACGACAATAATAATAAAGTGCCTCTTCCATTTCTAAAGTTAAGGATGTCTTCACAATTTCACGACCTTTGTCTTGTTTCACCTATTATAAAACATATGTTCGTATTTTGAAAGAGGGAAATAAAGGTAGCCTATTCCCTCACCCATTCGGGCATCCGTTAACGAGAATCTCTTCAACCGTCCTCTTTGTACCGCGGAATCGTAACACGAAAAGCAACAAGAGCACACTAAGTTGAACTAGGAATAGACGCTTAAAAGGAAGCTCAAATGTAAATCCTGCGGGAAGATGAAAGAACCCGAAAAAATCATGCAGTGCTTTTTTACAAAGCCACAACCCACTGACAAATCCTATTAAATGAATGACGGTGCTTTGTATGGTGATAAAGACAAGTTCTTCCAACGTGACCAGTAAAGGTGTTTGTCCTAATAATAAACGTATATGCAGGGATTGCTCTTCCTCACCGATCAAGTGATAATGATACATGTGGTTACACTGCCACAAAAAAGCACTGATCAAGCCCAATGTTAACATTCCTAACGCAACGCGCAACAATTGCAAGAAGAAAATCCAACTGGCATAGGTGAGATCCGTCTGGATTTCGCTGTTATTTGATTCATACTGCAACCAGTCATGAAAAAACAACAGCCAATTTTCTGCAAAGATGGTAAGAATCAGCAAGAAAACAGCCAATAAACCACTCATTAGTAAACTGCGCCTGCGGAGAGCTGCGTGCCAGCCAAACTGGTAAGGATAGAAATAACGCCATTTGTCCATAGTACTCCTCCTTTTGGCATCTATTTTACAGAATTTTCCGAATTTAGACAAACACCATCTTGTTTACATAATATAATTATAGACAAAAAAGAATGCGGCACTCGGCCTACACTCTTTTTTGTCTATTACAAATACCTAGTCAGTAGCTGCAACAAACGCTGCGGAAATTCTGTTAGATTGGAAAGATCAATGAAGCGTTCTTCCCCATAAATCGCTTTGATCACTTCTTTGTCTTGGCCAATGGCAGCTGCCAGAAACAGCACCCCTTGTCGTTCGTAGTCAGCGATCACCTGCTGAATATCTTCTTTGGCTTTTACCCCTGTATAATCAGGAAGAGCCTTTGGCTGGCCATCACTGATATTCAAGAGTAATTTAGTAGTTGCCGGCTGATGAGCGAGCTTTTCAGCTAGTACGCGCAAGACTGCCCCATCACGGTTATTTTGCCGAGGCTTCATTGTCATGAGTTTCTCTGGCACAAATTCAAAACCTTCGTTAAATTCTTTGTAAGCAAAAAGCGAGGTCTTTTCACGAGCGGTCACATCTGCTGTATCGCCATAAATCATCAATGGCAAAGATAAACGCTCCGCGAACGCATTCACCGCTAAGACCGCCTGTTGCGCATACTGTATCCGATCATCTCTAATCATCGAACCTGATTCATCAATGCGCAAAGCGAGAGCTAAGGAAGGCTGTTCATGAGGTGGATTCTTCTTGTCAAAGGTCCGAAAATCTTGATACGCGACCTTACTGGCATCAAAGCGTGTGCCACTGTACTTACCTTTACTGTATGCCGAAGCTTGTTCGTTTTCCAAAACTTCTTGGGTTTGCTTGATCAATGACTCTACGATCGGCAACAACGGCTGCAAACGCTGCTGGGCTTCAGCCGCTTTTTCTAAATCGACGGGTGGTCGATGAACGATCAGCCCTTCTTTGGCATGGATAGATTCTTTTAATGCTTGTCGAGCCGCCTTTGATGCCGTGGTTTTCTTTTCTTTTTCCTGGGTTTCATACGCTTCGATCGACAAAGAATGAGCAGTAGGAGCGGTCTCTTGTGTCTCACTCCCAGCTTTTGCTTGGCCATCATGACTATTGCGTTCTAGTTCTTCTGAAAACGTCGCCTCAGTTGCTGCGTCTTTCGCTTCTTGTTTGTCAGAATCACTGGTTTCCATCGTTTCCGCCTCAGTTTCTTGATTGGGGGTCTCAAGGACTTGTTCATTTTTTAGGACGGTCGTGCCTTCTTCCACTACATTGCGCTGGTCCGCCTCTTCGCTGCTGATTCGGCGTCCTTTGATTTGTTCTTTAAAGGCATTTAACGGTTGTCCAGAAAACAAAAGCCGCAATTGCGCCAATAACCCTGAAGCTTCTAGCGCCTGTTGTAAAAGAGCAAGCTCATTTGGATCGGTGGTGATTTTGTAGAGCACTTTGCTATCAATTGCTGTAAAGGGATCTTGTCCTTGCTTGACTGCATTTAGCCAATAAAAATAGGAGCGCATGCCCGCCACCCCTTTGATGGCATTGGCTTTGGCGGTCACGTCTAGCAAGCGTATGATCTCAGCCATTTTCTCCGCAGTCGTTTTGTCTGGATAATTGGTTTTGACAATGCCTCGCTGCACCATGACTGCCAGCTCAGGTAAATCCATTTTTTCAGCATGCTGCATCCGATCTCGCAAGGATTCGTTCAAGGGGCGGTTGCCTTGGTAATTTCGATTCGTGGTGATGACTACGACACAATCAGGGTGCCGGCGAACAAAGCCAGTGGGAATATTCAGCATTCCATTTTGTTCAAGAGCAGAGTTTAAGGCCACTAGTACCGAAGCATCACGAATGACCGTTGGCTCTTGAATCTCAAGCAAATAACCTTTTTCCAGCGCCCGTACGATTTCCGAGGGATAAAACTTGTATTGAATCGTTGGTTGCTGATCGCTGGTTTCGATCCGCTCGATCAGTTCCGCAAATTTCGCCCGTGCCCGCTCACGAGTCAGGGAAAAATGCCGCTGGATCAACGCCAAGACATCTTCAAAACAATCACTTTGATAAATCGCATCCAGCAAGTCCTTATCTTCTTCTTGGTCGGTGTTGATCACTGGTAATAAAGCACCAAACACATCTGACTTATCCATATCGGCAAAGCAGGTGATTTTGGTGTAGGGCAGTTGCAGGTCGGCAGAAAGTGCCTTTGCCAACTGTGTTTTACCAGACCCAGCATCGCCTTCCAGCAACACATTGAAAATTTTCATTTCTGGATCCGTCCAATTCAGCGCGATCTCTGATGCAATTCGTAGTTCCTCATCACTGGTCTGATGACTTTGTGGTTTTTTCCAAATCATTGTTTGTTCTAATTTACTAAAAGCGCGTCCTTCCGTTACGACAAAAGATGGTTGATGTTGTGTCATGGCAATCTGCTCCTTTTCTTAATAACCTAGCTCATCTAAAAGCCGTTTCAGGATTTTGAAGCGTTCGCCGTATAGCTCACCATCTTTTTGCAAGGAATCATAGAAAAGCAGAATGTCTTCATCGATTTTAGGATTTTCGGTGTCTACTTCGACGGTCATGCGATTTCCTTGTAGGCCAATGATTTCAATCAAAGGATTTTCAGGATCGTAAAACTTTTCATGGCGATAGGCCTCTTGAAAATACAAACTGGATTGAGCCACTAAGATCGCTAGATCCAAAATTCTCGTAAGCGGCAATTCTTCGGATTGTCGAGACCATTTTTCACCAGTATGGCGCCAAACTTTGCCGGAGATATCGACTTTCCCGCGATCATTCCATTGCGCCAATCCGAGGGAAAGGCCTTTTGCATCTGTGTGTAACGCATTTTTTCCGTCAACAGTATCATAGTCTTCTACTTTAATGACAGGTTTATGCTTCAAATTTTCTGGTATTTTCATTATTTTCACTCCTTGTTTAGTAAATTAGTAATTTACTAGATAGAGTAAGTATAATAAGGAAGCGGTTCTGGAACAAGCAAAAGGTCTTTTCTACTATACATAGACAACATAGACAGAAGTCTATAGAAAAAGCACCTTGATAAGGAGCTTCTAAAAAGAAGCCTCTTAAAAAAGTGCTTTGCTATGTCGCCTTGATTTATTCACTCAATTGATTGAAAAAAAGGCGCAATTCTTGCTTCCTCTGACTTGCGAGCTGGGCTTTGGGAATGCCTTGGATCGCCCCCTCAATGCCATAGAGCATGTGCAGGCAAGCACCTGCATCGCATTGTTGGCGGATCGTTAGAAAAACCGCTTCGGCTTTTTTGGCGCGTAATTGCTCCGGGGTATTGATACCGATCCTAACGAAATGATCCGCTAAAACCTGTCCAACATTTGGTAACTTTTGCAGTTCATTCATAGGGTATCTCCTTTTTGATTATTGTCATCCTGCGCATCTTCCTCTTGACGAATCAACGAATAGAGCTTCATATCTAACAGCTGGTGATTTTTTTGCGCATTTTTTCGTAAAATTCCTTCCAACTCAAAGCCTGCTTTTTCCAACACGCGACAAGAGGAATGATTCTTAGCAAAAGGCTCAGCAAAAATACGAACAATATTTGACGTAGTAAATATATAGTCACATAGTTGCTGAACAGCTTTGGTCATCAAGCCTTTTCCCCAATATTCTTCTGCGATGTAATAGCCTATCTCAGCTGTTCTAAAATGGATGTTTTCTTTGCGAAGGGCGCTAATACTCCCCACAGCTCGATCATCCACAGTGATCGCAAAGGCGAATTCTGCCTTTGCGACAGATTGAATATAGGCTTGTGCATCTGCAACAGTGTAAGGAAAGGGGAGTCCATCTCGTAAATTGCCATGAATTGTCTGGTTATTTAGAGCTCGAGCCAGATTATTTGCATCACTCATCTGCCACCTTCTTAAGGAACACTTCATTTCAACGCCTCCTTTGCCAGTGCTTCATTTTGATCCTATTGTACGAGTTTGTGTGTTTTTTTACAAGCAAAATTCAAAAAAAGATTGTTGAAAAAAACCAGCTAGACAAACGTCTAACTGGTTCTTTCCTTTACTGTCTCCATAAAGATAACTGCTTTTGTTAACACAGATAAATAAAAATTATTGCGCTGATATGGCGATCCCGATGGCTTTTTCTCCTAAATGCGAGCCGATAACTGGTCCGAAGTGGCCAATCTCAATTTCGGCATTTGGGTATTTCGCTTGTAGCTTTGCTTTTTCTTCTTTGGCTACTTCTAAATTATTGGCATGGATTACATAAAATTTAACAGGCAATGCGATTTCTTGCTCCCGTTGACCAATGATATCTTCCGCGCGATTGAATGCTTTTTTACTGGAACGAATGCGCTCGTAAAGCACAATTTTTCCTTGATCAAAAGTCAAAATCGGTTTGATTTTTAATAATCCGCCAATTAAGGCTGCTCCATTGGTTAAGCGACCGCCACGAACCAAGTTATTCAAGTCGTCGACGATCAGATAGGCATAGGTATTATCTCTGATAGTGTCCAGATGGGAAATGATCTCTTCGACGGTTTTGCCTTGACTTGACAGATCAAGAGCGGTTTCTACCATGTGGCCCATCGGCATACTTGTGATTTTCGAATCGTAAGGAATGATTTGAACGCCTTCGATTTCATCGGTGATTCCATAAAGCGTTCCGATAAATCCAGAAATACCGCTTGATAAGTGGATACTAATGATCGTATCGTAACCGCGATCTTTCAATGACTCATATAAGGCTAACACTTCACCTAGTACCGGTTGAGAAGTGGTTGGGAATTCTTTGCTGTTTTTCAGCAAAGCGTAATACTCATCAGCTTCAATGTCGATGCCCTCATTGTAGACTTTTCCATCTAAAATAACAGGGATCGGTATGATAAACAAATCTTCATGGTTTTTGATCCGTTCCGGCAGATAAGCTGTACTGTCAGTAACAACGGCTAATTTCATTCTTTTTCCTCGTTTCAACAAATTTCAAACGTCATTAATAATATAGCATAAATTTACTTACTTTCAAATGGTTTTCAGAACTTTTCATTCTGCTTACTCATTAAGAAAATTCCTGATTGCTTGTTGATTGGTTTCAAGGTTAACGACTAACACACTTCCGGCACTCGCACTTGAACCGTATTGCCAAGAGTCAGCAACTGGGACAGTCAAGCTGTCGATCCCCCCTGCCCCACGAGCAATCGATAAGGTATTTTTTAATAGGAAAGACATTGGCAGGTTGGTGGAAGCATAGCCTAAGACTTTTCCTGCTGCATAAGGCAATTTTAAAATAGCTAAAGGATTTTTCATTTCGCTAAAGATCGCATCCATTACTTGCTGCTGTCGTCTTACGCGACCAAAGTCACCTTCTTCGTCCATCCGAAAACGTGCGTATTGCAACAGCTCAAGCCCATTCATTTGTTGTTGCCCTTGTTTGATGGCAACTTCAAGATTTTTACTCATATCTTTTTCCGCGTTGATAGCAACGCCTGAGGGAAACAGTGTGTCGATCACTTTTTCAAAGGAACGAAAGTCAACTTTTGCATAATAATTGGTTTCTAGACCGAAGTTCTCTGCTAACGTTTCTCTGACTAAATCAGCACCACCAAAGGCGTACGCCGCATTGATCTTGTTTTCGCCATAACCAGGGATGGTCACCAAGGTATCACGCATAAAGGAAATGAGCTTCGGTTTTTTGCTAGGTCCATCTAATTGCAAAACCATAATAGTGTCTGCTCGTCCAGCTTCTCCTTCACGACTATCACTACCAATGAGCAATATATTACGAGCACCATTTGCAGCTGCCGTACCATTAAAAGTCTCCTCATCAGTTGTAGCAAAAGCAGCGTCACTTCTTGCGACTTGCTGACCGACAAGAAATGCAATCAATGAATAGGCAAAAAGCACCAATAGTACCCGGATCACAATACGCAGAACTGGGTGCTTCCGCTTTTTCTTTTGTTTGGGTGGCTTGCTCTTCTTAAGCTTTTGCGCTTTTTGTTTGCTTTGTTCCTGACTTTGATGTATCGCAGGCCCCTGAGCAGATAGCGGGGGAATTGCACTTTTTCGTCCCTCAGTTTTTATTGATCCTACTTGTGTCTGTTCTCGGAAACTTTGGGCCACACGAGGGTCGCTTGCCCTAGACTGCTGGGTGTTTTGATAAGAAATATCTCCTACTTCCTCATCAGCAGACGGAGTAGAATCGCTCGGTCTGACGCGCTGGTTTCTTCTTTTGGCTTCTCTGCGGGCAAAGATACTTTCTTTGGCTGCCTGACTGGATTCCTTTTCTAGCCGCTCATGCAGTTTTTTATTTTTTTCCATCCTGCTCATTGCTTCTGATCCTCCAACTAAAAAATAGCTCTCTGTCTATAAGGATACCCTAGACCTTATAGAAAGAAAGCTATTTTCTGAAATTTTAACCTTTTTCTAGGAAATTTCTTCATTTTTTTACCTTAGATGCTTTGATGCTCCTTGTCGTGTGCTCACAAATCCTGCTTGCTCATAAAATGATTTCACTTGATTTGCCGACCAAAAGTTTAGTGAGAGATTATCGAAGCCTTTTTCCAGCGCAACGTTTTCAGCAAATGCCAACAATTGTTTTCCAATATGCATCCCTTGGTACCGAGGGTCAACAGCGATCGCTGCAATTTCCAGCCACTTTCGTTCATGCATCATCGCATTTTGTGGCAAACGGACCTCTTGAAGATGCACAAAGCCACAAGGCTGTTCCGCCAACCAAGCGATAAAAAAGTGGTGGCTTGGCTCTTGCAGCTGCTGTGTGATTGCTTGTTCAAATCTTGACTGATCAAAGGGCTTAAAAATCGTTGGGTACCATTGATGGTGCTGCGTTTGGATCTCTTTATGAAACGTTGCTAAAAGTGTTTCATCTTGGCTAATTTTTATTTTGACTTGAGTCATTTTTTGTCACTTCCTCAACAACATTTACCGAGTACACGCCGAGAAGATGGACGTGTCCACCCAACAACTGAATCTCTTCAAAGGCATTTACAATCAGTTGCCACGGTTTGTCCATCACTAGATCGATCACGAAAAAGTATTCCCCTAAGGTGGTTTTTGACGGTCGCGATTCAATTTTGCTTAAATCAATTTCTCGCCAGCCAAAGGTTGCTAAGATTTTGTGCAAGATCCCCGGACGATTTGCTGGCAATGTCACAAAAATGGTTGCTTTTTCGGCTGTTTGTTCTGGTACTTCGGTGTTGGCTGTTTTCTTTGTCAAAACCCAAAAGCGGGTTTGATTAAAGGCAACATCTTGGATATTGGTTTCTTTGATCGTTACTTGATAAGCGAAAGCTGCTTCTTTGGAAGCAATCGCCGCAACTGCTTCTTCTGGATGTTTTGCTACGTAGGCTGCTGCAGTCGTTGTGGAAGCAACCGCCTCAACAGTAGCTCCAGCAAATCGGGCTTCGATAAAGTCGGCACATTGCGCCAATGCTTGCGGATGAGAAATTATCTTAGTGATGGGACGGTTGTCTTTTGCTGTTTGCTGAGAAACTAACAATTGATGATTGATCGGTAAAATAATTTCCTGTTCAATGCTCAACTGATTTTGACGAAATAGCGTATCAATCGTGGCATGAACAGACCCTTCTAATGCATTCTCATTGGGAACGACCGCTCGATCGATTACGCCGTTAGCTAGTGCTTGAATACAAAGTGGAATCGATCCATAGGGCATAAATGTATTTTCTGGATACGCTTCTTGCGCAGCTAAATACGTAAAAGAGCTTTCAGGTCCTAAATAACCAATCTTCATTTTAGGCACCCGCTTTAGTTAAAATTTCCTGAACGATTTCTTGTGGTGCTTTGTTTGTCGTTTCAACGATCAATGAAGCAGTTTCTTCATAAAGAGGGATCCGAGGTCGGTAAACAGCCAATATTTCTTCGGGTGTTTTCGAGACAACCAAGGGACGAATACTACCAGTATCCGCCTTTAAACGGTGGATCAGTTCCTCGGGATCTGTTTTTAAATACACGACTAAGGGCATCTCTTTTAAAAGTTGACGATTTTCTTCTTTTAATACAATGCCCCCACCTGTGGAAATAATTTGTTCCTTTGCCAAAGTTTTAGCTAAAATATCCGTTTCGATTTTGCGAAAGGCTTCCTCACCGTGTTGGTCAAAAAATTCTTGAATGGTCATGCCGATCTCAGCAACGATCAAGTCATCAAAATCCACATGGGACTGTTTCGTTTCTTCAGCCAAAAGACGACCAATCGTGGTCTTTCCGGCACCCATAAAGCCAATTAATATCACTTTTTTCACTCGCTGTCTCCTCCTTTGGCCAAACGCGCGACATCCTCAAAAAAATCAGGATAAGAAACTGCTACGGCTTCGGCTTTTTCTAATTCTACCTCTTCATCTGTCAATAAGGCGGCAATCTGCAACATCATACCGATGCGATGATCTCCCCGACTTGAGACCTTTCCGCCATGCAAAGGAGTAGGTCCGTTGATGATCAAGCCGTCCTCGGTAGGAGTGATATCCGCCCCTAGTTTTCTCAGCTCTTCGGCAGTTGCATCAATTCTATTGGTTTCTTTTACTTTTAACTCCTCTGCATCTTTGATGACCGTTTTACCATGAGCTTGTGTAGCCAATAAGGCAATGATCGGTAATTCATCAATCAGACGCGGAATAATATCGCCGGCGATGGTTACTGCCTGCAAGGTAGAACTTTGAACAGTGAGGTCAGCCGACTGATTTTGATCATCTTGATTAGAAAAAGCAATCGATGCCCCCATTTCTTCTAACACATCAAGGATCCCTGTACGTGTCGGATTGATTCCGACATTTTCTAAAACGATCTCGCTATCGGGCATAACCGCACCTGCAGTTAGGAAGAAGGCAGCGGAAGAAATATCTCCCGGAACGACTACTTCTTGGCCGTGCAGTGTTTGTGGGCCGGTTACGGTAATCGTTTTGCCTTGGGTGGTGATCACACCACCGAATTGACGGATCATTTCTTCAGTATGGTTACGGCTCGCCTCTTTTTCAATGATCGTCGAGGTACCTTGTGCTTGCAATGCCGCAAAAATCAGCGCCGATTTTACTTGGGCACTTGCAACGGGCATCTGATAATTGATGGGCTTTAAAGAAGCAGTACCATTAACGGTGATCGGTGGGAACTCTGTCTGCTCATGACCTGTAACATTTGCCCCCATTTCTCTTAATGGCAGCATCACTCGGTTCATCGGACGTTTATTCAAAGAGTTATCGCCGAATAAGGTGGTTGTGAACGGCTGCCCAGCCAAAATTCCCATCATTAAGCGAATTGTTGTACCAGAATTGCCGATATCAATTGGGTCTTGGGCAGGCTTAAGGCCATTAAAGCCCTGTCCTTCAATCGTGATCGTCTGACCGTCATCATGGATTGGAACTCCTAATGATTGAAATGCATGAAGGGTGCTATAGCAGTCTTCTCCACGCAAGAAATTACGGACAGTCGTTGTTCCTTCGGCTAATGCCCCGAACATGATACTGCGATGCGAGATCGATTTATCGGCGGGAACAGCTATCGTCCCTCTTAAATGTGTTGCTTTTTTTAGTTTCATCGCGGCCTCCTATTTTTTTCGACATGAATAGGTCGTCTTTTTTTGAATCAGCTGCTCTGCTTGCAGCAAATCATTTTGCGTTTTGAATGAAATCTGTAAAACACCAATGATATCTTCTCGAGTTTCAAGAATTTTTAAGTTGATCAAAGAGAGCTGATGATCGCTCAATAGCCCCGTCACTTCAGCGACAACACCGGGATGATCAGGTACATCGATGAATAGATCGTAGAATGCCGGGATCGCTCCATTTTGATGAATCGGCAATTGGTCCCGTGTTTCCTTCGCGGATTCAAAGAACCGAAAGATCGCCGTTTCATCTTTTTCCTGCAACCAGTGAGTCATGGTCGTCATTTGTTTTTGCCACTCATCGATCAGCTGCAGCAGTTCCTGTCGATTACTCAATAAGATATCGGTCCACATACGAGGGTCTGAAGAAGCAATGCGAGTGATATCGCGAAAACCGCCTGCTGCGAGTTGCTGTGCTCTAGGGTGTTCATGGTTGAAGGCATCTGCCTGATTGACTAATCCTGAAGCAATAATATGGGGCAAATGGCTCAACATCCCCGTGATTTGATCATGTTCTTGCGGAGCAAGTGCCACATACTTGGCCCTCGTCCCTCGAAAAAGCACCTGTAATTCTTCCACCCGCTGACTTTTCGTCGGCGTAAAGATATAGTAAGCATTCTCAAAGAGGTTCTCATCGGCTGCTGTGATCCCGGATTTATGAGAACCAGCCATCGGATGGCCCCCAATAAAATCAAAGGAAAAGGACTCGGCAAATTGCGTAATTTCTGCTTTGGTACTGCCGGTATCTGTCACCAGGACTGAAGGCTTTAGTGAAAGGGTCCCAAGTTGAGCAAGATACGTTTTGGTGATCTCTACCGGCAATGCCAACAAGATCACGTCGGCACGAACAGCACCCTCAGAAAATGAAGGAGGTATTTCGTCTACTAAACTTGTTGCTAATGCGATCTCATTGGTTTTACGACAGTGATCCCACCCCATTAGATGGGTTTGGGGATGTGACTTTTTAATACATTTTGCTAAGGAAGCGCCGATCAATCCTAAACCGGCGACGAAGATATTTTGGTTCATGAAAAGAATCCTCATTTCTACTGGAATTTTTGCTGTTTCTTTAATCAGTAGGTTAACAAGTATTCCCGATACGCCTGAACAGATGCAGTCAATTCTTCGAAAGAATCACTTGGAAACTTTTCTAATAGTTCATTGGCCACCACTGTTGCCACCACACTCTCACAAACAACACTGGCTGCCGGAACCGCAGTGCTATCCGAGCGTTCCACACTAGCTTTATACGGTTCTTTGCTGTCGATATCCACACTTTGCAACGGCTTGTACAAGGTCGGGATCGGCTTCATAACCCCGCGAACCACAATTGGTTCCCCGTTCGTCATGCCGCCTTCAAACCCACCTAGGTTGTTGCTGCGACGGGTGTAGCCCCGTTGTTCGTCCCATAAAATCTCATCCATGACTTTTGAACCTGGTAAAACACCGGCCTCAAAACCAACACCGAACTCAGCCCCTTTAAAGGCATTGATACTGACCACGGCTTGGGCGATCTTCGCATCAAGTTTTTTGTCCCATTGCACGTAACTACCAAGACCAGCAGGAACCCCGCCAACAAGCACTTCCACTACGCCGCCGATCGTATCACCATTTTTCTTTGTTTGATCGATCAACTGTTTGATTTCTTCCTCGACAGATGGATCTAAGACCCTTACTTCCGAGGCTTCCGAGCGCTGTGCGATTTCTTTGACGGTCAACCCTTCAGGAATTTCTGCTTTGATGCCGCCTAACATCGTTACATGACCTGCCACATCGATGCCGAGTTCCTTCAAAATTTTCTTCGCGATTGCGCCGATGGCTACCCTCATGGTCGTTTCCCGGGCCGATGAACGTTCCAAGACGTTTCGTAGATCTTGATGATGGTATTTCATCCCGCCGACTAAGTCAGCATGACCAGGTCTTGGTCGTGCCACTCGTCGTAACTTGCGGTCTTTTTCTGGTACTTCTTCGATCGCCATGACCTTAGTCCAATTTTTCCAATCTTTGTTCTCGACCACTAAAGTCACAGGAGAGCCTAATGTTTTTCCATGACGGATACCGGAAGTGATACGGACTTGGTCTTTTTCAATCAGCATCCGTCCCCCACGGCCATAGCCGGTTTGTCGTCTCGCTAATTCAAAATTAATGTCTTCTGCTGTTAATGGCAATCCTGCCGGTAACCCTTCGATAATGGCGGTCAACTCTGGTCCATGTGATTCGCCTGCTGTAATATAACGCATAATCCGTTACCTTCCTTTCTTATAATAGGTAGTCTTTGATTTCTTCCGTGGAAATCGTCACGATTTTTGCCTGACCGATCCCTTCTAAAAGAATGATCTTTAATTGTTGTCCACGGGCTTTTTTATCATGAGTGATTGCTTGGTATAATTGCTCTTTCTCAATTTCTCTTGGTGTGGTCGGCAAATGAAATTTCTCAATCATTTTCGTTAACTGCGCGGTGGTCCCTTTGGGTGTTAGTCCAATGGCTTCAGCATGACGGGTGATCATAATCATCCCCATCGCAACGCCTTCTCCGTGACTAGTCTCAAAAGCAGCCGTTCTTTCTAATCCATGACCAATCGTATGACCGAAGTTCAAGGTTAAGCGACTGCCATGATCAAAGGGGTCTTCTTCCACTACTTTTTGCTTTACTTTTAAAGAAGCTGTGATCACTTTTTCAGCATGGGCCAAAAGATCGACTTCATCTTTCAAACCTGCTAACGTTTGCCAAAGTTCAGGATCCGCAATAGCGGCTGACTTAATGATTTCAGCGATGCCTTCTTGCACACGCTTAAGGGGCAAACTTTTTAGTAAATCCGGATCGATCATCACACCGACTGGTTGGGCGAATGTGCCAACGAGATTCTTGGCACTGCTAGTATTTACAGCTGTTTTTCCGCCGATACTTGAATCGACCTGTGCCAATAACGTCGTCGGAATCTGCAAGAAATCAATGCCTCGCATATACGTAGAAGCAACAAATCCTGCAAGATCTCCAATTACACCGCCACCAAGAGCGATGATTCCATCGCTTCTAGTCATCCCAGATTGAGCAAGACGGTCATATAAAAAAGCAGCTTGTTCAAGGGATTTACTGTTTTCGCCAGCCGGCACGGCTAACAGTGTTGCTTCAATGCCTGCGGCAGATAATGCTTCGATGATGTGTTCGCCATACAGGGGGGCGACATTGCTGTCAGTAATGACGGCAATGCGCTGTTTGTTCCATAATTGCTGGACCCAGGTTCCGACTTCTTGAAACGCCCCACGTTTGATGAGGATGTCATAGGAATGTTCTTCTAAATGGATGTGTAGCATTGATTATTGCACCTCTTTTATTGGTTGTCTTAGCGCTTAGTCTTGCAACGCTTTGATTTCTTTCATCGCTTTTTCCATGATATGGACTTCTTTCATCATGTTCATGTACGTTTTTTCGTTAAGTGATTGAGGGCCATCAGACCAAGCATTGGCTGGATCCGGGTGGATCTCAACGATCATGCCATCGGCGCCGGCAGCAACGCCTGCTCTTGCCATTGGTGGTACGAGATCCCAAATGCCTGTTCCATGACTAGGGTCAACGATGATCGGGAAGTGGCTCAGTTTTTTGATGATTGGTACCGCACTTAGATCAAAAGTATTACGGGTCGCTGTTTCGTAAGTTCTGATTCCGCGCTCAATGAAAATCACTTCACTTTTATCTTGGACGGCGATGTATTCCGCTGCATTCAACCATTCGTCGATCGTGCCAGAGATTCCTCGTTTTAGGCCAATTGGTTTCCCAGTTTTCCCAACGGCAGCTAGCAATTTGAAGTTTTGCATGTTCCGAGCACCAATCTGCAAAATATCACTGTATTCCGCAACCATATCGATATGTCCTTCGTCCATGACTTCTGTGATGACTTTCATACCTGTTTCATCGGCTGCTTGACGAATGTATTTTAACCCTTCTTCTTCAAGCCCTTGGAAGGCGTATGGTGAAGTCCGTGGTTTGAAAGCACCCCCACGTAAGATTTGTGCACCACCAGCTTTGGCAATTCGGGCACATTCACGAATTTGGTCTAAGCCTTCAATCGAACACGGACCAGCCATTGTGACAAAGTTGCCATCACCGATTTTTACGCCATCTACATCAACAACCGTATCTTGTGGATGGAATTCACGAGAGGTCAACTTGTAGGTATTTGAGATCCGAATGGCATCTTCGACACCTTCGTAGCTGCGAAAAGCGACATCTTGGATGCGGCGTGTATCTCCTTTTAAGCCGATAACAACCTGTTCTTTTCCTTGGTTGACTTGAACATCCAACCCTTCTTTTTTGATTCTTTTTACAACGACTTCAACTTGTTCTGGGGTAGCACCTGGTTTCATAATTACGATCATTTTTTCTTCCTACTTTCGTTTTTTATTTTTTACATGGATTCAATGAGTGCTTTTACTTTTTCAACGGGCATCTCTTGGCCGGTCCAAAGTTTAAATGCAGCTGCACCTTGATACAGCAACATACTTAAGCCGTTTGCAGTTTTGGCCCCGACTGCTTTCGCATCTTTCAAAAGCTGCGTTTCTCTTGGATTATAGATGACATCATAGACAGCTAATGATTCCCGCAAGAGTGTTTTGTTTTTCAGAGGACTCACCGTATCATTCGGCTTCATCCCCACGCCAGTAGCATTAACTAAAAGGCTGCTTTGATCGATGGCTGATTTTAAAGCCGTCTGATCTTCTAAATCCGCTAATGTGATTTCACAGGCGGTCTTTTCTGCGATCTGTGTCAATTTATCCTGGATGATTGGATAAAACTCATCCTTGCGGTTGAAGACATGGATCGTTTTGACACCGTCTAGTGCGGCTTGACTAATGATCGCTGTCGCTGCACCACCCGCACCGATCACGGTCATGGTGTCGCCAATGATCGACACTTGAATGTCTTCAAGTGCGCGCATAAAGCCGATACCATCTGTATTGTGCCCAATCAATCGTCCCTCTTGATTGACGATTGTATTGATTGCGCCGATCAGCTCTGCTGCGGGTGAGCATTCATCCATCAACGGTACTGCCGCCATTTTATGGGGCATTGATAGATTGACACCTAAGAGATCCAGCTGACGGATGCTTTGAATACTGGCTGCCAAATCATCCGGCTCAACATCAAAGGCCAGATACACGGCATCGATCCCTTGTTCTTCAAAAGAAAGATTGTGCATTGCTGGAGAGATGCTGTGTTTGGCTGGTTTGGCAAACAGTGCCGCCAACCGTGTGTGACCGGTTATCATTTGTTTCATCTGGTTCATTCCTTTCAACAAAAAAAGATGTCCACCGTAAATTTAAGAATCTACAGTGAACACCTTCAAACATTACATATCGGCAAAGCCAGATATGTGAATATAAAAAATAGCCACTATAGATTTTACGATCTACGTGGCTGCGAATTCATTACGAAATGCTCTAGCCATCATAGATACAAACTTAGCGTTTGTACCCATGCTTTCATGAATACAAACCTATCTAAAATAGCTAAAGTAATATTTATTCAGTTGTGTGGGGTTCGTTAGCAATAATTTTTGCATAGTCCTTCGCTCCAAACTGATGTAAGATTGACCTAAGTATAGGTTTAACTTTGAAAGATGTCAATGATTTTTTCTTATTTTTTTCATTTATTTGATTAATTTTTTTGAAAACACCGTTCTATCAAGGGTTTTATAAGTCGTCTTCAAAGAACAGTAATAGTTCTGGTAAACTTAAGCGTGCTTTTTCATCTGCTGAAAGATCCTTGACGATTTCCCCTTTTCTAAGCAGGATCAGGCGATCTCCGTATTTTAATGCATCTTCCATCCGATGGGTGATCATGAGACAAGTTAGATTTTGTTCTTCTACCCTTTTTGCAGTAATCTGCATCAGCTGCTTGGAAGTTTTCGGGTCTAAGGCAGCCGTATGTTCATCCAACAACAATAGTTTAGGGGTTTGGATCGTTGCCATCAATAAACTTAGTGCTTGTCGCTGACCACCGGATAAACTACCCGTTGGCGTATCTAAATGATTTTCCAATCCATTGCCGATTTCTTTACAAAGGGCATAGAACGATTCTCTTTGTCCTTGCAGTTGACGAAGACCTAGTGACCGTTTTTGCCCTCTTTTTTGTGCTAACAACAGATTTTCTGCCACTGTCATACGAGGAGCCGTCCCCATTTTAGGATCTTGGAAGACCCGTGCCAAAAAGCGGGCGCGTTTTTCTTCCGAAAGCGTGGTCACATTTTGATCATCGATCGTCACTTGGCCACTCGTTAAAGGCATGGTACCAGAGATGCAGTTGAATAACGTGCTTTTGCCGGCCCCATTTCCTCCCACAACCGTAACGAATTCACCGGGTTTTAAAGAAAGATCGATTTTGTTCAAGAGTACTTTTTTCTCATTCGGTCCGTTGCCGACAACTTTAAAGGCTTTTTTTAAGGCTAACATTATTCATCCTCCGTTTCAAAACCAGTGCGTAGATGCAGGGCTTGTTTAAATTGAGGGATCAACAAGCAGATCGTCAAGACGATGGCCGAGAAGATTTTCAAGTAAGTCGTATCAAAACCAGCTTTGATCACAAATAGGATCAATAATTGATAGATGATGCTGCCGATCACGATAGCGATCAAACGTTCTAGCAAGGTCAATTCGCCATATAACACTTCTCCAATGATGATGGATGCCAATCCAATCACGATCACACCGATTCCCTTACTGATATCGGCATAGCCGTCGTTTTGAGCGATCAATGCGCCTGAAAGTGCGATCACGCCATTAGAGACGATCAGACCGATGATTTTCATTCGATCCGTATTAATCCCCATCGACTTCGCCATATGTTCATTATCCCCTGTAGCAATATAAGCTTGACCCAAGTTGGTATGGAAAAAGTAAACCAGTACGCCACCGATCAATAAGACCATGATCAGACCGATAATGACGGTATCATAATAATTCGGTAAGTTCATTTTAGTAAAGAAATCCTGGATCTTGGGCTGGTTTAAAAGCGACAGATTAGGAGACCGCATGACAAACAGCATCACCGAGTTCAATGAAGACATCACCAGGATACCAGCTAAAATCACGGGAATTTTGCCTTTTGTATAAAGAAGTCCGGTCACACATCCGGCACACATCCCAGCCAATACTCCTAAACAAGTCGCTAAGACGGGGGAAACCCCATGGGTTATTGCTGTCACACAGACAGCACCGCCTAGTGGAAAGGACCCTTCCGTCGTCATATCCGGGAAATTCAAAATTCGATAGGTCATAAATATCCCTAAACCAAGGATCCCCCAAAGTAGTCCTTGCCCAATTGCTGAAACAATCATCATTTTTCCTCCATTTTCTTACATGTTTTCTCTTTCAAACCCTTGTCGTGATCCTAGATGGTCTTAAGATTCTTGATCACTCATCACTTGCTTCGGTTTCTGGCGTCGTTGTAATCAATTTTGCCTCGTCTTTGAGATTTTCTGGGATAGTGATGCCCAATAACTGCGCTTGTGTTTCATTAATGATCGTCTCGCCATCGCTGAATGTATAGATCGGCGTTGTCGCAGGCTCGGCTGTACCGTCAAGAATTGCTGCAACCATCTTTCCAGTTTCGACCCCAATCGTAAATTGATCTTGCCCAACCGTCGCTAAGCCGCCTTGTTCCACCATCGTATCAACAGACGTGATGATTGGCGTTTTTGATTTATTGGCTTCTTGAACTACCGTCTGCATAGCATTTGCGATCGTATTGTCTAAGGGAATATAGATAAAATCGACTTCCCGTGCCATCACTTGCACCATTTGCGCAATTTCGTTACTCGAAGGAACGGCATAGGATTTACTGGTCAAGCCATTCTCTTCAGCAGCAGCTTCTGCTTCTGCCACTTGGTATTTCGAATTGTCTTCAGTCGAAGAATACAAAATACCGACTGTTTTTGCCTCTGGCAGCAAATCTTTTGCTAGTTTGATTTGCGCAGCTACTGGTGCTTTATCTGAAACGCCAGTGATATTGCCGCCGGGTTGGTCCATATCTGCTACCAGATTGGCCCCAACTGGATCAGTGACCGCCCCTAAAACAATTGGTACATCCTGAGTGACATTCGCCAATGCTTGTGCTGCGGGTGTTGCGACCCCAACTAAAACGTCGGCATCTTTATTTAGCAACTGCTGGCTCATCGTTGCCAATTTGCTTTGATCCGCTTGGCCGTTTTGGAATTCGATTGTCAAGTTGTCCCCTTCGGTATAGCCTGATTCTTTAAGGCCTTCTTTGATCCCCTCGGTAATCGCATCCAATGCTTCATGGCTGACAAATTGTAGGATCCCAACTGTTTTTTCAGCTTTCTCTACTGGTTCTGAAGCCTCACTGGCTTGATTGGTCCCACTTCTCATTCCTAACTGATAGACGAAGGTCGCTCCTAAAAATAATAAAATAACGGCAACTGATGCAATTAACCCTTTGTTTTTCATTTTTTATTCTCCTTTTTTGCTTACATTTTTCGAGTTTTTCTTTTTATGGTTTTTGAGAACAAAAAAAGCAACTGCCTATGTGACGGCAATTGCAAGTAAGCAAAAGCCGCATAGAAGCTTGTCCTATGCGGCGATAAATTCAACTACCAGCATAGATACAGCACTTTAGAAGGTTCTCTAAAAAGTTGTATCTATGGAATGAGGTTCCATCAATACAACTATCTACGCCAATTTTGCCATGATTTCACTTGCAATGGAATAAATAGTTTCATGATTGTTCCTCCTTCTCAACTTGTTTTCTTTCTTGATTGAATTCAGTTTAGCTTATTGATAAAAAAACGTCAACAATTTTCTGTCAAATTGTCAGATTTTTTTATCAATCATTGGCAGAAGTACGAATCGTCCACATCGGTAAACGATTCAATTCTGGGATAAATTCCGTCGTTGGCTGGTCAAATGAATCAAAGGTAAAGCGATTTTTTTCGACTCCTTCTTCATAAAAGACAAAGGTTACTTTATCAGGATCAATATCATATTCATTGGAGAAAAAAGCCGCATCATAAACGATTGGATAATAATAAAATGTCCGATTCATTTCATCTTCTTGTGCTTGGATCAGATCAAACACTTGATCCAACTGAGCACCACTCGGTTTACTATACATCACAGAAATCGCTCTTGTTTCGCGAATCGTCTTGTCAGCTGTCAGATAAGGCAATGGTTGTACTTTTTCTGAAGGTAGCTTATCAAAAGCGATCCGATCCACTAGAGAAGCGTTGATACGATTTTGAGAAAAGACGATCAAACCGGCGAAAATCAAAGCGAAAAGAATCCCCCCGATCAGCGTGAAAATCGTTTTTTTCTGATCTCGGTAGAGATCATCTAAAAAAGCTTGCCAGCTTTCTACTGCTTTTTCTTTCGTGTAATGAACAAAGCTTTTCACTTGTTCCATAATTTGCCCACCTTTTTAAAAATACTACTATTATTTCATACTATCAATTCCCTTCTAGAACGTCAAGAAACTTCACATTTCCTCGATAATTCGGTAAGATAAAAGAAAACGGTAAAGGAGTCATTATGCATAATCTAGCTGATTCATTGATGACTGGAGCCAATCCAATCTTCGATTTCATCGTTGTCTGTTTGAACTTTCTCTCCATTTTCGTCATCGTTTGGGGTGTATTGATTGCAGGCATTGATTTTGTGCGTTACGAATTAACAGAAAAGGATCGTTTGGTAGCAGCCAGAGAAAACAATTTTATTCGCAATTATTTAGGAAGTTACGTCTTGTTAGGTCTGGAGATTTTGATTGCCGCAGATATAATTGAGACAATCATCCACCCCACCTTCGAAGACATCGTACGTCTAGCTGCAGTCGTTATTATTCGAACAGTCATCTCTTATTTCTTGAACAAAGAGATCGAACGGGCTTTGCAAACCACCGATCATCAGCCTGCCAAGAAAAAGGAAAGCTAGCTGTCATGGCTTTTCTACGGATTCTTCGGTATAATAGATAGGAATATTTGACATTAGAAGGATCAATCCCTCAGTCAAACTATCCTTAAAAGAAAAGAGGGAACAATATGTCTTTTGATGGTGTTTTTACCCATTTAATGGTCAAAGAATTACAGAATCAATTAACTAGTGGACGCGTGAACAAAATTCATCAGCCTTATGAAAACGAGGTCGTATTTGTGATCCGTGCCCAAGGAAAAAATCACAAACTTTTGCTATCCGCTCACCCCACCTATGCCCGTGTGCAATGCACAACGATCGCCTATAGCAACCCAGAGACCCCGCCGAATTTTTTGATGATGCTGCGGAAATATTTAGAAGGGGCGATCCTAGAATCAATCGAACAAATCGACAATGACCGTGTGATCCATTTTCATTTTACCCGACGAGATGAATTAGGTGATTTGCAAGCCCTCGTCTTGATCGTCGAATTAATGGGCCGTCACAGTACGATTTTATTAATGAATAAGACAAGCGGAAAAATTGTCGATACAATTAAACACATTGGTCATTCACAAAATACGTATCGTACCTTATTGCCAGGTACTGTCTATGTTGCACCACCAAAGCAATCGACGCTTAATCCTTTCACAGCCTCTCACACCAAGATTTTTGAAGAATTATCTACTCTCGATCCCTTGACGGCAAAAGAACTGCAACAACGATTCCAAGGCTTAGGCCGTGATACCGCAGAAGAATTGATTGCCCGAATCAGTGCCAATCCTAATGAAAAACTGCGTCAGTGGGAAACTTTCTTTTCAGAGCTTACGGAAGATTTAACACCAAGCTTTCTCCGGTCAGAGAAAAAGGAATATTTTACGCCTATTCCCTATGCATCATTGATTGATGCGACCACCACTGTCACCCATTATCAGACTCTGAGCGAGCTTTTAGATGCATTTTACCATGATAAGGCGGAAAGAGATCGGGTCAAACAACAAGGTGGCGAACTACTGAAAAAGGTTGAAAATGAACTGAAGCGTAACCAGCTGAAGTTAAAGAAACGCCAGCAAACCTTGAGGGATTCAGAAAACGCCGAGGAGTTTCGCCAAAAGGGTGAACTCTTGACGACCTTTATGAGCCAAGTGCCTCGTGGTGCTACATCCGTTGATTTGGAAAATTATTATGAGGAGAATCGGCTTTTGACGATCAAATTAGATCCCGCTCTTACTCCTAATCAAAATGCTCAGAAGTATTTTCAGCGATACCAGAAATTGAAAAACGCAGTTAAATTGATCCATCAGCAGATTGCCGAAACGAAAGAAGAAATCGCGTACCTCGAATCCGTGTTAGCCCAATTAGAAATTGCCTCTCCAATGGATCTAGCGGTTATCCGGGAAGAACTGATCGCACAAGGCTATGTCAAAAATCGGACGAAGCAGCGTAAAAAAGTCGCCCCTTCTCAACCGGAACGATTTGTTTCTTCAGACGGAACAGAAATTCTCGTCGGAAAAAACAATTTACAAAATGACCAACTGACCTTAAAAACAGCTCGTAAGAGTGATATCTGGCTACACACTAAAAACATTCCTGGTTCGCATGTCATCATTCGCTCGGACGATCCTAGCGAGACAGCCTTAATGGAAGCTGCAGAGCTTGCCGCATATTTCTCAAAATATCGTCAATCTGCCCAAGTACCGGTGGACTATGTGCAAGTCAAACATATTCGGAAACCGAATGGTGCTAAACCTGGATTCGTCATTTATGAGAATCAAAAAACCTTATATGTGACACCGGACGAAGATATTTTGCGATTAAAGCAGTCCTAGCTATTCCTAAGTCTATTCGAATCAAAAAATCTTAGAGTAAGCAATACAAGAACCGACCACAAAAGTGCAGCTAAGAAGTGTATTGCCCCAAAAAGTTAGTTTTTTGGTCTAACTTTTTGGGGGTGCTTCACTAAGATACACGCGCTTGTGGTCGGTTTTTATGTTTTTTATTCTATCTACTACTCTTTTAGCAGTAATTTTACTCAGCTTGAAACACCAAAGGCAAACCTTCACAGAATTTAACCATTGCTTCCTCTTCAAGATTCGCTAGAAAGGCAATTGAAAATCACCGTCAGAAAATAGCTTCTGCTAGCTAATAAATACCGCCATCCTCCATAGTGACTTTCTTCTCGAAATCAAAATGATACAGCTTTTCCCAGTGATTGATATTCAAGGTTCCTTTAGTCAAACGGATCGCCAGAAAGCAACAGCCCTTATCATTCTCGTTGTTGACTTCGTCGTACCAAACAAAGGCTTTGCGAATTTTGCTTCTTAATTCTGCATTTTTAGGGTCTAGCACCCAACCTAAATTCTCCCCTTGACCGATCGCGGTAAACCATTCACCACTGACAGCAATAGAAACTGCTGGGTTCTTTTTGATTTGCTTGATTTTATTGGATTGTTCGTGCGTCGACACGTAAAAAATGCCCTCTTCATAAAAAGCATCAACTTCTCGAACGACTGGTTGTATGTGTCCCTCTGCAGTTTTGTCACAAGCTGTCGTCGCAAGGGCAATCACATTGTCTTTGAAATGCCCAAATTTTTCTTCAAGCAGCTTTATTCCTTCTTCATACTGGTGAGTCATTATTCTGTTCCTCCTTGCATCTCTCTTCTTTTTTTAAAAGGAATCCATAATTCGACATGTGTAACACGATTGTCCCCTTTTCGATATAGCTCTGGAAAAAAATCCTCAGCAATCCAACCATTTTTCTTGAGCCAAAAACGGGTATAACGCATTGCCTTTCCCATATTGATGATCAGTTGCTCTGAGATCGTATCAAAGCTGCAAACAATGTAATCACGTGCTGGTAGCGTCCATTCAATGAGGGTCGATAATTGCGTACCGTCACTTAATTGGCCAACAAAGTAACTTGAGTAGCCTTCTGGCGCATCTCCCGGAAATGAAACACCAATCAGGCAATGATCGGTGCGAGGCTGATTTGCAATCTTTTGATAAAAATCATGCCAAATTTCATCAATAGGGTCGATTCCTGTTCGTTGACCCAGCATTTTTCCATATTTAAATGGATAATAACCAATAACGCCATAAAAAACCATTGGTTGCTTGTTTCTTTTTTTCTGAATCTCCAAAATGACCCCTTCACTGATCAATGGGTGACCTTCTTCTGTGACAATATACCCTAAAGATAGATCCGGCTTATCAAAATTTTGTAAGCCAATCGGCGCTTTTTGGTAAAGAGAAGGCGAAAGTCCATAAACGGTTTTAAAGGTTCTTGAAAATACTGCATGGCTGCTAAAACCAACCTCAAAAGCGACCTCAATGACTCGACTTTTTCTGTCTTTTAATAAATGAGCGGCTCTGGCCAGACGACGTAGTTTTATATATTCCCTAACAGAAATTTTAACTAAACGGGTGAATAAGCGTTGATAATAAAATACAGAAAGGGATGCGACTTGTGCTAACGCTTCGATCTCTAATGGCTCGGCAAGATTGTCTTCAATATAATCGATTGATTTTTGGATTGCTTCCCATGCATGCATATGGATTTCCTTTCTTTCACTATAAAATATTCAGCCAAAAAAGCTTTACCGTGTCTGCTCTTTTTCCGCAAAAAACTTTATTTGTATTTATTTTCACAATAGATTATCTGCCGCGAATCAGCTTATTTAATATTTTAGCATAGCCTTCATGGTCCTAGGATATAAAAATAAAAAAAGACGAAGAGTTTTCGTCTTTTTCCAGTCAATGACATTCTAAAATTCTAACATCTTTTTTATGGATTATCTTTACGAAGTGGTTTCTATAATGACCATCAAATGCAGTCAGTGAGAAAAACTACGTAAAAGGAACTATTTTTATAAATCAATAGAAATAAATAGGCCGATCTTTGCGGTCTTGTAATGGACGATTATTATTTTCTAATACTTCTTCGCGGAATTCTAAAATGAAGCGACGACTCATCTCACCAATCCAGTCAAAGACAAACCAGTTGATTGGACCTTTCGTTGGCGGGGTCGTCAGGGAACCCACATAATGAAAATGATGAGTGCGCTCTGGCAAGAACATGCTCGGATCAAACCATTGGGTATGGTTCTCAAAATCCCAGATGCTGTCGTCTTGCTGATTGCAGATCCAGTTGAGTTTATCTGTCAATTTGAATAAGATACCCACGACCAAGTTTTCTCCGTCCTCATTCATATGAACGAGATGAAACTCTAATTCTTGCTGCTCGTCATCGATAATGTGTTCAGACGGCATGTGAAAATGAATATCCGTCAAATAGTAGTTGATCCCTTTAAACGTGACATAGCTTTCTTTATTATAAGGAACGAAGTGAATCGTATTTTTGAATTCTTTTTCCGTGAACCGCTCTCGTTTATAGTGAAAAGCCAAGTCCTGATCGATGGGTTCTTCGGTCTCATCGTGGACTAAAGCGATTGGGGATTGGTACGGAAATTCGGCACCTTGTGCATACCAGTCGCACAAAGTGTGCCAATGTTCAGGTCCATTGTCTCCGGAATAACTCCAGGGAACGTCCATATTTCTTTTCAAAAAAAACAGCCTCCTAATTCAAGTTGACAGCAAGGAACAGCCCTTCCTATCAAAAAACTTTCTCCCAATGCTATCAGAAAATAGGTAAAAATAAAACGAATATGCTTGGTCATTCCCTCACATATCCGTTTCTTTTTCAATTCCTTATTCACTCAACCAAGCAGCAGGATCTTTTCGCCACTCTTGTAACAGGGCAACATCAGACTCTTGAATAGCACCCGTTTCTAAAGCCGACTCGATCAGAGCCGTATAGTTTGTCAAAGTCACGTATGGTAGATCTGCTTGCTCAAAATTCTCTTGAACTTGTGGCAGTTCGTAAGTAAAGATCGCAGCAACGCCTAATACGTCGGCTCCTTCTCTTTTGGCTGCTTCACAAGCTTCTAAGACACTGCCACCTGTTGACAATAAATCTTCAATGACGACCATTTTTTGATTTGGCTGAATACGTCCTTCAATTTGATTGCCTTTGCCGTGTTCCTTTGCTTTGCTGCGAATATAAACCATTGGTAAATCTAACAATTCAGCGACCCATGCAGCATGGGGAATCCCGGCTGTTGCGGTCCCTGCAATCACTTCTACTTCTGGATAAGTGGTTTTGATGACTGCAGCTAAGCCTTTCGCAATGGCACGTCGCACAGTTGGATAACTCATGGTGATTCGATTGTCGCAATAAATAGGGCTTTTGATACCGCTGGCCCACGTAAATGGTTCATTGGGTCGTAAGAAAATCGCCTCGATGTCTAAAAGATCCTTGGCGATTTGATTGGATTGTTCCTTCATTGGCTAGCTTCCTTCCATTCTTGTTTAATTTGCAAATAACTTTCATAGGGTGTCTTAGACTGGGTGATCGGACGTCCTACAACGATCATGGTAGCCCCTGCTTTACGAGCTTGTGCAGGTGTCATGATCCGTTTTTGATCGCCAACTTCACTGCCAGCTGGTCGGATACCAGGCGTCAAGCGTATGAAGGCATTGGTTGTCCTTTGCTTGATCTGGTTTGCCTCGTGAGCGGAACAAACAACACCGTCTAATCCAGCTTTTTGGGCACAAGTGGCGTAATGGATGACACTTTCTTGCAGTGACGTCATGATCTGCTGATCATGATGCATTTGTGCCTCGCTAGTGGAGGTCAATTGAGTGACTGCAATCAAGTTAGGGACTTTTTGTCCTGTCGGGGTTCCTTTTTGTAGGCCGTTTTTAGCAGCAGTCATCATTTCGATCCCGCCGGCTGCATGAACATTCGTCAAAGCAACACCTAATGAAGCTAAGCGCTCCATTGCTCGTCCTACTGTATTGGGAATATCATGTAGTTTTAAATCTAAAAAGATATCATGGCCACTGTTTTTTAACCAAGTAACGATTGCTGGCCCTTCTTGGTAGAAAATCTCCATTCCCACTTTTACAAATAATTTTTCTTCCGCAGGAAATTGCGCTAAAAATGTTTCAATAGCCTGTTTGTTGGGGAAATCTAGGGCAATAATTGGCCGTTCACTCATCACATATGCTCCTCTCTCACTTCTTTTATCAGCTGTTCCAAAGAAGGGATCCCTAATTCTGCCATTCGGATAGGCAATTCTTCAATCAATTTCGGGCAAATGTAAGGATCGGTAAAGTTTGCGGTTCCGACTGCAACAGCACTAGCACCTGCCAGATACATTTCAAGTACATCATCCACTGACATCACGCCCCCCATGCCAATAATTGGTAATTGAGAAACTTGCGCCACTTGTTTGATTAGACGGATCGCCACCGGTTTGATAGCTGGTCCAGATAAGCCTCCGGTTTGGTTGGCTAAAATTGGTTTCCGTGTTTTTAGATCGATCCGCATGCCTAAAAGTGTATTGATCATCGTAAACCCGTCGGCGCCGCCTGCTTCGATCGCTTGCGCAATTGGGACGATATCCGTCACATTCGGCGATAGTTTGACATAAATCGGCACTTGCGAGACTTTTTTGACCGCTTCAGTCAATGCACCAGCAACCGCAGGATCGGTGCCGAACGTGATACCGCCATGCTTGACATTAGGGCAAGAAATATTCAGTTCGATCGCTTTGACATTTTCTGCTCGACTGATTTCCTGACACACAAGAACATAATCTTCGACAGTCGAACCGGCAACATTCGCGATGATTGGCAAATCGGGGTGTTTTTGGGCTAAGTCCGGCAATATTTGATTCATGACCGTTTCTAACCCAGGATTTTGCAACCCGATGGCATTTAACATACCGCTAGGCGTTTCTGCTACCCTTGGGGTTGGATTGCCGAAACGTGGTTCAGGTGTGGTCGCTTTGATCATCACCGCACCTAATTGACTGATATCATAATACTTATCATATTCTGCGCCAAACCCAAAACAGCCGCTGGCAGGCATGATCGGATTTTTCAGACTCAATCCGGGTAGATCGACGTTGATCGACATTAAATGACCACCTTTCTCGCCTGAAATACAGGCCCTTCGTCACAAACTTTGACACTTTTTGTGCCTTGTTCATCATCTTTCGTATGGCAAACACAGGCATAACAGGCACCCATCCCACAAGCCATTCGTGCTTCCATGGATAATTGAACATCTGGGAGGTCTTCGAAAAGCTGGGCGGTGGTTTTTAAAAGACCGTTATTTCCGCAGGCAAAGACCGCCGCAGGTGTTTGCTCTGCAGCTAATAACAGGTTGCCAACATTACCTTGTAAACCAGCGCTGCCATCATCGGTAGCAATCCTCGTGTCTCCCAGTGCGCGAAATTCCTCTTCATAGTACATGACGTCTTTGCTGGCAAAACCCAAAAAGTGAATGACGTGGACGCCTTGTTGGGTCAGACGTTTCGATAATTCATAGAGCGGCGGTACACCGATACCGCCACCTACGATAAATGCAGTGTCCCCTTGATTTAAATGATGATAGCGAAACCCATTTCCTAACGGCCCCATCACATCGATTGGATCACCAATGGTCATTTCTGAAAAAATTCGTGTCCCCTCTCCTTCGACCCGATAAATGATACGGCATTCTTTTTTCTCAGCATCGATATGATTGATACTGATCGGTCGGCGAAGAAGAAAGGCATTTTGAGGAACCCGTAGGTGCAGAAACTGCCCAGGGGTCCTCATCTCATTGACTAACTCACCCGTCAATGTCATTTCAAAAATCCGCGGTGCCAGTTGACGCTGTTTGCTGATGGTCATGATTTCTTGCTTCATCAAAAAACTCCTTTATCTGCGTTAAATTGCTTTTGTTGAAAAACTGCGGGATTCCATCACTTTTAGAATTGCATCCGCTGTATCAAGAGAAGTAAAGGTCGGTACACCATGTTCCACTGCTTCTCGACGAATGATAAATCCGTCTTCCGTTGCATTTTGGCGATCTTTATCCATGGTATTGACTACTACTTGGGTCGTTCCTTTACGGATCAAATCAACAACCGTTTCTTCTGCTTGTTGATCAGAGATTTTAGCAACTCGTGTCACTTGCAGGCCTTTTTCTTCAAAGTAATCAGCGGTTCCATTGGTAGCCAATAAGGTGAAGCCGACCTCTACGAAACGCGCCGCCAGCGCTGCTGCCTCTTCTTTGCTTTCGTCTGCAACGGTGAAAAGTGCTTTTCCAAATTCAGGAATATGCAGGCCTGATGCCTCAAAAGCTTTATAAAGTGCTTTTGCCAAGTCTTTGTCTGATCCCATTACTTCACCTGTTGATTTCATTTCAGGGCCTAAGTAAGTATCGACTTTTAAAAGTTTTGTAAAGGAGAAGACCGGTGCTTTGATGTGTACTTCATTTGGTGTTGGCGCAAGTCCGTCTTGATAACCTAACGCTGTGATTTCTTCTCCGAGAATCGCCTTCGTGGCAATTTGGGCCATTGGGATCTCTGTTACCTTGCTTAAAAATGGTACGGTTCGGCTAGCACGAGGATTTACTTCAATGACATACACTTTGTTTTCATGGATGACAAATTGGATATTCATCATACCGATACAATTTAAACCTAATGCCAAGCGTTTGGTATATTCTTCGATCGTTGCAATCAGTTCATCCGAAAGATTTTGCGGTGGATAGACCGCCATTGAATCTCCTGAATGGACCCCTGCACGCTCGATATGTTCCATGATTCCAGGAATCAAAACAGTTTTGCCGTCACAGATAGCATCGACTTCACATTCTTTACCGACCAAGTAACGATCGACCAAGACAGGATGTTCTGGTGATGCTTTCACTGCATGACGCATGTAATCTTCTAAATCGGCTTGGTTTTCCACGATTTCCATCGCGCGCCCTCCTAAGACATAACTTGGGCGAACTAAAACGGGGTAGCCGATTTTTTGAGCGATGGCGATCGCTTCTTGCTCGTTTGTCGCTGTATCTCCTGGTGGTTGTGGAATATCTAGTGCTTGTAATGCTTGCTCAAATAGGTCACGGTTTTCGGCACGATCAAGATCTTCAATGCTGGTGCCTAGGATTTTGACTCCGGCTTTCACCAAAGGTTCGGCTAAATTGATCGCCGTTTGCCCGCCAAATTGGACGATGACCCCAATGGGTTGTTCCAAATCGATCACGTGTAAGACATCTTCTAAGGTCAATGGTTCAAAGTACAGCTTGTCGGAAATAGAGAAGTCAGTCGAAACCGTTTCGGGATTGCTGTTCATGATGATTGCTTCATAGCCAGCAGCTTGGATCGCTTTCACCGAATGTACAGTCGCATAATCGAACTCCACGCCTTGACCAATTCGGATCGGTCCAGAACCTAAGACAAGAACAGATTCTTTTGTGCTACGTTTGCTTTCATTCTCAAACTCATAGGTGCTGTAAAAATAAGGCGTTGCTGATTCAAATTCTGCGGCACATGTATCCACCATTTTGTAGACTGGCAAAATCTTTTGTTCATGGCGTAGCGTGCGGATCTCAGCTTCTGTGGTTTCCCACAGCTCAGCGATCTTTTTATCCGTAAAGCCGTTTTGCTTGGCTTTTTTCAAAACATCAAGGGATTGTGGGTCGTTTGCTAATGCTTGTTCGATCTCAAAGATGTGAAGCATTTTATCTAAGAAGAATAAATCGATTTTCGTCATTTCATTCAAATCTTCGATGGTATACCCTCTTCGGATGGCTTCCATGACGTAGAACAGGCGATCATCTTGCGCCTTGATGACTTTTTCCATCAGATCATTGTCAGAAAGAGCTTCTAGTTCTTTCATTTCGATATGATGTGTGCCGATTTCTAATGAACGAACAGCTTTCAGTAATGACTCTTCAATATTACGACCAATCGCCATCACTTCTCCAGTTGCTTTCATTTGTGTTCCTAATCGACGTTCCCCAGTTTCAAACTTGTCAAACGGCCAGCGAGGAATTTTTGCCACAACATAGTCAAGGGCAGGTTCAAATTCTGCATAGGTGGTTTCTGTGACTGGATTTTTCATTTCATCCAATGTTAAACCGACGGCAATTTTTGCTGCCAATTTGGCAATTGGATAACCTGTTGCTTTACTTGCTAGTGCAGACGAACGAGAAACCCTTGGGTTTACTTCAATCACATAGTAGTTAAAGCTATGAGGATCAAGCGCCAATTGAACGTTACAACCACCTTCGATTTTTAATGCGCGAATAATTTTTAATGACGCATCTCGCAGCATTTGGTATTCATGGTCTGACAAAGTTTGGCTCGGCGCAAAGACGATGGAATCGCCGGTGTGGATGCCGACTGGATCGAAGTTTTCCATATTACAAACGACGATCGCGTTGTCAGCAGAATCTCGCATCACTTCATATTCGATCTCTTTAAACCCTGCAATACTACGTTCAATCAAGCATTGGGTCACTGGCGAGAGCTTCAAGCCGTTTTCAGCGATTTGGCGCAGCTCTTCTTCATTGTTACACATGCCACCGCCCGTTCCTCCTAGCGTAAATGCTGGACGAACAATGATTGGAAAGCCAATTTTTTTCGCAAATTCAACTGCTGCTTCCACCGTTGACACGATTTCGGATTCTGGGATCGGTTGATCCAATTCTTCCATTAATTGTTTGAATAGATCTCTGTCTTCTGCTTGGTCGATTGCTGCTAATTTGGTGCCTAGCAACTCAATTCCTAATTCATCCAAAATACCTGAGTTGGCTAATTCCATCGCCATATTCAAGCCCGTTTGTCCGCCTAATGTCGGTAAAATTGCATCAGGCTGTTCTTTACGTAAAATCCGTGAGACAAATTCAAATGTGATTGGTTCAATGTAGACTTTGTCAGCAATTTCTTTGTCCGTCATGATCGTTGCGGGATTCGAATTGACTAACACCACTTCGTAGCCTTCTTCTCGTAAAGCTAAACAAGCTTGTGTGCCGGCATAATCAAACTCTGCCGCTTGTCCTATAATAATCGGTCCAGAACCGATAACCATGATTTTCTTGATATCTGTACGTTTTGGCATATTAGTTCTGCTCCTTCCATGCATCGATCATCTCTAAAAATTCGTCAAATAAGTGGACTGCATCATGCGGGCCCGGTGCCGCATCTGGGTGGTATTGGACACTGAATGCTGGGTAGCGGCGATGACGAACCCCTTCGATCGTGCCATCGTTCACTTCGACGTGGGTCACCATTAGTTTTTCAGGATCGATGGATGCTTCATCCACAGCAAAGCCATGGTTTTGTGAGGTAAAATCGATCCGACCAGTGGCGATTTCTCTTACTGGATGGTTCAATCCGCGGTGACCGAACTTCATTTTATAGGTATCTGCCCCATTTGCTAATGAGAAGAGCTGATGGCCTAAACAAATCCCGAAGATCGGTACCTTTCCTTGAATCCCTTGTATCATTTTAATTGCTTCTGGCAAGCTTTTAGGATCGCCCGGTCCATTCGTCAGCATCACGCCATCTGGTGCGAGGTCTAAAATTTCTTGCGCTGTCGTATTGTATGGCAAAATCGTTAGATTGCAGTTGCGACGTGACAGCTCTCGTAAAATACTGTGCTTCAAGCCGAAGTCGATGACCACGATATTGCGACCCGTTCCAGGGCTTGGATAAGGTTTTGAGGTGGAGACTTGTGCCACTTGATTGGTTGGTAAAACCGCTGCTTTTAATTGATCAAAGGCATGGTCAAAGACATCTCCCGCATCAACGATGCTCGCTTTCATGGTTCCGTGTTGACGGATCTTTCTTGTCAGCGCGCGTGTATCGATTCCTGCGATCCCTGGAATATTTTTGCGTTTTAAAAATTCATCTAACGTCAGCTGCTTCCGCCAATTACTCGCTAGACGCGCGTGTTCTTTCACAACGACCCCTTTACAAGTCGGTGAAATTGATTCGTAGTCGTCTCGGTTGACGCCGTAATTTCCTACCATCGGATACGTAAACGTAATGATTTGTCCGTTAAAGCTTTGGTCCGTAATGGCTTCTTGATAGCCCGTCATACTGGTGGTAAAAACAATCTCACCAAAAACATTGATACTGGCACCAAAGCCTTCGCCTTCAAAGTATGTTCCATCTTCTAAAATAAGCCAACGTTTCATATTATTGCCCACCTTTTTGCCATACTAATTTTCCATTTACAAATGTATAACTTGTATCCCCATATAACGTCCATCCACCGAAAGGCGTATTGACTCCTTTTGATAGGAATTGCTTAGGATCCACGTTATAAGCTGATTCTAAGTCAAAAATTGCGAGATCGGCTTTGTCTCCGACCATCATCGTTCCGGCGCTTAGACCAAAAATTGATGCTGGTTTCACGGTCATCCAATCCACTAATTGCTGTAAGGTAAAGCGTCCTGTTTTTACAAAATGAGTGTACAACAATTGGAAGGCATATTCTGATCCGACGATGCCAAAGGGAGCTTTTAAAAAGCTTTGCATTTTTTCTTCATAACCATGCGGTGCATGATCCGTCGCGATACAGTCGATCGTGCCATCCAGCAGACCTTCGATCAACGCTTCACGGTCTTCTTGCCCACGTAATGGTGGGTTCATTTTCCAAAAGCCTTCATCGGCAGGAATATCTTCATCGATCAGAAGTAAATGGTGGGGAGAAACTTCGGCTGTCACATGAATGCCAGCTTTTTTGGCATCTCGGATCACTCGAACACTTTCTTTCGTAGAGACATGGCAGACATGGTAATGGGCTCCTGTTGCTTCCGCCAAAAGCACATCCCGAGCGATTTGAGATGCTTCCGTTACACTCAAGATCCCTGGTAATCCAAGTTCTTCCGCTTTTTTACCAGCATGCATCACGCCGCCAAAGAGTAAGGAATCATCTTCTGTATGGGCAACCAAAGCCAAGTCATTTTCGGCTGCTTGCTTCATTGCCAGATACATTGTGCCAGCAGTCTGAACACCCACGCCATCGTTCGTCAAGGCGAAAGCGCCAGCAGCTTTCATTCCAGCTGCATCCGTCAATGTTTCACTGCGCAAGTTTTCTGTAATCGGCGCGTATTGTAAGACATTGATTGACGCATCTGCGTTGATTTTTTCGTATACAGCTGTTAATTTTTCTGGTGTATCAGGAACTGGGTCAAGGTTAGGCATTGCGCAAACTGTTGTGAACCCACCACGAGCTGCTGCCCTACTACCCGTTTCAATTGTTTCTTTGTATTCAAAGCCTGGTTCTCTGAAGTGTACATGAACATCCACTAACCCTGGTGTGATCAATTGCTCTTTGGCATCGATGACTTCGTCAAAATCTGTTTCGGGAAATGCTGTACCGATCCCGCGAATGATTCCTTCTTCGATCCAAATTGCTGCAGGAACACAGTGATTGTCTTTTTTGATGATTTTACCGTTTTTAATGAGTGTTTTCATGTAAACTTCCTCCTCTTATTCCTTTTGACTGTTAGGCTTTACCATTTAATACTGCTTCAAGAATCGCCATTCGAACGAAGACGCCATTCGACATCTGTGTAATGATTCGTGAGCGTAAGCTTTCAACTAGCGCATCAGCCAATTCCACATCGCGATTGACCGGCGCTGGGTGCATTATGATCGCATGTTCCTTCATTCTGGCTGCCCGTTCGACGGTCAACCCGTGATTTTTTAAGTATTCTTCTTTGGAAAAGCTTTCCGTTCCATCATGGCGCTCGTGCTGGACACGAAGCATCATCATGACATCAACTTCTTCCACTAATTCATCTAATGGCAGCCAATGACCGTACACTTCAAACTCTTCGTCGTACCATTCTTTCGGTCCTGAAAAGAAAACTTTTGCGCCAAGTCGCTTGAGCATTTGCATGTTTGATTTTGCGACCCGTGAGTGGGTGATGTCACCTACGATGGCGACTTTCAAGTCGTCAAAGTGCCCGAACTCTTCATAGATCGTCATTAGATCCAACAAACATTGTGTTGGGTGTTGGCCGCTGCCGTCCCCGCCATTGATGATACTGCACTGGATCGTTTTGCTTTGGATCAAATCGTCGTAGTAGTTTTCATCGCCGTGGCGAATGACTGCCACATCTACGCCCAGAGCTGACATCGTCAAGACTGTGTCATACAGGGTCTCGCCTTTTTGAACAGAACTGGTGGAGGCTTCAAATTCAATGACTTCGATCCCTAGTTTTTTCTCAGCAACATCAAAGCTTTTGTGGGTTCTAGTACTGTTTTCAAAAAAGAGATTTGTTGCGAAATACTGTTCCTTTTGGGGCATCCATTTCGCCCCTCTTTTGAATTCTTGTCCTCTGCGGATGAGTCCCATCACTTCACGGTCCGTCAATGCTTCGACCGTCAAAAGATGCTTTAAGCTGATTCTTTCGGATTGAATAATCATGAATGAATTCCTCCTTTGTTTCTGTTTAAACGATGAGTTGGCACAAGTTATTTTTCTTCGCTGCGAGAGCTGTCAGGTAAAATAAGATTCAAGAAGATTCCTAGGACAGTTGCTAACGCCATTGCAGATAAGGTGAAGGTACCAACCGTGAACACAAGACCGCCGATTCCTACCACAAGGATTACTGACGCAATGATCAAATTCTTCTTACGATCAAAATCGATTTGGTTGTCGATCAAAATTTTCAACCCGCTGGCAGCGATGACGCCAAAGAGCAGGAAGCTGATCCCTGAGATGACTGGACCAGGAATACTTAAGATCAATGCGCTTAGTTTTCCAACGAAGCCTAGTACGATGGCTAAAACTGCCGCACCACCGATGACGAACACGCTATGGACCCGTGTAATTGCTAAAACCCCGATGTTTTCTCCGTAACTTGTCACTGGCGGTCCCCCAACGAGACCGGCTGCGATTTGAGCAAAACCGTCGCCTAAGAGTGTTCGGTTCAAGCCCGGCTCTTCAAAGAAGTTCCGCTTCGTTAATTTGTTTAAGACCATCAGATGTCCGATATGTTCTGTCATGGTGACGAAAGCGATCGGTGCCATCGTAGTGATCGCATTTAGATACAGTTTGGGTTCATAATTAATGAAAGGAATTTCGAAACTTGGCAGCCCAAACCAGTTGGCGTCAATGATTGGTTGTACGTCGACGATCCCTGCCGCTAAGGCGATCAAGTATCCGCCAACGATCCCTAGAAGGATCGGGATCAGCCCTAAGAACCCTCGCAAAAACATGTTGAAGAAAATCGTTAATCCCAAGGTAGCCAAAGCTACTAGAATGTACTTGAAATCGTAAACTGAGTCATTGTACATCGCATTTTGGGCGGCGTTGGCGGCTAATCCTAGACCAATCACCATAATCACAGGACCGACAATGATCGGTGGTAAGATCTTATCCAACCAAGCAGCGCCAGCACGCTTGATGATCAGAGAAACGATCACGTAGACCAACCCAGTCGTGATGGCGCCTTGGGCGATGGCTGGGTAGCCGTCTGATTCCATCAGCATTTGCATCGCCGCGATAAACGCAAAGCTGCTGCCTAGATACGCTGGGATTTTCCCTTTCGTTGTGACCAAGTAAACCAATGTCCCAATACCGGAACTTACCAAAGCGATACTGGGGTTGATCCCTACCAAGATCGGTACTAAAACTGTCGCACCGAACATCGTGAAAAGATGTTGTAAACTAAGGCCTAACCAAGGCAATGCTTTGGGCCGATCTTTGATGTCTAAAACTGCGTCTGGATTACGAAATTCTTGCTTCTGCATGTTGCTGTCACTCTTCTTCCTAGTCGTTTTCTTTATTGATCATGATCCGGTCAGAACCGTCTGATTCTTCCATCTCAACGATAATTTCTTCACTTAAAGCAGTTGGAATATTCTTTCCAACAAAATCTGCCCGAATCGGCAGTTCCCGATGGCCGCGATCAACTAGAACGGCTAGTGAGATTCTCTTTGGTCGACCAATATCCATGATGGCATCCAAAGCTGCTCGAATCGTCCGTCCGGTAAACAAGACATCATCGATCAAGATCACTTCTTTGCCGTCAATAGCCGTCGGAATGTCTGATGAATGGATCTCTGGATCATCTTCGCTCTTTTTATCATCTCGGTACAAGGTAATGTCCAATTCACCAACAGGTACTTCTACGCCTTCCAATTGTTTTAAACGTTCCGCAATCCGTTGGGCGATATAGATGCCTCTTGTCTTGATTCCTACGAGCACCAAATTATCAATGCCGCGATTTCTTTCAATAATTTCGTAGGTGATCCGTGTTAACGCTCGTTTCATTGTTACTGCATCTACTACTTCTTTCGCTGCCATATGTTGTTCCCTCCTAATTTTGAACATAAAAAAACTCCTACCTGCTTGAGGTAGGAGTCATGTTTTCCGATCGTTGCCTAAAATCCCATTCTGTGGATTTTGGGTACACGTTATCATCCAGTAAGGGTTCGAATCTCCAACGCGGGAGTCGTCTGCTTACTCATTCCTTCTTAGCCTCACGGGACTACATTTAAAGGAGCTATTTTGTTGTTACAATTACTATACAGTTCCACCACAAAAAAATCAATCATTTTTTCGTAATTTTTTTAGGGTGTCCTCAAATAGTTCTGGTAATGGGGCTTCAAAGACCATTGACTCACCCGTTGTGGGATGTGTGAAGCCTAAAAGCTTGGCATGTAAAAACTGGCCGTTGCCTTTTAAGGTACGCTTTGGTCCGTAGATTGGGTCACCGGCTAACGGAAACCCGATATATTGCATATGCACTCTAATTTGGTGGGTTCTTCCAGTTTCCAATTGCAATTCCACCAAGGTAAATTGATCAAAGCGTTCCAACACGGTGAAATGAGTCACTGCGGGTTTGCCGTTCTCAATCACCGCCTGCATTTTACGATTGACTTTCGAGCGGCCGATCGGTGCATTGATGGTGCCTTTTTCGTGGCTGATATTGCCATGGACCAAAGCCACATACTTGCGTAACGAGGTTTTGTCTTTCAATTGTTTCGCTAACGACTCATGCGCCTGATCATTTTTGGCAATCATTAACAGACCCGACGTATCTTTGTCGATTCGATGAACGATACCCGGCCGAACAACATCGTTGATCGTCGATAGATCCTCCATATGGTACAACAATGCGTTGACTAAGGTGCCACTCGGATGACCAGCGGATGGATGAACCACCATCCCTTGCGGCTTGTTGATGACTGCCACATCAGCATCTTGATAGACGATCGTCAAGGGAATATTTTCTGGCTCTAAATCTACTACTTCCGGCTCTGGCACTTGGATGACCAAGTGATCGCCTGCTTTTACTTTATAATTAGCCCGGACCGTCTCACCTGCCAAAGTAACGGCATCTTCTTTCAGCCATTGTTGGACTTGTGAACGGCTATGGTCAGGCAAGCGTTCAGCCAACACTTTGTCGACCCGCCCTTTTTCTTCTTTAATGATTACTTCAATTTGCTTTTCCATTTGATTCTCCTTGTTTCCCTTTTGCTACATCATCTACTAGTGCATAAATAAAAATCAAGATTACCCCAAACACTAATGACATATCAGCGATATTGAAAATTGGGAAATTGATAAAATCAAGCTGGAACATGTCCACTACAAAGCCATGCTGCAAGCGATCGATGAAGTTCCCGATAGCGCCACCTAGAACAAAGGCCAATCCGAAACGAAACCATAGGCTGCTTTTTTGGTAGCGAAACAATAGATAAACAACGACGGCAACCGCGATAACGGTGATGATCGCAAAAAAGGTGATTTTTCCTTCTAGAATACTCCAAGCTGCACCCGTATTCTGAAGATAGGTCAGTGACAACACATTGTCGATCAGAGAATGTGTTTCACCTAGTTGATAATTGGCAACGATCCAAATTTTTAGCCATTGATCCAAGCCAATGACAACAGCACTTAACAAAAAAAACAACGCGATCATAAATTTTCCACTCTTTCTTCTTTAAAAATATCTCGTGGACGGATGATGCCCAAGAGATTTCCATTCGGATTTTTATCTTTGGTGATCAATACCGCCTCAAGCAGGGCATTTTTTTGAAACAGTTCCTCGACCTCAACAATGGTTGTTTCTGCCGAAACGAAACAAAAATTCGATCGTTTCCCGTCTCCTACTAATAATTCATCGGCCGTTCTGCCTGCTAACTTGATTTCACCATGGAGGCTTTCTTTCGCTAACCAGTACCCCAGCATTCGCAAAGTGATCAAGCCCAAAAATCGACCATTATCATAGATTGGAAATTGTGAGTAGCGCTTTTGGGCAACGATTTTCAATAACTCTGGTAATGGCAGGTGCTTTTCAAAACCAGTCACTCGTTTCGCAAAACGCGGCATGACTTTTTCAGGCGCCAGTAGAGATCGTTCAATTTCTTGAATGCGATTGACGACCCATTCATTTGGCTCTGCAATGACAAAGTTCTCACCAATTTTTTCATGAACGATGGCATTGCGCAGCTGAGCCATCTGTAATAGATCATCTTCTGCTCTTCTAACATTGATATTTTTACTTTTTGATAAGCGACGAACCATTTCAGAAAACCCCATATTCCGCGGATTATCCAATTCGTCACGAAGACGCTTTTCGATTCGATTAAAACTGCTCAAAAATTGATCTGCCCCACTAGCCATGACGAACCTCCTTGATAAGATATGCTTTTTTTAAATAAATCAAAACAAAGACAAAATAAGCCACCAAATACACACCAACAAAAAGCAACGAGTAGAGGGAGATGGATAATAAGCCCAAACCCCCTATCATGAGAAAAAGGCTTAAATAAAAGCCGATATATACTCTTTTAAGCGCAGGATTCATCACGACCTCCAGCTTGAGTGCTGATTGGCCTTGTGGTAGCTGAAAGGGCTGACTTTCTAAAAAAAACATGCGCACACGAATCGGTGTCTGCTCAGCCAGCGCCAAAAAAATCGTTTGCTGATGATTGATGGCAGCGATTCTTTTTTTCCCTTGCATGATCTCTAAGGGACTGCCCATTCCATAAAAACCAGTCCTCCTAGTTAGTTGTAGCTCCATTGACAAAGATCACCTCAATTGGTTAAGTATACTTGATTATCAAAAGAAAGAAAATAGACTTTTGCTTGCTTCCTTGATTATTATAACAAGAATCCCTACTTTTATCTTCCATCACGTCAAATGAACAAGAAAAAGACGAATGCAGCGTGCATCCGTCCTATCTAATCATCTCTTTACGTTCTTTCGTTTCAACTGCCGCGAATGCCTTCTTTGTTTGTGACCGCTCTTTTAGAAAAGACCGATCGCTTGGCCATCAGAAGTCACGTCCATATTGATGGCGGCAGGTTTCTTCGGTAATCCCGGCATCGTCATCACGGCACCAGTCAAGGCTACGATAAAACCAGCACCTAGCTTGGGTACGAACTCACGAATGGTCACAGAAAAGCCTTCTGGTGCACCCAGTTGCTTTGGATCATCACTAAAGGAATACTGGGTTTTTGCCATACAGATCGGCAAATGATCCCAGCCTTGCTCTTTAAAGTTTTGCAACTGCGCCTTGGCTTTTGGTGCAAACTCAACCTCAGCCCCGCCATAGATTTCCCGCACGATCAAAGAAGCCTTATCCGCTAAAGGCAAATCGTCCGTATACAAGCGTTGGTAGTTAGCCGGTTTTTCCTCGATCACTTGGACTACCGCTTTTGCAAGATCCGTTCCACCCGCTCCACCATCTGCCCAAACAGCTGTCCGAGCGACGGTGACATCGATTCGCTTGCACAAGGCTTCAACTAATTCACGCTCCGCTTCGGTGTCTTGTGAAAATTCATTGAGGGCGACTACCACTGGAATCTGATATTTGCGCATATTTTCAACATGCCGTTTTAAATTACTGAAGCCCCGCTCTAATGCTTCTGTATTCTCAGTCCCTAGATCAGCGACAGCGACACCGCCATGCATCTTCAATGCTCTGATCGTTGCCACAACCACGATCGCATCCGGTGCTTTTGATAGATTTGGTGTTTTGATATCTAAAAATTTCTCTGCACCTAAATCGGCACCAAAACCAGCTTCGGTCACCGTGTATTCGCCTAAGTGCAAAGCTGTCTCGGTTGCGATCACACTATTACACCCATGGGCGATATTCGCAAAAGGCCCGCCATGGATCAGCGCAGGAGTTCCTTCGATTGTTTGGACCAGATTCGGTTTCAGAGCGTCCTTCAATAGTAAAGCTAATGCTCCTTGGATCGCCAAATCTTTTGCGTAAATCGGTTGTTTTTCATAAGAATAGCCAATTAAGATCTTTCCTAATCGTTCTTTTAAGTTATCAATGCTCGTTGCCAAACACAAAATCGCCATGATTTCACTTGCGACAGTAATATCAAAACCATCTTCACGAGGAACACCTTGTAATGGGCCGCCTAAGCCAACGATCACTTGGCGTAACGCACGATCATTCAAATCGACAACGCGTTTCCATGTAACCCGACGTCCGTCGATCCCTAATTCGTTGCCTTGTTGGATATGATTGTCGATCAACGCAGATAAGGCGTTATTAGCAGCCGTGATCGCATGCATATCACCTGTGAAATGTAAGTTGATGTCTTCCATCGGTAGTACTTGTGCTTTGCCACCGCCAGTGGCGCCGCCTTTGATGCCCATTACGGGTCCCAATGATGGCTCACGTAAGGCGATGACGGTTTGCTTGCCGATTTGATTTAACGCATCTGCAAGTCCAATGGTCACAGTTGACTTGCCTTCTCCTGCTGGTGTCGGACTGATCGCTGTGACTAAAATCAGCTTACCCAGTGGATTGTTTGCTTTTTCGTTGATTGCCGACCATTCGATTTTTGCTTTATATTTGCCATAAAGTTCCAGGTCATCCCCTGTTAAACCAAGTGGTTCAGCAATTTCAATAATCGGTTTAGGCTTTGATTCTTGTGCAATTTCGATATCTGATTTCATTTTTACCCTCAATTCACGAACTATTTAGCACTTTAAAAAAGGTTTTGTTTGCTATGGTCTTATTATACTTGATTTTATTCAGAAAGAAAGAGAGATTTTTCACACTTTTACAAGAAGTTTCACGGATCCTTTATGTAAACAAAAACAGCGTCTCTCCTAAGGCTGTACCGCCAAAAGGAGTGATCGCTGTTTTCTAGATTCCTATGAATTAGTCGTGGATTTCGACCTGCACCCTTTTTTCAGGGATTTTTTCTTGAAAAAAAGTTTCTAACCATACCACATCTTTTTTACGTAACGTGAAGGTATACGTTCTTTGATGATCGGTAATGCTTATTAAACGGTTTTTAATTTGCCATTTTTCTATCTCAGACAGAGAGACGATCCTTTTCTTCCATATACGTGCGTAGCGAATCAGTAACACATCATTTCTAATGAGCAGACTCCGGTGGAGCCCCAGCCATACAAAAAAGAAGAAGACGGCTAAAACGAGGTTGCTTTTCCAATAAGGTCTGGTATTTTCTAACGAAAGAATCAAACTGATAAATAATATCATCATAGTGAACGACCAATAAATGATCGCTGTAGCAGCTTCCGGTTGCCAATACAATTTACGCTTCATAAAAGTTCCTCACAACATAAAATTTCTAGTATACTATCTTTATCATATCAAAAAAGGGTGAGACAATGTTAAAAGTTTATCTTGATGCTTCCACGAAAGGCAACCCCGGCCCTAGTGGCGGTGGAATCGTCATTGTCGGTACTGATCTGCATGAACAAATTGCGTTTCCGCTACCTGATTCCACCAACCACCAAGCAGAGTTCGCTGTGATGGTCAACGCGCTTCAGCTGTTGATTAACAAAGGGTTACAGGAACAGACAATTATGCTTTATACCGACAGCAAAGTCGTTGCGCAGACCATCGACAAGAATTATACCAAAAACCCTGCTTTTTCTGATTATTTAACAGAAATTCAATACTTGTTGAAACAGTTCTCTTTAGCGATCATCCAATGGGTCCCTGAGAGTCAAAACAAAGGTGCCGACCATTTGGCCCGCCAAGGATTAGCAAAAGCGATGAAATTAAAGGATCGGAGACAATAACCGAGAGAAGTTTTGTTTGAAGCGCAACCAGTAAGATTGCTTAGCCAAAATTTCATCCGTCAGTAATGTTGATTGTGCCATATCCTCTTCAAAGAAGCCTTTCAACGTTTGCGTGACATCGTGATCGTAGGCGAAGGCATTGACTTCAAAATTCAAGGCATAACTCCGAATGTCTTGATTCGTCGTCCCAAAGGAACTAATGGTATCATCCATCATGACCGTCTTCGCATGGAGGAAACCGTTGTTATAGATGTAGATTTTTGCACCACGGCGATGCAAGTAATTGGCATAATGCTGTGTTGCCCGATAAATGAATGGATGATCCGGCATACATGGAATCATGATTCGGACGTCTACACCTGAGTGGATGGCAATTTCCAATGCATTCATCATACTGTCATCAGGAATCAAATAAGGCGTTTGGATCCAAATCGATTCTTTCGCAGCCAAAATCATTTTCACAAAACCGCCTTTAAGGATTTGGGTCTCTGTTTCTGGACCGTCGGCGACAATTTGCAGATCAACATTTCCAGCAAGCTCTTTCGGTGGCAAAATAAAATAACGATCTTCGTATTCTAGCTGATCCTCTTCCTTTTGCACCGATGCATTCCAATCACGAATAAAAATCTCTTGTAGCGTAAAGCTAGCGGTTCCGACGATTCTTGCGTGGGTATCTCGCCAATAGCCGAACTTGGCCTTTTTGCCAAGATATTGATCACCAACATTAAACCCGCCAGTCCAGCCAATTTGTCCATCGATCACAACGATTTTCCGATGAAGGTGGTAATTTAGCCGTGTGTTACGAATCAGATTTTTCGAGGTGATAAATGGCACGACTTTTCCTCCAGCATCGATCAGCGGTTGGAAGAACTTGCGATTGGCTTTCGGTGAACCCCATGGATCATAGACCAAACGGACTTCCACGCCTTCACGGGCTTTATCGATCAAGATAGACAAGAATTGGCCACCGATCTCATCATTAAAAAATGAATAATACTCCACATGCAGGTTGTCTTCAGCTTGCTTCATATCTTCGAATAATGCTGCAAACTTTTCTTTGCCATCTGTGTAAAATTTCACCTTGTTTCCTTTAGTCAAGGGCGATTCATCTAGGTTCTTAAAATAGCGCTCCAATAAATGATTATCATCTGAGTAAGGATGTTCTGGAAAAGAATAATTGTGCACTTTGATGATTCGATTCAACTCATTGATCCTACTCTGATGATGCTCACTGAATTTATAAATAATTTCTCCATCGATTCCCCGTCCGCAAAACAAGTACAACAAGAACCCAATGCCGGGGATGAATACCAACGTCATCATCCAAGCAAAGACACTTGCAATCGAGCGTGGTTTCCGAAAAACAGTAATAAAAGCAGCAATCGTATTAATAAACAAAAGTGCCAATAAGACCGTGGAAATCATGCTCATATCCATTTTTATCATAGTTTCCTCCTATATCCTGTAACCCTATAATAGGTAACTATGGTCGAAAGCAAGCTTTAAATCATAGTCCCCTAGTGTTTCTTTGATTTTTTGTTTCAAGATTTCTTCGATTTCTCGATCGTTATAAACAGATTTTGCGGGAATCACTAAATCAAAAGCCAACAGATCTCCTTTGACCTGAAAATCATGCATCCGTAACTGTGGGTCAACGAAGCGAACGATCTTTGACACTTCTTTTTTCAGATGCCGATACTGCTGATTTTGAATTGGTACTGGATCAAGATGACAGACCAGGTCGACTTTCAAGGATTGGCGAAAATCTTGTTCAATCGCATCAATCACCTCATGCGCTTCTCGTAGTGACCAGGTTTCATCCACTTCGATATGCACACTGGCAAAACGATTTTTCGGCCCATAATTGTGAACCAGTAAATCATGGTAACCGAGAATCGTCGGATAGTGATCCAAGCGCTGCTCCATGGCGGAGACTTCTTCTTGCGTAGGTCTTGCCCCTAGCAATTCATTGATGAAAGACCGAATCATTTTAATGCCGCTGATCAAAATGTAGAGAGCAATCAGACAACCAACATAGCCATCGATTCGTAAACCGGTCAACCACTCGATCGTCGCTGAAAACAAAACCGCCCCTGTTGTATACACATCGTTGAGACTGTCTTGACCACTGGCACTTAGTGTTTGAGAGCCGATCAACTTAGCCAATCTGCGGTACATTGCTCCCTGCCAGACTTTGATCAAAATCGATAGAACCAAAACGATAAACAATAGTGGGGAAAGACGGATACTCGTCGGTTCCATGACGCGTTGCACAGAACTGATGAGAAATTGGCCACCAACAAATGTGATGATCAAAGATACCACGAACCCACTGATGGCTTCAAAACGCTCATGTCCATACGGATGTTCACTGTCGGCTGGTTTCGCAGAGATCCGAAAACCGATCAATGTTAAAATAGACGAGGCGGTATCTGAAAGACTGTTGATGGCATCGGCCATAATCGAAACAGACTGCGCAGATAAGCCAATGATAAATTTCCCTGCGAATAATAGGAGGTTGGAAAGCAACCCCAGACTACCTGCTAACTTCCCGATGGCTGTACGTTCGTAGACACCATTTTTTTTGCTACGTTTTAAAAAAAAGTTTAGCAAATCATCACCCTCCCAAAAAACCATCTTTCTTATTTTACCCCGAAGGAATTCAATTAAACAACTATTCGTATCGTTTTTTCGAAAAAAAAGCGAATTCCCTTCAATTATCAAACGCATTTTCAGATAACATGTAGGAAAAAGGAAAAAGATAACGGAAGGGTCTCCCCCTCCGTCATCTTCGTTCAAAAAAGGAATGTGTTAAAGACCTGCGCTCCTCTTTCATCTATCTTCTCAAACGAAAGAAACTTGCTGCACAGATTCAACCAGTGAGTGTGATTACTTGGCAGCTAACCACGTTGCTGCTGACTCAAGTGCTGTTGCGATTCCTTCAGGATTCTTCCCGCCGGCTTGCGCCATATCAGGACGACCGCCACCGCCGCCACCAACTTTAGGTGCAATCTCTTTGATCAAATCGCCCGCTTTCAATCCTTTTTCATTGGCTGCTTTGTTCATGGCAGCTAAAAGATTCACTTTGCCATCATTCGCGGTAGCTAACACTAAAATATCAGAATGGTCTTTTTGTTTCCATTGGTCAGCTAGTTGACGTAATTGGTTCATGTCCTTTACAGTCACTTTTGCTGTGATCAGACGCAGACCATTTACTTCTTTGACATCTTTGAAAACATCCCCTGCTTGCTGGTTTGCTAACTTGCTGGCAAGAGCTTCGTTTTCTTTTTGCAGTTCACGCAGCTGCGCTTGCAGTTGTTCTGTTTTGGCAACGACTTCTTTTAATTGAGCGGATTTAACGATCCCTGCGATTGCTTTCAATTGCGTCTCTTCTTCATGCAATAGCGTATAGGCCTCTTGACTAGTCACTGCTTCGATCCGACGAACACCAGCACCGATCCCTGATTCAGAAACGATTTTGAAAATACCGATATCCTCCGTATTTGCTACATGGGTTCCCCCACATAATTCGATCGACCAATCGGCAACATTGACGACGCGAACGTCATGCCCATATTTTTCACCAAAGAGTGCCATCGCTCCCATGCCTTTTGCGGTATCGATATCCGTTTCGATCGTCACAACAGGGAGGGCTTCCCAAATTTTTTGGTTAACGATTTGTTCCATTTGGCTCAGCTCTTCGCTGGTCACTTGCCCGAAATGACTAAAGTCAAAGCGCAAATGTCCTGGAGCAACTAATGAACCTGCTTGGTTCGCATGGCTACCTAATACTTCTTTTAACGCTTTATGCAATAAGTGAGTCGCCGTATGATTTTTGATGATCTTATTGCGACGATGCTGATCCACTTGTAAGAAATAATTCACGCCTTCTTGTAGTAGCGCTTTGACTGTAGCAGTATGCAAGAACTGACCGTTCGGTGCTTTCTTGACATCCGTCACCTCTGCTACGATCGTGCCATCCTCTGCTACGATCGTCCCTGTATCTGCAACTTGTCCACCCATCTCTGCATAAAATGGTGTTTCAGCAAAAATCAGTTTTGCTTCACCTGTCGAAACAGAATCATGTAACGCTTCGTCTTGGATGATCACTAATAATTCGCTGTTTGCTTCAAGTGAATCATAGCCAACGAAACGGCTGTCTACTTTGATATCTGTCAATAAAGCGGATTGTACGCCCATTGAAAGCTCCGTTTGTCGAGCCGCACGAGCACGGGCACGTTGTGCATCCATTTCTTGTTCAAACCCTTGGTGGTCCACTTTCAACCCTTCGTCTTCCGCCACTTCTTCTGTCAATTCAACTGGGAAGCCGTAAGTATCATACAATTTGAAAATATCTTGACCAGCTAACGTATCTTGCCCGTCTGCTTTTACTTGGGCGATCACTTGATTTAAAATATCTAACCCTTCATTGATGGTTTCATGGAAACGTTCTTCCTCGTTGCGGATTACTTTTTCAATAAATTCTTGCTGCTCTAATACTTCAGGATAGTAGCTTTCCATGATCTCGCCAACGATCGGTACTAATTTGTATAAGAAGGCAGCATCGATCCCTAATTTTTTCCCATGCATGACTGCACGACGTAATAAACGACGTAAAACATAGCCACGGCCTTCATTTGAAGGCAGTGCCCCATCGCCGATCGCAAAAGAAAGCGCGCGGATATGGTCTGCAATCACTTTAAAGGAGATATCTGTCGTTTTGCTGTCGCCGTAGTTCACACGACCGCTTAAATCTGCCACTGCATTGATGATCGGCAGAAACAAGTCTGTTTCAAAATTGGTTGGTGCATTTTGAACGATGGAAACCATTCGTTCCAGCCCCATCCCCGTATCAATGTTTTTATGTGGTAGTGGTTCATAGGAGCCATCTGGTTGATGATTGAATTCTGAAAAGACCAGATTCCAGATTTCCAAATAGCGTTCATTTTCGCCACCAGGATAGTTTTCGGGATCATCTTCCGCTACGTCATTAAACTCAGGACCACGGTCATAGAAAATCTCTGAATCCGGTCCACAGGGGCCTGCACCGATGTCCCAAAAGTTGTCTTCAATCTCAACGATATGCTCTGGTGTTAAGCCGACTTCTTCTGCCCAGATCCGTTTTGCTTCCGTGTCTTTTGGATAAACCGTGACATATAATTTCTCTGGATCAAAAGCCATCCATTCTGGGGAGGTCAAAAACTCCCAGGCCCAATGAATCGCTTCATTCTTAAAGTAATCGCCGATCGAAAAGTTGCCTAACATTTCAAACATCGTATGATGTCTTGCTGTTTTCCCAACGTTTTCGATGTCGTTGGTCCGAATCGATTTTTGCGCATTGGTCATTCTTGGGTTTTCAGGAACAACACTGCCATCAAAATATTTTTTTAGCGTTGCCACCCCTGAATTGATCCATAATAGGGTTGGATCGTTTACTGGGACAAGGGACGCACTTGGTTCAATTGAATGACCTTTTGATTGAAAGAAGTCCAAAAACATTTGGCGTACTTCTGCACTGGATAATTGTTTCACGTTATTCTCCTACTTTCTTCTGTGTTCGCTTAAGATAAAGGGGCTGACAAAATTGCTGGTAAGGCGCTCTTATGCCTGTCGAGACATTTTGACGATAAAAAAACACCATTGCAGAGCAAGGACGTCGATACGCGGTACCACCTTGCTTGCAATGATGTGACTCATTACCTCTTAGACTCGTTAACGCGGAGTGGACGGCAACATTTCTGCTGCAGTTGAGCACCAAAGGGAGCAATCCGTCCGAATTCATGTTTTTCTCTCAGCAATGAAAAACTTTCTGTAATGAATCATCAAACCGACCATATCCTTCGTCATTCAAAGTATAAGGAAATGTTTTGAAAAAGTCAATCCTCAAATCCGGTCTTTATTGATTAGGATCCCTTTGCGGTAACGATAGTTCTGGGGAGAAAGCTTTTGATCGGGCTGCAACATTTTCCGTGAACGGTAATAACTGGCATACGGCAATGCATCGAATAAGGGATGACCACAAATTTGCCAATTCTCCATTTTTAAAGACAAGCCATCTGTCAGCTCCCACGCATCCGCAAGCCCATAGGTGCAGCCAAATAAATTCGGTTCAAGCAATTCAGCGGTTGACAAAGAGACGCCATCATCGCAGGGCTTTTCATTGCCCCAGCGAAAAAGTCGCCGAGTCGCAGCACCGCAAACGTATTCCCATTGATCCTCTGATAGCAACTGAAAGCCTTGTTTATCTAACTGCTGTTTCAATTCTGTTTGACTGACGGATTCGTGGGTAAATAACTGATAGGTTTCCGATAACGGCTCGAGTGCAGCAAAATAGCGATTCTCTTCGTGATAAAAAGCGGGTAATTCCCAACGCAAGCTTTCCTCAAAGGACGCTGGTGCTGTGAATTGTGCCTTTAGCTCTTTTTCGAAAACACTGAATTGATCGACTAACCCGTGAAACTCCCCAGTGATCGTATTCAGCTGCCCGATATACCTTGCGCCAGCAGGCAGCGCACTTTTTTGGACTAGCATGGGATCAATCACAGCTTTGCGCAAAGGGCTCGTAGACTCATTGACAAAAATCCCCCAATCTTGGCTGGTTTCTAATTCATAGATGGTTTCCAGCTGGTGAATGATCTCGTTGGGTGCTGACTGCCAATTTTTACTCCAGCAAGTAGCCGGTAACCCTTGCACACCGAGATCCCAACCTAAGATCGCCTCAGAGTTCCCTGGTATAAAGACAAAGTCTTCGCCATCGATCGTTAATTCAAAGGTAGCACATTTCAACCCTGCATACGTCAATTGACTAAAATGGACATCGGTGATCTCCTTTAAAGGACTGACAAAATACATTAAAATTTGCTGGATCAGCTGTTCTTTGATTTCAAAGGACAGTGTCTTCCAATTTGACCATTGTAACGCCTCAAAAAAATCCACGTCATTTCTCCTCTCATCTGCTACAATTACTATATGACGAGTATACCACGAAAAAGGAGGAAAACGACTGATGCTTTATTTTGGACGCAGTCCGTGGATGCTACAAGCGGTTTTCGCCCTTCGGCAAGCTGTTTTTGTGGAAGAACAGCACATCCCTATAGAATGGGAATTTGATGAAAAAGACCAAACTTGTCCATACTTTCTTTGGCATGATGGAAACACACCGATCGCTACCATCAGATATCAATTCTCTACGCCAAATACCCTGCAACCTGACCGCTTTTGCGTAGCTAAAGCTTTTCGTCATCAAGGTTATGGAAGGAAGCTACTGCATTATCTCGAAATGCGCGGTATCCAAGAGGGTGCCATCCAATCAGTTTTATCAGCAGAGATCGATGCTTGTGCGTTTTATGAAGCCTGCGGGTATCAAAAAACGTCCGATCCCTATACTGAAGATGGTGTATTGTGTGTAGAAATGACCAAACAATTAAAAACAGCAGTCAAGTAAGAGAACACCCCTTACATGACTGCTGTTTTGGTAACCATTAACTATTCGAATTTTTCTTGTTTTTGCGGGCAGTTCGAGTCGTTTGACGACGTTCGATCTTCCGTTTTTCTTTGTTCTTTTTATCAACAGCCCATTGAATTTTTTTCTTGTAGCCAGGCTTGATTTTTTTCTTCTTCTTCTTGACTAAGCCAATCAAGGTTGGGTCTAATTCATCACGAGATTTTTCCCGCTTTTGTCGACGATTCCGATCGTAAGTCGCAACGATCTCTCCGTTTTTGATTTCCTTCGGTTGGAAAACAACCCCTAGATCTTCGATGGCTTGGATTGCCCCTTCATCACTTGGATCATATAATGTAATCGCGGTCCCATCCATTTGGTTTCGACCTGTCCGACCAACACGATGGATAAAGAAATCCAAATCAGCTGGAATCTCAGCATTGATGACATGAGACACCCCTTCAATATCAATCCCTCGCGCCGCTAAATCTGTTGCGACCACATATTGGTAGTCCAAATTTTGCACTTGGCGCATGATCCGTTTTCTTTCACGAGGGCTGATGTCGCCGTGGATCTTCGCCACTTTTAAACCTTGCTCCTTTAAGTAATCCGTAATTTCATCCACACGGCTCTTCGTGTTGGCAAAAACGATGGCAAGATAGGGATGGCCTGTAGTCAATAATTGGTAGATCAATTTATTGGTATTTTTCCCTTTGGTAGAAATCAACCAATTCTCGATCGTATCAGAGATGACTGCTTTCGATTCGATTTCTTCGATCAATGGATTGGCCATGTATTTTTTCAAGAAAGGTCGCAATTTCTCTGGAATCGTTGCGGAGAAAACCAGCATTTGCAGTTTCTCAGGCAAACGCCCCGCAATTTGATCGACTTCTTCTAAAAAGCCCATATCTAAGGTCATGTCTGCTTCATCCACGACAAATACATTGGCAGTGTGAACCCCTAACGCTTGTTCGTTGATCATATCCAAGATACGACCAGGTGTCCCAATCACGACATGGGGCTGTTGGTTTTGCAGACGGCTCAATTGACGTTGCTTATCCGTTCCTCCGACGAAATTTGACACTCGAATTTCAGGATCATGAAATCCGCCGATTTGTTTTGCGGCGTGATAGATTTGCGTGGCTAATTCACGACTCGGTGCAGTGATCACTACTTGCACTTCATCTTTTTCGGCATCGATTTTATCCATCAACGGCAGTAAAAATGTATGGGTCTTACCACTTCCGGTCTGTGATTGCCCTACAACACTGCGGCCTTTTTGGATAACAGGTATCAGTTTTTCTTGCACTTCTGTTGGTTTAGAGAACTTTTTATCAGCAAGTGCTTCATAAATAAATGGTTGAAATTTAAATGACTCAAAAGACATTCAAACACCTTCTTTCTTTTAGCATCCTTTGGATTATAGCATATGTTGCCTTGTTTTCCTAACTTTCTTTTGTAATCGATTGAGGATCGATCGTACTGATAATATACGTTGCACTGCGGCGTTCATAGAAAAAGCGGCTTTCTTTTTTTATTGCTGCCCACAAGAGATTCAAGTAAAAGCCAAACTGGATCAACCCAAAAATAACTACCATCAACAAACTAACGACTAAAAGCAGCATATTATCCGACTCAAGAAACGGTGCGAAAAAGATATTGACCCGACTGATGCTGGCATAAATCAGATAAAACAAGCCATAGCGTTTCAATAAAGCCCCCAAGCTAACACGCTCACGACCTTCTTGCATGATTTTGATCCGTACGAGTTTTTTTCCAATCGTTTGTCCTTTAGCAAGATAAGCCAACAACACAAAGTACAGCAACACTTCAAGAGCAAAGTACCAATAGTCCCCACTAAAGTCTCGTACCGTCTGTTGAGTGAGCAAACGAACAGCGATCACCACAAGGAAACTGATCACATTCAGTATTCCCCAGTCGATCAACCAAGCAACCACCCTTCGTGTCACGGTTACCCGAGTACCCTTGGCGTAAGAGTCGGCGTCCATTTCTTCTCTTGATGGCAATAAGAACGTAAAAAGTGGGGCGATCGTCCAGCCCACAAGCCCTCCGACTGTATTGACAAAGAGATCATTGACATCGAATAAACGATACGGACGAGGATAGATAAAATACAGTCCCGTCAACTGCGTTAATTCAAAAAACAACGTCAGACAAAAGGTCATCGCCAGTGTTTTAAAAAAAGAACACTTGAAGTAATAACGTAAGTAAACCCCGAATGGCAAGGTCAACAATAAATTAAAGAGAGGTTCTAAAAAGACCCCTTGTTTCATAGCGGGAAGATAGGTTTGTGGATCGTGAATGTTTAAGACGGTCTGTTGGACAAAATGTTGCCACGATGCCCCTAACTGCAATTCCATCTTAGGGCCAGTCATCTGCGCTACCTCTTCGATCGAGGGCAATGGCAGGATAACTAAGAAATAGGCGCACAATAAATAGAAGACAAACGAATACAGAACCAGTGCGCGTGACAAGATAAAACGACCGTATTTTCGGTATTGGATAACAAAAAAAATCATTGATATCGCCAATGCTAGGAAAGGAAAAACCAGCAGGGCAACCTTTATTGGGGTAATATAAGCGGACATAAAGAACTCCTTCACGTTTTCTTTTTATCTTACACGCTATTTCCCAAAACGTAAATTTTGGAGTATCATAAAAGAAAAGGAGGTTAAAAAACCATGTTAAATCCCTATTTTGCCTTTGGCGTACCGGTCTTCCTCTTGGTTTTATATGCAGCTTTTGCTCTTTTTCGCCGGTCTTCCGATATACCCTACTTAGGATTTGTCCTATTCATTATTGCTGGTTTTCTGACTGGATTTAGTTTACAAGTCATTCAACAAGCTATCAATGAAGTGGCTAAAACATCTTTTCAGCACGTACAAGATACCCATCTTTACTCGCCTTACTTATTAGCGATTCCATTGATTGTGGGCATTCTTTTACTGATTGTCAACTTGATTCGCGGCTATTTAAAAGTCAAAAAAGTGCGCCTGCAGTCAAAATAAAAGCAGCCTACCTTGTGATACGAAGCAATCTGCTCCTCTTGCTTGAGGAATGAAATTGCTTCGTATTTTTTTTGGTAAGCTGCCTAGATTGCTAAACCCCTTCTAAAGATCCAACCGCCACTCCCGTAGTAAAACAGTTTATCAACCACAAAAAGCGTTTATTCGTCGGCTAGTCCTTCATCCGGGTCTGTCTCTGACGTATCAGCAAAAGATTCTTTTACATCATCATCGACTTGTTCCAACAAATACTGCCAGTCACTATTTGATACAACCACAACATCGATATTTTTTTCTTCATCAATCAGCTCGAGATTCGAGACGTCCTCTCCCAGTTGTTGGAATAAGTTGATCAATGTGGCATCTTGCAGTGTTACATACTCAGTCCGTTTCATTCTTCTTCCCCCCATGAATCAAAAAATTCATAAAACAAGATATCGAAACTAGTAAGATCGGTCATCTTTTGCAAAGTAGATAAATCTAAACGAATAAACGCTTTTTCCACTAATAAATAATGGTTTTCTTCCAACGCTTCTTCGATAAATGGTAAAATCTCTTCCTCATCCCCTAACATTTCACTAGAGATTTGGTTGATTTGATCAAATAAGCGATCATCTTGTAATAAAAAGAATTGATCGTCGTAAAGATACACTGCGATTTGATATTGCCGGATGGGTAGCTCAGCCTGAATGACAAAAAAACATTCCCCTGAATTGGAAATTGCTGGCAATAGTTCATTCGGTTGTAATGCCTGTTGGTAGTACATTTCCATCCCTCCTTTGTACTTACTATTATAAAGAACAACGGAAGAAAAAGGAAATAATCGAATTTTCGTTTAAAAAACTCTAAACAAAGTTAGACATCCCATTCTGTATAAAATTCTTGCAAGAAATCTTTCATAAAAGCCACACGTCGCTGGGCTTCTTTTTTGCCATACGCCGTGGTCATCTTTTCGGGAAGCAAAAATAGTTTTTCATAAAAATGATTGATCACCGTGGTTCCTTTACGGTAATCCTGATGATCTTGAAACGTCTTTGGTGCTAAGTTACTGTCATGGATCGGGTGTTGATGACCGCCACCAAAATAGCTCGTTCGTAAAATACCGATCGCACCTAAAGCATCGAGACGATCTGCATCACGGACCACACGTCCTTCTACTGAGGCTACCTGTGCCCCTTGTAAAAGTTCTTTTGAAAAAGATAGATTCTCAATAATAGAAAAAATTTCTTTCGTTTGTGCTTCACTGGCTCTCGCTGCGGTCAAACAAGCTCGCACCTCGGTATACGCCGCTGTGACATCCGCTACAACTTTATCATCCACTGTATCGTGTAAGTAGGCTGCTGCCTGAACGACAAAGGTATCAACCGTTAATTTGTCGGCATCGATGATGGCTTGACTTAATCCCGCCACTCGTTTGACATGATCATACCCATGTCCTGTGTGATCGTTCCCCAGTATACTCTTGGCATAAGCAATTACTTTGCTAAGATCTGCCGCATTGTTTTCCTTGTTCATCTTTCTCCTTCTTTCGATACGAAAGCAGCTAACCTGCCTTTTTTCAATTGATGATAGCGCGAAAACGAAAAGAAGTTCAACAAAACGAGCTCCCACTAAACAGTTGAGGAGGCAACGCCTTGCGAAGCTTCTTTTCACTTGTTACTTTTAAGCGAAATCTTGCGTCTCGCTGATTTTATAGACACTAAAATAGATCTTACGTAAATAGTCTAATAGGTATTGAGGATTCAATAATTCATCTGTTGCATCTAAAATCAATTCATTTGGTTTCTTTGATGCGCCATATTGATGAATATTTTCAGTCAACCATTTACGAATCGGTGAATAATCATCTGAAGCCAAGACTTCATCGACATTGATTTCTTTTTCCATCGCATGAAGTAATTGTGCTGCATACATATACCCTAGAGCATAGGATGGGAAATACCCGAAGCTTGAACCTGACCAATGAACGTCTTGTAGGATCCCTTCAAGGTCATTTTCTGGACGAATTCCTAAATATTCCTCGTATTTGTCATTCCATATTTTCGGTAGTTCATCGATCGATACGGTTTCGTTAAAGATCATTTTTTCGATCTCGTAACGAATAATGATATGGATCACGTAGGTCAAACTGTCAGCTTCAATACGGATCAAGCTAGCTTTTGAGTGTTTTAAAGAGTCATAGAAAGTGTCAAAAGACACATCATCAAACGTGCCTTCCGCACATTCTTGGAAAAACGGGTATTGCTTTGCCCAAAAATTGCGGTTGCTGCCGATAATGATCTCATTAAACAGCGATTGGGATTCGTGGATTCCCATTGACGCCCCTTCATGGACCGGTGTTCCTTCGTATTTTTCGTCAATGTTTTGCTCATACATTCCATGACCGGCTTCATGAATCACACCGAACAGTCCCATTGAAAAGTCGTTTTCACTCCAACGAGTGGTCAAGCGCACATCGTTGTGGTTGATCCCCGTAGCAAATGGGTGGACCGTATTATCCAAACGACCACGAGAAAAGTCATAGCCTAAGTCGGCAATCACTTTTGAGATAAATTTGCGTTGTTGCGCTTCGGTCATCTTACGTGAGAGGATCGAAGTATCTGGCGCTGTTCCTTTTTCAGCCAATTGACGACGAATATCCATGATGCCGTCTCTCACTTGCGAGAAAACATTATCCAAGATCTCAACCGTCATATTCGGCTCGTATTGGTTTAATAACACGTCATAGTTCGTCAGCTCATTTTTTTTCCAATAAGGAATCAATTCTTTCGTCAAGCGAATGTTTTCAGAAAGTGCGTCTTTAAATAAAGAAAAATCTTTTTCTTTGCGGGCTTTCAACCAAGCAGTATGTGCTTTTGACGTAGCTGCTGAAGCGGCCATCGCTAACTCATTGGGCACATCTTTTTGCAATTCATACTCTTCTTTGACTAATTGATACGCCGCTTTCCCTACTTCAGATAATTCTTCAGGGTGCTTTCCAAAATAGCTGATCGCTTCTTGGATTGGTTCCCCAACTTTTTTGTCAAAATAGAGACCATATAAATAGCTGTCAACTTCCGCCCGGTAATCACTGGCTTTTTCTGGCATCCCCGTTTGGTTATCCCAGCCTAGGATCCCCATTGCTTGTTGTAATAGATCGATTTCTTTTAATTCTTTCAGAAATTCTTGTTCTTTCATTCAGCAGACTCCTTTTTGCGTGGCGGACGTTGTCCCCAGTATTGGAAGAGATCGGTACGAATCGCACCGTTGTATAATTTGCGTTTTTTCGTTGCTTTCTCACCATAATGCGTCTCGAAGGTCAAATCACTAGTTAAAAAGTACTTGCTCCATGTTTTAAGGGGCCGAAACACTTGGCCCATTTCTTGATACAATCGTTGAACAGATTCTTCTTCCCCTAAGCGTTCGCCATAAGGAGGGTTAGCCACAACGACACCATATTCTTTTTCTGTTTTAAAGTCCTTAACGGCTTGTTGTTTGAAGGTGATCGAGTCTCCTAGACCGATCTCTTCTGCATTTCGGCGGGCGATCTCAATCATTCGACCATTGATATCTGAGCCAGTAATATCCAATTCGACATCATAGTCTGCCGCTTCATCTGCTTCTTTTCGTACTTTTTCAAAGACTTCTGCTGGGAACCAATCCCACGTTTCACATACGAATTCCCGATTAAATCCAGGGGCGATATTATGGCCGATCAAAGCTGCTTCAATACATAAGGTCCCTGATCCGCAAACAGGATCGACAAACGGCTTGTCTTTGTACCAATTTGTCAGCATCACTAAAGCCGCAGCCATGTTTTCTTTCAGCGGCGCGCCTCCTTTTTCTAAACGATAGCCACGTTTAAACAAACTAGGGCCAGTCGTATCCAATGTGATCATCGCATGGTCTTTCAATAAAGCGACTTCTAATTGGAAAAAAGCGCCCGTTTCAGTCAGCGGCACACTTGCTGGACGATGGTATACTTCTCTTAAGCGATTGACGATTGCTTTTTTGGTAATCGCTTGACAATCAGGCACACTAAACAGTTTTGATTTGATTGACTTTCCGGCTACTGGGAATTCAGCATCTAAAGGTAAAAAGTCTTCCCACGGTAACGCTTTAACTTCTTCAAACAGCTGATCGAAAGTCAATACGTCAAATTCTCCGACGACGATTTTGATCCGATCTGCTGTACGGAGCCACAAATTCGCGGTAGCAATGGTCTCCATTGTCCCTTTAAAGCGCGCTCGGCCGTTTTCAACCTCACACTCGATCCCTAAATCCCGTAATTCTTTGCCCACAAGTGCTTCTAAACCGCTCGCAGCGGTGGCAATACAATTAAATGTTTTTTCAGTCATAACGCTCTCCTTCTTGATATAAAAAAACCTTCCGTTGCTGGAAGGATTCCCTGATAGGTTGTGATTTTCTATAAGCCATGTTTTGTCCGTATTTTCCTCAGGGAGAAGAAAACACTGGGTAATTATCTATCTGCAATTACTTGCCTTCTTGCTCCGTTCATTTCCGTGCAAAAAGTGCCCCTACCATTGTTTGGGTTGCTCGCTCGAGGGGTTTACCGCGTTCCACCAAGACGGTTTCCCGGCTTGCTTCGTCACTGTGGCACTTTCAAGGATACTTTGGCATAGCTTGCACCTTAGCCATTTTTCCTGCCGTTACTTTCTCAAGTACCCTAGCTTATGGTTTCGCTAGGCACGAACACTACAAGCGTCTCAGCTTGTGCGAGCATGGACTTTCCTCAGCATAATCGAGTTATGCCGCAATTACCCGAAAACCACAACTATCTTTGCTAAATTAGAATTGACGGGTTTTTTCGTTATCATCTTCAAAATCAGCATTTGTATAATTGCTGTTGTATGAAGAAGAACGAGTGACAGGTTCTGATTCACGATCAAGCTTTTTGCCAAAAACTTCTTTTTCAAGGTTCGACAAACGTTTTAAAATATCAAAGTTTGTGACTGTTTGGCTTTTCGGTGCTTCTTGTTGAACACGAGAAGCGATTGCTTGGTTTTTCGACAATTGATCGATTTTCGCTGTCAGACGATCATTTTCTTCTTGCAGGGCTAAGATCTCTTTATTGTAGCTTTCGTAGTCTTTAATGATATTATCTAAAAACTCGTCCACTTCCACTGGATCGTATCCACGCATTTTTGTTTTGAATTCTTGTTGCAGAATATCTTTTGGACTATAAATTAAATTTGCCATTATTTACACCTCATTGTTTATTCCAAATGGTTTTCACTTTCTAGACCATTCTAACAAAAAATACACGAAAATCAAAGTAAATTACTATCAAATGTTGCGTTTTGTAAATCATCCATTGTTATTTGATGAATAAAGTAGGGATTTTGCTCACTATAGGCTTTGGCATCTCTTAAGAAATAATTAGGTTTTCCTGGAAATTCATCATCATATAACACGAGCGCACCTTCGGTATGTTCAAGCAAAAACGCGGTGTGATTTCTTAATTGACTAGGATCTTGGTAAGGCTTATGGCTGGTGGCATTGACATAATCGGCAAATGACTTCGCTGTTTGCAGTGCCTGCTGATTTGTTTCGTTCCAATTTTCACCAAATCCTTCAAAGGGAAAAATGATTCCTAGTTTCAGTTCGGGGTATGTTTGTTTCAATTGTTCTGTGACTTCTGCGCACCATAGCTCTGCCCCAAGATTTCCGCTGATCAAGACCCACTCCAAGCCTTCTTCCAAATAATTCGTCAAGGCCGACATTATTACTTTCTTAATAACTGCAATCTTGGGATCTTTTGCTTGAAAGACACCTAATTCATAATTACGATAGCCAGTAAAGTATAAGGTTTTCATTGTTTCTCTGGTCATCTCTTTTCTTTCCAAACGACTTTTTGGTATAATGTTGCCTAGGAGTGTGAACAACATGGTTATTCGTTACCCGAATGGACAATCTACTACCTATGATGACGGCAAAAAACAAAAAATGCAAGAAAAACTAATAAAGCCAAAAACGTATGCCAATCGTGGGATGCGTTTTGAAGAAGCGATCAATGAAAGCAACCTTTATTATTTAAATCGTAAACTTGCGGTCATTCATAAGAAACCGACACCAGTTCAAATCGTCAAGGTAGATTATCCGAGAAGAAGCGCCGCAGTAATTAAGGAAGCCTACTTTCGAGAGGCCTCTACCACCGATTACAACGGTGTTTATCAAGGGCAATATATCGACTTTGAAGCGAAAGAGACTCAAAACAAAACGTCATTTCCCTTTAAAAATTTTCATCCACACCAAATCAAGCATATGGAAGACTGTTTGGAACAAGCAGGATTATGTTTTGTTCTTTTATGGTTTTCTAGTCTACAACGCTGCTTTTTCTTAGATAGCAAGTGCTTAGTTTCTCAGTGGCACCTGCAAAAGGAAACCGGAAAAAAATCAATGACGTTGACCTATATCGAAACCAATGGGATCGAAATCATCCCCACCATTGCGCCGCGTATTCCTTATTTAAAAGCAGTTGATCAATTTTTAACGATGAAGGAGAATGATGAGTATGGCAAATGAATCTCAATCGAGGACCTCTCGGCATGATTCTAAGAAAGGTACTGCTAAAAAAGCATCAAAGCCCCCTAAAGCCAAAGGCAAACGAAGTATTGGGAGTATTATTTTAAAAGTGTTTATGGGCCTATTTTTCTTAGGCTGTATCGGGATTTTATCAGGAATGGGGCTGTTTTGGTGGTATGCCAAAGATGCGCCAGCACTTGATGAAACACGTTTGGATTCGACTGTTTCTTCACGTTTTTATGCCTCCAACGGTGAATTGATCACTGAATTCGGAAGTGAAACGAGAGAAAAAATCACGGCAAGTGAGATCCCCCAACTGCTAGAAGACGCGATCGTCTCTGTTGAAGATCGTCGGTTCTATCAGCATATCGGGGTCGATCCGATCCGGATCGTTGGTTCTGCATTATCCAATGCCACAACCGGCGGTATGCAAGGCGGAAGTACCTTGACCCAGCAATTGATCAAGCTGTCCTTCTTTTCTACCAGCGCCGAAGATCAAACATTACGAAGGAAAGCACAAGAAGCTTGGATGGCGGTTCGGCTTGAACAAACCAAATCAAAGCAGGAAATTTTGACTTACTATATTAATAAGGTGTATATGTCCAACGGGGTTTATGGAATGCAAACAGCCGCCATGAAGTTTTACGGCAAACCTTTGGCTGAACTAGATCTTGCCCAAACTGCCTTAATAGCTGGTTTACCAAATGCCCCTTCTGCTTTTGACCCTTTCGCTCATCCTGATAATGCGAAAAGTCGTCGAGATGTGGTTTTGGGCGCAATGCTTGAAAACGAGAAAATCACGCAAGCAGAATATGATGCCGCCGTTGCCGAGGATATTCAAGAAGGCTTGCAGAAAAACCCACGAGAAAATCAAGAGTGGAAATACTTTGATAATTACTTCAACGAAGTGATCGCAGAAGTTAAAGAAAAAACCGGCAAAGATGTTTATACAGATGGTTTAGATATTTACACCAATGTCGATATCGATGCACAAAAACGGTTATATGATATCGTCAACAGCGATGACTATGTTAATTATCCAGACGACAAGATGCAAGTTGCCGCTACCTTAGTTGATGTCAATACGGGCAAAGTCACGGCTCAAATCGGTGCCCGCAACGTTGATGATGTTCTCGCAAACAATCTGGCTGTCAACGTCGCTCGGGACTTTGGATCGACCGTTAAACCGATCACAGACTACGGCCCTGCCTTCCAATTTTTACAAGACTCTACCGGTAGAATGATTTTAGATGAACCTTATACTTACAAAGGAACCGATATCCCTGTGTACAACTGGGATCGCCAATATATGGGCAACATCACGCTGCGAACTGCTTTAGCAGAATCTAGAAATGTACCAGCAGTGAAATTGTTTGATGAAGTTGGTGCGGATAATATCGCAGACTTTCTTAGCGGTCTAGGTATCGAATACCACACGATCACTCAATCTAATGCGATTTCCAGCAATACGGATAAATTAGATGGCACAAAATATGGAATCTCCAGCCTGAAAATGGCCGCTGCTTATGCTGCGTTTTCAAATGGTGGCACCTATTATGAACCTCAGTATGTCAATAAAATCGTCATGCAAGATGGCACAGAAGATGAAGAATCCTTTAAAGTTGATGGTCAAGAAGCAATGGATGATACCACTGCTTATATGGTGACAGATATCTTGAAAGATGTTATCTCCGTCGGTACTGGAACCAACGCGCAAATCGATGGTTTGTACCAAGCAGGGAAAACGGGAACTTCCAATTACACCGATGACCAGCTAGCACAACTTGATACATCGAATGGTGCCTACCCTGATATTACTTTTGCCGGCTATACTCCCTCCTACTCATTGGCGGTTTGGACCGGATACAACGACAAAATGACACCTATCACTGATAGTAGTACCCATGTGGCTTCTGATGTTTATCGAGAATTGATGCAATATGTTTCTGCTTCTGTAGAAAACAAAGACTGGACAATGCCAGATGGTCTGACACGGATCGGAAATGAACTTTATCTTGAAGGAACTTATACCCAGCCGACCTATTCGGCACCAAGTTCTTCTAGCAGTAGTTCCTATGTTGAACCTTCGACATCTTCTACAGAAAGCAGTGAGTCAACCGAATCTAGTTCAACCGAGTCCTCAAGTGAAGTGACACCACCAGTATCGACACCGGATGAGGATGATTCATCATCGGTCGTTACACCTCCTGCTTCTAGTCAGGACCCTGGCTCAACAACACCTTCCAGCAGTGAAGAAAATCCTTCCTCACCGCCGGATCCGCCAGAGCCAAACGATGGCAATTCCGAATAACTGTGAATAGCGAAAAACAGTAGATCAACGTTTGATCTACTGTTTTTTTTGAATCACTACCATGAAAAAAGAAGCTTACTTTTCAAGCTCTTAAAAAATAATCTCTTATCAGATAACTGATAGACCTGCTTGTGCATTTCATCAAACAAACCAATCACATTTTCTTTCGCCTTGTTGACTTAATAAACTCTCTTTGGAATGATCATGAATCCCCTCGATTCGCATTTTGGTCTTAAGAATCATCTGTTCTGGTCTGATCTTTGCCTCTTGAATCACTCGGTTTGCTTTTCTTCTAGCAAAGACTAAGACTCCGCTGCACTCTGTTCATTTGTTCTTTTTTAGCAAGTAAAAACGCTAAGCAAAATTGCCTAACGTTTTTAATCATAACTAGTTTATTTTGCGTACTTTTTAGATAGTTTTTTTTCCCTTCATCCGGAGCTTCCCTTCTTGACACATCGCCAGCAACGGGCAAATCTCACACTTTGGTGCCCTTGCAGTGCAATGATAGCGGCCGAAAAAAATCATTGTATGGTGGGTTTTGACCCACAATGGTTCGGGAATCTTTTTCATCAGCGTTTGTTCAACTTCTAATACATTGGCGTCTAATTTACAGATACGTAATCTTTTTGATACCCGTTCGACGTGAGTATCAACAGCAATTGCCGGTATGCCATAAGCATCACCTAAAACCACGTTTGCAGTTTTTCTACCGACACCTGGTAACGAAACCAAATCCTCTCTCGTTTTTGGCACTTCCCCACCAAAACGCAATAGCAATTCTGAAGCACAAGCCTTGATATTTTTTGCCTTGTTTCGATATAAACCGATCGACTTGATTTTTGCAATCACGTCTTCTAAAGGTGCTTCGCTCAATGCTTGCGGTGTGGGATAGGCCTCAAAAAGCGCAGGGGTGACTTTATTTACCGAGACATCTGTTGCTTGCGCACTTAAGATGACTGCTATCAATAATTCAAACGCATTTTTAGATACCAATTCGCCATGCGCTTCGGGAAACATCTCATACATTGTTTCGATAGCGGACATTGTTTTTTCTTTACTGATCATAGGACTATTTGAACTCCTTGTCTGTTACTCTCCTTCTAACCAATTATGCATAGGGATTTTGGGCATTGGTCCTTCTTCCTGTGAAGCATTCTCATTTTGAAGAAATTGTTTTTTTCTTCTTTTTTGTTCTTCCTCAACTTGCGCTTTCGACGTAATATTCTTACGTTCCCACGAAAGTAAGATACGATCGATGTAATTCAAGCTATAAGCCTGATTCAAAACCGCTTCTCGCAAAGCAAACTGAATCAGTTCCGGATCGTAGTGGTCCTCATCCAACCACTGCCCGATCCGCTGGTATTCGATCGCTGACAACGGCCGACCGAACTCTCCTTCAAACAAACGATATAACCCACGAATTTTTTCCTCATTTGATTCTGCTTTTTCATTTTTTGATTGCTGTTTTAAGAGAAATTCTAGACGCTCATAAATCCCTGTAAAATCATAATAATCAACCATTTTCCCAGCAGTATCTTTTTTTGACTCCATCCGCACTACATCTTTTTTTAGCAATTGATTTAACCAATGATAAATTTCTTTTTGATCACTGCCCATCACAGAGGCAATCTCACGTAAATCGGGAAAATCATTTCCTTGCTCATGACTCCGATACAACTGCAGCCATAACAAAAATTCATCATTCGTCAATCCCAGATGATGGTAATTCTCTAAAAGCAAATTTGAAATTGTTGTTTGCCCTTTTGCTAAATATTCCTTTAACGAAACCATACTGCATCCTCTTCTCCTTGATTCACCTGAAACCTTATGATCCTTTCGTTCAGGATCGATCCAATAAAAAGGGGACGACGCAAATGCGGACGTCCCACGATTCCTTGTTGGTTACGCTTTTTCTTTCACTGCCGCGATGATTTCAACTTCAACCAAAACATCTTTTGGCAAGCGAGCAACTTCTACAGCAGAACGTGCCGGTAACTCTTCATTGAATAACGTACTATACGTATTGTTAAAAGGAACGAAGTCATTCATATTTTTTAAGAAACAGGTAGTCTTTACAATATCATTTGGTGTCAGTTCTGCCGCTTCAAGAATCGCTTCAATATTTTTTAGTACTTGCTGTGTTTGAACCTCAATCGTCGTGCCGACAACTTCCCCTGAAACAGGATCTAACGGCACTTGACCAGAAGCAAACAAGAAGCCGTTTGCGATTTTTGCTTGAACGTAAGGACCGATTGCTTGTGGCGCTTGATCAGTAGCGATTATTTTCATTTTGTTTCCTCCTCTTTCGCTTGGCACTCTGGACATAGACCATAAACTTCTAATCGATGGTTATTTATTTGATACCCAGTTAGTTTTGAAGCAGCCATTTCGACATCTTCAAGCCCTGGATAGTAAAAATCAGCGATCTTTCCACACTGTTGGCAGATAGCATGATAATGAGGCTCAGTTGTAAAATCAAATCGACTGGAGGCATCTCCATAATTCATTTCTTTTACAAAGCCAATTTCTGTGAATAAACGTAAATTATTGTAGACCGTTGCGACACTAATACCAGGAAAATGAACTTCAATCGCCCGATAAATCTCTTCAGCAGTTGGATGAGCATCGTGACTGGCCAAAAATTCTAATATCGCTACTCGCTGCGGTGTAATACGAATATTCTCATGTTTTAATCGTTTGATCGCTTCATCGTAGATCGTACTCACAGGAGTTCCTCCATTTCTCTTATCTTTCCTATCATACTATGTAAAACCCAAAAATTCAAACAGCTTTCCTTGTTTTTTTCTAAGGTATAGCGCTTTTTTCAGCCCGTCTTTATGCCCCTTTTGAGAAAGAAAAGCAGACAATCCAATGTCTGCTTTCTCCTTCTTGTTAGTCTTCAAACTGATAGAGCGCTGTGGACAGATAGCGTTCGCCATTGTCGGGCACGATTGCTAAGACTTTTTTCCCGGAACCTAGTTCTTTTGCCACTTGTAAAGCAGCTTGGATCGCAGCTCCTGAAGAGATACCTACTAAGATTCCTTCTTTCATTCCAACTTCGCGTGCAGTTTTCATCGCATCTTCACTAGCAATTGCAATGACTTTGTCATAGATTTCGGTGTCTAATACTTTAGGGACAAATCCAGTACCGATCCCTTGAATCTTATGCGGTCCTGGCTTGCCACCTTCTAAAATCGCAGATTCGGCAGGCTCAACACCAACTATTTTCAAATTGGGATAGACGCGCTTCAGTTCTTTACCCGCTCCAGTGATCGTTCCACCAGTGCCGATCCCAGCGACAAAAGCATCTAAACCTTTTGATTCAAACGCATCCTCAATTTCTTTACCTGTCGTTTTTTCATGAATTTCTGGGTTAGCCGGATTTTCAAATTGTAATGGCATATAGTAGCCGTCTTGCTCTGCTAATTCTTTTGCTTTATTGATGGATCCTGTGATCCCTTCAGATCCAGGGGTCAAAATCAACTCTGCGCCATAAGCTTGTACGATTTTGCGTCTTTCGATACTCATCGTTTCTGGCATAACCAACACAACGCGATAGCCTTTTGCCGTACCGATCATGGCTAAACCAATCCCTGTATTTCCTGAGGTTGGCTCGATAATCGTATCGCCAGCTTTCAATAAGCCACTTTTTTCAGCTTTTTCAATCATGGCTAAAGCAATTCTGTCCTTTACGCTACCCCCAGGATTGAAAAACTCTAATTTCACATACACATCAGCAGAACCTTCTTCTACGATATGATTTAATTTGACGATTGGCGTATGACCAACTAATTCATTGACCGATTGATAGATTTTTGTCATTGAAAATCCCTCCCGTTCTTATTCTTCCATTCTACCTAAAATACCTCGGAGTTGCGAATAAAAAGTAAGCAATTTCAAATTTTTTTTCTTATAGTTTTCTACTTTGGTCTTTTTCCACTGACTAGAGTTTGATTGTCACGACAAAAAAACCTTAAGATTAGCTGCAGTTGTAGCAACCCATCCTAAGGTTTTTAATATACTTATACGATCAACTCTTGTCCGATGACGATTGTCTCACTGGATAATCCATTCGATGCCATCAACGCATCAACGGTTGTGCCAAATCGATTGGCGATATCCCAAAGCGTATCCCCAGAAGCAACTTGATAGCTCTGAGCTGAAGATGTACTACCTGAATACGTGGTCGTCGTTGTTTCGCTGGTCGTTGTGCTCGTTGTGTTTGACCATGCTGTACTTTGTGTCGTTCCTGTATCGAACCGTGTAAGCTGATAGGTTTCGATCAACCAGTTCAGTTTTTGTGCGTAACCTGGATCGGTAGCATAGCGCCCCGTCAAATAATTTGTCGCATCATAAAATGAGGTGGTTTGGCTTTTCCAGACACCACTGTAATGGGCAGTCCCTGTCGCAAAACTTGTACTTCGCAAGACGTTCGCATGATCCTGAAACGATTCCCAATAAGAGTTATATTGACGAAACGGTTCATTCATTTCTACCCACTGACCATTCAAATACTCTTGGGTAGGCATATACACACTTTGACCGTTGTAGCTGCCTTTGACCCCAAACAAATTGTAATAAGGTGCATTGGATAATGCGGAAGAACCATAGCCGCTTTCTAAAATTGCTTGAGCGATCATCACAGAAGCATACAGATCATTGTTGGCAGCAACATCTTGTGCTGACCAGCCAATTTGCTCGATGAAACCTGAGATGTCTTGCGTCGCATATTGGTTCTCAGCAGCTTGTACTTGTTGAGGAACGAAAGAGATCGCCGTTGGAGCTAACATCATTCCGGCGCTCATTAGTGAAACGACCGCCTTCTTGCTAGGTTTTTTACTCGACTTCTTTGGTTGATGATGTCTTTCGCTTCTAGTTTGATAGCTTTTCATTTTACCCTCCACTAAGTGTACGTTTTTTCAAATAAATCAATAAAACTATTATACGGAAAAACTTTCAGCTATGCAAACAATGTCTCCTTTTCGATCGCTAAAAAACTTTAAAAAAACTTTTCAGTCCCCCTCCTCATTTTCCGATCCATCGCCGAGTTTTTTAAAAAACTATTTGCTTTTATCCTGTTGCTTTCCTCTTCGTATTCAAAAACTTTGTATCTTGCTATGAAACCTTTTTTTCAAAATCTTAGCCACTGCTAATCTACATCCATCACTCTGGCACTTTCAGAGTGATAATAACTCGAAAAAAAACACGTTCGAAAATCGAAAAGATTCTCGAACGTGCAGCTTTTTCTTTGTATCGACCAATTAGTTGATTGATTTGAAGGTATTCACGACATTCTCAACACTGAAGCCGAATTCTGCTAATACCTTGTCACCAGGTGCTGATGCACCGAAATGATCGATCGCGATCACTTTTCCATGGCAGCCAGTGTAACGTTCCCAACCAAATGGGGAAGCCGCTTCGATCGCTACCCGTTTCTTCACTGCTTTTGGCAAGACGCTTTCTTTGTATTCTGAGCTTTGGGCTTCAAACAGATCAAAGCTTGGTAAGGAGACCACCGATACATCGATGCCTTCTTCTGCCAATTTAGCTTGTGCTTGGACCGCAAGATTCACTTCAGAACCTGTGGCGATCAAAATCCCCGCTGGTGTTTCACCGGCTTGTTTTGAAATCACGTAGCCACCTTTTGCGACATTTTCATCCGCACCAGTTTGCGTGCCTTCGATCACTGGTAGGTTTTGTCGACTTAAGACTAAGACCGTTGGCTTATCGGTTGTTGTCATGGCCAGTCTCCAAGCAGCACGGGTTTCATTGCCGTCTGCTGGACGAATCACTTGGACATTTGGCATGCAACGGACGCTAGCTAATTGCTCGATTGGCTCGTGGGTCGGTCCATCTTCTCCAACCGCCACGGAGTCATGCGTCAAGACATAGATCACAGGCGCATGCTGGATCGCAGACAAGCGCACCGCTGGACGCAAGTAATCAACGAAGACGAAGAAGGTTCCACCATAGATTCGCGTACCGCCATGCAATTGGATCCCGTTCATCGCTGCCGCCATCGCAAATTCTCGGACACCAAACCAAATGTTGCGGCCTTCGTATTGGCCAGGTTCAAAGTCTTTTTCTGCTGCTACCATCGTGTTGTTGGAACCAGAAAGGTCAGCCGATCCGCCCCATAAGCTAGGTACGGCTTTGGACAACGCTTGGATCATCTCTTTGCTGGATACCCGACTAGCTTGTGAGCTGCCAACTTCGTAGCTTGGTAATGCTGCATCCCAATCTGCTGGCAATTCACCTACAAAGGCTTGTTTGAATTGCGCCGCAAGTTCTGGATAGGCTGCTTCATAGGCACGGAAAGTTTCGTTCCAAGCTTCTTCAGCTTTTTTCCCTTCATCGATCATGGTTTCTTTGAAGCGCGCAGCAACTTCGTCAGGTACAGTAAATTCTGGGTATTCCCAGCCATAAATCGCTTTGGCTGCTGAAATGCCTTCGGCACCGATCGGCGCACCATGGACGGCAGAGGTGCCTTGATTTGGCGCACCGTATCCGATCACAGTCTTGATTTCGATCAAGGTTGGTTTGTCGCTTTCAACTTTTGCTTCGTCGATCGCTTTTGAGATCGCTTCTAAATCATTGCCGTCTTCAACGAGAATGTGTTGCCAGCCATACGCCTCAAAACGCGCACCGACATTTTCTGTAAAGGCTTTTGAGGTCGGACCATCTAGGGAGATGTCATTTGAATCGTACAAAACGATCAGTTTGTCTAATTTCATGTGACCCGCCATGGATGCAGCTTCTTGCGAAACACCTTCCATCAAGTCCCCATCGCCACATAAGGCATAGGTATAGTGATCAATGACTTGATACTTGTCGCGATTGTAGGTTGCAGCCAAGTGGGCTTCGGCCATCGCCATACCGACTGCCATAGCGATCCCTTGTCCTAAAGGTCCAGTGGTTGCTTCCACGCCGTCTGTGTGATCGACTTCTGGATGTCCTGGCGTGCGGCTATCCCATTGACGGAAGTTTTTTAGATCCTCAATGGTCACATCGTAACCAGACACGTGCAACAAGCTGTACAATAGTGCCGAACCATGTCCAGCAGACAAAACAAAGCGGTCACGATCCACCCAGTTGCGAGAAGTCGTTGGATTGACTTTCAAGTGTTTCGTCCACAAGGCATAGGCCATGGGTGCTGCCCCCATCGGTAATCCCGGATGTCCTGAATTGGCTTTTTGTACAGCTTCGATACTTAATGTACGAAGGGTGTTCACTCCTAATTGATCGATTTTATCAAACAATGGTAGTTCCTCCTAATTTAGGTTTTTTTTACCTTTATTACATCTCTTATTATACGTGATTCAGATGCTTATTTCAATAGCAATGAAAAGGAATTCACAATTATCTGCCGTGGAGACCTTTTTTCTTCTGAATCTCTTTCAATTTTTCTGGTGTCACATCAGAACCTTCAGGATCAACGATTTTCATTCCTTCGATATGGTGACGCATTCCTCCACGAAAGGCGGTTAAATACTCTTCACGTAGAACTTTTTGTTCGTTCGTTTCTGCCTCGGTCAATCCTTCTGTTTTTTTCTTGTTGGCAAGTTCATTGATTCGAGCTAATTTTTCTTGAGATAGCATATTCGTTCCTCCTTTTCCCTCTTGATTTTACTACAAACTAGCGAATAAAAACAATAGCGCAAAAAGCGAACATTTGTTTGAATATTCGATATACCTATGGTACACTAATGTTATCAAATGAAAGAAGGTGTCAGTTTTGGCAAAACGAACAGAAAATCGACAAATCGAAATTCTTAAGTTCATTCATACCCGTGTCACTGAAAAAGGCTATCCGCCGACTGTTCGCGAAATTGGCGAAGCCGTTCAGTTATCTTCTACCTCAACTGTTCATGGCCATTTGTCCCGACTTGAAAAAAAAGGGTTGATCTTACGAGATCCTACAAAACCCAGAGCCATTGAATTAACTGCTTCCGGTCTTGAAAAAATCGATGTTCAACCAGCATCCATTCCGATGCTTGGTGTCGTAACTGCGGGAGAACCGATTTTAGCAGTGGAAGATGCATCCGATTTCTTTCCGATTCCGCCAGATTTAGCAAATAGTACCGGCAGTTTGTTTATGTTGACGATCCGAGGAGAAAGTATGATTAATGCTGGCATCCTTGACGGCGATCAAGTGATCGTTCGCAAACAACAAAGTGCGCAAAATGGTGATATCGTGATCGCTATGACAGATGAAGATGAAGCTACTTGCAAACGATTCTATAAAGAAAAGAATTACATTCGATTACAGCCAGAAAATGATTATTTAGAGCCCATCATTTTGCCTGACGTAACGATTTTAGGATTAGTTGTTGGTTTGTATCGCCATCTGCTTTGATTCTAATCGGCCTACCTAGGAAATCTTCGTACTTGCGAAGATTTTTTTTCTTTCCTCTTTACAAACCGAACAAACATTCGTATAATAGGTATACAAACATAAGTTCGTATTATTTAAGGAGTGAATGAGATGAAAGCAGTTCGTCGATTTGGTTTTATGTTGTGGGTATTATTGATGGGTATCGTTATTGGCTATTTTGGCGTTCTAAGTGCTGTTCTGATTTTTTGTCCTCTAATGATGCTTTGGTTCATGCTATGGGATGAAAAGAAATTCCGGCAAGCAGAGCGCAAACGTAACCGTCATTATTATCATGATCATGATTTTTATCGGTATGAACCATGATCCTTTCTCTACATAAGCCTTAAAGCAGAAAAAAAGGACTCGTAAGAGTCCTTTTTTTCTGCTTTAATATTCCATCAAGGTTTTGATTTCGACACCTTGGATTTTATCTCTTCCATGTAAATCCATTAGTTCGATCAAAAAGGCGCAGCCAACAACGATACCGCCTAATTTTTCTACGAGTTCAATTGTTGCTTTGATCGTTCCGCCAGTTGCTAGTAGATCGTCACAGATCAAGACACGTTGTCCTGGTTTGATAGCATCGGCATGCAACGTCAAAACATCCACACCATACTCTTTTTCATACTCTGCTTCAATGGTTTCTCGTGGCAATTTGCCTTTTTTACGTACTGGAGCAAAGCCGACACCCAACTGGTACGCAACTGGACAACCAACGATAAATCCGCGGGCTTCTGGTCCTACCACCATATCGATGCCTTTTTCTTGTGCATACTCAACGATCTGCTGTGTCGCATAACGATACGCTTCTCCATCAGCCATTAACGGCGAGATGTCCCGAAAAATAATTCCCTCTTGGGGATAATCCGGAATACTAGCAATATACTCTTTTAAATCCATTTTTTTTCCTCCTAGACTGTCAACCACTGACGCAGGGTTGATAAATCACTCATTAATAAAAATTCTTCTGTTTTGATCATTTTTTGTCGTTGCTGATACAAATGACTCTCTGTCAGCGGACGAGAAACAGGATCAGCCGTTTTATTCAAAACACCATCTTGTATTGTAACAAATTCCAGCTCAGAAAACACCTGAATCATGAAAATAAGTAATTTTTCTGGAATTTTTAGATAGTCAGCAACCATCCTTAATTTGTAGCGAATATCCAAACGAGGTTGTTGCTTGATCAATTGAAAAAGCCGACCATATTGCTCTCTGGTGCCTACCCCATCTAAATAAGCATCTTCGGTCGAGTAAAACACAAACGCAATTCTTGAAGCATGAAGCGTTTGGATGATTTCTTTGATCACTGCAGGATCAGTAGGACAATCTAAAAAGGCGATTTCTTGAAATTGAGCTTCATGAAACGTGTCTCTCAAGTTAGCCACTGAGTCGAATAAGATCGTTTGTCCACAAAACCCTTGTAGCTCTCGAGGAATTTTCTTATTGAAAACGACCCCTACTGTTTGATTTCCCAGAGAGACACCTTGCCGACTCCTTTTCGAACGATAATCAAACAACTGCAGACCTTCCACAGCAAAATCATCCAACATCAACTGCGGTTTTTTGTTGCCATTCCATTCATTGATTGAAAGCTGACCGACGATCGACAGTCGATCATTTTCAAACTCTACTAAGTCTTTTCCAAAACCAAACCCAATCACATCTAGCTGTGTATTGGACTCATCTGTCATCACTAACTTCAAGTGTTGGTTTTCAGTACCAATCTGGCGAGCATTTTGAGTCGATAGATTGGAAAACAGAAATTTCGGTAACGGATTATCCGTGCCAAAAGGCGCTAAAACGTTTAAAGATTCAATAAAATTGATCGATACTTCTGTCAATGGCAGTTCTTCATCAATTGTCAAGGGGATCCCTTGGCTAATATCAATTCCATTTTCTTCCACATAGCGATTCATTTGGGCTTGTAGCATATCTAAATGATCGATGGGGATACTTAATCCAACTGCTGCATGATGGCCGCCAAAACTAGTAAACATGTCTTTCATCGTGGTCAACATTTCAAACAGATTCAACGCAGCAATACTTCTTCCTGATCCTTTTGCCAAGCCATTTTCTTTTTTTGTCAAAACGATCACAGGTTGTCCGGTACTTTGCATGATTCGTCCGGCTACGATTCCTAAAACCCCTTCGTGCCAGTCATCACCTACGACTAGATGAACATGATTGGCAGGGTCGATTTTTTCTTGCGCTTCTTTCATGATTTCTTCAACGAAAGTTTTTCGCTGCTGATTGATCGTATCTAATGTCTTGGCTAAGGTTACTGCTTCTTCTTCGTCAAATGTGGTTAACAAACGAACAGCAGGATTTGGGTCTTCCAAACGGCCGATCGCATTAAGGCGCGGGCCAATAGCAAAACCAATGTCGGTTTCGTTGACTGTTCGTTTTTTCAATCCACTGACCGTCAGCAACTCATTCAAACCAAGCCGATCAGTTTGTTGGATCATTTTCAGGCCATTGCTGACTAGTAGTCGATTCTCATCTGTCAAAGAAACCATATCAGCAATCGTCCCAATTGCAACAAGATCAAGCAGTTCGACGGGCACTTCTTCTAATAAGGCGCACGCCACTTTAAATGCGACACCGACTCCTGCCAAATCACCAAACGGATAGTTTCCTTCAGGATGACGAGGATGAACGATAGCAAAGGCTTCTGGGAGTTCTGCAGGAAGTTCGTGGTGATCCGTCACGATCACATCGACGCCTTGTCCTTGAGCATAAGCAATCGCCTCATGTCCAGACACTCCGTTGTCAACAGTGATGATCAATTGTGTCCCTGCGGCAATTTTTTCTTGATAGACAGTTATATTGGGACCATAGCCATCTGTAAAACGGTTGGGCAGATAATACTCAGCCTCAGCCCCCAGCAGCTCCAGCGTTTCTTTTAATACGGTGGTGCTCGTAATCCCATCTGCATCATAGTCGCCATAAATCAAGATCTGCTCACCATTTAAAATGGCTTCATGGATTCGTTCCACGGCTTTATGCATATCATGAAAGAGAAACGGATCATGAAGGTATTGCAAATCAGTGGATAAAAAAGCGTCTAGCGCTTCTGCTGTTCGAATATTTCTTTGCCATAGCAATGCGCCGATCCGCTCAGGAATCTTTCTTGCTTGGATCAATTCTTTAAATTCAGGGGTAGCTTCGCTATCTTGCGGACGCACCCAATGAAAATTTGCACGTTTCACCAAATCACTCCTAACTAGGATATTATAGCAAAGTTTATGCAAAAAGGAAAAACAACGAAAGAAACAATTTATTTTTTCATATCACAAAAAAGAGCTTGCAGCGAATGATGCACCTGCAAACTCTTTTCTTCATTACGCTCATGTATTCTAGGCTTGCGATTCAAAAGACTTCATTTCTTCATCGATCGTTGGCGGCGTTGAGGCACCTGCTGCACGGGATGAAAGTTGCGCTTCTTGATCGTCGAGTTGCTGCTGCCTAGCTGCTAACTCCGCCTGCTTGTTGGTATATTCTCGTTCCAAGGCTTCTCGTTGTTCTTGCAGAACTTTCTCGTTATTCGAGCGATAATCCGAGAGCTCTTTTCTCAATTGTTTTAGTTCTTTTTTTTGACGGAACATTGCGCTTGTGGAAACCAGCAACAAAATCAATGCGCCTAACAAAGCAGAACCAATAATGACTAAGATCAATGGCGATTGAATCGTTGTGAAGCCAAAATTGATCGGAACAGTCATATTGTTTGCAACCGCAAATAAAACGATCACTAAAATCAGTAAAATACCAACAATAACACGCCATTGATTTTTCATGGGTTTCAACTCCTATTTTTTGTTGAACATCGTTCCTGCCATATAATCCCCAATTGCAGGGAACAGTGTATAAAGTTTTGCAGCCGCCCCTAAAATATGTGGGCGATTGATTTCTCGTTTTGGATGAATCATGGCTTTGACGATCGTTTGTGCCAATTTGTTTGGTTCAAGGACAAGGCTACCCACCGATGATAAGTAACTACCGCTAGGATCTGCTTGGTCAAAGAATGCCGTTTCGATCGGCCCTGGATTGACTGTTGTTACGTTGATTCCCAGTGGTTTTAGTTCTAAACGTAATGCGTTAGAAAAACCAAGTACAGCAAATTTCGTTGCAGAGTAGACTGCCGTCTTCGGCGTAGCGATTTTACCCGCGATTGAAGCAACATTTATGATATGACCATGCTTTTGTTCAGCCATTTGAATCGCAACTTGCTGAGTCAAAACCATCATCCCAAGCACATTGACTTCAAACATATTACGGATGACCGCAGGATCCATCTCGGTAAATTCTTGAAAGATCCCGTAGCCGGCATTATTGACAAAGACATCGATCTTTCCGACTTTCTCACTAATTTTTTCTAATAAGCGCGCCACGCTTTCAGGATTTGCTACGTCCAATTGAAACGCATAAGCTTCTTTGCCGCTTAATTCCATGCATTGTTCTTTGACTTTCCCAATCAAATTTGTTCTGCGAGCACAAGTCACAACGATCGCACCACGTTTTGCGGCTTCATAACAGATTTGTTCTCCAAGTCCGGCAGAACCACCTGTTACAACGACAACTTTATTCTCCAAGTTCATCTGATTCTTCCTCTCCGGCAAAAGGGATCTCGACAACATCAAAATCTTTGACGATCAACGTATTCGGAAATACTTCTTTTGCTTCATTTACTAAATTTGTAATATCTTTACCAACATAGCGCGCGCTGATATGGGTCAATAGCAAACGCTTGGCGTGAGCTTCTTGGGCCACTTCAGCAGCTTGGCGTGTCGTCGAATGAAAATAAGCGCGAGCCAGCTTGGCTTCTTCTTTGTTGAAGGTACTTTCATGCACTAATACATCCGCATTTTTCGCTAAAAGCACGGCGTTTTGACATTTACGCGTATCACCTAATATTGCCAAGATCCGACCCTTTTTCGCTTGACCTAAGAAATCAGCCCCATTGATTTGACGTCCATCGTCGAGGGTAACTACTTCACCTTTTTTCAAACGTCCGAAGACGGGACCAGGTTTCAGACCAAGTTCAAGCAATGCTTGCACTTGCAATTCCCCTTGATGGCTTGCTTCAACAATACGATAGCCAAAACTATCAATGCCGTGATCAAGGGGCAGACAAGATACCTCAAATTGCTGATCTTTAAAAAGAATCCCTTCTTCTTCAATCTCGAAAAAATGCAATGGATAGCTGACTTTCGTCTGGGAAATCCGCAAAACGGTTTGAATGTATGCTTTGATTCCCTTTGGGCCATAAATCTCTAGAGGCGTGTCGCCCCCTTGAAAGGAGCGGCTGCTGATCAATCCCGGCAACCCATAGATATGGTCACCATGAAGATGAGTGATAAAGATTTTTTCAATCTTTCGTGGTCGAATTGTAGAATGCAAAATCTGCATTTGGGTTCCTTCGCCACAATCAAAAAGCCAAACGGCATTCCGTTCATCTAAAAGTCGTAACGCAATGCTGGTCACGTTTCGATGTTTTGCAGGCACTCCCGCACCTGTTCCTAAAAATTCTAATTCCATAAGCTTCTTTCCTTTCATCTCTTCCCAATTTTAGCGGAAAAGAAATCAAGTTGCAATTGAAGCTTGCGGTTTTTATTTCTCAGATTGGCGATCTTCTGCGTCATTATGAGAGTTTTTCCAGTCCTCTTGAACCCGTGCTTTGGTGGATTCTTCGACTTTCTTAGCTGTTTCAATCTCTGCTTCCACTTCATCGTAGTCAAAGCGCGTGATATCGCCGCCCAATTCATTCATGATCAATTGATTCAAAGGACGATTGTCTTCTTCATCGGCGATCAATAATAACCCGGTATCACCTACACCAATTTGATTTCCGACGTGTTCAAAAAGCATTTGCGCATTTTGGATCTCTTTTGCATCCCGAGTAGCACCGATCATACTGCCGCCAAACCAGCCCAGCATGATTCCTAAAGGTCCGCCTAACACACCAACGAGCATCCCGATCAAACCACCCGTTGATGTCTTATTGTTCCCAGTAAAATCGAGAAAGTCCTCGACTTTAAATTGATGCACGCCTTCATTGGTGTGGGTAAGAACTGCCATTTGTTCCCCTTTGATCTTCCGTTCCATATGCATCCGTTTCACTTCCGAAAAGGCTTGATACGCTTTGGCACTAGCATCAAAGTTCATTACAATGACTCGTTTTGACATAAAAATCGCTCCCTTTGGTTTATTTGTTCTTTTCTTTATTTTAACAGTAAATCATTTAAATGAAAAAAGAAACCAAAAAGACTGTTGATCATTGATTTCTTAGAGAAAATCAATGATCAACAGTCATAACCACTTCAACTATGAAGGATTTTTTTTTACAAATGATGTTCTTTTAAACGCTTATTCGACAAACTCGAATTCAAAATTACCAATACGCACGATGTCGCCGTCTTTGGCACCTCGCGCACGCAATGCTTCATCAACACCCAGTCCACGCAATTGACGTGCAAAGCGCATCACGGTCTCATCATGATCAAAGTTCGTCATTTGGAATAGTTTTTCGATTTTCTCACCGCTCAAGATCCAAGTTGCATCAGGATCGCGATCGATTGAAAACTCCGGCTCATCCGATTGGAAGCCGTAATGAACCACATCTTCTTCTATTTCTTCATCGTACAAGAGGAACTCAGGAGTGACTTCCAATAAATCCGCTGTCGCATTCAGCAAGGCATCGATTCCCTTACGAGTGACACCAGAGATTGGGAAAATCATTGGTTCATCCGCGAACTCATCCGTTTTTTCTTTTGCCAACTGCTCTTTGAAAAGGGCTAAGTTTTCTTCAGCATCCGGCATATCCATCTTATTGGCAACGATGATCTGTGGGCGCTCTAGTAAGCGCAAGTTGTGGGTCGACAATTCATTGTTAATGGACAAATAGTCCTCGTATGGATCGCGCCCTTCCATGCCACTCATATCGATCACATGTAAGATGACCCGCGTCCGTTCGATATGACGTAAAAACTGAGTCCCTAAACCAACACCTTGCGAAGCACCTTCGATCAAGCCCGGCAGATCGGCTACTGCAAAACTACGACCATCAGTGGTCGTTACCATGCCTAAATTTGGCACCAGTGTTGTAAAATGATACGCGCCGATTTTTGGCCGAGCAGAGGAAATCACAGAGAGTAATGTGGACTTCCCAACCGAAGGGAAACCAACTAAACCAACATCTGCTAAGACTTTTAATTCGAGCTCGATTTTTCTTTCTTGACCGGGTTCCCCGTTCTCAGCTAATTCTGGTGCTGGGTTTTTCGGAGAGGCAAACCGAATGTTCCCGCGCCCGCCCCGCCCGCCTTTTGCGATCACTAATGTTTGACCTTGCTCAATCAAATCACCTAATAAGGCTCCTGTTTCAGCATCACGAACGGTGGTGCCTTGGGGCACTTTGATGTAAGTATCATCTGAGCCACGGCCGTGCATTCCTTTACTCATGCCGTTTTCCCCGGGTTGTGCTTTAAAATGACGATTAAAGCGGAAATCCATTAGTGTACGCAAACCTTCGTCTACGACTAAAATGACATCACCACCACGTCCGCCGTCACCACCTGCGGGTCCGCCGTCTGGGACATATTTCTCTCGGCGAAAAGCAACCATTCCGTCGCCGCCTTTTCCTGCTTTGACATCGATTGTCACTTGATCTAAAAACATGGACATTATTTGTCCTCCATTCTTTTTTTACTACCTTCTATACTTTTTGATTATCAGTTATCTCACCTTAAGTGGTTACTATTTCTCTAATAAGAAAGTCTATTTTATTGTAACGACCGAAACGCCTTTTGTCTATCTTTTCTCATGGGTTTCCATAAGAAATCGTGAATTCTTAAGGGTTATTCTTTGACAGTCACATCAAATCGTAGCAAACTTTTAAGTGTACCAGACACAATTAAAGGAGGAAACAAGAAATGACAGTAAAAGTTGGAATCAATGGTTTTGGACGAATTGGACGTTTGGCTTTTCGTAGGATCAAAGAAGTTTCTGCCGATATTGAAGTTGTGGCAATCAATGATTTAACGAGTCCAGTCATGTTAGCACACTTATTGCAATTTGACTCGACCCACGGCACGTACCCTGGAACTGTTACTGCAACGGATAATGCTATCGTTGTCGATGGCAAAGAGACCCGTGTGTACGCTGAACCAGACGCAAGCAAAATCCCTTGGGCAAAAGAAAATGGCGTCGATATCGTTTTAGAATGCACGGGTTTTTACACTTCCGCAGAAAAAGCCCAGGCCCATCTTGATGCAGGTGTCAAACGAGTGGTCATTTCCGCTCCCGCCGGCAATATGAAAACGATCGTATACAATGTTAACTCTGACACGTTAACACCAGATGATACTATCATATCCGCAGGCTCTTGTACGACCAACTGTCTAGCTCCGATGGCCTACTTTTTGAATGAAGAATTTGGGATCGAAGTTGGTACGATGACGACAGTTCATGCGTATACTTCTACTCAAATGCTATTGGATGGTCCTGTAAAAGGCGGAAACTTAAGAGCCGCTCGGTCCGCTGCCGACAACACGATCCCTCACTCAACGGGTGCCGCCAAAGCAATCGGTTTGGTTATCCCAGAATTAAATGGCAAATTACAAGGCCACGCCCAACGGGTTCCGGTCGTCGATGGTTCTTTAACAGAATTAGTCTCAATTTTGAAAACCAAAGTAACCGCCGATGAAGTCAATGAAGCCATCAGAAAACACACCGTCGATAATCCGTCATTCGGTTACGATGACCGTGAGATCGTCTCGGGTGATGTCATTGGTACCACTCAAGGTTCTATCTTTGACCCGACGCAAACAGAAGTGACCACTGCTGGCGATTTCCAATTGGTGAAAACCGTCGCTTGGTATGATAATGAATATGGCTTTACTTGCCAGATGATTCGTTTACTCGAAGAATTTGCTCGTTTGTAAGTCAATGAGTAGGCAAAAAGTGCCGGTTCTGAAAAAAGAACCGGCACTTTTTTTATTCACTTGCTGGATGATCGTATTTTTCCAAGAAAGCCGCGATTTTTTCTTTGTAAAGCGCTGGATCAGTTTTGTAGCTTTTCGCATGCTCGGCTCCTGAAACGACCCATTTTTCTTTAGGCGCATCGGTCGCGTTATACAAAATATCCAGCATCGCATAAGGAACAAATGTATCCGCATCGCCATGAATAAAAAAGATTGGACGCGTATTTTTTTGCAGTTGTTTGACTGCATCTGCTTCACCAAAGAAATACCCCGCTCGGATTTTTGTGACAAGGCTAGTGACATTCATCAATGGAAATGCGGGCAACCCAAACAATTGATCGAGTTGATAGCCTAGTTCTTCATTGACGTTGGTATACCCACAATCTTCAATGATAGAAGTGACATTTTTTGGTAAGTCTTCTCCGCTGGTCATCATCACTGTGGCCGCACCCATACTGATGCCATACAAAGTGATCGTCTCTTCAGAACCATTTTTTGCAAGTATTTCATCGATCCATTGCAAGTAGTCTTTACGTTCGTGCCAACCAAAACCAATATAATCCCCTTCGCTTTGACCATGCCCTCGAGCGTCTGGAACCAACACATTATAACCTAAATCATGATACATCTTGGCGTAGTCCGCCATCGTTTCTGCATTCCCCATGTAGCCATGCGCGATGATCGCCGTTTTTCCTTGATTCTTCTCCTCCGCCGGTAGATAAATGGCGGATAATTTTAAATCATCTTCAGAAGTCAGCTGCCACATCTCACGATTTGCTGCATCTGTAAACCAATTTTGCGCTTCGCTTCCCGTCTGATTTTCATCAGTACCCGGGGTATCTCCTTCCAAGAAATCTTTTTCTGAAGGAACTACCGCATAGTCGTAAAAATAGTTTCCAGCATATCCTAATCCCGCAATCGCTAATACAGCTACTCCGATGGCAATTTTCCAGCGCAATTTCACACTTGTCACGTCCTCTTAAGTATATAGTTTACATAATATTATTATGGTCTCAACATTCCTCATGGTAAGAACCCACTACATAAATTACCGTTTTTTACTCGTGTTTGTCAATCGCAAGCGCCCAAAAAGAAAAACCATTGCCAACAATAGGTGTTGACAATGGTTGATTCCTCGTAATGGCTAGTTGTTTTCGACCAATTTAAAACTTGACCAAGGTTTCAAAAATTCTAATAAGAAAAGCTCTTCTTCAGCGATTTTCCCAACGACATTGACCCGGCCGTCATTTTTCATTTCTTTCAAGGCGATTTGCGTCTCCCCTTTGTATTGTCCATAGCCAGCATTATCGATCAAGACATCTCCTCTTACCATATCATGGGTATCATGGGGTGGAAATTCTTTGTCTTTATAATAGATCCGGGTCATCGTTGAACGCAAGATGTATTCTGAACGATCTCCTCGGTAACTATGCAGATTATCAAACAAACAGATGCGTTCATCTTCAGTGATTCCATCAACCACATCAACTCTTAGTGTTGGATAATCCGCGTGAAATGCTTCAGCCATTGCCGCCAATTCTGCTTCTGAAGCATAGGCATTACCAATAGAGATATCATCGATCAAACCAGTCAACACTAAATGTTTGACTTGTGTAGCTAACGGCAGATCACGATGGTCTTCCAAAGAACATAAGCCATCTTGTGTTGGCCAAGGACCGAAATCAGCCTCGTGTGAATTCACAAAAGCCATCGTATTTAAATTGTACTTGCGGAATTTTTCCGAACAAAAAACGAAATGGTCATAGCCTAACCCTGAATAGCGATGAGGGTAGAAATTATGCGAACCTAGTAAATTTTCGGTGTTTGGTGAATAACTCATGATGTTATCCACGTAGCTCGTGCCACTGCTCATATTGATCTCAATTTTGATCCCGTAAGGATTGCGGGTCATTTTGGCTTCTTCTGAACCCGTAAAACCGATATCTAATCGAACACCGTAAGCCCCCATCTCATCAAAGAAGGATAAATCATCATAAGAAATGCCTAGCTGTTCAAATAAACCAGGATTGATATCTACCATGACTTCCATTCCTAACTGATTGGCATAATCCACGACTTGTTTAAAGTCTGCCAAGACTTTTTCTTTGTCATCGTTGATTTGCAGCAAACTGGTAAATACCCGTTTAAAGCCGTATTTGTGTGCCAAGTCTAGATACGCTTTGTCCTTTTCAAACGTTGAGCGCTCTGGATAAATCGATATCCCTAATTTTCCCATCAAAAAAACCTCCTGTATATTCTATCCGTTTATTATAATGAATCCTCTTTCATTATAGCAAACATCTAAAAAGTGGTCTACACCTTTCCACCTGTTTCTTTCTCATTCCACAAAATCTGCGCTTTCTTCTATGTCTCTTTTTTGTTATGATTATCATTAAGAAAACTGGAAGGAATGAAAGAATGAAAAAAATCCTATTCACACTGACAGCAGCTGCTAGCCTTTTATTATTAGCTGCTTGTACAGATTCAAGTACCACCGATCCCTCATCAAGCAATTCGGCAGAAAGCACGTCGACCTCAGAATCCGTTGACTTGAATGCCCTAGAATTGCCGCAATTATCAACGGATGTGCAAGAGAATGAAGCTTTAGTTGAAATGGTGACGGAAGAAGGCTCGATCAAAATCAAACTTTTCCCAGAGATTGCGCCCAAAGCAGTCGAAAACTTTTTGACCCATGCCAAAGATGGTTATTATGACGGCTTGACTTTCCATCGTGTCGTAGAAGAGTTTATGATCCAAGGGGGCGACCCTAATGGTGATGGCACTGGCGGAGAAAGCATATGGGGCGAAGGATTCGGCGAAGAATACTCGAACCAGCTTTATCACTTGCGAGGCGCATTGGCAATGGCAAAATCAAGTGCGCCAAACAGCCAAGGCAGTCAATTCTACATCGTTCAAAATGATCAAGACGTATCCGACGGTCTAGCGATCCAACACTATCCTGAAAAAATCATCGAAGCCTACAAAAATGGTGGAACACCACGATTGGACGGTAGCTATACCGTTTTTGGTCAAGTGATCGAAGGCATGGATGTAGTAGATAAAATTGCGCAAGCAGAAACCCAAGACTCTGGCAATGGTGAGAATTCTCAACCGGTTGTGCCAGTGAAGATCGAAACGATCAAGGTCTTACAAGAAGCCAAAGAATAAATAAAAAAACCGCTGAAAGCCCCGATTATCGGATGCTCCAGCGGTTTTCTTTTATTTTTGGTCGCCTACGATAAAAGTAAACTCGCACTCCGCAGCTTTTTTGCCATCCACTGTCGCTACTGCATCTGCAGTTCCTACAGAACCTTTGATTTTGGTGATTTCAAAAACAAGTTTCATGGTATCTCCCGGAACAACTTTTTGACGGAATTTTGCTTTGTTGATGCCGCCGATATACGCCGTTCTGCCTTGGAATTCCTCAGATTTCAATATTAAGATCGATCCTGCTTGTGCCAATGTTTCTAAAATCAAGGCACCTGGCATCACTGGATTTCCCGGAAAATGCCCTTGAAAAAAATCTTCGTTGATGGTGACATTCTTCGTTGCGATAATTTTTTTACCAGATTCGATTTCATCAACATAATCAATATAAATAATTGGGTAGCGATTTGGAATCAAATCCATGACTTCTGTTTCAGTCAATAGTTTTTTCATGGTGTCCCTTCCTTGCTTAAGAATTTATTATAGTTTGATTATCAAAGTATCATAGTTCAAGGAAATTCGCAACTAAATATTTATTAAGAAAAAAATAGTTTGACAATCAAACAATTATGCTTAATAATTAGAAATCAAGATAGTTTGATTTACTATTTGTCATTATACGTATTTTATTGTTGAATTTATTAAGGAGTGGAATTATGAGTTTTTTAACCGGTAAAAAAGTTGTCGTCATGGGCGTTGCTAACAAACGCAGTATTGCTTGGGGCTGTGCACAAGCACTAAAATCCCAAGGAGCCGAAGTGATCTACACATATCAAAACGACCGCATGAAAAAGCCTTTAGAACGCTTATTGGAATCTGATGAATTTGTAGTGGAATGTGACGTCGCCAACGACGAAAGCATTGCTGCCGCCTTTGAAACGATCAAAGAATATGCTGGAGAGATCCACGGTGTGGTCCATGCCGTTGCTTATGCTAATAAAGAAGATCTATCGGGCGATATTTTAAATATTTCTCGTGACGGTTATGCTTTAGCGCAAGATATCAGCAGTTACTCATTGATTGCAGTCACCAAATATGCCAAACCAATCTTAGCTGAAAATGCTGGAATCGTTACCCTTTCATACTTAGGTGCCGAACGGGCAGTACCGAACTACAATATGATGGGGATTGCAAAAGCCGCTTTAGAATCAAGCGTCCGCTATTTAGCTGCCGAACTTTCACCGCAAAAAATCCGTGTTAATGCGATTTCAGCTGGCGCCATCAAAACGCTAGCAGTAACAGGTGTAAAAGACTATCAAAAGCTGATCCAATTGTCAGAGGATCGGACACCTGACCATATTGGTGTAACGATCGAAGAAGTCGGCAATGCTTGTGCCTTCTTGATCAGTCCATTATCAAGCGGGATTATCGGCGAAGTGATTTTTGTTGATAAAGGCGTTCATTTATCTTAATCAATAATTGTCATAGAAAAGTCTGCTATTTGCCTCTCCGTTGGCTGAGCAGGCTTTTTCTGAAAAAAACAGGTATTTCAGAAAACCTCCTTTGCATTTCTATTTTATCTTGGTTAAAATAGATGCAGTAAGACTTGGAGGGATTTTATGAAACAACTGCTACTTGCAGCTAGCACGACCGATTCAAGTGGTTCCAGCATTACCGAACCAGCAGCTGCTCAACTCAATGCATTACAAAAATGGTGGGCGTCCATCGACTGGGAATCGATCATTGGCTTACTGATCCAAAAAGCATTGATGTTGCTTTTTTTATGTATCCTATTTGGTATTTTATTGAAAATAAGCAATATGATCATCGATCGAATCTATCGTTCCTATGAAAAAAAAGCCAGTTTCAATGTGAGTCGAATCAACACGATCCATACCCTGATCCGCAATACGGTTCATTACACATTAGGCTTCTTTTTTGTCTATGCACTCCTTTCCACCATCGGCGTACCTGTAGGCTCGTTACTAGCCGGTGCCGGAGTCGTCGGGGTCGCACTTGGTTTAGGTGCCCAAGGCTTTATGAATGACTTGATTACTGGCTTCTTCATTATTACAGAGCAACAAATCAATGTTGGTGATTACGTCCGCTTGACCAATCTGACGCTTGAAGGTACGGTGACGGCAGTCGGGATTCGAACGGTCCAATTAAAATCCGTTGATGGAACCGTTCATTATATCCCAAATCGTAACATCACGACCATCAGTAATACATCAAGAGCCAATATGCAAGTCGTTGTCGACGTACGTATCTTACCATCTGAAGGCCTAGATGAAATACGCGCCATCATTGAAGAAGTCAATGACCAGATCGCTCAACAACACGAAGAAGACATTCAAACAGCCCCTACTGTCTTCGGTCTGGTGGATCTAGGGAACAACAACTTTGCGATTCGAACCACCATGTATGTGACCAACGGTACGCAATGGAAAATCAAAGAGGAATTTTTAGCAGCATCGATCGACGCTTTGACAGCCAAAGGCTATACGATCCCTAATGCGCCCATCGTCGGTATTTAAAAAAAGGTTATCCCGAAACTGGGATAACCTTTTTTCTATACCACATGCAGTTCATCCGTCATCTTTGGGGCATCTTCTTTCGAAATCAGCAAATAGCGTCTTTCAATTTCATGTGCCAAATGATTGACGGATTTTAAAATCTCTTTGCGGGTGATGATCCCTACAAAGACATTGTCATCATCAACGATCGGCAAGAATGCTTGATCTACTAAAAGATGCAGCATACTTTCCAACTCATCGTTTTCCTTGATGCAATTCACGTTGACTTCCATGACGTCTGCCACAGTCAGCCCTTCAATATTTTCCATACTGAAGCCAGTGAGATCCATCATTCGTTCCACGATGTTTGAGAGGCTGATTAAGCCGACTAAATGGTCCTCACTATCTAGTACAGGGATCTTTGAATAGCCCACTTTTGATAAAACAAGCAATGCGTGACTCAAAGGGTGGTTATAAAATACCGATGCCACATTCTCTGCAGGCACCAAGAAATTTTCTTGATTCTCGAGTAATATTTTTTCTACGGTCTGTCCTATCAATCTAATTGCCTCCATTTCACAGCTACTCTTCTATTTTACTTGAAAATGAGAATAGAAAGTAGAAACCTGCAAAATTATAATGAAATTTTTACTTTTTGATTCCGCTTACTTAACGTGTGAAAACGAAAGCTAGCTCTGGGACTTTATGAAAGGAACGATCATAGTATTGGATTGCCCATTGTTCTGGCGTACTTTCAATAATCGCAAAGCTTTTGATTTGAATTTGCCCTCGCGGTTGGGAAATACTGCCAGGATTCAAGAAAAGTCGATTCCCGACTTTCTCACAAGCAATTTGATGCGTGTGACCAAACAAAGCGATCGAGGCATCTGCTTGTTGCGCTTTTAATCCTAATTTGGTTACGCCAAAACGAACATCCGCCAAATGGCCATGGGTCATATAGATGGTATCCAGCGACGTTTTAACGATACGCTCATTGGGAAAACCACCACCGTAATCGCAATTGCCGCAAACGACTTGGAATGTTTCCCATAAAGGATCTGTATCAGGCAGTTCAGAGTCTCCACAATGCAGGAATAAATCGACTTGATTTTCGAATTCATTTTTAAGATCAACAAGAATCTCACGATCTGAATGATTGTCACTGACAACTAAATATTTCATACATTTTCTCCTTCTAGCCACACCTGCCACTGTTCTTGGAGTTTTTTGATTGCTTGACCACGGTGGCTCACTCGGTTCTTTTCTTCTTGACTCATTTGGGCTGCGCTTTGCTCTGAACCATCAGGAATAAACAATGGATCGTAACCGAACCCATTTTCTCCACGAGGGATACGGCCGATTCTCCCCGGCCATTGTGCTTCAACCACCAAGCTATCTTTTCCTGGTGCTGCGAAAACTAACGTACAGTGAAATTGAGCACTGCGTTTGTCATCTTCGACATCCGTCAATTCATAAAGCAATTTTGCATTATTGGCAGCATCACTTTTTTGCTCACCGGCAAATCGAGCAGAGTACACGCCTGGGCGTCCCCCTAATGCATCGACTTTCAGTCCTGAGTCATCAGCCAACACCGGTCTTCCCAAAATTCTGGCGATAGTTTCCGCTTTAAGGCGGGCATTTTCTTCGAATGTGGTGCCGGTTTCTTCAACATCCGGCAAGGAAGGATAATCTTTCAAGGTGCGGACATCGTACCCTGCTGCCCCAAAGACGGCTTTAAATTCCTTGGCTTTTCCTGGATTGCCTGTGGCAATGACGATCGTTTTTTCGGGAATCTCATAAGGGGGTTCATCTGGTAAAAACAGTGCCTCTTTTTGATAGGCAATCAATTCTTCGATAGCTGTTTTTCCGTAGATCAGCATCTCATTCAACTGCTGACCATCAAAGGTCGCTTCTTCCCCAGTTCCTTGCAATTCGACAAATCGACCGGATTCTGTCATCACCAAATTCATGTCGACAGCAGCTGAAGAATCTTCTTGATAATCGAGATCAGTCACACAGGTGCCATCTGGTAAGATTCCAACGCTGATGGCTGCCAAATGCTCCTTGATCGGGTCTTCCGTCAATGCTTTGTCACGCAACAATGTATCGATAGCTAAACGCAACGCAACAAATGCGCCGGTAATACTAGCTGTTCGGGTACCACCATCTGCTTGAACGACATCACAATCGACCACAATACTGCGTTCCCCTAGCTTTTCTAAATCGACCACAGCTCGCAAGGAACGAGCGATCAGCCGTTGGATTTCCATTGTACGACCAGAAAGCTTACCTTTGGCACTTTCTCGACGGTTACGAGTGTTGGTCGCTCGTGGGAGCATACTGTATTCGGCTGTGACCCAGCCTTTTCCCGTATCTCGTAAAAACGGAGGGACCCGATCTTCAATCGTTGCCGAACAGATCACGGTTGTGTCACCAAAAGAGATCACAACCGATCCTTCGGGGTGTTTGTAGACGTTGGTTTGAATTTCAACTGGTCTTAACATTGTTTCTTTTCTGCCATCATGTCGCATTTAAAAGCCTCCTAAATCAGTGTGAACCGATGAGATCGTGTCTAAATCAAGCCAATCATTGGCGATCTCATCAAATATTTTCGGTGAACCAGTAGTAAAAAATGCATGCTGCGGGTGCGGATCGTCCTGGCTCGTTGCTGCAATGGCGAAATAGTCCAACAAGGTACTGACTTCCCCCACCGTTTCTGCCCCTGAATCAATGAGCTGGATATGGGCCCCCAATTCATTTTGGATCAAAGGGCGCAATAAAGGATAATGGGTACAGCCCAGAATCACCGTATCTAACCGCTTGTTTTTCAAGGGGCGTAACGTTTCTGCCACAATTTTCTTGGCAACCGAGCTTTGGTATTGTTTGCTTTCTACGATCGGTACAAACTTTGGGCAAGCCAAACTGACGACTGACGCATGGGGGGCTTTCCCATGAAGGGCGCGCTTGTACGAGTCGCTTTTAATCGTTCCGTTTGTCCCAATAACACCGATTCGTTGATTTTTGCTTGCTTTGACCGCTGCTCGACTGCCAGGCAGTATCACGCCGATCACTGGAATATCCAGTTGTTCTTTGATTTCTTCAAGAGCGACCGCTGTTGCTGTGTTACAGGCGATCACCAACATTTTAATGTTTTTTTCCAATAAAAAACGGGTCATTTGCCACGTATACTCGATGACTTGCTCAGCAGGTCTTGGGCCATAAGGGCATCTGGCAGTATCGCCTAGATAAAGAATCGATTCGTTGGGCAGTTGTTTGATTGCCTCTTTGACGACCGTCAACCCACCAACACCAGAATCGATAAAGCCAATTGGTCTGTTGTTTGTCATAGTTTCCATCCTTTACATGAAAGAAAGAGTTTGATGTATTTTTCTCTCTTATTCATTTTGGACTTTTTTTGTCTATTTTTCAAGTATTCCTTTCGTTTGCTAAAGAAAGCTTTCCCAAAAAAATACCAATCGGTACAAAAAAAGCCCCAACCATTGGCTCACAACCAGCAAGTTGCACTTGCATGGTTGAAAGACCGATCGCGGGGATTTTTGTCGATTGTTCATTTTTAGTAATCGTACTGACGTTTTTCCAAAAAACCTGAAAGCAATGACAGTGCATAACAAACCAAAAAGTATAAAACAGTCATTGCCAAAAACATTGGCAAAACATAGTTTGTATTTTGACCATAAATGATCCGGGCATGATGGGTCAACTCTGGTAAAGAAATGATCACGGCTAGTGATGTATCCTTGATCAAAGAGATCAACTGACTGACGATCGCTGGCAACATCGCTTTAAATGCTTGTGGCACGACGATACTGCGCAATACTTCAACATAACTTAATCCCGTTGATAAACCAGCTTCCATCTGACCTTTTGGCACAGAATTCAAGCCCGCTCGAAAGATCTCAGAAAGCATCGCTGATTCAAAAATCGTCAACGCCACCACCGCTGACCAAAAAATGTTAAAGCGGATGCCAATCTGTGGCAAGGCAAAGTAAGTGAAGAAAATGATCAAAAGCAAAGGCAAGTTACGAATAACATCAATCACGACACCTAGTACTTTAGAAAAGACCGGAATCGAGCTGAAGCGTAAAATACCGGCGATTCCTCCAATAATAAAGCTAAATAAGATCGAGAGGATCGACACTTCAACCGTAACACGTAAGCCATCGATCAAAAAGCGAATGTTAATCGCTGAAAAAGCTTCAAAAAAATCCATAGTTCTTTAGCTCCTTTCTATGAGCGGACAGCCCAACGCCGTTCCAAGTAAACCATCAAATAAGACAATGGCAGGGTGATAATCAAATAGAAAAGACCAACAATGATATAGGTATCAAATGTATTGAAGGTCTCGCTTGCGATCAAATCCCCTTGATACATGATATCTAATCCTGCGACCATCGCTAAAATTGAGGAGTTTTTGACGAGGTTAATAAATTGATTGCCTAGTGGCGGCACAACGATTTTAAATGCTTGAGGCAAAATAATGTAGCGCATCGCTTGACTATAAGTAAAGCCAGAAGACAAGGAAGCTTCCATCTGTCCTTTAGGAACCGTTTGGATCCCTGAACGGATCGTCTCGGCGATAAATGCCGATGTATAGATCGTTAAACCAATCGTTCCAGCTTGAAATCCGTCAAAAGAGACCCAATACATTGGCACAACAACATAAAAGAACATCACGATGATCAATAAGGGAATATTTCTAAAAAACTCGACATATGCTTTGGCGATCCCTTTGATGAAGCGATTGTCTGACAACTGAAAAATTGCCATTAAAGTTCCGATCAAAAGGCTAAAAAACAGTGCGATCAAACTCGCCATGACTGTATATTTAAAGCCTTCAATAAACTGACCGGTATAGGTTTGAAATAATTCAACCATTCAGTTTCCTCCTAATCTACTTTTCCTGATTCGTCTTCAGGGAACCACTTGTTGTAAATCTCATCATAGGTTCCATCTTCACGCATTTCCCGCAAGGCTTGATTGACAGCATCTAGAAATGGTTTTTGACCTTTGTTGATGGCAATCCCATAAGGCTCTTCGGTAAATGTTTCGCCAACTAAATGATAATTTGGATTTTCACTCGCCATCCCTAATAGGATTGCGTTATCCGTAGTCATAGCATCCCCTTGTCCTGATTGCAAAGCAGTAAAGGCTTCTGCATAATTTTCAAGTTCTAGGATTTGCGCTTCTGGTGCAGCCTCACGAATGTTTACAGCTGACGTAGAGCCTTTCACGACCAATACAGTGGTGTCTGCGGTCAAATCTTCAATCCCTTGGATTGGACTATCTTTTGCGACCAATAAAGATTGTCCTGCATCAAAATAAACATCCGAAAAGTCAACTTGCTTTTTACGCTCTTCCGTGATGGTCATCGTTGCGATGATCGCATCGATATTGCCGTTTTTCAAAAGCGGAATCCGAGTTTTTGAGGTAACTTCAACAAAAATCGCATTGCCATCACGCCCTAAGATTTTTTCAGTAATCGCACGAGCGATATCAATATCAAAGCCACGTACTTCTCTAGTCGCGATATCCATCAACCCAAATAGACGGGTATCGTTTTTTACGCCCCAAACGATCTGATTCGTCTCTTTGCTGTTTTCTAAAATATCAATATCTGCGGCACTTTGTCCTTTACAACCTGAGAAAGTCACAAGGGCAAAGGCTAAAACTAGAAAAGAAAAAATTTTCTTTTTCATATAGGTTCCTCCTGTCGCTTAATGATTTGTGACTTTGCTCAAGAATTGTTTTGCACGCTCGTCCCTTGGTGCGTCAAAGAATCCATCGACATCCCGTCGATCTTCTAGCACTTGGCCTTCTGCCATAAAGACGATTCGATCTGCTACTTCACGAGCAAAGCTCATTTCATGGGTAACGACGATCATGGACATTCCTTCACTGGCGATTTTTTTCATGACATCTAGTACATCGCCAATCATTTCTGGGTCCAATGCTGAAGTTGGCTCATCAAAAAGCAGCATCTCTGGTTTCATCGCAAGGCCTCGGGCAATTGCGACCCGCTGCTGTTGTCCACCGGATAACATAGACGGATAAGAATCTTTTTTATCCAACATCCCAACTCGATCAAGTAGTTTTTCCGCCAAATTGATGGCTTCTTGCTCATTTTGTTTTAATACTTTAATCGGCGCTAACGTAATGTTTTCTAACACGGTTTTGTTTGGATACAAGTTAAAATGTTGAAACACCATACCAATGTTTTTTCTAACTTCTGTCATTTTGACATCTTTATCAAATAAGTTCTTGCCGTTGACTAACAATTGACCACCTGAAATGGTTTCTAGTCCATTAATTGTACGGAGCATTGTACTTTTACCAGAACCTGAAGGTCCGATAACAACAACGACCTCACCTTTTTCAAATTCAAGGTTGATGTTTTTTAATGCATGGAACTTTCCGTAATATTTCTCTACGTTCTTAAATTCGATCATTGCCATTGATTCACACTCCTAGCTATTTTTAAAATTAAATGAGTAAATGGAAAGATTTGATTCATATTATAGCCCAATCTTTTTTCATTTGTAAAGGTGCTTTTCCAATGTTCCCCCCTTATTTCTGAAAAGACAAGTGCTATTTTACTTTGATGTGAGGTTTTTGTCCATGAAAATTTTTCTAACCTCGACAGATCACAAGGAGAACCTGTTGTTTCTTTTGCTAAAAAAAGGTAAGATAAACCATATAACAAAGGTAAAGGTGGAAAAAAAGTGAATACGATTTTAACTGGCGACCGCCCAACTGGCAAACTGCATCTTGGCCATTATGTGGGGTCTTTAAAAAAACGGGTCGAAATGCAAGCTGACCCTGAAAATCAGCTTTATATCATGGTCGCTGATATGCAGGCACTAACAGATAATGCGAAAACACCTGAGAAGGTCTCAGCGAATATTTTAGAAGTCGCTTTGGATTATTTAGCCGTTGGATTGGATCCATCAAAAACAACGATGTTTATTCAATCGCAAATCCCTCAACTCTCTGAATTGACGATGTACTACCTAAATTTAGTCAGTGTAGCACGCGTGCGACGCAACCCGACGGTCAAAGCAGAAATTGAACAAAAGAAATTTGGCGAAGGCGTTCCTTCTGGTTTCTTCATCTATCCAGTCTCTCAAGCAGCGGATATCACTGCTTTTAAAGCAAACTTAGTCCCAGTTGGTGAAGATCAAAAACCAATGCTGGAACAAACACAAGAAATCGTGCATAGTTTTAATTCTACGTATAGTGAAGTATTGGTCGAACCAAAAGCTGTTTTACCGCCAAAAGGTATGGGACGTTTGGCTGGGATCGACGGCAATGGAAAAATGAGTAAGTCACTAAATAACGGTATCTATTTAGCAGATCCAGCTGATGTGTTACAAAAGAAAGTGATGAGCATGTACACTGATCCAAATCACATCCATGTCGAAGACCCCGGACAAGTCGAAGGCAATATGGTCTTTACGTATCTTGATGTATTTGGTACCGAAAAAGAAAAAATTACTGAATTAAAAGAACATTACACCCGTGGCGGATTAGGAGATGTCAAAATCAAACGCTATTTGATCGATGTTCTGGAAGCCGAATTTGCACCGATTCGGGAACGACGTGAAGCTTTTGCGAAAGATCCCGGTGAAGTGATGAACTTATTAAAACTTGGTAGCGAAAAAGCAGAACAAGTTGCCGCCCAAACGTTAGCTGAAGTCAAAAATGCAATGGGCATCAATTACTTTGCTTAAAAAAATAAGCCTTAGCGGCTTATTTTTTTGTTCACAAATCGAGAATACAATTTAATGCTAAACCTACGAGCACACTCTGTGTTAGGTTTCACGAGCAAACTTCATCCACAGACCGATCCATTAGGCAACTTTATTTGATGCGATTTCTTGCGAAAAAACCTAGAAAATTGCCCTAAAAATAACTTCGAAAATGCTGATTAGAGGATCATTTTCTCAACCTTGACAGCGCTAAAAAAAGAACAGATCAAAAAAGCTGGATTGCCTTTGATAGTGAGATACTTTACGGCTCCAATCCAACTCCTAACATTTTTGCGTCATCTGAACATCTATTATAATAGTAGAAAACGTTCCCCACCTTCATTTTTTTCAAGGTGGAGAACGTTTTTCTTCATACTTCTATTAACGGATTTCTGCTTGAACTTTCTCTTTTAAGTTACGAGTAATTTTTGCGATTGCTTGATTGATCTCTTCATCCGTCAAAGTAGCTTCAGGATTGCTAAACGTCAGGCTATATCCTAATGATTTTTTGCCTGCGTCAATGTTCTTCCCTTGATAAACGTCGAATAAGCGAATATCACTTAAGAAGCGACCTGCACTTTCACGGATAATCTCCATCACTGATTGGTTGTCGATTGCTTCATCAAGCAAGAGTGCCATATCCCGCGTTACTGATGGGAATTTTGAGACCGGTTGATAGACCAATTGCTCAGTTTTAGCTGCTAGCAGTTGATCCAAGTCCAATTCAGCGACATACGTTTCACTCACTTCATAGGCTTTGGCGATCGATGGGTGGACTTGTCCCAAGAAGCCGATTTCTTGGTCATCTAGCAAGATCATTGCCGTACGACCAGGATGCATCTCTTTGATAGCTGCCGTTTTTTGATAACGAATACGGTCGGTTAATACCAACGAATCAAATAGATTTTCTAAAATGCCTTTTAAATGGAAGAAATCAACTTTTTGAGCTTGGGTTTGCCAGTCTTTCTCATGGATATTCCCTGTCAATGCTAGTCCTAAATGATTGACTTCTGTTGGCAGCTCGTGTTTACTGTCGCCTGTCTGATAAAAGACGCGACCAATTTCATACAAAGCAACACAATTGTTTTTACGTGCCAAGTTGTACGCAACGTCGTCTAACAAACCTGAAATCAGATTCAAGCGCAAGACGGCACGTTCTTCGGTCATTGGCCAATCCAATCGAGTCACTTGGCTCGATTTATTCGTAAATTGTTGTGCCTTCTCTTCCGTTGTCAAAGCATAGCTGATGGCTTCACTGACCCCATTGCCTTCCAATAGCGTCCGAACTTCTCTGGTCAGACGTTGCGCTTTGGTTAGATGACCGGCAACCGTTTCTCCTTGCGGTAAAGTCGATGGCAAACGATCATAACCGTAAATACGCGCCACTTCTTCAATGATATCTGCTTCGATCGTAATATCCCAACGACGAGGTGGGACAGAAACAATATAGCTGTCTGCTTCTTGACGATGACCAAAGCCTAATGCATCAAAGATTTCTTGCACTTCTTCATCAGTGATTTCTGTGCCTAAATAGCTATTGATTCGATCTAAAGTGATTGTAACCTCAACAGGTTCTACTGCTACTTGGGAACCTATTACTGCCCCTTTTAAGACCGTTCCACCAGCAAGTTCCGCAATCAGTGCTGCTGCTGCATCACAAGCTTTTGCAACCGTGGCTTGGTTGATCCCTTTTTCAAAACGAGCGGAGGATTCACTTCTTAAATTGAATTTCTTTGAGGTCAAACGAATCGCTAACGGATCGAACAAGGCCGCTTCTAAAGCGACTGTAGTCGTTTTTTCCGTGATTTCTGAATCAAGACCTCCCATGACGCCTGCGAGCGCAACGGGCGTGGTTCCGTTGGTGATAACGATGTCTTCTGGGGAAAGCTGACGTGTTTCTCCATCTAAAGTCACCAAACTTTCATTTTCTTTACCACGACGGACAAGTATTTCTTTGCTGTCGAGCTTTTGATAATCAAAGGCATGCAATGGTTGGCCAAATAATAGTAAGATATAATTCGTCACGTCCACGACATTGTTGATTGGACGAATACCTTCATTCATCAAGCGATTTTGCAACCATTGTGGACTTGGGGCGATCGTTACACCATCAATGATTCGAATTTGGTAGGCGGGTGCATCTGTTGCTTCAGTGACCTTCACCTGAATTTTATCGGCAGCAGCTACTTCACTTTCAGTAAGCGAAATTTCAAGAAACTTCGGTGTTTGGCGATAGATCGCACCGACTTCATAAGCAACCCCCCGCATGCTCAACGCATCCGCACGATTCGGAGTGATCGACAATTCGATAATGTGATCATCCATATCCAGATAAGGAAAAACCGGTGATCCTGGTTCTGCTTCTGCTGGTAAATAATAGATTCCTTCCGCGTATTCTTTGGGAATCACGCTATCGGCATATCCCAACTCTTGCAACGAACAAATCATGCCGTTGGAAACTTCTCCCCGCATCTTGCCCTTTTTTATTTTTACGTTGCCCGCGATTCGAGAGCCGGGTAATGCCACGATGACTTTGATGCCGCTTTTGACATTCGGCGCACCGCAAACGATCTGTGAGTCTTCATCCTCACCAATATTTACTTGGCAAATCGATAGATGGTCAGAGTCCGGATGCGGTCGGCAGTCGGTCACTTCTCCGACAACGATTTTTTTTAAACCTTCTTCAGGCACGTCAATACCTTCGACTTCGATCCCCGTCACTGACATTTTATCTGCCAGCTCTTTGGGTGTGATCTCAGACAGATCAAGGTATTCATTTAACCATTTATATGATACTAACATTTATTGTTCCCCCTTGAACTGGCGAATAAAACGCACATCATTTTGATAGAATTGGCGAATGTCGTTCACGCCGTAGCGCAACATTGCCACTCGGTCAGGACCTAAACCAAAAGCAAATCCCGAATATTGGGTTGGATCAATCCCTGACATTTCTAAGACGTTAGGATGGACCATTCCGGCACCAAGGATCTCGATCCAGCCAGTTTGTTTACAAACATTACATCCGGCACCACCACACTTGAAGCAACTGACATCGACTTCGACCGATGGTTCTGTGAAAGGGAAATAGCTTGGTCGCAAGCGAATTTGGCGATCTTCCCCAAACATTTTTTGCATCATGACTTCTAAGGTTCCTTTTAAGTCACCCATCGTAATATTTTTATCGATTACCAATCCTTCAATTTGATGGAATTGGTGGCTATGGGTCGCATCATCTGTATCACGACGGAAAACTTTCCCGGGAGAGATCATCCGTAACGGCCCTTTTGAAAAATCATGGGTCTCCATTGTTCTCGCTTGAACGGGTGATGTATGGGTTCGAATCAACACTTCCTCTGAAATATAAAAGGTGTCCTGCATGTCTCTGGCAGGATGATCTTTTGGCAGATTCATCCGCTCGAAGTTGTAATGATCTTTTTCCACTTCATAGCCTTCAACGACTTGGTAGCCCATACCAACAAAGATGTCTTCGATTTCTTCCATGATTTGTGTCAGCACATGGCGAGTTCCTCGGTCCATCTTTTTACCAGGCAACGTCACGTCGATGGATTCTTCAGCGAGGGCTTTTTCCAAGTTTGCTGCTTCGATAGACGTCTTGGCTTCTTCGATCGCTTCTGTCAAAATATCACGAATCTCGTTGGCATAGCTCCCCACCTTCGGCCGTTCTTCCGCAGAAAGATCTTTCATCCCCCGTAGAACTTCAGTGATGGGTCCTTTTTTTCCAAGCACTTCCACTCGAATTTGATTCAAGTCGTTCATGGTTGGACTTTCTTTGATTTTAAGCAATGTCGTTTCCTTCAATGCTTCTAATTTTTCTTGTAAAGACATGTGTTTCCTCCTTCTATACTGTGAATAGTGTAAGAATAACAAGACTGGATTGACTGAATAAAGGGAATATCATTCATTTAAAGACAAAAAAAGACATCATCCCTTAAAAAAGGAACGACGTCTCGTGTTACCATCCTCATTCGCGAAAAAACCGCGCACTCACTTCGGCTAACGACAGCAAAACTGCCGACTGACTGTAATCAGCAAGCTCCAGAAGTGAAATTCATTTTTCGAATGCAGGACTTGCTTTCAGTCTGTGACAAGTCTCCCTTTTTCTGATTCAGCCAAATTACTAGTTTCTATCAACGCTTTTTAACTATTCATTTAAGGTTAGTTTACCTAATTTCTGGTGAGAAATCAACTGCATTCTTCCTCACGTACCCATGTTTCTGCCCAACGCTTCACACTCATCATACTCTTTTCAAGAGCAATACCTCTTGGCGTCAAGCAGTAAAGATTGTTTTCTTTGCAGACAATTTCTTCCCGCTCTAATTCTTTCAAGCGTTCGACTAACACCCGATCACTCACTTGAGGAATCTTGTTTGCTAACTCAACAAATCTTTGTTTGCCGTCTTCAAGAAGGACATCAATGATCAAGCCGTTCCACTTTTTGCCTAAAATAGAAAAAGCTTTTTCAAATTTAGGACAAAGGGCATAATCCGATTCTACTTTTATCATTCTCCATCACCTCTTTTACCTATTATAGCATATGACTTACGAATTGTAAGAAACTAGGATCGATCAGTTAGAATGACACGATCATCTTAGGTTTTAACAGCACTAAATAGGTCTGTTTCACTGGTTTGTTCAACGCTTTCTCCAATGCTTGGCAATAGAGTTTCAATTGACCATAGTATCGTTCGCGCATTTTCTTTTCAATCTGAGCCTGACTACCGAAAACATCATCTGTTTTAAAGTCATACAAAATGATTTCATCCGCCAATTCAATATAGCCATCGATAATTCCGTGGATCAAAAGCGGCGCATCTGGTTCGTCAAACTCTTCAAAGATCGTATCAGCCTCTTTTAGCATCGAAAACGGTTGTTCCCGCTTCACCAAATTAGAGGATCGGTTCAGCAATTCACCTAGTTCAGTTTGATAAAACCACAAAATGCTCGATCGGTCAATTTTTTTGGCGATTTCTTCAGAAAAAAATTGCTTTTTCACGAGTTCAGCAATCAGGAGCTCCAAAGTATCTTGATTTGGCGTCATTCCTAATGGGATCATTTGCAAAACCGTATGAGTTGCGGTCCCGATACTGCTGGCGAGAGGCTTCGTCTCTTGCAGAAATTTTGGTTTCGCCAATTCATCCTGTACGTAGCGATATTGCTGAGGATTCGTCTTCTCGGAAACCGACCGCCATTCCAACAAAGTGGTCTGTTGATCATCAGGATCATTATAGAGTCTTTTCAATTCTGATACAGATTGATAACTAGTCGTTTGGGTCGCTTTTTGATAAGGATAGCGATAGGCTAGGCGTTTCAAAAGATCATCGATATTGCTATCTGGCGCAAGCAATCGTTTAGGCTCCTCGACTGGCGCAAGGGTCTCTTGGACTTGTTGCGCGATCGTTTCTTGATTCCACCATGACAGACGAAAATGAGCAGGATGATCGATCGTCCGCTTGCGCTCTGACGCTTCAGAGAATACTGCTTCCATATCTGGATGGCGCATCAGGGTCCGTCCGACCCAATCCATCAAACTCCCCCGGGCAACAAGGCGCAATGCAGGGTCAAGAACCATTTCGGCTTGCGTCAAGCCAGATTGCCACGTCTTAAAGGCATCCGCTTGATTTTTGTAGGAGCCCACTAAGAAAAGCTTCTGCTCTGCTCGTGTCAATGCTACGTACAATTTTCGCATTTCTTCTGATAAGGCTTTTTTCAAACGAACTTGCTTGATGGCTTGAAACGGCAGTGTCTCAAATTTAAGATTTTCTGTGGGTTCCACATATTGGATTCCAGCCCCCAGTTGTTCTTCAAAGATATAGCGTTTTTGAAAATCTTGGTAGTTAAAGAATTTTGTTGTATCCAATAAGAACACAACAGGGAATTCCAAGCCTTTACTTGCATGAACGGTCATCACTCGAACGGCATCTTCTACAGGAGTAGCCACAGGCTCCGCCAAATCCTTGTTTTTTTCTTGCATTTTTTCGATGAAGCGTATGAATTGGTACAAACCACGGAAACTGCTCTTTTCGTATTTTTCGGCTCTGTGGATCAATGCCACTAAATTTGCATAACGCTGCTGTCCTGCAGGAAGTCCCACAACATAATCCAAGTAAGCAGTATCTTCATAGATTTGCCAAAGCAAGGTTGGGATCGGCAGTCTGCGTGCTTCTTCTCGCCATTGATTTAGTTTAGCTAAAAACCCATCCACCGTTTGCCACAAGTTTGACGCTTCATGTTGACCATGATAATCCAATACTGCATCGTAGTAGTCGCCGGAACGATTGGCTAAACGGATTTCAGCTAATTGATCTTCTGTTAAGCCGACGATTGGCGAGCGCAAGACCGCCACAAGCGGGATGTCTTGGTACGGATTGTCAATGATTTGCAGCAAAGATACGACGGTTTGGATCTCCGTTGCCTGAAAATAGTTTTGAGCATCATTGACCGCCATCGGAATTCCAAACTGCTTAAAGACATCTAGGATAACAAGATTGTTTTTACGTGTGGGGGTCAATAAGACGATATCATTGTAAGTGATTGGTCGATTCGCTTTAGCTTTTTTGTCATAGATCATGAATTTTGATTCAATCAACTCTCGAATCTTCAATGCAGTAATCTGCATCTCACCTTCTGTTTTGTCATCGATCAATTGTTCTTCAGATTCATGCTCTTTTTCATATAACAAGAGCTCTGTGGCAAAGGCATCGCTTTCTGGAAAATGAGGAAAACCGGTAATCAAGGCTGCCGCCTCATCGTAAGGGATTTGGCCAACCTGTTCATCCATCAGCTGTTGAAAAACTAGATTCGTAAAATCCAATACGTCGGAGCGAGAACGGAAATTTTCTGCTAAGACAATTCTCCGCCCACCATTCTCCGTTTCAAATGCCAAGTATTTTTCGATAAACAGCGTCGGATCTGCTAGTCGAAACGAATAGATCGACTGCTTCACATCCCCCACCATAAACATGTTGCCAGGGTTATGATCAACTTGTCTCACCCAATATAAAATTGCCTCTTGCAACCGATTGACGTCTTGGTATTCATCGACTAAAACTTCTTCAAAGCGATCCCGATAATAGACCGACGCCTCACTTCCACTGCCGTCACCTTGTAAAATCTGCAAGGTAAAATGTTCCAAATCATTAAAGTCTAAACGGCCTTTTGAAAGCTTTCTTTCTTGAAATGCTTTCATAAATGCTTCGGTCATGGCCGCCATTTTCTCAACGACAGATGCTGATCGATGAAGCAGTTCCATCATTTCAGCCGGCGGGTATGGAAAGGCCACTTTCAATTGCTCGACCAATTTTTTTGCATCATCTCGCAAGGGCTTGATTTCTTGAGAGAGTTCCTTTTGTTCTGGTTTGCGAAAAGCTGGGTAGCGACCAAAACGCAACACTTGGATCTGCTCAAAGAAGCCATCAACATCGTCTGCATCCAGCAGAGCCTTTAAGGTTTCCACCATTCCCATTTCGGTATCGATCAACTGTGCCGCTTTTTCCATCGCTTCATCAGAACGGGCATAGTCTTGCGCCGCCTGCAGCAAATGCGCCGCTGTCTTCAAATTTTCTTGCAAAGTCGGTTTGATTTGCGATTGGTACAGGATATTTTCAGCAAAGGTTTCTTTACCGATATAGTGATCACTTAGATGAGCTAGCCAGTTGACTGGATCCGGATTTGCTCGGGCAAAGTCATAAAGAGACAGGATCAGATCCCCGACGCCTTCATCAGAACGATCACTAGAAAAATTTTCTGTCAAACGAAAGAAGGCTTCATCATTGGCTTCATATTGTTGATCTCTCAGCTGTGTCCAGATTTCTTCTTTCATCAATAAAATTTCGGTTTCATCGGTCATCATGCGGAAATTTGGATCTAAATCGATCAAATAATAAAAACGCCGAATCACAGTTAAACAAAACGCATGCAAAGTAGAAATGTTAGCTGTCGGCAATAGCTGCAGCTGACGGACGAAGTGCTGGCGTTTTTGCTCATCACTTTCTTGGTTGATGGCTTGTTGCAATGCCGCTTGAATCCGTTCTTTCATTTCTCGAGCAGCTGCTTCGGTAAAGGTCACGATCAGTAAAGAATCGATCGTCGTTCCTGCTTTTAACTTTTCGATCACTCGCCGAACCAAAACGGTGGTTTTTCCTGAACCCGCTGAAGCGGAAACGAGGATATTATCCCCTTTATCAAAAATGGCTTGCCATTGGGTATCCGTAAAGGTTTCATTTTGCGGTTTTAAAGGGATCTTACTCATCTTCTTCCTCCCTTAAGCGATGGATAATCTCATCTTTAGATAAGTTTTCTAAACGGTGGTACTCATTTTCTTTCAACAATACATCAAAATCACAGATGCTGCGAAACGGACAAAACTCACACGCCCGTTTTTTGTCTTTTAAATTATAAGAAGGGTTTAAGGCGATTTCACCGCTTAATAGCTTCTCACCGCTTTGTTGCATGTTTTTACGATTGTGTCTTCTTAACAGCTCAAGCTCTTCTTCTGTATAAAACTTGTTTTTCGCCTGCGTCGTTTTTTGATAATCGCCGTTTTTGTCTTTTCGAACAGGAAATATCGGTGAATTTTTGCTGGCTTCAACATCCTCATCTAGCAATGGGAAAACAGCCGGTTCGTCAATAAACAACCCGTCATACTTGAAACGTTTTAAACGTTCTTCTTCACTGGCTTCTTGTCCGTCCAAAAGCGGATTATGCACATGCAGATAATATGCACCGGCTGGTCGCACATTTGGCGAACCAACCAGTTGGACAGCATCCGTCAATGCGACATCGAGATAGGTGATCAACTGCATCGCAAGTCCGTAGTAGGCTTCAGAAAGGTCAAAATCTCGGCTGCTAGATTTATAGTCAACAACAGAAAGCCATTGTTCTTCTTCCGTTTTCGCCGTATCGACTCGATCGATCTTCCCCCGTACATGTAGTTTCCCACCAGAGCTTAAAGGCAATTCGATCCCGTTGATCCCATTTGAGCCAGCGATCTGGCCGAACAGTACCTCCGTCTTTTCCGGACTAAAATGCATTTTTTGTCCTTGTTTCGCTAATGCCCACGCTACTCGCTGAATCGTCTTGCCTAATTGATACCGAATAAAATTCATCCGAGCAGAGCTCGTCAGTAAGCGATAACGGCTTTCGCCAAAAATTTCCTGCAAAACGACTTCCACAAATTGCACGCGTTGGTCAGCAGTTAACTGGGTCAAGGAAATATTTTCAGCAATCAGGACTTTGACAAAGCGGTCCAACGCATCATGGAAAAACTCACCGGTCATCGCTGGATTTAAACCATAAACTTCCCGTTCTTTTAACCGTAATCCGTAGCTGACGAAATACTTGTATTCACACTGATAGAACGTCTCCATCTGAGAAATGGAACTGTAGATCGACGGTCCATATAGTGCCGCAGCTTGTGCTTGAGACAAAGGAATCGGAATATTTTGATGAGTTTGGCTTTCAAATACTTGGGCAGCTAAATCTGTCCATTCCGAACGCAGCAGTGCTTGTTTCAGCTGCTCCCAGACTCGAGGCATATTCTCTTTGTTTTTTTGCGCTTGCTGACTGAGGTTATTGATTTGGTAAATCAGGCCACGGTAACTGCCGACATAGTTTCTCGGGTCACTGGTCAGCATTAAAATGCCGCGATCTTGCAGAGGAACATCCAAATGTTTGATCACGCGGTCTAAATAAGGCGACATCTTGATGTTTTGCTGTGTATCAAAATTAACGGCATAGGACAGTGATAAGTGCTCTGTCGCTGAAAGCAAGACAGAATAAAAGGCAAATGGTTCTTTGACACTTCCTTCCACCACTGTGTCTCTAAGGTATTTCTCACCGTTGAACAACTGATTGAAATGCTGACGTTCTTCATTCGTCAACAATGTTTTGTTCTCTATTTTTCTTGGCAACGCCGTTTCATTCAATCCCGGTGCAAATGTGATCTTCGCTTGTTTTGGACGAGCCAAATCAAGGCGGTTGACGTTGACCTGGTCGATCGCTGTTGGGATCTTCCCGAATGTGACGTTTTCTAAGCCAGTCAACAAAACATCTTCAAAGAGCGCAAAATCAAAGGGCTCTTCTCCATAGATCGTGGCATATTCATCTAGCAAATCCATTAAAGCTTGCCATGCTTGTTCATGGTTGCGAGCTTGATCCAATTTTCCTTGTTGGATTGCCTGGTCTCGCCAATGCCGTAGTTGTTGCTCGACACCGGCATTCAGTAAAAAGCGATACAGCAGTTCTACGGCATCTCGATTTGTTCTAGCAGCCGTCAGCCAGTCAAGAGTATCAGCAATATCTTGCTTAAAGGCCCTACGCAACTGGTTGGTATACGCCGTCAAATCCACTTTATCCGTCTGCTCTTCTTCTGATTGTAAATACTCGATCAGTTCCCAATCTTCGTTTCTTGTCCAGCTAACTCCTTGAAAGTCATGGGCTAATGCTTTATTTTCAGTAATATCCACTAACTTACGAAACTGGTCACGCCCAACGAGCCAATCTGCTTCGGAGCGATAGGCTGCCGGTAAATAAAGTTCCGTTCTTAATAATCGCAAAATATCATTTAAGCGGAAACCATAGGATTGACAAGCAAAAAAAGCATTCAAAAACTCAACCAATGGATGTTGTGCCATCATCTGCTCTTCATCGATATAAAAAGGAATCTCAAACTCAGTAAAAATTTTAGGAATATACTGATGATAGACTTCTGGTTCGGCGATCAATAATTGGATATCCCGATATCGTAATGTTGGGTACCGTTTCTTATCACTCATCATCCCGCGGATCGACGCTGCGATTTGACGGATCTCTTCTTCGGGATTCCCAACTTTCCAGACTGCCAGAAAGTCTTTGACGGAGGTCTGCTGATGATAATTGGCTTGTGATTGGGTCTGGCGCCAAAAAGTTTCTACTTCCTTGTACGCCTGCGGGATCGATCCCTCGTCTTCTTTGTCCACCTCTTGGTTGACAGAAAGTTTCTGATCTAAGAAAATGTTCACTTGATTTTCTCGGGCAAAACTGATCAACTGATAATAGGTCCGTCCTGCTTCGTAAAATAAATCCAATGGCGTGGGCATTTCTTGCGGATACCCGCGATCCAGAAAAAGATCAATAATGACATGACTTCTCTTCATCAGTACTTGTATCAACTGTTGCTCTTGGGTTGAAAAAGCGGAGAAACCGCTGATAATAAATAAGGCGTGGGAAAGATCTGGCGCTTTGTTCAAAGACAAAGCAGTTGGTATCGTTTGATCCACCCGGGAGTCTCCCAGCAAGGAACCTTCCAGAAAGCGTGTCAGTAAGGTGAGCGGTTGTTCGACTTGTAATGCACGCTCCAGAAGTTCTTGTTCAAATCGTTGAAAAATTATCGCCAATTCACTGTATTTCTTCTCTTCATCTTGGGTTGCACTGGGGGCAACACCACCAGCTAATAAATCCTCGATCCCCAAACGGCTTGTATGCATTTCTTGATAAAAGGCCAATAGCTGCTGGATAAAACCCGCTTTATTAATTTCGCCGCGATACAAGACAAGTTCTTCTTCTAAATCCAAAAGCAGCTTGCGCATGATCATGGAGGCACCATTTTCAGTGATGGCATTTTGAGAAAGCAATCCTGTTTGCTGCAAATAAAACCAAGCCAAACGGTGAAAACTATACACTTGGGCGCGAATAGAAGCAAAATCTTCTACGCGATCCTCTCTCAATAATTGAAGGATCTCACGCTCTCGTTCAAATTTATTGTAGTTAGGAACGAGGAAAAACACTTCTTGATGGTCTTTTTCTAACCAGCTTTTTGCCTGCTCTATCACAGCTTGATCATGACGACAACGGCCATCACCAAGGATAAATCGTAAACTCATGAAAGGACTCCTTCTCTACATAGTTTTAAAAAATCCCCAAAAAACAATGAGCAGCTTTTCTTCGAAAGCGACGTTTTTGTCTAGTGGTCATTTTCAGAAACACGTTACAAAATCGGTAATACTCGTTCAATCTTTTCCTAACATGCCAAAATCGGCAATGGGCCAAAAAACAAATTTTACATCCCCCAAAATCGTTGATTCATCGATCAAGCCTAATTGACGGCTATCTTTAGAGATTCGGCGATTATCACCTAAAACCAATACTTGGCCTTCAGGAATGACTTCCACACCAAATAGACTCATGTCAAAGTCACTGGTCAAAGGAAAGCCATCGGTGACAGCCGCTTTGAATTCATCCAAATAGGGTTCATCATACGCTTGTCCATTAATGTACAGGGTATCGTTTTGATAAGCAACCCGATCCCCCGGCAAACCGATCACTCTTTTGATATAATTTTTCCCCTCTTCATCCGGCGCTTCGAATGTAATGATATCAAAACGCTCGATTTCCGTGTTCTTCAAAGCAATCACTCGCTCACCATCATGTAAGGTTGGATCCATCGAATCTCCTTTTACAATAACTGGGGTAAAGACATATTGTCTTAATAACAAAAGGAATAAGGCGAAGATCACGACAAATCCCACTGTTTTTAAAAGCTCTTTTATCTGTTGCACGTGTCCTTCACTCCTTGAATGTTTTTACTATTTTTTAAAAGAATCGAACAAACATTCTTATTTTCTATTCTACCATAAAATGATAGAAGCAGGACATCTCCTCTCTGGTTCTTTATGAAAATTTGGGGAATCATTAGACTTGCATATGAATTGTCATCTATTCTGATCCGTGCTACGGTTGAAATAGAACCCATTATTGAAAGGAAGTGCCAAAATGAACCAACAGTTACCACAAGTGCCCACGAAGTTATTGATTGACGGAAAATGGCTTGAAGGAACAAAAGAGTCGGTTTCGGTTACCAATCCTGCCACGAATGAAGAACTGGTAAAAGTCAGCCAAGGAGGCATCGATGAAACAAAGCAAGCGATCGATGCCGCCGCGAAAGCCTTCACAGATTGGTCAAAACGTTCGCCTCGAGAACGAGCCGATTTGATGAACAAGATTGCTGATTTAATGGAACAAGAAAGCGACCGTCTGGCAAAGATTATGAGTATGGAACAAGGAAAACCATTCAAGGAAGCGGAGGCAGAAATCCAATCCAACGTTGATAATTTCCGTTGGAATGCTGCTGAAGCACAACGAGTCTATGGTGAAGTGATTCCAGCTCCTGCACACAATCATTGGCTGGTACGCAAAGAAGCCATCGGCGTTGTTGGTGCGATCACACCTTGGAACTTTCCGTCCAATATGATTGCTAGAAAAATCGCGCCTGCTATGGCAGTTGGCTGTACCCTGGTTATGAAACCATCTAAAGAAACACCATTATCAGCATTGGCTTTAGGTGAACTTTTTCAACAAGCGGGCCTTCCTGACGGAGTCGTCAATATCGTCTTAGGGGATTCTTCTGAAATCGGGAAAGAATTGACTGAGAATGAACAAGTCAAAAAAATCACCTTTACCGGCTCCACGAAAGTTGGGATGAAATTATATGAACAAGCTGCACCAACTCTGAAAAAAGTTTCATTGGAGTTAGGCGGCCATGCCCCGTTTCTTGTTTTTGCCGATGCTGATTTAGATTTAGCTGCTGAAAAATTAGTTGCAGCTAAATTCCGCAACAACGGTCAAGTTTGTACGTCACCAAATCGTACTTTTGTCGAAGAATCCGTCAAAGACGCTTTTACTAAAAAACTATTAGCGAAAATGGAAACCGTAACGGTCGGTAATGGTCTTGATAACCCCACCGTTGGTCCTTTGATCAATCAAGCTGGCGTTGAAAAAGTTATCGAACAGCTGGAAGATGCGGTAAACAAAGGGGCTGAAGTCTTATGTGGCGGTACAAAACTTACTGAAGGCGAATATGAGAAAGGCAATTTCTTTGCACCGACAGTCATTGATGGCATCACTACTGACATGACTATTTACTATGAAGAAACCTTTGGACCCGTGATTCCATTGATCTCATTTACGGATCGACAAGCAGTCATCGCTGCGGCAAATGATACGGAATTTGGACTAGCCTCCTACTTCTTTTCAACGAATCTGCAAACAATCTCGGATGTAGCCCAAAACCTCCAATATGGGATGGTTGGAGTCAATGACATCGCGATCTCAAACCCGGCGGCTCCCTTCGGCGGCGTCAAGCATTCTGGCTTTGGTCGCGAAAATGGCAAATATGGTCCCGAAGAATATGTGACTGTCAAATTTATCGCCATTGATGTCCAGTAAGAAAAAAAGTCAGGCGCGTTTGCCTGACTTTTTTCTTATAAAGCATTTTGTTTTACTAACATTAAGTAAGAATGTATACTTCACTTTAAGACAATAGAAAAGGTGGGAATACGATGACAAAATTTCTTGATACGATCAAACAACGCCGTTCAATCTATGGGTTAGGTAAAAATGTTGCTCTTTCCGACACAGAAATCGAAGACATTGTGAAAGAAGCAGTGAAAAATAGTCCAACTGCGTTTAACGCACAATCGCCAAGAGCTGTAATTTTATTTGGCGAAGCCCACGAAAAACTGTGGACATTAACAGAGGCTGCGTTAGAACCATTGACACCACCCGAGGCTTTTGAAGCGACAAAACAAAAACTTGCTGGCTTTAAAGCAGGTTACGGAACCGTTTTATTCTTTATTCACACAGATACCGTTAAAAACTTGCAGGACCAATTTGCCCTTTATTCAGAAAACTTCCCGGTTTGGGCGGAACAATCGAATGGGATCGCTCAAGCGAACGCTTGGACCGCTTTAGAAGAAGCTGGATTAGGTGCCAACTTGCAGCATTACAACCCTGTCATCGATGACGCTGTTGCAGCTGAATGGTCAATTCCTGAAAATTGGCAACTGCGGGCGCAACTAGTCTTTGGTTCAAAAGAAAGCGAACCGAACGAAAAAGAATTTCTAAGTGATGATGAGCGCTTCCGCGTGTTCCATTAATCCAATGCGCGACCTAAAAAAGACCCTTGATTACGGCCACATACGGCAGCAATCAAGGGTCTTTTAGTCGTTGGTTCCTTGATCATGGTCGACCAGAATATCGATCGGCGTTCCTTCATTCAAGTGCTCCGACAAAAAAACCACTAATTCAGCTAACGGCTGTTTGAATTTCATTAATGGTCCCCGCATCCCTTTTCGAAAATAGTTCATCTTAATAGGCTGCCCTTCCTTTTCTTGAAATAAAACGACCCGATCGATCTCTTGGTACAGTACCCCTTTAATACTCATTGGATGGACAATAATTCGATCAAGGGCTAACCCGCGGCTGTCTAGCACAAAGCTTAAAAAGACAAAACCTGAAACGATTCCTCGCACCTGATCATCCAATTGGTCACCCATCATCAACATGGACCCGATGATCATTACTGAAAAGATCGTAATAGCGATTTTGCTTAGTTTGCGCTCAACAGCAAGAAAGTGAATCTCTTTGCGTACCACCAATAAATAGAGGTACAAAACAATCGTAAAGGCACACATCATTAGCGTTAACCCACTCATAATACTCTCCGTTCTGTTTTCTTTTCCCTATTTTACCAAAAAATGATCTGTTACAAAAGGCTTAGCCTATTTCCTAGGTTTTTTGATATCTATTTTCACCAGAATTCGGTACAATAGGAAAAAAAGGAGGAATTATCATGAATGCATTTTTTGATAAATTACAACGCTATGACTTGCTTCGTGCCGTCGTATATATCGTCTTCGGCTTCATTATCTTGATCTCACCACGATCTGTCTTTAACACGATCGTTTATCTTGTTGCCGGATACATCGCATGTCTAGGGATCATCAGCTTGTATACGAGCTACAAAGAAAAACAAAAGGGCTATCGCAATGTGCAATCGGTCTCTGGTATCTTACTATTGATCGCTGCAGCTGCGATTTTAGTTTTTGCTAAAGGGTTACTTGCTATTGTACCATTTTTCTTGGGAATCATGATCACCATCAGCGGATGCACCCGCTTAATGGCAAGCTTTAACCAAAAACGCATTGGCTTACCTTACATCACGAGCTTAATCATCAGTCTCTTGATTATTGCTGCTGGACTCGTTCTTGTATTAAATCCATTTGCGACTTGGCTCCTGTTCTTCCAAATTTTTGGTGGTATCTTGATTTTCATGGGGGCATCCGACGCTGTTAACCATTTTCAACGAAAAAGAGCTTAATAAATGAGAATGTTTTAAAATTTCCTTTGAATCTAACATCTACATGTAGACTTTTCCCGCTATTCCTTTTAAAATAGGAGATATCAAACAGTCAGTCCATTGAGAGGCGGGAGGTGCGACATGAAGAAAATCAAGCAAGAAGCAAAACATCCAAATGATGTGCCGGTAATTTTTTTGACCGATGCAACTGGCAAAGTCGTACGAAAAATCTCGATCAATGAGTGGCGTGCGTTAAAAGCGAATCCAGACCAAATCGAAGAACTCGATATCAAATTGTATCGAGAAGCGATCAGTTTCTATCTTCAAGAAGACTATGCGAAAGCAAAAGATCTCTTGCATTTCTTGATCAATAAAACGGACTATAGTCATTACGAATATGTTGAGCGGTTAGCAAATATCTATCGCATCGAAAATCGTCCTGCTAAAGAAAAAGTCCTATTGCTGACTGCTTATCATGCAATCAAACCGTTAGAATCCTCTGAAGGAATTCTAAGAAGGATCGAAAATCGATTACAAAAAATCGATGCCTTTGATTTTCCAACTTCGACACAATTCAGTCATTAAAAAAAGCAGCTATCTTTCGATAGCCGCTTTTTTTATGCTTCTGGCAGTTTACGCAAAAGGCGCAACCCGTTGAACAATACAATCAATGTACTGCCTTCATGGGCAAATACCCCCAACCCAATGTTCATCATGCCGAATAGATTCAAGCCGACTAATAACGCGACGATAAACATGGAGAAGAAAATATTTTGCCAAATGATCCGATCCATCTTCTTCGCTAAGCGATAGGCATATGCAAAACGTGAAAGGTCATTCTTCATGATCACTGCGTCTCCTACTTCAATCGCAACATCTGACCCTTCCCCCATCGCAAAGCCGATGTCTGCTTGAACGAGTGCAGGAGCATCATTGATACCATCACCCACCATGGCGGTTTGTCCGTATGCTTCTTGGAGTGCTCGTACCGCTTCCGCTTTGTTCTCAGGCAAAACATTGGCAGCCACTTGGTCAACCTTTAAGCGCTGACCGATTGCTTCACCAGCAGAGGCACTGTCTCCGGTGATCATAACAGTATGGATACCTTCATTTTTCAAATAATGAATCACAGAAGCTGCCTGTTCGCTCGGCTCATCCATCAATGCGATGATTGCCGTAACCTCTTCGTTGATGGAAAACACGACCATTGTTTTTCCTTGCGCTTCCAATTGACGGTACTGTTGCTCCATCAAACCCGTGAACTGGGTGTTTTCGGTTCTTTTTCCTAATCGATAGGTTTTTGTTCCTGCGACGGCACCTAACCCGGAACCAATCTCGTTTGTGACAGTCAACTGTTCGATTTTTCGTATTTTCTCTGTCTTCTCGAAATAAGTAACGATCGCATCTGCTAATGGGTGGTTGGCTTGCTTTTCCATCGAAACGATGATTGCTGCTGCCTCTGCTTGATCGATCCTATCAGCGAAAACGGCTTCGGTGACTGTAGGTTTTCCGACGGTCAATGTTCCCGTTTTGTCAAAAGCCACCGCTTTGATCTGAGCAAAATTAGTCAAGTAACTGCTCCCTTTAAAAAGAATCCCTTTTTTTGCTAAATTTGAGATCGCCGACAAACTAGCAGGGACAGCGCTTGCCGCTAAAGCACAAGGAGAAGCGGCAATCATCATTACGATCCCACGATAAAAACTTGTATACCAATCCCAACCAAATAGAAACGGTGCAGTCAAAATGAACAAAGGGACTGCAATGAAAACAACTGTTACATAGATTGGTTCGATTTTTTTGATTCGTGTTTCGGTCGGTGATTGATTTGATTGCGCCGCTTCCACCACTGAAAGAATTTTTGCGAAGACTGTTTCAGAGCTGTCTTTCGTGACTTCCATCAAAAATGTGCCGTTTCCATTAATCGTACTCCCATAGACTTCGTTTCCTGTAGTCTTTTCTCGAGGAATACTTTCCCCATTGATCGAGGCTTCATTGATGGCACTCGTTCCAGAAAGAATTACGCCATCTGTTGCTAACTGATCACCAGGCAGCACTTGCAAAATATCCCCTTTTTTTATCTCTGAAGCGGCAATTTTTTTGGTTTTTCCATCTGGACCCATCAAACGGGCTTCCGTGGGATTCAGTTTGAGAAGATTGGTGATTTCTCTTCGACTTTGGCCCTCGGCGTATTCTTCTAAGAAGTGAGCACCTGCAAAAATCAAAATCAACAAAGCGGCTTCATTAAAATTTCCTATGACCATGGAACCAATCGCTGCCAACAACATCAAAAGATGTACATTCGGTGTGAAGCGCCGATTGGCTCTGGTACTTTTTATGGTATCTTCGATCCCTTCCCAAGAAATGTGATAGCCCGCTAATAAAACCGCTGCAAAATAAAAACCATCTTTCACCCATTGGTTCGGAACAAAAAGTGCCAGTATAAAGAGCAGTAAGCCTGCAAAATAAACGTTACGCGGAAGAGTCCCATGATCGTGAGTATGAGAATGTCCCTCCGTTTTTGTGTGATTATGTTGACAAGTATGTTCAGCCATCATCAAAACCTCCTCTAGTCCATCTAACATATGAACAATCAATCATATTTATACACTTATTATATATGAATAAACAATCATATGTCAACCGAAAGAAGTTTTTCTTGTGAAATGTAAGCGTTTTGGGTTTTGTGATTCTTTACGGCATGCTAGAATAAACTTAGGAGAGAAAGGAGTGTTGGTTATGAGAACATTTACTGGCGGTATTTCACTAAGTCCCCCATTAAAAATGTTAAAAGAAAAATTAATGATCGAACAAGATGAAATTCTTACCTTTTCACCCACGATGGTTTTTATCCCTTTAGCACAACATATCGGTGCCCCGGTGGAACCGATCGTTTCCGTTGGCGATTATGTCAAACAAGGGGAAGTGATCGCTGAGACTGATGCGTTTGTATCTGCCAAAATTCATGCATCTGTTTCGGGTAAAATCGTCGACATGGTCGATTGGCCGAATCAAAACAATGAAGAAGGAAAAACCATCATCATTGAAAACGATTATGCTTACCAAAATGATTTTTTGTCTGTCCCCTTCGACTGGCAATCTGCTGCTAACGAAACCATCCTCAACAAAATCCGTCAAGGCGGCATCGCCGGCAAAGGCGGTGCAACGTTTCCCACCCATGTCAAATTCAGTATTGATGAAACAAAAAAAATCCATACTTTGATCTTAAATGGATCTGAATGTGAACCGTTCCTACGCAGTGATGCTTTCTTAATGCAAAAAGAAGCCAAAAAAATCATTCACGGCGCAAAGATCGCCCAAAAATTATTAGCTGGTCCAAAAATTATAATAGGCATCGAAGATGACAAACCAAGAGCCATTTCAGCTATGCAAGCCGCAAGTGCAGAGGATGACACGATAGAAGTCGTTACTGTCCCAACTGTTTATCCAACCGGTGGTGAAAAGCAGTTAGTAGAGTTATTGACCGATCAAGAGGTGCCATTAGGTGGTTTGACTGCCGATATTGGCATCGTCTTGATCAATGTTGCCACCAGCTTTGCCATCGCCGAAGCGGTCTGTTATGACAAACCGTTGATTGAACGCTATACAACCGTTACCGGCGATGTTCAAAATCCCTGCATCGTCAAAAATCCGTTAGGAACACTCGCAGGAGAATTGATCGACTTTGCCGGCGGCTTTCAAGGCGCCCCCAGCAAATTGATTCTTGGTGGACCAATGATGGGAAAATCCGTCAAAACCTTGAAAGTTCCGGTCACCAAAGGCAGCAACGGCATCGTTGTTTTTAATGAAGAAACCGATTGGCTCTATGCCGAAAACCCCTGCATTCGTTGCAATAAATGTGTCGAAGCTTGTCCGATGCGCCTGATGCCGATGGAGATCGATCAGTTTTATCGAGCGGGGGATTATCAAAAATGTGAAGAACTGTTGGCAGAAGCATGTATCAATTGTGGTGCCTGTACCTTCGTCTGCCCAGCCAAACGTTCCTTAGCTGCCAATATCACTGCCGCAAAAGGCAAAGTTGCCCAGCTGCAAAAGGAGGCGAAGGAAAGTGCCTGATTACTACAAGGATTCTGATAGTGAGCGTCTCTTTCAACAGCGGAAAAATCAAGAAACGCCCCCAAGCCCCCATATTCGCAGCAATGACGAGACCATTAAGATCATGGGGTGTGTGGTACTAGCCCTATTACCAGCAGTTTTATTCTCTGGCTATCTTTTTGGGCTCAAGGTATACGGTTTGTTTTTCATTGCGCTAGCTACGGCATTTTCTGCCGACGGTCTTTGGTCCTATCTTGTCAAACGGCCGTTTCGCTTCGATTTAAGCATCGTCGTGACGGCCTTGCTTTTAACCATGAACCTCCCACCAACCGCACCTTGGTATTTCCCAGTGATTGGTGTAGCGTTTGCCGTAATCATCGTCAAAGAATTTTTTGGCGGTATTGGTTATAATTTTCTAAATCCAGCCCTCGGCGGTCGAGCCCTGTTGATTGGCTTGTTTTATAACCAAATGTTTCTAATCAGTTGGCCTGATCCACCATTCGGTAGCATCGCACCAGATGTCGTTTCGCAGGCTACAGCGAACGATGTTGTTTCCGGTGCTACGCCGTTAGCTGTCATGAAAGCGGGAGAAACGTTGAGTGGCTCTGAACTAGTAGATGCCTTTTTAGGATTTACCGGGGGGCGAATCGGTGAAACCAGTGCCTTACTTTTACTGTTGGGTGGAATTTTTCTCGTTTACAAGAAAATCATCTCCCCTCGTATCCCATTGATTATCTTTGCGACGATCGGGCTCTTTGCTTTTATCCTTGGTCCAGAAGGACTTTTTACTGGCAGTTGGCAAACGGTCATCGGTCATATCATCAGTGGTGGTGCCATGTTGGGTGCGATTTATATGGCGACTGATTATTCTTCGACACCAGGAACAAAAGCAGGAGAAAATCTTTTTGCCTTAGGCGTTGGCCTCCTCGTTGTCCTCTTCCGTTTCTTTGGTTTTACAAATGAAGGCATGAGCTATGCCATCTTGATCATGAATTGTTTCACCCCACTTATTGATCGCTTCTTACGCCTTCGCATATTAGGGGAAGGAAAAAAGACCCCGTTCAACCTTAAAATCATGAGCTAAATCGCAAAAAAGGAGGGTTCCTTATGATGATCGCCAATCGGCTAGTGGTCTTTCTAGTCATTCTACTCACAAATTACGCCTGTCAAAATTTGGCGCCGACCGTCAAAGAGAAAAAACCGAACGTGACGACACGGGTGGTTTTCCTCTCAGGGATCATTGCGGTCGCTTACTTGTTCAGTGGGTTAAGCTTTTATCTTTTACTTCAAAATCGTTTCGTCTATGGCAATCAAGTGGTCACCAACTTGGTAAGTGCTGCCATCATCGCCTTGATTACGGGGGGCTTGTGTTTACTGATCGTTCCAGCAAAAAACCGTTTCTTGACGAATGATCTAAAAAAGACGATCCTAGTCAGTGTCTTCTTGCTGACGATCGCTACCGTGACCCAATTTCCCTATACCGATTATTTAACCAATTTATTTGTTGCTGTAGGCATGTATTTCCTCTTTTCTTGTGCTTTGTCAGGGGTTCATACACGGAATCAAATTGCCGCAATTCCGCCAATTCTAAAAGGTTTCCCACTGGATATCGTAACACTTTTTCTATTTTATCTGAGCTTTTCCTTTCTCAACGGTGTCTTCTTCAACTATTTATTCTAAACAAAAAGCAAGTCCCGCCTTGGCAGCGGAACTTGCTTATTTTTTGCGGAATAGCTCTCTGAAGGAACCGATCAAAAAACCAGTCGAAAAAGCATTTTGTGCTTTTTGTTCTTTTTCAGCAGCGATTTTTTGTCGGGTTCGCAGCCCTTTATTGGCATTTTTGGACTTCTTCCCTTCACGGAGTTCTCTCGAAGCCTTTTGAAACTCATTTGAGAAACGATTATACCCAACCATTCCTTTTGCCCCCTTTCTTTTTACATGATACTTAATAACGAGGATTTACTATAGGAATTGCCTTTCTGATGCAAATCAGGTAACATAACAGACAGAAAGATGATTTACCCTAGGTTTATCAGAAAGGAAGATTCCATGAACGAAACCCACACTGGATTGTTAGTCAATAGCCGCGTTTTTCAAGAAACGCCAATGATGCTGACAGGTATCCAACTTTTAGAAGACCACAAAATCGTAAATTGCATTATTAAGGATCGCTACTTAGCCAGCTATGTCTTACGCCTTCCATTAAATAAATACCAATTAGAAGTCGAAGGGAAATGGAACAAGCGGGAACAGTTAGTGATCAAGCATATGAAAATCAAGAATATCGATGAGTTTATTAAAATCGTCGGTACGCCAGAATAACAGGACTCACGAAAGCAAGTGCAGGCAACTGCCCTTGCTTTTTTTTCTGAAAAAATCCAGCTGATTTTCCTCTCTATTCCTCCGAAGTCTATCGCGACATTCTGGTAAACCGATCGATCAAGGCTTTTTGCTCCTCTTTGATACCGATCGCCAACGGTTTGATCATTAATTTGACAGTGGTCGAAGGTGTCTGAATCTGGACTTTTTTATTTACCACACCGCCTAATTGTAATTTTGTGATCTCATGGATCATAATTGTCTGCATCCCTTTTTCATGAAATTGCAGATCTAACTGAATCAAGTGGATTTTTTCTTCGTCAACCACCACGATAAAATACTTTGGGGTTGGCAGGGCAATCATTTTGGCTTCCTCGGCATAACCAGCCAGTTTTCCATGGAACTTCGCGCGGTAGCTTTCTAAATCATCTTTTTTCACGATCCATTTCATCAAAAGCCACATCCTTCCTTAGATACCTTAAGGATACCTGCAGAAACCGCTTTTGCACAACAATATGCCTGCTTGTTTCCTCACATAGCCACTTTCATCTCGTTTGATCGTCAAAGACTTTTCCTCTAGACATAGATGTTTTTGTCACCACGACTGCTGAGTCAAGCAAAAAGACAGCGAGGCGCTTAGTACCCTTCGCTGTCTTTATTTGGATAGTAGTGTTGGAAAAGCCGTAGAAAGATCGGTGCCAGCATCAAATAAAAGATGCCGTTCCCCGCTGCATGCAACGCATCAAAGCTCAATCCTTGAAAGTAATAAGCCCAAAAGCTGGGAAACCCATAAAGCTTGACACTGATCCAAGATATCACAAAGCCATAAGCAAACCCTGCAAACACACTGTAGCTGACTTGTAAAAGCAACCGTTTCATAAACAGCTTGCTTTTTGACAACAGATACATCCCCAAAATAATGATTGCATAACTAACTAATTGAGCGATCGTCCATATTCCCATTCCCATGTAAAAATTGGTAATCAGCATCGAGAGCAGACAAACGATCAATCCACGACGAAGACCTAAATGGATGGTTACTAATAAAAAGATCACCGTCATTGGTTGAACATTGGGTAAGGGTTGAAAAAGTGTCCTGCCGACGACGGCCGCTGCCACAAGCAGCCCTAAATAAGCAATTTCTTTTCCAGCAAATGAAAGTAGTTTATTCGAATTTTTCATAGGTGAAAACCACTTTATCGTTGTTTCCTAAAAAGGTATCATCCGCCCCAGTTGTAATCATTTCATCATTGATTGTATACGTCCAATAATAGCCAGCTTTTTCATCTTGCGCTAAACCGTCGATGCTGGTGATCATCCCTTGATTTTCTTCCAAGTTAAAGTTGTCTTTCATGATGGTCATCAAAGAAACCCCTTCTTTAAAAGTGACCGTTTTGGTATCAATCTCCCGGTCTTGCTCTTCACTTTTATTATTGAAGCTGATTTGGGCAGTGCGCTCTTCGGCATTTTGTTGAACTGACGAAGAGTCACTGGAGGAGTTTCCCGCATCCATCGATGGTTTGGCACAGCCGGCAAAAACCAGACTAAGTAAAAAAATATAACTAAAGATAACTGTTTTCTTCATAATAATGGCTCCTTTGATTATTTTTACAACACCTTATTGTACTAAAAATAAATAAAAAAGGCGAAATATTTTTGTTCCTCTCTATAGAAAGCATTGTAAAACCATGAGACTATGGGTATACTAGCTTCAATCATTCGTAAGAAGAAATGAAGGAGTGTTGGAAAGATGGATAGAAAAAAAGCGTCCTGTACCACTTTACTAGTAGGAAAAAAAGCATCGATCGACGGCTCGACCATGATTGCCCGTAATGAAGATTCTGGAAGCGGTTCGGAACCGCAAAAATTCGTCGTTATCACTCCAGAACAGCAAGGAAATGAATTTTACGCCGTTTTAAGCGGCTGTCGAATTCGTTTACCTAAGGATCCCATACGTTATACTTCGACACCTGAAGCAGATGAATCCCAAGGAGTCTGGGCAGCTTCAGGAATCAATGAAGAAAATATCGCCATGACTGCGACAGAAACGATCACAACCAATTCACGCGTTTTGGCTATTGATCCATATGTGGAAGATGGTATCGGGGAAGCTGATTTCGTCAGCATCGTACTGCCTTACATCCATTCCGCTAAAGAAGGTGTTTTGCGCTTAGGGGAACTCTTAGAAACCTATGGTACCTATGAAGCCAACGGGATCGCGTTTTCTGATGCCGAGGAAATTTGGTATATGGAAACCATCGGTGGACATCACTGGGCAGCTGTTCGCCTACCCGATGATGCCTATGTCGTGGCACCCAATCGCTTAAACATTGATCACTTCGATTTCGCCTCAGAAATGACGTTGTGTTCGCAGGATCTCGAACAGTTGATTGAAGACTATCAATTAAATCCTGATTTTGAAGGTATCAATCTACGCCATATTTTTGGCAGCTCATCAGAAAAAGATACCCGTTACAATAACCCGCGGGCATGGTACATTCAAAAACACTTTAGCGGAACAGCTGCTGAACCGATCAATCAAGAGCTCCCGTTTGTATGCTACCCAAAACAAAAGCTATCCGTGGAAGATGTAAAATGGGCATTGAGCTCCCACTTCCAAAATACGCCTTTTGACCCTTACGGTACAGGAACCGAGACACAAAAAACACAATTCCGATCGATTGCTCTCAATCGCAACCAGCAAGTCCATATTTTGCAGATCCGCAACCACGTGCCTGCAGCAATCGCTGGCATTCATTGGCTCGCCTTTGGTCCCAATACCTTCAACGGCGTTGTGCCATTTTATGCAGCTATCACTAAGACCCCACTTGGCTATTGCGATACGACAAAGACCTACGATCCAACAAATAGCTATTGGTTAGGACGCACCTTGGCGTTGATTGGGGACAGCAACTACGATCGCTATAGTGATCTTGCCAACCGTTTTGAAATGGAAACGATGGCGGCTTGTCGCCGCATCCAACAAGAAACTGATTGTAAAGCTTCCGCTGAAAAGGAGCCTACTCGTCTGCTTGAAGAAGCCAACGCTGAGATGGCTGAACTGTATTTAAAAAATGCAACAACGTTACTAGGAAAAATGGTGGAGTCTGGCAGTAATAAAATGGCCTTGCGTTTTTCTTTAGCCGATTAGTCAATCGCTGAAAATAAAAGGATTAACAAAAACTTTACATGGAATTGCAGCAATCTAAACATTGCTCTCCTATACTAAAGATACCAATTCGTTTTCTTTTTCCTTGCTGGTACAAATCAAGCAATTGATTTGTACTGGTCCCCCTATGGAAGACCAATTGGTAAAAACCGTTGGGAGGAATGAACATGACTACAAGCATTTATCGGACTGTCACCAACGAAATTGTTAAAGGTGAGATCATCAAGAGCAAGAGTCAGCAAGATATGCTGATCATTCAAGACAAAGAAGGTTATTTCCATGTCGTTGAACCACTCCCCGTTACTACTGCAATGACTCCCCGCACGACGAAAGACTAAAAAAACCACTGGCGATCAGAAAGAATACAGGATCTTTCTGATTGCTCAGTGGGTTCTTTTTGTTAGGTCAAACTCAATGTGAATCGTTTCAAGCCATCAATGAGTTTTTCTCGCGAACAGCCAATGTTTAGGCGCAAAAAATTTCTCCCCTCTTTCCCATAGATTTCCCCTGACATAATCGCAACTTTTCCCTTACGAATCATTCGTTGCTGCAATTCTGCCATCGTTAAACCCATTGCTGTACAATCAATCCACATAAGATACGTGGCTTCACTTTTCGTGACCACGAGTTCTGGGTGATGTTCCTGTAAATAAGCGATCACATAAGCAATGTTACCATCCAGATAGTCATTGAGCTGATCCACCCACTTACTTTCATTATCGTAGGCAGCAATCGTTGCGGTCATGCCAAAAATACTGGTGGAGCTCAACCCATCGGCTTCTTTTAACTGAGTTAAGAAGCGATCACGCAACTTGGAATCAGGAATGATTCCATAAGAATAAATCAACCCTGGAAAATTAAACGTTTTGCTTCCCGAAGTAACAAGGGCTACATTTTTTTGCAACAAATCAATGATTGGTTGATGCCTTTGTCCTTTTCTTACAATGTCCATATGGATCTCATCAGAGATGATAAATACTTCATGGGTTCTCGCCAATTCGATCATTCGTTGCAACTCATCCTTTTGCCAGACTCTCCCAGTTGGGTTATGAGGACTACAGAGGAGAAGAACTTTATTTTCAGGCTGTGCCATCAATCTTGTTAGCTCTTCAAAATCAATGCGATACGAGTTGGCATCATAGATGAGTGCATTAGGTACGATTTTTCTTTTGTTCTCTTTGATCATTTTATAAAACGCATCATACGCTGGCGTCTGAATAATGATCCCATCTCCTGGATCACTGAGTAGGGTGACGAGCTGTTTAACGCTATATATAACGGAAGGACTATAGACCAGCCAATCGCTTTTGATCATGCTGTTAAAACGTTCAGAATACCATTTGCAGACCGCTTGCTTGAATTCATTATGATTCCAACGTGTATACCCAAAAACCGGGTGTTGCATTCGCTTGATAAGTGCCGCTTCAACTGCAGCTGGCACCTTGAAATCCGTATCGGAAATCGTAAATGGCAACAAGTTTTTTTCACCAAAACGGTCTTCAACATAATCCCACTGAGTACACTGGGTTCCTTTACGATTGATTGGTTCATCAAAAAACATTTTCTTCACTCCTACTACTTGACAATTTTGCTAAAGAATCGCATCAAGTTGATTTCTGACTGTTGTTACTTTCGTTCCAATGATTACTTGAACGTTAGTATCATCTAAGTGAACGACTCCAAGCGCACCTAGTTTTTTTAACCGTTCATCATCAACCAGTGAACCATCAGTTAACACCAGGCGTAGCCGTGTAATGCAATTGTCCAAAGAGTCAATATTACTTGCTCCCCCTAAAGCTGCCAAAATGCCATGGGCATCATAGCCACTTTTTCCAGAATACGTCTTTTCATCTTCCATCTCATTCTGTTGCTCGTTGTTGTCTTCTCGGCCAGGTGTTTTCAAATTCTTACGAAGGATCACTGTTTTAAAAACAAAGTAATACAGGGCAAACCAGCAAGCTCCTACGATCAGAACGAGCCACCATTTTGTATATGCGCCTTGCATCACGCCAAAGATAAGAAAATCAAGCACGCCCCCATCGGTATTTCCAATCGTGACACCCAATAGACTCATTACCATAAATCCAGCACCTGTCATGATTACATGAAAAATCCATAATAAAGGGCTGATGAATAAGAATAAGAATTCGATTGGTTCAGTAATTCCTGTCACAAAAGTTGCAATGACGCCTGAAATCAATAAGCCTTTTATTTTTGAACGATTCTCAGGTTTTGCCGTCTGGTACATAGCTAATGCTGCTGCCGGTAAACCAAACATAAAGGTTGGCATCTTCCCTTGAGACAAGAACGCCGTTGCACTTGGTGAGATACTTAAGCCGTTTTGTAATTCCGCATAAAAAATATTCAACGCCCCAAAGACTTGCTGACCATCGATCAGCTGACTTCCCCCTGCTTCGGTAAAACGAATCATGGAAACCAAAATATGGTGTAACCCAAATGGCAGTAATAAGCGTTCACCTGAACCAAATAAGAACGGACCGAATGGACCAGCTTGTTGAATTAAATGTCCGATTCCTGTGATGATCATAGCAAACAACGGCCAAATCATCGGAATGATCACCCCAACCACAGCTAAAGTAAGCGAGGTGATGATTGGAACAAAACGTGCTCCTGAAAAGAATGCAAAACTATCTGGCAATTGAAAATGGTAAAAGCGCATATGCAATTTATAAACGATCAATCCTGCGATAATACCACCTAGAACTCCCATTGATAATGTTTGAATGCCAAAAACGATCTCTTGTCCTGCTTCTCGTAGTTGATCTGCAGTAGCTAATTGATTCGTTTCTTGTAAATAAAAATTGATGGATAAATGCATCACGACATAGCCCACAAAGCCTGAAAATGCCGCAACTCCCTTCTCTTTTCTTGCTAGACCTAAAGGAATCGCCATCGCAAACATGACGGGTAAGTAACTAAAGGCAAACCCACCGATCGTTGACATGAAACGAAAAACCACTTGGAGCCAAGGGGCACCTAAAAACGGGAAAACATCGATCGTTGAAGAAGATGAAAATGAACTACCAATCCCTAAAAATAAACCCATGAATGCGAGTAAAGCGACTGGCAACATAAATGTTTTCCCAAGTCCTTGAAAAATTTCCATCCAGCTTGCTTTCTTCCCTTTTTGCATATCATTTCCTCCTAACACTTTTGTCTCTTAAAATGTAAACGATATCAAGAAGGCTTACAATACAGTTACCAAAACAAGAATGACCATTCACAAAATGGAATGGTCATTCAGGATCAAGTACTTCTTCGATTTGATTGGCGTATTGAATAATTAAAATATCCAGTAACGCTGCTAAAGAGATCCGTGGGCTCAAATCGACTTCATGATGATAAATCGCTGTCATTTCAACAGGAAAAGAGAAGGTGGCAAGCTTCTCCAACGTGCTTTTTGGTTGACCAATACAGGCTAAAATTGGCACACCTCTTTGTTTCAACCGGTTAGCATAATTTAGCATCCCGATCGTTTCCCCACTATGACTAATAAAAATAGCGATATCTTTTTTTGATAGTTGATTAGCGATGGTTGTCAATTCATCCCAATCCGTTGAAGCGCCAACCGTTTTTCCTAAAAACCGCAACTTTCGACTCGCAGATAATGCAACCGGCGCACTTTGCCCTAAAGCAAAAAATTCGATTCGTTGTGCTTGCTGAAGCATTTCCACGGCACGCTGAAAGTCGGCTTCTTCGATCATTGATAAGGATGTCGTCAGTTGGTCAATCATTTGCTTGATCAGTGGGGATAAACCAAGAGAAGCTTGAGTAGATGATTTTCTTTCAAGAGTTTGATAATTCTTCAGTGAAAATTTGAATTCTTGAAAACCGGTAAAGCCAAGCTTTTTTGCCATTCGGCTGATCGTCGCTTGACTGGTGTACGTTTGGGAAGCTAACTCATCGGCCGTCATTTCTGAAACTTTCTCGGGTGCCCTTAAACAATAGTTAAGGACCGTTCTTTCTACTCGGTTCAGCTCTGGAATTTTGTATTGGATTCGTTTATATAAATGATTCATCACCTGCTTCTCCTCTCTACTATTGCTTCATTCTTCCGTCTCCACTATGCTTCATTTACTCATTATACCTTCCCTCAACAAAAGTACAAACTGATGATGAATGGCTTGAAATAAAAAAAAGGACTCACCCTTTGATGAGTGAGCCATCTTTGTTATTGTCTCTGCATCGGTCATCTGTAGACAGTCACTTCAGTAAACTCTTGCCCGTTGCCGTAATCATTTTCTTGCGTATGACGCTTTCCATCAATTCGTTGTTTGCAACTGGCAAGTCCATTTTCGACATAGTTCACTGTATTTGCAACGATCCTTATTATAGTTGCTAGACCTTTCATCAAGGGATCATTTGATTCCATCTCTATTCCCCCATTTCTATCACGCTTAAGCCGGTACTGACTTTTCTTATACACAAGTATAAAAGAAGTACCTTAAACGAAACTAAAAGTGAAGAACTTCGACAAAAAGAAAAGCAGACTAGTTTCTCTTTTTGGTAAAATATGGTACATGTAATAGGAAAGGATGATCAGTCTCATGATAAAAACTTTAGTGGTAGCCAGCCATCCGGATTTCCACAATTCGCTTTCCCAACGATTCTTTAGTGAAAGTGCCAAGCTTCCTAACGTCACCATGCATTTTCTTGATGGTCTTTCTGATTTTTCTCTTGCCGATGAACGGATGCTGTTGCAAACATGCGATCGTTTGGTTTTACAATTCCCCTTATATTGGTACAGCGTTCCAGCAAAAATGAAAGATTGGATTGATACGGTTTGGGAAAAATGTGCCCCTGCATTGGCGGGCAAGGAAATCAGTTTCGCCGTTTCTACTGGCGTTGCCGCCAAAGAATTTCAGCTAGGTGGTCGCGAAAATACGACCTTCAATGAAATTTTACACCCACTGGTACTTATGGCAAAAAAACACCAAATGACGGTACTCCCCATCATTGTCCTCGATCAACTGATGTATAAAACAGAGCAAGAGAAACGAGCCTTTGTCATTGCCTATCAACAATTGTTATCAATGCCGGCTCCCTTTACATTTGATCAAAAGCAACAATGGTTTAGCGAGAAACTGGCGCATTTGGTTTCTGAAAAACCGCAGCTTGCTCCTTTGCTATCACTGCTGCAGGAAAACCATGAAACGTTGACCGAATTAGAAGACGCTTTAACTGAATTGGAGGTGCTGTGATGGATCACGAATGGCTAAAGCCACTGATAGAGCAGTCAATAAAAGAAACAGCTGACTATCACGAAAAAGCATTTTTGCAAGAACTAGAGAAGTTGCTTCATCAGCAAGAAATTCGAATCGAATTGATACAAGGAGAACTTGATGGAAAATTGTGGAATCCTAGTGAATGGTAAAATCTGCACTTGTATCCAAGAAAAAAACTTTGGTCCACCTAGCCATAAAACATGCTGGGTGGGCCAAAGTTTTTTGCATCGTTTCTTTTGCTTGTTAACTAGGATTCGCACGTACTCTTTGTAGCAGCAATATAGGCGGCTTGCAAACGTTTCGTGATCGAACCCAAAGTGCCATTGCCAACTGATTTCCCATCTACATTGACGATAGGAACAATTTCCCAGACAGAATTGGTCAAAAAACACTCTTGCACGTTGCTTAGTGCCTCAACAGGGACAGGTTCTTCTCGATAAGCAATTTCTAATTGCTGACACAACTGTAGCACCTTCATTTTCGTGATACCTGGTAGTACTAAGCGTCCATCGGGATGCGTATAGACGATACCATCAATGACAAACCAGAGATTTGATGCCGAAGCTTCCGTGAAAAAGCCATCTCGTTGAAGGAGTGCATCATCGAACCCCGCTTCGATCGCTTGATCTAACGCTAACAGATTCCCTAACAAGCTCAATGATTTGATATCACAATGCAACCACCGCTCATCTGGAAGAACAGTCGCAGATAGCCCTGCATGCTGCATTTCCAAAGGTCGTTCAAAGGGGATCACATTTGCGGTTACGACTCCTTTGACTGCTCCAGCAGACGGAAACTCGTGATTGCGGGGAGAGGCGATTCCTCTGGTGATTTGAAGATAGATCTCTCCTTCTGTGATTCCTTCGGTTTTAACCAGTAACTTAAGGTTTTCAGTTAATTGGGAAATCGTATAAGGCAACGTCAGCTTAATTTTTTGCGCACTACTTTCTAAGCGAATCATATGTTCCCCTAACATAAAGCAGCGACCATTATAGATTCGAATCACTTCATAGATTCCGTCACCATACTGATAACCGCGATCTTCAATGTCAATTTTCACCGCTTCTCGATCAACGATTTGATCATTCCATAAAACCTTCATTTCCTCACTCCTATCGTCCTTCTCGTTTCAATAAGTATAGCATTTGTCTTGAAGCCATGCTACGTAGTGCTTAAAAACAAAAAAACCTGCTGATGGAGATCACTCCAACAGCAAGGTAGAACATTTTCGTTATAATGAATCCTTATCAATTACAGATCGTTCTAATTTTCGCTCTTGAAAAAAGCGCAACAATGTACCAGACATCGCCATCACGATCGAATACACTGGCAGTGCCACGATCATGCCCACAAATCCAAGCAAGTTGCCAGCGATCAATAATAAAAACACCGCAATGATTGGATGGATATGCAATACTTTTTTCATTACTAATGGTGAAACAAGATACGATTCACCTAACTGAATGATCGTGATTCCGACAATCAGAAAAATAGCTGTTCGAATGTCTTGACTTAACGCAAATAAAAAGGCTGGTGCCGCTCCGATAAAGGGACCAAAATAAGGAATAATGTCCAGAACACCACAAATCAGGCCTAAAAGCAACGCATTCTGCAAACCTAGCAAAGAAAAAATCAAATAGCTAGAAACTGCAACGTAAGAACAAACCAACAATTTCCCACCAATGTACGCTGACGCTGCTTGATGGAAATCACTGCAAAGTTGTCGCATTAAGCCTTGATAGTTTTTCGGTGTCTTACTTGCCAAAAAATCAGGAACTTTCTCACCGTCTTTAAACATATACACTAATAACAGTGGGATCGTAAACAAGACGATCGCTGAATGAGAAACGATGGAGATCAAACTCGTCAGACTATTGGTTGCCCCGGTAATAAACTGTAAGGCAAAGTTGCTAGCTTGGGAAATATCAATCGAATCAATAAAAGGACCAAATAATTCTTCTAAATAAGAATGATCAATAGTATCGATCACCAAATTGATAATGATGGGAATTTGATTGATAAAACGCCCCATCTCATAGGCTAATGCTGGTCCAATCACCTGAACGATCAAATACGCTGCAAAAACGATCAGCAGCAATGTCGAATATAGCGCAATGCTTTTCTTTTTCGTTCTTTTTTTTACCCAATTAAAGAAAGGTAAAAAGATGTAAAAAATAAAAATCGAAATCAATACTGGTAAAAAGACACTAGAAAAGATGGCTTCCAGTGGTCGAAAGACAAACAGTATATTTGAATAGATCCAGACCGCGATCCCTAAGAGACAGACAATCACTAGACCTGCAAAAATTTTTGATTTTTTAAGAAACTCCAATAATAAATCCTCCTGATTCTAGAAAATAATTCAACTTCTTTCAGTTTAGCATAATTTTAAAAACGAAGGATGATTTCAAGAAGATTTTTTTCAAAAATCCACGTTTTCCATAGCAAACTTTCAATTAATTTAATTTTTTTCATCTTTATTTCTCAAGTCTAATCAATTTTGATGAGCTGAAAACGGCAACGGGAGATGCATGCTTCTGACAAAGTAGACTGCTGAAGCAAACTGGAATAAACCTAATAAAAAGAAAATCAGATGCAAGACATTCCATCCTCGCAATAAGATGACTTGCACGATGATCCAGACTACTAAACTCATGCCTAAAAGCATTGCCCCGTAGTATCCTTTATTATGCCACAACAGGATAGCGACAATCAGATTCCCCAAGCCTAAGATAACGAACAAAAACAAGCCGGGAATTAAGAAGGTCGTGAAGGGGGTTCCTTGCAGCATGGCCGCCTCCAAACCAGCATATGTCTGTCCTTTACTTAACGGCTCAATGCTTTTAAACGCCAACAGACTTCCCCCACAGGCGCCAACACCGATAAATAGGCACAAAAAAAGCAACGCAAATCGCATCTTCATTTTTCTCCACTCCTTCTTCAAACCCAAACCAACTAAAAATAAAGCCATTCTCAGTGACACATTGATTTTCTTGTCCCTTATTCGCTTTTTGGTAAATAGATAAATGCGGCAATTTGTTGCTCTTCCACAGAAGAAAAGCCACACGTTTCATAAAAACGACGCGTTTTTTCTGTGTTGTCCGTAATCAGAACCTTTTGCCGTATCGATGGATGATTCGCCAGCATTTTTTTGAGTAATCGCTGACCGATTTTTTGACGTTGGAACTCGGGTGCAACTAATAGATCTTGAATATAAAGAATGGTTTGTCCATCGGTTATACAACGGATCAGCCCCACTAGCTGCTCTTCAACATAGGCCGTTATCACCTGTGATTGAGCTAGCCCTTTTAGAAGACGCTCAGGTTCTTTGGTGTAGGCGCTCCAACCAACCCCCTCGTACAAGGCGAGTACTTGATTTGAATCAGATGGTAAGTGGTCTTGAAAGACGATTTTCATACTTCTCCTCCTTGTGACAGCATAGCGAAAAAGTGGCACAATAGAAATAGAGCTGACAGATCTTTTCCAGACAAACTCTTGCTATCCGTCAAGCCGTAATGCTTGCTTGACTAAAGAGTATCCTGAGGAAAAGCGGCTGTCAACTCTAATTACTAACTTACTGGATGAACAAAAATATACTAGCTCTGTTTCTAAACCAAAAGCTTAATCAATCAACAACTCATTTTTTAAACGTTGGCTCGTCGTCTGTTGTTCTTCAGGCGTTACTTCTTGATAAGAAATCCCATATTCTCCTCTAAAGCCATCACCCGTGAACCCACTGCCAGCCATTTGGTAAGACTCGACGGTCCCTAATGCGGATTGATATTGAGTGAATAGGCGACTCATTTGTGAAAAAGTTAAATCCGTTTCGCCATTATCTCCAATAATCGTTAGCAGATCCTGAATCCGCATCACGCTTGAAAGTGAAACTAACTCATTGGCCAAAATTTCAGTCACTTCTCTTTGACGACGCTGACGTCCATAGTCGCCTTCTGGATCATCTTTTCGCATACGGGTATACTGGAGTGCCTCCCAGCCATCTAACTCAAGGGTACCCTCTGGGTAATCGATCTTCTCGGCAGTAAAAGCAAATTCATTTTCAACCGTGATGCCACCAATTGCATCGACAAGATCTGCCATCCCATCCATGTTTAAGGAGAAATAATGATGGATCGGTATATCAAGGTATTGTTCAACGGTTTCAATCATCATTTTTGCTCCACCGAAAGAATGAGCATGATTGATTTTATCATGGTATCCTTGTCCCACGATCTCCACATAGGCATCTCTAGGAATACTCGTGAGGGTGGTTTTTCGCGTGGCAGGATTCAACGTTGCCACCATGATGGTGTTTGCACGAAAATCGGTTTTGCGCCGGGAATCATTGGCGATCCCCAACAAAAGAAGGCTCAAAGGTTCAGCATTTTCGATGACCTCCGCCTCTTCTCGTCCTTCGATCGGACGATGGATCGAGTGAGCAACATCCTCTACTTGAAAATACACCCTAATGGCATAGACGGTTCCTGCTGAAATAATTCCCGTCAGCAATACTAGGAAAATGATTATTAGTTTTTTTGCTGTACTCATTTTATTTCCCCCTAAGTACACGTTTTTTGATTGAAAAGACGAAAGCATAGGTGATATAACTGATCCCACTTGCCAATAAAATACTTGCTAGCAAGTCACTGGGATAATGAACCCCGAATAGCAACCGACTCATCATGATCAGCAACAAATAGATCATTCCAAGAAATAGTGCCAGGTTTTGGATAAAGTGACGCTTGCCTCTTTTAGCGGGAACTGTTTGCCCTAAGAAAAAGAGGAGAGAAATAATCAAAGTGGTCGCTAATAATGTATGTCCACTTGGAAAACTTGCTGATGCCCGCTCCATGCTGTCAGCAAAATCCGGTCTCGGGCGATCAACTACTTTCTTGATCACTTGACCGACCCCACTGATCACAATCATGTTCGCCATCAACCATAAACTTTCTAAATACTGCTTGCGCATAAATAAAATACTTGCTAACAGAAAATGAATGGCCGCTATGGGAATGATCGTGGCCGTACTGGCAAGCGGAAGAAAAATCGATTCCACAGCAGGTGTCCGCCCTTGAGGCAATTGGGAAAACAGGTTGTCGATGCTTTGGAACCAGTGTGGTTCTAATGCAACGAGGAAAAACAGCCATGCAAAACAGCTGCAGAGTACTCCACCTATCACTCCTTTTTTTGCTGTTTTACTCATGTTAAGCTCCTACTTTCTTTTAATGTATACGACCTATTTTTGGCTTTTGCCGGAAATTTATCTAACCCAAAGATAATTCCCATAGCAATGCTGATCGCAATCAGTGAGGTGCCTCCTTGACTTAAGAATGGTAAAGGAATGCCGGTTAAAGGCAGCAAACCGATCGCCGCTCCGATGTTTTCAAAAATTTGAAAAACTAAACCAAACACATAAGTGATCGCAATATAGACCGATGCTTTGTTATTTGTTTTTAAAGCAGCAAAAATGATTTGATAGATCAGATAAAAATAAAGGAAGATGACTAAAGTACTTCCTAAAAAACCATACGTTTCTCCAATGACTGTAAAGATCATATCTGACTCACGAACCGGAACATACACCGTTGTATGGGTAGCTGGCGCTCCCAATAAGCCTCCGGAACCGATCGCCCACATACTGCGGACTTGTTGAAAAGCGATGGAATCTTGATAAGCGAAAGGATCTGCCCAAGCTCTCACACGATCCAATTGGTATTGTGAGAAGTGCAGTCGAAACAACACACGATTGCCCCATTCCGTGAATACGAGCAGCAACAAAATAGCACCAAGAGCGGCAATCAACCCGATCACGACAGTCAGTATTTTCCAATGAACACCAGAAATGATGAATAAGGCACCTAACATCACGATAAACACCAAGCTCGTTCCAAAGTCCCGCTGCATAAACATCAATAAAAACGTGGGTAAGCTGTATAGCAGGATCTTAGTGACATAGATCAAATCGGATTTGATCGTTCGTTCGGCTTTTCGTTTTTCATAAACTAAGGTGAGATAGACCATAAAGAGCATAAAGGCCACTTTCATAAACTCGGAAGGCTGAATCGTGAACGAACCGAATCTAATCCACCGTTTGGTGTGCGTTTGTTCGAACATCGTTTGATCATAAAACCAATGAAGAGAGGTCATCAAACCAAGGGATAGTAAGTACAAAAGACCAGAAAAGCGGAGGAGTAAATTCGTAGGAATCAAACTCGTCACAAAAAGAGCAATCGCCGAAAGAATACAAAAGAGGATCTGCCGCAAAACAATCCTTGAAGGATCATTGCCATCCATCACAGATGCTTGATGTTGTACCCAGATACTTAACAAAAACAGCAGGAAAACCGGCAGCAGTAAAGCATAGTTTGCTTCATGACGTTTGAGGAACTTCATTAAGGATGCCCTCCTCTCGTTCTAGTTTCAGGCATAAACTAAAGGCAAATGAAAGAATAAAGTAACTAGACCCACCATAACTAATGAATGGTAGCGGCACCCCCGTCATCGGCATCAAACCTAAAATACTGGCAATATTAATACTTGTTTGCAACAAAAGCAACGTACTCGTCCCTAATAAAATCAAGCCTATTTGAGGGTTTTCAATTGCAGCAGATCGCATAAATAAACGCAAGATGATCACGAATAATAAGCCGATTACAAAAATACCAAAAATCAAGCCTAGTTCTTCTACTAAAACTGAGAAAATAAAATCTGTTTCTGCTACTGGTAAAAAGCCTTTTTTAGTGATGCTGTTTCCTAAGCCAAGACCAGTAAGACCACCATTAAACAAAGCGTAGTAGGAGTGGATCATTTGAAACCCCTGATTATACGGATCGGAAAATGGATCCCCCACTAACCGTATGCGGTTATAAACGTGCATAAACATGTGGGGCAGTAAATCATTGTTTCCTAAAAAAATAATCAGCATGGCAATCAAGAACAGACTGATCAATAAGCCACCAAATAAAAGAGCTGTTAGTTTCACGGGCACTTGTACCGTAGTAATCATGACAAATGCTAAAAAAAGTAAAATCATTACCCCAGCTACTTTTGGTTGAATCAAGATCAACACACAGCACAAAAACAAAACCAAAAGGGGACGCTTCATTTCCTGCAGGGTGGTTTTTGCTGTTTGAAAGTAATGAGCCAGATACAAAACCATACCGACATTCACGATTTCTGAAGGTTGAAATTGAATCCCTACGATTGAGACCCAGCGTTGGGCACCATTAACAGAGACGCCGAAAAAAGGCACACGTGCTAAGAGCAATGTAAAGATCCCAAATGCCAGCAAACCGATCGCTAAGTACTTACTAAGCAGTATCTCTCGACGTGTTCTTTGAATAATGAAAAGGAGCACCCAGCTAAGTAGTAGAAAAACAAGCTGACGCAAGAATAAACTCGCTGGTGGCTGATCCCTCGTTAATAAACGGTAAGAACTTGCACTATAAATCATTAAAAGACCGATAAGGCTCAATAGCAAATAAGCTATGATCAGCAGCCAATCGATCTTCTTTTTTTCTATCATTGCTTCCACTCCTCTTGCCTTGGAGTAGGTGTTCAGACGGTACCAGTTATTTTGCCTTTTGAGCTGATTCATCCATCAAAAGAAAAGCAAAAAAGTCTCACTTCTCTTAGGACGTCAGACTTTCGCAGCAATCTCATCGTCCGAGTTTTAGCACTATACAACGTAAAGAAAGTTCTTTCCTTTCTTAGCTATTTTATGAAAAGCCTTAATCCGACAATTCCTGTTCTACACATTGGCGTCTTTCGACGTTTCTGCGCAATAGCTTATGTTTGTATAGGAGCCTCACCTAACAAGGTTATATGTTATTTTTCAATCCAATATGAATGGTACCCTTCCTCGAATAAAGATACAACCTATTCTTTGTTATTTTTATTTTTCTTTAACTTTTCTTAAAGAAATTAGATATTTCGAATATTTTCCGACCTTTAAAGAAAAAACAATGAAAATCATTCAATCAACACCGGATCCCCTTCAATAATATACGTTATTAAAAAACGGTCATTCCAAAAAAAAGACAGTTCTTTTTCTAAAGATTGAAAAAGAACTGCTTTCTTGATTTGCACTGTCTGAATAAATATATCCGTGCCGATCAATCAAATGATCGTTTGGCTTGACGCTCTTGTGCTGCTTTTCTTAACTGCTTTTGCGCTTTTTTAGACCCACGTTCAATATCTCGGGTAAATTTACGTTGAGCAAAATCGAAAAATAATTGATCTAGATCATAGCCGTCTGGATAGAGTGCTTCTCGTTTTGTGAGAAGTTGCAATCGTCGAGCAGCAACAACGAAAAATTGTTTCTCAATCGAAATTTTCGCTTGCCCCTGTTCTAAATATTCATAAAAGAGTCCCCGTTTTTCATGTTCTGCTGAAAAAACTTGGTCTCCCTTTTGGAAAATGTGCTCAGGCTTTACTTCCTGCGGATCGGTTCGTTTTCTGGTCGACACAAAAGCCTGCTTTTCAAAAGAATAGGATCTATCCTTTAAATACTCCTTAGCCGTTTGCACGACCTCAGCTGGAATCGCCATTTTTTCGGCAATCCAAAACGCATTGCTATCGCCAACCGCATTGGTCAACAAGCGGTATTTGGGCGTCAGGGTTTTGGCATCAAACGCCATCGCCGCCGTTTCAAAGTCTTGATGGTCAAGGGCAAATTGCTTGATTTCACCATAATGAGTCGTGGCGATCATTAATGCCCCTGAACGATAGATCGATTCCATAATGGCGATTGCTAAAGCCGCCCCTTCATTTGGTTCAGTCCCGCTGCCAATTTCATCCAACAAAACGATACTGTTCCGGCCGGCATTCGTCATGATCTGTGCAATATTCGACATGTGTCCAGAAAAGGTACTTAAAGAATTTTCTAGACTTTGCTGATCCCCAATATCCATCCAAAGACTTTTTAAAAACGGCACGCTGCTGTTGCCATTATGCGCTGGAAACAAGCCGTAATGTGCCATCGCACAAACGAGTCCGACGGTTTTTAAGACAACCGTTTTACCACCAGCATTCGGCCCTGTGATGACCATACATCGGTTCTCTTCTCCTAGTTTTAAAGATAGAGGAACAGCATCAGTGCCCAGTAAAGGATGCCGGACTTGATCAAGAAGCAAAACTTCTTCTTCAGTGATCGCTATCGGTTGCCCATTGATTTCCCGACAATACTTTCCGCGAGCAAAAATAATATCTAGTACCACTAAAATATCAAGACAGGCAAATACTGCATTCATTTGTTCGGCGATCGCCCCGGTCAATTCTGATAAAACTTGGTATTGAGCGGCCGTTTCTTCCGCCTGTGCCAAGATCAATCGATCATTCAGACGGGCAGCTGCTTCCGGTTCAATAAAGACAGTCGCACGCTTATTGGAACGTTCGATGATCGTTCCTTTAAATTGCTGTTGGAATTCAGCACGCACGGGTAACGTATATCGGTCATTCTTTTTGATGACACGATTTTCTTGTAAATAACGACTTTCTTTAAAAAACTTTGCAAAAACTTTTTTCAGATCAGCTTCATATTTTTCGATCGTACCGCGAATTTTCCGCAATTCTCGGCTGGCATTACTATCAACCTGACCATTGCGAATCTTTTGGAAAATCATTTCGGCGATTTCAGAAAAGTCTTCTAAACCTTGCGCATATTGATGCAATTTTGGGGCGATCGATTGATTCTTTTCGAACAATTGACGGATGATTCGAAAAGATCGTAAAAAGTCTCCATATTCGATAAGCTCCTGTGGTTCTAAAACAAACCCTTTTTCAATTTTCTCCGTATGGTGTAAGACATGCTGCAGCCCCATAAAAGGCACTTGACGACCGGCGGCTAATAGCGCCATCGCTTCAGTGGTCTCTGTCACTCGTTTTTGTGCAGAGTGGATCGTAGCTGCTGGTTTTTCATTCACAAAGCGCGCTTTGCCGTAATCGCTGATTATTTTTTTACTTACTTGTTCTTTGATTTGTTCAAATTCAGTTGCTTTTGGTATATTCATGTGTGATCCTTTCTTGTGCCTGAGGATCCCGGTAATATCCCCGTCCAAAAAAGTGTACAAAAAAAGCGACAGTCTCCCATCACCTGATTCATCAATAACGATTTTTATCGGTATCTACAGGCACAACAAATAAACAGTCTGTTTTTGCTTATTTGTTTTAATTGGCTGGTTAGATACCTACGACACTCATCAATATACCTCTTTCTTTTTTGAACGAGTTTTTTTCATTGTAATATAGAAACTGTCCTGCTGTCAACAGCCTTAAAATTCCCTCATCTCCCAAAAAAACGCTCAGGAGCTCCTAGAAGTTCTTGAGACGTTTCTGTTTTAATCATATATGAGTAGCTGTTAACTGCTTACGAGCGAATCAGATGATCAAACGCACCTAACGCAGCAGTAGCACCTGACCCCATTGAAGTGATAATCTGTTTGTATACACTATCGGTACAATCTCCCGCTGCAAAGACGCCTTCAATGTTGGTTGCGCCATGTTTGTCTACCACGATCTCATTACGCTCGTTTAAAACGATGCGGTCTTTTAACCATTCAGTATTCGGCATTAAGCCAATCAAAATGAAGACACCCTCCACAGCTAATGTGAATTCGCCATTCGTTTCGCGATCAACGTAGGTCAATTGTTCGACATGATCGGATCCAGCAATTTCCTTCGTTGCGGCATTCGTAATAACAGTCACATTTTCTAACGTGTTCAAACGGTTTTGTAGCACAAGGTCCGCTTTTAGTTCTGGTAAAAATTCAAGAACGTAGACATGTTTTGCCATGCCAGCTAAATCGATCGCTGCTTCGATCCCAGAGTTTCCGCCGCCAATGACAGCAACCTCTTTCCCAGCAAATAACGGGCCGTCACAATGTGGACAATAGGCAACACCTTTATTTTTGAATTCTTTTTCTCCCGGAACATTAATGTTGCGCCAGCGAGCACCGGTTGTTAAAATAGCCGTTTTGGTTTTTAATACTGCGCCATTTTCTAATTCAACTTCGATGACATCATTGCGACGAATATCCTTGGCACGCTGCCCTTTCATGACATCGACTTTGTATTCGTTGATGTGCTCTTCTACCTGACGCATTAATTTTGGTCCTTCGGTATAAGGAGTACCGATCATGTTTTCGATACCAAGGGTTTCCATCACTTGGCCACCCATCGTTTCCACGACCATCCCGGTATTGATACCTTTACGCGCCGCATAAATCGCTGCACTTCCACCTGCAGGTCCGCCACCGACGACCAAAACATCGAAAAGCTCTTTTTCAGCAAAATCATCTTTACTCGTTGGACCAGCTGCTTTTTCCAATAATTGTTCGATCGTTTGACGGCCGCTTGCAAATTCTTCCCCATCTAGAAAGACTGTTGGCACAGCCATAATTTTTTTCTTGTCAATTTCTTCTTTGAACATCCCACCTTCGATCATGGTGTGACTAATGGAAGGATTTAGCACTGCCATAATGTTTAACGCTTGAACAACATCCGGACAGTTATGGCAGGTCAAACTGACATAGGTTTCAAAATGTAATGGCTTATCGATCGCTTTGATGCGCTTTTGTAGTGCTTCATCAATTTTCGGCGGACGACCGCTTACTTGAAGCAATGCTAAAATAAATGAAGTGAACTCATGTCCTAACGGTAAACCAGCAAAAACAATGCCGCTTTCTTCACCGGGACGATTGATCGAAAAGCTTGGTGTTCGTTTACTTGCTACAGCTTGAATCGTGATTTTTGGCGACATTTCTGCGATTTCTTCTAAGAATTCACGTACTTTTGTGGAAGAATCATCCTCACCTAAACTTGCTGCAAAAACAACCTCTGATTCCAGCATCGCTAAATACTGGGTCAGTTGGTCTTTGATTGCCTTATCTAATGCCATGAGAGCCTCCTAAATCTTGCCTACAAGGTCTAAGCTTGGCGTTAATGTTTCTTCGCCTTCTTTCCATTTTGCAGGACATACTTCACCTGGATGAGTACGAACATATTGTGCTGCACGGATTTTATCAATCAAGCCACTAGCATCACGACCGATACCATCCGCATTGATTTCAACCGTTTGTACCACACCATCTGGATCGATGATAAATGTACCACGTTGAGACAAACCTGATGATTCGTCTAAGACATCAAAGATTTCTGAGATCACATGAGAAGGATCTGCAATCATGATATATTCGATTTTATTGATGGCATCAGAATGATCATGCCACGCTTTATGTGTGTAGTGGGTATCCGTTGATACAGAATAAACTTCTGCGCCTAATTCTTTTAATGATGCATATTGGTCTTGCAAATCTTCAAGTTCTGTCGGACAAACAAATGAGAAATCTGCAGGATAAAAACAAACAACGTTCCATTTTCCTTTAAAATCTTCTGATGAAACATCGATAAATTTTCCATTGTGGTAAGCTTTCGCTTCGAATGAACCAATCTCTTTTCCAATTAATGACATATCATTTCCTCCAATTAGAATAATTATTTGAGAATAATCTCTATTAATTATTAGTATATCTAACTACAAAATGCAATAGTTTATTCAGAAATAGTCAAAAAAAATGTTATCCTCCTCAGAAATGAGCATATTTATTTTCTATTCAAAGCAAATGGAGTATAGTAATAAGGTTGGGTAATCATATCTAAGCAAAGTTCCTACCTGTTAGATTCTCAATTACATCTCCTATTCTCAATTAAACAAAAAAAGATTGCCTCTTCCTATGATTCCTCACAATGTAAAGTGAGTCATAGAAAAAGACAATTTTTTCATTTAGTATTGAAATAGTTGAACAATCCACCAATTGTTCGCTCCCTCAACGTGATCCGCTTGCCGTCTAGAAAAACTTCTTCGACTGGGTAATGGTCTTGAAAAGGTGGGACTTCCAAGTATTGGCTCGCAAGAAAGCGCTCCGGGGATTCAACTGTTGTTACTTCTTTGCTGCCATTTTTCAGATAATGAATTTCTAACATATCCATTGCCTCTTTTCTTGTATTCTGAACTTTTAAAAAAGCAATGAGAACATCTCACTTCTCGCCGTTCTTTTTTACTTAATTCAGTTACAAGGCGTATTATAGTCTTCCTTTTTTTAAAAGTAAAGAAAGCACTCTCGGTTGAAACGTCTCTTATTTTTTGGCTTTTGTCTGACCAATAAAGTAGTCCTCTAAGACCCCACCGATAACAAAAATGACCCAAGAGTAAGCCCATGCATGAAACATGAAGGACCAAAGCATGTAAACGACCAAAATCACTGGCCAATAGACTGTTCGAAAAAAGGTAACTCTACCAGCGGATTCGCCATATTTATGACGTGTTGCTCGATCACCAGGATGATCTTCGTCGCGAATAAAATACGTTTCCGAAGCCAATTTCGCAAACCCTGCCCGAATAATACTTACATAAATAATAAAGAACACACCTACTGCAACCGTCAAGAAAAATAGCGCTATACCGAATTCGACAGAGTAATAAATCAGCTCACTTAATAGTACAGGCGCAATCGAAAAAATGCAGGCGCCAATTCCTAAAACGAGACCAATTCGAAAACTTTTTTCATAATTTGCGAGTTGCTGAGCGGCTTCTCGTTTAGCATCCCTTTTGATCGGACGATCATCCAACTGTTTACGAGCACCGGAAAAGTGCAAACTGCTAGAGATGATAAAACCAACCCCGATGGCGATAAAAAGGATCATCACCATTACACCAAATAATTCCGCATAGAAACTAACAAAAAGCATCAAAGCTGCAAAAGCTGCGATACAAAAGCCGATTCCCAAAGACAACGAGAAAGCAAAGTGGCGCACAGTTCCCCAATAATCAAATGCATCATCTTCTGTGATAGCTTCGGACCAATCATCAATTGGCTCTTCTTTAGAAACATTTAATTCTTGCAGCAATTCATCCACCGAACCAAACTCACTGATCACCGCACCGATGGCTTCGTGTTCACTTTTCCCTTGATGGATTAATTCCAAGTAGTGGTCTTCCATAATGGCTAAGAGGTCTTCTTTTGCCCTCTTCGTTTCCGGTGTGATGGGTACTGATAAAAATAAGCTGTCTAAATAGTCATGAATGGTTTTCATTTTTCTCCTCCTTGTAAGAACTGGTCAACGACGATCTTTGTCTGTTGCCACTCCAATCGTTTCTGTGTAAGGCTCGCTTTTCCGTCTGCAGTTATCTGGTAATACGTCCGCTTTTTGCCATGCGTCACTTCTCCAGGATAGGAACGAATCAATCCTTGTTTTTCTAACCGAGTAAAAGCGGAATACAACGTCGTTTCTTTGATCACATATACGGCATCCGTTCCTTCGCGAATACGCTTGGATATTTCATATCCATAAGAATCTTCTTTTGAAAGAATGGATAAAATGATTGCGTCGTTATAGCCGCGAATTCCGTCACTCGAGATCACGCAATCGCCTCCTAAATTACTTCATCTGTCGTACTAATTATAAAACAATTACTACGACAGGTAAAGTAAAGCTGGTAAAGTTCTCAAAAATCAGTCGTAGGTCCTAGAAAATGAAAAAAAGACACGCATTCTCAGTAAACTGATACGCGTGCCCCTTGTTACTTGATTCTTGTTCTCACATACTTATTCAACGGCTGGTTTGACATCATCCATCATTAATTGGATCGACTCCAATCCGGAACCAGCTAAATACCAAACTGCAGCATCCAATTCAATCACTTGATCGTTTTGCCCAGCATTTGTTTCTTGTACGATTTCGTTTGCAACAAATTCACTTTCGCTTTCATTACCACCGATCGCTTTTGTCCGATCAATCACGAAGATGACGTCAGGATTTTTTTCAAGCAAGTACTCATAAGAAATACTTTGTCCATGAGTTGACGCCTCTAGCTCTTCATCAACTGCCGGAAAACCAAACGTATCATATAGGATACTGTAACGAGATCCTGGACCGAAAGCGGAAAGATTGCCTTCATTCACCATAACTACCAAAGCTTTTTCGTCAGCGCTTTGTGCTTGCTCTTTCAAGGTGTTGATCTGTGTTTGCAACGAATTCAGCTGTTCTTTCGCTTCTTCTTCCACACCGAAGATTTGTCCGATAGCCGTAATATTAGCTTCGATCGATCCCCACGTATTACTATTGTCGACGCTTAAGAAAACGGTTGGCGCAATGGCAGATAATTCTTCTTGAAAATCACGTTGCCGACCTGAAATAATGATTAGATCCGGCTGTAATTGATTGATTTTCTCTAGATCCGGTTCTTTGATTCCCCCTGCTGATTCAACATCTGCATACGCTGATAAATAATCTGGCAGATTGCTGGTTGCTGCAGCAACGACTCGGTCTCCAAGACCAAGGGCATCCATTGTGTCTAATGCACTGTTGTCAAAGACAACAACTTTTTCCGGCGCATAAGGAACAGTGACAGTCCCATTGCTGTCCGTGATCTCGACTTCTGTCGGCGTTTGTGCACTTTCTTCCACTTGGGTTTGAGCTGTCCCCGTTGAATCTGTTGTCCCTGTATTATTTGATCCGCAAGCGGTCAACCCCGCTAGTACGAAAATACTCATAAAACTTACTACTATTTTTTTCATTTTTTCCTCCTTAGAAACAAAATTTTATTGGAAGGTGTAGCAAAATTGCCGCCCATCCACTTGTACCAGTTTGATTGGAATTTCATATAGTGCTTCTAATACCTCTTCTCGAATCACTGCCTCTGTGCCAGCTGCTTTAAAAATCTGACCATCTTTCATAGCGACGATGTGATCGGCATATCGTGCTGCAAAATTAATGTCGTGCAAAACGATCACAACGGTTTTCTGATACTCTTCCACCAATGTAGTCAATAATTTCATCAGCTGATTGGCATGTTTCAAATCTAGATTGTTTAACGGTTCGTCCAATAATAAATAATCGGTATCTTGGGCTAAGATCATCGCCAAGTAAACTCTTTGCAGTTGCCCACCTGAAAGTTCATGGATCGATTGACCAGCATATTCGGTGAGAGATAACTTAGACAAAGAATCATCAATAATCACATCATCTGCTGCCGATTGTCGTCCCCGGTTATATGGATAACGACCAAATGCCACTAGTTCTCTTACGGTCAGATTGACAGCATAGCGATTGCTTTGCTGCAAAAAAGCCATTTTTTTTGCTAGCTCTTTGGATTTCCATTGACGAATCTCCGTTCCATCCAGATAAATATCACCGGTGCGCTGATCCAACATCCGACTGACTAAAGAAAGCAAGGTACTTTTTCCGGCACCATTGGGCCCAATGAAAGCAATCATTTTCTGCTCCGGCAACGCTAAGGAACATTTCGTCAAAACTTGTGTTTTTGCATAATTCTTGGATACATTTTTGGTTTCGATCATGATTTTTTCCTTTCCAGCAGCAATTTGCTTATAAAAAAGATACCACCTAATAATTGGATCACGGTGCCGATGGTCGTTTGCCATTGAAAGACCTGTTCCACTAGGAATTGACCTCCTACCAACAGGAGAAAGCCAATCAAACTACCACCGGCAAACAGCCAACCGTGACGATAAGTTGGGAAAAGCTGATAGGTGATCGTTGCCACCACAAATCCTAGAAAAACTGCTGGACCAACTAAAGCAGTGGCAGTGCCTGTCAGTAAAGCAATCAAAAATAAAACACCTCTATGAAGCCATTGAACAGAAACGCCTAAACTTTTGGCCTGTCCGCTTCCTAAATGGAGCAAATTTAATTCTGGAATCAGCAGAACCAGACAGATACTCCCTACCAAAATGATCGCGGCAGCAATCAAAAGATGTTGGGTGTTTATATTGCCAAAACTGGCGAATAAGCGGCCTTGCAGCAAATCATATTCATTTGGATCCATCAATACTTGTAAAAAGGTGCTGAGACTACCGAACATCGTGCCACAGACCATACCTGCCATCAATAACAAAAATAGTCCGGCGACTGCTTTTTGATAGAAAAAGCCAATCAAGAAACTTCCTAGAACGGCAGTTAAACCGACAGAGAACAAAAACATCGCTGCTGTTTCTTGGCTTAACATCTGAATCCCACCGATAAAAAAGAAACAAAGGGTTTGAACAAGGACATACAATTGATCTAAGCCTAAAATCCCAGGGGTTAGATAGCGATTGCTCGTCAGTGTCTGTAGCGTGATTGTACTAAAGGAGATTGCAATGGCAACTAAAGCAAAAGCCATGATACGACGCCCTCGTAATGCAAAGGCAAAGGACCAGTTACCATAGGTGTTATAGGTTAGATAGGCCATACATGCACAAAGGATTAGAAACAACAAGAGAAAGAGTTTTTTCTTCATCGAAATTTCCTCCCCAGAAGCAAAATCAAGAAACAGCACCCACCCAGTACGCCGGCGACAACACTGACCGGCATTTCATACGGCGCGATGACGACTCTCGCCAATACATCACACAATAACAAGAACGCGCTTCCGGCAAAGCTGATCAAGACCAGATTATTTTTCAAATGATCCCCGAAGACCATGCCGATCATATTTGGGATAACGATCCCTAAAAAAGGGATTTGTCCAACGGTCAGTAAAACGACACTGCTGGCAAACGCCACCAGAGCAAATACAGCAAAACGCAGGAACAAGTAATTGATCCCCAGACTCTTAGCCGCACTTTCACCTAAACCGGCGATCGTGATCTCATAAGCTAAGAAATACAGCAAACCGAAAACCGGAATCGTCAAATACAAAAGTTCATACTGTCCAACCATAATGGTGGCAAAATTTCCTTGTAGCCAAGAAGAAACGTTTTGAACCAATTGGAAACGATAGGCTAAGAAGCTACTAATAGCACCGATGATATTACCGAACATCACCCCTGTTAAAGGCAGCATCATTGGATCTTTCTTTGGTAGAAATTGGCTTAAAAATAAAAAGAACAACACCCCTGCATAAGCAAACACAAATGCTGCAGTCGTACGAATCAAATTTGAGGCATTTGGCAGAAAGAGCATAACCAGCAAAATTCCTAAGCGAGCGCTATCCGTCAGCCCAATCGACTCAGAGGCCACAAATTTATTTTGCATCATGTGCTGCATGATTTTTCCACAGATACTAATGATCCCACCTGCAATGATCAAACTGATCGTCCGTGGAAGTCTAACTTTTACCAAAACAAGCCAATGATTCGGATCACCCTGCTGTAAACCTGTTAAAGACAATTCATGGGTACCTGCCAACAAAGAGCAACCCACTAGAAGAATAAAGATCAGCAGTAATCCGATTTTTTTCAACATGCCCCGCCCCCTCGTTATTGAGAATGATTCTCACTCTCTTTAATAGGGTAACGTATTTCACTTAAAATCACAAGAAGTTTTTTTAAAAAATCCCTTTCCCATCGCAATTTTTGGAAAATGAGTATGCGAGGAAAGGAAATTATGTGATGTTTTTCTCTTATAAACCTGCCGATAAGCGTATTCTTATCTCAAGGATGTCTATTTTATCCTTTGGATTATAAAAATACTTACGAATGATACATTCACTTTCTGAGTATCATTCAATAACAGATCACTTAGATTTGCACTTGTTTTCATCTATTGAAAACCATGTAAAATCACCACTTACCCAAGATGATGTATTTTATCAGTTAAAAGCAAATGACGTGTGTCCCCTCCACCTAAACAATCATCGTCTATCAATAAAAATCTATAAGCAAAAGCAGTTCAGTCATGGAACAAGCTTTATCGTTTTCGTTTCGAGATTCTTCATCAAAAAAAATCATGATAGTAGTTGACATCGACCTCCAACAGCAGCCCACCTGATTTTTAATTACCGAAACCAGTCACTGATGGAAAGCGATAGTCTTCCTTGATTATCGTTACGTGCAAAAAAAATAAACCTACGATGATCGTAGGTTTACCAAGGTTACATAATTTACTTTAACAAGCCATCCAGGGCCAATTGATTCAAAAAATGCAACGGAAAAGAAATGGTAGGATTAAAAAAGTAATCCATTGTTGCTAATTGGTGCAAGGACGTTTTGCTATTGATTAACGTTGAAATCGTGTTGATGATCTCTAAACTTCCACGATCACTCGTGATGATTTGCCCTCCCATGATTACTTTCGTTTGCTGATCAAAAATCAGTTTTAAGGTTACTTCAAAATCCTCATCTGTCGCGAAAAATGTCCGAGAATGAAATGTCTGCGTCACTGAATCTACTTCAAAGCCGTAATACGGTGCCTCAGTCTCATTGATACCTGAACTGCTGACAAAATAGCCAAACAATTTACTAACAACCGTGCGCTGCATTTTGGGAAAAGGAATTTTCGTCGTTCCCTGTTCATTAGCCAATAAATTGGTAGCAGCTACGATCCCCGTCCGATAAGCATTAGTCACTAAAGGGATATACAAAGAGCTATCCGAATGATTGAAAGGAATCGAAACGAGGTCGCCGATCGCATAGATGGATGGATCAGACGTTTGCAAGTATTCATTTGTAAATACCGTGCCATCGAGATTTAGTTTTAAAAAGTCTTCTACTAAGGCGACATTCGGTCGTGGATTTACAGCATAAACGACTACATCAGCTTGAATCTGGGTTCCATTTGAAAGCTCAATACCTTGATATTCGCCCTTCTCGTCTTTGATCGTATGGGCAACGTTGCTGTTAAGATAGATTTGTAAGTTCTCTGGAAAACGTTCCATCAAAATTTCTGCAACTTCATGATCAAAATAACGGAACAACAGCGTATCCATTCGATCGATTAAGTGAATCGCTTTTTGCTGTCCACTTAACGATTCCGCCAATTCAAACCCAATCAGACCAGCGCCGACGATCGCCACGGTTTGCGCCTTTTCGATTTTTTCTAGTGCTTGCTTTGATTGACCAATCGTTTTGTAGGTCGTTATATGTGCTTCAACATCTGAGGCGAACTCCGAGCGGAAAGTACTCGATCCCATCGCTAAAATTAAGCCATCATAACTCACTTCATCTTCTTGTCGATATGATTCCGTTGACGTCACAAATTGAACCAGTTTTTCTTGCGGAAAAATGTTTATGACTTCACTGTTCAGCATCACATTGATTCCTTCTGAAAGAAGTTCGCTAGCAGTTGTGGTCCGTGAGTCTTCCAGACGCGAGATATATCCTTCTAAAACTAAATTCAAGCTGCTGGCAACGTAACCAAGGACACCTGATTTTTCTATAATAATCACATCGACTTTGGGGTCAACTTTTTTTAAATGACGGGCAGCAGCAATTCCTGCATGAGAGCCTCCAATAATCACTATTCTCATATCTTTTCCAACTCACTTTCAAGGTTCTCATTGCGTATTTCATCCACGATTTGATGAAGTCGCTCTTCTTCAAATGGGGTTGCACCACCTGTTAAAATCAATCGCTTCTTATAACGATAGCCTTCCGAGATCTCAGAATGATCAACAATCAATAAATCATAGTCCTTCTCCTTCGTCCCATCGAAGTGAATATTCGGATAGCCAGCCAATTCTTTGATCAAAAAACGTCGCAAAAAGCCACTGCGTAATCGTGATTGAGTCAACAAAATGCCTACGGTAAATGCTTTTTCCTGTTTTACTTGAATCCATTGACGGATCAAAAACAATTCATTGGTTAAATGCTGCTTTTTCTCAAGAGAAAAAGACTGGTTTACGTTTTTCTCCAACTGTTCGATTGCTTGTTGTGCCACTACAATCAAGCTTTCATTCGCAACACTTTGCGGCTGAAATTCAGCAAAAGCAATAATGCCGCCATGAATGTATAGCGCTTGGATCGTTACGCTGGTTAAGAAGACACCCAACTCCACTGAAGTTTCTGCGGACTTTCTTTCACTATCACCGATCGCCTGCAACAACTCTTCATTTAATGCTTCGATTTCTCGGAAGAAAAGTGACTTCTGGCTTAATCCCTCCTCAGAAGGACCAATCAAGCCTTCTGCTAGTAAAAACAAATAGAAATAAACCGTTTCATAATCGCTCCAGGAAACCGCAAAACGACTGAGGTAGCGTCCTAAGATATTCCGCAGAATCTGGAACATGGCTTCATTTTCTAGAGACTTTAATAGGTGATACGATGCTTCATGCTGCTGTGAGCCACGATAATCAAAACGAGCTTCCATAATGCCTAGCCATAACCCAACTTTCCAACGCTCAGCTTGACTAAACGTTGTCTGTAACTGTTTTTCAATAACTCGAATCAAATTATTGATGGCTGGAGCATTCAAGCGGGTAATCCATTCTTCATTGGGATAACTTTGTGAAAAAAATTGATAATAGAAAAAACGAATTTGCTTTTCATCCCCAATTAATTTTTTATTTTTTAATTGGATATCGAACTCTTTTAATAATTGATTGATGGCTTTGAATCGACGAAACAAAGATGCTTCACTCAACATGAGTTCTAAAATCATTTTCGTCGTTGACTCATCTCGATGAAAAAACAAATAAGACAAAATCTGAAAATCGATCGCCTCTGACAGATACGAATAAAAGAATTTTTTTAGTGAGAAATCAAGCGGAAGTGTTAACTGTACTTGATCATTTTCTAAATAAGTCAATGTCGCATCCTCATGGAAAGCGACTAAATTCTGATGAAGATTTTGAAGCTCTTTTTGCAAAGTGGGGGCGGAAATGGATAATGTTTTTGCAAGTTTCTTATAAGAGATCTCTGAGCCATTCTGAAAAAAAACAGCTAAAATTTGAAAATGAACCTGCTGATTTTTTTCAAGCAGCTGCATAACATTCATTTTTGAACCTCCTTCACCTTTCACATACTAATTTCCCAATTAATGACTCATTTGTCAACTATAAAAATTGCCTGAATGACTTTGAATTAGTCGGATAAAGCGTTATTTATTGTTCCTAAAGCGTAGGAATGGTAAAATTCTTGAGAAGAAAGGTGGTGAACTATGGGAAAACGAATGTTAGCATTTTTTCGAACCGATCGATTATTTTCGATTTCCCTGCTACTAGCACTCATTGCATGTTTTTTTGGCACCTTCCGTTGGTCGTTTATTGACTTCAAAGTGATCTTGTCGCTGTTTGGATTAATGCTAGTGATCAATGGGTTAGAAGAAGCTGGCTTATTACGGGCATTTGGTCAAAAATTGGTGGAAAAGAGCCGTAGTTTGCGGGATTTGATTCGTGTAGTCGTTCTTCTAAGCTTTTTTAGTTCGATGTTCTTAACGAACGATGTAGCTATTTTAACCTTATTGCCCATCTATCTGCTTTTAACGAGACAAGAACAACAGCGAACTAGTGTCATATTAGGCGCCGTCTATTTAATCGTAGCAGCCAATTTAGGAAGTAGCCTTTTTCCCTTTGGAAACCCGCAAAACTTATTTTTATTTTCTTATTATCACATCTCACTAGGACAGTTCATGTGGACAACCGGTACTTTCGTGGGGCTTTCCTTACTATTACTGCTTGTTTCGGTCCAGCTTATTTCAAAATCGCCTCTAGAAATCACTATTCAAGAAGACGCCTATGAAAAAAAAACAGCGATGCGCCATGCAGGCTTGTTTGTTATCATGATTTTGGGTATTTTTAGTGTTCTACCCCTCTCGATAGCCGTTCTTATCGTCGTAGCCGTGGTTTGGTTCAGCAATAAACGGTTATTTACCAAAGTTGATTATCGTTTATTGCTTACCTTCATTTGCTTCTTCTTGATCGTTGGCAATATTCAAGACCAAACGTGGATCACCAATCGCATTCAACCGTATTTTCAAGAGACACATCGCGCTTTTTTAGGCAGTATTTTACTCTCTCAAGGAATCTCTAACGTTCCAGCAGCGATTTTGATCGCTCCCTTCACCGACTTGGAAAAAGCCGTTCTTTTAGGGGTCAATGTCGGCGGATTGGGTACATTGATTGCTTCACTAGCCAATTTGATTGGCTATAAGTTACTGAAACAAGCTCGAGCCAAAGAAGCCAAAGCATTTCAAAAATGGTTCTTAATCGTCAATCTTCTTTTCTTACTGATCTTAGGAACGACTGTCTATCTTTTCTTATAACAAAAGCGATACAAAACGAGATTCCAGCATAAGGACATTTGCAGCCAGTAGTCAAAAGAGGCATAACTACTGTTTCTGTTTTTCGCTCTTATGTCAGAATCTCATTTTTTTTGATCTCTTTGAGGGATTACTATCGAGATAAAAGAAGTTCAAAGGTTATTTTCGTATGGCTTTCAACAGTCAGCGATTCACCAAAGATACGTTGAACCATTTGTTTCCTCTGTTCCAATGAATACTCATCCTCAAAATAAAGATGAAAGAGATCCCGATCGATCTCTTCTTTCACCATATACTCAAACTGGCAGCTCCGCCATTCAATTGCCTCTTCTGATAACCACTTCTTGTAGTAGGTATTAAGCTGTAACTCTTTTTCAGCTACGGGGTCTTCTTCAAAGGGCTGAAACACATTTTCTACTTCAGCGATTGTTCTAAGAATAATCAATTGATCGGTTTTCTTTCGCAACTGCAGCAATGTCTTTTTGTCTCTTAGTGCTGGATTCATGGCCATGAAAATACAGGGCCAGTGCTGGTCCGTCGTTAAAAAGTCGCTTTGGCTCTGTTGGATCAGATGTAGTTTATTCTGTGGATCATCAATCGTTTCTTCAATTATTCTAAGCATTTCCTTTGAAAAATCAATCGCATAATACTCATTTACATAAGGATAAAATGCGGGGATATAGCGACCCGCACCAGCAGCAAAGTCAACAAAAATAGATATGGGGAACACTTGCTGATCCAATAAGTAAGCAACTACCTCTTTCGCAATCTGCAATGAAGACTCCTGCTGGATTTGTGCATAATCTTGAGCAAACTCATCCCAAAACAGGATTGCTTCCTCTTCTTCCATCTATAAGACGCCCCCTGTAATCACAGTCTTGCCTTTATTTCCCCGCTCAACCGCTTCGGTACCGAGTTTTAAGTTTTCAATCGTGATTCCTCCATCAATCGTTTGGACCGCAGTGGTGTGAATTTTGCCCTCAACTAACAGCGAAGCGATTCGTTTTAAGATCGCTCCTTGGGTTTCAAACATCAGTTGAGCATCTGTTTTGGCAAACATGTACTCCCAATAAAAATCGATGCTAAGGTTTTTAAATGGATTTAAATCGAGCGCTTCTTTCGTATTGACGATCATTCCGACTTTACCAAATGGGACGATTGCTTTTGTTAATTGTGGCAAATAGGTGGAGGCATCATAAAAAATGGCAATGGCTGAAAAAGGTTTGTTTATTTGTTCGGCTAAAGGTAAACGGTGATTAAGAACATGATCCACTTGATTGTTTTTTAGCCACTCGTTGTTTCTAGGACTAGCAGTGCCATAAACGGTTAAACCTGCCCATTTTGCTAATTGTGCAGCGATCGAACCCACACCGCCGCTGGCATTGATCAACAAAATCGATCCTTGATTGGCGTTTTCTTCAGGAATATATCCAAATTTTTCAAATAGCAATTCCCATGCGGTTAAACTCGTTAATGGTAAAGCTGCAAGATCACCGTCAGAAAAGCCGGCTGGTGCCTTTGCTGCGATTCGAGAATCAACAGCTTGAAACCTTTGATTCGCACCAGGTCGTTGTGTGGTTCCGGCATAGAATACCCGATCACCAACGGCAAAGCCACTAACTGCTGAGCCGATTTCTTTAACGATCCCAACGGCATCATACCCTTGGATCTGGAAATCTTCACTTAAAACAGTCATTTGCCGACGTTTCGTATCGATTGGATTGACCGAAACTGCTTGTACTTCCACCAGTAAATCATGTGTTTGGCAAATCGGTATAGGAATTTCCTTTTCAGTAAATACTTCTAGATCATCTAAAGATCGTCCTTCATAAAAACCTAGTGCTTTATTTTTCATCATACTGCTCCTTCCAAAAAAAGTGCTGAATAGTTATAAAAACCATTCTAGCACTCTTAACCAATTTAGAACATTTATTCTTCACCTTTTACCACAAGTGGAACTAAAAACGGATAGCTTGTGAAGAAATCTAGTAAGGATCGCTTCCATTGATCCGAGTCAATCGTTAGTAAAGTGGACTCTGTATACAAATGGATCGTCAATCGTTGATTTTTATCAAGTAAAATAAGAATTTCACCTTTGTTTTCTGTGATAAAATCATATAGCTGATTCTCCATCGTGATAATAAAAATTTGATCGAGAACTTCTGCTGCAACAGGAAAATCTGTTTCCATATCGACAGCTAAGGTTTGGGTATTGTCGATCAAGCTTGGTGAAACCGTAAAGCCTAATTCTTTTAAATGCGCCAATACCAAGTTGACATCATAATTAAAAAGCGAAAGCTGATTGACCGAGAAAATATTCTCCGCATGCCATTGACTGATTAAATGCAAAATCTGTTCATCATTGACAACCACCGACTGGGAGTTTGAATTGATAGTCAACAATGGCAAATAACTGGATTGATACGTAGAATTGACTGGATTTAGTTTAAAACTAAACTCGAGCTCCTTTGTTTCTGTTAAACGAAAACGGACATTGAAATGCTTTGTCTTCCATGTATCATAGTTATCGGTAGCAGTTAAATGAATCGTTTTTAATGGTTTCAAGAATTCATAGGCATAGTATTCAAGCAATGTCTTTTTGGCGATCACCGAAATATCTTGATCTGTTAAAATCAACTGACGGTAATGAGCAAGCAATCCAGAAAAATCAGCTTCCATGATTGATTTTCGCAATTTTAAATCAGCTAGTTCGTTTTCGGCTTGCTCAATAAGCGATTCGATTCGTTGGTGATCTTGCGCTTTTACAGCGTAATAATCATCTTCGTAGTCAGATTCTTCTTCCGCTGAATCAAAAGAATCATCCGCTACATTTCTACTATCTTCTACTAAAGGACCGTCATTCACTAAGTCCGTCGCATTTGTTGGTACGTTTTCCTCAACTTCATTAGCGCCTTCTGTTTGAATCTCTAGCGTCGGTTCCTGCTCCAGCAGCTGTGATTCATCAGGATTTGTCTGCGTTTCTTTCGTCAATATCAGTCAGCTCCTTTCCCGTATAGTGAGCTAAGAAAGCCATTATTTTTGTCGTAAATTCATCAAAAGAACCAAAAAAAGTATCAATTTGACGAAATTCTTTTTCTACGATCGCTTTCTTTAAGCGCAATGTTTGATATTGCTGCTGTAGGCGTTCTTTTTCAGCAAAAACCTCTTCATTATTATTTGAATATCTTTCCCATTCTCTACGTTTGGCTTCTAATGCTTTTCGCTCAGAAGTTAAATGTTCTAGTTCTTCATCGATTTTTGTCCGATTGAAAAAACCCTTTGATTCAGTTAATTCATTTTCGGCTTCCGTAAGTTGATCGATCTGATTTTGGATTTCCTTTACCTCAGATAACGCTGTGATCCGTTTGGCTTCTAGTTTGTCCATCTGCTGTTCGATTGCTGTCAGCATCTCACGATTACCTCGTTGGAACTTTTCCCACTCTTCATCTATCTCAGGGATAACAAAAATTTCGGGAATACTCGCATCGATACCAATCGTCGCTCGCTCATGATAATAGGTTCCTAACTTATAGTAATGCACCGTAGGAGATATTTTGGCACAATGCATCATAAATGGGAAAGCTTGGGTGAAGTTATCGTGGAACTTCCTTGATAACAATTCATCAATCTCATGATTTTGATTTGATGTTTCTTTTAACTGTTTGTGCAATCGACCATTATATATACGATAAATTTCAGGAATATCCTCTTTTTCGATCGCTACTTCAAAATCTTGCAGGTCTTGCAGCATTTGACCGATATTTTTTGAGGCTACTTGTTTGATATCGCCAAAGGATATTTCTTCATTCGCTGAAACTGAAACAACGTCTTGATCTTGAACAACATTTTGTTCTTTTTTGGCATCGTCAGTCATATGATCCCTCCTAAAAATACTTCACTACTAGTGTATCATTTTTTTCCATAAAAAGTTATTTTAAGTGATTGTTTTTAGAAAAATGATACATCGTTGTAATAACAAAAAAACACATGTCAATTAAGACATGTGTTTGGCTGCGTGGCGACGTCCTACTCTCACAAAGGGAAACCCTTCACTACAATCGGCGCTA